>Ga0247831_1000218_pt1 | contig 128273 bp, 133 predicted proteins | sample LaCruzMarch2015__9_FD_192406 | JGI IMG/M metagenome (GOLD analysis project Ga0247831, IMG submission 192406) | Freshwater microbial communities from meromictic Lake La Cruz, Castile-La Mancha, Spain - LaCruzMarch2015_1m | ecosystem: Environmental > Aquatic > Freshwater > Lake | place: Spain...
AGCGGACTGTCCTGTACAAAGCAGCCTTCCACGCGGGTTTCCAGCGGGCTGTTGAAGGCCAGGGCGACGGCCCAGGTCGGGTCCATGGCCACGCTTGCTGCCGCGCCGGCCAGCTTGGGGGCGCTGGAGAGCAGTGCTGTGGCTTGCGGCGCCGGGGTGGCGACGATCACATGGCTGAACGGGCCATGGCTGTTGCCTTCGGCATCCTGCAGGTGCCAGTGCTGCTCGCCGCGAAACACTTCGGTGATGCGGCAAGAAAAGGCCGCCGGTAATGCGCCGAGCATGGCGCGAGTGATCGCACTCATGCGCGGGCTGCCGACCCAGCGCACTTGCTCATCCGGCGAGGCGCTGAGCTGGCCGTTATTGAAGTTGTAGAGGCTGGGGATCCATTCGGCGACCCAGCCACGCGCTTGCCACTGCTGCACCACCTCGACAAAGCGGCGGTCGCGGGCGGTGAAGTACTGCGCGCCCAAGTCCAGTGCGCCGGCATCGCTACGCTTACTGGCCATACGGCCACCGCTGCCGCGGCTCTTGTCGAACAGTTGTACGGGGTGCCCGGCGGCATGCAGCGCCTGCGCGGCAGACAGCCCGGCGATGCCGGTGCCGATGATGGCGATGGGGTGAAGAGCAGTCATGGTCTACCTCGTGTTTTCAAGCGTTAGGCTACGCTTTAGACAAAAGCTATACAATATCGTTTTTGTGTATAAGCTATGCCGGAGTCGATCCTGCCTTTCTATAGTTAAGACAACCTGCAGCCGGATTGAAGCCACAAACAGGCATAAATCAGTCGACGGTCGTGAATTATGCAAAGGCCATGCGAGGGCAAGCGAATGCACATTCTTCTGACGGGCGGAACCGGCTTGATCGGTCGGGCGTTGTGTCGGCACTGGCTGCAGCAAGGCCATCAGCTGACGGTCTGGAGTCGCCGGCCCGAACAGGTAGGCGCCCTGTGCGGGGCCGCAGTGCGCGGTATTGGCCAGCTTGATGAACTGGGTGAAGAACCGCTGGATGCTGTGGTCAATCTGGCCGGAGCGCCGATTGCCGATCGGCCCTGGACGCGCAAGCGTAAGGCGTTGCTGTGGGTCAGCCGGATCGGGCTGACGGAACAACTGCTGGCCTGGCTAGAACGCCGCGCGGATAAGCCGCAGGTGCTTTTGTCCGGCTCGGCGGTAGGCTGGTATGGCGACGGTGGCGAGCGTGAGTTGCATGAAGATTCGCCGCCGGTGAGTGAGGATTTCGCCGCGCAGTTGTGTGGCGCCTGGGAAGAAACTGCCCTGCGCGCCGAAGAGCTGGGTATCCGTGTGGTGTTGCTGCGTACCGGGCTGGTGCTGGCAAGTGACGGCGGGTTGCTCACACGCCTGTTGCTGCCGTTCAAACTCGGCTTGGGCGGCCCGCTGGGCAATGGTAGGCAGTGGATGCCGTGGATTCATCTGGCCGACCAAATCGCCCTGATTGATTTTCTCCTGCAGCAGGACTCCGCGCGCGGTCCTTATAATGCCTGCGCGCCGACGCCTGAGCGTAACCGCGCCTTCAGCCAAGCCCTGGGCCGTGAACTGCATCGTCCGGCCTTTATGCCGGCCCCGGCGTTTGCCCTGCGCGTGCTGCTGGGGGAGCTGTCGGTGCTGCTGCTCGGTGGCCAGCGCGCGATGCCAACGCGCTTGCAGGAGGCGGGTTTCAGTTTTCGTTTTACTCATTTGGATGTGGCCCTGGCAGATTTGCTCGGCCACCACTGACTAGGACTTTGCATGACCGATCACGCCTTGCTGTTGGTAAACCTGGGCTCGCCGGCCTCCACTGACGTGGCCGATGTGCGCCGTTACCTCAATCAGTTCCTGATGGATCCCTACGTCATCGACTTGCCCTGGCCGCTGCGGCGTCTGCTGGTTTCGCTGATTCTGATCAAACGCCCGGCGGCCTCGGCGCATGCCTATGCCTCGATCTGGTGGGATGAAGGCTCGCCGCTGGTGGTGCTGAGTAAGCGTCTGCAACAGGCGATGAAGGCGTCCTGGACCCATGGCCCGGTGGAACTGGCGATGCGCTATGGCGAGCCGTCGCTGCAAACCGTGCTGACCCGCCTGGCCGAGCAGGGCATCAAGAAGGTCACCCTGGCGCCGCTGTACCCGCAGTTTGCCGACAGCACCACCACCACGGTGATCGAAGAAGCCAGGCGCGTGGTGCGTGAGCAGCAGCTGCCGATCCGCTTTTCCATCCTGCCGCCGTTCTACGATCAGCCGGAATACCTGGATGCCTTGGTCGACAGCGCCAAGCCTTATCTTGAGCAGGAGTTTGACCATCTGCTGCTGAGTTTCCACGGCCTGCCGGAGCGGCACCTGCACAAGCTCGACCCCAGCGGCCATTGCCTGAAAGGCGCGGATTGCTGCCGTAGCGCCTCGCCCGAGGTGCTCGCCAGCTGTTACCGCGCCCAGTGCCTGCGCAGCGCCGAGCTGTTCGCCGAGCGCATGGGACTCAAGCCCGAGCAGTGGTCGGTGTCGTTCCAGTCGCGTCTGGGCCGGACCAAGTGGATCGAGCCCTATACCGAAGCGCGTCTCGACGAGCTGGCCAAACAGGGCGTGAAGAAGTTGCTGGTGATGTGCCCGGCCTTTGTCGCCGACTGCATCGAAACCCTGGAAGAAATCGGCGACCGTGGCCGCGAGCAGTTTGTCGAAGCCGGCGGCGAGAGCCTGCAGCTGGTGCCGTGTCTGAATGATCATCCCAGCTGGGTGGCGGCGCTAAAGACCCTCAGCGAGCGTGCTCCGCTGATGCTGTAAGCGAATACGGCGCGGCTGTCATTCGCTCGAAGGGATGCCGCGCATTCGCCGCACTGATAACACCTCCGGGCGATACTCATCGCCCTGTATATCGGCCTAAGCTGGCAGTTCTTTCAACCGTCGTGCACCGCACCAACGGTGCCGAGGAGACTGCCAGTGCCCAACAACAATAACGGCTATCCCTCTTCCACCCGCGCCTGGGTGACTGTCGCCATCCTGATGGTGGCGTATGTGCTGTCGTTTATCGATCGGCAGATTCTCAACCTGTTGGTTGGCCCGATCCGCCGCGACCTGATGATCAGCGACACGCAGATGAGCCTGCTGATGGGTTTGTCCTTTGCGCTGTTCTACACCGTCTGTGGGATTCCTTTGGGCCGTTTGGCCGACACCAAGAGTCGTCGTGGGCTGATCGCTATCGGCGTGCTGTTCTGGAGTGCGGCCACTGCCGCCTGCGGCATGGCCAAGCTGTATTGGCAGTTCCTGATCTGCCGCATCGGCGTCGGTGTAGGTGAGGCGGCGCTGTCGCCTGCGGCCTACTCGCTGATTGCCGACAGCTTCCCGCCCGAGCGCCGTGCTACCGCGATCAGCGTGTATTCCATGGGGGTTTACCTCGGCTCCGGACTGGCCTTTCTGCTTGGAGGCCTGGTGATTCAGTTTGCCTCTGCTCAGGGCGATGTGGTGCTGCCGGTATTCGGTGAAGTACGCCCGTGGCAGCTGATCTTTTTGATTCTCGGTGCGGCCGGGGTGTTGTTCACCCTGCTGATGCTGGCAGTCAAGGAGCCTGCACGGCGTGGCGTGGGTGCGGGTGTTGCGGTGCCGCTGGCGGATGTCGGTCGCTATATCCGATCCAATCGGCGTACGGTGCTATGCCATAACTTCGGCTTTGCCGGCCTGGCGTTTGCCGGTTACGGCAGCGCGGCCTGGGTACCGACATTCTTTATTCGCACCTATGGCTGGGACGCCGGTCAGGTCGGCATCGTCTATGGCAGCATCGTGGCTGTGTTCGGTTGCCTGGGTATCGTCTTCGGGGGGCGCCTGGCAGACTGGATGGCCAAGCGCGGCAGCAGCGATGCCAATATGCGTGTTGGTCTGTATGCGGCGTTGGGGGCAGTGCCCTGCGTCCTATCCTTCCCGCTGATGGACAGCGCGTTGTGGGCTGCGGTGCTGATGGCGCCAACGGTGTTCTTCCTGAGTATGCCGTTTGGTGTGGCGCCGGCGGCCATCCAGGAAATCATGCCCAACTCGATGCGTGGCCAGGCCTCGGCAATCTACCTGTTTGTCATCACCTTGATCGGCCTGGGCATCGGCCCGACGGCGGTGGCCTTGGTGACCGACTATGTGTTTGCCGATGACAACGCGCTGCGTTATTCGCTGCTGATTGTTACCGCGCTGGCGGTATTCAGCTCCATCGTGCTGTTGAGCATGGGGCTCAAACCCTATCGCGAGAGTGTGGTGCGGCTGCAGGGATGGTCGGCCAACCCGGCTTAAATCTTGTCAGCTGGCATAAAAAAGCCCCGCAGATGCGGGGCTTTTTATTGGGCGCGGTTTACAGGTCCGGCTCTTCCAGCACGGTTTTACTGCGCCAGCCTTGGCCGCCGGGCAGTACCAGGTTGAGTACCAGGGCGCAGATGGCGCACAGGGAAATGCCGGAGAGGGCAAAGTCTGTGTTGCCAATCACCATGCCGCCGATGCCGAACACCAGGGTCACCGACACGATGATCAGGTTGCGCGCTTCGGACAGGTCGACCTGATGGCGGATCAGGGTGTTCAGGCCCACCACCGCGATGGAGCCGAACAGCAGGCAGAGAATGCCGCCCATTACCGGCACCGGAATGCTTTGCAGTGCGGTGCCGAATTTGCCGACAAAGGCCAGGGCAATGGCGAAGCAGGCTGCCCAGGTCATGATCTTCGGGTTGTAGTTCTTGGTCAGCATCACCGCGCCGGTCACTTCCGCATAGGTGGTGTTGGGCGGGCCGCCGAACAGGCCAGCGGCCGAGGTGGCCAGGCCATCGCCGAGCAGGGTGCGGTGCAGGCCGGGCTTCTTGATAAAGTTCTTGCCGGTCACGCTGCCGATCGCCACTACGCCGCCGATATGCTCGATGGCCGGTGCCAAGGCCACCGGAACGATGTACAAGATCGCGCCCCAGTGCAGCTCAGGCGTCACGAATGCCGGAATCGCCAGCCAGGGTGCGGCCGCGATATTGCTGGTGTCGATCACCCCGCAGAACGCCGCGACGATGCAGCCGACGATGATCCCCGCAAGGATTGGCACCAGGCGCAGCAGACCACGGCCCATAGCCGCGACCAGTACGGTGGTGATCAACGCTGACATGGAAATCAGCATGGCGGTTTCATACGGAACCAGCTGCGCGCTGCCATCACCGGCCTTGCCCATGGCCATGTTCACCGCTACTGGCGACAGCGCCAGGCCGATGGAAATGATCACTGGCGCGATGACTACCGGCGGCAACAGACGGTCGATAAAGCCTGCGCCCTTAACCCGTACCACGGCGCTGAGCAGGATATACACCAGCCCCGAGGCGACGATGCCGCCGAGCACGGCCGGCAGGCCGAACTCGCCTTTGGCGGCGAGAATCGGGGCGATAAAGGCAAAGCTCGAGGCCAGAAAAACCGGAACTTGGCGTCCGGTCACCAGTTGGAACAGCAGGGTGCCGATACCCGCAGTGAATAGCGCTACGTTGGGGTCCATACCGGTGATCAACGGCATCAGCACCAGGGCGCCAAAAGCCACAAACAGCATCTGCGCGCCGGAAATGCCCTGGCGCCAGAGTGGATCGTTGTATTCGTCCTGCATGCTTACGCGTCCTTCTGTTTGGTGCCGAAGATCTTGTCGCCGGCATCACCGAGGCCGGGAATGATGTAGCCGTGCTCGTTCAAACGCTGATCGATGGACGCGGTGTAAATGGTCACGTCAGGATGCGCATCGTTGACCACCTTGATGCCTTCTGGTGCAGCCACCAGGACCATGGCGCGGATTTCCTTGCAGCCGGCTTTTTTCAGCAGGTCGATGGTAGCGACCATCGAGCCGCCGGTGGCGAGCATCGGGTCGATGATCATGGCCAGGCGCTCGTCGATTTCCGAGGCGAGTTTTTCCAGGTAGGTGTGCGCTTGCAGGGTTTCCTCGTTGCGCGCCACGCCCACGGCGCTGACCTTGGCACCTGGAATCAGGCTAAGCACGCCTTCGAGCATGCCGATGCCGGCGCGCAGAATCGGCACCACAGTGATTTTTTTGCCGGAGATTTTTTCAACCTGCACAGTGCCGCACCAGCCCTCGATCTCGTAGTTTTCCAGGGGCAGATCCTTGGTCGCTTCATAGGTCAGCAGTGCACCGACTTCCTGAGCCAGCTCCCGAAAATTCTTCGTGCTGATATCGGCGCGGCGCATCAGGCCGAGTTTGTGACGGATCAGCGGGTGGCGGATCTCGAGGATGGGCATGGCGGGGTCTCCGGCAGGACGGGTAAAAAACTGGCCTAGATTAAAGCATTGGCTATGCCAAGTGCTGAGCCAAGATGGCCTAATGTCGCTAAATAGCGCCTAACGTGTCGTGGCTTGCGGGTAATTGCCGCAGTTGGTCTGCCGGGGCTTGCTCTGCATGACGCAGATGCGTACCTTTGCCGGCTTTTATTTTGACGCATCGATCAACTTTCTGGTTCGGGCGTCCCGCTCCCAAGAGGAAACAGCATGTCCGTCGATCTCGCGCATATCCGCCAAGTCATGGCCGAAGCCGATTGCCTGCACAGCAATGCCGAGGTTGAGGTGGCCATCGACAGCATGGCGGCCGCCATCAACAGCGATATGGCCGACAGCAACCCCGTGGTGTTCTGCGTGATGAACGGCGGGCTGATCTTCTCCGGCAAGCTGCTGCCCAAGCTCAACTTCCCGCTGGAACTGTCCTACCTGCACGCCACCCGCTACCGCAATGAAACCAGCGGCGGCGAGCTGTTCTGGAAGGCCAAGCCGGAAATCTCCTTTATCGACCGCGACGTGCTGATCATCGACGACATCCTCGATGAAGGGCACACCCTCGGTGCAATCATCGACTTCTGCCGTCACGCCGGCGCCAAGAACGTGCGCATCGCCGTGCTGGTAGATAAAACCCACGACCGCAAAGCGCGCCCGGACCTCAAAGCCGATTACGTCGGCATGTCCTGCGTTGATCGCTATGTGTTTGGCTATGGCATGGATTACAAAGGCTACTGGCGCAATGCGCCGGGTATCTACGCAGTTAAAGGGTTGTAAAACGTATGACTGGGCCGCGCTTTCTTGATCAGACCCTGTTCGGTGCACTGGCCGAGCAAGCGGCGGCCAGCCCACGGCAACGCCAGCACCTTAACTTCCACCAGATGGAGGAGCCTTGTCATCGCATGGCTGTCGGGCTGCAGCCGGACACCTATATCCCGCCGCACCGTCATCTCTCGGCGGATAAAGCCGAAGCGCTGCTGGTACTCAAAGGCCGCCTGGGCCTGCTGATTTTCAATGACGCCGGTGAAGTGCTGGATAAGCGCGTACTGCAGGCCGCTGGTGAGTGTGTCGGCGTTGATCTGCCGCCTGGTGTATTTCACGCTCTGGTGGTGCTGGAAGCCGACAGCATTCTGTTTGAATGCAAAGCCGGGCCCTACAAACCTGTGGGGGAAGGCGAACAAGCCAGTTGGGCGCCGCGTGAGGGTGAGCCTGGTGTTGCCGAGTACCAGGCCTGGATGCGCGCACAATTCACTTAGTTCGTTTATTCCCCATCGTTCTTGGGCGCTAACAAGCGCAACGCTTTCTCTTTGGCTTGGGCCAGATCGCGTACATACGCCAGCTCACCCTCGACGCGCACGATGCCGGCACGGCGTAATTGCAGGCGCACCTGGGGCGTGGGCCCGCTGAGCACCAGGGCGACCTGCTGCTCGCGGTAGTCGCGCAGCACATTGTCCAGGGCGGCGATGGCGGTCATGTCCAGCAGCGGCACGGCGCTAATATCGACGATCACCACCTTCACTCCAGGGGTAAAGCGTCTGAGCACGCTCAGGGCTTTTTCTGCTGCGCCGAAGAACAGCGGGCCGCGAATGGCGTAGGCCAGCACGTGTTCGGGCAGGTCATTAAGCGCCTGGTGAAAATGCTTGGGCAGCGCTTCGGTATCTGTCAGGTCGCTCATGCGTTTGATAAACAGCCCGGCGGCCAGCAGCAGGCCGACGCCCACGGCCAGCACCATATCGAACAGCACGGTGAGGATCAGACAGGTCAGCAGCACCAGTACATCGCTGCGCGGGGCGATGCGCAGGGTGTGGCGCACATGCCGAGGCTCGCTCATGTTCCAAGCCACCACCAGCAGCAAAGCCGCCAGCGCGGCCATCGGCAGGTAGCTGAACAAGGGCGCGAGAAAGAGGATGGCAATCAGCACCACCCCAGCATGGGTAATCGCCGCCAGTGGCGAATAAGCCCCCGCGCGCACGTTGGCGGCGCTGCGGGCAATCGCCGCAGTGGCGGTGATACCACCGAAGAAGGGCGCGACCAGATTGCCAATGCCCTGGCCGATCAGCTCGCCATTGGGGTCGTGTTTGCTGCCGGTCATGCCATCGGCAACCACCGCGCAGAGCAGTGATTCGATGGCCCCGAGCATGGCAATGGCAAACGCCGGGGCGAGTAGTTGGCGCAGCAGCTCGAAACTCACCACCAGCGGCTTACCATCGGCACCGGGCAGCTGCCAGGGCCAAACCAAGCTTGGCAGAAACGGCGGAATACCCGGGTGCTCAACCCCATTCAGGCTGTAGCTGAAGCGCTCACCCAGGGTGGCCACCGGAATCTGCAGGCTTTCCAGCAGCAGTCCGAGCAGCGCGCCGATGGTCAGTGCGACCAGATGGCCGGGTATTTTCGGTGCCCAGCGTGGCCAGATCAGCAGCGTTGCCAGGCATACCAGCGCCACCAGGCTGTCGCCCAGTTGCAGGCTGGGCAGGGCATGCAGCAGGCCGCTGAGCTGGTCCAGGTAGTGATTGGGCTGGCTACTCAGGTGCAGGCCAAGCAAATCCTTGATCTGCAAGGTGGCGATGACGATGCCGATACCGGCGGTGAAACCCAGGGTGACCGGGTAGGGGATAAATTCGATCAGCCGCCCGGCGCGCATCAGGCCGAGCGCAATCAAAATCAGCCCGGCCAGCAGGGTGCACAGCAGCAGGCCGCCGAGGCCGAATTGCTGGGTGACCGGCAGCAGAATCACCACAAAGGCGGCAGTCGGTCCGGAGACGTTGAAGCGCGAGCCGCCAAACAAGGCGATCAACGTACCGGCGACCAGCACCGTATACAGGCCGTGCTGCGGCGCTACGCCGACGGCAATCGCCAGGGCCATGGCCAGAGGAATGGCGATAATCCCCACCGTAACGCCGGCGCTTAGATCGCTGCGCAGGTTTTTCCAGCCATAGCCGGCGCGCAGGGTCTGGCGCCAGGCGGAGAACAACGGCGGTAAGGGCAGCGACATAATGACTCCCAACTCGGTAGGCGCAGTATAGGGTTTGAGTACGGTGGGCTGTGTTGACCTAAGTCGGCTGTGCGCCAGCCTCCTCGCGTGTTACACGGTACGGTTGCCGCGCATCCGTTGAGCCCTTGCCCACCCCGGAGTTACACTGCCGCCCCCGTGTGGCCTGGTTAGCTGGAGTGAGTGATGCGTAAAGACAAGAAACAGGTGATTGGCGAAGAGATTGGTGACGAGCCGATCAAGCTGTTCCTCAGTGTGGAACCGGCCGATGCCACGCCGCCGTCGCTGCACAAGCTGGTCAAGGCCTACCGCGGCCTGCGTATCGATGACTTCGAGCGCTTTGTCGGCTTCTTCGTCGCTGCCGGCTACGACCTGAACGCCAAGGATGCTCAGGGCAATGACTTTATCGCGCTGATCCAGGATCAACGTTTTGCCGAACCCTACATCGATGTGATCAAAGCCGCTCGCGGCTAACATCGAGTCAGCCCTTACAGCACTGATTAAGGCTTACGCCTGCCCACAAAGCCGCGACCTATTCGCGGCTTTGTCGTTTCTAAAAACCGCTGTGCTTCTTGCTGATAATCACGCAAATCAATAGTGCTGGGCGAGGCGAGACGACCGGTCATATTCTTGCCGGCATGAACTCCAGCATCCGACTCGACAAGCGTGACCTGATCCTCGCCAAAGGTGCCGAGGTGATGACCCGTCGCGGTTATCACGGTGCCGGCGTGCAGGAAATCGTCCAGGCGGCGGGGGTGCCGAAAGGCTCCTTTTACCACTACTTCGCCAGCAAGGAAGACTTCGCCCTGCAGGCCCTGCAGCAGGTCTATCAGCCACGTCTGGCGCGTTATGCCGAAGCCCTGAGCAATCCGGCGCTCAGCCCGCGTGAGCGCATCCTCGGTTATTACGCTGAGCTGGTGGAGCACTTCGCTCGCCAGGAGCGTCTGGAATACCACTGCTTTATTGGCAGCCTGAGCTTCGAGATGGCCGAGCTGTCGCCGACGCTGGGCGCCCAGGTTGATGCGATTCTGCAAACCTCAGCGGACATTTTGCAGGCCTGCCTGGAACAGGCGCAGGCGGCGGGTGAACTGCCGGCCGATGAAGATTGCCGCAACCTGGCGAGCTTTATCGCCAACGCCTGGCAAGGCGCGCTGACCCGGCTCAAGGTGGCGAACAACACTCGTGCCCTGACTGACTTTATCCACCGTCTGCAACTGCTGTTGCAGGCCTGATCCCAAGCTCCCTTTAACCAGTTGCGGCGCTCTGGCCGCCCCGAGGAATAATGATGACCGATCCCGTTAAAGCGCTGTTCCAACCCTTTACCCTGGGCAACCTGGAGCTGCCGACCCGTGTGGTCATGGCGCCGATGACCCGTTCCTTCTCCCCAGGTGGCGTGCCCAACAGCAAGGTTATCGAGTATTACCGCCGCCGCGCCGCTGCCGGTGTTGGTTTGATCGTCACCGAAGGCACCACCGTTGGCCACAAGGCCGCCAACGGTTATCCGAATGTGCCGCGTTTTTATGGTGAAGACGCCCTGGCTGGCTGGAAGAAAGTGGTCGAGGCCGTGCACGCCGAAGGCGGCAAGATCGTTCCGCAACTGTGGCACGTGGGCAATGTGCGCAAGCTGGGCACCGAGCCGGACGCCAGCGTCCCAGGTTACGGCCCGAGCGAGAAGATTAAAGAAGGCAACGTGGTTGTGCACGGCATGACCCAGGACGACATCAAGGAAGTGATCGCCGCCTTCGCCCAAGCCGCCAAGGATGCTAAAGCTATTGGCATGGACGGCGTGGAAATCCATGGTGCCCACGGCTATCTGGTTGATCAGTTCTTCTGGGCCGGCAGCAACCAGCGCACTGACGAATTCGGCGGTGACCTGGCGCAGCGCTCGCGCTTTGCCATTGAGCTGATCCAGGCTGTACGCGCCGCAGTGGGCCCTGAGTTCCCGATCATCTTCCGCTTCTCGCAGTGGAAGCAGCAGGACTACACCGCGCGCCTGGTGCAAACCCCGGAAGAGCTGGGGGCGTTCCTCAAGCCGCTGAGCGATGCTGGCGTGGACATCTTCCACTGCTCGACGCGCCGCTTCTGGGAGCCGGAGTTCGACTGTTCTGAGCTGAACCTGGCGGGCTGGACGCGCAAGCTCACCGGCAAACCAACCATCACCGTTGGCAGTGTCGGCCTGGATGGCGAGTTCCTCCAGTTTATGGTCAACACCGACAAAGTGGCTCAGCCGGCCAGCCTGGAAAACCTGCTGGAGCGCCTGAACAAGCAGGAATTTGACCTGGTGGCTGTAGGCCGCGCGCTGCTGGTCGACCCGGATTGGGCGGTAAAAGTACGTGATGGCCGCGAGCAGGACATTCTGCCGTTTAGCCGTGATGCCCTGACCAGCCTGGTCTGATTCCCCGTTTTATCGTGTGCGCCGCAAAACGGCGCAACACTCCTCAAGCCCCGGCACATCGGGGCTTTTTTTCGTCTTTTAAATGAGCAGCCTGTAGGAGCGGGCCATGCCTGCGAAGCCCTTATCGCGGCCATGGGCCGCTCCTACAAAAGCTTGCTGCACGACGGTCACAGGCAAGCTGCGCCTCGTTGGCTAGTATTGCCAGTGCCTCGTCCTCAGGTGTCGACCATGAAGCGTGCCGTACAGATCGCTGTATCCGTTGTGTTGCTGATACTTATCAGTCTGGCCGCTGCGGTCGCCTGGAACTGGGCACCCGATCGCCCCGTGGCGGACCTCAAGCCGCGCTGGGCCTTGCCGCCGTCGCAGTTTGTGGCCATCGACGGCATGTTGGTGCACCTGCGCGACCAGGGCCCACGCGATGACCCCGCGCCGATTGTGCTGCTGCACGGCACCTCGGCCAGCCTGCATACCTGGGAAGGCTGGGTGGCGGCGCTGCAGGACAAGCGTCGGGTGATCAGCCTCGACCTACCAGGCTTCGGCCTGACCGGGCCATTCCCCGATGGTGATTACCGCATGGCCCATTACAGCGCCTTCCTCGGTCATGTGCTGGATCAGTTGCAGGTGCCGCGTGCGGTACTGGCCGGCAACAGTTTTGGTGGGCAATTGGCCTGGCAGTTTGCTCTGGATCAGCCGCAGCGTGTCGAGCGCCTGGTGCTGGTGGATGCCGCCGGTTACCCGCGCAACGCCACCTCCGTCCCCATCGGTTTTCGTCTGGCGCAGATTCCTGCACTGGCGCCGTTGATGGCTAACCTGCTGCCGCGCTCAATGATTGAGGCGAGCATCCGCAATGTTTACGGCGACCCGAGCAAGGTTAGCGATGAGCTGATCGACCGGTACTATGAACTGACCCTGCGCGCCGGCAACCGTGAAGCCTTACGCCAGCGTTTTATCCAGGCCGAAGCGGGGCAGAGCTACACCCGTATCGCCGAACTCAAGGTGCCGACGCTGATTATCTGGGGTGGCCGTGATGAGTTGATTCCGCCGGTCAATGCCGAACGCTTCAAGCGCGATATCAAGGGCAGCCGTCTGGTGCTCTTCGACGAGCTGGGTCATGTGCCCCAAGAAGAGGACCCCGCACGCACCGTGGCGGTGCTGATGGGCTTTCTAGAGGGCTAGCCGGGGTTTAGGACGGCTTTCTGCTGCGCACTAAGCTGCTGATATTTCGAGAGAGATTGCCTGCATAAAAGAGCTGGCGTGCTTTGTGCTAACGCTGTCAGCGCTGGTTGGCTTTGCGCCATCTTGGTCTAGGCTCTCGGAATAACAATTATTCGGCAGGTGCAGTATGCCCAAGGCCATCAGGCTGTTTGTGCACGCAGTGGAGGCGCTCAACCGCGTTGTCGGGCGCTTCGCCATGTACCTGATCTTCGCCATTCTCGGCGTGCTGCTGTATTCCTCCATCAGCAAGACTTTCTTTATGCCGGCCGCCTGGACGCTGGAATCGGCGCAGTTTCTGATGGTCGCTTACTTCCTGCTTGGCGGCGCCTATTCCATGCAGCTCGATGCCCATGTGCGCATGGACCTGTTCTACAGCCGCTGGTCGCCACGGGCCCGCGCGGTCATCGATGCGATCACCATCGGCTTTCTGATTTTCTACCTGGTGTTCCTGCTCTACGGCGGCATTTCCTCGACCCAGTACGCCCTTGAGTACAACGAAACCAGCTACTCGGCCTGGTCGCCGAAAATGGCGCCGATCAAGATCATCATGTGCATCGGTATCGCCCTGATGCTGCTGCAGGCCTTCGCCACCCTGTTCAAGGACATCGCCGCTGCGCGGGGGGAACCGCTGTAATGGATTACGAGCTGATAGCCCTGCTGATGTTCTCCTCGATGATGTTGCTGCTGCTTACCGGCAAACGGGTATTTGGCGCGATTGGCTTTGTCGCCGTGGCGGCGGCCTTGCTGTTATGGGGCGATGGTGGTTCGGAAATGGCCTTCAGCGCGGCCATGAAACTGATGAAGTGGTACCCACTGCTAACCCTGCCGTTGTTCGTATTTATGGGTTACATGCTCTCCGAATCGGGGCTGGCCGAAGACCTCTACAAGATGTTCCACGTCTGGATGGGCCCGCTCAATGGCGGCCTGGCCATCGGCACCATTGGCCTGATGGTGGCGATCTCGGCGATGAATGGCCTGAGTGTGGCGGGCATGGCCATCGGCGCCAGTATCGCGCTGCCGGAGCTGCTACGCCGCGGCTACGACAAGATCATGGTCACCGGGGTGATTCAGGCCGGCAGTTCCCTCGGTATTCTGATTCCACCGAGCGTGGTGCTGGTGCTGTACGGCATGATCGCCCGCCAGCCGGTTGGCCAGTTGTGGCTGGCCGGAGTGTTTCCCGGTCTGCTGATGGCCGGGCTGTTTATCCTCTATATCGCCATTCGCTGTCGCTTGCAGCCCGAGCTGGGGCCAGCGTTGTCCGAGGAAGAGCGCGGGCAGATCAGCCGGCGCGAGAAGCTCTTGCTGCTCAAGGCCGGCTTTGCGCCGTTGTTTATCTTCTTCTGCATGACCGGGCTGTTTCTCATGGGCATCACCAGCCTGGTGGAAAGCTCGGCGGTGGGTGCAGCGGCGGCCACCCTGATGGCATTGGTCAAGGGCCGTTTGACCCGCAGCGTGATGGAAGAAACCCTGCGCAAGACCCTCGGCATCAGCTGCATGTTTATGTGGATCATCCTCGCCGCCCTGTGCTTCGGCGCGGTGTTCGACGGCCTCGGTGCGGTCAAGGCGATTGAGGCGTTCTTCCTCGAAAGCCTCGGGCTAGGGCCCTGGCAGGTGCTGATCCTGATGCAGCTGTCGTTCATCATCATGGGCATGTTCCTCGATGACACCGCCATGCTGGTGATCGTCGCCCCCCTCTATATTCCGCTGGTCGGCGCCCTGGGCTTCGACCTGGTCTGGTATGGCGTGCTCTACACCATCACCTGCCAGATCGCCTATATGACCCCGCCCTTCGGCTACAACCTGTTCCTGATGCGCGCCATGGCTCCGCCGGAAGTCTCGCTGCGCGACATCTACGTCTCGGTTACCCCATTCGTGCTGATCATGGTGCTGGCGCTGGTGCTGGTCATGGTCTTCCCGCAGATCGCCCTGTGGCTGCCGCAGTGGCATTACGGCGGGTGAGCACATGAATTTCAGCTGTAGGCCAGCGCAGTCGCACCTATAGAAGCCAGTGAGGATTGCTGCGGTATGTGCCGCTTATGCCTTGCGCAATCCTCAAGGGCTTTTGAGCAATCAGGTGCAGGTTGCCCCTCTGAAAACCCTGCCAGTGCCCCGTGGGCTAGGCAGTGCGGTTGTATGCCATCTGAATCGACAAGCCTGGAGATAACAGCATGAGTACGAGACGCAGTTTTCTGAAAACCGCCGCGGTGGCCACCGGGGCAGCAGGGGCAACGGCATTGGGTTCGGCGCATATCTACGCCGCCGAGCCGAAGAAAATCGTTTGGCGCCTGCAGACCTATGCCGGCGCCGCCTTGGGCGAGCATGTGATCAAACCGTCCATCGATGCCTTCAACAAGGCTGCCAATGGCGAGATGGAAATCCAGCTGTATTACGCCGACCAACTGGTGCCCACCGGCGAGCTGTTCCGCGCCATGCAGAAGGGCACCATTGATGCGGTGCAGAGCGATGACGACTCCATCGCCGCGCCCGTAGATATTTCTGTATTCGGCGGCTATTTCCCCTTTGCCACCCGTTACAGCCTGGATATTCCGGTGCTGTTCAACCAGTACGGGCTCAATGAAATCTGGGCCGAGGCCTATGGCGAAGTCAAAGGCGTAACCTGGCTCGGCGCCGGCGCCTGGGACCCATGCCACTTCGCCACGGTCGAGCCGATCACCAAGCTTGAGCACCTCAAGGGCAAGCGCATTTTCACCTTTCCCACTGCCGGTAAATTCCTCACCCGCTTTGGCGTGATCCCGGTGACCCTGCCCTGGGAGGATGTCGAAGTGGCGATCCAGACTGGAGAACTGGACGGTATCGCCTGGTCCGGCATCACCGAGGACTACACCGTCGGCTGGGCCAACGTGACCAAGTACTTCCTCACCAACAACATTTCCGGTGCATGGTGCGGCTCCTACTTCGCCAACTCGGACAAATGGGCCGAAGTGCCCGAGCACCTGAAAACCCTGTTCAAACTGTGCATGGACAGCTCCAACTACTACCGCCAGCACTGGTACTGGGGCGGGGAGGCGCAACTGCGGGTCGAAGGCGGCAAACTGCAACTGACCTCAATCCCGGCCGAGGAATGGGCCACCGTTGAGGCTGAAGCTCTGGTGTTCTGGGATGAAATCGCCAAAACCAGCCCACGTTGCGCGCGGGTGGTGGAAATCTTCAAGAAGTACAACGCCCTGATGGCCAAGGCCGGTGCGCCCTATCGCGGCTAGCTGCCTGGGTTCGCGACACCTCACGCCCGCATTGCAAAATGCGGGCGTATTTTTTGCTCGGCTGGCTGGCGGCTCAGTCAGTGCGCGTAGCGATTGCGCAAGGCCTGGAAGCGACCATCCTGCTGCACGTGCAGCAAGGCAGCGCGCCAGCGCGCGATGTACTGCTCCGGCATGCTGCGTGAGAGGGCGATAAAGCCTTCATCGCGGCCCAGTTGCACGGCGCTCGGGCGTACCCTGTCAGCCGCGACGCCAGCCTCGTGCAGCCTGTGCGCCAGCCCGGAGTCGGCCGAGGCAACCAGCGCAACCCGGCCGGCTGCGAGCATGCCGAAGCAGGTGCTGTAGGCGTTGTTGCGTTTTAGCTGGGTGAACGCCATGGCCGTCAGGCGTTCGTCATGGGAGCTGCCGTTGAGCACGCACACCGACAGGTTCTTGGCATCCTCCAGGCTGTGTATACCGGTAGGCCGTTGGCTGTTCTCGTAGAGCCAGTCGGTCTCTTCCCAGATGGGCCCGACCCAGTGCGCCAGCGGTAGGCGCTCCGGAGTTTTGCCAAGGTTGAAGAGCACCACATCGTCACGCTGTTGCAGTTGCGCCAGACCGCGCGCCAAGGGCACGTCCTGGATTGCCAGCGGCTCGGCCATATCGGCCAGTAGCTCGCGCACCAGCTCCAGAAAGAATGCCCGCTTGCCGGCATGTTCGCGGCCGCGTAACTGGCCGTCGATCAGCACGGCCTGGCTATCCAGGCTGTGGGTGTAGATCAGCCAGTCACGCGCCAGGCAGGTTGTAGGCGCAAGCCAGGTAGCCAGGGTTAGGGCCAGGGCGGCGGCAACTGCTGCGCGACGCCGAGTCTGTCCGGGCGCTGGCAGGGGGCGGGGCATCGGGTTCAAGCAGTCTCCGGTATGGCATCTGGCGGCTACGTTGCACATGCGGCCAGGTCTAAGGCGGGCGGTGGTCTGTGCTTTTACAGCAGAGCAGTGTCTGCCGTCACCTGTGCTGCAACGCTTGCCGGTTGTTTTGCCTAATTGTCCAGCCAACTTGGCAAACCTGTACCACACTGATTGAGCTTTTTGCCGGGTGTTCTAACAGGCGTTGGGTAGTCGTCAGGGCGCGTTGTGTGGTGGTTGTGGGGATGCGCTTGAGACGCTGTTGTTGCCTGCAGGACTGACACCGGATGTCGGCCATAACAACAATAGACAGGTGCATTTATGCTCAATCCGCGAGACGTGAAGACCGTTCAGGATGCCAAGCGCATTGTCGAAGAGCGCGGCCTTAGCCATATCAAGGTCGGGGTGTTCGATAACGATGGCGTGATGCGTGGCAAATACCTTAGCCGCAGCAAATTCTTCTCTGCCCTCGACAGCGGCTTTGCCTTCTGCGATGTGGTGCTCGGCTGGGACGTGAAGGACCAGCTCTACGACAACGCCCAGTACACCGGCTGGCACACCGGTTACCCCGATGCGCCGGTGCGGGTTCTGCCGCATACCTGCCGCGACTTACCCTTCGAGAACGGCATGCTGCTGTTTATCTGTGAGTTTGCCGAGGCAGCGGAAAAGGTTTGCCCACGCGGCACCCTGCGCCGGGTGATTGAGCGCTGCAAAGCCATGGGGTTCGATGCCTTTGCTGCGCTGGAATATGAGTTTTTCATGTTCGATGAAACCCCGGAGTCGGCCCGCGAGAAGGGCTTTCGCAACCTCAAGCCGTTTACCCCGGACTGGTTTGGCTACTCGATGATCCGCAACTCGGTGCACGCTGAGCTGTACCACGAGATTCTGGAAATGGCCGAACGCATGGACTTCCCCATCGAAGGCCTGCACACCGAAACCGGCCCCGGCGTGCTAGAGGCGGCGATTGCCTATGACCGCGCCGAAGCCGCAGCCGACAAGGGCGCGCTGTTCAAGACCTTTATGAAGGTGCTGGCCCAGCGTAACGGCCTAATGGCCACCTTTATGGCCAAGTGGTCGGGCAAATACCCTGGGCAGAGCGGGCATATCCATGTGTCGTTGCGTGATCTGGCCAGCGGCAAGTCGGCGTTCTATGACCCGAGCCAGGCGAACAATATGAGCAAGATTCAGCGCCACTTTCTTGCTGGGCAGCAGCGTCTGATGCCGGAATTCCTCTGCATGGTGGCGCCGACGCTGAACAGCTATCGCCGGCTGATTCCCGGTTTCTGGGCGCCCACCGATGCCACCTGGGGTGTGGAAAACCGTACTGCTGCGTTGCGGGTCATTCCCGGCAGTGACAAGTCCCAGCGCCAGGAATATCGCCTGGGCGCGGCCGACGGCAATCCGTTTCTGGCCCTGTCGGTGGCGCTCGGTTCCGGTCTGTATGGCGTGATGCAGCAGTGGGAGCCGACCGAGCCGGTGGTGGGTAATGCCTACGCGATGAAGCACCCCGAGGAGCTGGCCCTGCCGCGCACCCTGTGGGATGCCGCACAACGGTTGAAGGCCTCGGCGGCGGCGCGGGAGTTGTTTGGCGATGAGTTCGTCGAGCATTTCGCCGCCAGCCGTGAGTGGGAAGAGCGCGAATACCGCCGGCATGTCAGCGACTGGGAACTGGATCGCTACTTCGAAATTATCTAGCGCGCGGCCCCGGCTGATTGGGCTTATGGAGTCTTTTCAATGAGCAAACTGCAATGCATTTCCCCCATCGACGGCTCGGTGTATGTCGAGCGCCATCTGGCCTCCAACCCTGAAATTCAGGCGGCTCTGGCCAAGGCCGAGTTGGCGCAGCAGGCCTGGAAAACCACACCACTGGCTGAACGTATCGCCATCGGCCGTAAGGCGATTGCTGCGTTCGCCGCCAAGGAAAGCCAGCTGGCTGAAGAGCTGTGCTGGATGATGGGCCGGCCGATCCGCTATGCCGCAGGCGAAGTGCGCGGCTTTGTCGAGCGGGCCAGCTATATGGCGGACATTGCCGAGAGCGCCCTGGCCGATATTCAGGTGCCAGAAAAGCCCGGTTTTATCCGTTTTATCCGCCGTGAACCGCTGGGTGTGGCGCTGGTGATCGCCCCCTGGAACTATCCCTATCTGACTGCAGTGAACGCGGTGATGCCGGCGCTGCTGGCCGGCAATGCGGTGCTACTTAAGCACTCCGCGCAAACCCCTCTGTGCGCCGAGCGCATGGTCGAAGCCTTTAGCGAGGCCGGCTTGCCGGACGGGGTGTTCCAGTACCTGCACTTGAGCCACGGTGAAACCGAGGCGCTGATCCAGGCGCCGACCATCGCCCACGTCGCCTTCACCGGTTCGGTGCCGGGCGGCACCATGGTTGAGCGGGTGGCGGTGGGGCGCTTTCTCAGCATCGGCCTGGAGCTGGGCGGCAAGGACCCGGCCTATGTGCGCGCCGACGCTGACCTGGCCCATGCGGTGGAAACCACCATTGATGGGGCGTTCTTCAACTCCGGGCAATCGTGTTGCGGTATCGAACGCATCTATGTGCACGAATCGCTGTATGACGCCTTCGTCGAGCAGGCGGTGGCGCTGGTTAAACAGTACAAGCTCGGCCGCTCCGATGATCCGGACACCACCCTCGGCCCGTTGGTACGCGCCGAGGCGGCGGATTTTGTTCGCGGGCAGATTCACGATGCCATCGAGCAGGGCGCTACCGCGCACTTAGTGCCGGCCGACTTTGCTATGGACCATCCCGGTTCGCAGTACCTGGCGCCGCAGGTGCTGACCAACGTGCATCACGGCATGCGCGTGATGACCGAAGAATCCTTCGGTCCGGTGGTGGGCATCCAGAAGGTCAAGGATGACGAAGAAGCCCTAGCGCTGATGAACGACAGCGAGTTTGGCCTGACGGCCGCGATCTTCAGCCGTGACGTGGATGCCGCCATGGCCCTGGCCGAACGGGTGGAGGCGGGCACGGTGTTTCTCAATCGTTGTGACTACCTCGACCCGGCACTGGCCTGGACCGGGGTGAAGAACTCCGGACGCGGTTGCACCCTGTCTAGCGTCGGTTTCGAGCACGTCACACGGCCGAAATCCTTCCACTTCAAAACTCAGCTGTGAGGCGCGTCATGGACCTGAATCATTACCGCATGAACTGGAATTACCCGACCTCGGTGCGCGTCGGCGTAGGCCGCATCAGCGAGCTGGCAGCTTCTTGCCGGCAATTGGGCATGAGCGCACCGCTGCTGGTCACCGACCCCGGTCTGGCCGCCTTGCCGATGATCGACCGCGCGCTGTTGCACTGCCGCGATGATGGCCTCAAGGCCGGGCTGTTCCATGGCATCAAAGGCAACCCCACCGGGCAGAACGTGATGGATGGGGTGGCCGCATTTAAAGTCGGCGCCCATGACGGGGTGATCGCCTTTGGCGGTGGCTCGGCACTGGATGCCGGCAAGGCCATCGCCCTGATGGTTGGCCAGGACCGACCATTGTGGGATTTCGAGGACATCGGCGACAACTGCAACCGCGTCAATGTTGCCGGTATGGCCCCGGTGGTGGCGGTGCCGACTACTGCCGGCACCGGTTCGGAAGTTGGCCGCGCCTCGGTGATCACCGATGATGCCGCGCATATCAAACGCATCATCTTCCACGCACGCATGTTGCCGGCGCTGGTGATCCTCGACCCCGAGCTGACTGTCGGCCTGCCGGCCAAAATCACCGCCGACACCGGCATGGATGCGCTGTCTCATAACCTGGAGGCCTTCTGCTCACCGCTGTTCCACCCCATGGCCGAGGGCATCGCCCTGGAAGGCATGCGCCTGGTGCAGCAGTATTTGCCGCGAGCGGTGGCGCAGGGCAGTGATGTGGAAGCGCGTTTGCAGATGTTGGTGGCGTCGAGCATGGGCGCGACCGCTTTCCAGCGCGGCCTGGGCGCCATGCACGCGTTGGCCCATCCGCTCGGCGCGCTGTACGACGCCCACCACGGCCTGCTCAATGCGGTGCTGATGCCCTATGTACTGGTGGCTAACCGAGAGCGCATCGAACCGCAGATGGAGAAAATGGCGCGCTACCTGAACCTGGCCAAGCCCGGTTTTACGGGCGTACTTGAGTGGGTGATGGCGCTGCGTGAGCAGGTCGGTATTCCGCATAGCCTGGGCGAGATTGGCATTGATGACACGCGCATCGAGCAGGTTGGACAGATGGCCGAGGTTGACCCCTCTGCCGGCACCAACCCGATTGCCTTTACCGCTGCGCAGTACAGTCAGTTGTTTGAGAAAGCTCTGCGCGGCACCCTCTAATCTCTAGCTCTACCAGCGCTGCTCGCGTGGGCGAGCAGCGCTGTAGCGAACAGATACATGACCCGCCGGTTCTTCGCTTGCGCTGCCTGCGCGTGACTCCTTATATTCCCCCGGCATTTAAGCGCGCCCGGCTTGCGCCTGCCCGGCTGCAAGCAGGGCCTGTTACCGCAATGGTGAGAGGCCATGATCGAAATAAAAAATCTAACCAAGCGTTTCGCGCAGCACACCGCGGTGGACGACCTGTCCTTCAGTGTTAAGCCCGGTGAAGTGCTGGGCTTTCTCGGCCCTAACGGTGCCGGCAAATCCACCACCATGAAGATGCTCACCGGCTTTCTGGCGCCGACCTCAGGCAGTGCCAGCATCCTCGGTTTCGATATCCAGAAAGACACCCTCAAGGCTCAGCAGCAGATCGGTTATCTGCCCGAAGGCGCGCCGTGCTACGGCGATATGACGGTGCGCAGCTTCCTCGAATTTATCGCCGAGGTGCGAGGTTTCAAAGGCGCCGAGAAGCGTCAGCGGGTGGCCAAAGCGGTGGCTCAAGTCGAGCTGGACGCCGTGCTGGAACAGTCGATCGAAACCCTGTCGAAAGGCTTCAAGCGTCGCGTCGGCCTGGCCCAGGCGATTCTGCATGATCCCAAGGTGCTGATCCTCGACGAACCCACCGACGGCCTCGACCCCAACCAGAAGCATCAGGTGCGCAAACTGATCCAGAGTCTGGCCCACGACAAGATCGTCATCATCTCCACCCACATCCTCGAAGAAGTATCCGCTGTTTGCACCCGCGCGGTGGTTATCGCCCACGGCAAGCTGCTGGCCGATGGCACACCGCTGGAGCTGGAAAGCCGCTCGCGCTATCACCAGGCCGTTACCCTGGTGGCTGCCCAACCGCTGGACCAGGCCGCACTGGCTGCGCTGCCGGGCGTGGCCGGGGTGGAAGAAAATACCCTGGAGCACAGCCTGAGTATCCTGGCCAAACCGGGTGAAGTGATCTTCCCGCAGGTCAATGCGCTGATCGCCGAGCGTGGTTGGCAGGTCAAGGAATTGAATGTCGAACGCGGGCGGCTGGACGAAGTGTTCCGCAGCCTGACCCGTGGGGAGGTGGTATGAGTCAGTTGTCGGTGGTCTTCAAGCGCGAGCTGGCGAGCTACTTCGCCACGCCGCTGGCCTATGTATTTATCCTGATCTTCCTGGTGCTGTCCGGGGTGTTCACCTTCTACCTCGGTGGTTTCTTCGAGAGTGGCCAGGCCAACCTCGCGCCGTTCTTCAACTTCCACCCCTGGCTGTACCTGTTTCTGGTGCCGGCGATTGCCATGCGCCTGTGGGCCGAAGAGCGCAAGAGCGGCACCATCGAGCTGCTGATGACCCTGCCGATTACCCGTTTCGATGCGGTTACCGGCAAGTTCCTCGCCGCTTGGGCCTTTGCCGGTCTGGCGCTGCTGCTGACCTTCCCTATGGTGATCACCGTCAATTACCTCGGTGAGCCGGATAACGGCGCGATCATCACCGGTTACATCGGCAGCTGGCTGTTGGCGGGTGCCTACCTGGCGATTGGCTCGTGCATGTCGGCCCTGGCGAAGAACCAGGTGATTGCCTTTATCCTGGCCGTCAGCGTGTGCTTCCTGTTTATCGTCAGTGGCTTCCCTATGGTGCTCGACGGTTTCAGTGGCTGGGCGCCGCAGTGGCTGGTGGATGCCGTGGCTTCGCTGAGCTTCCTGACCCGTTTCGATGCGATCAGCAAGGGCGTGATCGACCTGCGCGACCTGCTGTATTTCCTCACCCTGATCGCCGCCTGGTTGGCGGCAACAGCGGTGGTTATCGACCTGAAGAAAGCTGACTGAGGCCGCCCATGAAAAAGCTGATGGTTTCCAGCGCCGGGCTTGCACTCATTGCCCTGGTGTTTCTCGCCTTCAACCTGTTCTCCAGCGTTAGCCTTAGCGGCGTACGTCTGGATCTGACCGAGCAGAAGCTCTACACCCTCTCCAGCGGCACCGAGCAGATTCTTGCCGAGCTGGATGAGCCGGTGGAGCTGAACTTCTTCTACTCCGACACCGCCACCAAGGACCTGCCGGCGCTGCGCACCTATGCCAAGCGCGTCGAGGAAATGCTCAAGGCTTATCAGCGTGAGGCGGGCGACAAGCTCAAACTGACGATCATCGACCCGGCGCCGTTTTCCGAGGACGAAGACAAAGCCGCCGAGTTCGGCTTGCAGGGCATTCCGCTGCAGCAGGGCGGTGACTCGATCTACTTCGGTCTGGCCGGCAAGAATGCCGAAGGCCTGACCCAGGTGATCCCGTTTTTCGCCCTGGATCAGGAAGAGTTCCTCGAATACGAACTCAGCCGTCTGGTGCAGAGCCTGGCCAAGCCCGAGCGCCCGGTGGTTGGCGTACTGTCTGGCTTGCAGGTCAACGGCGGTTTCGACATGGCCGCGCGTCAGCCAACGCCGGCCTGGATGCTGATCGAGGAAATTCGTCAGCTGTTCCAGATTGAAAGCCTCAAGCGCGATGTCGACCTGATCCCGGAAAAGGTCTCGGTGCTGCTGTTGATCCACCCTAAGCAGCTGCCCGAGCAGACCCTTTATGCGATTGACCAGTTCGTCCTGCGCGGCGGCAAGTTGCTGACCTTTGTCGACCCGTTCAGCGAGGCCGATACCCAGGCCGAAATGCCCGGCGAGATGGTCATCGACAAAGCTTCTGATCTGCCCGCGCTGTTCAAGGCCTGGGGTCTGCGCATGGTGCCGGACAAGGTGCTTGGCGACGGTTCGTACGCCATGTCGGTGAGCATGGGCGAGGGCCAGCGCCCGGTGCGCCACGCCGCCTGGCTGAGCCTGCCGAAGAATGCCCTGGACAAGGACGACATCAGCACCGCCTCGCTGGAAACCATCACGGTGGCCACCGCCGGCATGCTGGAGCCGCTGGACGGCGCGAAAACCCAGTTCATCCCGCTGGTGCGCAGCTCGCAGTACGCCATGCCGTTTGATGTCAAACGTTTCGGCATGCTGGCCAATCCGGAAGAGCTGATCCGCGAGCTGGAACCCACCGGTGAGCGCTATACCCTGGCGGCGCGCATTAGCGGCCCGGCGCAAACGGCTTTCCCGGAGGGGATCGAAGGGCAGAAGGATGGCCTCAAGCAGGCCGACAACATCAACGTGATCGTTGTTGCCGACACCGATATGCTCACTGACCGCATGTGGGTGCAGGTGCAGGACTTCTTCGGCCAGCGCATCCCGCAGCCGTGGGCGGATAACGCCGGTTTTGCGATCAACGCTCTGGACAACCTGGCCGGCTCCGAAGCGCTGATCAGCGTGCGTTCGCGCGGTCGCTTTACCCGGCCGTTCGAGGTGGTGGATGCGATTCAGCGTGAGGCCGAGGTCAAGTTCCGCGAGAAGGAACAGGCCTTGCAGAATCAGCTGGCCGATACCGAGCAGAAGCTCGCCGCCCTGCAGCAGAGCGATGACCCCAGCAAAGCCTTGGAGCTGACGCCCGAGCAACAGGCTGCGGTGCAGCAGTTTGTGCAGCAGAAGCTGGCGATCCGCAAGGAGCTGCGCGACGTGCGCTACCAGCTGAATGCCGACATCGAGGCGCTGGGCAGCACGCTCAAGTTCCTCAATATCGCCCTGGTGCCGCTGCTGTTGACTCTCGGCGTGCTGGCGCTGTGGTTGTGGCGCCGGCGCAAGCACGGCTGATCTCGCCTGTACCTGTAAAGGGCCGCTGATGCGGCCCTTTGTGTTTCTGTCCTTTCGTATGGGTCATGTGGGAGGGGCTTTAGCCGCGACAAGAGCGATCAAAAGCTCGCCGCTAAAGCGCCTCCTACAGGTATCTCAGCGCTTCCGTGCAGTGCAGCCAAAACCCGCAACTCACGCCATAATGCCCTCCGCGCCTAATGCGCCAAGCGGATCGCCGTGACCGATCTAAGCAGTCCTGTTAACTCAGTCTTGAGGATTAATTAGATGCCTACCCTTCTGGTCAAAATATTCGAAGGCCGCAGTGATGAGATCAAACGCGAGTACGCCAAAGCCCTGACCGACGCGTCGACCAAGGTGCTTGGTTGCGATGCCAGCGCAGTGGATGTGATCTTCGAGGAAGTGAAAAAAGGCGACTGGGCCACCGGTGGCGTGATGTGGTCTGAGCGCGACTAACCGGCTTTCGCCGCGGCCCGTGGTGATGGGTTACGCCGCTGTGCGGCTAACCCATCCTAGGTCGATTGTTCTACTCCGCGAATATCGCTGCATAGCTTGTCCTGTATGGCCTGCAGCCTTCCTGCAAAAAGTGCTTTTCAGTCATAAACGCTGTTTTATACTCGGCCTTCGGTGATGGCCGGGCACTCGCCTGCAGGCCGCGCCACACAATAAAAACTGCACGCTGGAGATACAGGTAATGGCTGAGCGCGAGACAGGTACCGTCAAGTGGTTCAATGATTCCAAGGGTTATGGCTTTATTCAGCGCGAGAGCGGCGCGGACGTGTTCGTGCATTTCCGTGCGATCCGTGGCGAAGGCCATCGCACCCTGCTCGAAGGGCAGAAGGTCGAGTTCGCCGTGACCCAGGGGCAGAAGGGCTTGCAGGCTGACGACGTGTCCGCCGTTTAAGTCCACTCCCGCAATAGAAAAGCCCATCATCGATGGGCTTTTTGCTTTCTGCCCTTCGGTCGTTTTCCCCCAGGCAAAAATGCGACAATCGCCGCCTTCCTGTTCTTCCCCTTGATCCCACCCCGCGATTACCCGATGACCGACGCCACGCCCGCCGTTGACCAACTGCTGAAAAACCTCGACCAGACCCTGCTGGGCGACCGTCATCGCCTGCGCCGCCAGTTGCATGAATTGCGCAAGCAAACGCCGGTGGACGAAGCCAAGCTGGCCCAGTGGCTGCAGCGTTTCGAGGCGTCCCGCGCCAAAGTCGAGGCGCGCCGGCTCAGCGTGCCGAACATGCGTTACGACGATGCGCTGCCGATTGCCGCCAAGCGCGACGAGATCAAGGCCGCCATCAGCAAACACCAGGTGGTGGTGATTGCGGGGGAAACCGGTTCGGGCAAGACCACCCAGCTGCCGAAAATCTGCCTGGAACTGGGTCGTGGCGTGCACGGGCTGATCGGCCACACCCAACCACGGCGCTTGGCCGCGCGCAGCGTGGCCACCCGAGTAGCGGAAGAAATTAGCACGCCGCTGGGCGAGCTGGTCGGCTATCAGGTGCGTTTCGAGGACCAGAGCAACGAGCGCAGCCTGATCAAGCTGATGACCGACGGCATCCTGCTGGCGGAAACCCAGCACGACCGCTATCTGGAAAAGTACGACACCATCATCGTCGACGAAGCCCACGAACGCAGCCTGAACATCGACTTCCTGCTGGGCTTTCTGAAAACCCTGCTGGTGCGTCGCCCTGACCTGAAGCTGATCATCACCTCGGCGACCATCGACCTGCAGCGTTTCTCCGAGCACTTTGGCGGTGCGCCGATTGTTGAGGTGTCCGGCCGCACCTTCCCAGTGGAAACCTGGTACCGGCCGTTGGCCGCCGAGCAGGACGAAGACGGTAACCGGGTCGAGGAAGACCTGTCGGTCGATCAGGCGATTCTTGCCACCCTGGATGAAATCAGCGCGTTCGAGAAAAGCGAAGGTAAACGCCCTGGCGATGTGTTGGTGTTCCTGCCCGGCGAGCGCGAGATTCGCGATGCCGCCGAGGTGCTGCGCAAGGCCAACCTGCGCCTGACCGAAGTGCTGCCGCTGTATGCGCGGCTGACCCCGGCCGAGCAGCAGAAGATTTTCGCGCCCATGGGCGCGCGCAAGATCGTGCTCGCCACCAACGTCGCCGAGACTTCGCTGACCGTGCCGGGCATCCGTTATGTGATCGACTCCGGTACGGCGCGCATCAGCCGTTACAGCTACCGCGCCAAGGTGCAGCGCTTGCCGATTGAGGCCATCAGCCAGGCCAGCGCCAACCAGCGTAAAGGCCGTTGTGGGCGCGTCGAGCCGGGCATCTGCATTCGCTTGTATAGCGAGGAAGATTTCAACGGCCGCCCAGCCTTTACCGACCCGGAAATCCTGCGTACCAACCTGGCGGCGGTGATTCTGCAGATGCTGCATCTGCGCCTCGGTGAGATCGACGCTTTCCCCTTTATCGAGCCGCCGGATGGCAAGGCCATCAGCGACGGCTTCAACCTGCTGCAAGAGCTTTCGGCGGTTAACCGCGAGGGCCAGCTGACGCCGCTGGGCCGCCAGTTGGCGCGCTTGCCGGTTGACCCGCGCCTGGGCCGCATGGTGCTTGAAGGGGCGAAGCAGGGCAGCCTGGACGAAATCCTGATCATCGCCAGTGCGCTGTCGGTGCAGGATGTGCGCGAGCGGCCGTCCGACCGTCAGCAGGCCGCGGACCAGGCCCATGCGCAGTGGAAGGACGTCGATTCCGATTTCGCCGCGCTGATCAACCTGTGGCGCGGCTTTGAAGAACAGCGCCAGGTCCTAGGCACCAGCGCGCTGCGCAGCTGGTGCCGGAAGAACTTCCTCAACTACTTACGCTTGCGCGAATGGCGCGATGCGCACCGTCAGTTGGTGCTGATTACCCGTGATTTGCAGCTCGGCAAACCGGCGAGCGAGGCGGGTAGGGGCGAGCCGCGAGCTAAAGAGCAGACGCCTACTACCCAGGACCGCCGGAATGCCGGACCACAACTATCAGCGGCGCAGAAAGAAAAAGAGCTGGCTGAAAAAGACCAGGCCGCCCAGCGCGCCAAAGGCTACGCCGCCGTGCATAAGGCGATTCTCGCCGGCTTGCTGAGCCAGATCGGCCAGAAGACCGAAGACGGCGATTACCTCGGCGCACGCCAGCGGCGCTTCTGGGTGCATCCGTCCTCGGTGATCGGTCGCAAGAAACCCAGCTGGCTAATGGCCGCCGAGCTGGTGGAAACCACCAAGCTGTTTGCGCGCATGGTGGCGAAGATCGAGCCAGACTGGATTGAGCCGCTGGCCGGCCACCTGATCAAGAAAAACCACTTGGAGCCGCACTGGGAGAAGAAGCGTGGCCAGGTGGTGGCCTATGAACAAATCAGCCTATACGGCCTGATAGTGGTCGGCCGCCGTGCAGTGCATTTCGGTCCGATTGATCCGGTGGCTTCGCGCGAGCTGTTTATCCGCGAGGGCCTGGTCGGTGGCGAAATCAACTCGCGCGCCAAGTGCCTGACGGCCAACCGCCAGTTGCTGGAAAAACTCGACGAGCTGGAAGCCAAGGCGCGCCGCCGCGACATTCTCGCCGACGAGGAAACCCTGTTTGCCTATTACGAGGCGCGCCTGCCGGCGAACATCTACCAGAGCGCCACCTTCGATAGTTGGTACAAGACGGAAAGCGCGAAGAATCCGCAGCTGCTGCTGATGCGCGAAGAGGATGTGCTCGCCCGGGATGCCAAGGAAGTCACCGCTGCGCAGTACCCGGACAGCCTGCGTCTGGGCGAACTGACCCTGCCGCTCTCGTATCACTTCGAGCCCAACCACCCGCGTGACGGCGTGACCCTGCGGGTGCCCGCGCCGTTGTTGCCGCAACTGCCGCCTGAGCGCCTGGAATGGCTGGTGCCGGGGCTGCTGGAAGCCAAGTGCATGGCCCTGGTGCGCGGCCTGCCCAAGGCGCTGCGCAAAAACTTTGTACCGGTGCCGGACTTTGTCGGTGCGGCGCTGAGCAAGATCAGCTTTGCCGACGGCAGCCTGCCCGAAGCCCTCGGTCGCGAGTTGACGCGCATGACCGGTACACGGGTCAGTGACGAGGCTTGGGTGGAGTCGGCCGCGCAGCTCGAAGGCCATCTGCGGATGAATATCGAAGTGGTCGACAACCAGGGCAAACCCCTGGGCGAGGGCCGCGACTTGGCCGAGCTGACCGCGCGTTTTAGCGAAGCGACCCAGGCCGGTCTAGCCCTGCCGAAAACCGCCAAGAGCCAGCAGCCGGTCGAGGCCAAGGCCTTTAGCGAAGTGGCGGCGAAGACTCAGCAACAGGTCGCTGGCCTGTCCATGACTGTTTACCCGGCGCTGGTGGAGGAGGCGGGTGTGGTCAAGGAAGGGCGCTTCCCGACCCTGGCCGAAGCCGAGTTCCAGCATCGCCGTGCGCTGCAGCGCTTGCTGTTGCAACAACTGAGCGAGCAGGCGAAGTTTCTGCGCGGCAAGTTGCCAGGGCTGACCGAGCTGGCGCTGCTGTACCGTGATATGGGCCGGGTCGATGCGCTGGTTGAGGATATCCTGCTGGCCAGCCTCGACAGCTGCATCCTTGAAGGCAGCGAGCCGCTGCCGCGCGACGGTGCGGGTCTGGCGGCGCTGGCCGAGCGTAAGCGTGGCGACTGGACTGGTCACGCCGAGCGCTTGGCCAAGCTGACCCTGGAGATTCTCAAGCTCTGGCACGGCCTGCAGAAGCGCTTCAAAGGCAAAATCGACCTGGCCCAGGCCATGGCGCTGAATGACATCAAACTGCAGCTGAGCAACCTGGTGTATCCCGGCTTCGTCCGCGAAACCCCGGCGCAGTGGCTCAAAGAAGTGCCGCGCTACCTCAGGGCCATTGAGCAACGCTTGGACAAGATCGCCGGCCAGGTGCAGCGCGACCGCGTGTGGAGCGGTGAGCTGGCGGGCTACTGGGAGCAGTACCAGGCGCGCCTGGGCAAACACAGTCAGGAAGGCAAACGCGACCCGCAGTTGGTGCTGTATCGCTGGCTGTTGGAGGAATACCGCGTGTCGCTGTTCGCCCAGCAGCTGGGCACCAAACTGCCGGTATCGGACAAGCGCCTGAGCAAGCAATGGAGTAGCGTTGAGGCCTAAGCGAGTTGCGCCCTATTGGCGGCTCGCCGGCTTACTTGATCACGGGGCGGTACTGCTAGACTCAGCTGACATCCCATCGAGCCCGCGTGAGTGATGATCTTGATTGCAGTCGATGTACGCCGCTCGCCCTTACTGCCTCTCCGCTTATTGCTTGTTCTGTTGCTGCTGATCTGTTGGCCTGGTCTGGCAGTGGCCGCCTGTGAGAAGACGCTGCGCTGGGACGATGACCCGCCGTTCAGCATGCAAACGGCGGATGGCGCGGTAGTGGGTATCGACGTTGAAATCAACCGCGCGGCGCTGGCGCGTCTGGGCTGCCAGATCAAACTGCGCAAGCTGCCCTGGGCACGGGCGCTCAAGGAGCTGGAGTTGGGCCGTCTGGATATTCTGCCCGGCGCATTCCGCCGGCCAGAGCGCGAGGCCTATGCGCATTTCTCCGGGCCGGTGCTGCCGCCTTCGCGCAATATTCTGTTTATGTACACGCAGGCCATGCAGCGCTGGCCCGTCACGCAGCTGCTGGAGCTGCAGCACAGCGAGTTTCGCCTGGGCGCGCAGATCAACGTGGCCTACGGCGCAGATTACGAACAACTGATGGATGATCCGGCGTTCGCCGCGCGGGTGGTGCAGGTGGCCAACCGCAATAACCTCTGGCGCATGGTCGGCAAGGGCCGTATCGATGGGGTGATTGCCAACGAAAACACCGGCGTCTACGAAATCCAGCAACTGGGCCTCAGCGAGCAGATCAAGCCCACGACTGTGGTGGTCTCCAGCGACGCCGCAGAAATTGCTTTCAGCAAGCATTCAATCGAGCCTGATTTTGCCCAAGCCTATGCCGATGCGCTGCGTGAGCTGGTGGTGGATGGCCGTTATGCGCGGATTGTGCAGCGCTATATAAAACCCTAAGCGCTGTGCTTCCCCTGTGGATACGACCCACGCCCGTGATGCTGCATGCGTCAGTCACGCCCTGATTGAATGTTTATCGCGCTTGACATCAGGTTTCCTTGGAAACAAACTTTTATTGGTTTGTTTCCAAGGAAACCAATATGAAGAAGTCGCCCCCACTGACTGTCAGCCCGCTGGATGCCCACCTTGGCTTCTGGCTGCGTTTTGTTTCCAACCAGGTCTCCGCTCGCTTTGAAAAGCAGCTGGAGCAGCACGACATCACCCTGTCCGAATGGGTTGCCCTGCGCACCTTGTATGAGCGCGCGCAAACCACCCATGCCGAGTTGATTACTGCCCTGGGCATGACCAAAGGGGCCGCCTCCAAAGTCGTCACCAAGCTGCAGGGTAAAGGCCTGGCCGAACGCCCGCTGGCCGAAGACCGCGCCAGGGAGCAGCGCCTGTTGCTGACCGCCGCCGGCAATAGCCTGGTGCCTAAGCTGGCGGCGTTGGCGGATGAGAATGACCAGCTGTTCTTTGGTCACCTGAGCGACGCTCAGCGTGCAGAGATGATGTCCCTGATGCAGGACATCGTGCTGCGCCAGAACCTCACACAAGTCCCGATCAACTAACCATTAGCCTGCTGGAGCCGTCATGAATCACTCGATTGAGTCCATCATCCAGATCATCTTCAACCGTTCGAACGAGGGCAGCATCCATTTTGGCCAGGTTGTGGAGGCCTTGCTCAGTGCTGGCGTGGAGTCCTACTGGGTGGATTACCGCGCCTGCCGCACCACCTACTACCTGCCCAATGGGCAAACCTACAGCCTGGATATGGCTGCACCGGAAGCGGGGATTGCCCGGGCGTTTTCCGCCCCGGATATCCAGGCCGCGATCCGCGCAGCGCAGCAGGGCGAACTGCTCTACCCGGAGTTCAAGCGCCGTTCGCAAACCGCTGGTTGTATCGGCTATATGGTCTGGTTGCAGGGCCGCCATGTGAGCTACTACGGCCGCAACGGCGAGGCGCATATCGAGCGCTTTCCGGACTGAGTGCATGACCAGCCCCGACCTTTATCTGGCCGCCATCGAGCAGGCACTGCGGCCCCTGGCCAATGCCGCCAGCGCAGTGAAGATGCGTGCCTACCTGCTGGATCAGTTCGCCTTTCTCGGCTTGCCTGCGCCTGTGCGCAGAGCGGCTGTCAAACGGCTGGGCAAGCTGCGTTGGGATTGCAGCGCCGAGGTGCTGGCCGCTGCACAGCTGTTGTGGTGCCAGCCAGAGCGTGAGTACCGCTACACCGCGATTGACCTGCTCAGGCAGCAGCGCCGGCTTTTGCGCAGCGCAGATTTACCGGCGATTCGTCAGCTTCTGCAGCGTGATGCCTGGTGGGAAACCGTCGATGGGCTCAGTGCGGTTATCGGCGCGATTGTCCGCGCGGAGCGGGCAACAACAGAGGCCGCGCAGGCAACGATGGACCAGTGGGTTACTGACGCTGACCTGTGGGTTCGTCGTGCCGCCATGCTGCATCAGCTCGGCTGGCGGCTGGATACCGACGCCGAGGGCCTGTTTACCTATGCGCAACAGCTGGCCGGTGAGAAGAACGTGTTTATCCGCAAAGCGATCGGCTGGGCGTTACGCGACTACGCCCGCTGGAACCCGCAGGCGGTGAGTCGCTTTCTACGGCACAACGCTGAGCAATTCTCCGGGCTGACGTTGCGTGAGGCGCAGAAGCACCTTGGCGCCAGTCAATAATCGCGCCCATCAGAAAAACGGGATTACCGCTGGGTAATCCCGTTGTTGTTGCCTGAAGCAACGCGTCAGGCTGGGTTGCTCGGCGTGCTGCCAGGCGTTACGCCACCACTGGGATCAGCGGGTCGGCTGCGGCCAGGGCAACTGCCCGGTCCGCTGCCGGTGGGTAGATCCACTGGGTGTTGATCTGGGTTTTCAGCGCCTTGCCTTCCTGGCCGGTCAGCAGCACCTTGCGCTCCCAGCCTTCGGTAAACACCGCGCCCCAGGCACCCAGATCCAGGCAGGTAACGTACTTGTGCTGGCTGTAGGCAATCGGCGCGACACCTAGCAGATCGGCGGCGGCGTTGTTGCCGGCCGAGCGGCCCAGGGCAATGGCGTGCTGGCAGGTCATCAGGGCGTGGTTGCCATGGTCATCCACGGCGGCATAGGCGGTGTCGCCGGTGGCGTAGATGGCATCCTGGCCGAGCACCTTGAGGTTGCGGTCCACGTGTAGGCGGCCATGTGCGTCGCGTTCGCCGTTGATCTGCTGGGTCAGTGGTGAGGCTTTCACGCCCACGGCAAAGATCACCGTACTGGCGGCAATGCGTTCGCCATTACCCAGTTGTACGCCGTGCTCATCGACTTTGGATACCGGGCTGCCGAGCCGCCAGGTGACGCCCAGGCTGTCGCTGGCTTCGGCGACGATCCCGGCAATTGCCTCGCCCATGGCCGCGCCAACCTGCTTGGCCATATCCACCACGATCACGCGGATGTCGGTCTGCTCACCAAGGATGGCGCGCAGGCGTGCCGGCATTTCAGTGGCGGTTTCGATACCGGTAAAGCCACCGCCGACTACCACCACGGTGTTGCGTGCTGCGCTCTCTGGCTGCTGCGCCAGGCTTTGCAGGTGGGCTTCGAGTTTCTGCGCCGACTCCAGGCTGTCGACATCGAAGGTAAAGCGCTCGATACCGTCCAGCGGTGGACGTGCCACCTGGCTGCCGGACGCGAGGATCAGGCGGTCATAGTTCAGTGCAGCCTCGGCACCCGACGCGTCGCGGTAGCTGACGCGCTTGCTCGCGGCATCAATTTGCGTGGCACTGCCCTGGACGAAGCGCACACCCACGGCCTCGAACAGCGGGCCGAGCGGGGCGACGGTGCTGGCCAGGTCGGGTTCATAAAAACGTGGACGCACGCGCAGTTCCGCCTGGGGTGCAAGCAGGGTGACATCGATGTCCAGGCGCTGCTGTTGATCGAGCAGGCGCACGGCGCTGAGTGCACTCCACATGCCGGCAAAGCCGGCACCGATGATCAGGATTTGCTGTTTCATATTGGTAGGTTCCCGTAGTGAAGAGAAAGGCTGTTGGCTGACGACGGGAGTGATTCTGCCTCTAGCTTGGATCAGGGTATTGATCCATTATTGCCTGAGTTCATTGGTCCACTTTGGAGCGGCCATGCCCGCCGAAAAATCGCCCCCGCAGGTGGTCTTCCTGCCATTGGGCACGCCCGAGCCGGGCGTCAGCCTGCAGCGCTGGTTGTATGAGGCGCTGCGCGGCGCCATTCTCGGCGGCCGCCTGCCGGCTGGTAGCAAGCTGCCCAGCACGCGCGCGCTGGCCGAGCACTACAAGCTGGCGCGGGGTACGGCCCAGGCGGCCTATCAGCAGTTGTTGTCTGAGGGGTATCTGGAGGCGCAGACCGGCAGCGGCACGCGAGTATGTGCCGTGTTGCCGGATGCCACGCTTAACGCCGGCTATGTGCGGCGCAAGATCGTGGCCACGCAAGAGGCGCCGCGCACACCACCCGCCACGCCCTGGGTCGAACGTCTTGAGGCGATTACCCCAATCTTTGCGCGGCGCTCGGTGACGCCCGGGTTGCGGCCGTTCTTCCCGCATCGGGGCGATGTTCAGGCGTTTCCGGTCGACCTGTGGCGCAAGCTGCATATCCAGCAGCTGCGCGCCTCGCGGCTGTCCATCCTGCTCGATTCGGACCCCGGCGGCTTGCCGGCGCTGCGTGAAGCTATCGCCGGCTACCTGGCCATCGCCCGTGGTGTGCAGGTGCCCGCCGAACGCATTCTGGTACTCAGCAGCGTGCAGCAGGGACTCGACCTGTGCCTGCGCCTGCTGGCGCCGGGCAACTCCAAGGTATGGATGGAAGACCCCGGCTACCCCGGCGCACGTCAGCTGATTGATGTATCGGGCGTGCAGCGAGTGGATGTGCCGGTCGACGCCTTTGGTATTCAGGTGGAGGAGGGCGTGCGTCTGGCCGCCGATGCCCGGCTGGCTTATGTCACGCCGTCACGGCAGGCGCCGCTGGGCAGTGAGTTGTCCCCAGCGCGGCGTCTGGCCCTGTTGCAGTGGGCGGCGCAGCACGGCAGCTACATCTTCGAGGACGACTACGACAGCGAATACCGCTTTATCGCCAAGCCAATTCCGGCATTGCGCTCGATGCCGGCGGCAGAGCAGTCGGTGATCCTCGCTGGCACCTTCAGCAAGCTGCTGTTTCCCTCCATCCGCCTGGCTTATCTGGTATTGCCGGCGCACCTGCTGGAGAGTTTCACCCGCGCCGCCGCGCTGATGTCCCGCCACGCCAACAGCCTGTCGCAAGCGGTACTGGCCGACTTTATCCATGAAGGGCATTTCGACCGCCATGTACGGCGCATGCGCAAAATCTACGCCGCACGCGCCGAGGCCTTCGCCGAGTCGGCGCAGCGGCATTGGCAGGGGTTGATTGATGTGCCGGAGATTCGTGCGGGGCTGGATATCACCTGCAACCTGCAGGTGAACGACGAACAGGCTGCCTTCGTCCGCTTGCAGGCCTCCGGTATCGACACCATGCCGCTGGCGCGCTACTGCGTGCAGCCCCGAGAACCGGGGCTGGTGCTGGGTTTTGCGCCTTACGATGAACGCGCCATTGAGGATGCAGCCAAGGCGGTTGCTGTGGCCTTGATGCAATAGCGTCGTGCGACTCTGACGCCAACGGGGCTTCAGCCGACCTGGCGGGCGCTACTGGTTGCTGGTGAGGTAGCGCGACCGTTGGCGATCGCTCGAGGTTTGCCGCGTTTAAACAAATACCTGCCGAGCCATCCCGCGCGGGATGCGGTTTCTACCCGGCAATTGCTCAAGGCGTTGCTGCCATTCGGCGCGAGGTTTCAGGGTAGCGCTTGGTTTTACCGGCTCAGCCGCTGCGGCAGCAGCCTTCGCCGCTTTTGCGGCGGCTCTAAGCTCAGCAAGACTTGGGGTTTTACGGACAGGTTCGGCAGTGCCCTTTTCAACGCTGCGCAGGCACAGCTTGCATGAAACCTGAGTGACATCCTGGGTGCTGCTCAGGTTCAAGCCGGTGCGTCCACATGCGACATTTTCCGCGGACGCGGTGTAGTGAATAGCCAACGTGTTGTCTCCTGCATTTTTGGGGCGCGGGATTCTACACGCTTCGCTTAGCACGCCAACTGCTTATTGCTGCGTCGCGGCGGAGCTAGGGGACGGCTGGATAGTGGCGGCAGGTCAAAGTTTGCGCAGTTGTACATGACAACCCTTTTTTCTTGGGTTTCAGCCGTACCGCGACAGTTGCAGTGCGGCAACTCTTATTAGCTGGCACGTAGCGAAAATAGCTTCTGCTCCTGATACGGTTTATTGGCGTGCATCTGAGCCTTTTATGGGCTGGATCAGTGCTTTATAAAGTGCGCGCCCGACGCTAGTAGAAAGTGCTCGGCCGCTTACTATTTCAGGCTCTCTGAAGACCGGACGATATCGAGAGTCTTCAGGAATCAGCATGAATATTTGCTCCACGAGCTTTAACCGCGAAACACTCGCCGAATCGCAGCGTGACATCCTCGACATGATCGCAACCGACCGTCATCTGGACGAAATACTCTGCGCTATTTGTCAGATGTTGGACGCACAGTCCCCCGAAATTTTCAGTTCAATTCTGCTTGCTGATGCCGAAGGCAAACGTTTGCTTAACGGTGCGGCGCCCGGTTTGCCGATTGAATACAGCCAGGCGATTCATGGAATGGCCATTGGCCCGCAGGAGGGAACCTGCGGTACCGCTGCGTTCCGGCGTGAGCTGGTAGTTACCGAAGACATCGCGTGTGACCCAAGCTGGGAGCGTTTCCGTAGTCTGGCACTGGGGCATAACCTGCACTCCTGCTGGTCGATGCCCTTGCTCTCCCATCAAGGACGCGTGTTAGGTACGTTTGCCTTGTACCAGAACCGTAGCCATAAGCCGGATGAGGCGCAGATTCAACGACTGGGTTGCGCGGCCCAACTGGCTGCCATTGCGATCCGCCGTGAGTGTGACGGCCGAAGCCTGGAGGAAAGCGAACAACGTTTTCGTTCACTGTTCACGTACAACCCCAATCCGGTATTCGCCCTCGATCTGGCCGGCAGAATCCAGAATGCGAATCCCGCAAGTTTGAGGCTCAAACCATGCACCACTGGCGAATTGATCGGTCATCACTTTGCCAATCTGGTGATCGAGGAGGAGCAGCAACAGGTAGGCCGACATTTCTCTGCAGCTTGCACCGGAGAGCCCCAACGTTTCGAAGCACGGCTTCGCGACGCGAGCGACATGTTGTTGACCATGGACATTTCCAACCTGCCGATCAGGGTCAATGGCGAGATCGTCGGGGTATTCGCAGTGGTCAGGGATATCAGCGAGCAGAAGCACTACGAGCGCGAGTTGAGCTTCAACGCCTGCCATGATCGTCTGACGGGTTTGCTTAACCGTGTAACTCTTGAAAATCGGCTTATTGAGGATTGTCACATCAGTCGTCGGCACAAGCGTCGCATGGCGGTAATGTGCATCGATCTGGATGGATTCAAATCCATCAACGATTCGCTTGGGCACAGTTTCGGCGATCAAGTGCTGATTGAGGTGGCGCAGCGTATGGCCCAGCACGTTCGCCCCGGCGATACCATCGTGCGCATGGGCGGCGACGAATTTATCGTTCTGCTTCCGAACCTGCTGCGTGATGACGATGTTGTATCGGTGGCCGAACGACTGATGGCTGGCATAGCCAGGCCCTACTGCATCCGAGGCATTGACCTGCACGTTAGCGCAAGTGTTGGCATCACCCTGAGCGATGGTTATACCGAGCCACCGATGCAGCTCATTCAGCAGGCTGACATGGCCATGTACAAAGCCAAGCAGCAGGGGCGTAATAATTTTCAGTGGTACACCAGCGATCTTAATGAGCGCGTTTGTGAACACGCGAGACTACGCAACGACCTACAGAAGGCTATCGATACTGAATCGCTCGAGTTGCATTATCAGCCGCAGATAGAGACGCGTACGGGGCGAGTGTCCGGCATCGAAGCGCTATTACGCTGGGAGCATCCGCAAAGAGGATTTATCTCACCAGCGGTATTTGTGCCAGTGGCAGAGGACAGCGGCCAGATCATCCCGCTAAGCCTTTGGGTACTCGATACGGCTTGCGCTCAACTGCGTCAGTTAGGCGAACAAGGCATCACAGGTATCTCGATGGCTGTGAACATTTCGCCAATGCATTTCCAACGTGGTCATTTCGTTCAATTTGTCCAAACCGTCCTGGGGAAGTACGGACTCCGTGGTGAGCAGTTGGAACTGGAGATTACCGAATCGCTGTTGCTGCATAACGCTGAACAAGCGATCGAGACATTGCACCGGCTCAAGGCTTTGGGAGTGCGCATTGCGCTCGATGATTTCGGCACCGGATTTTCCAGTCTCAGCTATCTCAAACGCTTGCCGATAGACAAGATCAAGATCGACCGCTCGTTTATCCAGGAGCTCGACACGGATTGCCACGATGCCGCAATCACTCAGGGCATTATCTCCATGGCACACCACCTCAGCCTGACAGTGGTCGCTGAAGGTGTTGAAACCGAATCTCAGGCGGCTTTTTTAAAGGGCAGCAGGTGCGATGTGTTGCAGGGGTATTACTTTGCTAAACCTATGCCATACAAAGCACTCGAAACGCTCTTGACCGTCGGAGGCCTGATGCCTAGTTGATTACGTTATTCGGCATTTTAAAAGCCAAGCCAATTGGCTGATTGGCAGTGTCAGGGCGATTCACACATCTTGAGGGCCTCAGTGCTCTCAAGAGCCACGTTTGGATCGATAGAAACACTGCCTCGGTTTCCGCTTCTGCGTCGATAACAGTCCATCACTTAAGCTTCACTGCCGGTGCTTCCCTGAACCCCTGGCTCGGATCGGGCACTGAGCGCTGGTCACCGCGATTTGCCATATACAGCGTGGCTCGACAGAATCGCGCCCCGATTCGGCCCTTTGGCCGGACGCCGAGGCGGAGAAGGGGCGGGAGTTGAACGAGCAGACATTGTCTATGCGCCTGGAGCGTGTGGCGGCGCATGTGCCGGCAGGGGCGCGGCTGGCGGATATTGGCTCGGATCACGCCTATCTGCCGGTGGCGTTGATGCGCCGTGGGGGCATCGAGGCCGCAGTGGCAGGGGAGGTGGCTTTGACGCCGTTCCATGCGGCTGAACGTAGCGTGCGTGAAAACGACCTGCACCAACGCATCAGTGTGCGACTGGCAGATGGTTTGGCGGCGATTGAGGCGGGCGATGCCATCACGGCGATCAGCATCTGCGGCATGGGCGGCGAGCGGATTCGCGACATCCTCGACAGCGGTAAGGCGCGCCTGAGTGGTCAGGAGCGCTTGATCCTGCAACCCAACGGCGGCGAGCAGCCACTGCGCCAATGGCTGATGGACAATGGCTACCGCATCCTCTGTGAGGAGGTGCTGCGAGAAAATCGCTTTGCCTACGAAATCATAGTGGCCGAGCGCTCTGGCCCGGTGACTTACAGCGCTGAGGAGCTGTACTTTGGCCCGCTGCAAATGCAAGCCCGCAGCCCGGCGTTCCTGGCCAAGTGGCAGCGCCTGCTGCGCCTGAAGCAGCAGACCCTGGCCAACTTCGCGCAGGCGCGGCAAGCGGTGCCGGAAGAGAAGGTGCAGAAAGTCGCCCAACAGACGCAGTGGATTACTGAGCTGCTGGCGTAAGCCGGGCTCCGGCGATCAGCATGCAGTGCTAGGCGGTTGGCACGGTTCCGCCATCAATCACAAACTCGCTTCCGCTGATCGATGCCGCACGAGGCGAGGCCAGAAAGGCAATCAGCTCCGCAACCTCTGCCGGTTTGGCCGGGCGGCCCAGCGGAATCCCGCCGAGGGCATCCATGATGATGCGTTTGCCGCCTGCGTAATCGGTTCCGGCTTCCTGCGCCAATCGCTCGGCCAAGGCCACCGAGGCTTCGGTCTCGATCCAGCCCGGCGACACCCGTACAACACGCACGCCTTGCGGCGAGACTTCTTTCGACAGGCTTTTGCTGTAGGTCGACAGCGCCGCCTTGGCGGCTGCGTAAGCTGTGGTGGCTTCGGGCAACGGCAAGCGGTTCTGAATCGAGGTCACATGGATGATCACCCCGCTCTGGCGCTGCAGCATCGCCGGGAGCAGGGCGCGATCAAGGCGCACGGCCGGTAGCAGGTTCAGGTCGAGTTCGCGTTGCCACTGCGCGTCGTCCAATACCGCAAAGCCGCCGCTGGGGGCCGACGAGCCGCCCAGGACGTGGACGATGATGTCCACATCCCCTAGCCGTTGCTGGGCTGCGGCTACCAGTGTTGCGCAGCCTTCCGGGGTCGCGAGGTCAGCCTGCACGAACAGCTCAGCCGGCAGATCGCTGCTGGCCTGTCTTGCCGAGGTCAGCACCTGTGCACCCTCGGTAAGGAACAGCTCGACCACCGCGCGGCCGACGCCTTTGGTGCCGCCGGTGACCAGTACTCGCTTACCCCTCAGATCGAGGTTCATGGCGCGATCTCCAGCGAGCGAATCTGGTCGTCCTGCAGCAGGAACAGATGATTCAGCTGCAGCGGGCTGCCGGGGAAGTTACCGACCAGCCGCGCCGTGACGCTCAGCGAGTCACCTTGTTGCGTCACCGCCAGCGGCTCGACGCTGTAGGTGAATGCCTGGCGGGCTTCCTGTTGCCAGGCTTCGATGGCGGCAATGCCCTGGTGCGTGCGGTTTTCGTCGGTCACGCTGGCGTGCGCGCAGAAGCAGGCGGCAAGGCGCGAGATGTCGCCGCCATTGCTGACAGCAAAGTAGGTCTGTATGGCGTCAGGCAGGTGCAGGTTCATAGCCTGATCTCCTCTCACAGTGGGTGGGGTTTACGACTGTGATCTTGCCGCTCGCTTGATAGTTTGCTCAACTGGGATAGATGTTAACGACCTATCCCGAATATCAGGACAATTGCATGACAGACTCGCGCCTTGGTCTCAATGAGCTGGAAGCTGTGCTGGCCGTGGCACGCCGTGCGTCGTTCCGGCAGGCGGCGATTGATCTGGATGTGTCGACCACGGCATTGAGCAACACCATTGCCAAGCTGGAGGCGAGCCTCGAAACGCGGTTGTTCAATCGCACCACCCGCAGCGTGTCGCTGACCGAGGCGGGGGCGATGTACCTGGAGCAAGTCGGCCCGGCTCTGCAGGAAGTGCGTGCGGCGCTGGAAGCGGTGCGTTCGCACAATGCCGGGCCGTCGGGTGTGTTGCGCATCAATGCCTTCGCCAGTGCCGCCCGCGCCGCGCTGCTGCCGCTGGTGTTGGCATTTCTGCAGCGTTACCCGAAAGTGCATATCGACCTGGTGACCGAAGGCCGCCTGGTGGATATCGTCGCGGACGGTTTCGATCTCGGCGTGCGTTCTGCGAATCTTGTGCCCAGCGATATGATCGTGATTCCGCTCGGCCAGCCGCAACGCTACGCGGTGGTTGGCTCGCCCGCCTACTTCGCCCAGTACGGTCGGCCGCGTAGCCCAGCGGACTTGCTCAAGCATCAGTGCATCCGCATCCGCCTACCCAATGGGGCGATCTACCCCTGGCATCTTGAGCGCGCGGGGGAGGTGAGCCGGCTTGATGTGACTGGCCAACTCACTCTGGACGAGCCGAGTGTCGCCAAGGCGGTGGTGCAGGAAGGCGTGGGGCTGGGCTTTTTTATGCAGGAGGACGTGCAGGCTGAACTCGACGCCGGACAGTTCGAGCGGGTGCTGGAAGAGTGGACGCCGCCCCGTGACAACCTGTGCCTGTACTACCCGAACCGCCGTAACCCCTCCGCCGCGCTCAAGGCATTCACTGCGTTGGCGCGCGCCAGTCTGCCGAGCAAAGGTCTGCCGGGGTAATTCCCTCGGCTGTTCCCAAACGCCTGCTATCAGGCAATCAAACCCAGGGTCAGCCCCTTCAAGGTGGCGGCCGCGCGGGTGGAGCAACCCAGCTTGCGGAAAATGCTTTCCATGTGGGTGCGCACGGTGCTCGGGCTGATCTCCAGCCGCCGCGCCACTTCCTTGTTGCTGGCGCCGCGGCTGATTTCCAGCAGGATGGAGCACTCGCGGGTGGTGAGCAGCGCGCTTTTCGGCTGAGGCAGTCGGCGTTCGCCACGTGCGGCAGCGATTACCGCTGCGCAGATTTCAGCGTCAAACAGACCACGGCTGGCGTCTTGTTTGAGTAACCGCGCCGCCTCCGATTCGCTATGGGCGGGTCGCCAGGGCCTGGCGCTCCTTAACGCGACCCAGGCGACTGCGCTGGCGAGTAAGCGATACGCGGCGCATTGGGCATCGGCCGGCGCGCCGCGAAAGTAGCCGCTGCCGTCGAGCCGTTCGTAGGCATGGGCGGCAATCTCGCCAGGGATGGTCAGCTCAGTGATCTGCCGTGATGCCTTGTGCGTCCAGTAAGGAACGAGGTGGATACGTTCTGTGGCGCCGTAGGGTAGTGGCCCGGCGGTATTCCACAGCTGATTGGAGACGGCTGCGCGGCCTAGACCATGGATCAGCGCCGCTTTGCCAATCGCCGTCTGGTCGGGTTCTGGCAACCCCCACAAGCGTGCGGCCTCAACGGCAATCAGCGCCACCTGCCGGGAATAACCTGCCAACCAGGGCAGCTTCAGATCGATCACATCTCCCACCAGCGTCAGTGACACGGGGCGTTCGAGTCGGGCGTCGTTCTGCGCGTCGGGCGTTTTTTCCAGCTCCGCCAACCACCCCTTGGCATTGCGCACCAGCGTTGATGCATGAGCAGCAGGATAGCGGCGGTCGGCCTGTTCGCTGATCCAGCTCAGCGCCGCGTCCAGGCCATGGGCGCGGCTGAGGATATCCAGGTCTCCGGCCAGTACCACTTGATACGCTACGTCTGGGATGTGCTCGTGGCTTACGCCTAAAGGGCGGCCGGTTCCGTCATAGGTTTCGAATATCCGGCACAAACCGGCTTCGACCGCTGCGCCGAGTTCGAGGGTTTTCGCGATCTGGCCAGACACCTCGCAATGCACCACGGCGAGCGGCGCCGCCTGGTGCACGGCGTTCATCTGCTCGGCGCCGAGAGTCTGGTCGAGCATCGCGCGGCGGCCATCGACATCATTGCCCAGCAGATGGGCGAAGCCATCGGCATTGGCGGTGCAGCCAGACCAGCGCAGCAAGGCGACCTGCTGCGCCGTCATCAGGTGCTCGCCTTCGCCGTGCATGGCGCGGGCCAGCATCTGCGCCAGGCGGGCAACACGTTGGGAGTGACCAAGGGGCTGGCCCATGCTGAGATCGCCGACCTGGGAGATAGCCTCCAGTGCACCGTTCAATGAGATGTCGAATCGCAATGCGCTATCCATGAAAAAAGCCCCAGGGTCGGATAAATGACCGATACCCGCTAAGCAGGCCCGTCAGCAGAATTTGAACTCCCAACACAGGAGTTCACCCCATGAAAACATTCAAGTCGCAACTCGTCACCGCCGCCTTCGCCCTGACCAGCACCCTTATGGTCAGTGTCAGCCAGGCTGCCGAGGCAACGCCTTCGGTGGTCATCGTACACGGCGCCTTCGCCGACGGCTCGGATTGGGCCAAGGTAGTGCCGTATCTGCAGGCTGAAGGGGTGGCCGTGACGGTGGTGCAAAACCCACTGACCTCGCTGGCCGACGACGTTGCTGCCACCCAGCGCGTGCTGAACAACCAGTCAGGCAACGTGGTGCTGGTCGGCCACTCCTGGGGCGGCACGGTGATCAGTGAGGCCGGTGCCCATGAGAAAGTCAGCGCCCTGGTGTACGTCGCGGCCTTCGCCCCCGATGCCGGGCAGATCAGTGGTGAACAGGGCAAGGGCGCGCCTACGCCGCCTGGCATCAGCCAGATCAAGGCTGACAGCAATGGCTTCCTCTACCTGACGCCAGAAGGCATGGCCAAGGACTTCGCCCAGGATCTGCCGGCGGCACAGACCGCGGTGATGAGCGCAACGCAAGGCCCGATCAAGGCATCGGCCTTCGATGATCGCACCACGGTCGCTGCCTGGAAGACCAAGCCGTCCTGGTACCTGCTCGCCTCTGAGGACCGCATGATTCACCCCGACGTTCAGCGCTCCAGTGCCAAGCGTATCGGCGCCACCCTGACCGAACTGGGCACCAGCCATGTGCCGCAGCAGTCACAGCCTGGCGAAGTGGCCAAGGTGATTCTCGAAGCGGTGCGCAGTGTCGATGCGCAGTGAGCGGGAATGCAGTTTCATGCTCATGGCCTATGACCTGAAAAATTAAGGGCTTAACCTCTCCCGAATGTGCTCGCAGCCACTGCAAGGATTTTCAGCAGTAGGCTGCGCGCAAACACTACGCTAGGGTCTGTTAGGCCATTCTTTTAGGTCAGTCTCGACGTTGGGCGGTGAGTGTGGACAGGTTTCAGGAGATGAAGGTACTGCTGGCTGTTGCGGAAGCAGAAAGCTTTGCCGGCGGTGCCAGACTGGTGGGGATGTCGCCACCCAGCGTGACCCGGGTGATTGCCGGTTTGGAGAAACGCTTGGGCACGCTGTTGCTGGCGCGCAGCACGCGAAGCCTGCGCCTGACCGAAGCGGGGCGGCGCTATGTGGAGGACTGCAAGCGCATCCTGTTGGAGCTGGAAGAGGCCGAAGAGTTGGCCACCGGCAGTAGCATTCGGGCACGGGGCAACCTGACCGTGACGGCGCCGGTGATGTTCGGTGAGCTGTATCTGATTCCACTGATTACCGAGTACCTGTCGGCGCACCCACAGGTGACGATCAATGCGCTGCTGGTGGATCGCCTGGTGAACATGGTGGAGGAGGGCGTGGACGTCGCCATCCGCATTGGTCAGCTGCCGGAAACCGGCTTGCAGGCCATCAAGGTTGGCCATATTCGTCCGGTCATTTGCGCTGCGCCGGCTTTTCTCGAACGCTTTGGTCGGCCACAAGAACCCAAGGAGGTACTGGCGGCGCCCATCGTGATGTCCTCGGCCAGCAGCCTGCTCACCGAATGGCAGTTCAACCTGGGCACCAGCGCTCTTACCCTGCATCCCAAACCGCGCCTGTTGGTGAGTTCCAACCAGGCGGCGATCAATGCGGCACGGCTGGGTTGGGGACTGACGCGGGTGTTGTCGTATCAGGTGGCCGAGCTGGTCGCCAAGGGTGAGCTGGAGATCATTCTGGAGTCCTTTGAAGCAGCGGCACTGCCGGTACATGTGCTCTATCAAGGCGGCGGACGAGTACCCGCCAAGGTGCGCACCTTTGTCGATTTCTGTGCCAGCCGCTTCCTGCAAGACCCAGCGCTGCAAAGGGGCGGAGGTGCTTAAGCCATGAGCCGCTATCGGCAGATGCAGGTGTTCGCCGCCGTGGTGCAAGCCGGCAGCCTGGCCGCGGCCGCGCGCCAGCTTGAGCAGTCGCCCGCGACCGTTATGCGCAGCATCGCCGCCCTGGAGGCACGCCTGAACAACAGGCTGTTACTACGTGGGCCGCGCGGCGTCGAGCTAAGCCCCGCAGGCGAGCAGTTTGCCGTCAGCTGTCGGCAGATTCTCGAACACACCGCCGTTGCCGAGCGCTCTGCCGCTGGCATGCATGCGTGCCCCGCTGGTCGGTTGAGCCTGTCGTTACCGCTGCTGATGGATCAGCAGGTACTGATGCCAATCGCCCTCGATTATCTGACGGCGTTCCCTGAGGTGCAGTTGGTCACTCAGGCCCGCGAAGGCGTGCCCAAACTGCTTGAGGAGAACATTGATGTTGCCCTGGTGGTGGGCCATCTGCCGAACTCGTCCGGATTTGCCATGCCGGTGGGCAGGGTGCGGCCTATTGTTTGCGGTTCTCCCGCCTACCTGGCCAAGTGGGGGCGCCCGCAAACGCCCGAGGACCTCAAAGCGCATCGCACGGTACTGACCACCGCCAGCGGCCAGCAAAGCGAATGGCGTTTTTATGGCGAGCGCTCCATACGCTTGGTGAAACCCTTGCCGGTACTGACGTGCACCACTCAACGCGCCGCCATCCATGCCGCGACCCTGGGGCTGGGGTTGATTCGTTGCATGAGCTACGAAGCGCACCATGAATTGCAGAGCGGGTTGCTTGAGCCGGTATTGAACGACTTTGCCAGCCAGGCCTTGCCCGCACAGTTGATCTACCGCGACGGCCGCCGGGCCGAGGCGCGTGTGCGCACCTTTATCGACTTCGCCACGCCAAGGCTACGGGCTCATCCGGCATTTCTAGACTGACAGGGCGCCGCGACCGTGCTCGTGTACGGTCGCATTCTTTTATAAAACGAAATTATGCATTGCTCTGCATGGTGATTCTGCTTAGCTGCGAGCAGGCGCAGCATAAACCTACCAGCGCAAAAGCCGACAACCCGGTTTGACGTCGCTGACTACCCTGACCCCATACGGAGCCGCACCATGTCTCAGCCAGCCATCAAACTCTATCGTCACCCACTGTCCGGCCACGCCCATCGCGTTGAACTGCTGCTCTCTCTGTTAAAGCTGCCCACCGAATTGGTATTTGTTGACCTGGCCAATGGGGCCCACAAGAAGCCTGAATTCCTCGCCATCAATGCCTTCGGCCAAGTACCGGTGATCGATGACAACGGCACCGTTCTCAGCGACTCCAACGCCATTCTGGTTTATCTGGCGAAGACCTATGGCAAGGGTGTCTGGTTGCCTGAAGAGCCTCTCGCGGCGGCGCGTATTCAGCGCTGGCTGTCGGTGGCAGCGGGCCAGTTGGCTTACGGCCCGGCATCGGCTCGGCTGATCACCGTATTCGGTGCGCCTTTGAATGCCGAGGATGTGATCGCCCGTTCCCATGTCCTGCTCAAGGTGATGGACAGCGAGCTGGCCAACAACCCGTTCCTGGCTGGCGCAACCGCCAGCATCGCCGATGTCGCCAACTACACCTATATCGCCCATGCCCCGGAAGGCAATGTCTCGCTACAGGCCTATCCGAATGTGCGGGCCTGGCTGGAACGGGTCGAAGCACTGCCAGGTTTTGTGCCGATGCAGCGCACTGTCGCAGGTCTACAAGCCGCCTGAGTCGACGCAGGCTGCCGGGTCTCCCGGCAGCCGTCTTGAGGAGCGCATTGCATGGATCATCTGCCCAAACACCGCCGCTCGCCCTGGCATGCCGGGGAAAAAACGCTTCAGGACATCTACAGCGTCGCCGAACGCATGGAAGTGATTGGGCAGAAGGTCATTCGCGATTACATGCCCGACCAGCACCGCGAGTTCTACCAGCAACTGCCGTTTATGGTTGTCGGTGCAGTCGATGTACAACAGCGGCCCTGGGCGACCCTGCTGGAGGGGCCGGAAGGTTTTGTCACCTCGCCCGATCCGCAGCAATTGCTCCTGGCCGTACAACCTGATGCAAACGACCCCGCTGCCAGCGGCCTGCAAGCGGGGCAGGCGGTTGGCTTGCTCGGCATCGAGCTGCACACGCGTCGGCGCAACCGCATCAATGGGGTGATTCAGCAAGTGTCTGCCAGTGGCCTGGCCGTAGCGGTCGAGCATTCCTACGGCAACTGCCCCAAGTACATCCAGGCGCGCTCTTATACCCACTCATCGGGGCCGTTGCAGCAGCGCGCTGAGCGCGAGAACTTCACCGAACTGAATGACCGCACCACCGCGATGATCCGTGCGGCGGACACCTTTTTTATCGCCAGCTACTTCGACCATGACGCGCACAATCGCTCGGTGGACGTGTCGCATCGTGGTGGCCGTGCCGGCTTTGTCAAAGTCGAAGGCAACCGGCTGACGATTCCCGATTACGCCGGCAACCTGTTCTTCAACACCTTGGGCAACCTGCAGGCCAACCCGGTTGCGGGGCTGTTGTTTGTCGATTTCGCCACGGGCGACATCCTGCAACTCACCGGCCGCACCGAGCTGATCCTCGATAGCCCGATGATCCATGCCTTCGAAAGTGCCGAGCGCTTGTGGACCTTCGAGGTTGAGCAGGCTGTGCTGCGCCCGGCGGCAACCTCCTTGCGCTGGACCTTTCACGACTACGCACCGACCAGCCTGGCCACCGGAAACTGGGCGGATGCCGACGCGAAGCTGCGCCAGAGTGAGCAACGCCGGCAGTGGCAACAGTGGCGCGTGACCCAGGTGCAGCAGGAAAGTCAGGACATTCGCTCGTTTTATATTCAGCCGCTGGATGGCACGGCGGTGGCGTTTACTCCGGGCCAGCACGTACCGGTGCGTCTGCACATTCCAGGTGTTGAGCTGCCACTGGTCCGCACGTACAGCGTTTCCAGCGCGCCGTCTGACGGTCAGGTGCGCATCAGCGTCAAAGCCCAGGGACCGGCTTCGCACCACCTGCACAGCCAGGTGCAGGTGGACGATGTGCTGGAAGTTCGCTCGCCCATGGGCAGCTTTACCCTGATCGAAGAAACCGAGCGCCCGGTGGTGTTGATCGCTGCCGGAGTGGGCATCACGCCCTTGCTCTCGATGTTCCGCGAGCTGGCTGCGCAGAATAGTCAGCAGCAGCGGCAACGCCCTGTGCATCTGTTCCAAAGCGCCCGAACCCTGGCGGACCTGCCATTCCAGGTCGAACTCAAGGCGCTGCAACAGCGCGATAGCGAGCACCTGCATATCCATCGTGCACTCAGTAGTCCAGGCACCGAGGCGGTTGTGGGGCGTGATTTTGAAATCACCGGTCGCCTCGACTTTGCCCAGGTCAAGGCACGGCTGCCGCTGGATGATTACGACTTTTACCTGTGCGGCCCCGGCGGCTTTTTGCAGGCCATGTACGACGGGCTGCGGGCGCTGAACATCCCGGATGAGCGTATCCATGCCGAGGCATTCGGCCCGTCGACATTACAACGTTTAGCGGTTGAACAGTCTGCTGCGCCAGTTCAGTTACCCGCCGCCAGCGCCCCAGTACCGGTTTACTTCTCCTCATCAGCGAAGGAGGCGCGCTGGGCGCCGGGCAGTGGCAGCCTGCTGGAGCTGGCCGAGAGCCGTGGTCTGAGCCCTGACTTCAGCTGCCGGGGTGGCTCGTGCGGCACCTGCAAAACGCGCCTGGTCAGCGGCCACGTGCATTACCCCAACCCACCGGCGCAACTGCCAGAGGGCGACAGCGTATTGATCTGCTGCGCCGTACCGGCGGAACTGGACGGTGCTATCCAACCCCTGGTGCTTGATCTCTAGTGAGGTGCTGCGACATGAACCGCGAAACAGTGAACCGTTACGACGCGCCTGACGCATCGGGTGAAACGCCAGGGCACTGGGAGGTGAATTATTTACTGCCGCAGTTGCTGTCTGGTCCTGAGTACTCAGGCCACGACGTAAATGCTGCGCTGATGGGGGTGTTGAAGCGGCTGTTTGCCGCCTTACGGGCGCCCGGCGTCGTGCCATCTGTAACTCCATCCCTCACCACGTGCAGGAGCCAGCGCCATGTCTACCGCTGAAATTCGTCAACCGGTTCCGCCCTTTACCCGGGAGTCGGCCATCTTGAAAGTCCGTCTTGCCGAAGATGGCTGGAACAGCCGCGATGCGGCCAAAGTGGCCATGGCCTATACCCTGGACACCCAATGGCGCAACCGCGCCGAATTCGTCACCAGCCGTGCCGAGGCGCAGGCGTTTTTAGAACGTAAGTGGCGCAAGGAGCTGGAGTACCGCTTGATCAAGGAGCTGTGGGCGTTTACCGATAACCGCATCGCCGTGCGCTATGCCTACGAATGGCACGACGACTCGGGCAACTGGTTTCGCTCCTACGGTAATGAGAACTGGGAATTCGCCGAAAACGGTCTGATGGCGCATCGCTTTGCCTGCATCAACGACCTGCCCATTGAGGCGTCCGAACGCAAATTTCGCTGGCCATTGGGGCGGCGCCCTGATGACCATCCCGGGCTTTCGCAATTGGGGCTATAAGTCCAACCGACTCAGAAGGGCTGAGCGCTGCATGTAAGGGGCCGTCATCGAGCGCCTACCTGAATCGCCGTCGCAACGTGATGCCCCATGCAGATGCTCGGTGCGCATTCGTTCGCTCACCATCGCGTCTTCCTGCGCTTGGTGGTTTTCCAGCAGAGGCGCCCGCAGGCGCCTTGCTTGGTTTAGAAGTCCTGCACGGTTGGGCGCAGCACGATTTCGTTGATGTCGACATCGGCAGGCTGCTCGATGGCGAAGGCGATGGCGCGTGCCACTGAGTCGGCGGGAATGGCCTGCTGGTAGAAGTCGACCACGAAATCGCGGCTGGCCTGGTGGGAACTGCCGAACTTGAGTTCAGAATCGACGGCGCCCGGCTCGATGGTGGTGGTCCGAATACGACCACCCACTTCATGGCGCAGCCCCTCGGAAATGGCGCGGACCGCAAACTTGGTACCGCTGTAGACCGTACCACCCGGGCTGAAGACCTTCAGGCCCGCGACCGAGGCAATATTGATGAAATGCCCGCTGTTCTGCTGCTGGAACACTGGCAGTGCGGCTGCTACCCCGTACAGCAAGCCCTTGATATTGATGTCGATCATGCGGTCCCACTCGTCCACCCGCCCTTCGCTCAGCGGGGCGATGGCCATCAGACCTGCGTTGTTGACCAGCACGTCGAGGCGGCCGAAGGTGTCTATTGCCCCCTGGATCAGCGCCTTGACGTCATCCTGGGAGGTGACATCGGTCTGGTAGGACACCGCTTGGCCACCAGCGGCTACCAGCTCTGCAACCAGCGCATCCAGTTTCTCCTTGCGGCGTGCCGCCAGGACTACACGCGCCCCTTTTTCTGCCAGATGGCGGGCCGTGGCCTCGCCCAAACCGCTGCTGGCGCCAGTGATGATGACTACTTTTCCGGAAATATTGTTGCTCATGCTCTGAACCTCATCGTGACAGGTTGAACGACGCCGGGAGATGTCCCTGGCTTGCGAGCACAGTAGAGCCACAGCAAATCTCAATAAATGGAAATGTTTGGATTAAGCTATTCCTTATTTTGGAATAAAGGCGGGTAACACATGCTCAATCGTATGGAGATGGTCAGGATCTTCTGCGCCGCTGCCGAGTCCGGCAGCTTCCGTGCAGCCGCAAGCCGCCTGGGTATTTCACCGCAGAGCGTGACGCGCGCCGTTCAGGCGCTGGAAGCCGAGCTGGGTGAGCCGCTCTTCCACCGCAATACCCGTCAGGTGCATATCACCGCCTTTGGCCAAGGCTATGCACAGGAGGCGCGTTTGGCCCTCGAGCACTTCGATGCACTGTTTCGCTCGCATCGCAGTGAACCTGAGCTTTCAGGCCGTATCGGGATTACCGCGCCGCAAACTATTGGCCGGCACTACCTGATTCCGTTTCTGCAGCCGCTGATGGCGGCTCATCCACACTTGCAGTTCCACTTGCGGCTGGAAGACCAGATGACGGACTCGGTGGAGGCGCAGATCGACATCGGCATTCGGGTCGGATTGATACGCGACCGTCGCTACGTTGCGAAGGCACTGGCACCCGTGCCCATGCATGTGGTTGCCAGCCCGGAGCTGGTCGAGCGGATCGGCTCACCGCACTTGATTCAGGCGCTTGACGCCTGCCCACTGTCCGCGTTGATCGACCAGCGCAATGGCAGGCCCTGGCCTTGGCTGTTCGCCGATGGCCAAAGTTTCACTCCCCGGCAACCCGTGTTGATTTGCGACGATGCTGATACCGAGTTGGAGGCGATTGTTTCCGGCACCTGTTTTGGTCAGATTCCCGCCTACCTAGCCAACCCATTAATCCGCAGCGGTAAGCTCGTAACCGTGCTGGATGACCTTGCTCCACCGCCCTGGGACCTGTTCATCTATCGCCCGCAACAGGGCCCTGTGCCGCGCCGAGTACGCCTGGTGTTCGATCACTTGACTGAGGCATTTCGCGACCCCCAACGTTTTCCTAGCGGCTGAGTTACCGCCGGGGTGGGGCTGCACATGCGTGTCTTCGGCTGTGTGAATAATTCTGCACGTTGTATCAGCCGACCACTGTAGAGGGGCACGCCGGCGTATTCCCCTCAAAGCTGCTCATGTGAGCGGCTTTGTTGTCTGCGGCGTTAACCGCGCGACAGCGGCGGCGTGCGTGGCGGCACCAGGCGTTTCGAACCGGTGGATTCGAACGCGGCGGCAAAGCGCAGCAGGGCCGAGTCGTCATAGGCGCGGCCGGCGAAGGTCAGGCCGATGGGCATGCCGATATCGGCCATCACGCCCATCGGTACGGTGACGGTGGGTACGCCGAGGTGACGGATGGCCAGGTTGCCGTTGGCCACCCACACACCGTTGCTCCAGGCGATATCCGCAGACGCTGGGTTTACATCGGCATCCGCCGGGCCGACGTCGGCGACGGTGGGGAACAGCACGGCGTCGAGGCCGAGGTTATCCATCCAGTCTTCCAGGTCGAGCTTGCGGGTGTGTTCCAGACCGCGCAGGCCGTCGGGCAGGGTTGCGATCTGGTCCCAGTTCTTCAGGCCGCGCTTGGCCATGTTGACGTATTCGTCCATGCCTGCGGCCAGGTCGCCCTCGCGGTTGGGCAGGGTGCCGGGGTCGTGGGGGAAGATCTGCGGGCCGTCGACATCGGCCAGCGTGTTCAGCTTGGGGTCGCCATTGGCGCGCAGGAAGTCGTCGAATGCCCAGCCGCTCAGTTCCCACAACTCGTCATGCAAAAACTCTGGGGTGACAATGCCACGGTTGTACACGGTCGGCGCGCCGGGGCGGTCGCCTTCGCAGTTTGATACCAGCGGGAAGTCCACTTCGATGACTTCGGCGCCAGCGGCTTCCAGCGCCTTGCGTGCGGCTTCCCACAAGGCGATTACTGACGGCCGGGTGTGGATGCGTTGGCCGGTCGGGCCGCCAATGCCTGGGTTTTCGCTGGTGCCGGCGGCGTCATCCTTGTTGATAAACATACGTGGCACGCCAAAGCGTTTGCCAGCCAGGGCATCGGCCTTGGCGGCCAGGTCGGCATAGGTGGCTGGACGCACCTCGGAGGCTTTCGGGATCGATATCCAGGGCTGCAGGCGCCATAGATCGCCACGGTTGTCCGGGTCGTCGGCGACCACGATATCGAGTATTTCGAGCAAGTCGGCCATGGTTCGCGCATAGGGCACCACCACGTCCATGGTCGGCGTCAGCGGCCAGTTGCCGCGCACCGAAATCACTCCGCGCGATGGCGTGTAGGCGCACAGGCTATTGTTCGAGGCTGGGCCGCGCCCGCTCGACCAGGTCTCTTCGGCCAAGCCGAAGGCAGCAAAGCTCGCGGCAGTGGCAGTGCCGGCACCGTTGGATGAGCCGGAAGCGAAGGGCGCGGTGAGGTAGTCGGCGTTGTAAGGGCTTTCCGCCCGGCCATAGACGCCGCGCTGCATGCCGCCGTTGGCCATGGGCGGCATATTGGTTTTACCCAAGCAGATGGCCCCGGCGGCGCGCAAACGCTCGACGGTAAATGCATCGCGATAGGCGACCAGGTTCTTGAAGGCTGGGCTGCCGGAGGCGGCGGTCAGGCCCTTGACCAGGTAGCTGTCCTTGGCGGTGTAGGGAATGCCGTCAAGCGGGCCAAGCGTTGCACCACGGGCGCGACGCTCATCGGATGCCTGGGCTTCCTTGAGCGCATCGGGATTGCGCACGACGACTGCGTTAAGTTTGGTCGGGGTGCCGGCAGCGTCGTAGGCATCGATGCGGGCGAGATAGGCCTGCACCAGTTCGACCGCCGTGGTCTGGCCGGCTTCGAGCGCGGCGCGCAGTGAAGCAATGGAAAGCTCGGTTACCTCGATCATGCTGTCACCGCTGGCTGTTGAAGAGCGTTGTTCATATTGGTTCTCGTGGTGCTGTTCTTATGCGTTGACTGGGCTGCTGGCGTCTATTTTAGCCGCGCGCTGGCGTGGCCAGGCCCTTGATGACTGCCGGGCGAGCGACAAAGGCTTGTAGCACGCGCTGCACATTAGTGAAGCGCTCGAATTCCACCAGCTCGCCAGCCTCGTAGAAACCCACCAGGTTTCTCACCCAGGGGAACACGGCGATATCGGCGATGCTGTAGTCCTCGCCCATGATCCAGCTGCGGCCTTGCAGGCGTTGTTCAAGTACGCCGAGCAGGCGCTGGGATTCGGCGACGTAGCGGTCGCGTGGGCGTTTGTCCGGGTAATCCTTGCCAGCGAATTTATGAAAGAAGCCCAACTGGCCGAACATCGGGCCGATGCCGCCCATCTGCCACATCAGCCACTGCAGGGTTTCGTAGCGCGTGGCGGGGTCCTGGGCCAAGAGCTGACCGGTCTTTTCCGCCAGGTAGATCAGAATCGCCCCGGACTCGAACAGCGCCAGCGGTTTGCCGCCTGGGCCGTTGGGGTCGAGGATCGCCGGGATCTTGTTGTTGGGGTTGAGCGAGAGGAATTCTTCACTGAGCTGATCGTTAGTGTCGAAGCTGACCAGGTGCGGCTCATAGGCCAGGCCGACTTCTTCGAGCATGATCGAAGCTTTGACGCCGTTGGGCGTGGGCAGCGAATACAGCTGCAGACGCTCTGGGTGCTGGGCAGGCCATTTTTGCGTAATGGGGTAGGCGGAAAGGTCTGACATGGGCGCTCCGGATTAAGGTGGCGAAAGGCTCAGGATAACGGTGATTGGCCATTTGGTCAGGTTGCAGATTTTTCCCCGCGTGCAGAAATCGGTATGGTTGGGGCCATCTCAACCCCAGCACACTGGAGAACCCCGATGAGCCTGCACGGCGAATACGACAACCAGAATATCTTTGCCCAGATCATCCGCGGCGAAGCCCCTTGCTACAAGCTCTACGAGGATGAGGATGTGCTGGCCTTCCTCGATGTGTTTCCGCAGTCCTTCGGCCATACCCTGGTGATCCCCAAGCGCTCTGCGGCGCGCACTATTCTGGAAATCGACAGCGACAGCCTGAGCAAGGTGATGGCTGTGGTGCAGAAGCTGACTAGGGTGATCATCGACGAGCTGGAGCCGGCCGGGGTGCAGGTGGCGCAGTTCAATGGCGCGCCAGCCGGGCAGACGGTGTTCCATATTCATATGCATATCGTGCCGCGCTATGCCGGCGAGACGCTCAGCGTGCATGCCGGCGGCAAGGCGACTCCGGAAGAGCTGGCGGCGCTGCAGGCGCGTCTGCTCAAACGCATCGCCGGTTGATAAAAGCCTGGTTGCGGCGGCGCAAAAGTCTGTACTTGAGGCCGGCCGCGCCAGGGGCAATACTCAAGCCGTTTTGGCTGTTCCCCTTTGCTGTTTTCTGCGCCCATGGAGGGCTCCCATGCGATTGATTTGTGCCGTTTTACCGCTGCTGCTGTTGGCCGGCTGTTCGTCCTGGAAGCCCGCGCCAGAGGATGTCAAACCTGTGCCGGCAGAGCGTTTGCTGGGCTATCAGGCGCCGCTGGGGCAGGGCGGAGAGTTGCAGGTCAATCGCGACTTCGGCGGCATGGGCGGCGGCTGCTATGTGGCGGTACTGGTCGACCGTAAGGTGGCAGCACGCATTGGCGTGGGTGAGCAGGTACGTTTTCAGGTGCCGGTCGGCACGCGGGTGTTGAGTATTGGTATCGACGAGATGGACGACACCCTGTGCGGCATGGGCCGCCTGCGTCGTGAACTGGCGGTGAAAGTTGAGCCGGGCTCGCAGCAGAACTTCCGCATCGTCAGCGATAACCGCAAGGGCTTCGATATCCTCCCGGTTACTCAGTAACTCGCCACGCGCCGGTGCCTGCCCGTCAGGTGCCGGTGTGCTCGGCCAGCAACGCTTCCAACCACTGCATAAATACCCGCACCCGCTGCGGTTGATGACGGCGCTGGGCATACAGCAGGCTGATCGGCATGGGCGGCGGCAGATAATCTGGCAACACACTGTGCAGATGCCCACTGGCCAGCAGCTCACTGACGCCAAGCAGTGGCGCCTGAATAATCCCCAGACCGCCCAGGCACGCGCCTTCATAGGCATCGACGTTATTCACCGTGACATTCCCGGCCATCGGCAGCTGCTGCAGCACGCCGCCGGCCAAGTATTCGAAACCGTATGAGCGGCTGCCGAGTACCGGCACATAGTGGATCAGCCGATGCATGGCCAGGTCATCAAGGCTCTGCGGTGTGCCGTAGCGTGCCAGGTAGGCGCCGCTGGCGCAGTTGACCATGGGCAATTGGCCGAGCGGTCGTACGATTAGGTTGGGCTCGTTAACCAAACCGATGCGCAGCACACAGTCGAAGCCTTCACGCACCAGGTCGACACGCCGATCACTGCTGCTGATCTCCAGTTCGATACCTGGGTGCTGCGCGATAAATTCGCCCAGTCTCGGTGCCACCAAGCGCCGCGCCAGACCGGTGGGCATATCGATGCGCAGGCGACCGCTGAGCTGCGCGCCGTCCTGACGGAACAGGCCTTCCAGCTCATCCATATTAGCCAGCATGTCCTTGCTACGTTCATACAGCACCAGGCCGTCCTGAGTCGGTTGCACCTTGCGTGTGGTGCGGTGCAGCAGACGGGTGCCGAGTAGGGCTTCCAGGCTTTGCACCTGCTGCGACACGCTCGACCTGGGCAGGCCAAGGCTGTCGGCGGCCTGGGTAAAACTGGCCAGCTCACTGACGCGGACAAAGGTGCGCAGCAGTTCCAGGGTGTTCATGGGCAGCAGCTCCGCTGGATTGTTCGTGATTGATGATCAGTGTTTTCAGTTTTGCTGAGTTTATCCAGCTTAATGCGAGCAATAACCTGTGTTCACTGATTTAAACCACTGCACTGCTAGTTAACTAAAGGGAGCACGCACATGACCCGTAAAATCGCACTGATCACTGGCGCAAGCCGCGGCCTGGGGCGCAACACCGCCCTGCATCTGGCGGCGCAGGGCATCGACATCATCGGCACCTACCACAGCCAGGCGGCTGATGCGCAGAGCCTGGCAGCCGAGATCGAACAACTCGGCGCGCGTGCACTGATGCTGCAGCTGGATGTCAGCCAGAGCAGCAGCTTTGCCGCGTTTGCCGCATTAGTGGCGGCTGGGTTGCAGAGCACTTTTGGCCGCAGTGATTTCGATTTTCTGATCAACAACGCCGGTATCGGCATCCACGCCAGCTTTGCCGAAACCAGCGAGGCGCAGTTCGATCAGCTGGTGAATATTCAGCTCAAGGGGCCGTTCTTCCTCACTCAGCAACTGCTGCCGCTGATCGCCGAGCAGGGCCGCATCGTCAATATTTCCACAGGCCTGGCGCGTTTCAGCCTGCCGGGTTATGCCGCCTATGCGGCGATGAAGGGTGGCATCGAGGTGTGGACGCGCTACCTGGCCAAGGAGCTGGGGCCGCGCGGTATAAGCGTCAACGTGCTGGCTCCAGGTGCTATCGAGACCGACTTCGGTGGCGGCGTGGTGCGCGACAACAGTCAGGTCAACGCCTTTATCGCCGCCAACACGGCCCTGGGCCGAGTCGGCCTGCCGGACGATATCGGCGGGGCGATTGCCATGCTGCTAAGCGACGGCGGCCGCTGGATTACCGGGCAGCGGATTGAAGCGTCGGGCGGCATGTTCCTTTGACGCTGTTCATCCTGTGATAGGGCTGGCTGCGTTTATCTGGCAGAGGCGTAGAATCCGCTCGGTTTAATTACGGAGACGGGTCGTGAAGGGATTGCCGATTGCCATTGTCGGGGCCGGTACGGCGGGGTTGGCCACGGCGCTGTTCCTCGTTCGTCAGGGTTTCAGCGTACGCCTGCTGGAGCGAGTGCCGCAGCTGCAGCCGGTGGGTGCTGGGGTGTTGTTGCAACCCTCGGGGCTGGCGGTGCTGGAGCAGTTGGGCCTATTTGCCGAGTGCAGCGGCCTGGGTGCTCCTGTCAGTCGCTTGTACGGCACCTCGGCCAATGGCCGGGTGATTCTCGATACCCGTTACGCGCATTGGCAGCCCGGCAGTTTCGGCATGGGCATCCATCGCAGCGTATTGCTCACGGCCTTGCTCAACGCGGCGCGACAAGCCGGTGTGCAGGTTGAAACCGGCGTGCATATCAGCCGTTTCAGTCAGCACGGCAACCATGTGCAGCTGTATCGCCAGGACGAACAGGGCGTGGAGCAGCCATTCGGCGAGTTCGCCGCGCTGGTGCTGGCTGATGGCGTGCGCTCGGCCCTGCGTGGGCAGGTGCAGGTCAAACAGTGGCTGCAGCCTTACCCTTGGGGCGCGTTGTGGAGCATTGTGCCGACCCCGGCGTCGTCGCCAAACGCACCGGATACCACGGACCTGCGCCAGTGGTACCGCGACTGCGCGCAGATGTTCGGCATCATGCCCACCGGGCGTACTCACCTGAATCGCGAGCAGGCGCTGAGCAGTTTGTTCTGGAGCCTGCCGGTGGCGCAGTTTGACGCCTGGCGTGACGCCGGCTTGGCTGCCTGGAAAGCCCAGGTGCTGCAACTGGCGGGCAGCGCTGCCGAACCCTTTGTTGAACTGATCGAACGTCCCGAGCAACTGAGCCAGGCGGTGTATGCCGATGTGCGCATGCAGCAGTGGCACGACGGCCGGGTGATCGCCATCGGCGACTGCGCACACGCCATGAGCCCACAACTGGGCCAGGGCGCGAATATGGCGCTGGTGGATGCGGCTGCCTTGTCCGCCGCTGTCACCACACAACGCACCCCAAACGACTGTGACTGGTCAGCGGTATTCGCTGCCTATGCCAGTAGCCGGCGTGATCACCTGCGTTATTACCGCCAAGCCAGCCGTTTGCTCACCCCGCTGTTCCAATCCCACAGCCGCAGCCTGGCTTGGCTGCGTGACAGCGTGTTGTTGCTGGCTCGGCACAATCCATTTGGCCGTGCGCATGCGGTCAGCACCCTGGTGGGTGGGCGCAGTGGTTGGTTACTGAAGGGGGCCGAACGGCCGTTGCAGGTCTGGAATGGCCAACCTGAGGCGCGGGTTTTAGATGAATGTGCGCCCCCCGGAAATACTGCGCAGCTGTCGGTGACCTGAGCCCTATGTGACCGGCCGCGAGTGCTGCAGGCTTTGTTAATCTGCTGACCTATTTCAATTTGTAGCGAGGGATCGCCGTGTCGTTCCGTGTTGTGCTGAGTGGCCGGGCCTTGCCTGGGTATACGTCTGAGCAGATTGCTCAGCATTTACAGACGCAGCTGAAGTTCTCTGAGGCCCAGGTGACGGCCTTGCTGCCGCCGGCACGGCGGGTGGTCAAAAGTGGTTTGGATCGGCCCAGTGCCGAGCGCTGGTGCAGTCGGTTACAACAGGCAGGTCTGGCCGTCTCGGTCGAGGAAGTTGCCGCGCCTGCGGCGGTCGACCCTCTGACGGTTCTACAGGAATTAGCCCAGAAGGGGCTTAAGCGTGCCCGGCCCAGCCCGACGTATGCCTTGCAGCTGTTTCTGGTCACGCTCTGCTGCCTCTTGGTGCCGACGCTTTATGCGGGGTTGGTGATTGGACTGGGTGCGGGGCTTGCCTGGTACTTGCTGCATATCCACGAATACCTCGGCGGTTTGCGCAATATCTGGTTGCTGCTTTGCATCTATGGCGTGCCCGCAATCAGCGGCGGCATTCTGCTGCTGTTTATGGCGCGGCCATTCTTTCTACCCCGCCAGCGTGGTGATGAACCGCTGGAGCTGGACCTGGCCTGCGAACCGCGTTTGCAGCTGGTAATCAACCAGTTGTGTCAGGCGATTGGCCTGCGCCCACCGGTGGCGGTCCAGCTGTCCAATGACGTGAATGCCAGCGTGCATTTCGAGAATGGCTGGAGTGGATTCTTCTCTGGCCGCAAGGTGCTGACCATCGGCATGCCACTGGTTGCCGGAATGAGCGTGCAGCAGTTTGTCGGCGTACTGGGGCACGAGTTTGGCCATTTTGCTCAGCGGCTGGGCATGCGCTGTAACTTCCTGGTCAACTCGGTCAATGCCTGGTTGGAAGTGCGCAGTAATAGTCGCGACCCTTGGGATGATCGCCTGCAGGAATGGCTGGAGAACGATCCCTGGTGGATTCTGCAGCTGGCAATCTGGGTGGCGCAGCAAGGTATTGAGCTGTCTCGGTTGCTGATGCGTGGCTGTTTCTGGCTGAGCTTTCGCCTGTCCCGTTCGCTGTCGCGGCAGATGGAGTTCGACGCCGACCGCTACGAGAGTTTGCTGGCCGGGAGTGCGGCGTTTCGTGGCAGTGCCTTGCAGTTGCGCGCGCTGTCCTGGGCATGGCGTGAAGTGGATCAGCAGAATGCCCGTACCTGGCGTGAGCGTCGTCTGCTGCGCGATATGCCGCACGCCACTGCCGAGAAGACCTCCAGCCTGAGTCAGGCCACTCGGCAGCAGATGGAGCGGAGCCTCGAAGAGGGCAGTACCCGCTATTGGCATACTCACCCTGCCGATCTGGCGCGTATCCAGCACAGTGAAGCCCTGCAGGCGCCCGGCTACTTGCATGACGCCCGCCCGGCAGCCGTTCTGTTCGAGCACTTCGCCGAGCATTGTCAGCGTGTCACCGAGGCTTACTACGCGGAGCTGGGCCTGGACTATGACGAGCAGCAGTTACAGGACAGCCAGCAGATCTTCCAGATCAGCGCCCAGCGTGAAGAGGCGCTTGATCAGCTCTGGGAGTGGACAGGCCGGCAATGGCGCAATCTGCCCTGGCTGGCGCTGCATCAGCCGGTGCAGGCGGCCCATGCCGCGCTGGGCTGGCAGGCGGTGATTGACGAGTTGCGGCGCCTGTCTCCGGAAATTACTCAGGCCTGGACTCAGGCTGAAGCGCAGGAAGACCAGCGTGTGGCGCTGGCCTGGTGTGGCGAGTTGCAGCGCAATGGGGTGACCGCACGACTCAGTGACAGCGAGGCGTTTGATCCGGCTAAGCACTTGCCGTTGTATCGGCAGATCGATGAGGGCAAGACCCCGGCGCAGCTGCAGTTGCTCCTGGCCGCTTCGTTATACCGGCGTCGCCTGGAACTGAGCCTGGCGAGTGCAACCACGGCGCTGCGTGAAACAGCCCGTCTGGCGCTGTATTTGAGCAAGCTGTATGTCGACTATGCGCGCCTGCTGGAGGCCCGCGAACTGGCCGAGCGCTTTCTGGATTGGCATCAGCAGACTCCCGACAGCCTGACTGAGCGCTTGAGCCAGGACGCCTTGTCGCGCTATCAGGATTTGGCCCTGCGCTTGCTCAAAGCGGCGGATCAAACGCCCCAGACCTTGCTTGATGGCAGCACGCTGGGCGGTTATCTGCGCCTGCGCTGCCCACGGCTAAATGCTCAGGCCGGCGAGCCGGTCGAGTTTCTGCGCAATAGCGCGACGTTGATCGACAGCCTGGCCTATGTGCATCGCCGGGCCATGGCTGAGCTGGCCAGCTATGCCTTGCAGCGTGAGCGCGAGCAGGGACTGCGTGGCATTCGGCTGGTGCTCAAGGTTACGCAAGCGGTTTGAGTTATCAGTCCTGTTGCAGACTGCGCAGTTCCTGCTGGCTGAGCTCCAGCCATTCTTTGTGCAGTGTGCGGTAGTGCCTGGCAGCGCGGCGGGCGTAGGTCTGGATCTGTTGCAGCATTTCACGCGCTTCACGTTGGCGGCCCAGGCTGCGTAGCAGTAAAGCGTAGCGATAGGCGGCTTCGGGGCCAGCGTAGTAGCTGCTCAGCGTTTGGTATTCCTCTTCAGCCTTGAGGGTTTCGCCCAAGGCTTCGAGCGTGCGGGCATAGAGCAAGTGACCGTCGGCTGAGCGGAAATCTGGATTTTTGCTGATCAACTGCTCGAGGCTCTCGCGGCAGCCTGCGAAGTCGTTGTGTGCAAAGCGGGCCTTGGCCAAGCCGAGAAGAATATCCGGCGCATCGCTGTGAATCCCGCGCAAGGCTATCTGATAGTGCTTGGCCGCTTCTTCGGCCTGGCCCATGCGTAATAGCTCATCGGCCAGATTGACGCGGGTGTCGCGGGTGTCACGAATCTCCAGCTCATCACGCAGGGCGCGCAGGTGGCGCTCGGGGTCGATGCTGTCGTGCAGGCGGTTGATGGTCCGGCGTCCACGGTGACTGCCGAGCATGTCGGGAAGCATGATGCCGAGGAAGTAAATCAGGCAGCCGAGGCCGGGCAGGGCTATGATCAGGTAGATCCAGTAGCGTTCCTGGCCACTGCGCACCACGTGCAGACCACAGGTGACTTGGCAGGCGATAACCAGCAGAGCGAGTAGGGGCATGGTGATGATCCAGTCCTTTGGAATAGAGATAAGTCGTGCAACCGTGGCTATCAAAACACGGATGACAGGCGACTGTCAGGAGCTGCCATGGCGGCTGTGGCGTGGATCACAGCTGGCCTGGTTGGTAGGCTGCGCTGGCTGAGTCCATGTTCATAAGGATGCGTACATGCCGTCATCGTTGGAGATATTTGCCAATCTGTTTTACTTGGTTGCCGTGCTCCTGGCGGCGCGCAACTCAGTCCACACCTGGTCGGTCGGATTGGTCGGTTGCTTGCTGTTCGGTTGGTTGTTCTTCGACGTGCAGTTATATGCCGATGTAACCCTGCAGGTTTTTTTCATTGCAACCAGCTTGCTGGGCTGGTGGGGCTGGATGCATGGGCAGAGTGGTGCTGCTTTATCAATCACGCGTACGCCTTGGTACGGGCTGCTGCTGGCCATGTTGATCGCGCTACTGGTTGCGCTGGGCTACGGAGCGCTGCTGCATCATTTCACCAATGCCTATGCGCCCTTTATCGACTCTCTGGTGCTGATGTTCAGCGTGCTGGCGCAGTTGCTGTTAATGCGCCGCAAACTGGAAAACTGGTACTGCTGGCTATTGGTCAACAGCCTTGCTGTGCCGTTGTTCGCCTCTCGTGAACTGTATCTGACGGCCTTTATCTATGGCCTGTTCTGGTGCAATGCCTGGTATGGCTTGTATCGCTGGCAGCGGGAGTTGGCTGCTGTGGATTCTTCAGCAGCCGCTGCCGGGCAGCGAGCCTGAGTATGGCCAAGGCGTTTGCCAGTGGGCTGGTGGTGGGCAAGTTCGCCCCTCTGCACCTGGGCCATGAGTGGCTGATTCAGCAGGCACAGGCGCAGTGCGAGCGCCTCTATCTGCTCAGTTGGTCGCTGCCGGAGTTTGACGGCTGTGCAGCCGATCACCGCGAGCGCTGGTTGCATGTGCGTTTTCCTGAGTTGTCCTGCTGGGTGTTGACGCCTGAGCGGGTGGCGGACTGGCAGCGTGAGGGGCTGCTGCTGCCGTCCTTGCCGTACAACAATGAATCGGAAACCCATCAGCGTCAGTTCGTGGCCGATTTTTGCTTGCAGGTTCTGCGCGATCCGGTTGAGGCGGTATTTACCAGCGAGGCTTATGGCGATGGTTTTGCCGCACACCTGGCAAGTTGTTTTGGTCGCCCAGTCCGGCATGTGGAGCTGGACCGCGCGCGCCAGCGGGTGCCGATCTCGGCCTCGCGTCTGCGCGCCGATGTGCACGGCTTACGCGATTATCTGGCGCCTGAGGTGTACGGCGATTTTGTCGAGCGCATTGGCCTGTTAGGCGGCGAGTCAACCGGCAAAAGCAGTCTCGCCCAGGCCCTGGCTGAGTCTCTGCAGACCCTTTATGCAGCGGAATTCGGCCGTGAACTGTGGGAGATGCGCGGCGGCGATTTGGCCTACGACGACCTGCTGCATATCGGCCGCAGCCAGGTGGCGCGTGAACATGCGTTGGCCGCACGGTGCCTGCGTTACTTGGTCTGTGATACCACGCCGTTGACCACTCTGTTCTACTCGCGCGAACTGTTTGGGGCGGCTGAGGCAGAGTTGGAATGTCTGGCAGAGCGCCGCTATGCGCATCTATTTCTCTGCGCTGACGATTTTCCCTTCGTTCAGGACGGTACGCGTCAGGGCGAGTCATTCCGCCATCGACAGAACTGCTGGTACGAGGATGAGTTGCAGCGTCGAGGTTGGGTCTACACGCGGCTAAGTGGCTCGCTTTCGCAACGCGTTGAGCAAGTGCTGGAGTACCTAGATTTACCAGGCTAAGCACTTGCCGCTTCAGCGATACCGAGCAAGCAGGGCGTCGAATTCGCCGGCCTGTTTCATCTGCACCATGGCGCGCAGCAGGGCCATGGTCGGGACATCCGGGGCATCGCGGACGATGCAGGCGATGGGGTCGGTAGCCACTTCGCTCAGGTGGTGCAGTTTTTCCCCGGGCGCTTGGTGGCGGTTGAACCAGTGCAGCGAGAGTTCGTTGCTGATGGCGTAGCGGTAGCGCCGGGCACTGAGTTTGAGCAGCACCTGGTCCTGGGTACGGGCGTCTTCACGCTGGATCTGGCCGCTGGCGAACAGCGGCTCCAGGCGTGGATAGGTGAAGCCCAAGACGGTGCCCAGGCGCTCATTGAGCAGTTGCTCGGGCTCCAGCTTCTCGGGCGTAACGCCTGCCAGCACATCACGCTGGGTCATAAAGGGCAGGCTCCAGATATAGCGATAGTGGCCACTGTTGACCCAGTTCGGGCTGACGTAGCAACGCATATCAATCTCGCCGTTTTCCAGCGCCTGCTGTACGCGCATACGCGGCATCACCACCATCTCGGCTTTGCGGCCAACCTTGGCGGCCAGACGCTGATGCAAGTCGACCAGAATGCCTTCCACTGCCTTGCCGTCTTCGATACGCACCATGGGCATGGCCCAGCTGTCGTTGATCGAGAAGCGCAACGCCCGCTCGGCGGCCAGTGATGCGCCGCTCAGGGTGAGCAACAGCAGGGCAGACAACAGCTTGGACACCAAGGCAGGTCCTTTGCGCTGTAGGCGCTTCAGCGGGTCATTGGCAGGGCTGCGCCCATCAAGGCAAACAGCCCGCCGCAGCAGCGGTTAAACCCTTTGCCGCTGCGTTGCAGCCAGGGCCGCACACGGTGGGCCATGCGTGCCAGCAGGTATTCGACGCTGCCTTCAACCACGGCGAAGGTTAGCGCCATGATGGCGAACTGCAGCAAGAGGTCACCGCGTGGGTCGAGAAACTGCGGCAGAAAGGCGCCGAAAAACAGAATCACCTTGGGGTTGGACAGTGCCGATAGCAGTCCCTGGCGAAACAGCTTGAAGCCGCTGCTCTCGGCTGCTTTTTCGGCCATCGCGAGGTGCAGGGGTGGCGCGCGCCAGAGCTGAATGCCGAGCCAGATCAGGTAGGCGCCGCCGAGCCATTTGAGAATGGTCAGAGCCTGCGCCGAGGCTTGCAGCAGGGTGCCGATACCGAGCATCGACAAGGCCATCAGCAGGGTAAAACCCAGCACACCACCGCTGACGGTAAACAGGGTTTTGCGGTGGCCGTACAAGGCACCATGGCTGAGCGCGAGCAGGCCATTGGGGCCTGGAGTCAGCGACAGGCCAAACACTGCCGTAAGAAAGATCAGCCAGGTATGCAGGGCCATAAGACAGGTATCCAGAAACGCAAGAGTGCAGGGCCTGTGCGGCCCTGCGAGCCTCTGTTTTTTCATGCTGTGCCCGGATAGTCAAGCCGGCTTAAGTCGCACGGTCGCATTCATCGGCTTGAGCGGCGCACGGGGATCAGCGATTGGCCTCCTTGAAGTTATCGTCAGATGGCTCCTTGGTATAGGCACCCTGATCGTGAACCAGTTTCTTGCTGCCATTCATCAAGGTGCTGATGCGGCTGTCGCTGGTTTTCGCCGAAGCGGCCTGGCTGCTGATGCCGCTGATCAGCGGTGGGTTGCTGCTGAACGACCACAGGTAGTGCCATACGGCGGCATTGTGTTTCTCGGTCAGTTGCGTGGCGTTGAAGTACCAGGGCTTGAGCTCGCTGAAGGCGGTCATGTTCATCAGCTCCGTATTGCTATCGCCGATAAAACCGGTGCTGCTGGCCCCGGAGGTGCGGTAGGTCTCGAAGATCACGCCCTTGGTTTTCAGCGCGCTGACATAGGTACGGCAGACTTCGCCGACCCACTTGTTGCCCAGGTAGTTTTTCGCGTTGTTGGAGTAGAAGGGGTCGAGCAGGGCGACGCGCTTGGGCAGCAGTTTGCTGTTGATGGTTCCGGCGCTGACCGCATCGCTGATCTTCTTGGTCAGGACGATGGCCATTTGGTTGCCCAGCGAATGCCCGGCAATGCGGATGTTGCTGCCGCTGTAGCCGGCCAGGTTGGCTTTGTAACTGTTGAACAGCAAGTCGCTGGCCGATTGGCTGGGGCCGCTGGCGTAAACCCCGCTGCTGTTGCGCCAGCGCATGGCGCGCGGGCCGCTGGCGGTCCAGATCTTGGCCTCGGCATCCTTCACTTCACCTTCATCGGCGAACTGGTTCCAGTACAGCACGCCGACGTTGTAACCGGCTGCCAGCCAGGCGTGGGCCAGGTCCAGATCGGGGCCGCCGGCATCCTTACGGTTGAAGGTTTCGCGGTTCTTCTTTTGCGTCGAGCCGTTCTGCCAGCCATGGATATAGATCAGCGTCGGCTTGCTGGCCACGTAATAGGCATTGCTCTGACCGGGCACGGCCTTCTGCCAGCTGTCGCCGTAACCGAACCAGTACAGGCCGTGGTCGAGATTCTGGAAGGTGCTGTTGGGGTATACACCCACGGCAGCATGGCTCAAGGGGGCAAAACTCAGCACCAGCAATAGCAGCAGCTTGCGCATGACGGAAACCTTTCTTGTTATTAGGGAAAGGCGAGCATATAGATTGTCCGACAATCAGCTATCACCCGGACGGGTGAGGTCATCCAGGCGCCATTGCGCGGGCGCTTGCGCGATGTGTCTTGCGCCACGTTGTGAGCATCTTTGCCTCAGTAGCCGACAGCTTGTTGCAGTTGTCCTGACGTGCTGAGCGGACGAAGCACCTCTGGCTGTGGCAAACTCCGTGGCTCGTAACAGGACGTTTCATGGATCGAGTTTGCTGAGCCTGTCAGCCGTTTTTTTGCCCATGGCCTAGCCTGCCCTGGGCGTATTGCATAATTGGCCGCTGCCTGCGGCGAAGAACAAGAGGAATGACTGTGCATAACGTCGTGATCAGTGGTACCGGCCTCTATACCCCGGCAAACAGTATTTCCAACGATGAGTTGGTCGAGTCGTTCAACGCCTTCGTCCAGCAATTCAATGCCGACAACGCCGCGGCCATCGCCAGTGGTGAAGTCGAAGCGCTGAGCGAGTCGAGCAGTGGCTTCATCGAAAAAGCCTCGGGTATCAAGAGCCGCTTTGTCATGGACAAGGCCGGTATCCTCGATCCCAAGCGCATGGCGCCGCGCCTACCGGAGCGCAGCAATGAAGACTGGGGCATCCTCTGCGAAATGGCCGTAGGCGCCGCCAAGGACGCCATGGCCCGTGCCGGCAAGACTGCCGCCGATATCGACGGGGTGATCGTGGCCTGCTCCAACCTGCAGCGCGCCTACCCGGCCGTGGCGATTGAAGTGCAGGCCGCACTGGGCATCCAGGGTTTCGGTTATGACATGAACGTGGCCTGTTCCTCCGCCACCTTCGGCATCCAGGCTGCGGCCAACAGCGTGCAGTTGGGCCAGGCCCGCGCGATTCTGATGGTCAACCCGGAAATCTGCACCGGCCACCTGAACTTCCGTGACCGCGACAGCCACTTTATCTTCGGTGACGCCGCCACGGCGGTCATCATCGAGCGCGCCGACCAAGCCACCTCGAACTACCAGTTCGATATCGTCGGCACCAAGCTGATCACCCAGTTCAGCAACAACATCCGCAACAACTTCGGCTTCCTCAACCGCTGTGCGGAAGAGGGCGTCGGCGCGCGTGACAAGCTGTTCGTCCAGGAAGGCCGCAAGGTGTTCAAGGATGTCTGCCCGATGGTTGCCGAGCTGATTGCCGCGCACCTGGCCGAGAACAAGCTGAACGTCGGCGATGTGAAACGCTTCTGGCTGCATCAGGCCAACCTCAACATGAACCTGCTGATCGCACGCAAGCTGCTTGGCCGCGATGCCGAGCCAGGCGAAGCACCGGTGATTCTCGACACCTACGCCAACACCAGCTCGGCCGGTTCGGTGATCGCCCTGCACAAATACCAGGAAGACCTGCCGAGCGGCGCCCTCGGTGTGCTCAGCTCGTTCGGCGCAGGTTATTCGATTGGTAGCGTGATCCTGCGTAAACATTGATGGATTACCCGGCTGATCAGGCGCTGCTCACGCGTCTGCGTGCAGGCGAGCAGAAGGCCTACCGCGAACTGGTTGCCACCTATCAGGGGGCGATGCGCGCGGTGGCCTTCGCCATTGTCGGCAGTCGCAATGCCGATGAAGTGGTGCAGGACGCCTGGCTGGCCGTGGTGCGCAGCCTCGATGGCTTTCAGGCGCGCTCCAGCCTGAAAACCTGGCTGCTGACCATCACCGCCAACACCGCGAAAACCCGTCTCAAGGGCAATCGCCGTGAAGTGCTGCTCGACGACATTCCCTCGCCCCACGGCAGCATTGGTGATGAGCGATTTAGCTCGGATGGCCATTGGCTGCTGGCGCCGCATGCCTGGCATCACGACTCCCCGGAAGCCCTGCTGACCGAGGACGAATTACGCGAATGCCTGGAGAAAACCCTGGCCAGCCTGTCAGAGTTGCAGGGCAGCGTGCTGCACCTGCGTGAGCGTGAAGGGTTGGAATTGGAAGAAATCTGTAATCTTTTGCAGGTCTCGCTCTCCAATGTGCGGGTGCTGCTGCACCGCGCGCGTCTCAAGGTATTCGCCACCTTGGAGCATTTTGAGGAGACTGGCCAATGTTGAGTTGTAAGGAGTTGGTGGCCCACTCCAGTGAATTTATTGATGGTCAGTTGGGCCTGGGTAAACGCATGTCCGTGCGCTTGCACCTGGCGATGTGTCAGCACTGCCGGCGGTTTATCAAACAGATGCGCCTGAGTCAGGCGGTACTGCGCCAACTGCCGCCCGGGCAGAGCGCCGAGCTGGACGCTTTGGCGGCCAAGCTGGCGGAGTTACGCCGCAACCATTCCTGATCGCCAGGCCGATGGCCTGGCTCACTTCCCGGTTACTCGGATTCTTGCGCGGCCTTTAGCGCCTCATAGGCCGGCGCGGCGTAGATGCCGACTTCCACTGCCAGCTCCATCACCCGCGCCAAGTCCGTGCTGTACACCAGCACGGCTTGCAGCTCGTCATCCAGCGGTTCGCTGAAATCCAGCAACACATAACCTTTGGTTTCCGGTGACAGGCTGGACAGTTGCACCTGAATGCGATTTAGCGCTTTCAGCGGCTCGACCTTGGCCAGTTGCTTGGCTTTGAGCACAAAGCTCACCTCTGGTCCGAACGACTCGGTGATCTGCTGGAACAGTGCGTCATAGCTGTCGGCCTGAAACAGCACAGTCTCCGGCAGGCTGCCGACCACCACCCATTCGCCTAGAGGAATGGGGAAGCTGTCGTCGAAATTGATGTCCGGGTTGGCGGCGAGAAACGCCTGCGGATCGGCGTAGGCCTGTGCGGCCTCATCGGCGATGCGCGTGACTTCTTCCGGCAGCATGCAGCCCGAGCTTATTTTGCTGATCAGTTCTTCAAGCTGGGCTTTCATTGGGGTCATCCTGCGGCATCAAAGGGCCGGCAAGGATAGCCGCAAATGGCTGCAAACGCTGCATTTGCGCGTTTTTGTCGACGCGTAAAATGACCATTTTCACCTGCCTTATAACTGCCCGGAATAGAGCCTGTCTGTACGCTACCGTACAGATAAAAAAACAGATTGGATTATGCTGGCGTGTGCAGTTAAGGCTCTGTAGCGAGCGCACATCAATCGCCAGCAGGCCTAAGAAGACCGGAGACAGTGATGTCCATAGCCCCATATCCCCAACAAAACCATCTACTTGCCACCTTACCCGGCGAGGTGCTGGAGCGTCTGTTGCCGCACCTTGAGTTGGTGGATATGCCGCTGGGCATGGTGCTCTACGAATCAGGCGATACCCTGCGGCATGTGTACTTTCCCACCGATTCGATTGTGTCCTTGCTGTATGTGATGGAAAGCGGCGCGTCGGCGGAAATTTCCGTGGTGGGTAATGACGGGGTGATTGGTGTGGCGCTGTTTATGGGCGGTGAAAGCACCACCAGTCGCGCCCTTGTACAAAGTGCTGGCAGCGTTTATCGGGTGCTCGGCAAACGCTTCAAGGAAGAGTTCAACCGGCATGGCGACATGCTGCAGCTGATGCTGCGCTACAGCCAGGCGCTGATTACCCAGATGGCGCAGACGGCGGTGTGCAACCGTCATCACTCGATTGATCAGCAGCTGTGCCGCTGGCTGTTGTTGTCGCTTGATCGGTTGAGGGACAACAAGCTGGCCATGACCCAGGAACTGATCGCCAATATGCTCGGCGTGCGCCGCGAGGGCGTCACCGAGGCCGCAGGCAAACTGCATCGCCAAGGCGTAATTGATTACAGTCGCGGGCTGATCACCGTGCTTGATCGCGCCAAGCTGGAAAGCCTGAGCTGTGAGTGTTACGCCGTGGTCAAGCGCGAAACCGACCGCCTACTGCCTTAAAGCCAGCGCATCCAAAGCCCCAATCTGTTACGCGCGCGGTTAGCCATTTAATGGCTTGGCTTGAGTGCCGCAGCGCACAGAGCTTTGCCAAATGCTCAGGCAGACTGCAGCGGCGATAGCGTCAAGCACCGTTGTCGTGCCATTTTTTGGCAAGCGTCGTGCTCGGGACAAGTGAATGTCTGTTAAAGCACCGCTGCAAATCCTCAGCCGTCTGATCGAAGGGCTGCCCAGCAAACAACGCAAACAACTCCTTAATGGCTGCGAACCTGTGGACCTGGTTTTCGGCAACGTGTTGCATGAAGCCAACCAGCCGATTCGCCATGTGTATTTTCCGCTGAGTGGCTTTGTCTCGCTGGTGACCACCCTCGATGGGCATCAGCCGCTGGAGATGGGCCTGATCGGCAATGAAGGCATGCTGGGCGCAACCCTTGCCCTGGGCATTGGCCAGGCGCCCATGCGCGCGGTGGTGCAGGGTTCGGGCAGTGCCTTGCGTATCAGCAGTCAGTTATTCAAGCAGGAGCTGTTGAGTAGCCCGGCGCTGCTACGTGCGCTCAAGCGCTACCTGTATGTGGTGATGACGCAGCTGTCGCAGAGTGCAGCTTGTACGCATTTCCATGAAATCGAGCCACGTCTGGCGCGTTGGCTGCTGATGACCCACGACCGTGCGCATGCCGATCATTTTCACCTGACCCATGAGTACCTTGCCGACATGCTCGGCGTGCGCCGCAGTGGTGTATCGATTGCCGCCGCAGCCATGCAGGCACGCGGATTGATCAGCTATAGCCGCGGTGAGATTCATATCCTTGATCGCGCCGGGTTGGAGCTGGCCGCCTGCGAGTGTTATGCCGCGCTGCAGGCCGACTACCGCGCGCAGTTTTAACCCAGGGTGCCCGTTGTTTGGTAAAGCGTATTGATCGGCGAGCTGATGCCGCTGCGCAGCAGATTGGCAAACTGCTCTGCGCTGACCGGGTGGCTGAATAGAAAGCCCTGGCCTTCGCTGCAGTGATGGCTGCGCAGAAACTCCAGCTGCGCGGTTTCTTCGATCCCTCCGGCGATTACTCGCTGTTTCAGGCTGTTGCCCATGGCGATCACGGCGCTGACGATAATGCCGTTGCTGTTGTGGATGTCCTGCACAAAGGAACGATCAATTTTCAGCACATCGATGGGGAACTGGTTGAGGTAGCTGAGGCTGGAGTAACCGGTGCCGAAATCGTCCACCGCCAGTTGTACGCCGAGGCTCTTCAGCTGCTGCAGGATCGTGGCGCTGGCCTGGGCGTCGCGCATCAGCACGCTTTCGGTGATCTCCAGCTGCAGGTTGTTGGGTTTAAGGCCGGTGACCCTCAGGGCGCTTTCCACGCTGTCGACAAAGTCCTTGCGGCGAAACTCCAGGGCCGAGATGTTCACCGCCACCGAATCCAGGGCATAGCCGCAGTTCTCCCAGCGTTTGGCCTGGGCGCAGGCTTGCAGCAGCACCCAGCGGCCCAGTGGCACGATCAACCCGCAGGCTTCGGCCACCGGAATAAACCGCGCCGGCAGAATCATGCCCCATGCCGGATGTTGCCAGCGGATAAGCGCTTCGGCGCTGGTGATTCTGCCGCTGTGCAGGTCGATCTTCGGCTGGTAGTGAAGGATAAATTCGCTGTTTTCCATGGCCGTGCGCAGGTGCGCTTCGATCAACTGGCGTTCAACTGCGTGAACATTCATCTCCTGGCGGAAAAACTGGTAGTTGTTGCGGCCTTCTTCCTTGGCCAGGTACATCGCTGTATCTGCATTCTTGATCAGGCCTTCGGCATCCGTGGCGTCGTTGGGGTAGGTGCTGATGCCGATGCTGGAGGTAATGTGCAGTTGCTGCTGGCCAATGGTGTGGCTCATGGCCAGGACACTGAGGATTTTTTCGGCGGTGCGCGCGGCATCGTCGGCCGAGTGGCTTTCGCTCAGCAGCACTACAAACTCATCACCGCCCAAACGGCTGACCGTGTCAGAGCTGCGCACGCAGTCGCTCAAGCGCAGCGCTACCGCTTGCAGCAGCTGGTCGCCGACGCCGTGGCCAAGCGAATCGTTGATGTGCTTGAAGTTATCCAGGTCGAGAAACAGCACCGCCAGATGGCTGCTGCGGCGCTCGGCCAGAGCGATCGCCTGGTTGATGCGGTCATTGAGCAAGGCGCGGTTGGGCAGGTTGGTCAGGGTGTCATGCTGCGCCAGATGGGCCATCTTTTCGGTCATGGCGTGGGCGGCAGTCATGTCGTGGAAGACCATTACCGCACCCTTGAGGCGCCCGGCCGAATCATGGATCGGCGCGGCGGAATCTTCGATGGCGGACTCGCTGCCATCGCGGCGGATCAGTATCGTGCCGGCCGCCAGCAGTTTGCTCTCATCGTGCTGCAGCACCTTGACGATGGGGTTGGCCACCGCCTCGCGGCTTTTATCGTTGACCAGGTGCATCACGCTGTCGATCGGCAGGCCATGGGCTTCGTCGAGTTGCCAGCCAGTCATATGTTCGGCGGCGCTGTTGAGGTAGTCGACGTTGCCCTGCAGGTCGGTACTGATTACCGCATCACTGATCGAGTTGAGGGTCAGTGATGCGCGGGCTTTTTCGACGAACAGCGCCTCTTCCACCGCCTTGCGCTGGATGATATTGCGCAGCGATTGCGGCACCAGGTAACTGTTGAAGTGGCCCTTGGACAGGCAACCCTGGGCACCACGCTGAATGGCGTCCCAGGTTTGCTGGTCATCCTCCAGGGTGCTCAGCGTGAGGATCGGAATGCTGGAGGCGAGGACGAACAGCTGATCGAAGGTGGCCAAACCCTGGCTGTCCGGCAGATCGAGATCAACCATGATCGCGTCGATGGGCTCTTTGCGATGGCTTTCCAGGCGCTGCAGGGCCTGCGCCAGGCTGGTCACCCACTCAATCAGGAACGGGCCGTCCTGGGCTCTGTCCAGAACATCTTCCAAGGTAGCGGCGTCGTCGGTATTGCCGGTAATGATCAGAACGCGATTAGCCATGATGCCTATTCCTCCGTGAACAACATTACGCGGTGCGGGTGAGGCACCTACGTTGCCGATATGGCGTTAAGCATCGTGGGAGGTGCTGTGTGGTTGCGCGCTCAGAAGCGCAGCCCTGGCGGTGGCGGCTGGTCGTACTGCGGCGCGTTTACCGGCAGGCTGATCCAGCGGTCGTTTAGACGCGCCTTGCTGCTGGTGCGTTCAGTATTCTCTGGTTCCGGTTGCAGCCTGGCGTTGTGCAGGTTGTTGCGCTGCGCCGGTTCTGTGGTTGTCACGTGCTGTGGCGCGCGGCCGAACACTTCTGGCGCAAATAGCTCGGCAGAGGCGTTGCCAGCCAGCAAGGCTGGCAGGATCAGGGCGATGCTGCTGGCTATCGCGTGGGTGTATCCGAGCCTGTGCATGTCATCTCTCCCTGTTCATGGACGTATCTCACGTGCCTTCTCCAACGCACAACGTCCGGCCGCGAGCTGACCCGCGCTAACGTCGACAACTGCAATAGGTTTACTGCCCGCTAAGCGGGCTTTCGCTCAGGATGCGCAGCATGGCCAATCAGCGGGCCAAGCCGTTCGGGTGTGGGGGCGGGTTGGCGCTGGGTTGGTCTGTCCATGGTCACCTCTGAGCAAGTCCCATGCGGGCGCAAATACGGGGGCTGAGTATTAGATACGCTGCTTGCAGGGGGCTTGTCAGTGCGCTATCGCACCTAGCGCGCTTCGGGATAAAGCCTCTCGGGATTACCCGGTCGGGCTGCTAGACTGGCGCACTTTTCACCGTCCGATCATTTTTGGAGCCTGTTGTGAGCCCGCGTATTCACCCTTTGGCCGGTCAGCCGGCACCAGCTTCCCTGTTGACCGATATCTCTGCGCTGCTGGCGGCCTATTACGATCTGCAGCCGGACCTGAGCGTGGCCAGCCAGCGCGTGGCATTCGGCACCTCCGGGCATCGCGGCAGCTCTCTGGCGCACAGCTTCAATCAAGCTCATGTGCTGGCGATCAGCCAGGCGATCTGTGATTACCGGGCGGCCCAGGGCATCAGCGGCCCGCTGTTTATTGGCGCCGATACCCATGCGCTGTCGCAGCCGGCGCTGGAAAGCGCGATTGAAGTGCTGGCAGCCAATGGCGTGCAGACCATGATCTCCGCCGGCGGCGAGTTCACCCCGACGCCGGCGATCAGCCAGGCCATCCTGGTGCACAACCAGGGCCGCAGCTCGGGCTTGGCCGATGGCATCGTCATCACCCCCTCGCACAACCCGCCGGACAGCGGCGGCTTCAAGTACAACCCCAGCAACGGTGGCCCGGCTGACAGCGATATCACCACCTGGGTGCAGAACCGCGCCAATGCGTTGCTTGAAGGCGGCCTGCGTGAGGTCAAGCGCATGCCTTTGGCGCAGGCGCGGCAGGCGGCCAATGTGCAGGAATACGATTACCTCGCCAGCTATGTGAATGACCTGGGCAACGTCATCGACTTCGCCCCGATCCGCGCGGCGGGCCTGCGCCTGGGTGTCGACCCGTTGGGCGGCGCCGGCGTGCATTACTGGGGCTGCATCGCCGAGCAGTACGGCCTCAATTTGGACGTGGTGAGCGAGATTATCGATCCGCAGTTCGCCTTTATGAGCCTGGACTGGGACGGGCAGATCCGCATGGATCCATCCTCCAGCCACGCCATGCAACGCCTGATCGGCCTGAAGAACGGCTACGACATCGCCTTTGCCTGCGACACCGACTACGACCGCCACGGCATCGTTGCGCCAAGCGTCGGCCTGTTGCCGGCCAACCACTTCCTCAGTGTGGCCATCGATTACCTGTTCCAGCATCGCCCGCAGTGGAGCGCCACAGCAGCGGTGGGTAAAACCCTGGTGAGTAGCGCGATGATTGACCGCGTCGCTGCGCGCTTGGGCCGGCCGATGCAGGAAGTGCCGGTGGGCTTCAAATGGTTTGCCGGCGGTCTGTTCGACGGCTCCCTGGGCTTTGGTGGCGAGGAGAGCGCCGGGGCGACCTTCCTGCGCCGTGATGGCCGTGTCTGGACCACCGACAAGGACGGCATCGCGTTGGCCCTGCTGGCCGCCGAGATGACCGCAGTGACTGGGCGTGACCCTGGCGAGCTGTACCAGGGCCTGAGCGATGAGTTCGGCGCGATTTATGCCGACCGCGTTGATGCGCCGGCCACCCCAGCGCAGAAAAAAGTCCTGGGCAAACTCTCGCCCGCGCAGATCAGCAGCCGTGAGCTGGCCGGTGATGCCATTACCCAGGTGCTCGACAAGGCGCCGGGCAATGGCGCGGCGATTGGCGGCATCAAGGTGATCAGCGAGGGCGGCTGGTTCGCCGCGCGGCCATCGGGCACCGAAGACATCTACAAGATCTACGCCGAGAGCTTCCGCGATGCGGCGCACCTGCAGCGCATCTTCAGCGAGGCGCAGCAGATCGTGGATGGCGCCTTGGTTGAGTCATAACCCGCAGGCATGCCTATGTATCGCTTTGATCTAAAAATTCGCCTGCATAACGGCACTGACATCGCGCTTGGGCCTGGCAAGGCGGATTTGCTTGAGGCGATTGCTCTGCACGGCTCGATCAGCGGCGCCGCGCGCGCCATGGGCATGTCCTATCGGCGCGCATGGCTTCTGGTGGAAACCATGAACCGCAGTTTTCGCCAGCCGTTGGTCAGCACTCTGGCCGGCGGCAAACACGGTGGTGGGACGCTACTGACCGAAACGGGCGAGCTGGTTTTGCAGCGCTATCGTGCGCTGTGTGCGCAGGCATCGGCCGCGATTGAGCACGATTGTGCAGCGCTTGCCGAGCTATTGGCCGAACCTGCGGCTGAGGGCTGAGCCAGCGTTCTTAGCGCAATTGCGCTTCGGCCAGTGTCAGGCTGCGTGGAATGCGCGTGGCATCCCAGTGCGTGCTGGCCCAGCGCAGCAGTTCGGCAGGCTGGCCATGGGGGGCTCCGTCCGGCAACGGCTGGCCAAGCGCACGCAGGGCGCGAATCAGCAGCGGTGTGGCCTGATCGGCCGGTAGCGGTGGCGAGCGGTAGGATTTGCCGAGCTTGTGGCCATCGGGCTGGATAATCAGCGGCACATGCAGATAACGCGGCTGCGATAGCCCAAGCAGCTCCTGCAGGTACAGCTGGCGCGGGGTGGAGTCGAGCAGGTCTGCGCCGCGCACTATATCTGTGATGCCCTGCCAGGCATCGTCGAGCACCACGGCCAGTTGGTAGGCGTACAGGCCATCGCGGCGGCGAATCACAAAGTCGCCGACCTCGCGGCCCAGGTGCTGGCGGTAGTCGCCTTGTACGCGGTCGACAAAGTGGTAAGTCAGCTCCGGCACGCGCAGGCGAATCGCCGCATCGGCAAAGCCGTGGCTGGCATTGCGGCAAGTGCCGGGGTAGATGCCCTGAGTGCCTTCCAGTTGCTTGCGTGAGCAGGTGCAGGCGTAGGCCAGGCCCTGGCTGAGCAGACGTTCGACCAGTGCGGCGTACTCGCCGTGACGGTCACTCTGGCGCACCAGTTCACCATCCCATTCGAAGCCATAGCTTTCCAGGGTGCTGAGAATGCCTTCTTGGGCGCCTGCGACTTCGCGTGGCGGGTCGAGGTCTTCCATACGCAGCAGCCAGCGGCCATTTACCGCGCGCGCGTCAAGGTAGGACGCCAGGGCTGCGACCAGTGAGCCGAAGTGCAGGTAACCGCTCGGGGTGGGGGCGAAGCGGCCGATATAAGCAGGTGTGTTCATGTCTGGCACACACAGGGAGGCAGAAACAACAGAGGGTGCCGAAGCACCCTCTGTGTCAGATCAGGAGCCGATCTGTTTTTCTTTGATTTCCGCCAGGGTTTTGCAATCGATGCAAAGGGTGGCGGTGGGGCGTGCTTCCAGTCGGCGGATGCCGATTTCTACGCCGCAGGAATCGCACCAGCCGTAGTCGTTGTCTTCGATCAGTTGCAGGGTTTCGTCGATCTTCTTGATCAGCTTGCGCTCGCGATCACGGGCACGCAGTTCCAGGCTGAATTCTTCTTCCTGGCTGGCGCGGTCCGCTGGATCGGGGAAGTTGGCTGCTTCGTCCTGCATGTGGTGCACAGTACGATCAACTTCCTGCATCAGCTCCAGCTTCCATTTATTCAGGATGCCGGTGAAGTGGGCGCGCATCGGCTCACCCATGTATTCCTCGCCCTTTGTTTCTTTATAGGGCTCAAAACCACGAGTCAGTTGGCTGCTTTTTGCTTTTGCTTTGGTGGGCATGGATGACCGCCTCTCACTCTCTCTAATCCACTGCGCAGGACGGTGTCCCTTGCCGATCCTACGTCGCGTAGAACTGGCCCTGCGGCTGCAAGCGGGCGAACTTACCAGAACAACTCGGCCTGCGCCACTCCCGGTTGTCGAAGCTGCGCCGGGTATGCTTTAGAATCCGCGGCTTAATCCAGACCAAGGCAGTCCCATGGCCCAGTCCTTCAGTGCGCGCAGCCGCGCCATAGAACCTTTTCACGTGATGGCGCTGCTGGCCCGTGCCAATCAGCTGCAGGCCGACGGCCATGATGTGATCCACCTGGAAATCGGTGAGCCGGATTTCACCACCGCCGCGCCGATTGTTGCCGCCGGGCAGGCGGCGCTGGCCGAAGGGCACACCCGTTACACCGCCGCGCGCGGCCTGCCGGCCCTGCGTGAGGCGATTTCCAGTTTCTATGGTCAACGTTACGGTCTGGATATCGATCCGCAGCGCATTCTAATCACCCCCGGCGGCTCGGGCGCTTTGCTGCTGGCCACCAGCCTGCTGGTTGACCCCGGCAAGCACTGGCTGTTGGCCGATCCCGGTTACCCCTGCAATCGCCACTTTCTGCGCCTGGTCGAAGGTGCGGCGCAGCTGGTTCCGGTTGGCCCTGATGTGCGTTATCAGCTGACGCCCGACCTGATTGAGCGTTATTGGGATCAGGATAGCGTTGGCGCGTTGGTGGCTTCGCCGGCTAACCCCACAGGTACCTTGCTTAGTCGCGACGAGCTGGGCGGGCTGTCTCAGGCGTTGAAAGCGCGCGGCGGCCATCTGGTGGTCGATGAGATCTATCACGGCCTGACCTACGGCACAGACGCCGCCAGCGTGCTGGAAGTGGACGACGAAGCCTTTGTGCTCAACAGTTTTTCCAAGTATTTCGGCATGACTGGCTGGCGCCTCGGCTGGCTGGTGGCGCCACCGGCCGCCGTGCCGGAACTGGAGAAACTGGCGCAGAACCTCTATATCAGCGCGCCGAGCATGGCTCAGCATGCTGCCTTGGCGTGTTTCCAGCCGCAGACCCTGGATATCCTTGAACAGCGCCGTCACGCGTTTCAGCTCCGCCGCGATTTCCTCCTGCCCGCGTTGCGTGAACTGGGCTTCAAGATCGCTGTGGAGCCGGAAGGCGCCTTCTATTTATATGCCGACATCAGTGCCTTCGGCGGTGATGCTTTTGCCTTCTGCCAGCACTTTCTGGAAACCGAGCATGTGGCCTTTACCCCTGGCCTGGATTTCGGCCGCTACCAGGCCGCGCAGCATGTGCGTTTTGCCTACACCCAGGATTTGCCGCGTCTGCAGCAGGCGGTGGATCGCATCAAGCGTGGTTTGAACAGCTGGAAGCCCTATGCAGTTTGAGCCGCCACTGGAAGAAGGGCGCCTGCTGCGTCGCTACAAGCGTTTTCTCGCTGATATCGAGACCGCCAGCGGTGAGCGGCTGACCATCCACTGCGCCAATACTGGCTCGATGCTCAATTGTATGAGCGAGGGCGCGCGTATCTGGTTCAGTCGCAGCAACGACCCCAAACGCAAGTTGCCGGGCACCTGGGAAATCGGCGAAACGCCGCACGGCCGTCTGGCTGTGATCAACACTGGGCGCGCTAATGCCCTGGTGGAAGAAGCCTTGCGTGCCGGGCTGATCGCCGAGCTGAACGGCTTTACCAGCCTCAAGCGCGAAGTGCCTTACGGTCAGGAACGCAGCCGTATCGACTTTCGCCTGGACTACCCGGCAGGTGCGGCGTTCGTCGAAGTTAAGAGCGTCACCCTGGGGTTCGCCGACAGCCGCGTCGCAGCCTTTCCCGATGCGCGCACCGAGCGTGGCAGCAAACACCTGCGTGAATTGGCGGCACTGGCCCGTGAAGGGATTCGCGCGGTGCAGCTGTATTGCGTGAACCTGACGGACATTGATGCGGTGCGCCCGGCCGAGGAAATCGACCCGGCCTATGCCGCTGCTTTACGTGAGGCGGTGAGCGCCGGTGTGGAAGTGCTGGCTTACGGCGCGGCGATCAGCGCGCAGGGTGTGCAGCTGATCAAGCGTCTGGATGTGCGGTTGTAGGAACGGAGCTTTCCGTTCCTCTTTAATGCTGCGTTCTGCCGGCCGGTAACGCTTGCACAGGTTGCATGGCGCTGCGCAGATGCTGCTCGAACAGCTCGACAATCGCCGGCCAGCCCTGGCGAGAGGCATGTAGTCGGGCATTCAGACGTACCCGGCGCAGGCCCTCATGGTCGGTCAGCAGCCAGCTGGCGGCATCGATAAAGCCTTGTTCGTCCTCAGCCACCGCCAGCGCGCCGTTGTGGCCGTGGCGGATATGCTGTGCGGCCGCCGCTTGATCAAACGCCACCACGCCAAGCCCGGAAGCCAGTGCTTCGAGCACCACATTGCCGAAGGTTTCCGAGAGGCTGGGAAACACAAATAGATCGCCTGAGGCGTAATGCGCGGCCAGCTCTTCGCCGCGCTGCAGGCCGCAGAACACTGCTTCGGGCAGTTGCTGCTGCAGGCTGGCGCGCTGCGGGCCATCACCGACCAGAATCAGTTTCAGTCGCCGCTGCGGGTGCGCCTGTTGCAGCGCCTGAAAGCTCTTGCTGAGCAGGGCCAGGTTCTTTTCCGCCGCCAGGCGGCCGACATGCAGGATGGCGATGTCCTGCTCCGCCAGGCCCCAGCGCTCGCGCAAAGCTGCGCAGCGTTTGGCCGGGTGAAAGAGCTGGCTATCGACGCCCCGCGAAAGCAGTTCCAGGTTGTCGAAGCCGCGCCGTTGCAGCTCGATCTGCTGGCTAACGCTGGGCACCAGGGTCATCTGCGAGCGGTTGTGGAACCAGCGCAGGTAATTGGTCAGCAGGCGGGTTAACAGGCCAAAGCCGTAATGCCCGGTGTACTGCTGGAAATTAGTATGAAAACCGCTGACCACCGGGATATGTAGGCGGCGCGCGGCGCGCAGGGCGGACAACCCGAGCGGCCCTTCGGTGGCGATATACAGCACATCCGGGCGCTGCCGCTGCCAGCTGCGCAGCAGCTTGTGCAGCGACGACTGACCCCATTGCAAACCGGGGTAACCGGGCAGCGGCCAGCCACGGGTCAGCAGCAGATCCGGTTCGGCCGCACCGCGCGGGTCGACGTTCTGCCGCGGACGCACCAGTTGCACACGATGGCCACGGCCACGCAAGCCGTCTACCAGGCGCCCTAGGGTGTTGGCCACGCCATTGATTTCCGGCGGGAAGGTTTCGCTGATCAGCGCGATATGCAGGGAAGCTGTGCTCATGGCAGCAGTGTCCGCTGCCGCTATGTAATGACTGTGACGCTTTGATTGCGTTTGTATTTCAGTCGAGCAGCTCGATCAGTTGCTGACGCAGCCAGACGTGCGCCGGGTCGAGGTGCTGCTGCTGATGCCAGATCAGGCTGACCTGCACCGGCGGCATATCGAAGGGCAGCGGCGCGATTTCCAGCGCATGCACCGGAGCGAACGCTTCGGCCAGGCGCGCGGGCACGGTGCCGAGCAGGTCGGTCTGGGCGACGATGGCCGGGATCGGCAGGTAGTTGGGCAAATGCAACGCCGCCTGCCGGCGCACCCTGGCCGAGCCCAGGACGATCTCCAGTGGCGAGCCTCGTCCGGCGCGCGGCGTTACCGTGATATGCCGCGCCTGCTGGTAATTTTCCAGGCTCAGCCCGCCGATAAAGGCCGGGTGGCCGGCGCGGCCGATGGCCACCAGCGGTTCTTCACGCAGCGGCGCGTAGTGCAGGTCAGGCGAATCGAAGTGCAGGTAGTCGATGGCCAGGTCCAGCGCACCGCTTTCCAGGCGTTGCACCAGGCTGTCGGCATCATCGGCTTGCACCAGCAGCTCGACCTGCGCAGCGTTGCGCGCCAGGTGTGCTTGCAGCATGGGCAGCAGCGCAGCTTGTGCGTAGTCATTCAGCGACAGGCTGAAGGCGTGTGGCGTTTGTGGATCAAACGGCTCGGCCGGGCCCAGGCCGGTCTGCAGCAGGCGCAAAGCCTGACGTACCGGCAGATACAACGCCTGGGCGCGGGCGGTGGGGGTTAGGCCCCGGGCCGTGCGCAGAAACAGCTCTTCGCCGAGTTGCTGGCGCAGACGGGCGAGGGCGTTGCTCACGGTTGACTGGCTCAGGTGCAGGCGTTCGGCCGCGCGGGTCAGGTTGCCTTCCTGCATCAGTGCATCGAAAACCAGTAGCAGGTTGAGGTCGAGCTGACGCAAATTCGTTATCAAGAATAATGCTCTTTCTGAATATCCATTATCGGAATGATCTGGCCGCGCCTAGACTGCTGTCAATCTGCACAGGAGTTATGCCGTGGCCTATAACAATGACAATGCCCAGGCTTTCCGCACACGTTATCGGGATGCCATCCACCCGCTGTACAACCCCTGGCTGCATGCCGCCTTTGTGCTGGCCTACGGCCTGACCTGTATAAGCCTGCTGTGGCGCACGCTGGACGCGGTGGCGCTTTGGCAATGGCTATTGGTGCCGCTGAGCCTGGTGTTTTTCAGCTGGGGCGAGTACCAGGTGCACAAGCGCCTGGGGCACAACAAGACGCGCTTCGGTCAACTGTTCTACAAGCGCCACACAGGCGATCACCACAGTTTTTTTGTCGAAGGTCAGATGCGCTACGAGACGCCGCGCGACTGGCGGGTGATCCTCTTTCCTGCCTGGCTGATCGTGCTCTACAGCCTGCCGCTGCTGGGCATTTGGTGGTTGCTGTCCCACATCGACGGCAACCTCGCCGCGCTGTTCGCTGGCAGCATGCTGCTGGGTTATATGAGCTACGAGGTGGTGCACGCCTGCGAGCATCTGCCGGCCGAGCATCCCGTCGCGCGGCTGCCTTGGATTCGCCAGATGCGCCGCCTGCATGCGTTGCACCACCGCCGTGAGCTGATGCATGCGCGCAACTTCGGCATCGTCCATCCGCTGATGGACTGGCTGTACGGCACCCTGCACTGGGAACCGGAGCCGATTTATCAGCAGAATCGCCAGCAGCATCGCATCCGTCTCACCCGCCCGGCGGACGAGGTGTTGAGTTATGCCGCTGCGCCGGCGCATTGGCCCGAATGGCATCCATCCTCGTTGCGCATCTACGGCCGCGAGGGGGCATTGCTCGCCGGTGAGGTATTTGAGGAAGACATTCACGCCGGTGGCCGCGCCGGGCATCTGCGCTGGGATGTGCTCGACTACCAGCCAGGTCGTCGCTGGCAGGCCTGCGCTCGTGGTGATCACGGGCTGGCGCTGCTGCTGACCTACGAGTGCATAAAAGTGGAAGGCGGTTGTGAGTTCGTGCGTACCCTGGAATACGGCTTCGACGGCCTGCTGATGCGTTTGGCTAATCGCCTGCTTCTAAGCCGGCGTATTGAGCACGAATCCCAGGCCTCGATGCAGGCGCTGCGCGCGGTACTTGAGCGCAGCCAACCTGCAGGGTGATGACTTAGGAAGTGGAAGTGAGCGCCTGCTCCTGGCGTTCACGCACCCAGAACACCGTGGCGCCGGCCACTGCTGCCGGCATCATCAGGATATTCAGCCCTGGCACCAGCAAAGCAGCGTAGGTGATACCGCCAAAACCCAGGCTCTGCCAGCGCTTCTCACGCAGCCAGGCGAGCATGTCTTGCCAGCTCATCTTGTTGTTGTCTGCGGGGTAGTCGATGTACAACCGGGCAGACTTCCACACACCTACAAGTCGCGTCATAAGCAGACCCCCTTTCCAAGGAGTTGGGCCGATTGTATCAGCAGAATGTAGCAGGCGCATGGGGGTAATTTGCATTGGCGGGGTTACTGTGCAAACTAAATCGGCCATTGCACCTTTATAGGTCTGATGGGGTCTTTCCGGGTACCACCTCAAAACATTCGTCTTTCAAATAGCACGCAGGAATCACAAAGTATTCGTCATTTATCTCAATTGTGTGTGCGGGGAATAGCATAGGGTGTTCTGATTGGGCGAGGGCACTGCCTAGGTCTTGAAGGGGAGATAGTTCATCATTAAGTCCTAGTATTTTTTCGGGGTTGTAAAGGTAGATTTTGGCATCAAGATAATCATCGTCAAATCCTTGAGGTATCATTCCCATTTGCTTTAGAAATAGTTCGCGTTGTGTAATCTTGCCGTTTTCCAAGCAGTGATTAACTATGTTTTCAATGAAGTCCAAGTTCAGGCGGAATACTTCGTCTGTTTCATTGCTGCGGAATCTATCGTGATTTTTTAATAAGTAACTCCCCAGCTGCTCAGCCGGGTTTTGATACCGTTTGAGGTTCACTGGGCCTAATTGTGTATTGGTGCACAGATCTATCAGGATTGAGTAAAAGTGCAGTAATGTGTCTTTTTTGTAAGCCAAATAAGATGCGTATTGGGCTTTTAATATTTCGTCGTTACTGAAGAGTGACATGTTTCTCAGGCCTTCTCCGCAATGGAGCAAAATCCCCTCTCCAAGCACGACAATTAAGTTTGGCCAATATTTCCTGTCATTTTCTTTCTCCCACTCCGTAAGATTTTCCCTAAGCGATTCTAGTGAGTTACCAGCTAGTGAGTAAGCAAAGACTATTCCAAAGGGGCGCGGCCTTGCTTGCGTAACCGTCATCCAAGCGCTTGGATTTTTTGTGAATGTCTCTTCCGGTGCTAGAGATTTGACTGACTTGATGTTGTCCAAGGATTTGATTAACTCTACTTTTGAGAGTTTTGACTTTACTTCTACTACGCCAAAGACGCATTCAATTGGATATACTTGAACGTTGTCGTCGTATATTAATGAAACGCCATCAAGTTGGTCGTAAATTATTAGGTCGCTCTGCTTTGAAACATTCCTTGCTGGGCCAATTATTTCTCCCGAACCAATTCCGAACCTTTTAGGCAGTCGGCCGGATAACAAGAAGTCACGCAAAGCCCCTTCTCTATAAGTGCCTTTGTTACCGTTGTGGTTGATTTCCGAGGATATTTCAAAATCGCTAGAAAGCTTTGAGCTTATACCTCTGAATACCTTTTTTATGTCCATGGCTATATGTATTCCTTGGGGTGTTTTGTTTGGGTTAATTGTTTTTAGTGTGCTTTAAACTCCATAAGGCATATTTCCAATTTGCTTTAGACCAACGAGAACCCTCCAGCAGCACTTCTAGACCCGAGGTAAAATAGGGCCATAGACCCGAAGAAAAGAATGATGGTAATCCAGCGGAAAATTTCACCAATTTTCTCAGAGTGTTTTCCCCACTCTCCACCCAGGCCTGCTTGAGCAATGTATGCACAACCGGTCGAGACTCCCGCGACCAACACTGCATACACAAACATAGAGAGTGCGAGGGCAATCGCAGCCTTAGCGCTTTGAGAGGGTAAGCGACTCCATGCGCCGCCCATAAACGCTAACATTGCCACAGCTGCCCCTCCGTTTATAAGAATGCTGCTTTTGAGTGCTATATGACTGATTGCGATGGTCGAGCGCAACATCTCAAGACTCGACTCAAACTCCCGCTGATTATCGTTTAATTGGTCTGTGATTTGCGCCTTCAGGTACTCCATCTGCTCTTCTGAGCGAGGCACTCCCTCCTTTGTAGCTTGGCACTGTTCTTCAAGTGTATCGCTGACATGCTCAAGGCTTTCTAAGCTTACTAATGTCAGTCCTTTTGCCTTGGCTTGTTGAATTTCGCCCTTCAATAAATCAACGACTTCTTTTGCGAGCATCACTATCCTCCATGTATTAAGAGTCTGAATCTAGGCTCAGGACTGTTTTCATGCTGGTTTACACCGACTAAAAGCCATGGTGCGCAATAAATTAAAACATGAAATTATTCAGTTGTTTAGTTCGCTTGTCATAAGTTTATTTACGGTTGCTGTTTCGGGAGCTGAAGGTGGTGCAAAATGAAGGGCATCATCTTTTCTGCAATCAGCTTTGATGCCTCCCGGATATGTTCGGGTTGCAAAGTATCACCCTCTTTTGCCCCGCAGTTTTGGATGGCAAACGCAACTGCTTCCTTCAGAACTCTATCTTGCTCTTTCTCAAGAGACGTCTTTATGGCTAACGGAATAACCTTGCCGAATGCAGACTCCATAGAGTCGCTTGGGATCATTTCGTAGCGATATGCCGCATGTACTTCTTCAAGTGTAAGGTTTATATCTACATCCAAAGCCAATTCTTCCCCTGTTACAGGGTTTATTGCATAAGTTCTAGTAAGCTCATTGCCCGAATATCGTTCGCCCAAGCAGAGCACCATCCTCCGAACCCCAAAATACTCAACATAGCCAAGTAAAAGCCCGCTACATGGGTCGCCTTTTATCGAGACGCAGTGCAAGGCCACTCCTTCTGGCCGATTTAATACTAAATCTGTTGCATAGTAGTACCCAAAGCAAGCCTCACCATCTGGATTTCTTAGATACTCCAGCGCATTCTGGCATTGGTCTAAAGAAACTCCTGAGTCCACCGCTAACGCTAGCGCCGTTTTCACAATTGAGCGACCGGCTTCTGCTCCACCAAACTCAAGGTTAAACTTCAGCATGTCACTACAGTAGCGTGACTGTGCTTCAGCCTTTGAAAGAACCTCTTCAATCTCAATGCTTGGGTACTTACCCTTAACACCCCGCAGCATTTTTTTAGCCTCATTCATGTTGCGAGCAGTAATGCTAACTCTAACGCCTTCACCTATTTTCTCTTCTCGGTATAAAGGCTTTTCAATACTCATTGATCCCTCTGCATTGAGCTGAAGCCTTTCCCCTCCAGTTGTTTCAACCACCTGAGACCTAACGCTTCCACGTTCTCTGCTGATTCCAAACAGAAGACACATAGGGTTTAGTTGCTCAACCAAAACAGAATCCCATGCACTGCCTGTCGTGTTGTTGCATGAGTTACAGATGAAGCCCCTTATCTTTTTCCTACCCCCAACAGCATTGGGTATTAAATGTTCTTTGGTGTCATTGTCAGCATTTATACTGACATCACATATTGCGCAATTTATACCATTCATAAAAACGCTCCATCGCTCTCATTGAAATAGCGTCCTATAAGCTATCAACTCAGGACTGCTTTTAGGTGGAAAATTTGTGTGGGCTTTTTAACTAATGAGAAAAAGCGTGATTCCCCCCGTACTGGGGGTGGGTGCTTTGCATGTTCCTAGCGGCCCCGATTCATACCTATCTCCACCCGCCCACCCACCGCCATCGCAAGCCCAGCCCAGCATCCTGCTTGATACGCCTCCGTCTAGGCACACTGTTGCAATAGGGCTTGCCCTAACGCAGCGTTGCATGCGCCTCATAAAAGTGTTGCACAGACATTGACTTTGGATTTCTGCAACAGCACCATGCAGACATCTTTAGACTTCATTGCAACACTTCGGCGCAACAACAGGGGAGCTTGGCTATGAGAATCGGATACGCACGGACATCCACACTTGAGCAGGTCGCAGGCTTTGAAGCCCAGGAACGTGAGCTGTTGGCCGCTGGCGTGGAGCGCATCTACAAGGAACAGGTCTCCTCGGTTGCTGCCCGACCACAGCTTGAGCAGATGCTGGCTGAGCTACGCAAAGGTGACGTCCTGATAGTCACGAAGCTAGACCGCCTAGCCCGTAGTGTTCACCACCTGGGCGCAATCCTTGAACACTTGGACGGCATAGGCGCAGGTCTGAACATCCTGGGCATGGGCATAGACTCCACCACCGCAGGTGGGCGTCTCATGCTCAACGTGCTGGGGTCGGTTGCTCAGTTTGAGCGGGAAATGATGCTTGAGCGCCAGCGCGAAGGAATCGACAAGGCGAAGAAGGAAGGAAAGTACAAGGGGCGTAAGCCCAAGGGCGCACCACTGGCTGAGCAGATACTGCTGCTTAAGGCTGAAGGCTTGGGGGACACCGAGATTGGACGCCGTCTAGGTATCGACCGGGTGACTGTCTACCGGACACGCAAGGCCACTGAGGTGTTGGCCTGAGGGTATTTACCCCCCTCTATAGCTCCCCTGAGTGTTAAGCATAGGGACTCTAAGGAATCGCCTGAGCTGTACAGCCTAGGTACTGAGTAGACTCCTGAGCGTGCTGGATTCAGTGGTGGTTCAAACCATGTAGCCCTCCAACTAGGTCATCCTGAGCGGAACCCCTGGGGCTTCACCACGGTGGAGACCACAGTGCTTGAGCAGGTCTGAGGGGAATCCTTCAAGGCTGAGTTGGTAGTGGTGAAAACCACTGAGTCTGGAAGCTGAAGGGCACCTACGTCACCTTGTTGGTCGGACTCGTCGGGCATCCGACAGCAGCTTCGCTACTGCCGTCTACCACGTCCGCCCCTGCCTGGGTCTGCCTTCAGGGGCTCGCTTAGGTCTTCTCATATTGCGACCGTAATTGCCCACCTCGGTCTCTCTTCATATTGCGACCGTAACTCAACACCTCCCTGGGTTACCCACCCCCGCAGCTTCGCCGCTGCTCTACCACTCCAGCCCGTTTAGTCCTGCCGTCCTTGTCCGTCTTCGCTTGCCCATGTGGTGGGCGCTGGAGTGCGTTGACGGTGGCGACCATCGACGGCAGCACTAAAAGGAAACACCACGCATGCCCCACCGCAACACCAGCAACACTGGGTCTTTGGCATTACCGCCTGAGCTAGTTGAGCTGAACGAGAAACTTGAAGCACGCACCCGCCAGCTTGAGCAGCGATTCACCAGACTGAGCGCTGTAAGCAGCAAGACCAGCAAGCTAGGCCGCAAACCCAGGGCAATCCAGAACCCTGTTGTTGGGGTCTTTCGCCGCTTGGCTGAGACCACTGACCAGCGCCACGGTTACCCGACATGGGCTGATGATGTCCTTCAAGGCGTAGCTCGGCTCGACTGGTATCGACCCACCGCAAGAAGCATCCCTCTTTCAGTGAAGCGTCTTGCTCGCATCCTTGATTACCTACCTGTCATCAGTACGTCGGCCATCAGCACCTTCCTGCTCCTGGAAGAGCGACAGGCTAGACGCTACATGACAGCAACTGAGCTTGCCTTGCCGTTCTTACTCAAGGGCATCCCCCAGGCGCTCATGCAAGAGCTTCAGGCTGAGTCCGATTGGTTGGACGACTTCGACGCCCACTTCGGTGAAGACCTCCAGCTAGCAGCCTGACCTTGGCATAGGCCTCAAAGCCGGTTGCCAGACCTCCCGCGTGTTGCACTCAGCTGCACCGAACCAGCCTCCAGCACCGGCCTATCGCTCACTAGGCGCAATGCCTGAGCGGTCTATGGGCGCGTGTTGGTTTTCCCCAACCCCGCCCTAACCGACCAACCATGACCACCCCCGCAACAATCTCCCTCCGCTACACCTCCAACCCAATCGTCTACCGCTTGGCATTGGATAACACTGAAGCCGTCTTTGAGTTTGATTTTGAAGACACCATCGCTCGCACTCTGCCTGACGTCCCTGGCTATGCAGTTACTGAAGATGGGCGCTGCCTCAGCCTTAAGAAACATGGGCTACTGGTACTCAAGCATGGTACGTCCGCTGCTGGATGCTATTGCTACGTCAACATTGGCAGGCCTCCGTTCAAGGCATCCCAGCTACTCCACATCCTTGTCGCACGCGCCTATATCACCAACCCTAAGGGCAAGCCCCAGGTAAATCATAAGGACGGCAATCCCGGCAACAATGCTGCAAGTAATCTTGAGTGGGTCACTCAGTCCGAGAACGTCAGGCATGCTAACGAGCTACGAAAGCAGCAAGGACGAAGCCGCTTCCAGGCCACACTTGAGCAACGGTCTCAAGTAGTCAGGCTGCGCAGCGGCGGCATGTCTATTGCTGATGCAGCAAAGCTACTGGGGCTTCCATACGAAGTAGCCCGTAGCGCTATACGAGCAGCCAAGCGGTGCTTATCCAACCCAGCGTAAGCACAGCATCAAACCTACCTCCCCAGCCCTGCGACCACTGCTTCTGAGTGATTCTGCGCAGGGTTTGGGGAGAGTATGGGCGCAGCCGTAAGCAGTTTATCTATCAACACTGAGACCGCTTACGGCTGCACCCGGACGGTCATCCGGTTGTGGTGTGCATCGAATCACTGGCCTACCTTTTGACCTCTAAACCGGGGGCTTCAGGTAGGCCATTGCCGAGACCTTCTGGCCATATATGTCAGCACTCCTGCTGTTTTCAACATCAACCCACCGAGTCCCCGCCCGCCTCCTGGAAGAGGGCTATGACGTTGAAGCCCTGGCTAGCGCAATAAGCCTGATGCTTTGGCAATGCTCGGCAGCTTCTTGAGTTCTTCAGCCATGCGCGCCAACGGGTTAACCCCATATCTATCGCCCTCATTTTCTGCTGCGTGCCCGGTTATCCAGTCGCTCACTTCCTTCGGAATGCCAACCTCGCGGGCCAGTGTTTTAAAGGTGTGTCGGAACGCATGGAGCGGGCTGCGTCCTTCCCGATACACGCCCCATTGTTGAGTCAGTGGCCGCCACGCCTTGGAAACAATGCCGGCATAACCATCAGACACCTTGAGCAGGTCGGGGAACATGCGGGCATTGGCCTCCTTGTCCTGCACCAGCGCCAAGAGACCCAGCGATAGCAGGTCGTCATGCAACGGGATGTCACGGCGACTGCTTTCGGTCTTCACCGATTTGTCTGGGCGGTCGTCGATTATTCGGATGAACCAGTATCCATTGGTATCTTGGCGCACGTCGCTGGCATAGAGCTGAGCAATTTCCTCCCGTCTTGCCCCGGTGTATGCGGCTATCAGTGGTAGCCAGAACAAGGCATTGCCTGGGCGGCCCTCAGCATGTCGAAGGGCTGCGAAACCCGGCTGACTGAACATCCTAATCAGCTCAGACCACTCATAACCACGATTATCGTCTAGGCGGCGCTTGGGTTTTGCTGAGCCAAGTCGCTTGTGTATGCGGGAGGTGCTGACCGGATTGGTCTGAATAAGGCCTGAGTCCACTGCGTAGGACAATACAGACGATAATCGGGCAATAGTCAGACGCACTGTGGATGTGGCCAGGGGTCTCTCTTGGCCCTTCGCCTGTGTCTGTGACATCTGGGAAGCGAACGCCTGTATTTCGGTCGGGCCAATGCTGGTAATGCTCAGGTCGCCCATCGTATGGGTGAACCGTTCTACCGCCCGCCCGTAATCGACCAGATGTCGTCGATGGACATACTCAGGTCTGCCTGACATCGCCAAGGATTCGGCGTAGTTCTGGAATACCTGGGAAAGTTTTTGGGTTACGACTACTGGGGGCTGCTCAGTTGCAGGGGCATTGGCAGCAACTGGTACGCACAGCGATGGATGGGGAGGGGCATCACCTGTCATTTCCGCTTGGGTGGTCGTAAGGCCTTGTACGCCATTTTTACGGGCCTGATTAAACAGCCTCTCCGACTCGGCATAGGCGAGCGCGAACGCTGCCTTGGCTTGCCGGTGGTCGCGAGTCCGCAATGAGCGGCGTATCTCTACCTTCCCCACAAATGGGCGAAGTTCTTCGGGCACCACACGCCGTAGATAGTAAATGCCTGAATCGGGGTGCCTGAACGGCTGAGCAATAAGCGCCATGTTTTGTACCTGCCTTCTGTATCAGTTAGCAGGAAAGGGGGAGCTGCTTATGGCTCAACTAGCAGATTTTCAACCGCGTTCACGCACCCAGAACACCGTAGCGCCGGCCACGGCTGCCGGCATCATCAGGATATTCAGCCCTGGCACCAACAGCGCAGCGTAGGTGATACCGCCAAAGCCCAGGCTCTGCCAGCGTTTTTCACGCAACCAGGCGAGCATGTCCTGCCAGCTCATCTTGTTGTTGTCCGCCGGGTAGTCGATGTACTGAATCGCCATCATCCACACGCCAAACAGCAACCACAGCGGCGCGGCGATCAGGTTGACCACCGGGATAAAGCTCAGGATCAGCAGACCAATGGCGCGCGGCAGAAAGTAGCCCAGCTTGCGCATCTCGCGGCTGAGGGTGCGTGGCACCATGGCAGTCAATTCGGCCAGGCTGAAGGGAGGAAAATCATCCTGCCCGCGCACCACCACTTCGACCTTCTCCGCAAGAAAACCGTTAAACGGTGCGGCAATGATATTGGCCAGCAGGGTGAAGGTGAAAAACACCATCAGCAGTACCAGCACGACAAACAATGGCCACAGCACGTATTCAAGAAAGCTCAGCCAACTCGGCAGGCTGGGCATAAAGGTCTCGACCCAGCCACTGAACTGCTGCATGGCCAGGTAAATCAGACCGATAAACAGGATCAGATTGATCGTCAGGGGCAGCAGTACAAACAGCCGCAGGCCGGGGCTAAGGACCAGTTTCAGGCCTTCGCTGAGGTATTGCGGGCCGGTCAGCACGGGGGCGTGCATGGGAGGAGTCTCCAGGAAGTTGAAGTCGCGCCGACCTTACCGGCTTTGTGTGGCAGGTGAAAGCCTCTGCAACGGACGCTAACGATTGCCGGTGTGCGCTTATAGCGCTTGCCTATGCACAGTATTGGCAAAGCATATTTCCGCAGTGCGTCGGGCAGGCATAGGCTGCGCAGCATCCCTTTGTGGGGCTTTCGACCTTATTACCTTCCCCTAGGTCCTCGCGAAAGTCCCTTTTTATTGCTGCCGGCAATGCCGGGAGGAGCTGTTGATGTCTGCTGATCGTCATGCCCGCGTGATCATTCTGGGCTCCGGCCCTGCCGGCTACAGTGCGGCGGTTTATGCTGCGCGTGCGAATCTCAAGCCCTTGCTGATCACCGGCCTGCAGGCCGGCGGCCAGTTGACCACCACCACTGAGGTGGATAACTGGCCCGGTGATGTACATGGCTTAACGGGGCCGGCACTGATGCAGCGCATGCAGGAGCATGCAGAGCGTTTCGAGACGGAAATCGTCTATGACCATATCAATGCCGTGGACCTGGCCGGTAAGCCGTTCACCCTGGTGGGTGATAGCGGCACCTACAGCTGTGATGCGTTGATCATCGCCACCGGAGCCAGCGCCCGTTATCTGGGCTTGCCCAGCGAAGAAAGCTTTATGGGTAAGGGCGTTTCGGCGTGCGCCACGTGCGATGGTTTCTTCTACCGCAACCGTGAGGTCGCGGTGGTCGGTGGCGGCAACACGGCAGTGGAAGAGGCGCTGTACCTGGCCAATATTGCCAGTAAGGTCACCCTGGTACACCGCCGGGAAACCTTCCGCGCCGAGAAGATTCTGCAGGACAAGCTGCAGGCGCGGGTCGCCGAAGGCAAGATCGTGCTCAAGCTGAATGCCGAGGTCGATGAAGTGCTCGGCAACAACATGGGCGTGACCGGTGTGCGGGTGAAGAACAACGATGGCAGCTTTGACGAGCTGAGTGTTGATGGCCTGTTCGTCGCCATTGGCCATACGCCGAACACCTCGCTATTCGAAGGCCAGCTGGCGCTCAAGGACGGTTATCTGGTGGTCAACGGTGGTCGCGAAGGCAATGCCACTGCTACCAGCATTCCTGGCGTGTTTGCTGCCGGCGATGTGGCTGACCACGTTTACCGCCAGGCCATCACCTCGGCCGGTGCCGGTTGCATGGCTGCGCTGGATGTGGAGCGTTATCTCGACGGTCAGTAAGTCTGAGAATGCAAAAAGCCTCGATTTAATCGAGGCTTTTTGTTGTCTGCGGTCTACCTAGACCCAGGTATTCAACTTCAAATCCCGCGAACTCATGCGCAAAAACTGATCGCTGGCTTTGACCAGCAGGGCGTGCTCGTCGACGATCAGCTCGCTGCTCTTTTTGCCCTGCGCCTCGCTGCGATACAGGGTTGTTCCGCCTTCTTCGCGCAGGCGCTGGTAGCGCTGGCTGCGTGCCTCCACCTTGAGTGTCAGTAGGTCGACATAGGCGACTTGCATCAGTTCGCTCTGCCCGGTTTCCAGTGCGCAGCGTTGCAAGGCTGGAGTGTGGGTAAAGGGCGATTCGGAGAGCATCACTTGCTGGCATTCGCTGAGATCCGGGCGTGGCTCGCCGTTGTGGAACCAGTTGCCACGGATGTCGCGCTTGAGGTTGAGGCTGCGTTGACCGTGGTTGTCGACCTTCAGCCACAGGCGGCGGAAGCGCCAGCGTGGGTCGCAGTTGAGTACGTAGGTGGCGGCGATGCTGTTGCCTTGCAGGCTTTGCATCAGATGACTGGTGGCGTTGATGCCATGTTCATCGATGTTCAGGCGCAGGCTTTCCACGCCGGGGTTGTGCCATGGTTTCCATACCAAGGTCTGCTGCATCTAAGCGACTCCAAGCCAGGTAGGGTTGGAGAAACCGGGGAAGCACGGCCATGGCGCAGCACGGAGCACCTTCCCTGGTGTTCTCGTTCAAGTATTGGCGCGCAGCATAGGAGGATTTAAGTGTGATGTCTGTCAGCTTTTGCCGACAGTTGCGCAAGTTTCTGCGCGCGTAATTACAAGCTGTTGCGCTCTAATGACGGCTGCTCGAAACGTACGCCCGCCAGGCCGGTGTCCATCAGTGCGCGGATATTGCCGTGATCGCTGCCGCTCGGGGTGGCCAGTACGCTGCGGTAATGCTCACCAAAGCACAGCAGGGTTTCTTCCAGGCTAAGACCTTCGAGCAGGGCCAGGCCGAGGGTTTTGCATGAGCCTTCATTCTGCCCGGCAGCATTGTGCACGCTGCCATTGCTGAAGGCGCTGGGCTGGTACTGGTAGTGCTCGGCGATAAACGCCAGGGTTTCGGCGAAGGTGAAGTGTTCGCTGCGCAGCTTGGCACGAAAGTCGTTGAGGCCGCTCATTACTTTTTTCCTTTGCTGAAAGCAGCCTGCTGTTCGGCGCTGGCTTCCTTTTGGTATTTGGCTTTCCACTCGGCATACGGCATGCCGTAGACCTCTTCACGTGCCTCATCCGGGGTGATGGCAACGCCGATGTCGTCGGCTGCAGCCTTGAACCACTTGGACAGGCAATTACGGCAGAAGCCAGCGAGATTCATCATGTCGATGTTCTGCACATCGGGGCGCGAGCGCAGGTGTTGCACCAGGCTGCGAAAGGCGGCGGCTTCAAGTTCGAGGCGTTCTTGCTCGGTCATGGCGATGCTCTCTAAAGGCAGGCGGGAGTGCGTGGCGGCGATGATAAGAGCATGCCCGCCTGGCGGCAACGACCCGGCGCAGGGCGCACCGGGAATCGGCTAACGGTGAGCGGAGAGGGTAATCGACACCGATTCGGCAAAGCGCAGGGCGTGCAGCTTGTCGACTTCCACTTCGGCATAGCGTACTGCCGTGTTTTCCATCACCAGATCGAGGATTTCCTGAGTCAGGCGCTCGAGTAAGGCGAAACGGTTGCCTTCGACGTGGCTAATCACTGCCTTGGTGATGGTGCGGTAGTTGAGGGCGTGGTCGATATCGTTGTCACGCACGGCGTCGGCAGCGGGGTAGAGGATAGTCAGGTTGATCAACACGTCCTGCTTGTTGTTGATCTCCTCTTCCTTGATGCCGATGTAGGTGCGCAGGCGCAGGTCTTTGACGCGGATACGCGCCATCCCAGGTTCCAGTCGCGGCATTACTTGCTCCGTCCGATCAGTTGCAGGAATTCGTGGCGAGTGTTGCAGGATTCACGGAAGGCTCCAAGCATCACCGAAGAGGTCATTACCGAGTTCTGCTTCTCCACGCCGCGCATCATCATGCACATATGCTTGGCTTCGATCACCACGGCCACGCCAGCGGCGTTGGTGACCTGCTGGATCGCGTCGGCGATCTGCTTGGTGAGGTTTTCCTGAATCTGCAGGCGCCGGGCAAACATGTCGACGATGCGCGCTACTTTCGACAGGCCGAGTACCTTGCCGGTGGGGATATAGGCCACATGAGCCTTGCCGATGAGCGGCAGCATGTGGTGTTCGCACAGTGAGTACAGCTCGATATCACGGACGATCACCATCTCGTCGTTATCCGACTCGAACAGCGCGCCGTTGACCACTTCTTCCAGGCTCTTGTGGTAGCCGTTGCACAGGTACTGCATGGCCTTGGCAGCACGCTTTGGCGTGTCCAGCAGGCCTTCGCGTTCGGGGTTCTCACCAACGCCGAGCAGGATCTCGCGGTAGTGGTTGGGTAGTTCTGGAGTCATTGCAAGGTCCTCGCGGCCAGGCTCATTTGAGGTGGCGGCCGCCGTTGACGGTCAGTGTGGTACCGGTGACGTAAGGGTTGTCGAGCAGATAGCGCAAGCTCTGGTAGATCACTTGGGGCCCGGGCTCAATGCCCAGTGCCGATTTATTCAGGGTTTTATTACGGTAGTCGGCGTCGTCGTCCGGGTTGAACAGGATCAGCGCGGGGGCGATACCGTTGACCTTGATCTGTGGGGCGAAACGCGCGGCAAACGACAGCGTCAAACTGTCCAGCCCGGCCTTGCTGGCACAGTAGGCCGGCCGGTTGGCACTGCCTTTACGCGCCACGTCATCGCTGATATGCACGATATCGGCGGGCGTCGAACGATGCAGTAATGCTGCGCAATGCAGGTTGATCAGGTACGGCGCGAGCATGTGCACAGCAAATAGCTGCTGAAAGGCTGCGGCTTCTTCGCCCGGCGTTTCAACCAGCCAGTCGGAGGCGTTGTGCACGATGGCGCGAAGACTATCGGTGTGGCGCTTGAGCCGTTCGATAAACGCCAGGATGCCGGCTTCGCTGGCAAAGTCGGCCGGCAGGGCTAGAGCGCCACGTTGCCTGAGTGCCTCGATGCCGTTGCGTTCGCTGCGGTAGGTAACAATCACTGAGTGACCGTCATCCAGCAGGCGTTCGGCGCAGTACAGGCCAATGCGCTGGCTGGCTCCGGTAATCAGGATGGGGGCGGCGCTGGCGCTCATGCTCGACTCGGCAGAAAGAAAAGGGTGGGTTCAGCGACGCTGCGCCGGGTTACCTGACCAGTAAGGCGTGGCCTCGACTGAACCAGGAGTAAAGTTATACCAGCAATAGGCTTTGTACAACCATGCGCCCTGTGAGGGTACTGGTCTGTTTCATGCCATTAAGCCTATTTCATTGAGCTGTATCGATATTTTTTCTACAGGTGGGCTAAATAAAATTGTTTTTATCGTGTACAAGATTGGTTTTCTTGTACAGGTGTGTACCGTTATGAAGCCTTGGCAGTTGAGCATTGCAGTGCGGTGTGGGCAGGTGTGCCATGTCGAGGTGCTCACCTTGCGCTGTTGCGGCTATAAGGTGCAGGTGGTCAGCAAGACTGGCACTGTGCGCACACTGGAGTATGCGTCGGGGCGTGCGCTGTGGCCTGGAATGGCATTGCTCAAAGCGCGCCTGCGTCGTTGCGGAGTCCGGCAGATGCTGTTGCTGCAGCCAGAAAGCCACGATGAAATTATTGGTCGCCCCGAGTTGCTTGAGCCTGATCCGGGGCTATGGATCAAGCTGGGCTAATGAATTAGCGCGGGTTTCTGTTGATGGAGCAGGCGGCTTTGCTGCAGCGCCTGCTGGCGTCCGGATGAGGTAGCCAGTCGAGGTGCGGGCGGAGCCGGCAGAACAGTCGGTAACCCAGTTCCAGCAGCGGTCGCAGTGCCGGCCAGGTCAGTGGTATGGCCCAGCGCTCAAGGCCGGCTGCGCGCCAGCTCCACAGAGTGGCATCCAGGCCGGTCACCCATTGCCCGTCGGCGAAGCGGGCATGCAGGCGGTTCTGCAGGGTTTCTCGGCTGTGGCCGACGGACTCGGGATGAAAGTCGTTGAGGCCAATATCGACCAGGCACAGGCGCTGCACATCGGCACGCTGACGCAGCAGCTGGATCTCGCGCGCGCACAACGGGCAGTCGCCATCGTAGTAAAGGGTCAGGGGCCAGCAGGGTTGCTTGTTCATGGTCTAACTCTTTGTATAAGTCTTGTACAAAGTATGCCGTAAATAGCTGAGTTACAATGCGTGCAACATTTTTTCTGTGATACCTGCGCCCATGTCCGATCACGTTGGTACTACGTCCCTCGTTTCGAGTGCCCTCAAGCAGGAAGAGTTATTTCCTATTCGTGAAGTGGCGCGCCTGACCGGCGTCAATCCAGTCACCCTGCGGGCCTGGGAGCGGCGCTATGGGCTGATCCAGCCAACCCGCACTGACAGCGGTCATCGCCTGTATTCGCAGGTTGATATCGAGTCTGTACGCAGCATCCTGGCGTGGATCGAGCGCGGTGTGGCGGTGAGCAAGGTTGGCAAGATTCTGGCCAAAAGCAGCTCGATCAAATCTGCCAGCTCTCCGGTCTATGAGGAAGTCAGCGCCAGCGAGTGGGGTGAGTGGCAAGCCCAGTTACGCCGCGCTATCAGCGCCTTCGATGAAGTACGCCTGGATCGTCTTTACGGCCAGATTTTCTCCAGTTACCCGTTGCCGGTGGTGTTTCAGGACATCCTGATGCCGCTGTGGCAGGAACTGTTGCTGCGCCAGGAGGAATACGGCCAGACCAGCGAATGGCTGTTTTTCGACACCTTCCTGCGGGCGCGTACGTTGCAGCGCCTGCAGGTGTTGCGCGCTCAGGTTGAGGAGCGTGTGCTGCTGGCGGCTTTGCCGGGCCATTGCCGCGAGTTGGAGCTGCTGGTAGCTGGGTTGCTGTTGAGCAGCGCCGAAACGGCTGTCAGCGTGTTGGGCCTGGGTCAGCCGCTGGAAGAGCTGACCCTGATCTGTGAAAAGATGCAGCCTCAGGCGCTCGTGCTGTTCTCCAATCAGCCGCCTAGCGATGACCTGCCCAAGGTGTTGTCGCGCCTGGCGCTGGCACTGGATTGCCCGCTGGTGCTGGCCGGTGACGGTGCCGACCTGGCCGAGGACAGCCTCAGTGGTTCGCCGATTGCCTGTCTGGGTAATGAAGGTCGCCTGATGCAGCGTCGCCTGCAGCAGTTTCTGGCGGGTCACCTGGATACCTGATTTCACTATCAATCACGCCTGAATAAGCGCGGTTGTCGTTATGACAATCGCGCTTTTGCGTGCCTGTGATTTGTTGTCGATTTCAATTAGTTGTACAGCTTGTACAGAAAAATGCTTGCTATCTGGGTCTTTAGGCTATACAAAAGCTATACATTGCTTGTTTGTGTATAGCTTGTATCCACTTGTACAGCTTGAGGACTGAGCAACATGACCCAATACCGCGCACCCCTTCGTGACATGCGTTTCGTTTTTGACGAGGTGCTCGACGCTTATGCCACCCTGCAGTCGCTGCCTAGTCAGCGCGAGTTCGGAAACGACCTCGGTGGCGCCATTCTGGAAGAAGCCGCCAAATTGGCGGAGAACGTATTGGCCCCACTCAATGGCCCGGGTGATAAACAGGGCTGCCAGTACGATCCGGAAAGTAAATCGGTTAAAGCACCGGACGGTTTCCGCGCTGCTTACCAACAGTTCGCCGAAGGCGGCTGGACCGCATTGGCCTGTACCCCGGAGTTCGGCGGTCAAGGCTTGCCCCATGTGCTGAACATGATTGTTGAGGAGATGGTCTGCTCGGCCAATCTGTCGCTGGGCATGTATCCGGGCCTGACCCATGGTGCGATCAATGCGCTGACTGCTCACGGCGCCCGCGAGTTGCAGGAGCGCTACCTGCCGAAGCTGATCAGCGGTGAGTGGACCGGCACTATGTGCCTGACCGAGCCGCAGTGCGGCACCGACCTGGGGTTGATCCGAACCCGTGCCGTACCGCAGGCGGACGGCAGCTATGCCATCAGCGGTACCAAAATCTGGATTACCGGTGGTGAGCATGATCTGGCCGACAATATCCTGCATCTGGTACTGGCCAAGCTGCCCGATGCACCGGACAGCGTAAAAGGTATTTCGCTGTTCCTGGTGCCCAAGTTCCTTGCAGACGGCAGCCGTAATCCGGCGTTCTGCGGCGGCCTGGAGCACAAGATGGGTATCAAGGGCTCGGCCACCTGCGTGATGAATTTCGAAGGCGCCCAGGGCTGGCTGATTGGTGAGCCGAACAAAGGCCTCAAGTGCATGTTCACCATGATGAACTCGGCGCGCCTGATGGTGGGCATGCAGGGCCTCGGTATTGCCGAAAGCGCTTATCAGGTCAGCCTGGGCTTCGCTAAAGAGCGGCTGCAAAGCCGCTCGCTGTCCGGCCCGAAAGCGGCGGACAAGCCGGCTGATCCGATCATCGTGCACCCGGATGTACGGCGCATGTTGCTACGGCAGAAGGTGATGATCGAAGGTTGCCGCGCGCTGGCCTATTTCACCGGTCTGCATGAGGACGTTGCCCATGATCACGAAGACCCTGCGGTACGCGAGCAAGCGGATGATCTGGTGCAGTTGCTGACGCCAGTGGTGAAGTCGTTCCTCACTGACGAAGGCTTCAACTGCGCCAACGAAGGTCTGCAGGTGCTCGGCGGTTCCGGTTTTACCGAAGATTGGGGTATTGAGCAGCTGGTGCGTGATTCGCGAATTACCCGCATCTATGAAGGCACTAACGGCATTCAGGCACTCGATCTGGTCGGGCGCAAGCTGGGCCTGGGCGGTGGTCGCGCGGTGCGTAATTACTTTGCTCTGGTCGAGGGGTGGCTCAAGGCCAATGTCGAGGCTGAGCACGTCACTGCGGTAGGAGCTGCCCTCAAGCAGTTGCAGCAGGCCACGCTGTGGATCGCCAGCGAGGGGATGAAAGACCCCGAGCAAGCCGGTGCGGCCGCAACGCCTTATCTGCGTCTGTTTGCGTTGACCAGCCTGGCCTGGATGTGGGCACGTATGGCCGCGGTAGCAAAAACCAAGCTTGCCGAAGGCAGCACAGAAACAGCCTTTTATGGCGCCAAGCTGAAGTCAGCAGACTTCTTTATGGCGCGCATCCTCACCGAGACCGACAGCCTGCTGGCTGAGGTCAAGGCTGGCAAAGCCACCCTGATGGCCTTCAGCGATGAGGAATTTGCTGCCTGAAACGACTGCGCAATCCGATAGCCACAAGTTCCGCCCATTTTCGGTTATCGGATTTTTTTATCCCTGCTGCAGGCATTTTGCCTGCACTTTAGGCCCGCCTGAATGCGGGTCTTTTTTTGTCCGGGATTTACTAGGCGTCTGTCGCTGGCCTCAGCGGCGCACAGCATGCAGTCGTTGTTCCTGCTGCAGGTGTTGCTGGTAGATGAACTGGCGCAACTGCTCGTCGCTACGCCGGTCGAGGGTGTGCAGCTGGTAGGCCAGCAGGCCGCCTTCGGTTTTACGGACGAAAACCCCGGTCAAGGCAATCGGCGTGTGCTCGTCTACTGGCAATACCAGATGAAAGCGCTTGGGGGCTTTGCGCCGTGCCCGATGTTCGATCAACGCACCATTCATCGACAGCTGATGAATCCACAGATCGCTCGGCTGCGCACTTGGCGTGTGCAGCGGTAACGGCTCAGGCAGGGGCGAGCGCCAGGCGCGGTTGATCTCGCCTTCATCGAAAATCTGCGGGGCACTGAGCTGCAAATAGGGCGTGCTCTGCTCGTCCTGGCTGAGGTGCAGGTCAAAGGTCAGGTGCTGGTTGGCGATATGCGCATGCAGGCTCAGCTGCTCGTTCACGGCACAGTGCGAGAGCAGTTCGCTGAGCTGTTTGCCGATATCCACCGACAACCGCGGTTGGCTGCGTTGTTCGGTCGGGCCGGGCTGATGCAGCTGGCGGATAAATGCCAGTTCTGCCTGGGTCAGGAGTGCCTGTTCTTGCATGGGAGCGGACTACATCGGGCTCTGGAGCTGTTGTGACCGCTGCTTTGAGGATTAGTTACTGCCGGTCGTCGCCTGCAGGCGCGCCAGTTCAGCCTTGAGCGTTGCCAGTTCGGCTTCCAACTGCTTGACCCGCTCCTGCGCTTCGACTTGCTCGGTGACGTTCTTCTGGATGCCGATGTAGTAGGTCAGCTGGTCGGCGTCATTGACCACCGGAGTGATCGACAGCTCATTCCAGAACACGCTGCCGTCCTTGCGGTAGTTGCGGATGATCTGCCGGCACGGGCGGTGCGTTCTGACTGCTTCACGGATGGCATCCAGCCCTGGCTGGTCGCGGTCGCCAGCCTGCAGGAAGCGACAATCCTGATAGAGGATGTCTTCGCTGGCGTAGCCGGTGAGCTTTTCGAAAGCGGGGTTGGCATAGATCAGGATGTTGTCATCACCTTCCTGTTCGGCCACCACGATGCCGTCATTGGAGGCGTTGATCACCAGTTGCAGCAGTTTGGCGTTGATCATGAGGCGATTTCCCAGTCTATGTCGGCTGCATTCTAAAACATCCGGGCGGGCTGTCTACTTGCGGCATAATGCCGGGCTTATCGATTTGGTTCTGACTGTTTCGGAGTTCTGCATGAAAATCGCCATTCTTTCCGGCTCGGTGTACGGCACCGCTGAGGAAGTTGCCCGCCACGCCGAGCGTCTGCTCAAGGCCGCTGGCCATGAGGCCTGGCACAACCCGCGCGCCAGTATGGCGGATCTTCAGGCGTTTGCTCCAGATGCCTTCCTGGCCGTGACGTCGACCACAGGTATGGGCGAATTGCCGGATAACCTGCAGCCCCTGTACTACGCCATCCGTGATCATCTGCCGGCCTGGAGTGGCCTGCCGGGCGGGGTAATTGCCCTCGGCGATTCCAGCTATGGCGACACCTTCTGCGGCGGCGGCGAGCTGGTGCGCGAGCTGTATGCCGAGTTGGGCATTCGTGAGGTGCAGCCGATGCTGCGCCTGGACAGCAGCGAAAGCGTGACCCCGGAAACCGACGCCGAGCCCTGGCTGGCGGACTTTATTACGGCGTTGCACGGCTGATGCACCCGCGCGCCCAAGAGCTGATCAGCACGCTGCAACTGCAGGCGCACCCGGAAGGCGGTTATTATCGCCGTCTGTATGAGTCGTCAGCGCAGCTGGACAGTGGCCGTCTGTGTGGCACGGCGATCATCTTTCTGCTTCCCGCCGGCGCGGTCAGCCGTTGGCACCGGGTGGATGCCGACGAGCTCTGGCACTTCTATGAAGGTGCGCCGCTGGAGCTGCTGCTGGCCGAGCAGCCCGATGCCGTGCGCTGCGCGCGACTGGGGCCGGTGGCCATAGGTCAGCTGCCGCAGCGCCTGGTGCCGGCACATGCCTGGCAGGCGGCGCGCAGCACCGGGGCGTTTACCCTGGTGGGTTGTACGGTGACGCCGGGTTTCGACTTCGCCGGCTTCCAGTTGCTCAGCGATGACCCTGAGGCCCAGCGCGACTGGCCTATGCTCGCGCAGCTTTATCCCGAACTGGTTTGACCTGCAAGGCCACCACGCTGGCCGCCAGAGCGACTCACCTTTGCAGCATCCCTCGCTAGACTCCTGGGCACTTCAATAACAAAAGCCGAGGAATTCATCATGACCGTTGCCCACGCACTGCCTGTTGTCAGCCTCAAGGATCAGGTCTCCGCCGCCGAATGGCAGACCCGGGTAGATCTGGCCGCCTGCTACCGATTGATCGCCCTATATGGCTGGGATGATCTGATTTTCACCCACATCTCGGCGAAGATTCCCGGCACTGAAGATTTCCTGATCAATCCCTATGGTCTGATGTTCCATGAGATCACCGCCTCCAGCCTGGTGAAGATCGATCTGACTGGCAAAAAGCTGATGGACAGCCCGTTCGACATCAACCCGGCCGGCTACACCATCCACAGCGCCGTGCACGAAGTGCGTCACGACGTCGGCTGCGTGCTGCATATCCACACCCCGGCGGGGATCGCTGTATCGGCGCAGAAGCAGGGCTTGTTGCCGCTGTCGCAGCAGTCGCTGTTCGTCCTCGCCAGCCTGGCCTACCACGGCTATGAAGGTGTAGCGCTGAACCATGACGAGAAGGCCCGCCTGCAGGCCGACTTGGGCGACAAGAACTTTATGATCCTGCCCAACCACGGCCTGCTCACCGCCTTTGGTAGCATCGCCGATGCCTTCCTCGGCATGTTCACCCTGCAGCGTGCCTGCGAGATTCAGGTGATGGCGCAAAGCGGCGAGGCAGAGCTGATCCATATCCCACAACAGATTCTCGATGGCGCCCGGGCGATGATTGCCGGTGTGATGAAAAGCCCGCAGGGCATGGGCGGCGCTTTGCCGTGGCCAGCGCTGCTGCGCAAGCTGGATCAACAGATGCCGGGTTACGCAGCATGACGGCGCTGCCAGGGATTGCCCTGGCGGATTGGCGCAGCGCGGGCCAAGACTTCAGCTTTAACGGCCATGGCATTCGCTACTGGACGGCCGGGCAGGGCGAGCCGCTGTTGCTGATTCACGGTTTTCCCACTGCCAGTTGGGATTGGCATTACCTGTGGGCCGCGCTGGCGGAGCGCTACCAGGTGATTGCCTGCGACATGCTCGGCTTTGGCGACTCGGCCAAGCCCCGTGGACATGCCTACAGCCTGCTGGAACAGGCTGATCTGCAACAGGCGCTGCTGGCGCATCTGGGGGTTGGTCAGCCAGTTCATGTGCTGGCCCACGACTACGGCGACAGCGTGGCGCAAGAGCTGCTGGCACGGCATCAGAACGGGCGTGTGCAACTCGCCAGTTGTGTCTTTCTCAATGGCGGGCTGTTTCCGGAAACGCACCATCCGGTACTGGTGCAGAAGCTGCTGCTCAGCCCTATCGGCCCGTTGGTTGGCCGGATGTTCAGCCGGCAGAAGCTGGCGCAGAGTTTTGCCAAGGTGTTCGGCCCACAGACCCAGCCGAGTGCCCGTGAGCTGGATGACTTCTGGAGCCTGATTGCCGCCAATAATGGACCGGTGGTGATGCACCGCTTGATCCGCTACATGCCTGAGCGCCGCGTCAACCGCGACCGCTGGGTGGCCGCAATGCAGGCCACTGCGGTGCCGATGCGGGTGATCGACGGTGCTGTCGACCCGATTTCCGGGGCGCATATGGTGGCGCGTTACCGTGAGCTGATTGCCAAGCCAGACACTGTGCTGCTGGAGGGCATTGGTCATTATCCGCAGATTGAGGCGGCGGATCAGGTGCTGGCGCATTACCTGCAATTTCGTCAACGGCTGGAGGACAAATGATGCAACGACGTACAGTCCTGAAAGGTGCCGCTCTAGGCGGTGTGGCCGTTCTCGGTGCCGGGTTCTGGGCGTTGCCCAGTGGCGAGGCACCGGCGGCCCTAAGCCTGGAGGGCGCGCAGCAGGTATTGGCTGGGCTGGTTGATAAACCTCTGTCGAGCCTTAAAGGCTGGAGCCCGGCCGAGGTGTTCAACCACTGCGCGCAGAGCATCGAGTATTCCATCAGTGGTTATCCGGAGCTCAAGCCCGGTTGGTTCCGCAGCAGTGTCGGCCCGTTGGCGTTTAGTGTCTTTGCTGCGCGTGGGGCCATGCGCCATCCGCTGGATGAGGCGATCCCCGGTGCCGCTGCGCTGGATACACCCGCGACCCAGGCTCTGGCGCTGCAGCGTTTGCAGCAGGCGTTTGCCGACTTTGCCGCGTATCAGGGCGAGTTACAGCCGCATTTTGCATACGGCGCGTTAAGCCATGCCGATTACGCCCAGGCTCATGTGTTGCATCTCTATAACCACTTGAGCTTGATCCGCCCGGCCTGACTATCCCGCTGCTTTATTGCGCACCATTCAGCGCTTCGCGTAGCTATTGTGACCAGAGCGCGACTGCTGGACACTCGGTGCATTGTTAATCTGCCGAGGAATGCTGCATGAGCGACGCCATCCGTTTTCAAGATCAGGTTGTAATCGTCACCGGGGCCGGCGGCGGCCTGGGCCGCGCCCATGGGCTGCTTTTCGCCAAACACGGCGCCAAGGTGGTGGTGAATGACTTGGGCGGCAGCACCCACGGTGAAGGCGCCAACGCCTCGGCGGCGGACAAGGTGGTCGAGGAAATCCGCGCCGCAGGCGGTACCGCAGTGGCCAACCACGACTCGGTGACCGACGGCGAGAAGATCGTGCAATGCGCCCTGGACACCTTCGGCCGTATCGATGTGGTGGTGAACAACGCCGGCATCCTGCGTGACAAAACCTTCCACAAGATGGAAGACGCCGACTGGGACCTGGTTTACAAGGTCCACGTTGAAGGCGCCTACAAGGTCACCCGCGCCGCATGGCCGCACATGCGTGAGCAGGGTTATGGCCGGGTGATCTTCACCGCGTCCACCTCGGGCATCTACGGCAACTTCGGCCAGTCCAACTACGGCATGGCCAAGCTCGGCCTGTACGGCCTGACCCGCACCCTGGCCCTCGAAGGGCGCAAGAACAACATCCTGGTCAACGCCATCGCGCCTACTGGCGGCACGCGCATGACCGAAGGCCTGATTCCGCCGCAAGTGTTCGAGCAGCTCAAGCCTGAGCTGGTCAGCCCGCTGGTGGTGTACCTGGCGAGCAATGCCTGCGAAGAAACTTCCGGCCTGTTCGAAGTCGGCGGTGGCTGGATGGGCAAAGTGCGTTGGGAACGCAGTCTGGGTGCCGGCTTCGATCCGCGTGAAGGCTACAGCCCGGAAGACGTGGCGGCCAACTTCGCACAGATCTGTGACTTCGAGGGCGCGGCCCATCCGAAGGACAATATCGAAGCGATGAGAGAGATGATGGCCAACCTGCAGAAGTTCGCCCTCTGATTGCGCCACTCTGGCGGGGAGATCGGTCAGCAGGCTGATTTCCACCGCGCAGGGCTTTAAGGTGAAGGCCGGCTAAATGCCGGCCTTCGGCTTTTTAGGGAGCAGGTTATGCGCGTCATTATCGAAAAAAACGGCCCGGTCACTACCCTGATCATCAACCGCGCTGAGGTGCGCAACGCCGTTGATCGGCCGACGGCTGAGGCACTGGCCGCGGCATTGCGGGCTTTTGAAACGGACGAGCAGGCGCGGGTGGCGGTGTTAACTGGGGCGGGTGGGACTTTCTGCGCCGGTGCTGATCTGGGGGCGGTGGCCGACGGCGCGGAGCGTGCCAATCGCCTGGAAACCGAGGGTGACGGGCCGATGGGGCCTAGTCGCATGCAGCTGAGCAAACCACTGGTTGCCGCCATCGAAGGCCATGCGGTTGCTGGCGGGCTGGAGCTGGCGCTGCTTGCTGACCTGCGGGTGATGGCCGATAACGCCGTGCTTGGGGTGTTCTGCCGACGCTTTGGCGTGCCGCTGATCGACGGTGGCACCGTGCGTTTGCCACGGATTATCGGCCAGGGCCGCGCGCTGGATCTGATCCTCACCGGTCGTCCGGTATTGGCTGAAGAGGCGCTGAGCATGGGGCTGGTCAATCGGGTGGTCGCCGCTGGTAGCGCGTTGGCCGCCGCCCAGCAACTGGCGCTGGAGATTGCCGGCTTCCCGCAGCGCTGCATGCTCGCCGATCGTGCCAGTGCCTACGCGCAGTGGGACCTGCCGTTTGCCCAGGCCATGACCAACGAATTTGCCGGCGGTATGACGGTGATCGCCAGTGGTGAAACCCAGGCCGGCGCGCAGCGCTTCAAGGATGGCACGGGGCGGCACGGCAGATTCTGAGCCGCGTGTTTACGGCTTGCCTGGGATTCCGTATTTGCGCAGGCGCATGGCAATCGCGCTGTGGGAGGTGTGCAGACGGGTCGCCAGTTGCCGGGTCGAAGGGTGGCTGGGGTAGAGCTTTTCCAGCAGGTTCTTTTCGAATTCGGCCACGGCGGCTTCCAGGCTGCTGACTTCACCCTCGGCCTGTTGCGCGGCCACGGCAGTGCCGGCAATGTCCAGATCACCGATTTGCACCAGATTGCTTTCGCAGATGGCCGCAGCGCGGAAGATCACGTTCTGCAGCTGGCGCACATTGCCCGGCCAGCGGTTGCCCAACAGCGCCGGGTAGGTGTCTGGCGTCAGGCGGCAGGGCAGGCGTTGGATCTGCGCGCAGGCCTGCTGCATAAAGTGCCGCGCCAGCAAGAGGATGTCCTGGCCGCGCTCGCGCAGCGGCGGCACTTCCAGGTTGAGCACGTTGAGGCGATAGAACAGATCCTCGCGGAACGCGCCTTCGCCGACCATCTTTTCCAGGTCACGGTGGGTGGCGCTAAGGATGCGCACATTGACCTTGACCTCGCTCTGCCCGCCAACCCGGCGGAAGCTGCCGTCGCTTAAAAAGCGCAACAGCTTGGCCTGCAGGTACGGTGACATTTCACCGATTTCATCGAGAAATACCGTGCCCTGGTTGGCCAGCTCCAACAGCCCCGGCTTGCCGCCGCGCTGGGCCCCGGTAAAGGCACCGGGGGCGTAGCCGAACAGCTCACTTTCGGCGAGGTTCTCCGGCAATGCCGCGCAGTTCAGTGCCAGAAACGGTGCGGTGCGTCGTGTGCTGATGGCATGGCAGGCGCGCGCCACCAGCTCCTTGCCGGTACCGGTTTCACCCTGGATCAGCAGCGGCGCATCCAGAGTGGCCACGCGCTGAGCGCGGGTCTTCAGGCTGCGGATCGGCGCGGAATCGCCGAGCAGCGAGTCGAATCCCTCAGCGTGGTCGTGGTGTAGCGCTGCCAGGCGTTCGCCGATGCGGCTCGGCGCATACAGGCTAAGCAGACCGCCGGCCAGTTGCCGCGCGCCGCCGTCGACGCCTTCGGTGATCGGCTGTGCATCCAGCAGCAGAGCCTGGCCCTTGAGCGTGACCTCACGCATCGGCAGGCGGAAACCCTGGTCGAGCAGCGCCTGGTGCAGGTCGTTGTCGGCAAACAGCTCGCCAATCCCCAGGCCGTCAGGCTGTTGGCCACAGAGTTCGATCAGCGCCGGGTTGGCCAGCAGCACGCGGCCCTGGCTGTCGACCGCCAATACCGGGTCGGTCATGGCGGCGAGCAGTGCATCGAGTTGCAAGTGGCGGCGCTGGCCGGGGAGGATATCGACGATGGTCACCGCCTGCACGCCGCGCACCTTGAACAGCGCCTCGCGCAGCTCGTCGAGCACCTCGGGGCTCAGGGTCGGCGCGTCGATATAGACGTTGGGCGGCACCATCTCCACCGCATCCAGGTTGAGATTGCGCCCGCCGAGCAGCGCCAGCACTTCCTGGGTGATGCCAACGCGGTCGATAAAGCTGACGTGAATACGCATGGAACGGGCGGCCGACTGATTTACAGGTGCGCCAGTATGCCCGGTCTGTGGGGCTTAGTTAACCGAGGGGCGCTCAACCGCACGTCAGGCGGATGATCACTTCGCTTTCATCGATATCGATATTCAGGCGCTGCGGGTTGTAATCCATGGTCGCGGCGTCGCCGGGGGCGAGTACGCGCAGGGTTTTGGCGTTGGCCTGCTGTTGCACCTGCTCGATCAGCTCGGCGCTGGCGGTCTGACCGAGTACGCCATGAACCTGCTCGACATCGCAGTCGCCGCTGATTTCGGCTGCTTGCTGGGCGGGCGGCTGTGAGCTGCAACCGGCCAGCAGGGCCAGCAGGCTGAGGCTGGTGAGGGCGTGACGAAGAGCCATGATCTATTTCCTTGTCTGCATAAAACTTGGGTCAGCCTAGCAGCCGCATCCGTTGTAGCTCAACGTCGGGCTGTTCAATCAGTCAGGTTACTGCATCAGCATTTCCGCAAGCCCGGCCAACTTCCCTACAATTGCGCTTTTCCCCAGAGCAGGAGGTTCTGTGCAAGCGGTGATCTCGATTCAACAGCTGAGCAAGACCTACGCCAGCGGCCATCCGGCCCTGCAGGACATCAATCTGGATATTCGCCCCGGCGAAATCTTTGCCTTGCTCGGCCCCAATGGTGCGGGCAAGACCACGCTGATCAGCATCATCTGCGGCATCGTCAACCCAGGCGGCGGTCGGGTGCTGGTGGGCGGCAAGGACATCATCAAGGACTACCGCGCCTCGCGTTCGCAGATCGGCCTGGTGCCGCAGGAGCTGGTCAGCGATGTGTTCGAAACCGTCTGGGCGACGGTGAAATTCAGCCGTGGCCTGTTCGGCAAGAAGCCCGATCCGGCCTATCTGGAGCAACTACTTAAGGACCTGTCGCTGTGGGAAAAACGCGACGCGAAGATTTTCGAGCTGTCCGGCGGCATGAAGCGCCGGGTGATGATCGCCAAGGCGCTGAGCCACGAGCCACAGATTCTGTTTCTCGACGAGCCCACTGCCGGCGTTGACGTCGAGCTGCGTCGCGATATGTGGAATATGGTGCGCCGTCTGCGTGAGCGCGGCGTGACCATCATCCTCACCACCCACTACATCGAAGAAGCCGAGGAGATGGCCGATCGCATTGGGGTGATCAGCAAGGGCCGGATCATTCTGGTGGAGGACAAGCAGGCACTGATGCACAAGCTCGGCAAGAAGCAGCTGACCCTGCAGCTGCAACAGCCCCTGGCGAGCATTCCCGCCGAGCTGGCGCGCTATCCGCTGGAACTGATCGATGAGGGACATGCCCTGGTGTTCACCTTCGACACCCAGAGCGAACACACCGGCATTGCCGAACTGCTCAAGGACCTGGCCCAGCACGGCATCGACTTCAAGGATTTGCAGTCCAGCCAGAGCTCGCTGGAAGAGATTTTTGTCGAATTGGTAAAAGGGACACGTGCATGAATCTGTATGCCATCAAGGCCATCTACCTGTTCGAACTGGCGCGCACCTGGCGCACCCTGCTGCAGAGCATCGCCACTCCGGTGATCAGCACCTCGCTGTATTTCGTGGTGTTCGGTTCGGCCATTGGTTCGAGCATGACCCAGGTGCAGGGCGTCAGTTACGGCGCGTTTATCGTGCCGGGGCTGATCATGCTGGCGCTGCTCACTGAGAGTATTTCCAACGCCTCGTTCGGCATCTACATGCCCAAGTATTCGGGGAGCATCTACGAGCTGCTGTCGGCGCCGGTGTCCTATCTGGAAATCCTCATTGGCTATGTTGGCGCGGCGGCCACCAAGTCGATCATTCTCGGCCTGGTGATCCTGATTACCGCGCGGCTGTTCGTCGATTTCGAGATTCTCCACCCGCTGTGGATGCTGGCGTTTCTGGTGCTGACCGCGCTGACTTTCAGCCTGTTCGGTTTCATCATCGGCGTCTGGGCCGATGGCTGGGAGAAGTTGCAGGTGGTGCCGGCGCTGATCGTCACGCCGCTGACCTTCCTCGGCGGCGCGTTCTACTCGATCAGCATGCTGCCGCCAGCCTGGCAGACGGTGACCCTGTTCAACCCGGTGGTGTACCTGATCAGTGCGTTCCGCTGGAGCTTCTACGGTGTTTCTGACGTCAACGTTGGCCTGAGTTTGGCGATGATTCTCGGCTTTCTGCTGCTGTGCATTCTGGCCGTGGGCTTTATCTTCAAAACCGGTTATCGGCTGAAAAGCTGACGCGCATCTAATGCGTTAGGGTGAAACGGTTCTGGTTGCGCGGCAGGGGTAGCGCGCAGCCACTGCCGTTATGGAGTGCAATGCAATGGACCATTCTGCCGCCTTGCCGGCCCTGCTGGCGCAGCTCTACCGCGATGAGTCGCGCCGCGTGCTGGCCACCCTGATTCGCTTGCTGGGCGATTTCGATCTGGCCGAGGAGGCGCTACACGAAGCCTTTCGCGCGGCCATGGAGCAATGGCCGCAGAGCGGTGTGCCGGCCAACCCACGGGCCTGGCTGGTGTCGGCGGGGCGCTTCAAGGCCATCGATACCTTGCGCCGGCAGCGGCGTTTCCAGCCGCTGGATGAACACGTCGACCTGGCTGATGACGTGCCGTTGGATGAGGGCGAGTTGCTTGAAGACGATCGCCTGCGGCTGATCTTTACCTGTTGTCACCCGGCGTTGGCCAGCGATGCTCAGGTGGCCCTGACCCTGCGTGAAGTCTGCGATCTGGGCACCGAAGAAATTGCCCGCGCCTTTCTCACCACACCCGCCACCCTGGCCCAGCGCATCGTCCGCGCCAAAGCGAAGATTCGCGATGCACGCATCCCCTATGAAGTACCTGGACGCAGCGAGCTGCCCGAGCGTTTGGATGCCGTGCTGCGGGTGATTTACCTGGTGTTCAACGAAGGCTATTTCGCCAGCTCCGGCGACTCGCTGACCCGCGCGCACCTCTCCGATGAGGCCATTCGCCTGGCGCGCCTGCTGCTGGAACTGCTGCCCGAGCCGGAAGTGCAGGGCCTGCTGGCGCTGATGCTGCTGCACGAATCGCGGCGCAGTGCGCGCAGTTCGGCCAGCGGCGCAGTGGTGCTACTGGAGCAGCAGGATCGCCACCAGTGGGACCGTGCGCTGATCGCCGAAGGCGACGCTTTGGTGCTGCAGGCCTTGCATTCGCGGCGCTTCGGCGCTTACACCCTGCAAGCGGCGATCGCCGCCGTACATGCCGAAGCTGCCAGCGCTGAGCAGACCGACTGGGCGCAGATCGTCGGGCTTTACGATGCCTTGCTGCGTTTGCACCCTTCGCCGGTAATCGAGCTCAACCGCGCCGTGGCGGTGGCCATGCAGCAAGGTCCCGTGGCCGGCCTAGCGCTGATCGACGCGCTGCTGGCCAGCGGCGAACTGGCCGATTACCACCTGGCCCACGCCGCTCGCGCCGATCTCAATCGCCGCCTGGGCCGCGTGCAGCCTGCCCGTGATGCCTATCAGCGGGCGCTAGAACTGACCCAGCAGGGCGCGGATCGGCAGTTTCTGCAGATGCGTCTGGACGAGTTGCCGGCCGGTTAAGCCGCCATCCACCTGGCGGATAACCGTTGCTTGGCTACCGTTGGTCGGGTCTGAAAATATTTTGTGCAGCGCTGTCGATTCAGCATCGCGCCATTCGATTAGTCAGTAACCGCGCCACACCACCGGAGAACGCCATGAAATACCTGTGCCTGGTCTACAGCAACGAGCATGAACTGCATAACTCGCCCGACAGCCCGTGTGACGAGGAGTGTTTCGCCTATGCAGAGTCGGTGGCAGAAAGTGGTCGCATGCTTGCCGCTGAGGCGCTGGAGTCGGTGCAGACCGCCACCACGGTACGCATGCGCGGCGGCAAGTTGTCGATCATCGACGGCCCGTTTGCCGAAACCAAGGAGCAGTTGGCGGGTTTCTATCTGGTAGAAGCCCGCGACCTTAACGAAGCCATCCAGTTGGCTGGGCATATTCCGGCGGCGCGGGTTGGTTGTGTGGAAGTCCGCCCGGTACGCGAGCTGCAGGTCTAGAGCGCAAGCTGCCAGCGTTGTTCAAACAACGGAAAAGGAGCACTGCCCATGAGTCGTCCTGAATACCCCAAGATTGCCAGCCGTGAGCAGTGGCTGATTGCTCGCAAGGCTTTGCTGGCCAAAGAAAAGGCGCTGACCCAGCAACGCGATGCGCTCAACGTCGAGCGCCGCCAACTGCCGATGGTCAAGGTCGAGGCCGATTACCGTTTTCATGGGCCCGAGGGTGAGCTGAGCCTGGCTGATCTGTTCGCCGGGCGCAGCCAGCTGATCATTTACCACTTCATGTACCACATGGACCGCGGCGAGGGCTGTGACGGTTGTTCCTGCGTGGTCGACAATATCGGCCACCAGGCTCACCTGCATGCCCGCGACACCACCCTGGTGCTGGTTTCCCGCGCGCCACTGGCTGACCTGCAGGCGTTTCAGCGGCGCATGGGCTGGACCGTACCCTGGTATTCCTCGCTGGGCAGCGCGTTCAACTACGACTACCACGCCACGACCGATGAGCAGATCGCTCCGGTCGAGTACAACTACCGTGACAAGGCCGAACTAGAGCGCCTTGGCCTGAATTATCACGTGCAGGGCGAACAGCCCGGCGTCAGCGTATTTCTGCGCGATGGCGCGCAGGTCTATCACTGCTACTCCAGCTACGGCCGTGGCCTGGAAATGCTCATGAGCAGCTTTCACTACCTCGACCTCACGCCCTTCGGCCGTGGTGAGGGTTGGGACGGCATGCCCGATCTGGAGGGCAAGGGCATGCACTGGACCCGCCTGCACGACGAATACCAGCAACCGGCAGCGGCGCATGCCTGCTGCGCCTCGACCCAGAAATAAGCACAAGGAGCACGACCATGAGCAACGCCCAAGCGCAGATTCAACAGCAACTGGACTCCTGGGCCGCCGCCTGCCGCAGCAAGGATGTCAGTCAGATCATGCGCCACTACGCCGAGGATGTAGTGGCCTACGACGCCATCGGCCCGCTACGGTTTCAGGGCCGCGCGGCCTATCAGGCGCATTGGCAGGCCTGTATGGAAATGTGTCCTGGCCCGGGCTTGTTCGAGATTCATCAGCCGAGCTTTCTGCTCAGTGGCGAACTGGCTGTGGTGCACTACCTATTCCACTGCGGCGGCAGCGATGACAAGGGTGAAATGCACAGCAGTTGGATGCGCGCAAGCCAGTGTTTCCGCCGGCAGGGTGGGCAATGGTTGATTGTCCATGAGCATTTCTCCATGCCTGGCGACATGGAAAGCGGAAAAATCTTGTTTGATTTGCAGCCGTAGTCTTGTAACTCACGGGGCACAAGGGGTGTAGCGAATTGCAGACGGGCGCGTTACAGATTTGTGGCTACGACCAACGTCTTAGTGCTTGCCTAAAGGGGGGCGTAGTGGCGTAGGCTGGAGTTGTCGCCTTGGTAGGCGACGCTTTCGCGAACAGTTGAAGAAGGAAAGCTTTATGCAAATCCAAGTTCACAGCGATAACCACATCGAAGGCAGTGCTCGTCTGGTTGAGTGGGTGAGTGCCAGTGTTGCCAGCAAGCTGGAGCGCTTCGATGACGAGTTGACCCGCATCGTTGTCCATCTGCATGACGACAACGGCGCCAAAGCCGGCGCGCACGACAAACGCTGCCAGATCGAAGCACGGCCAAAGGGCCTGCAACCTATTTCCGTCACCCACAAGGCCGAGTCACTGGAACAGGCCATCGACGGCTCCATCGAAAAACTGCACCACGCCCTTGAGCATCAATTCGGCAAACTGCGCAGCAAGCGCGTCACGCCACTGCACGCCGACGAGGCCAGCGATATTCCCGGCCAGGACGCACTGTTGCAAGAGGACTTCCTCGCCGAGGAACGTCTGCGCGCCGTCTAGATAAACGCCATGGGCAGCCGGCCAGGCTGGCTGCCCATCTACTCACTACACGCGCCCCCGCAGGTTTCTGCGGGGGCGCTGTCGTTTCCGGGCCTGGGTTGTGCGCTGCCAGCGGCAACAGCCGGCCTGAGGCGGCAAAGCGCTGCCTCTCTGTTCAAGACTAAATTGGCGCAAAGCCCCGTTTTTACTGGTTTGCAGGTGGTTGGCCCATATTCTGCAGAAATGCCTGCCAGCTGACCTATGCAGGGATTCGCCATGACCAGTATTTCCAACAACTCGCCGCTGGCGAGCTACTTTGCCAACACTGCCAAACCCAGCAATGCTGGGGCAGCAGGCAGTGGCAGCAGTACGGATAAACCGAGCATCAGCGCACCAGACCCGCTTGCGGAGATTCGCCGCTTTGCCAGCGGCATGGTGGCCAACAGCCGCGGCGGCTTGCTGCGCGCGATGCACGCCGAGAGCAGCGGTGCGAGCAACGCAATTGCCAGTGATCGCTTTCGCCCGGTGGCCGAACCCGACAGCGACACCTCGAAAATTGCCCTGCCGGATGTCGCCGAACTGGACCGCGAAGACGCTGCCAAACTGCTGGCACAGGTCAACAAACTGGTCGACGCTGGCCTGGATAAAACCGACAGCTTTGTCGGCTACAACGGCGACCAGCAGACCGACTCGCTGACCACCTACCGCGATTGGTTGCAGGCTAGAGGCGGCGTCAGCATCTACGTTTAAGAAGCCGTCTCGGATCTGCTGCGCGTCGGCCCTGCTGCGTTAAGAACAGACTCGGCAAGCCGCTTGCGGCTAACGCGCTTCAGCGCGGCCCGAAGGGCGAGTGAAACGAGTACTGCTCATTTACACCAGTAAACTCGACTCGGGCATCCTGCTTCGTTCTACCTCCTGCATCCATGCAGTCGTCCGCTTCCTCGCCTGTTCTTGCCTTGCATGGCTCTAGCTCGCGAGACCCGAAACAGCTTCTGAGTCTTTTTCATCGCTGATCCGGCCTACGCATTGGGCTGGTTTCAGTGCGCGAGGTGCGCCAAGATCAACCGATCACAGTTGTGGGCACGCCGCGTGGGCATGCTCAAGTCGAGGGGTTATGGCTAGCAAGGGCTTTATTCGGGCGTTCACTGCCCTGGGGTTGGCGCTGTCGTGCGCTGTGGGTGCGCACGCCGCTGAGGATGCGCAACTGGTCAGCTTGATCAACAGCTACCGCAGCGAAGTACAGCGTTGTGGCGATCAGGCCTCCGCCGAGCTGCCGCCGCTGACGGCCGATCCGCGTCTGGTGCAGCCGGTAGGTCGCTCGGGGGATTTACAGCAGGCGATGAGTGCAGCGGGCTATCCGATGGTCAACGTGCAGGCCATCAGCCTGTCCGGCCCGCGTGATGCGGCAGCGGCGTTGAAAGTGCTGCAGGAGAGCTTCTGCAAGATCGTGCTCGATCCGCAGTTTGTTGATATCGGCGTTAATCAGCAGGATCGCGAGTGGCGCATTCTGCTGGCCCGGCCGTTATTGGCGGCGCGCCTGGGCGACTGGCAGGCGGAAGGGCAGAAACTGCTCGAACAACTCAACGTTGCCCGCAGCACAGCGCGTCAGTGCGGCAGCCAAGCCTTTGCCGCCGCCGCGCCGCTGGTGTGGAATGCCACCCTGGGCAGTACTGCTGAAGCCCACAGCCGCGCCATGGCCAACGGCAACTTCTTTGACCACCAAGACCCTGACGGCCGCACCCCCGGCGATCGTGCGGAGCTGGCCGGCTACAGCGGCCAGCGCGTCGGCGAGAACATCGCTGCCGGGCTTGATACCGCCAGCAAAGTGATCGCCGGCTGGCTGGCTAGCCCGGGGCACTGCGCCAACCTGATGAGCCCGCAATTCAGCGAACTGGGCGCAGCCTACGCCAACGACCCGAAGAGCGATGCGGGGATCTATTGGACGGCGCTGTTTGGCGCGCCGTAATGCCGCTCAAGTCCGTTACTTGATCGGCGGGTGAACCCGGCCCCTGGCTGTGGTGCGGGCGGCCAGGTTCATCAGTTGCTGGAATTTCGGGCACTCCAGGTGGTTGTCTGCCGGGCAGGAGGCGGCGTGGCGCAGGCCGTCGCGGATGGCGCTGAGGCGTTTGATGCTGCGGTCCAGCTCGTCGGCCTTGGCTTGCAGTTGCGCGCGGTCAATCGCTGGCTGGGAGTCTGCGGCGAGCATGGTGGCGATTTCATCCAGGGAAAACCCCGCCTCGCGGCCGAGGGCGATCAGTGCCAGGCGCTGGATCACCGATTCGCTGAACACGCGCTTGAGGCCATTGCGGCCGATGGAGCGGATCAGGCCTTTCTCTTCGTAATAGCGCAGGGTCGACGCGGGTAAACCTGACCAGCGCGAGACTTTGCCGATATCCATCTCTTTCATCCTTGACCTCAAGTTGACTTGAACTGGCAGGCTTATGAAAACAGCCTTTCAGACAAAGCAAAAGAGGTGAATATGAACAGTCAATTGATTCTGCACGTGCTCTTGGTCGGCGTGGGTGCAACGCTGCTGATGGATGCCTGGGCGCTGGCGCGGCGGCGCGTGTTCGGCGTTGCCTCGCTGGACTACGCATTGGTCGGCCGCTGGCTGGGGCATATGCGCCATGGCCGTTTCCAGCATGGGGCCATCGGCAAGGCACAACCCGTGCGTGGCGAGCGGCTGCTGGGCTGGTGCAGCCATTACCTGATCGGCGTGGCCTTTGTAGGCCTATTTGTCGCGCTAGTTGGGCCGCAGTGGCTTTGCCAGCCGACGCTGCTACCGGCGCTGCTGCTGGGTGTTGTCAGTGTGGCGGCGCCGTTGCTGCTGATGCAGCCGGGGTTCGGCATGGGCCTGGCGGCCTCGCGGATGGCCAATCCCTGGCAGGTCAGATTGCGTGCGCTGGTCACCCATCTGGTATTCGGCCTGGGTGTGTACCTGGTCAGTTGGGTTGTGGCGCAGCTGCTGGCTTTGCCGCTCTGCCGCTAAGGCCGGCTGCTTAGCCCAACACTCGCGCCAGATGCTGCTCGTAGCGGGCGATATCGGCCTCGATAGCGGGGCGCTTCATCACGTCGACGCAGAGGAAGGTCGGCAGGGCGCTCATGCCGAGAAACTGATTGGCCTTGTGGAAGGGCAGGTACACGGCGTCCACGCCCTTGCCTGCAAAGAAATCAGTCGGGTCATCAAAGGCTTGCTGCGGCGCGTTCCAGGTCAGCGACAGCATGTACTGCTTGCCCTGGATCAGGCCGCCGCTGCCGTATTTCTGTGAGGCGTCCGAGCGAGTGCGGCCGTCGCTGGCGTAGAGGCTGCCGTGGCCTTCGGTAAACACCTCGTCGATGTACTTTTTTACCGTCCAGGGCGCGCCCATCCACCAGCCGGGCATCTGGTAGATGATCACGTCAGCCCAGAGGAATTTCTGCACTTCCTCGGCGACGTCGTAGCCGCTGTCGATGTGGGTGTGCTTGAGGTCGAAGCCGGCGCGGTCGAGAAAGGCCAGCGCGGTGTCGTGCAGGGTGGTGTTGTAGCGGCCGTCGGAGTGGGCGAACTGTTTGCCGCCGTTGAGTAGCAAGATCTTCTTCATGGCATGGGCCTCGGGAAATTGATAGCGGCATGCTAGGGCGCGCGGGCGGGTAGAAACAGCCGTTGGCGCGCAAATCATATGTGACTAAAAAGCATGAATTGGCTGGTTTTTCTTGTTGTAGGGTAAATGGCCCACACTGCCAGGAGCCAAAAATGGCTGACCAATACGGATTTATCCTGCACGCCCACACCCGTCCGGAAAAAGCCGCCGAGTTCGAGGCGCTGTTCCGTGCCTATGTCGAGCCCAGTCGCGCCGAGGCCGGCTGTATCGCCTACCACATGCTGCGTGATCGTCAGGACCCGACGCTGTTTATCTTCTACGAGGTCTGGCAGTCACGGGAGCATCTGGCCATCCACAGTGCCTTGCCGCATATGCGCCAGTTCCATGAGCGGCGTATGGCGTACCTGCGCAGTGATTTCGAGATTCGCGAGATCGAGATGCTTAGCCCGGCGAGCTGACGGCGCGCGTCTGTATGGCTGTTGGCGTGCGTGTCTGTGTCTATGCCACGGCGGCTGCCGAGTCGAGAATGGCCTGAATCCATCGCGCAGGCCAGGCCATGCATATCGCCATTCTCACCTTTGACGGCTTCAACGAGCTGGATTCGCTGATTGCCCTGGGCATTCTCAACCGCATCAAACAGCCAGGCTGGCGTGTCTCGCTGGCTGCACCGAGCGAGACGGTGACCTCGATGAACGGCGTGAAGCTGCATCGCCAGGCGCGGCTGGATGCGATCGAGTCATTCGACGCGGTGCTGGTCGGCAGCGGTATCAAGACCCGCGAGATTGCTCAGGACGCAGACGTGATGCAGTGGCTGGCGCGACTCGACCCTGCGCGTCAGCTGATCGGCGCGCAGTGTTCCGGCACGTTGCTGCTGGCCAAGGCCGGTTGGTTGGCAGGCATTCCTGGCTGCACCGACCTCACGACCAAGCCCTGGGTGCAGGAAGCTGGCATTGAGGTGCTGGAACAACCTTTCTTTGCTCGCGGTAACCTGGCCACTGCCGGCGGTTGCCTGGCCTCGATCTATCTCGCCGCCTGGACCCTGGCGCGCCTGGTTGGGCGTGATGCGGCGGCCGAGGCGCTGCACTATGTGGCGCCGGTCGGGGAGAAGGAGGCGTATGTGGCGCGGGCGCTCGGCAATATCGAGGCTTATCTGTAGGCGCGGCTTATGGCAGTGAAGGGCGGTTATCCGTTACGAGAACCGCCAAGGCTTATTTCAGCGGTTTTTCGACCACTACATAACGCTTGCCGCCGCTGCGTTTGGCCACGTACATGGCTTCATCCGCTTGCTGCACCAGCTGCAGCTCGCTCTGGCCGTGGTCGGGGTGCACGGCGATGCCCAGGCTGGGCGCACTGATCAAGTGGTGCCCATCCAGCAGGTAAGGCGCGCTGAGGGTGGCAATAATCTTCTCGGCCACCAGCGTGGCATCCTCCTGACGGCCGATGTTGTCGACGATCACCGCGAACTCGTCGCCGCCCAAGCGGCCCACCGTATCGGATTCGCGCACACACTGGCGCAGGCGTCGCGCGACCTCTTGCAGCAGCAGGTCGCCTGCGCTGTGGCCATAGGTGTCGTTGACCTGCTTGAAGTTATCCATATCGAGATACAGCACCGCCAGGCGCAGACTGTCGCGTTTGGCCCGCTGCAATGCACTGCGTAAGCGGTCGAGAAACAGCGTGCGGTTGGACAGTTCGGTCAGCGGGTCATACTGGGCGAGAAACTCCAGGCGCGAGTGTGTGCGCTTACGCTCAATCGCCGCCGCTACCTGGCTCGCTACGAACTGCAGCAGCTCCTGGTCCTGTTCGTTGTAGCGCACGCTGGCGTTGTGGTTCTGCAGCACCAGTGCGCCGAGGGTCTGGCTGCCTGAAATCAGCGGCACACCCAGCCAGTCAGCATGCGTAGCCGTTGCAGTGCCCTGCGGGGCTGTTTCAGGGCTTAACAGCAGGGCGCGGCCCGTGCGAATGACCTCGGCGCAGAAATCACGGGTGGCTACTGGTGTGTCATTCGGCGCGAGCGGGTAGGCAACGCTGAGCTGGTCACTCGCAGCATCGTGTAGCGCTACGCAGAAATGTTGGGCGGGCAATAATTGTGCGACCACCTCATGCACCTGCTCGTAGAGCCTGTGCAGGTCGCCAACCGCGTGGGCCGCGTCCGATACCGCATACAACGCCGCCTGCACGGCCTCGGCCCGCTTGCGCCGGGTGATATCGCGCGCCACGCCGACCCGTACCTGCTCGGCCTCAAGCCACTGGGCAGACCACATGATGTGCACGATATGGCCGTCTTTATGGATATAGCGGTTTTCATGGTCTGACGAGGGTTGGCCCGAATTGATGCTTTTTACCAGTGCTCGGCTGGCCGCGCGGTCGTCCGGGTGCATCAGTTCAAAGGCGGTGCGGCCAATCATTTCGTCAGGCCGGTAGCCGAAAACCTGTTCGCTGGCCGCGCTGACAGACAGAAAGCGGCCGTCCTTATCCACCACGCAGACAACGTCCAGCAGCAGATCCAGTAGTTTGTCGTGGGGCAGGTGCGGGTTTGACGTCATGGCCGTGAATATACTGTCCTGTCTGCGCGGTTCGCTAGCGCTATGGTAGCGCCCTGCATGCGAGTCGGCCTGAGTCCGCAGTCATTCATGGCAGCAATCGGTATCAACCGGTTGAGCGGGTTGAGTCGCCGGCCATATCAGTGGCAGCAGATGCTCGCGCAGCAGCGGCGCCAGGTTGGCCGGTGGCACCTCGTCCTGTGCGAGCCAGCGCAGCTCTTCCAGTTCGGCGGCGGCGCTGACGCTGTGCGGTAGACGGGCCTGAAACACGCTGGCGTCGATCCAGGTATCCGCCTCGTTGGCTGCAGCCGCGCGGAACTGGCCGAGCGGCTGCAGGGCGCTGGCTGGCAGGCTGAGGTTGAGCTCTTCGGCCAGCTCGCGGGTCAGCGCGCTGATGGCGTCCTCACCCGGCTCGGCCTTGCCGCCGGGCAGCATAAAGGCCTGGGTGTTGCGTTTGCGCACCAGCAGCAGGCGACCGGTATCGTCGAGCAGGCAGGCGGCGGAAATAGTCAGAATGGTCATTGGCGTTTCGCTTGTATGTGGCGCGCTCAGCGCGATTTCTCTGTGGCGGCTGTCATGCTGCGCTCAATGCACGATCAACCGTTCGCGTACCAGCGCCTGCGCTTGCTGAGCCATCTGGTCGAGCAGGCGGTCGCGCTGCTTTTCGGCGTCGCTCATGGCCCGCTTGCCGTGCTGTTTGAGCAGGTAGGCGTGAATCTGCCGGACTTCCGTGGACTGGAAGATCGGCGCCAGATCCTGCACCGCCAGCATGCCGTTCGCGCTGTAGTCACGGGTGCTCATCAGCACTTGCGGCCCGCGCGCGGCCAGTACCTGAAAGCCCATGGCCTCGAAGATGGCGACCTTGCCGGCCACGCAGGCCAGTTCGGCGTGCGGATGGCGGTTGATCATCTGTTGCAGCATGGCGCGGGCAATCCCGTGGCGACGCTGGCTGGCCTGCACGGCCATATAAGCCAGGGTGCAGGCGTCGGGTGCGTCCTGGGCCGGCAGGTACAGGGCAAAGCCCAGCACCTGCGACGGGTCCTGATCACTCAGGGCGAGGATCAGCCGTGCGCTGCTTGGCTGCGCACTGTCCATGGCGCGCAGGTACAGGTGCATCTCGTAGCCGATCACGTACTGGTACAGCTGATACAGCGGGTTGCTCGGCGTCAGCGACACCGGGCTGATGTCGCTGAGGTAGTCCACCACCATCTGCAGCACCTGGCTGTTCAGCGATTCGGGTGGCGGGCTTTCCAGGTGTACAAGGGTGAACATCGTCAGTCTGGCTCCGGGGCGTGCGCGCTTGTGCGGTCGGCGAGGGCGGCATTGTAGCGTCCCCGGCTGGGCGTGCTGGCATCGATGTGCGGGTTGTTGCGTGCATCGGGCAGACGCTGAACGGCGCTGGCCTGGCTTGGGCTATGATGCGCGCCCGCGCAAGCCGCCCGCTGATCATCAGGTCACCATGTCCGTTAATGCCCTCTACACCGACCTGTCTGACTATTACGACCTGATGTGCGTCGATATCGACTACCAGGCGCAAAGCCACTGCATCCACCGGTTGCAGCAGCTGTTCGGCAACGCCGGCAGCCGCCACCTCGACCTGGCCTGCGGGACGGGGCCGCATGTGCAGCACTTTATCGCGGCCGGCTACACCAGCAGCGGCCTCGACATTAACCAGCCGATGCTGGACAAGGCCGCCATACGCTGCCCGCAAGCGCACTTCGCCTTGCAGGACATGTGCGGCTTTACCGTGAGCGAGCCGCTGGACCTGATCACCTGCTTTCTCTATTCCATTCACTACAGCGGCGGCATCGAACGGCTGAAAGCCTGTATCGCCAGCGCCCATGCTGCGCTCGCAGTCGACGGCCTGTTCTGCTTCAACGTGGTCGATAAGGGCAAAATCGACAACAGCCTGTTTACCGCACACAGCGCCCACTACGCGGACGGTCAGTTCACCTTCAGCTCCGGCTGGCATTACATCGGCGAGGGCGAGACGCAGATGCTGCGGCTGCAGATTGAAAAAACCACGGCCGAGCACACCCAAGTGTGGCACGACGAGCACCCGATGGTGGCGGTGGGCTTTATTGAGCTGCAGGCGTTGTTGCAGCCGTACTTTGCGGTGCATGTGTTTGAGCATGACTACCAGAAACTTATTCCGTGGGATGGCGTTTCCGGAAATGCGCTATTTGCCTGCGTAAAGATTTAGCGGGTTGATGCACAGTGCGGGCGGGCCGCGTTGTTTGCTCGTGAGATGCGATAGCGTGTTGCGAACCTGTGTGCTGGTTTCCTCTGGAAACGCGCAGGCACCGAACCATGGCACCTGCTAGTCATCCGTGCCAAGATTTGCCGGTAGATAAACGAGAGGTTTTGCCATGGACCTGCAGAAAATTGAGGATGAAGCTCTTCACCTTCCCAAGAAGGAACGTGCGCAGTTGATCCAGCGTTTGGTCCTGAGTCTGGAAGCCCCTTCAGAAGAGGAACTTCGATCAGACTGGTTGCTTGAGGCACGGCGGCGAGCAGAAGAGCTTGATAGTGGCTCGGCTCAGGCTGTGCCTGGTGATGAGGTGATGAAGAAGGCTAGAGCCCTGATTCGATGAATTATTCTTTTCACCCGGCAGCGGAAGCCGAGTTTCTGGAGTCTGTCGGTTATTACGAATCGAAGGTTCGCGGATTGGGTGGGGCCCTCATTACGGAATTCGAGGCTCTAGCCACATTGATTGGCGAGTCACCAAAAGCCTGGCGAGTTGAGCTTGAGCCAGATATCCGCAGAGTTCCCCTCCAGCGCTTTCCGTTATCCATCGTTTATCGGGAAAAGCCTGGCGGCTTTCAGATTCTGGCTGTATCCCATCACCGCCGACGCCCGCAATACTGGCTTGGCAGGCTTTAACTTAACCATCAAGGTGGACAAGCTTCGCGTTGTCCACCCTACAAGGCAGCTACCGTGCCACATGCCGCTGGTTTCAGGCCGGCTCTGGGGTGCGGTTTACCAGCAGCGCTCGCTGCAGCTGCAGCACCAAGGCATCGACCTGACTCAGGGCTTGAGCCACCGACTCGGCCAGCAGTTCTCCGCCGACTTCCTGGCCCTCGATGGCAATCTGGTGCACCTGGGTAATGCCGATAAAGCCGAGGGCGGTGATCAGGTTGGGTTCCAGGTGATTCATATGCGCCATCTCGCCGCCCACGCCAAAGCCGATGCCGCCTCGGGCCGAGAGGATAACGGCGTGCCGGGGGCGGTCGGCCAGCAGCGGCACGTAAGGCTCAAGCAGGTTGCCTTCATTGATATCCACGGTTCTGCCAGGGCGCACGATCTGGTCGATCCACGCCTTGAGCGCCGCCGGCATGCCGAAGTTGTAGAGCGGCGCGCCGATCACCAGCACATCTGCGGCAATCAACTCATCCACCAGCTGGTCGCTCTCGATCAGCGTGTCGTGCATCCATGGTTCGCGTTGCGCCTTGGGGGTAAAGGAGGAGGCGATCCAGTCGTGGTTGATGATCGACGGCGGCGTCTGGCCGATGTCGCGGTAGGTGAGGCTGTCCTGCCCGCGCCTGGCCAGCCACTGGCTGACAAAGCGCTGCGTGAGGTTGCGGCTGTGCGAGCCGTGTTGATCCTTGCCGGCGAGGCCGGGGCGGGCGCTGGCGTCCAGGTGCAGGATATGTGGCATGTCGAGTCTCCTTTCGAAGTTGAATTCATCTGTTATTCGCAGCAGACTCAGGCTAAGCCCAGCTAAAGCAGGCGACAAACGACGATTATTTTCAGGTATGGATGAGGAGAGTTCATCTATGGCGCAGCGCTGGTTACCTTCGCTTTCTGCCTTGCGCGCCTTTGAAGCGGCTGCGCGCCACCAGAGCGCCAAGCAGGCTGCCGAAGAACTCTCGGTAACCGCCACGGCGATTAGTCACCAGATTCGCGCGCTGGAAGAGTCGCTCGGGGTCGCGCTATTTCTGCGCAAGCCGCGCCAGCTGGAACTGACCGCCCAGGGGCGCGAGTTGCAGCAGGTGCTGGAAAGCGCCTTCGACAGCATCAGCGCCACGGCGGTACGCCTCAGCGCGGTGCCCTGTCGCCAGGCCATAACGCTTAGCACCACACCTGCAGTGGCGGTGCGCTGGTTGCTGTCCTGGGTGTGCATGCTGCGTGACGCTCATCCGAATATTGACCTGCGCATCCACGCCTCGCATGAGCCGGTGGCGCTGGATGGTGTGACCGCAGATATCGCCATCCGTTATGGCGACGGCCGCTGGCCGGGGCTGGTGGCGGAGAAGCTGTTCGACAACAGCTTTATCCCGGCCTGCAGCCCGCACCTCGGTCTGCACGATGCCGCCGAGCTGCCCAAGCATTCGCTGATTCACTTCCGCAATCAGGCTGCGGTGTCTTCACCGCTGGATTGGGCCCTGTGGCAGAAGCAGGCCCAGGTGCCGGGGCTGGACGTCAACGCCGGGCTGGTGTTTTCCGACGAGACCCATGCCGTCTCGGCCGCCATCGGCGGGCAGGGCGTGGCGCTGATGAGCCGTCAGCTGATCGAGGATGAACTGCGTGAAGGGCGCCTGGTACAACCCTTCGGCCCGGAACTGGAAGGCAAACCGTTCTTTCTGGTGTACCCGGAAAACCGCAAGAGTGATCCGACCATTCAGGCCGTGCGTGATTGGGTTATGGCGGTGCCGGGAGGGCTGTGTACGCTGTAGCGCAGGGCCCGCTTAGCAACGCGCGGGCCCTGGGTCGGTTTACTGCACCGGGCTCGCCGGCCGGTACTCGCGCTGGATATGCCCGGCCAGCTGAGCCTCGGTAAACCACACCGGCTTGGTCTTCATCTCGACGAACGTCGGCACCTGGTCGGCATAGTGCGGCGACTGGCTGTCGAGGGTGGCGCTGCCGAACTGGTGGATGCTGTCGCTGCTGAGCTTGCCCTGCTGGTCCCATTCGACGAAGAGGATGTAGGTGTCGCCGGCCACGGCCTTGAGCGTGCCATCCTCCTGCGCCTCGCCCCACACCGAGCGCAGGCTGTCCCACGAGCCGTCCAGCGCCAGGTTGGTTTCCCCGCGCACGATGCGGTTGACTTCGGCCCACTCGGGGTCGAGGCGGCCGAAGTGCTGCTTGAGCGTCCTGGCGGCGGCAAGCAGCGACTCGCTCAGGTCGGGCACCGGCAGCTTGGCCTCCTGGGCGCGGATCACCGGAGTGGTCGCGAGCAGGGCCAGGGCGGCGCCGCGATTGCCCCGCTCGCTGTTGTAATCCCACTGCTTGAGCTGGGCCTGCGCCGCGCGCAGTTCCTCATCGCCCTCCGCGTTCAGGGTCAGCATCTGCTGCACGCTGGCGACCAGCGCTGAGCGCTCGCTGTAGCGCAGGTCGTACTTGTACTGGCGGAACTCCTCACGGCTGATCGAGCGGTCGGCGGCGAAGGTTTCCTGCAGGCGCAGGGCGCGGTTGGTCATGTTGGTCTGGATGCCCATGCTCGCGGGGAAGTCCTGCGGGCGCAGGTCGTCGCCGGCTTCGCTGGCATGGAAGGGCGTGGCATTGGCGTTGAACAGCAGGCCGGAGGCGGGGTTCCACAGCTGCGGTGTGCGCTCGGCCGGCAGGTAGCCCTGCCAGATCAGATCGCTGCGGTCGCCGGGCAGGGTGCCGCTCCAGTCGATATCGGCTTTGCGGTCGGGGAACATGCCGTTGTAGACGTAGCCGACATTGCCGCGTTCATCGGCGTACAGGTAATTCAGCGCAGGCACCGCCTGCAGCGCCATGGCGGCCTGCCACTCGGCCAGGTTGCGCGCCTTGTTCAGCCGGTAGACCTGCAAGCCGCCACGGATTTCATCCATGCCGGCGTAGCGCAGGGCGAAGTCGCCGTGCTCGGAGCGCAGCACCGGCCCATGCTCGGAGCGCCAGACGGTTTTCGGCACCGGCATCAGCAGCGGCCCCCACAGCTTCACCCACAGCCAGGCGGTGGCTTGCTGCAGGTCGCGCCACTGGCCGTCCAGGCGGTACTGGTCGGGGTTGTCGGGGTTGATGGTCAGTTGATAGACATCGGCCAGGTCCGGGGCATTGACCGTGTTGGCCCAGCCGAGGTGTTGGTTGTGACCGTGCAGCAGGAAGGGCGAGCCGGGGAAGAAGCCGCCGGCCACATGCCAGCCCTCATCGCTCTGCAGCACGGCCTCATACCAGGCTACCGGGCCGGTGTAGGGCTGGTGCGAGTTGACCAGCAGGCGGGTGACACCATCGCTGGAGCGACCCGGCGCCACCGCCACGCCGTTCGAGCCGGTAGGCGTCTTGACCAGCTCGGCCTTGCCCTCGAAGACCTGTTTGAGGGTTTTATCCAGGCCATAGAAGAACGGCATCTTGAACAGGAAGCCGGCCGCCACGTCCTCGCCGGTCATCGGCAGTGCCGAGGCCACGACCTTGTCCGGGTGCTGTGCGGCATAGAGGTTCACGCCGTCGGCATAGGCCTGCATCACGGCGCGTACATCGGCGGGCAGGTCGCGCTCGTAACGGGCCTGCACGGTGGGCCAGATATTCAGCAGGCTGACCACATAATCGCCCGGTGCCGCCGAGCTGCCCTTGCTCATGGCCAGGCGGCCGCGCACGGCCATGGTCACGTCCTGGATGGTGGCGTAGTCGTCTTCGGCGTGGGCATAGCCGAAGCCGAAGGCCACGTCGCTGTCGCGCGCACCGAAGATATGCGGCACGCCCCAGCTGTCGCGCACGATGCGTGCGTCATAGGCCTTGGCCCGCTCCAGCAACTCGGCCGTGTCGATGCGCTCGCGCTGTTGCCAGAGGCTGGCGGCAAGCAGGCTGATGAGGATAAGGGCGAGCAACAGCAGCAGGGCGCGGAGCAGACGCAAGGTGGTCGAGCGACGGGGCATGTTGAGTTCCGAGGCAGCCTGAGGGAGTGCTGGAGAGTAACAAGAACCTCGGTTTTGCAGGTGGGCTTATTGCCTTGGGAAAGTACGACGCGAATTGCCGGGCTGTTTGAATACGTGGGAGGGGCTTTAGCCGCGACATACAACAGATGTGCAGTTGACCGCCGCAGTCCGTAGGGCGGATGACGCTTTTTACCCGCCATTGCGGCGGTTCTCCGGGCTACTTGCTGATTGATGGCTTAAACCAGGGTAATGGCAACGCATGGCGCTTCATTTTCAAGCTTTGAAAGAAAGTGTTAGCGCGTTTTGTCGGTGTTTCTCCGTGGTGGGATCGACCAGGATGATCCCAGTCCACAGCGAGTGACAACGATGAAACCTCCGATCAAACACTTAGGCTATTGGTTGTGTGCGCTGATGTTCACTGCCGTCGCCGGATGTGCAAGCCAACCTCCTGAAAGAGCCAACACCATGAGCAAACCACTGGTATCCCTTGCTGTACTCAAAGCCAAACCCGGTAAAGAAGAGGCGCTTAAAGCGGGCTTGTTGACCCTCATAGAACCAACGCGGGCCGAGCCGGGCAACCTTGATTACGTGTTGTTTGAGCGACGGGATGAACCTGGCACGTTCTATATGCGTGAAGCGTTCAAGGACCAGGCGGCGCTGGATGCGCATTTTGCGACGCCGTATTTTCAGCGGTTTGCCGCTACGGCTGATGATCTGCTTAGTGAGCCATTGCAGCTGATTTTCTTGGAGCAGGTTTCGAACTGAGTGTTAGCCATGGGCTGTTGTCGTTGTTGAACGGCCCGAGTTGTGTACAGACGCCGCTTCTATGTTGCCTCGCTGAGCGGTTCCCCTGTCGTGGTTAACGGAAATCGTGTCCCCGATTGTTTTTCGGAGCGTGGGGACGTTGAAATCGCGCACGCGAAAAAAAGCCGGCTGATTGGGCCGGCTTTTTTTCTGGCAGCAGTTCCGATGTAGTCATGCGGGTTCTCGATCAGACAGTCGGAGCTACCTTAGGCAACGCGGCTTTCGATCAGGCGGTCAGAACCACCTTCGGCAACGCGGTTTTCGATCAGACGGTCAGAACCACCCTCGGCAACGCGGTTTTCGATCAGACGGTCAGAGCCACCTTCGGCAACGCGGTTTTCGATCAAGCGGTCAGAACCACCTTCGGCAACGCGGTTTTCGATCAGACGGTCAGAGCCACCTTCGGCAACGCGGTTTTCGATCAGGCGGTCAGAGCCACCTTCGGCAACGCGGTTTTCGATCAGACGGTCAGAACCACCCTCGGCAACGCGGTTTTCGATCAAGCGGTCGGAACCACCTTCAGCGACC
>Ga0247831_1000219_pt1 | contig 128162 bp, 129 predicted proteins | sample LaCruzMarch2015__9_FD_192406 | JGI IMG/M metagenome (GOLD analysis project Ga0247831, IMG submission 192406) | Freshwater microbial communities from meromictic Lake La Cruz, Castile-La Mancha, Spain - LaCruzMarch2015_1m | ecosystem: Environmental > Aquatic > Freshwater > Lake | place: Spain...
CGGCTTTGGAGTCAACGCAAACCTGAAGGAGTTTATTTGCTGCCACATCACATTTATTGGCGAGATATTTCTCATTAGCAAGTTTTTGTAAGGAATCAAGTTCACTTATTTTTCTAATTGAATCGACTGCTTCATTTTCTCTACGTGCTTTTTCGGCTGCAATCTCACCACAGCGTTGTGTAAGTCGATTTGTTGAACGTGCGCAATCATCGGGTGCGAGTGCGTTGTCGGCAGCAAGAGTTGCAGCGCGATCCGCTGTATTTTTTGCCTCATTTTCAAGTCTTGCTTTTTCACCCGCACTATCGATACAACGTTGTAAGAAACGATTGGTTGAACGAGCACAATCATCAGGTGCGAGTGCATTGTCCGCAGCAAGGGTTGCTGCGCGATCAGCTGCACTTTTTGCTTCATTCTCAGCTACCGCACGCGCAGTTTCAATATCTGTGCATCGTTGAAGGTAACGGTTAGTTGAACGTGCGCAATCATCAGGTGCAAGTGCGTTATCAGCTGCAATAGATGCCGCACGATCAGCTGCATCCTTTGCTGCGTTATCTCGCGCCGTCTGTTCTTCTTGTAATCTCCTTGCAACTTGAGCCGCTTCATAAGCCTCTTGCACAAGTTTTGCGATCGCTAGATTTTCAGCAACACAAGCAGGAGTAATCGACTCCGGATAATCCTGGCATCCTGCATTTGCAGCAGGTGCAGAAATGAAATTAATTGAGGATAGTAAAAGCGCAAAGGCAATTGCATTGACTGTGCTGCGCATGATTCCCCCAATTTTTAGAAAGTATATGGTGCGCCTGGCAGGAATCGAACCTGCGACCTAATGCTTAGAAGGCATTCGCTCTATCCGACTGAGCTACAAGCGCATTTACCTGCGTAAGTCTACCGATCGCAACAGGTAAGGTTTCTCCCTATGGCTGAGTTTATTTATACGATGAAAAAGGCGCGTAAGGCGCATGGGGACAAAGTAATTCTCGATGATGTCACCCTGATGTTTTTGCCTGGCGCCAAGATCGGTGTGCTTGGACCCAACGGTGCCGGTAAGTCGACGGTACTTCAGATAATGGCCGGCCTGCAACAGCCCTCCAATGGTGAGGCTTACTTAACTCCTGGTTACTCAGTCGGAATCTTGTTACAAGAGCCACCACTAAATGAAGATAAAAATGTGCTCGAGAATGTGCAAGAGGGTGTTGCTGAAACTATTGGATTACTAAATCGATTTAATGCAATCTCGGAGGAGATGGCAAACCCAGATGCTGATTACGACAAGTTGTTAGCTGAGATGGGCACATTGCAAGAGCAATTAGATCATCGCAACGCTTGGGATTTAGATTCACAGTTAGAGCAAGCGATGGATGCACTTCGTTGTCCAGCACCAGATTCAGATGTAAAGGTGTTATCAGGTGGTGAGCGTCGTCGAGTTGCCCTTTGTAAATTGTTATTACAGAAGCCAGATTTATTGTTACTTGATGAGCCAACTAACCATTTAGATGCTGAATCTGTTTTATGGCTAGAGCAACATCTAAGTAAGTATGAAGGAACAGTTGTTGCAATTACCCACGATCGTTACTTCCTAGACAATGTTGCGCAATGGATTCTTGAATTAGATCGAGGTCGTGCCTATCCATATGAAGGAAATTACACAACATATTTAGAGACCAAAGAAGCTCGTATGAAGGTGGAAGGTCAGAAGGATGCCAAACGTTCAAAGCGTTTGAAGGAAGAGCTCGAGTGGGTGCGCATGAATGCAAAGGGGCGCCAGGTAAAATCAAAGGCACGTCTTGCACGTTATGAAGAGATGGCAGCTGAGGCAGACAAGACTCGTAAGTTAGATTTTGAAGAGATTCAAATTCCACCTGGCCCACGGTTAGGAGATGTTGTCGTTGAGGTTGATCATCTAGTTAAAGGCTTTGATGATCGCATCTTGATCGATGATCTATCTTTCACATTGCCACGAAATGGAATTGTTGGAATTATCGGACCAAATGGTGCAGGTAAGACAACACTATTTAAAACAATTTTAGGTATGGAAAAACCTGATTCTGGAAATGTGAAGGTGGGCGATACGGTAAAGATTTCATATGTTGATCAATCACGGGGTGGTATTGATCCGAAGAAATCATTGTGGGAGGTTGTCTCAGATGGTCTTGATTTCATAAAGGTGGGCAATGTTGAGATGCCAAGCCGGGCGTATGTTTCAGCATTTGGTTTTAAAGGACCAGATCAACAAAAGCCTGCTGGTGTTTTATCTGGTGGAGAGCGCAACCGGTTAAATCTGGCGTTAACACTTAAGCAGGGTGGAAATTTACTTCTGCTTGATGAGCCAACAAATGATTTAGATGTAGAAACACTTGGATCATTAGAGAATGCATTACTTGAGTTTCCAGGTTGTGCCGTTGTGATCTCTCACGATCGCTGGTTCCTAGACCGAATTGCAACCCACATCTTGGCTTATGAGGGTGAATCAAAGTGGTTCTGGTTTGAAGGAAACTTTGAAAGTTATGAAGAGAATAAGATCGCCAGATTAGGTATTGATGCAGCGCGGCCACATCGTGCAACATATCGAAAGTTAACCCGATGAAGTACACCCACAAAGCATTTGTTCGCTGGGATGATTTAGATGCATTTGGTCATGTAAATAATGCAAAGTATTTAACCTATGCCCAAGAGGCACGATTTGATTGGGGCTGGTTTAGCTTTTCTGAGAAGAGTGAGAAGCCAGTATTAATGGAGATGGTGGTCGGTCGCGCCGAGGTTGATTACTTAATTCCCATGACTGAGGGTGGCTGTTTTTATGATGTTAATTTATGGGTGGAAAAGATTGGCAATTCATCCTTTGTAAATGGCTACGATGTCACAAAAAATGGCGTAGTTTACGCAAAGATGAAGACGGTTCAAGTAGCAATTGATTTAACAACTCGTAAATCTCGCCCACTAAATGATGAGGAACGAGCCTTCTTAAATAAGTTTTTAGAGAATAATTAGTGTCCCAAGAAAGCTTTTATGAACGCGCCGGCGGTGAGCGCACATTTAATGATTTAGTCTCACACTTCTACGCATTAGTTGCAGTTAATCCAATCCTTCGCCCGATGTATCCAGATAATGATTTGCATGGTGCCGGTCGCCGGTTGCAATTGTTTTTAGAACAATACTGGGGCGGTCCATCCACCTACAGCGAGGAGCGCGGTCATCCAAGACTTCGCATGCGTCACGCCGAGTTTCATATTGATAGCGCAGCACGTGACGCCTGGTTGCTGTGCATGAAGGATGCAGTAAATGGACTAGAGATCGCCGATGATTTAAAGGCCGAGCTTTGGCAGTACCTAGAGCTTGCGGCAAACTCAATGGTGAATCAAGTAGATTAAATTTTAGGCTGGGACTTATTACCAATCTTTAGGATTTCACCATTGCGTAGGTACCAAATAGTTCCTTCGTTATCTCGCACAGTTGTAATTCGCAGGCCTACTGTTTCAACAACTCCAGTTATATCTAGAACATTTACCTGATCACCAACGCCATATTGATCCTCAACCAACATAAAAATTCCAGATAAAATATCGCGAACCAGTGTCTGCGCACCGAGACCAAGTGCCACACCAATTACACCGGCGGATGCAATTAGCGGTCCAAGATTGAAACCAAACTCTGACAAGATCATAAAGATTGCAATCAGCCAGATACTTCCATTTAAGGTTGATTTCAAAACTGTGCCAGTTGTCTTTGCGCGCTCTTTCTGTCGAGCTCCCGCACGTTTTGGTCCTGGAATTAAATCAGCATCAGCAATTCGCAGCATCGCTCTGGTGATTGCCCGGCCACCAAATACTTGGATTGAAAGGGCAAGCAGAGTGATAACGGTTATATTCAGAGGGGCGCCGGTAAACCAGTCGAAGGCGCTCTGCAGATTCTCATTAAATTTCATAATATGAGAAAACCTTAACCTAAATGTTAAGGGGATTTGGCAGACAAATACTGTTTTTTTGCCCTATCTCGGGCAAGATGTACCCACCAGCGCGAGCCACGCGTTGATCTAAAAGGAGAAGCTTTCAGTGTCACAAACTTTGGTACTGAACGCCACCTACGAGCCACTAGGTGTCGTCTCAGAGCGACGAGCGTTGATCCTCGTCTTAAATCAACGTGCCATTTCCGTTGAGGATTCAAATCGAATTCTGACCTACGCCCGCGGCTCAATAACTCTGCCCGCCGTTATTAAATTAAATAAATTTGTTCGCATTCCTTATCGCCACGCAGTTCCACTTTCACGTCGTGCAATCTTTGCCCGCGATAACAATCGCTGTGTTTACTGTGGAGTTACCGCAACCTCAATCGACCATGTAATTCCAAGATCACGTGGTGGCGGACATAATTGGGAGAATGTGGTTTCGGCTTGCCATAAGTGCAATCATGTAAAAGCTGATAAAACTTTAAAAGATTTAGGTTGGCGCTTGCGCAATATTCCGCGCGAACCAGTGGGCGCTGCTTGGCGAATTTTAGGAACTGGTAAACCTGACTTAAGTTGGATTCCTTACTTAAAACCCTTTGGTGTCGAAGCGATGGGAGCAGCAAGCGCATGAATGAAGATGGAGCAATGCCAGGTGAGGGCTTAACCGCACTGGAAACTTCGCTCTACTTTTTTGCCGCGCCTCTTGGATTATTTCTTTTAATCTCAGTAATAGTTTGGGCAGCGACCGCTGACCGTAAAGGCAGTAAGGCAAAGAGCAGGGGCTCTCTTACTCAGATCGAGTAATTACTTATCTCTTGCTTGCGCCTTAAGTGCACGATCTAACGCATCCCTACCCTCTGAAACTAACCGGCGAAGTCCGGCCTGACCATCCTTGCCAGTTGTATCAAGCCAATTGATTGTTTTATCAAGAGTCTCTTGAGTTGTAATAAATACTGGGTATAAAGCGGTCGCAAATTTGCTAGCAACCTCATATGACTTCTTACCCCAAGTCTCTAGAAGTAGATCAAAGTAAGGATCAACATATGCAGCAAGTAGAGGCCGGTGCAGCGCTCGTTGGAAGCCGGCAATCTGTGCTTCACGAACAGAGGTTGAGATCTCTACAGTTGTAAGCGAGCTCCAAGTTTGCGCCTTAGCATCTGGTGTTGGCATTGCCGCAAGGCAGGTGGCGTGTGCAAGTTGGCCAGTTAATGTGTTGTCCTTTAATAACTCAGCAGATAATGCAGCCTTATCCATTAAGCCACGTTCAGTTAATGCAGTTACAAATGTCCAGCGAAGATCTGCATCAACCTTTAGGCCAGCTAACTTTCCATCTAATAACTCTTTGATTAAATCATTGTGTTCAGCACTTGCTGCAAATGAGGTGAAGTTACGAGCAAATTGAAGTTGGTGATCGCTGCCAGCTTTTGCACTGCACACCATTGCTTCATAAGCATTACCAACCTTTAATCTGGCAGAGTCACGCTTTTTTGGATGCGAGTAAAGTTCAACCGCTGTAACTAATTGATTGGCAATGATTGTTACCGTTGCAATGTCATCCTCACCTGGCAGGCCAGCTAATGCGATATCAATAAAGTCAGCTGCGCTAATTTCAGCATCTCGCAACATATCCCAAGCGGCCGACCAGCAAAGTGCGCGGGTTAGTGAATCATCAATCTTTCCAATGTGCGCCTTTAAGGTTGCAATCGAGCGATCATCAAATCGCACCTTGCCATATGAAAGATCGCGATCATTTATTAAAAGCAGATCAGCAACTTTCTGACCTGCTAGCTCATTAACAACTGTCTTGGCACCAGCTACATCTAATTCCACTGATTTACGAAGTGCAACCTTGTTACCAAGTAGATCATATAAACCAATCGCCATTCGATGTGGTCGAAGTTGATTTGATCCGGCTGGCATCGTTGGTGGCTCTTGAATGATTGCAACAGATTTGTAAGTATCGCCATCAATTTCAAGGGCTGGGCGTAATGTATTAACACCTGCTGTTTGTAACCAGGTTGAAACCCAAGGCTTTAGATCCCGGCCACTAGTTGTAGTTAACTCATCTAATAAATCATCAAGTGTGGTGTTTTTAAAGGCGTGCTTAGCAAAGTACTTTTGTAGGCCAGCGATAAAGTTTTCACGACCAACATGTGCTACTAATTGTTGAAGTACAGAGGCACCTTTTGCATATGAAATACCATCAAAGTTTCCAGCAACGGTATCAATATCAACCATGTCAGTGACGATTGGGTGGGTTGATGAGAGTTGATCTTGGCGATAAGCCCAATTCTTTCGCTCTTGATTAAAGCCGGTCCAAGAGTTTTTAAATCTTGTTCCTTCCACCATTGCTAAGTAGGAGGACCACTCGGCAAATGATTCATTGAGCCAAAGATCATCCCACCACTTCATGGTGACCATATTGCCAAACCACATGTGAGCCATTTCGTGCAAAATTGTGTTAGCCCGCGCGTTATACATGCGCTCTGTTACCTTGGATCTAAATACTAGTAAGCGCTCTAAGAAGGTTACGGCGCCAGCATTTTCCATCGCACCCCAGTTGAAATCAACAACTGCAATTTGATCATACTTTTCAAATGGATACTCAAGGCCAAATACCTTTTCAAAGTAGGCAAAGCCTTGCTTGGTAATTAAGAAAATATCCTCGGGATCTAAATGTTCAGCCAATGATTTACGGCAGTAAATTCCAAGTGGCACAGTTTTTTTTCCAACATAAGTATCTTTAACTGAGTAGTAAGGACCAGCGACTAAGGCGGTGATGTAGGTAGAAATTCTTGGTGTTGGTGTAAATGACCACTGCACCCGGTTATTACCTAAATCAACCTTCTCCTTTACTGGATTGTTAGCAACGACCTCCCAATGCGATGGCACGATTGCAGTTAATGTAAATATCGCCTTCAAATCTGGTTGATCAAAACATGGATACATCTTTCGAATAAAAGCGGTCTCACCCTGTGAGTAGAGGTAAACCTCTTTATCAACTGGATCTACCGATCGTTGTAATCCCTCACCGGTATTTGAATAAAGTGCTTCTAGTTCTAGCACTAACTCATTTTCAGCAGCTAGATCCTTTAAGTAAATTGTTTCACCATCATAATTTGAGGTATCTACTGGCTTGCCATTTAAGGTGGCTGAAATTACTCGTTTGGCCACTGCGTCGATAAAGGTGTCATAGCCAACCTTGTTACATGAGAAGGTGGCAATTGTTTTCGACAAGAAGCTTTCCTCACCAGTTGTCACATCTAATGTGACCTCATAGCCATGCATTTGAATATGAGCAGATCGCTCACGAGCCTCAGCACGGGTGGAGTTTAAACCTGGCACATTTACTCCTTATTATTAACTCTTCATTGCTCGTATACAGGTATCCAATCAGAGATTGCAGGTTAAACCAAGATGGAACGGCCATCCAATCGAAGTTACGCCCTTCGGGGTAATCGACCAACAAGAGCACAAGGTTTAGCGATGCAAACGCAGTGGGCCAACTTTAGTTTGCAGGTTGAAAGCGAATTAAAACTAAATGATTTGTTTCCAGATTTTAAAGAGGTGATTTTAGAGATTGGCTCTGGTATGGGCGAGGCAACTGCGCAGATTGCGGAGCACTTTCCAAATACGGGATTTCTTGCAGTTGAAATGCATTACCCAGGTTTGGGTGCGCTGTTGATGTTAGCGGCTGATAAAAAGTTACAAAATATTAAGTTAATTCGGGAGGATGCTACCCATTTACTAAATAACTTTATTCCCGATAACTCAATTGATGCAGTGCATCTATTTTTTCCAGATCCATGGCCGAAGAATCGTCAACATAAGCGACGAATTGTGCAGGATGAATTCGTCGAGTTAATTGCTAGCAAATTAAAGCCAGCTGGCTATATTCACATCGCCACAGATTGGCAGCCATATGCTGATTGGATAAAGGTGCGATTTGATAGCAACCAGAGATTTAGCGGGGGAGTAATTGAACGCCCAGATTGGCGGCCAATCTCTAAGTTTGAAGGCCAGGGATTAAAGAAGGGTCACGCAGTTACTGATTTTAGGTATAAAAAGATTAAATAGTTCCAGTTGTTTCGAACTTACCGATCTGATTAATTCTGCGAACATGCCGCTCATCATTGGTAAATGGTGTTGCTAAAAAGGTATCTACAAGTTGTAAACAAAAGGCCTCATCATGCATGCGGCCACCAATTGAAATCACATTTGCATTGTTGTGCTCACGGGCAAGCTTTGCAGTTTCAACCGACCAAACTAAGGCTGCTCGAACACCCTTTACTTTATTAGCTGCCATTTGCTCGCCATTGCCAGAGCCGCCTAAAACAATTCCGATAGAGGCTGGATCATTGGCCGTTGCTTGTGCCGCTGGAATACAAAAAACTGGGTAATCATCTAGTGCGTCATATTGGTGCGGTCCGTGATCAGTTACATCATGGCCAGCTTTTTTCAGGTGCTCGATTATCTTTGCTTTAAATTCAAGCCCGGCATGATCGCTGCCAATATGGATCTTCATGTTTGTAGTTTGGCAGAAAACAGTTTCGGCCCGCTCATTTTCATGAGCAAGGCCGAAAGTGTCTAGGGGAAGTGCGTACTTCCGAGGTGGTTACGCCCTAAGTGTTAAGCGCGGTAACCGCTCTTGAAACCCCTATAACCTTTGTGCTTAACGTTATTTACCATCTTGGTTACTCGGTCTGTAGTTTTCGCCTTTTGGGCTGCAGCCTGCGTTGCACTTACCTTTCCGGCAGCAACTGCTGAATCAATCTGCTTATTAACCTCAGCTGACAAAGCGGTAATCAATGCATCCTTTTTCTCACCAGCGATTTGAGCAAGTGATTCGCCAGCTTTCATTCTGGCTTTAACCGTATCTAATGTGATTCCGAGAGTTGAGGTAATAACAGCATCGAGTGATGCTCGGTTTGCCTCCTTCATCGCCTTTGCTGCACCACGAAGATCTGTTGCGGCTTTAGCGATCGCATCTGCTTGCGATTGAGTAATTGTTCCATTGTTTACCAAAGTAGATAGGAGTGAGTTAATTCCCTTTCCTTCTCTACCGCCCATGCGATCATCTGCTGATGCAAAGCTTGCACCAGAAACCGATAGTGCAACTGCGGTTGAAACAACTGCGGCAATTAATTTCTTATTCATTGGTCCTCATTTCAATTTACAACTTCAAGCACATCTGTACTCGATGTGTTTATGTAACAGCCCATAACTGGGGAAATTATCCGACACATCTGAGAAGGAGGTTAGAGTTTAGAGCCACCCCCATGAGTGCTAGCACTCACTGCCCAAAGGATATCGCAGTTGAATGAGTGCCAGCATTCTTGATCACACAGAGTAACCGAGCGCAAAATATTTCTTACCTAGTCAAAGCGGCAAGGTAAGAATCCTTGAGCACAAGGAGATAGCGCACGATAATGAGAGTGGATTCAAGTAGATTAATTAAGGTTTTGATTGCTTCAGTATTAATTACCTCCATAAACTCAACAAACTTATATGCAGCGGGAAGAAATACATCACTTCCTGCAAATACCGTTTTAAGTGGCAGCGGTGTTCCATCAGCCAAGGTTGGAATTGATGGCGACTTTTATATCGATACTAAATCATTAAATATTTATGGCCCAAAAACCAAAAACAAATGGCCACTTCCTGTTTCATTAAAAGGTCCGGCTGGGCCAATTGGACCTGCAGGTGTTGATGGAAAAAATGGTGCACCTGGTTCATCATCTGTAAGTAGTGGCGGTGTTGGACCTGCAGGACCCGCAGGCCCAGCCGGACCAGTTGGACCAGCGGGACCAACAGGTGCAACTGGACCAGCAGGAAGTGGAAGCGGAAGTGTTGGACCAACTGGTGCAACTGGACCTGCCGGACCAACTGGGCCGAAGGGAGAGACTGGAACTGCTGGTGCAGTTGGACCATCTAATGTTCAAATGATTTCAATAAACTCTTGGACAATTTCTACAAATACTCCCAATGGAATTTCTGAATCAACAGCCTTCGGCAATCTTGAGGCCGGTAAAAAATACTTTTACTCAATTATCGTAAAAGGAATTGCAGCCAGCACTGTTTCAAGATTCAGAGCTGGGCTGGAATTAAAGAGTTCTGACGCTTCATCGACGCCGGATTATGAGTACAGCTATGCATTCGCATCTACTCACGCTTCTGGAGCAAATAACTCGAGGCTTTCATTTGTTGTGAGCGGAACAATTTCTGTTACAAATAATTGCCAGTTTTCTATAGCAATTTCAGATGGTGAAGGTTCAGGCAATTCAGTTTCCCTATCAGGTAAAGCATTCATTCAACTGGTGGGAGCAATAAATTAAAAGATATGGAGCGGGTGACCGGGATTGAACCGGCACAGCTAGCTTGGAAGGCTAGAACTCTACCATTGAGCTACACCCGCAATTTGGTTGCGTGATCTGCTACTGCATTAACAAGTTTAACTTGTTTAGCGGTAGCAAGGTCATACCTTATTACCTCGGTTAGTAGAAGGGAAAATTACCCTTTAGACTATGCGCCTTACGCCGACGGGGCGTAGCGTAGTGGCTAGCGCGCCTGCTTTGGGAGCAGGAGATCGTGGGTTCGAATCCCTCCGCCCCGACCAAAATCTTTTTCATTAACAATTACAGGGAGAGCCAATTGAAGAGCGCTGTTGAACAATTATCACCAACACGTGTGAAGCTTTCAGTTGATGTTACCTTTGAAGAGTTAAAGCCACATATCTCAGCTGCTTACCAAACATTAAGTGAGCGGATAAATATTCCGGGATTCCGTAAGGGCAAAGTTCCGGCGGCGATGATTGATCAACGCGTAGGTCGTGGCGCTGTATTGGATGAGGCGATCAACGCCGCACTGCCAACCTTTTACTCACAAGCCGCTAAAGAAAATAATGTATTGGTAATTGGTCGCCCAACTGTAGATATCAAAGAGCTAAAAGATAATGAGTCACTCTCATTCACAGTTGAAGTGGATGTTCGTCCAGATTTAAAGCTGCCCAACTTCTCCACACTTGAAATTACTGTAGATGATGTTGCTGTCTCTGATAAAGATCTAGATGAGCAGATCGATGCATTGCGCGCTCGCTTTGGCACCTTAAGCACAGTTGAGAAAAAGGTAGAGGATAAGGATTTTGTCACCATCGATTTAGTTGCAACCGCAGATGGCAAAGAGCTAGATGGTGGAACTGCAAATGACATCTCATACGAGGTTGGATCTGCTCGAATGATTGATGGCCTAGATGAGGCGCTAATTGGTTTATCCGCAAATGAGAGCAAAGAGTTCTCAACTCAATTAGTTGGCATGGATGAGGGCGAAAGTGGAAATGTAAAGGTAACGGTCAAAGCGGTTAAGCATCGCGACCTGCCACCAGTAGATGATGCATTTGCCAAGATGGCATCTGAGTTTGAAACCATCGCTGAGTTAAAAGCTGATTTAAAGAGCCGATTAACAAAGTTAAAAGAGATGGAACAGGGTGCACAAGCCCGCGACCTGCTTGTCGAAAAGTTAATTGGCATGATCGAGATTCCGCTGCCACAAGAGATTATTGAGGCAGAGGTAAATGAGCATCTAGAAAAAGAGGGTCGCCTCGAGGATGAAAAACACCGCGCTGAAGTAAATATTGAGGTCAGCCAAACAATTCAACGTGAGTTCTTACTTGATTCAATTGTGAAGGCAGAGTCAGTTTCAGTTAATGAGTCTGAGTTAACTGAGTACCTTGTTCGTGCATCACAACGTTATGGCATGACGCCTGATCAATTTATTAAAGAGGTATCAGAGGCGGGGCAGATCACAACTATGGTGGCCGAGGTTGCCAGAGCAAAGGCGCTTGCCGGAGTTTTGGGTCGTGTAAAAGTTATCGATAAATCTGGGAAAAAGGTTGATCTAGAAGCACTTCGCCCAAAGGAAGCCGAGACAACACCGGCTGAAGCGAAATAATCGCTCACGGCGAACAACTCTCAGGCTCAATTGCGGAAGCAATTTACGCAAAATATTGTTAAGGTCAATACATATATTTCAAGGAAAATCTTTATAGAGGAGAGCTAAGTGGATTTAACAACAGCACCACGCAATGCTGCATCAGGCATGGGTGGACTTGATGATCAGGTTTACCAACGCTTATTAAAAGAGCGAATTATTTTCCTAGGCTCTGTTGTTGAAGATTCAATGGCAAATGCAATCTGCGCACAGATGTTATTACTTGCTGCAGAGGATCCAGATAAGGATATTTACCTTTACATCAACTCACCTGGTGGATCTATCTCCGCTGGCATGGCAATTTACGACACTATGCAATACATCAAAAATGATGTTGCAACAGTTGCAATGGGTCTTGCCGCTTCAATGGGTCAATTTTTATTATGTGCCGGAGCAGATGGCAAGCGATACGCGCTGCCACACGCTCGCATCATGATGCACCAACCATCAGGTGGAATTGGCGGAACTGCATCAGATATCAAGATTCAAGCAGAGCAGATGTCATTTACTAAGAAGAAGATGGCTGAATTAATCGCCTTCCACACCGGTCAAAAGGCAGAACAGATCGAGGAAGATTCAGATCGTGATCGTTGGTTCAATGCCGAGGATGCGAAGAAGTATGGCTTTGTTGATCATGTTGTTAAATCAGCTGGACAAGTATCTGGAAGTGGCGGAACCTCACGATGAATCAAGGCATGAATATCAACAAGGTAAATGAAATAAGCTCACGTTATGTTCTTCCAACAATTGAAGAGCGCACTAGCTATGGTTACAAGCGTCTTGATCCATACACAAAGTTATTTGAAGAGCGCATTATTTTCCTAGGTCAACCAATTGATGACACTGTGGCAAATGATGTAATGGCTCAGCTATTAACCCTGGAATCAATGGATCCAGATCGCGACATCATGATGTACATCAACTCTCCAGGTGGATCATTCACTGCATTAACTGCAATTTATGACACCATGCAATTTGTTCGACCAGATGTAATGACAATCTGTTTGGGACAAGCAGCCTCTGCAGCAGCGATCTTGCTTGCTGGTGGTGCTGCCGGAAAACGTTATGCACTAGAGCATGCTCGAATTTTGATTCACCAACCGTACTCCGAGGGTGGCGGACAAGGATCTGATATCGAGATTCAAGCAAGAGAAATCCTGCGCATGCGCACCTTGCTAGAAGAGATGTTGGCGAAGCACTCAAAGAAATCTAAAGAGGAGATTGCAAAAGATATCGAGCGCGACAAGATTCTTACTGCAGCTGAATCAGTTGAGTATGGACTTATCGATCAGGTTCTCGCATCTCGTAAGGCGAAAGCAAAAGCTTAAATCTCCACTCTTTTTGCAATTCGTCTATAAGCGAACAGGTTTACCCACACTTTTGCCGCGCCATTAAGCGTGCTCGATCTACCCTTATCACCTTCCCTCAATGAACTAGGAGATTACAAAAGTGAGCGCAAAGATTGGCGAAGGCAGTGATCTGCTTAAGTGTTCCTTCTGTGGCAAAACTCAAAAACAGGTAAAGAAGTTAATTGCCGGACCTGGTGTTTATATTTGTGATGAGTGTATTGATCTATGTAATGAAATTATTATTGATGAATTAAATGAGACCAGCACCCTTGGCTTGCAAGAGTTGCCAAAGCCACAAGAGATCTACGAGTTTTTAGATCAGTATGTAATTGGCCAAGATCGCGCAAAGAAATCATTATCAGTTGCGGTATATAACCACTACAAGCGTGTGCAATCAGGTGGCGGCAAGCGCGAGGATTCAGTTGAATTATCAAAATCAAATATCTTGATTTTAGGACCAACTGGTTGCGGAAAAACTCTATTGGCTCAAACCTTAGCCAGAATGCTCAATGTGCCATTTGCGATAGCGGATGCAACCGCATTAACCGAGGCTGGTTATGTGGGCGAGGATGTTGAAAACATCTTGTTAAAGTTAATTCAAGCTGCAGATTTTGATGTGAAAAAAGCTGAGACCGGCATTATCTATATTGATGAAATCGATAAGGTTGCTCGCAAAGCTGAGAACCCATCAATTACTCGCGATGTATCGGGTGAAGGTGTCCAGCAAGCATTACTTAAGATTCTTGAAGGAACAACTGCGTCAGTGCCACCACAAGGTGGTCGCAAGCACCCACATCAAGAGTTCCTACAAATTGATACTACTAATGTTTTGTTTATTGTGGGTGGAGCTTTTGCTGGACTTGAGAAAATTATTGAAGGTCGAAAGGGTAAAGCTGGGGTTGGCTTTAATGCCAAGTTACAAACAATTGATGATGCAGTAGTAACTGATATTTTTGGTGATGTTATGCCAGAGGATCTATTGAAGTTTGGCATGATCCCAGAGTTCATTGGTCGTCTGCCAATTTTGACCTCAGTTGAAAATCTTGATCAAAAAGCGTTGATGCAAATTTTAGTTGAGCCAAAAAATGCATTGGTAAAGCAGTATCAAAAGTTGTTTGAGCTAGATGATGTTGAATTAGATTTCTCAAATGAGGCGCTCGAGGTTGTAGCTGATCTTACAATTAAACGCGGAACTGGTGCGCGTGGACTTCGTGCAATTATGGAGGAGACCTTGCTTGCAGTTATGTATGAAGTACCAAGCCGCAAAGATGTCGAAAAGGTAGTTATTACGCCAGCAGTTGTTCGTAAAGAGGAGGAGCCAACTTATGTTCCTCGTTCAATTGGAAGCGCAAAGCGAAACAAGGGCGAGAAGAGTGATAAAAACGCCGAGGAAAAAACAGCGTAATTCGATCCTCTAGACTTGCACTCTGATGAGCGGTGAAAATAAGAAAGAACTTGCAGCAGCCTTTGTGCCGGCAGATATCGAAGCACCGCTTTACAAAAAATGGTTAGCTGCTGGTTACTTCAAAGCGGATGAGAACTCAACAAAACCGCCATTTACAATTGTAATTCCTCCACCAAATGTCACCGGCTCACTGCATATTGGTCACGCGCTAGATCACACAATTCAAGATCTATTAATTCGCATGAAACGGATGAAGGGCTTTGAAGCGCTTTGGTTACCTGGAATGGATCACGCCGGAATTGCTACGCAAAATGTTGTAGAAAAAAAGTTAGCGGCAGAAGGAAAATCCCGTCATGATCTAGGACGAGAAGAGTTTGTGGCAAAGGTTTGGCAGTGGAAAGAGGAGTCGGGCGGGGCAATTTTAGATCAGATGAAGCGGCTGGGCGATAGCGTTGATTGGGATCGCGAGGCGTTCACGATGGATGCTCAATTATCTAAAGCGGTTTTAACAGTATTTAAGCGTTTATATGATGCCGAATTAATATATCGAGCAGAGCGAATTATTAATTGGTGTCCACGTTGTTTAACTGCATTGTCAGATATTGAGGTTGAACACCAAGATGATGCTGGCGAGTTTGTCTCAATTAAGTATGGTGATGATGAAATAAATATTACGGTCGCAACTACTCGGGCCGAAACGATGCTTGGTGATGGCGCAGTTGCCGTAAATCCAAATGATGATCGCTATAAACACATGATCGGCAAGAAGGTACTTCTGCCATTAGTTGATCGTTATATTCCAATTATCGCTGATGAGTTAGTTGATCCAGAGTTTGGAACAGGTGCGGTTAAGGTAACTGCAGCTCATGATCCAAATGACTTTGAAATGGCGATGCGTCACAATGTAGAAATCGTTGTGATTATGAATGAACATGGTGTGATGGCTGGCACCGGTACAAAGTTTGATGGCATGGATCGATTTGATGCTCGTAAAGCGGTTGTTGAAGAGTTAAAGAAGCAAGGCCGCGTAGTTGCCGAGAAGCGCCCTTATGTTCATGCAGTTGGACATTGCCAACGATGTGAGACAACTGTTGAACCGAGACTTTCCAAGCAATGGTTTGTGAAGGTGGCACCACTCGCAAACGCAGCTGGTGATGCTGTGCGAAGTGGCAAGGTAAAGATTGAACCAGCGGAGATGTCACCAAGATACTTCGAGTGGGTAGATAACATGCATGATTGGTGTATCTCCAGGCAACTTTGGTGGGGACATCGAATTCCAGTTTTCTATGGACCAAATGGTGAAGTTGTTGTTTGTGGACCAGATGAGCAACCACCTGCTGGTTATGAACAAGATCCAGATGTATTAGATACCTGGTTCTCATCTGCACTTTGGCCATTTTCAACCTTAGGTTGGCCAGAGCAAACCCAATCCTTAAAGAAGTTTTATCCAACCTCGGTACTTGTTACTGGTTATGACATCTTATTTTTCTGGGTAGCGCGCATGATGTTAATGGGATTGTTTGCCATGGATGGCAAGCAACCATTTGATGTAATTGCACTGCATGGATTAGTACGTGATCAATTTGGCAAAAAGATGAGCAAGAGCCGTGGCAATACCGTTGATCCAATTGAGTTTATGGATAAGTATGGATCAGATGCACTTCGCTTTACCTTGGCAAAGGGTGCAAATCCAGGTACCGATCAAGCACTTGCCGAAGATTGGATTGCTGGATCTCGAAACTTTGCTACCAAGTTATGGAATGCCAGTCGCTTTGCCATGATGAATGGCGCCAATGTTGCAGGAGATCTACCTGATCGATCAGATTTAACTGCGATTGATAATTGGATACTAAGTAGATTAGATCAAACCATTTCACAGGTTGATGATCTCTTTGAAAGGTATGAGTTTGCTAAAGCATGTGAGTTGATCTATCACTTTGCTTGGGATGATCTATGTGATTGGTATCTCGAGTTATCAAAATCCACATTTTCTGCTGGCGGCAAACAAGCTGAGAATAGCCAGCGAGTACTTGGTGAGGTTCTAGATCAACTTATGCGTTTGATGCATCCAGTGATGCCATTTATAACTGAGCAGCTTTGGTGTTCATTAACTGGTGGTGAATCGTTGGTAATTGCACAATGGCCAGGTAGCGATGAAACAACCCAGGACTTAAAATCAATTGAGTTAGTTGAGAAATTACAGGAGATTGTCACTGAGATTCGCAGATTCAGAGCGGATCAAGGGATTAAAACCACCGCCAAGATTGTCGCAAAATTTACTGGTCTAGAAAAAGCAGGCTTAGCAGATTATGAAGCTGCCCTGCGCTTTATCGTTAAGTGCGAAATGGGTGAGGGTAATTTCACCGCCAAGGTCGAGGTTGCAAATGTAGTGATCGAGTTTGATTTAACTGGCGCGATTGATCTAGTAGCTGAACGCGCCAGATTAAGTAAGGATTTAATTACTGCGCAAAAGGATCGCGACACTGCAAAGATTAAATTAGATAATGAGGGCTTTATGGCGAAGGCACCGATGGAGGTTGTAACTGAGATCAGAGCGCGATTGCAAGAGACCACCGCTGATATTGAGCGCTTAACTGCATTGTTAGAAAAACTTCCAAAATAGTGAGCAGCGCCTATAATTTAGAAACTCTCGCAGCAATTGAGCAAGGATTAATGGCTAGATGGCCCGAGAGCATAATTGAACCAACCCTTGATCGAATTAGCGCATTAACCGATCTACTGGGTTCACCACAACTGTCATATCCAACAATTCATTTAGCTGGAACCAATGGAAAAACCAGCACATCAAGAATGATTGATGCCTTAATGAGCGAGTTGGGATATCGCACCGGTAGATACACCAGCCCACATCTACAAAGTTTTCTAGAGCGAATTTCAATCAAGGGTCAGCCAATCTCACCGGAAGAATTTATAAAAAATTACAATGATATTGCCCTCTACTTTGATCTAGTTGACTCCAAGCAACCACACAAAATCTCCTACTTTGAAGCTTTGACTGCGATTGCATTTGTTGCCTTTGCTGAACATCCAGTTGATATAGCGGTAATTGAAGCTGGACTCGGTGGTGAATGGGATGCCACAAATGTTGTGCAATCACAGGTTTCTGTCATGACACCAATCGGTTTAGATCACATGGAGTATTTAGGGGATACCTTAGAGAAAATTGCCAAGACAAAATCTGGGATCTTCAAACCAGAATCAAATGTAGTTTTGGCAGCACAGACACCTGAGGTTGCAAAGGTTTTGATGACAAAGGTGGCGCAGGTTTCGGCAATTCCATTTCGACAGGGAGTTGAGTTCTCATTAGCAAGTCGAGCAATAGCAATAGGCGGGCAGTTAATTGCGATCAATGGCGTACATGGTTTAATCGATGAGATCTTCCTGCCGCTTTACGGTGCGCATCAGGCAAATAATGCAGCGATTGCATTAGCTGCCGCTGAAGCATTTGCCGGCGTTAAGTTAGATTCAGATTTAGTACGAAGTGCATTTGCAAAGGTAGATTCACCAGGCAGATGCGAGGTAGTGCGTCGAGATCCAACAGTAATTATTGATGCCGCTCACAATCCACATGGCGCCAAGGCATTGGTTGCGACAATTGCCTCCGAGTTTGATTTTGAAACCTTAATTGGCGTAGTTGCAGTTTTAGGGGATAAGGATGCAAGTGGCATCTTGGCTGAGCTTTCTCAGGTGGTTGATTACTTAGTAATTTCTGAGAGTTCATCTCCTCGTGCACTGCCAGCAAATGAGTTAGCCAAGATCGCAGCACAATTTTTTAAACCAGAACAAATTGAAATTATTCCAGAGCTGCGTGGTGCAATAACATATGCAACTGAGAAGGCTAATCTTTCAAATCAGGTAAATGATGGCGTAAGCGCTGTTTTAATTACTGGATCTGTTGTAACAGCTGGGCAAGCCAAAAGTATTTTAAGAGCATTGGAGCAATAAGCGTGAGAGTGATGGCATCTGCAGTTCTTGTGATGGAGTCATTAACCATGGGCTTTGCCTTATTACTTGCAAAGGATGATGCATCTTCAACAGCATTGTGGCTGGGCGGTATTCTTGCAATTGTATTGTTGCTAACTCCTGGCTTACTTAAGCGTAAGATTGGTTTTCAAATTGGTTCGGTCTTGCAAATTGGCTTAATTGCATATGGATATGTTGAGTTCACCATGTATTTTTTAGGGGCATTATTTGCCGCTCTTTGGATCATAGCGATTGTGCTTGGTCGCAAGGGTGAGGCGATAAAGGCGAGATTAATCGCTGAACGGGATGGAAAAACCGCTTAATTTTTATCAATGCAACAATGGCCGTAGAATGCGCAAATGAGCTCTCAGCAAACCTTAATTTTAGTTAAACCAGATGGCGTAAAGCGCGGTTTGGTTGGCGAGGTAATTGCACGAGTTGAGCGTAAAGGTTACAAAGTTTCTAACTTAAAAATGTTAACAGCTGATCGCAACATCTTGGCAAAACATTATGCCGAGCATGAAGGTAAACCATTTTATGAACCACTTATGGAGTTCATGATGTCAGGCCCAATAGTTGCTATGGTGGCTGAGGGAGAGCGAGTAATTGAAGGATTTCGTAAACTTGCTGGAACTACCGATCCAACAACAGCTGAGCCAGGAACGATTCGTGGCGATCTAGCTCGAGATATGGGAACAAAGGTTGTACAAAATATTGTGCATGGCAGTGATTCACCAGAATCAGCACAACGCGAGATCAATATTTTTTTCGGAAATTAATTAAACAACAGTAATAACTACCAGGAATAAACAAGGGGTAAAGATGAGCAAGAGCCAGAACAGAATGTCTTGGATCGGCCGCGATATGGCGGTTGATTTAGGTACTGCAAACACACTTGTTTATGTACGCGGTCGTGGCATCGTCCTTAATGAGCCGTCAGTAGTTGCAGTTAACCAAGATAATGGTCAAATTCTTGCAGTTGGAATTGAAGCGAAGCGAATGATCGGAAGAACTCCTGGAAATATTGTGGCAATTCGTCCACTTAAAGATGGTGTGATTGCAGATTTTGATACAACTGAGCGAATGCTTAAGTACTTTATTCAAAAGGTGCACAAACGTCGTTACCTAGCAAAGCCACGTATTGTGGTTTGCGTACCATCAGGTATTACCGGTGTTGAACAACGTGCAGTAAAGGATGCTGGTTATGCAGCTGGCGCTCGTAAGGTTTACATCATCGAAGAGCCAATGGCAGCAGCGATTGGTGCCGATCTTCCAATTCATGAGCCAACTGGAAATATGGTGGTTGATATTGGTGGCGGAACAACAGAGGTAGCGGTTATTTCACTTGGTGGAATTGTTACTGCACTTTCAATTCGAGTTGGTGGCGATGAGCTTGATCAAGCGATTATTAGTTGGGTAAAGCGTGAGTTCTCATTACTTCTCGGAGAGCGCACAGCGGAAGAGATCAAGATGGCAATTGGATCTGCTTTCCCACTACCTGGCGAGCCAGATGCTGAAATTCGTGGTCGCGATCTAGCAACTGGATTACCAAAGACAATTCTTGTTACATCAGCTGATATCCGCAAAGCTTTAGAAGAGCCGGTAAATGCAATAATCAACGCGGTAAAGAGCACATTGGATAAGACTCCACCAGAGCTTGCTTCAGATTTAATGGATCGCGGAATTGTCTTAACTGGCGGCGGTGCATTGCTTCGTGGCTTAGATGAGCGTTTGCGCCATGAGACTGGAATGCCAATTCACATTTCTGAGCGTCCACTGCAAGCAGTTGCAGAGGGATCTGGAAAATGTATCGAAGAGTTTGAAGCGCTTGAGAAGGTGTTGATCTCCGAGTCACGCCGTTAACCTAAATTTTCGAAGAGGTTTGGGGTTTAATTAACTATGGCAAAAGGTGGAAGTAATCGCTCTAGGTTGCTTTTGGTTTTGCTGCTTGTCTCATCCCTCTTTTTAATTACCGTAGATTTACGTGGCGTAAATATTGCAACTGGCTTACGAAATGCTGCGCAAACAACCTTGTCACCGGTTGAAGGATTTTTCTCAAAGGTTTTCTCACCAGTCGGTAATTTCTTTGGCGATATTAGAAATTTGGGATCGACTCGAAATAAAATCAGCAACTTAACTGATGAGGTTGAAAAATTAAAGGCAGAGGCTGCGCTAAATGAGGATATTGCAGGTCAGGTAAATCAATTAAAGGGTGTTCTAGATTTAGCTGGACGAGGTAATTTCCAAGTAGTTGCCGCACGTGTTATCAATCGCGGTGCCAACACCACCTTTAAGCAAACCATCACAATTGATGCTGGCTCAACATCTGGCATAGCTCGCAATATGACAGTTATTTCAGATGCCGGTCTAATAGGTGTTATAAAAAGTGTTACTCCTAGCAGCTCTATTGTTTTATTGATGAATGATCCAACCTTTAAAATTGGTGTTCGAATTGCTGGCACGCAATCAATTGGAGTTGTCTCGGGTCAAGGTGGCGATTCATATCTGCTGCAATTATTAGATTCAGCTGGTGAGATTAAAGAGGGCGATATTTTAATTGCCCGTGGCAGTGAAGGAAATCGACCATTTGTGCCAGGTGTTCCAGTCGGCGTAGTAAGTGAGGTGCAAAGTAATGCCTCATCAATTACGCAAAATGCAGATGTAACAGCGATTGCAGATTTAAATCGAGTTGGTGTGGTTGCAGTTGTAATCTCGGCACCAACTGAAGCACCGCGCACTCCACTATTTCCTAAACCTCAACCAGTCATAACAGTTTTGGTGACACCAACACCTACGCCCAGCCCCACACCAACTAGGTAATTTATGAGTCAGATTAGAATTGTAAATACCACTCTTTTCTTCTTACCTCTGCTCTTTATTCAAGAGACCTTAGTTAATCGAATTGGCTTCCCATGGCATAGCTTTTCAATCTATTTATCGGCTTTGTTGGTGTTACTAGCTTTTGAGGATCGAACCGGCGCACTAGTCTTTGGATTTATTGGTGGCTTGATTATGGATTTAACTCCAGGATCGGCAACACCATTTGGTCAGTGGGCGCTAGTGATGACCTTAGTTGGCTACCTCTTTGCATTAAATAGAGAGAGTATTGGTGATTTTACTGAGCGGCCACTGGCTCTTGTAAGTTTTATTTCAATCTCGGCAGCGATTTCAATGCTTACCTTCTTGTTTATCGGCTTACTGCTTGGACAGGAAAATGGTGGAATCTCCCATAATTTATCGGTGATTGCGGCAAACTCAATCTGGAGTTTTTTCATTACTCCAGTATTTTTACCATTAATTATTAGATTCCGCAGATACTCACTTTCAAATCGAGATTTGATATGAGCAGTAGATCAAGATTAAGTTTGATCGTTTTTCAAACATTGGTTATCTCCTTAGTTCTAGCCTTATTTGCTAGATTGTTTTACATTCAAGTTTTAGACTCTGACCGCTATCAAATCGCTGCAGTAAGCATTCAAAGCCGAGACATAATCACGCCAGCAGTGCGAGGAGCGATTACCGATATAAATGGTGTACCGATGGTGGTAGATCTTCCTGGTCTAGCTGTTTCAATAAGTAGAGTTGATCTAGATAAACAGGAGGATCAAGGAGTATCGGTCTTATCAAATATCGCTAGTATTTTTAATTTAGAGTACGCCGATATTTATCAACGCACCCGATTGTGCGGTGAGCTACCCAGGGATAATCGTGCCGGTTGTTGGAATGGAACTAGATATCAGCCAATCCCAATAATTGGTAATGCAGCAAAAGAGGATGCATTACGAATTATGGAAAACTCTGATCAATTTCCTGGCATTGAGGTAGCCTCAATTCCAATTAGAAGTTATCCATCACTTTCTGGCGAGAATGTGGCACATGTTCTTGGCTATGTTGGTGCGGTATCTGATGAGGATCTTCGAAATCCAGAGTTTAATTACTATCGCAGCGAGGTCGTTGGAAAAGCTGGACTTGAGGTGCAGTACAACGATTATTTACGAGGTATCCCTGGAGTTCGAACCGTACTTGTAAATCGCAAAGAGGTTGTAACAAAGCAATCAAAAAATATTAAGGCGATCGCTGGCAATAACCTGATTACAAATATTGATGCGAAGTTACAGGCGGCAACAGAGGAGGCGTTAAAGCGCGCAGTGCTTCGTGCCCGTGGTGGTGGTTACAGGGGAGATGCAGGTTCGGCGATTGTTCTTGAGATTAAGACTGGACGAGTTTTAGCGATGGCCTCATATCCAACTTATGATCCAACAATTTGGCAGCGGGGTTTAACTGTTAAACAAGCTACCGATTTATTTAGTGAGAAAACTGGTGTGCCAGCACTTAGTCGATCAATTCAAGGATTATTTGCTCCAGCCTCGACATTTAAAACTATATCTACCATTGCGGCTGATAAGGCTGGTTATGATTTAAATGCAATTTATAACTGCCCAGCATTTGTTGAAATCGGTACCCGAACCTTTAAAAACTTTGGCAGTGTTGGTGCTGGCCGAATCAATATGGAGCAGGCGATGGCAATCTCATGTGACACGATTTGGTATCAGATTGCTTATGATGAATGGGTTAGAGATGGTGGTTTAAAACCGAAGGCAAACGCTAATGATTACTTTTTTAAAGCTGCCGCCGCATTTGGAATTGGTAAATCAACTGGTATTGATCTACCCAGCGAAGCTTCAGGCAGATTACCTGATCGGGCATGGAAGCAGAGATGGTATGAAAGCAATAAGGATTTCTTTTGTGATTATAAAAACCGAGCAAAGAAGGCTGATTTAACACCTTATCTAATTGAGATTGCCCGTGAAAATTGTTTAGATGGCAATAAGGTGCGCGCTGGAGATGCGGTTAACTTTTCAATTGGCCAGGGCGATACTTTAATTACACCACTTAAACTCGCTCAGATTTACTCAGCTATTGCTAATGATGGTACTTACTATCAGCCACAAGTTGCGCGAGCAATTGTTGATCAAGATGGAGTTGTAATTAAGGATTTCAAACCAATTGTTGCTGGCAAGGTAGATGTAAAACAATCAACCTGGGATTTTCTAAAACGATCACTTCGTGCAGTGATAACACGTGGTACGGGTGCTGGTTCATTTGCTGGTTTACCAGTTGAGGTAAGTGGCAAGACTGGAACCGCTGAAGTATTTGGCAGAAATTTAGATGGCAGCGCAAAGGATGACACCTCATGGTTTGCCTCTTATGGACCAACCGCTAATCCACAATACGCTGTTGTAATGATGGTCAGCCAAGGTGGTTTTGGTGCAGCAACCTCAGGTGTTGGTGTGCGAGAGATTTATGAAACATTACTTGCGCCGGGTAATGAGATTTTCCCCAATGGAGTGCCAAAAGGTATTCCAAAGGTTGATTTTAAAGCGGTAGCAAAGGTTAAACTCGACATTACTGAAGCAACTGCAAGGCCGAAGAAAATGGCGGCTGAATAAAATGAGTGCAAATGTAAAGTACGCCCGTCCAGCCAGAAGTAACTTTGCTGGCTTTGATAAAATTTTATTGGGCGCAGTTGCCGCTCTTTTAGTTATTGGCACCTTATTGGTTTACGCCGGTACCCGTGAATGGTTTAGATCAAATGATCTTGATCCAGAGTATTACCTAAAGCGCCATGTTTTAAATATCTTAATTGGTGGCTTGCTTGCATACGGAACTACCTTGATTGATTACCGCTTACTTCGTGCCTACACACCATTTGTTTGGGTAGCGGGTGTTCTCGGATTAATTTTGGTTTTAGTCATTGGTTCAACTGTTAACAGCGCAAAGGCGTGGTTGTCATTTCCAGGTGGATTTCAATTACAACCAGCTGAACTAGCGAAGATTTCAATCATTGTTGGTATGGCGATGGTCTTAGCGGAACGAAAAGATCTGCGAGGAGATCCAACAGATTCAGATGTTGCAAAATCCTTACTAGTTGCTGCAATTCCAGTTGGATTAATCTTGTTGCAGCCAGATCTTGGAACAGTATTAATTATTTGTGCAGCGGTAGTTGCGATGATTGGTGCATCAGGTGCGCAGATTCGCTGGGTAGTTGGCTTAATCCTTCTGGCGATTGCTGGTGGATTTGCTGCAGTTCAAACAGGTGTGGTTAGTGAGTATCAAGTTAAGCGTTTGCAATCCTTTATCGATCCCGCCGCGGATCCACAGTTAAGTGGTTATCAATTACGGCAGGCTCGTATAACTATTGGATCAGGTGGATTGCTAGGTAAAGGTTTATTTGATGGTCCGCAAACAAATGGTCGATTTGTACCAGAGCAACAAACAGATTTTATCTTCACAGTAGCTGGTGAAACATTAGGTTTTGCCGGAAGCTCACTAATTTTGATCTTATACAGCATTATATTTTTTAGAGCCTTTGTGATTGCTCGACGAACAACAGATCTCTTTGGGCGATTAGTCTGTGTTGGTGTAATCGCCTGGTTTGTCTTTCAAACATTTGAAAATATTGGTATGACAATGGGCTTAATGCCGATGACGGGAGTGCCATTACCCTTCCTCTCATATGGTGGATCCTCAATGTTTGCTAATTTAATTGGTATTGGCTTATTGCAAAATGTCCATGTCAGAAGCCGCTAAACACGCATAAATTAACCATAAGTTGGCAGGTGCTGGCGTTATCTGCGATACTTCGGCTACGCAATCAGCGCGAGGATAAAGATCCAACGCCGCGGTTACGTCACAATTTTTAAGTATTACAACTTAACTTTGGTAAACAGAATTAAGTTATAAGCAAAGAGAATTGAAGAAGAGATACTGCAAAACTGCAGTAATTAAAATTTTGAAAAGGATTTGATTTATATGGCTGATGAGCCTAAAGCACCTCGTAAACGTGCTGCGAAAAAAGCAGCAAGCACAGATGGCGTAACGGAAGAGAAAAAGAGCGCCAAAAAATCTGCAAAATCTATTCCAGTTCCTCTATTTCAAGCAGCACCTGTAGCGGTTAAGAAAAAGGTGGAAAAGGCAGCGAAGCCAGAGGTTGAAGCTGTCGTTGAAAAATCTGGTGATGAGAGTGAAGATGCCAGACGCCGTCGCCGTCGTGGTGGCCGTGGTCGCCGTCGTGGTGGAAAAGATTCTGCCGATGAGAGCGAAACCAATAATGATTTAAATAATGATGGTGCAGATTCAACTGATGAAGCAGCAACAGATGGTGCATCACCAAGACGCCGTCGCCGTCGTCGTGCACGTGGTGAGGGTGTTACACCAGGCGAGAGCATTGATGAAGATGGAGTTTTAACAGTAGTTAAGGTTCGTGAAGCACGAGTTCGTGAGCCACGTCCTGATCGAAGCGAGGGTCGCGGTCGTCGTGATCGTTATGAACGTCGTGATCGTTCAGATCGCGGTGATAGATATGACCGACGTGAGCGCCGTGATTTCACTCGCAAGCGCGGAACCATTATTACTGAATCAGAGTTCTTAGCACGGCGCGAAGCGGTTGATCGCTCAATGTTGGTTCGACAGATCGCCGATCGAACTCAGATCGCAATTATTGAGGATAATGTAATGGTTGAGCATTATGTAAATAGAAATAGCAATATTTCATATGTCGGCAATGTTTACTTAGGTAAGGTGCAAAATGTTCTGCCTTCTATGGAGGCAGCTTTCGTTGATATTGGCAAGGGAAGAAATGCGGTTCTCTATGCAGGTGAGGTTAATTGGGATGCACATGGTTTATCCGATAGCGCACCTCGCAAAATTGAACATGTTTTAAAATCTGGACAATCGGTTTTAGTGCAGGTAACTAAGGATCCAATAGGTCAAAAGGGTGCTCGATTAACTAGCCAGGTTTCACTTCCTGGTCGTTACTTAGTTTATGTTCCTGGTGGCGAGATGAGCGGAATAAGCCGTCGCCTGCCAGAGCAAGAGCGCGCTCGCTTAAAAGCAATTTTGAAAAATTTAGTTCCAGAGGAGGCGGGCGTAATTATTCGTACCGCAGCTGAAGGAATTGCAGAGGCTGAGATTGAACGTGATGTACTTCGATTAAAGGCGCAATGGGATGATATTCAAGCAAAGGTAAATTCAAATAGCACCTCCGCACCATCACTTCTTTATGGTGAGCCAGATCTAACGGTTCGAGTTATTCGCGATATCTTCAATGAGGATTTCAATAAGATGTTAGTTCAAGGTGATAGTGCCTGGGATGATATTCAAAATTACATTGGACATATTGCACCAGAGTTAGCTAGCAAGATTGAAAAGTGGAGTGGTCCACGGGATATCTTCGCGGAAAGCCGTGTTGAAGAGCAGTTAGCAAAGGCATTTGATCGCAAGGTTTACCTACCATCAGGTGGTTCATTAGTTATTGATCGCACCGAGGCGATGATTGTTATCGATGTTAACACCGGTAAATTTATTGGTAAGGGTGGAAATTTAGAGGAGACGGTTACTAAAAATAACCTAGAAGCGGCAGAGGAGATTGCTCGTCAATTACGTCTGCGCGATATGGGTGGAATTATTGTGATTGACTTTATCGATATGACACTTGAATCAAACCGCGAGCTTGTTCTTCGCAGATTAGTTGAGTGTTTAGGTCGCGATCGCACAAAGCATCAGGTGGCAGAGGTAACCTCACTTGGTTTAGTTCAAATGACTCGCAAGCGTGTTGGACAGGGATTAATTGAGGCCTTCTCAACCACTTGTGAAAGTTGTGGTGGACGTGGAATTCATATTCATGCAGAGCCAGTTAATAAGGTTTCACTAGAAAAAGATATGGATCAACCTTTTGCAAAACGATCAAAGGCGAAAGAGGAGCTTGATGATTCTGACTCAGACAATGGTTTCGATAAGGGTTCAGATCATGAAAGTGATGATGATGAGATTGAACAAACTCCAAAATCACCTGTCGTCATTGACAAGCCCGCCCGTAAGGGTCGCAGGGCGGTAAGCACTGGAGTGATCAGCACAAATTAATGTAGATCTCGCCTCAGTTTGACCCAGGCTAGCGAAATCTCTACCCTTACCCTCTGGGCAAAGTACTTCACTAGCCAAATAGATTTTAGATAGATTAGAAAAAATAAGGAGCACAAGGTGTACGCGATAGTTAAAGCTGGCGGCCGTCAAGAGAAGGTTTCAATTGGTGAAACTCTTGTTGTTGATCGCATCGATGCAGCGGTTGGTTCATCTGTAACCTTCCCAGCAGTACTACTCGTCGATGGTGCTGATGTAACTGCAGATCCAAAGGCGCTCTCATCTGTAAAGGTGACTGGCGAGATCTTGGCTGAGCAAAAGGGACCAAAGTTGGCAATCCTTCGCTACAAAAATAAGACTGGCTACCGCCGTCGTCAGGGATATCGTTCAAAATTAACTCGGGTCAAAATAACCGGAATTAACAAGTAAGGGTCGGTGAAATAAATGGCAAGTAAAAAGGGTGTCTCCTCCACGCGAAATGGTCGCGATTCAAATGCGCAGTACCTTGGTATAAAACGTTTTGCAGGTCAGGTTGTAAAGGGCGGAGAGATCTTGGTTCGCCAACGCGGAACCTACTTCCACCCAGGTAAAAATGTCGGCATCGGTAAAGATGACACATTATTTGCACTACAAGGTGGATCTGTTGAGTTTGGTCGCGCTCGCGGTCGACGTGTAGTAAATATCGTTCCGGCAGCTTAACTAAGCGGCAGAAACTTTTATTAGTGGGTCCGCATACTGCGGGCCCATTTTTGTTTTAAGGACAACTCGAAAACTGAGTAGATAAGGAGTAATCGTGGCCTCATTTGTAGATCGCGTAACTCTGCATGCCAGCGCTGGTAAAGGTGGCGATGGTTGCGTCTCAGTGCACCGTGAAAAATTTAAACCACTAGGTGGGCCAGATGGTGCAAATGGTGGTCGTGGTGGCGATGTTGTTTTGGTTGTTGATCCAGATGTCACAACCCTTTTAGATTTTCACCATTCTCCACATCGGGTTGGAACTGATGGCAAACAAGGTGCTGGCGATTTTAATAATGGCGCTGAAGGCAAGGATTTAATTTTAGGTGTTCCAAATGGCACTGTAGTTAAAGATGCAAATGGTGAGGTCATTGCAGATTTAATTGGTTACGGCACCAGATTTATGGCGGCGCAAGGCGGTAAAGGCGGACTTGGAAATGCAGGTTTGGCTAACTCAAAACGTCGCGCACCAGGCTTTGCCTTACTTGGTGAACCAGGTGAATCACGCACATTATTTTTAGAGTTAAAGAGCGTGGCCGATATTGGATTAGTTGGATATCCAAGCGCTGGTAAATCATCTTTAATCGCTGCAATGTCCGCTGCTCGCCCAAAGATTGCTGATTATCCATTTACAACCTTGGTGCCAAATCTAGGTGTTGTACAAGCTGGCGATACTCGCTTCACTGCAGCTGATGTACCTGGCTTAATTCCAGGTGCCAGTGAAGGTAAAGGTTTAGGACATGAGTTTCTTCGCCATGTCGAGCGATGTGCTGCTCTAGTGCATGTTTTAGATTGCGCCACCTTAGAAACTGATCGTGATCCAGTTAAAGATTTTGATGTAATTGAAGAGGAGTTAAAGCTTTACGGCGGACTCTCTGATCGACCAAGAATTATCGCTTTAAATAAGATTGATTTACCAGATGGCAAAGCGATGGCAGATATGGTGCAGTCGTCGTTAGAACAACGTGGTTATCCAGTGTTTCAAGTATCCGCTGCTAGTCGTGAAGGTATGCAAGAGTTAGTATATGCGATGGCGCAGATTGTTCAGAGGGTACGAAAGGAGCAGAAGGCCGAGGAGACAACTCGGATTGTGCTTCGACCAGTTGCCGTTGATGACAAGGGCTTTAAAGTAATCGCAAATGCTGATGGCACATTTAATGTAATTGGTGATAAACCACAGCGTTGGGTTAAGCAAACTGATTTTTCAAATGCAGAGGCGATTGGTTACTTGGCAGATCGACTTGCCTCATATGGCGTTGAGAAAGAGTTATTTAAAGCTGGTGCAAAAGCTGGTGATGAGGTGCGCATCGGTATTGGCGATGATGCAGTTATCTTTGATTGGGAGCCAAGCATTGAAGCTGGAGCTGAGTTACTGGCTGGACCACGTGGTGAGGATCTACGATTATCAACACCTTGGCGGATGGATTTAAATGATGATGTTGATCAATTAAGTGATGATGAGATTGAGATGCAATGGGAGTACAACATAGCTAATCCAAGAGATCCAAGGGTTGATGAAGATGCGAAGTAATTTTTCAACTTACAAGCGAGTTGTCGTTAAGGTCGGCTCCTCTACTTTAACTGGCCAAGCCGGTGAGAATTTAGATCCAGCAGCGGTAGATGCTTTGGTAGATAACTTAGCTAAGTTAAAGGCCAAAGGTGCTGAGGTAATTTTAGTTTCATCTGGCGCGATTGCAGCTGGCTTAGCACCACTGAAGTTAACCGCAAGACCTGCCGAGCTCACCTTGCAGCAAGCAGCAGCCTCTGTTGGTCAAGGTTTATTAATGGCGAAGTACACCCAATCCTTTCAACGATTTGCCGTTACTACCTCGCAAGTTTTAATCACCTTAGATGACATTACAAAATCAGCACATGTGCAAAATATTAAAGCGGTTTTAAACTCACTGTTATCCCTTGGCGTGGTTCCAATTATTAATGAGAATGACTCAGTTGGTACAGAGGAGATCAAGTACGGCGATAATGATGGCCTAGCCGCTCTGGTTACAAATTTAATTGATGCTGATCTACTGATTTTAATTACCGATATCACTGGTCTTTATGATGCTAACCCAACCCAGGCAAATGCGAAGCTAATCTCTGAAGTTACCAATATTGCAGGTCTAGATCTTTCAACTATTGGTGGCGCTGGCAGCTCAGGTGTAGGCAGTGGTGGCATGGCGACAAAGATTGATGCAGCAAAGGTTGTGACAAAAAATAAGATTCCAATGTTGTTGCTGAAATTAGATCAATTAGGTGAGGCGATTGCAGATAAAGAGGTTGGTACCTTTTTCGCTGGCAATTAACCCTTTAAGTTAGAGATATCCAGTAAAGCTTTCGCGGTATCTGATTCATGATCTGAATCAGTTGGATTATCACTTAACTTAACTATAACCGTTCTGGTATTTGGATTAACAAAGATAAATTGGCCATGTAAGCCCAGTGCTAGTGAGATTCCTGGATATGGCTGCCAAAGTTGAGCGGCGTAACCCCAATCGCGATCAAGGGTAGTTACCGGTGTGACCATTCTAGTTAACCAAGCTTTATCAATAATTTTATTGGGACCTGCATATCCGCCATTTAATAACAACATGCCAACCTTGGCGTAATCAATAGCGGAGGCGTTAAAACAGCAAAAGGTTTTCTCAGTTCCGCCGACGCGATCAACATTCCAGGTTGCGGGAAACTTTGCGCCAAGTGGTTGCCAAACATTCTCGCTGAAGTAATCAGCAACTCGCACCCCAGTTATCTTCTTAATGATCATGCCCAGCATCTGCGTATCAACACTTCGGTACTCAGATTCACTGCCTGGATCAAATGCCATCTTTCGGTTATTGCTAAGGAACCAATCTAAATCTGTGGTTGCATACATCTGGGCGATCGCAACTCCCCAACCAGATGGACCAGCTGGGTAATTATCAGAGACTCCAATGCCAGATTGCATATCGAGCAAGCTTTGAATGGTTACTTGATCAAAGGTGGTACCGGTCTTTAACTCCGGGAAGTAATCGACAAATAGATCACTCTCTTTAATCTTGCCTTGGTTTATCAATTGACCAATCATGATTGAGGTCATTGTCTTTGCAACTGAGTAAGAGGGAAGTTGTGAGCTTTGGGTCAACCCAGTTTTGTACCATTCGTAGGTTAAGACACCATTTCGAATTACTAAAAATGCATTTGAATCAGTTTTGCTTAAAAAATCATCCCAACTTAATTTTTCACCTTGGTAAAAAATATCTGCTGGCATCTTTTCAGATGCGGTCGGTAGATTAATTGGTCGATCAGCGGCATCAATTACATGCCATGGCATCAAGGTAGGAGTTTTCGAGGCAGGGGATAAGCCCAACTTAATAGCGGCTAAGGGCTCTGGATAACGAACCGCTTTTAGGAAGCCAAAGAGAGCTAAGTACATAACTAAGAGGGAAATTATTGTATTTCGAAGTATCTTGAATAGTCGCTTCATACCCAAAGCATAATTGACCGTAGGCTACTCTCATGGATGCGAAGGCTTTGATTTCTGAGATGGCAGCGAAGGCAAGAGCTGCCTCATTTACATTAGCTGCCGCCTCCGCAACTGAGCGCCGTGATTACTTAATTAAGATTGCCGATCAATTAAGTAAATCTAAACCACAAATTCTCACCGCTAATCAAATTGATTTAACTGCAGCACAAGCTGCGGGTATCTCTGAATCACTGCTGGATCGATTGCGATTTACTGAGAAGCGAATTGATGAGATGGCGATGGGTGTTAAAAACATCGCTAATTTAACCGATCCACTCGGTGAGGTTTTAGCTGAACGAACATTAGAAAATGGCTTACTGCTTCGTCAGATGCGTGTTCCATTTGGAGTTGTTGGCATGATCTATGAGGCCAGACCAAATGTCACGGTGGATGCTGGTGCGATCTTAATTAAATCAGGAAATGCCGCCTTGCTGCGTGGCTCAACAACTGCGGCGCACTCAAATCAGGTTTTGGTTGAAATTATGCGCAGCTGCGCTGAAGGCTTAAATATTTCACCAGATGTAATCCAATTGATTCCATCACATAGTCGCGAGACAACCACAGCCCTGCTTACTGCACGCGGTGAGGTTGATCTAGTTATTCCACGAGGCAGCGCGCAGTTAATTCAGATGGTGGTGGATGAAGCCACTGTGCCAACTATTGAAACCGGTGCTGGTGTTTGCCATGTTTATATTGATAAGAGCGCTGATCAATCGATGGCAGTAGATATTGCCATTAACTCAAAGACGCATCGTCCAAGTGTCTGCAATGCGGCTGAGACAATTTTGGTTCACAAGGATATTGCTAATCAATTTATGCCAACCTTACTAGATGCACTTATCGCCGCCGGTGTTGTAATTAATGGTGATGCAGCAACGGTTGCGATCGCAAACAAATCTGGCCAGGAGGTAAAGGCAGCAAGTGATAAAGCTTGGTCAACTGAGTACGGCACACTTGAGATCAATATCGGTGTAGTTGATGATGTGCTAGCTGCGATCTCACACATCTCTCGTTACGGAACCAATCACACAGAGGCGATTGTGGCAAAGGATGATGCAGCGATAAATTTATTTACCAAATTAAATGACAGCGCTGCGATCATGATCAACGCATCTACTAGATTCACCGATGGTGAGCAGATGGGATTTGGCGCTGAGATTGGAATTTCAAATCAGAAGTTACATGCCAGAGGCCCAATGGGTATTGCGGAAATGACAACCTCTACCTGGATTGTTACTGGAAATGGACAAGTTCGCAGTTAAATAATCTCCAGTTATACTTATAACATCATGTCTGCCATCTCTCGTGAAGAAGTTGCTAATTTAGCTAGGCTCGCTCGGATCGAGATGAGTGATGCTGAACTTGATCACCTATCTGGCGAGATGCAGGTAATTCTCGGTGCAGTCGCACGCGTGCAAGAGGTAGCAAGTGCTGATGTACCACCAACCTCTCATCCAATTCCAGTTAACAATGTGGTTCGCGAGGATGTCGTAATCCCAAGCCTTTCGCCAACCGATGCCTTATCTGGCGCACCGGCAAGTTCAGAACAACGTTTTAAGGTTCCCCAAATTTTAGGTGAAGCGGAATGAGTATTCGCAGCAGTGCAACGGAAATGGCAGAGGCGCTAGCTAGAAAAGAGATCAGCGCAGTTGAGTTAGCAAACCAACATTATGCACAAATTGAAGCGGTAGATAAAGATGTTCATGCTTTTTTACATCTTGATAAAGCCGGTGCATTAGCACAAGCTGAAAGCATTGATAAGAAACGTACAGCGGGTGAGAAGTTATCACCACTTGCAGGTGTGCCACTTGCATTAAAGGATGTACTTGTTCAAAAGGGTGTACCAACAACTTGTGGCTCAAAGATGCTCGAGGGTTGGCGACCACCATATGATGCAACAGTTGTTACTAAGTTAAAAGATGCTGGAATTGTTATCTTAGGTAAGACGAATATGGATGAGTTTGCGATGGGCTCATCAACTGAAAACTCAGCTTATGGACCAACTCATAATCCTTGGGATTTAACTCGCATTCCAGGTGGATCAGGTGGCGGATCAGCTGCCGCACTTGCTGCTTTTGAAGCACCACTTGCAATTGGTACCGATACTGGCGGTTCGATCAGACAACCAGCAGCAGTTACCGCAACAGTCGGAGTAAAACCAACTTATGGGGGCGTATCTCGTTACGGCTTAGTTGCATTCTCATCCTCATTAGATCAAGCAGGACCATGTGCACGTACCGTTTTAGATACCGCGATGTTGCACCAAAGTATTGCTGGCTTTGATCCAAAGGATTCCACCAGCATCAATCACGCTGTCCCAGATGTAGTTGCTGCTGCTAAGAAAAAAGATGTAAAGGGTTTAAAAATCGGCATTGTTAAACAATTATCTGGTGCTGGTTACCAAAAAGGTGTTGAAAATAAGTTTAATGAGGCGGTTGCTGAATTAGTTAAGTTAGGTGCTGAAATTGTTGAAGTATCCTGCCCAAATTTTGAGTACGCATTAGCTGCCTACTACTTAATTGCACCATCTGAGTGTTCATCAAATCTGGCACGTTTTGATTCAATGCGCTTTGGAATTCGGATCGGTGATGATGGTTCAAAGGGTGCCGAAGAGGTCATGAATCTAACTCGCCAAGTTGGTTTTGGTCGCGAGGTAAAGCGGCGAATTATTTTAGGAACCTACGCCTTATCTTCCGGTTATTACGATGCATATTATGGAAGTGCGCAAAAGGTAAGAACCTTAATCAAACGAGATTTTGATGCCGCCTTTGAACAGTGTGATGTTCTGGTCTCACCAACTGCCCCAACTACGGCATTTAAGATTGGTGAGAAATCTGAAGATCCACTTGCGATGTACTTAAATGACATCGCCACAATTCCAGTAAATCTAGCGGGCCTTGGCGGAATGAGTCTGCCTTGTGGTTTAGCTGAAGAGGATAATTTGCCAGTTGGTTTTCAGATCATGTCACCAGCGATGAAGGATGATCGGATGTACCTAGTTGGTGGCGCGCTCGAGGCGGCATTACTTAGCAAATGGGGCAAACCAATTTTAGATTTTGCACCAAGTTTAGTTGGTTCAAAATGAGTTTAAATTACGATCAAGCGATTCAAAAATACGAGCCAACCTTGGGGCTTGAAGTACATGTTGAGTTAAATACTAAATCAAAGATGTTTTGTGGTTGTGCTACCGAGTTTGGTGCCGAGCCAAATACGCAAACCTGTCCAGTATGCCTTGGCTTGCCAGGTGCGCTACCAGTTGTTAATCAGACCGCTATTGAATCCTCAATCTTGATTGGATTAGCTCTTAACTGTTCAATTGCGCCTTTCTCTAGATTTGCTCGTAAAAATTACTTCTATCCAGATATGCCAAAGAATTTTCAAACCTCTCAATATGATGAACCGATCTGCGTAAATGGCTATTTAGATGTTGAGATTGAAACTGATGAGGGAAATAAAGTATTTCGCATAGATATTGAAAGAGTTCATATGGAGGAGGACACTGGTAAATCTTTACATGTTGGTGGCTCGACCGGTCGAATTCACGGCGCTGAGTACTCACTTCTTGATTACAACCGAGCTGGAATTCCGCTAGTTGAAATTGTTACCAAGATTGTGCCCAACACCGGCAAGTACGCACCACAGGTAGCGCGCGCTTACGTTGCAGCGCTGCGCGATATTTTACGTGGCTTAAAAGTCTCTGATGTAAAGATGGAGCAAGGCTCTTTAAGGTGTGATGTCAATCTTTCATTAGCGCCATCTGGCAGCGGTGAACTTGGTACAAGAAGTGAAACTAAAAATGTTAACTCACTTCGCTCAGTTGAAACCGCGGTCAGTGGCGAGATCCTTCGTCAGGCAAATAGATTGCAATCTGGGGAAAAGATTGTGCAAGAGACCCGTCACTTTCTAGAAGAGAGTGGCCAGACCCGTCCTGGTCGTTCAAAGGAACAGGCAGAGGATTACCGTTACTTCCCAGAGCCAGATTTAGTTCCTGTAGTTCCAGATAACAAGTGGATTGAAGAGTTACGTAAAAGCTTGCCAGAAAAACCAGCAGATCGTCGCAAACGTTTACAAAGTGAGTGGTCAGTTCCGGAAAAGGAGATGACTGCAATGGTTAATGCTGAGTTGTTAGATACAGTCGAGGAGACTGTAAAACTTGGTGCTGACCCAACAAAGGCGCGCAGTTGGTGGTTGGGTGAGATCTCTCGAATTGCTAATGAACGTGATGTAGTTGCTACCGAATTAATCTCAGTTACCGCAGTTGCGCAAATAATTAATTTAATTAATCAAGGAGAGCTAACCGATAAGTTAGCTCGTCAGGTAGTTGATGGCGTGATTGCGGGCGAGGGAACACCGGCAGAGGTAATCAGCAAACGCGGACTTAAAGTTGTCTCAGATGATGGTGCCTTAATGAAGGCGATTGAAGATGCAATTGCGGCACAACCAGATACAGCAGAGCGGGTTCGTAGTGGAAATATTCCAGCAGCTGGTGCATTAATTGGCGCAGTTATGAAGGCAACTGGCGGCCAAGCAGATGCCGCCAAGGTGCGTGAATTACTTTTGAAACATTTAGGACAGTAAAATCTTTTCTGTCCTATTGTTCTGTCTTATTGCAGGCCAAGTACTGAATTAGTGAACGCCGGCACCCTCTGTTTCAACCAATGAATCCTTGCCGACGTTGATAAAGAAGAAGAGCATGATTGCGCCAGCAAATAACATCACTGCGCTCCATTGAAATGCCACGGTAAAGCCGTGGGTGATCGCAAATGGTTGCAATCGCTCACCTAATTGTGCATTTGCAGGTGCGTAAGTAGTCGCTGCAGTTGCGGCAATTGTATTTAGCAATGCGGTACCGAGTGAGCCACCTACCTGCTGTGAAGTATTTAGCATCGCACTTGCTACACCTGTGTCATGAGATGAAACTGCGTGCAATGAAGTGGATGTAAGTGGAATAAAGACCAACGCCATGCCAGAGCTCATGATTAACAGTGATGGCAGTACATGAGTTGTGTATGAGGTTTCGGGTGTAATTCGAGTCATTAGCAGTAAGCCAGAGCCAGCTGCAATTAAACCGGGCACCATTAATGCACGAGGACCAAATTTAGGTAGCAGTTGCGATGCCACACCAGCGAAGATAATAATTCCGGCGGTAAATGGCAGGAAGGCAAAACCTGATTTCAATGGGCTGTATCCCAAAATTACCTGTAGGTATAAACCTAAAAATAGGAACATGGAGAACAAGCTAGCACCCACAACTAATGAGCCAAGGTATGAACCACCACGATTTCGCTCGGTGACAATACGAAGTGGCATCAATGGATTTTTAACCTTTGATTCAACAATTACAAAGACAACTAATAGAAGCACCGCTGCGATTAAGAATGCGATGGTGATAGTGCTAGACCAACCCTTTGTTGCCGCCTCATGAAAGCCGTAGGTAAGTGCGAACAAACCAGCGGTTGCTGTAACAACACCAGGCATGTCATAAGTCTTATTACCATCTGTCTTTGATTCACGAACAAATTTAATTGCTAGTAGTGCAGCAAATATTGCAATTGGGGTGTTAACACCTAAACACCAGCGCCATGAGGTGTACTGCGTAAGTACGCCACCTAAAATCAAACCAATCGCTGCACCGCCACCTGAGATTGCACCAATTACGCCAAAGGCTTTAGCGCGCTCTTTTGGAACGGTAAATGTAACTGAGATGATTGCAAGAGCAGCTGGTGCAAGAAGAGCGGCAAAGACACCTTGTAGTGCACGAGAGGCGTACAACATTCCTTCATTAGCGGCAACACCACCTAGGGCAGAGGCAGCAGCAAAGCCCACTAAACCAATCAAAAAGATCTTTCGTCGGCCTACATAATCACCAATTCGCCCGCCCAGTAAAAGCAATGAACCAAAGGCAAGGGTGTAAGCGGTTATTACCCATTGCTGATTGGCATCTGAGATTCCTAACTCACTTTTTGCACTAGGAATTGCGATATTCATAATCGAGCTATCTAGCACGATCATTAATTGTGCAATCGCAACTACAAATAAGGTGCGCCATCTGGTTGGGTCTAAAACTTGAGTGTTCTGTGAATTTGCCATGACGATATCTCCTCGAATCAACTTTGGTTTTTCATAAGATTGCTTATGTAAGGGTAGAATTCTCTCATGAGTAACCCAATGAAGCCTCGATCTGGACTTGTGACAGATGGCATGGAGCGCGCTCCAGCCCGAGGAATGTTACGCGCAGTTGGTATGCAAGATGAGGATTTTGTTAAACCACAAATTGGAATCGCATCATCTTGGAATGAGATTACCCCTTGCAACATGTCATTGGATCGATTAGCTAAAGCATCAAAGATCGGCGTAACCAAAGCTGGTGGCTTTCCAATGCAATTTGGCACAATCAGTGTTTCTGATGGAATCTCTATGGGGCATGAAGGAATGCACTTCTCCTTAGTCTCTCGTGAAGTAATTGCAGATTCCGTTGAAGCTGTTATGGAGGCGGAACGTTTAGATGGCATGGTGACATTTGCTGGTTGTGATAAATCACTTCCTGGCATGATGATGGCAGCGGCTCGATTAGATATCGCAAGTGTTTTTGTTTACGCCGGTTCAATTATGCCGGGCAAGGTTGATGGCCGTGATGTCACAATCATCGATGCCTTCGAAGCGGTTGGTGCTTGCGCTCGCGGTTTAATCTCTCAAGAAGAGGTCGACAAGATTGAACGTGCGATCTGTCCAGGTGAAGGTGCATGTGGCGGTATGTACACCGCAAACACAATGGCGGCAATTGGCGAAGCGATTGGTCTTTCACTTCCAGGTTCAGCTGCGCCACCAGCAATTGATCGACGACGTGATGATTATGCAATTAAATCTGGCGAAGCGGTTGTTGAGTTAATTCGTCTTGGAATTACAACTCGAATGATTTTGACTAAGAAGGCATTTGAAAATGCGATCACAATTTTAATGGCGCTAGGTGGCTCAACAAATGCAGTCCTGCACCTTCTTGCGATCGCGCATGAGGCAGATGTTGAACTAGAGCTGGAAGATTTTCAACGCATCGGCGCAAAGGTTCCGTTACTTGGTGATTTAAAACCATTTGGTAAGTATGTAATGACCGATGTTGATCGAGTTGGTGGAATTCCAGTAGTACTTCGTGCATTGCTAGATGCTGGACTACTTCATGGTGATTGTTTAACCGTTACTGGTAAAACCATGGCGGAGAATTTAAAGGATATTGTACCTCCTGATCCAGATGGTGAAATATTAAAAGCGGTTAAAAATCCATTATCAGTTGGCGGCGGCATCACAATTCTTGGTGGCTCACTTGCACCAGATGGTGCAGTATGTAAGACAGCTGGAATCGGTGTTGATTTATTTGAAGGACCAGCCAAAGTATTTGAACGCGAACAAGCAGCGATGGATGCACTAGAGAATGGATCAATTATTGCCGGTGATGTTGTTGTAATTCGTTACGAGGGTCCTAAGGGTGGACCTGGCATGCGCGAGATGTTAATGATTACTGGTGCAATTAAAGGTGCCGGACTTGGTAAATCTGTTTTGTTATTAACTGATGGTCGTTTTTCTGGAGGCACAACCGGCTTATGTGTTGGCCATGTTGCACCAGAGGCGGTAGATGGTGGACCAATTGCATTTATAAAAAATGGTGATCGAGTTCGAATTGATGTAGTTAATCGCAAGTTAGATGTATTAGTTGATGACGCACAAATGGCGGAGCGCAAAAAAGATTTCAAACCTTTGCCACATAAGTACAAGCATGGAGTACTTGCGAAGTACACCCAGTTGGTCGGCTCTGCCTCAAAGGGTGCGGTCTGCTGCTAGTTCGGTAACTCCTGCTTGATTTCATGTTCACCATATGAGACTGGCATCTCACGGTTTGACCTAACCCCTGATCTGCTGAGAAACTAACGCCATGTCTAACGCATCGCTAATTTCTAGCACCGTGATCACATCTGTGGTCGTGGTGATTATCGAGCGTGCGCGCTAACTAGAAAAGGTTAGTTCGCACCCCTCAGATAACACTGGGGGGTTTTGTTTTAGGAGAGGAAGAAATGACAAAGGTAACTGGCGCACAGTCTCTAGTTAATTCACTAGAAGCAGCTGGTGTTGATGTCATGTTCGGAATTCCCGGCGGTGCAATTCTTCCCGCTTACGATCCAATCTTTGATTCAAAGATTCGCCATATATTAGTTCGACATGAACAAGGTGCCGGACACGCAGCAACTGGTTATGCGCAAGCAACTGGTCGCGTTGGAGTTTGTATTGCAACATCTGGACCAGGTGCAACAAATTTAGTTACACCACTTGCTGATGCCCAAATGGATTCAGTTCCAGTTGTGGCAATTACCGGACAGGTACCAGGTCCGGCAATTGGAACAGATGCATTTCAAGAGGCGGATATCCGCGGCATCACGATGCCATTTACTAAACACAATTACTTGATTACCGATCCCGATGATATTCCTCGTGCGATCGCTGAGGCTTTTCATATCGCAAGCACAGGTCGACCAGGTGCAGTTCTAGTTGATATTGCCAAGGATGCATTGCAACGAATGACAACATTTGATTATCCAAAGCAGGTTTCCTTAGCCGGCTACAACCCAGTAACGCAACCTAAGGCGCAGGATATTGCTGATGCAGCAACTTTGATTTCCCAATCAAAGAAGCCAGTTCTCTATGTTGGTGGCGGAGTTATAAAAGCAAATGCGGCTAATGAGTTATTAATTTTGGCTGAGATAACTGGCGTGCCAGTTGTAACAACTTTGATGGCACGAGGTGCCTTCCCGGATTCACATCCACAGCATCTTGGTATGCCGGGCATGCATGGCACCGTTGCTGCCGTAACCGCGCTACAAAAAGCTGATTTATTAATTACCTTAGGTGCCAGATTTGATGATCGTGTAACTGGCAAACTTTCAACCTTCGCACCAAACGCCAAGGTAATTCATGCAGATATTGATCCAGCTGAGATTGGTAAAAACCGTCACGCCGATGTTGCCATCATCGGTGATTTAAAAAATATCCTACTTAAATTAAATCCTGCAGTTAAAGAGGTTTTAAGCAAGGTGCAACCAGATTTAACTCCTTGGCAAAATGAGGTTTATGGCTGGCGCAGCAAGTATCCACTTGGTTATGACAAACCTGCTGATGGATCAGTTTCACCACAATATGTAATTGAGCGAATCGGCAAGATCTCTGGCCCAAAGACAATCTTTACATCAGGTGTTGGTCAACATCAGATGTGGGCATCTCAATTTATTGGTTATGAAAATCCAAGAACCTGGCTTAACTCTGGCGGTCTTGGAACTATGGGTTACGCAGTTCCAGCAGCGATGGGTGCCAAGGTTGGTGCACCAGATTCAACTGTTTGGGCAATTGATGGTGATGGTTGTTTCCAAATGACCAATCAAGAGTTAGTAACTTGTGCCTTAAATAATATTCCAATCAAGGTTGCAATTATTAATAATGAATCACTTGGCATGGTTCGCCAGTGGCAGACTCTCTTTTATAACGGGCGTTACTCAAATACCAACCTTGAATCAAAGCGCGTTCCAGATTTCAAAATGTTAGCTGAAGCGATGGGCTGTGTTGGACTTCGTTGCGAGCGACCAGAGGATGTTGATAAAACTATTGAAGCGGCGATGGCGATTAATGATCAGCCAGTTGTAGTTGATTTCAGTGTTCATCGTGATGCGATGGTTTGGCCAATGGTTGCCGCCGGCAGCTCTAATGATGACATCACCACTGTGCGCTCTATGGCACCTGTCTGGGATTCACAGGAGTTGTAATGGCTATCCATACATTAGCGGTCTTAGTAGAAAACTCTCCCGGAGTTCTAGCTCGCGTAGCTTCATTGTTTTCTCGTCGTGGTTACAACATCGATTCATTAGCGGTGGGACCTACCGAAAATCCAGCGGTATCCCGTATGACAATTGTCTTAAATCTTGAGGGACACGCACTTGATCAAGTTAGTGCGCAATTATTTAAGTTGGTAAATGTGATCGGAATTTCAGAGATGAAATCAAGTGATTCTGTGCAACGCGAGCTATTACTTGTAAAGGTGCCAGCAAATCCAGTAACTAAGGGCATTGCAGCGAAATTTGATGCGGTTATAACTGATGAAAATGATCAATCACTCTCACTTGAGATCGTTGGCGATAAAGATCAAATTGAGCAATTACTTACTGCGCTAAAACCACATGGAATTCGTGAGCTAGTTCAATCAGGGTTAGTAGCACTTGAGCGAGGAGCCATTACCTTGGCCGATCGCACGCTAACTACGATGGGCACTGCGAATGAATCAAATCCCGAAAATAAGACAGCTGATTACCAGAACTAACCCATAAGAGTAATAACCAAAAAGAATAAAGGAGCAGTTAAATGGCAACGATGTATCATGATGAAGATGCAGATTTAGCAATTATTCAATCAAAGAAGGTTGCAGTAGTTGGCTACGGCTCTCAAGGACATGCCCACGCCTTATCACTTCGCGACAGTGGTGTTGATGTAACAGTTGGTTTAGCAGAGGGTTCAAAATCTCGCGCAAAGGCTGAGGCTGAAGGATTAAAGGTGGCATCAGTTGCCGATGCTGTTAAAAATGCAGATGTGATCATGTTGTTAGCTCCTGATCATGTACAGCGCCATATTTACAATGATTCAATCGCACCAAATAGGAAGGATGGTGCAGCGCTATTTTTCGGACATGGATTTAATATCCGCTTTGGTTACATCAAGCCACCAGCAAATGTTGATGTTTGTATGGTTGCACCAAAGGGCCCAGGACATTTAGTTCGTCGTGAGTTCGCAGCTGGTCGCGGTGTTCCAGTAATTGTTGCGGTAGAGCAGGATGCAACTGGAAATGCTTGGCCATTAACTCTTTCCTATGCCAAAGCAATTGGCGGATTGCGTGCCGGTGGAATTCTTACCACCTTCACCGAAGAGACAGAGACCGATCTATTTGGCGAGCAATCAGTTCTTTGTGGTGGCGCATCTCAATTAGTTATGTACGGTTATGAAACCTTAATCGAGGCTGGCTACCAACCAGAGGTTGCCTACTTTGAGTGCTTGCATGAACTTAAGTTAATTGTTGATTTGATGTACGAAGGTGGAATTGCAAAGCAACGCTGGTCTGTATCCGATACCGCTGAATATGGTGATTATGTATCTGGTCCACGTGTAATTGATCCAAATGTTAAAGAGAATATGAAGAAGGTATTAGCAGATATTCAATCTGGTGCTTTTGCTAAGCGCTTTATTGATGATCAAGATGCTGGTGCACCAGAGTTTAAATCACTTCGTGCAAAGGGTGAGGCTCATCCAATTGAAGAGGTTGGTCGTAACCTGCGCAAGATGATGTCTTGGGTAAAGTCAGCAAACAAGGATGATTACAAAGAAGGTAACGCAGCGCGTGGCTAAAGGACCCTTAGATAAACCAGTTGTCTTAATCGCTGAGGAGTTAAGTCCGGCCACATTAGAGGCGCTCGGACCTGACTTTGAGGTGCGCAATTGCAATGGTGCAGATCGCGCCGAGTTATTGGCAGCTCTTGGTAAAGGTGTAGATGCAGTTTTAATTCGCTCTGCCACCAAGATGGATGCTGAAGCAATTGCAGCGGCAAAGGGTTTAAAGGTAATTGCACGTGCCGGTGTTGGTTTAGATAATGTTGAGATTCCAGCCGCAACAGCTGCTGGTGTCATGGTGGTTAATGCACCAACCTCAAATATTGTCTCTGCCGCTGAATTAGCAATTGGTTTGTTACTAGCATCAGCAAGATTTATCTCTCCAGCTCATGCTGCACTTCGTAATGGCAAGTGGGCACGTTCTAAGTACACCGGTGCTGAATTATTTGAAAAAACATTGGGAATTGTTGGCTTTGGTCGAATTGGTCAATTAGTAGCAGCCCGCATGCAAGCCTTTGGTATGGATGTAGTTGCCTATGATCCATATCTACAACCAGCACGTGCTGCGCAATTAAATGTTCGGTTAGTTGAGTTAGATGAGCTTCTTAAGATCTCAGATTTCATCACTATCCACCTGCCAAAGACAAAGGAAACCGCCAACTTAATTGGCGTAGCTGCATTGAAAAAAGTTAAGCCAACGGTGCGCATAATTAACGCAGCACGTGGTGGCGTATTAGATGAAGCAGCACTTTACGATGCCTTAAAAGAGGGGAGAGTTGGTGGCGCAGGCCTTGATGTATTTTCAACTGAGCCATGCACCGATTCACCATTATTTGAATTAGATAATGTAGTTGCAACACCACACCTTGGTGCTTCAACTGATGAGGCGCAAGAGCGTGCTGGTATTGCAGTTGCTGTCTCAGTTCGCAAAGCACTATCAGGTGAGTTAGTGCCAGATGCGGTAAATGTTAAGGGTGGCGCAATTGATGAAGCGGTGCGCCCAGCACTTCCACTTGTTGAAAAATTAGCTCAAGTTGCAACTGTTTTAGCTGGTGAGCAACTAGTCTCAATTGATGTTGAGGTTCGCGGTGAGATCGCAGCCCTTGATGTTTCAGTTTTATCATCCAGTGCGTTAAAGGGTGCGTTAATTGCAATGGGTGCCGAGGATGTTACCTATGTAAATGCGCCAAATTTAGCGACAGAACGCGGCTTAACATCTGCAATTACAACTGATGGTGATTCACCAGATCACCGCAATCTAGTCTCTGTTCGCGCAGTATGCGCTGATGGCACTCAAGCATCAGTAAGTGGAACATTGATGGGAATTCGCCAGGTTGAAAAGATTGTGGCAATTGATAAGTTAGATCTTGATCTTAAGCCAACTAACAATCTGCTATTTCTTCGCTACCTTGATGTGCCAGGAGTTGTTGGTGTCGTAGGAAATGCATTAGGTAAGTTACAAATTAACATTGCTGATATGCAGGTAGCACGCACCGATATTGGCGGTAGTGCACTGATGGCCTTAACTGTTGATTCCGTAATTCCAAATCAGATCCTTGATGTAATTGCAAAAGAGACTGGTGCGGCAATGGTTCGCTATGTGAATTTGGTAAGTGAATGAAATCCTTTAAGTTAGCGGTTATTGCTGGCGATGGAATTGGGCCAGAGGTAGTAGATGAGGGTTTAAAGGTATTAGCTGCTGTCTCAAAAAAGTATGACCTTAGCTTTGAGCAAACCCCTTACGAGCTTGGCGCTAAGTACTGGCACAAAACCGGGGAGACCTTGCCTGATTCAGTATTGGCAGAGTTAGCAAAGGCAGATGTAATTTTGTTAGGTGCAGTTGGCGATCCATCAGTTCCAAGTGGTGTCTTAGAACGCGGCTTACTGTTAAAGCTTCGGTTCGCCTTTGAGCATTACATAAATTTGCGGCCAGCCAGGTTGTATCCAGGTGTTACCTCACCAATTACAAATAACAAAGGTATTGATTTCTTAGTTGTGCGCGAAGGAACTGAAGGTTTATATGTTGGTGCTGGCTCATTAAAGGATGAGGGCACAAAAACTGAGTTAGCGATTGAAGAGTCAATCAATACCTACAAAGGGGTCGAGCGAGTAATCCGCGATGCCTTTACTAGAGCACAAACTCGCCCACGCAAGAAGCTAACCTTGGTGCATAAGAACAATGTATTGATTCGTGCCGGTGGATTGTGGACTCGGGTATTTAACGAGGTTGCTAAAGAGTTTCCCGACATAACAACTGATTACCTACATGTTGACGCAGCATCAATGTTTTTTGTAACAAATCCCGAGCGCTTTGATGTAGTAGTTACCGATAATCTATTTGGTGACATCATCACCGATATTGCTGCAGCTATCTGTGGTGGAATTGGATTAGCGGCCAGTGGAAATATAAATCCAACCAGGACATACCCTTCAATGTTTGAGCCAGTTCATGGCAGCGCACCAGATATTGCTGGCAAGAATTTAGCTGATCCAACTGCAACTGTTTTATCAATCGCCATGATGTTAAATCATTTAGGTGAGACAAAAGCGGCGGCAGAGGTAGAGGCTGCAGTAGCAGCTGATCTAGCAACACGTGGTGATAAGAAGCGCTCAACCTCTGAAATCGGAGATGCATTAGCAAAGGCGATCTCATGAAGGTAATCATCAATCAATCAAGTAATCCAGTTAAAGCTGATCTGCGCGATGAGCGAGTGAAATCTCCGGGCTTTGGTAAGTACTACACCGATCACATGGTGGTCGCTGAGTGGGATGAAAAAACTGGTTGGTCTGATGCGCAATTAAAAGCCTACGGCCCATTAACCCTTGATCCAGCAACCATGGTGTTTCATTATGGCCAAGAGATCTTTGAAGGTATGAAGGCTTACATTCAACCAGATGGTGGAATTTCATTATTTAGACCAGATGCAAATGCAAAACGATTTGCTAAATCTGCAGCACGCATTGCGTTGCCCGAGATGCCAGTTGATTTCTTTGTGCAAACAGTTGAAGAGCTAGTTAAAGCTGATCAAAACTGGGTGCCAAAAAATATTGGTGAATCCCTATATCTTCGTCCATTTATGATTGCAACAGAGGTTGGTCTTGGTGTGCGCCCATCAAATAAAGCAACTTACGTATTAATTGCAACACCTGCTGCTGCCTACTTTAACGCGGCAAATGCAGTAACTGTTTGGATCTCAATTGAGTATGTTCGCGCTGCAATTGGTGGCACAGGAGAGGCAAAGTGCGGTGGTAATTACGCAGCCTCATTACTTGCTCAAAAACAAGCAGCAGAGCAGGGATGTGATCAGGTTGTTTGGATTGATGCCAAAGAGCGTAAGTGGATTGAAGAGATGGGTGGCATGAATCTTTACTTTGTTAAAGGTAAAGGTAAAGATGCCAAGATCGTTACACCAAAATTAACCGGCACACTTCTGCCAGGAATTACACGGGATTCAATTCTTTCAGTTGCAGCAGATCTTGGATATAAAACTGAAGAGGTAATGATCTCGATGGATGATTGGCGCGATGGCGTTAAATCAGGTGAGATCAGTGAAATCTTTGCTTGCGGAACCGCAGCTGTTGTCTCTGCAGTTGGTACTGCAAAATCTGCGCAAGGCACTTGGGTGACTGGTGATGGAAAGCCTGGTCCAATCACAGATCAAATTCGCGCAACGCTACTTGGAATTCAGCACGGCACAATTGCCGATAAACATGGTTGGAATAAACGAGTCATCTAATGTCAGTAAACAAAAGTATTAATGACTCTTTTCATATCTATGACACCACACTTCGTGATGGCGCACAGCAAGAGGGATTAAATCTTTCAGTTCATGACAAGTTAACTATTGCCCGCCACTTAGATGATCTAGGTGTTGGCTTTATCGAAGGTGGCTGGCCAGGTGCTAATCCAAAGGACACAGAGTTTTTTAAGTTAGCCCAAACAGAGTTAAAACTTAAGAATGCAACCTTTGTTGCTTTTGGTGCGACTAGACGACCTGGCGTGAAGGCTGCTGATGATGTTCTTCTTCGCGCTCTGCAAGATTCACGAGCTGCTGCAGTAACACTTGTTGCCAAGAGCCATGATCGTCATGTTGATCTAGCGCTCAAAACTCATCTAGATGAAAACTTAGCAATGATCAAGGATTCAATTGAGTTTTTAAGAGCTGGTGGCCAGCGAGTTTTCCTAGATGCCGAACACTTCTTTGATGGTTATCTTTCAAATAAAGCTTACGCACTAGAGGTTGTTCGCACTGCAGTTGAAGCAGGTGCTGATGTCGTTGCACTTTGCGATACCAACGGCGGAATGTTGCCAGATGAGTTATCAAATATTGTTCATGAGGTACTAACTGCATCCTCTGCCCGACTTGGAATCCACTGCCACAATGACACAGGTTGCGCAGTTGCAAACTCACTAGCAGCAGTAGAAGCTGGTGTTACACATGTGCAGGGCACTTTAAATGGATATGGCGAGCGAACTGGTAATGCTGATCTAGTAAATATCATTGCAAATCTTGAGTTAAAGAAGGAAAAGTTGGTTCTACCAACTGGCAAATTACAAGAGGCTTTTCGTATCTCTCACGCTGTTGCAGAGATTACAAATGTGGCACCAAGTGCGCGCCAACCATATGTAGGCGTATCTGCATTTGCACACAAAGCTGGCCTACATGCCTCTGCAATCAAGGTAGATCCAATGTTGTATCAACATGAATCACCTGAAGCAGTAGGAAACGACATGCGAATGTTGGTTTCAGAGATGGCCGGACGTGCATCTATTGAATTAAAATCACAAGAGCTAGGAATTGATCTTGGCGGGGATAAAGAATTGATTTCACGGGTTGTCGACCGCGTTAAAGAGTTAGAGGGCAAGGGCTTTACCTTTGAAGCAGCGGATGCCTCCTTTGATTTACTTCTTCGTACCGAAGTTGCAGGTAAGCGACCAACATTTTTTACAATCGAAGATTGGCAAATCACTGTTCACCAAGATGATCGTGGCAATGTCACATCAAATGCAACACTTAAATTAACTGCAAATGGTGAAGTGATTACATCTGCTGGTTCTGGAAATGGTCCCGTTAATGCAATTGATACTGCGCTGCGCAGCGGCTTAGAAAAATTTTACCCAGAGCTTTCAAAGCTTGAGTTAACCGATTATAAAGTTCGTATTTTAGAGGGCCGCTTAGGAACAGGTGCGGTTACTCGAGTACTAGTTGAGACCAGCGATGGCGCAGGTGAGTGGAGCACAGTTGGTGTTCATGAAAACATTATTGCCGCATCTGCGATGGCATTAAATGATGCAGTTACCTATGGCTTACTGCGACAAGGGCGCAAACCCGAGTAATCTTAAAGCCTTATGTCCACGCAATTAATCGCTCAGTATGAAGAGCACCTTGCGATGGTTAGAAATTTATCTGATAACTCAATCCGGGGATATGTCGGAGATCTTGAATCATTCTTAGCCCATATGGAGCGGCTAAATGTGTTGGAGTTTAAGGATTTAAGTATTGAACACATCAGATCCTGGCTGGCTAATATGCAAACAACCGGGGTTGCCCGAAGTACTTTAACTAGAAGAATTGTTTCAATTCGCGCCTTCACTAATTGGGCAGCTACAAATGGTTGGTTAAGCAGTGATCTTGGTGCAAATCTTGCTATCCCAAAGGCGCATCGCACACTGCCCGAGATATTAAATGTTGATGAAGCGGCTCAAGTTTTAAAGGCACTTGAGGTAAAGGCTGGTGAAGAGGAGAGTGCAATTAATCTGCGGGATTTGGCGATGCTAGAGGTTTTATATGCATCTGGTATTCGTGTCTCTGAGTTATGTGGTTTAAATCTTGGCGATATTGATCAATCTCGAAATACCTTAAGTGTGATTGGTAAGGGAGACCGCCAGCGGGTTGTGCCACTTGGGATACCAGCGGTAAAGGCGTTACAAAATTACTTAAGTAATGCACGTGGTGAGTTTTTAAATAATAAATCAGCTGATGCTGTCTTTTTAGGAACAAGAGGAAAAAGAATTGATCAACGCACAGTGCGCGAAGTTGTATATGAAGCGATGAAGGCGGTTGGTGCCACGATGGGACCGCATGGACTGCGACATAGTGCGGCAACACATTTACTTGAGGGAGGAGCGGATCTTCGAACCGTGCAAGAGATCTTGGGACACGCATCACTTGCTACAACACAGATCTATACCCATGTATCTCCTGAACGTTTGCAATCTGCATACAAGCAAGCACATCCACGCGCATGAAGATTGAGTTAGCGCAAGGAGTTAATGAGATAGGTAAGCGAATTAAGCAGGATGATTTTGTGCGAGCAGTTTTATCTGGCCGGCGCCGAAATATGCAGCCTGGCTTTGAGCGAGTAGATATAAAGCCGGTAATGATTAAGGATGAGATTAAGTTACAAGTAATGAGCAATGATGGCCGGCAGGTAAGTACTAAAAATGTTGAGCTAGATTTTGATTTCACACCGATGCTAAATAGTGGCTTTGCCAATCTACAAGCTGATACAACCGGTGAGAGCTACTCAATTCGAATTAGTAAAAAGGATGAGGCGCTGGTTGCGATTGGCAAGGTAAAGCTTGAGCGTGAGTTAAACCATGATCGGATAAAGCAGAGATTATTGGCTGAGAACAATCCAATCTTTAAAGCACTTGATATGAGTGATCTGCTTGGCCGGATTAAGCCTTCAAAGATGGATAAGTACAAACAGGTCGAAGAGTTTTTACGTTTACTCGTTCCCACAATTGAGGGCGAGATTAAGGATCAAGATTCATTATCAGTTGTCGATCTTGGATGTGGCCATGCCTACCTAACCTTTGGCGTGCAGGAGTACTTTAAAAACATTTATAAGGATAAGTACAAAGATGTCTCAATTTTGGGAGTAGATGAGCGGATAGATTCAAAGGAGCACAATGAGCGGGTTGCTGAGAGGTTAAAGGCAGATGCTAAGTTTTTAGCAGCAAAGATTGCAGATACACCAGCACAAAAAGTAGATATTGCAATCGCACTTCATGCATGTGATACCGCAACCGATGATGCAATCGCTTGGGCGGTAAGTAATGAGGCTAAGGTAATTATGGCTGCCCCTTGTTGTATGCACGAGTTGCAAACACAGGTTAAAGAGGCGCCCGAGCCGTGGGCAATGCTGACAAAGTATGGTTTAGTTAAAGAGCGGTTAGTTGATTTGATAACTGATTCACTGCGCGCTCAGATTTTAAAATTACTTGGTTATCGAGTAGATATCATCGAATTTATCGGTGGCGAACACACAGCGCGCAACATCATGATTAGAGCGGTAAAGACCGGAGCGCCGGTTCAAGCAATTGATAAAGAGCGTTATGAGCAGATGATTAAGCAGTGGAATGTGACGCCATACCTTTCAAAGTTATTATCTGAAAAGTTAAAAGCTGCGGCGGGTATCAGCGGTAGTTAAAGCTTGGCACTTGCCAATCGCTTCACAATTAATCGGTTCAGCTCTGCCAATAAAGATTCCAGTAATTAAGGCGATTGATACTGCGGTTAGGGAGAGCGTTAATTTCATGGCTAAAGATTTAATTAGATCCACCTTTCATACGGGGTTTTCGCAGATTGGTGTGGAAAAAGCATCGCTGTGGGTCGGGTAGGATTGCCCCAGCACAGATCGTAAAGAGCTGTGACTTCACGCAATCTCTAGTTGGTAATACCAACTAATGAACCTGTTCGGTCTGATGAAAATCAGTCGGTTTAGATTGCTAGGGAGTAATCAAATTGATTACTCAACAACCGAGTGCGATTAATTCTTATGAATTAATGGCGAAAAGGAGTCTGCCACCATGGCGGTAGTAACAATGCGGGAGCTGCTAGACAGCGGTGTTCACTTCGGACACCAAACACGTCGCTGGAACCCAAAGATGAAGCGCTACATCTTCACCGAGCGCAACGGCATCTACATCATCGATATCCAACAATCGCTGGCCCTAATTGATAGCGCCTACGAGTTTATTAAAAATGAGGTTGCTAAGGGCGGCCACGTTTTATTTGTTGGTACAAAGAAGCAAGCACATGAACCAATCAAGCAACAATCAGCTCGCGTCTCAATGCCTTATGTAACTGAGCGCTGGTTAGGTGGAATGCTTACTAACTTCCCAACTGTTTACAAGCGTGTACAACGTCTAAAGGAGTTGGAAGCATTAGAGACAGCCAATGATCAATTATTAACCAAGAAAGAGCTGCTTGTTCTTCGTCGCGAGCGCGAGAAGTTAAACAAGAACCTTGATGGTATTCGTAACATGACAAAGCTACCTTCAGCAATTTGGGTAGTAGATACTAAGAAAGAGCACTTAGCAGTAGCAGAGGCAAAGAAGTTAGGAATTCCAGTAGTGGCAATTCTTGACACAAATTGCGATCCAGATGAGGTTGATTTTAAGATCCCTGGAAATGATGATGCTATCCGCTCAATCGCATTGTTAACACGAGTGATTACAGATGCAATTGCAGCTGGTCTAACACTGCGTTCACAACAAGCAGCGAAGTTGGCAGATGCAGCAGCAAAGGAGGCGGCTGATAAGGCTGCAGCCGCTGGTGATCAACCACTTGCTGATTGGGAGAAGGATTTAATTAAAGAGCCAACTGCAAATGCAGCAGCAGAGACGCCGGGTGCTTAATTGGCTTACTCAGCAGAGGATGTAAAACGGCTGCGTGAATTAACTGCAGCTGGAATGCTAGATTGCAAAAAAGCACTTGATGAAGCTGATGGTGATTTTGATAAAGCGGTTGAGATCATCCGCGTCAAAGGCCAAAAGGGAGTAACCAAGCGTGAAGGTCGTGCGACCTCAAATGGTTTAGTTACTGCAAAGGCTGAGGGCGATCTTGGTGTGATGCTAGAACTTAATTGCGAAACAGATTTCGTAGCAAAGGGAGAGCGTTTCCAAGAGTTAGCAGATGAGTTGTTAAATCATTTAATTGCAGTAAAGATTGCAGAGCTGCCAGCATTTCTAGCTTCAAAGCTAGCATCAGGTAAAACTGTGCAGGAGCGAGTAGATGAGGGCAATGCAACTTTGGGCGAGAAGATTGAGATCAAGCGGATCTCAGTTCTTACCGGTTCACCAGTTGCGCTCTACCTACACAAGACCTCACCAGATCTTCCAGCACAGGTTGGTGTTCTAGTTCAATTAAAGAACGCTGCTGCTGAAGCTGGTCGAGATATCGCCCAACATATCGCCGCCTTTGCACCACAGTATGTAAGTCGGGATCAGGTTCCTGCTGATCTGATTGAGACTGAGCGACGCGTAGCGGAGGAGACAGCACGTAATGAAGGAAAGCCAGAGGCATCGATCTCAAAGATTGTTGAAGGTCGCGTAACTGGTTTTGTGAAAGAGGTTTCACTTCTTGAGCAAGCCTTCGCAAAGGATGCAAAGAAAACTGTTCAACAAATTCTAGATGAGGCAAAGACCGCCGTGTCCGCCTTCAATAGATTCCGAGTAGGTCAGTAAACTTCATCTCAAATCACAGTAATTAGATAAGGAGCACTCAATGCCACGTAAAGGTTATAAACGAGTGCTCCTTAAATTATCTGGTGAGGTATTTGGTGGCGAACAAGGCATCGGTGTAGATCCTGATGTGGTTCATGATGTAGCTCTACAAATAGCTGAGGTAGTAAGAACCGGCACTGAAATTGCAATCGTAGTTGGTGGCGGAAATTACTTCCGGGGCGCTGAGTTACAACAACGTGGCATGGATCGCGCTCGCGCAGATTACATGGGCATGTTAGGTACGGTAATGAACTGTTTAGCACTACAAGATTTTCTAGAAAAAGAGGGAATCGAAACCCGCGTTCAAACTGCAATCACAATGGGTCAGGTTGCTGAGCCCTATGTACCACGTCGGGCCATTCGCCACTTAGAAAAAGGCCGCGTAGTTATATTTGGTGCAGGTGCTGGAATGCCATTTTTCACAACAGATACAGTTGCAGCCCAACGCGCACTTGAGATTGGCTCTGATGCATTACTACTTGCAAAATCTGGCGTTGATGGTGTTTACAACGCAGATCCAAGAAAAGATAAGAGTGCAACTAAGTATGAAAGCATCTCCTACGATGAGGTTTTATCTAAATCACTAGCGGTTGCAGATGCAGCAGCCTTTGCGCTCTGTCGAGAGAACAAACTGCCGATTGTGGTCTTTGATTTGAAGGAAAATGGCAACATTAAGCGAGCGGTTAAGGGAGAAAGTATCGGAACTCTAGTTTCTTAACTAGGATTGCGATTACTTAAAGGAGTCTTAAATGTCTGATTTAAATACCCAGCTAGCTGATTGCAATACCAAGATGAATAAGGCGATCGATGTTGCAAAAGAGGATTTTGCCGCAATTCGCACTGGTCGAGCACATCCGGCAATGTTTGCTAAGTTGATGGTTGATTACTACGGCACTGGAACACCACTGGCTCAACTTGCAACTGTTCAGGTGCCAGAGGCGCGATTGGCATTAATTACTCCATACGATAAAGGTGCTCTGGCTGCAATTGAAAAAGCGATTCGTGATTCAGATTTAGGTGTTAACCCAGGCTCTGATGGTGTTGTAATCCGCGTTAACTTTCCGCAGTTAACTGAGGAGCGCCGTAAAGAGTTTATTAAGGTTGCAAAATCAAAGGCAGAGGATTCAAAGGTAGCGATCCGCGGTGTTCGCCGAATTGCAAAAGAGGCGATGGAGAAGCTGGAAAAAGATGGCAAGGTTGGTAAGGATGATTTAGTTCGAGCTGAAAAAGAGCTTGAGAAAGTTACCTCAGATCATGTCGCAAAGATTGATGAGCTGTTAAAGCATAAAGAAGCTGAACTGCTAGAAGTTTAAATATGGCTGATCTGCATTCAATTAATGATGCGATAAATAAACGCGCAGGCCGTAAGTTACTGCCCTCAATTTTAGTCTCCTTACTTCTGCTTACCCTGATCTTTGGTTCCATCTACCTACAACCACTTTTGTTTTTAGCTTTAATCTGTGTAGTAATTATGTTGGGTGTTCGCGAGTTAACCCATGCCTACCGAACTGGTGGAATTGAACTACCTGATCTACCAATTATGGTCGCCGCCTTAATTATTTTGCTCGCCTCTTGGTTTGGTGACACCGAAGGGCTAGCGGTCTCAACTGGATTAATCATTCCAATCTTGATGTTTTTACTATTGCTTATCTCGCAAAAAGATTTTATTAAGCGATCAACATCTGCAGTCTTCTCAGTCTTCTACCTAGCTGTCCTTGGTGGATTTATCCTGTTGCTAGCTAATCATCCAGATGGCGGTGAGCGAATTCTGGCCTTAGTTATTTTGATCGCCTGCAACGATACCTTCGCCTACTTTGCCGGAGTTATATTTGGTAAACATAAGATGGCACCAAATATCAGTCCTAAGAAATCTTGGGAAGGGTTAATCGGCGGCTTAATCGCATCCTTAATCGGTGGCGCCGTTATCTTTCACAACACCTTTGATGTGGCTTGGTATATCGGTGCCGCAATTGGTTTGATGACAGTAGTTACTGCAACATGTGGTGATTTAATTGAAAGTGCAATCAAGCGAGATCTAGCGATTAAAGATATGTCCAACCTGCTGCCTGGCCATGGTGGAATTATGGATCGATTGGATTCAGCACTATTTACCGCACCTGCAGTCTGGTTCGCCTTTGAATTAATTTATCGGTATCTCTAGTGATTGATTTAGTTTTTGATGCACCTGCTGAGAAGAAGAAAGCACCGATTCATTTAGCGGATCTAACGGTTGCCCAGCGTAAAGAGCGGGCGGAGGAGCTTGGGCTACCAGCCTTTCGCGCCAATCAATTAGCGGTTCATTTCTTTACTCATTACAACGATGATCCAGAGTCATGGAGTGATATTCCCAAGGAGCTGCGCCAACCATTAGCTGATGCTTTTTTACCTAGATTACTTACCTTAGTTCGCTCAATTACCTGCGATGGTGGCAAGACCAGAAAAGATTTATGGCGATTACATGATGGCGTATTGGTTGAATCGGTATTGATGAAGTACTCCGATCGCACAACGGTTTGTATCTCATCCCAAGCTGGGTGCGGAATGAAATGCCCATTTTGTGCAACTGGCCAAGCGGGATTGACTCGAAATTTAACCGCTGGTGAGATTACCGCTCAAGTTGTGATGGCGGCAAAGGCGTGTGCAGCTGGTGAGTTGCCAGGAGGTGAAACTCGTTTATCAAATGTTGTCTTTATGGGAATGGGTGAGCCACTTGCTAATTACAAACCGGTTATGCAATCAGTTAGAAATTTAACCTCACCACAACCAAATGGTCTTGGTATTGGTGCCCGATCAGTCACCGTATCAACTGTTGGTTTGGTTAGTGGAATTGATAAGTTAATTGATGAGGATATTCCAGTAACACTTGCTATCTCATTGCATACTCCTGATGATGAACTGAGAGATTCCTTGGTGCCAATTAACTCTCGCTGGAAGGTGCGCGAGGTGTTACAGGCAGCAGATCGTTATGAAGCAAAGACTGGAAGGCGTTACTCAATTGAGTATGCATTAATTAGAGATATTAATGATCAAGCATGGCGGGCAGATCTACTTGGTCGCTTACTGAAGAATAAAAATGCACATGTAAATTTAATTCCATTAAATCCAACTCCAGGTTCAAAGTGGACCGCCTCAAGGCCTGAGGATGAGCGAGCCTTTGTTGAGATTCTGGAAGGTTATGGCGTGCCGGTAACTGTTCGCGATACCCGTGGCCGTGAGATTGATGGGGCATGTGGTCAATTAGCAGCGGCCGAAGTATCCTCGGCCAAGTAAGTTTCCTATAAAAACAAGTTAGAAGCGGAAAGGCTTTAAAGTGAAGGTGCTAAAGAATTTTGTAAATGGTCAATCGGTAGATTCTAAATCAGGCAAAACAACTGAGTTAGTAAACCCTGCAACTGGAAAAGTTTTTGCTACCGCACCAAACTCAAATGAGGCAGATGTTGATGCTGCATTAAAAGCTGCCGCCGCTGCCTTTCCAGAGTGGCGCGATGCCACACCATCTACTCGTCAAAAAGCCTTACTTAAAATTGCAGATGCACTTGAAGCAAATGCGGAAAAATTAGTAGCAATTGAATCGGAAAATTGTGGCAAGCCAATCTCAGTCACCATGAGCGAGGAGATTCCGCCCATGATTGATCAGATTAGATTTTTTGCTGGTGCTGCTCGAAATCTTGAGGGTAAATCAGCTGGCGAGTATATGAATGGTATGACCTCATTTGTGCGACGTGAACCAATTGGTGTTTGTGCGCAGGTAACCCCGTGGAATTACCCAATGATGATGGCGGTCTGGAAGTGGGCACCAGCAATCGCTGCTGGAAATACTGTTGTGTTAAAACCATCAGACACTACACCAGCATCAACCTTATTTATGGCGCAGATTATGAGTGAGTTCTTACCAGCTGGTGTATTTAATGTTGTTTGCGGTGAGCGAGATACTGGCCGTGCCTTAATCTCACACAAGATTCCGGCGATGGTTTCAATTACCGGTTCAATTCGTGCAGGTATTGAGGTAGCAAAATCTGCCGCTGATGATGTGAAAAAAGTGCATCTTGAGCTTGGTGGTAAAGCACCAGTTGTTGTATTTGCTGATGCTGATCTACAAGCTGCCGCTGAAGGAATTGCAGTTGCTGGCTTCTTTAACGCTGGTCAAGATTGCACCGCTGCAACTCGAGTAATTGTTGAAGCGAGTGCTTACGATAAATTTGTGCAGTTATTAACTGAACAAGCCAAGGATAAAATTGCAGTAGGAAATCCAGATGAGGATGTATTGGTAGGCCCAGTAAATAATGCCAATCAATTAGAGCGAGTTAAAGGTTTCATTGATCGCCTGCCAGCACATTCCAAGGTAACTGCCGGCGGTAAGGTATTAGATCGTCCAGGATTTTTCTTTGCACCAACTGTTGTTGTTGATCTAAAGCAGGATGATGAGATCATTCAAAACGAGATCTTTGGTCCTGTGATTACAGTTCAAAGGTTCACAGATGAGACTCAGGCGATTGAGTATGCAAATGGGGTTGAGTACGGTCTAGCTTCAAGTGTTTGGACAAAGGATCATGGTCGGGCGATGCGATTGGCAAAGGCCTTTGATTTTGGTTGCGTCTGGATCAACACCCATATTCCACTGGTGGCTGAGATGCCTCATGGTGGATTTGGTCGATCTGGAGTTGGTAAGGATCTTTCAGGTTACGGCTTTGAGGATTACACCAGAATTAAGCATGTAATGACCAATATAAATGCTTAACAGCAGCGCTTTTGGGGTCTAGGATTTCGCTAATCCAAGAGGCTGATCTCTTTCAGCCCTGATCAGAAAGTGGTGCGATGACCAACAACAGCTCCAACTCAAACAACACAAATAAAGATAAATTAAATAAGTTAGCGGCAGATAATTCAATTCCATCAGAGATTAAAAACTTAATTTCAAGATCATTATCCCGCAGAACAGTGTTGGCAGGAGTTGGTGGCGCAGGAGCAGCACTTGCACTTGCATCATGTAGCAGTGGAGGCGGCGGAGATCAACTTCGCTGGGCAAATTGGCCTGAGTATTTAGATTTATCAGATGATGGAAGTTCATTTCCTACCCTGACCGCATTTATTGAGCAAACTGGAATTGATGTTAAATACAGTGAAGTAATTAATGACAATGATGAGTTCAATGCACCATTACAACCAAAATTACAAGCCGGAAATGATATTGGCTATGACATTGTTACATTAACCGATTGGATGACAGCTCGTTGGGTTCGTCTTGGTTACCTACAAGATTTAGATGAGGCTGCCCTACCAAACAAGGTAAATATCCTGGATTCATTATTAAATCCAACATTTGATCCAGGTCGCAAGAAGACCTTGACCTACCAGGGAATTATGGGTGGCTTTGGTTGGAATAAAGAGAAGATACCTGGTGGCGTTCAATCACTAGATCAATTATTTGCTCCTGCTAATAAAGGCAAGATTCAAGTTGTCTCTGAAATGCGCGACACCATCGGAATCATCATGCAGTATCAGGGGGTAGATATCGCAAAGCCATTTACTGAAGATCAATTTATGAATGCAATTGATTTCATGAAGGGCAAGATTGCAGATGGATTTATCCGACAGGTAAAGGGAAATGATTACGTGCAGGATCTTGATAATGGAGATGCGGTTGCAGTAATTGGTTGGTCTGGCGATATCTTCCAACTATCGCTTGAAAATGATGGCAAATTTGATTTTGCAATTCCAGAATCAGGAGGAACCATCTCTGGTGATAACTTCATGATTCCAGTTACATCAACTAAGGCCACAGAGGCTAGCAAGTTGATGAATTACTACTACGATCCAGTTGTCGCTGCGACCGCTGCTGCTTACATCAATTATGTAACTCCTGTTAAAGGTGCGCAGGAGGCGATGGAGAGTATTGATCCAGAGCTGGCAGCGAGTGAGTACATATTCCCATCCGCTTCTACATTGTCTCGCTTAAATATTTTCCGTGATTTAACAGTTGCTGAAGAGACCTCTTTCCAGACCGCTTTCCAAGAAGCATCTGGAAATATCTAAATTCAAATTTAGTTTTTTAAGGGGGCTCGGTAAATGGCGCAGGATGCATCTACATCTGCACGCGGAGATTTAATTCTTCGTAATCTCACAAAGACATTTGGAGATTTTGTTGCGGTTGATGATCTCACCTTAACCATTGCCAAAGGCTCTTTCTTCGCATTGCTAGGTCCATCAGGTTGTGGCAAAACCACAACCTTGCGAATGATCGCTGGTCTGGAGGAGCCAACTTCTGGTTCAATTCATGTTGGTACAACTGAGATCACCGATATGAAACCTTATCAACGACCAGTTAATACTGTCTTTCAAAATTATGCATTATTTCCACACCTTTCCATTTATGAAAATATCGCCTTTGGTTTGCGCCGACGTGGAATTTCTAATGATTTAATTAAGGAGCAGGTAGATAAGGTTTTAAACTTGGTCGAGCTGCCACAACTTGCTCAACGTAAACCAGCTCAGTTATCTGGTGGTCAACAACAACGTATTGCAGTTGCTCGCGCAATTGTTAATCGACCAGCCCTACTTCTATTGGATGAGCCACTTGGCGCCCTTGATCTAAAGCTGCGTCGTCAGATGCAGATAGAGTTAAAGTGGATTCAAACTGAAATCGGGATCACCTTTGTTCATGTAACACATGATCAAGAAGAGGCGATGACGATGGCAGACACAATTGCTGTTATGAACAATGGCAAGATCGAACAATTGGGCTCACCTGATGATCTTTATGACTCACCCAAGACAGCATTTGTAGCTAACTTCCTAGGTCAATCTAATTTAATCCCAGGAACTATAAGTGGTAATGATGGAGATAATTTAATCGTTGATTTGTACGGTAATAAGATCGCAATGCCAAAACGTCGTTCATCCGCAACAGGAGCATCGATTTTGGCTGGAATTAGACCAGAAAAATTTAGAATTGCACCAGTCGGTAAGGGCGCTACCGGCAATGTGTTAAATGGCGGCGTTGTATCTGACATTTCCTACATTGGTGTTTCAACCCAGTACCAGGTAGAGATGCCATGGGGCAAAGAGTTAATGGTCTTTGAACAAAATGATGATGACTCTGATTTCCTTAAGAAGGGCGAGCCGGTTGTTCTCTCTTGGGAGCCGATGTTTACCTTTGGCTTAGATGGCAGCCAAGATGCTTCTGCAGGAGCTCACTAACAGTGGCTTTTTTGCATGTTCAGAAAACTACAAATAAGTTTAAGAGTTTAAAAAATAATCGTTCACTAATCCCATATCTTCTGCTTGCGCCTGGTTTAATCTGGCTTAGCATCTTCTTTATCTTTCCAATCTTGCAATTAGGCGCCACCTCAACAAAAACCCCAGCTGGTGAGATCGGTTTTTTTGAACAGACATACCGTTTTCAAAATTACATAGATGCTTTCTTGGCCAGCAGAGAGCAGTTCTATCGCTCATTTCTATATGCAACTCTGGCTACCATCTTGGCGCTAGCAATTGCCTATCCATTAGCGTATGCAATCGCCTTCAAATCTGGCCGATATAAAAATATTTTATTAGTAATGGTGATTGCGCCATTCTTTACCTCTTTTCTACTTCGCACAATTGCATGGAAACAGATTTTGGGTGAGGAGGGACCGGTTGTTTCGGTGCTGCGAGCGATTTCAATTATTGGTGACACCACCACAATTACCGCAACACCATTTGCAGTAGTTACTGGACTTACCTATAACTTCCTGCCATTTATGACACTGCCGCTTTATGCCAGCTTGGAACGAATTGATCCACGCACTATGGAGGCGGCGGGTGATTTATATGCAAATGGCTTAACCACATTTAGAAAGGTAACACTGCCACTTTCAATGCCAGGTGTTGTCGCCGGCACATTATTAACCTTTATTCCAGCATCTGGTGATTACATCAATGCTGCGATCTTGGGAGATCCCAAGAGCAAGATGTTAGGCAATGTTATTGATGCCTATTACTTCCGAATAGTTGATTATCCAACTGCAGCAGCGCTCTCATTTATGTTGATGGTTGCAATATTAATTTTGGTAACTCTCTACATCCGCAGAACTGGCGCGGAGGAGTTAGTATGAGATCGGTAAAGCGCTGGTTCTCTAAAAACTTAATCAGGATATACGCCTTCTTAGCATTCACATATATTTTTATTCCAATTATTTACACAATCATCTTCTCATTTAATGATGGTGGCAAAAGCAACTTAGCTTGGAAGGGGTTTACTTTAAAGAATTGGGCAAATCCATGTGGTGCACCTGAAATTTGTACCGCACTGGGTAACTCATTAAAGATTGGTTTAACCTCCACAATCTTTGCCACAATTTTAGGAACCTTAATCGCCTTTGCATTAGGTCGGTATCAATTCAAAGGTCGCTCATCTACAAACCTATTAATTTTCCTGCCGATGGCAACCCCTGAGATTGTCCTTGGCGCATCCTTGTTAACTATGTTTATCGGATTGGGAATTGATACTGGCTTTGTCACCACAATCATTGCGCACATCATGTTTTGCATCTCCTTTGTGGTTGTAACAGTTAAGGCTCGAGTTGCATCCCTTGACCCACGACTTGAGCAAGCGGCGATGGATCTTTACGCCAACGAATGGCAAACCTTCCGCCGAGTCACTCTTCCATTAGTTGCACCAGGAATTGCCGCCGCTGCGCTATTAGCTTTTAGTCTTTCATTTGATGATTACATCATTACCAACTTCACTATCGGTACTGAGATCACCTTTCCAAAGTTTGTCTTTACCTCCGCTATTCGAGGTGTTCCAGCACAAGCAAATGTGATTGGTGCATCGATGTTTTTCATAGCTTTGGCAATTGTTATTGTCGGGCAGGTCCTAGCCAGCAAACGTAAAAGTAAGGTTTAACTAGTACTCTTTTCTCATGGCAAACCTAGGAAATATGTACGGCCCAGATTTCACATTTCTTGGCATTGCCCGTTGTGATTTAGATAAGCCAGAAACTTACAAAGGTGCTGATGTAATTATTGTTGGTGCACCGATTGATAGCGGAACCTCACATCGCAGTGGCGCAAAGATGGGACCACAAGCAATTCGCATGGGGGATTACCTGCCACATGATGCAGAGCGACCACACCTTTCAATGCGGATTGATCCATTACAAAAATTAAAGATTTACGATGCTGGTGATTTATTGATGCCTGGTGGTGATTTAGTTGCATCCCTTAAAGTTTTAGAGGCAGCGACAGAGAAGATCTCAAGAGCTGGTGCAATCCCAGTTGTATTAGGCGGGGATCACTCAATTGCATCTGCTGATGTGACTGGCGTTGCTAATCATCTAGGTAAGGGAAAAGTTTCGATGATTCACTTTGATGCGCATGCTGATACTGGTGAGGATCATTTTGGTGCGCTTATCGGTCATGGCACACCGATGCGCAGATTAATTGAATCAGGTGCAGTTCGTGGTGATCGCTTCTTGCAATTAGGACTTCGTGGTTACTGGCCAGATGAGAAGACTTTAAATTGGATGGCTGGCAAAGGCATGAAGTCCTATGAGATGACTGAGATTCATCATCGTGGCATGAAGACAGTTTTAGATGAATCCTTTGCAATTCTGACTGATCAATGTGATGGCGTATTTTTATCAGTTGATATTGATGTCGTAGATCCAGGCATGGCGCCAGGTACTGGCACACCTGAACCAGGCGGCATGACTAGCCGTGAGTTACTAGAGGCGGTTCGTCGAATCTGTTTAGAGCTACCAATTGTTGGCGTAGATGTGGTTGAGGTTGCTCCTGCTTATGACAGCAGTGATATCACAGCTATCTTGGCTAATCGAGTAGTACTAGAAGCGTTAAGTGCGATTGCATTAAAGAAATCTGGTGGAACTTACTCACCAACTAGAAATCTATTGGATCGTTAGCACTTACTTAATTGAGGCGATCGCTTCTTCAAGGACAGATAAGCCATCGCGTAGTAAGTCCTCATCAATTACAAGTGGTGGTAGCAATCTAACTACGTTGGCATAGGTTCCTGCTGAAAGAATTAATACACCCTGATTGACACAGAATTTAATGATGGCAAGTTGCGCCTCTGGATTTGGTTCATTACTTCCTGGCTTTACTAATTCAATCGCTTGCATCGCACCACGGCCCCGAACCTCACCAATAATTGGGTACTTCTTAGCCATCGCATTGAGTGCATCTGACATTATCTTGCCAATTTTCTTTGCCCGCTCGACTAAATTCTCAGATTCAATTACCTCAATTGCACCAAGGGCGGCAGCGCATGCAACTGGATTTCCACCGTAGGTGCCACCTAAACCACTTAGGTGAATTGAATCCATAATCTCAGCACGTCCGGTGACACCGGCAAGTGGCAATCCAGCGGCAATACCTTTGGCGGTAACAATTAAATCTGGAGTGACAGATTCATCTTCGCAGGCAAACATAGTTCCAGTTCGTGCAAATCCAGTTTGCACCTCATCTGCAACAAAAACAATGCCATTTTCTTTACAGAAGTTAGCAAGTCCAGGGAGAAAGCCCTTACACGGAACAATAAATCCACCTTCGCCAAGAATCGGTTCGATCACGATACAAGCAACATTGCTGGCACCGATCTCCTTTTCAATTTTATGGAGCACCATGGATAAAACTGAGCTCTCGCATGGTTTAGTGCAAGCATCACATCGGTAGGCATATGCCATTGGCATCCGATAAACCTCTGGTGCAAATGGACCAAAGCTATCTTTGTAAGGCATGTTCTTGGCGGTCATTGCCATCGTTAAGTTTGTGCGACCGTGGTAGCCATGTTCAAATACAACAACCGCTTGGCGCTTGGTGTAACTGCGGGCAATCTTTACCGCATTTTCAACCGCCTCAGCTCCAGAGTTAAAGAGAGCTGATTTCTTTTTATGATCACCTGGGGTTAAGCGATTTAATGCTTCACAAACCTCAACATAACCGGTGTATGGCACGACCATAAAGCAGGTGTGGGTGAAGGCATCCATCTGGGTTTTAACATTTTCAACTACCTTAGCGGATGAGTGACCAACATTTAGCACAGCAATTCCGGCACCTAAATCTAAAATCTGATTTCCATCAACATCAAGAATAATTGCACCATCTGCTCGTTCAATAAATACTGGCATCGCCATTCCTAGGGATGCCGAAACCGCCTCTTTACGGCGGTCAATCAAGGCTTGTGATTTAGGACCTGGAATAGCGGTAATTATGTTGCGCTTTTGAGCGAGCGGTGATTTACCCTCTGAGTACATGGTTAAATACTATACGCAGGTGAGCGGAATAAGAGATGTAGTAGTGCTGGGCTCGACCGGCTCAATCGGCGTTCAGGCGCTAGAGATAATCTCAGCAAACCCAAATAAATTTCGCATAGTTGGAATGAGCGCAGGTCGGAAAAATCCTAAATTATTAATGGAGCAGGCGAAGAAATTTAATGCTCCAATTGTTGGCAGTATGGCCCCGGCCCCAGCGGTTGATGGGGTGCAGGTAATTGATGGCGATAACTCATCAGTTGAAATAGCTGCCCTGCCATGTGACATAGTTTTAAATGGAATCTCTGGCTCAATCGGCCTTGGCCCAACACTTTCTGCCCTTGGTGTTGGAAATAAGGTGGCGCTAGCAAATAAAGAGTCATTAGTTGCCGGCGGTGATTTAGTAATGAAGTTTGGTCGCGAAAATCTACTTCCTGTTGACTCTGAACACAGCGCAATTTTTCAAGCAATGCTGGCTGGCAAGGTAAGTGATGTTAAAAAGTTAATTTTGACAGCAAGTGGCGGGCCATTTAGAGATCGCTCAGATTTAACAGATGTAACTGTGGCTGATGCGTTAAATCATCCAACCTGGTCGATGGGTGAGGTAGTGACAATTAACTCTGCAACATTGGTAAATAAGGGACTTGAGATTATCGAGGCGCACTACCTATTTGATCTGCCATACAGCGCAATCGAGGCGGTAATTCATCCGCAATCTGTGGTGCACTCATTGGTTGAGTTCAATGATGGTTCGACCATTGCCCAAGCATCACCGCCAAATATGAAGGGGCCAATTGCATATGCATTGGCGTATCCAGATCGAATTAATAAGGCGACAGCTGCCATTGATTGGAGCCAATCACACACCTGGAATTTTTCACCAATTGATAATGAGCTTTATCCATCAATTGATTTAGCTCGCCGTTGTGGTGAGTTAGGAAGTGGATTGCCGGCAATCTTCAATGCAGCCAATGAGGTGGCGGTCGCTGCATTTTTGGCAGGAAAGATTAAGTTCACAGCAATAATTGAGATCGTTGAGCAGGTAGTACAACTGCATGGAAGTAATACGCCAACTACAATTAGAGATATCGCTGATGTCAGTGCTATCGAGCAGAGTGCGCGCAGTAAAGCAGAGAGCTTAATTAAGGAGCTAATTTAAATGTTGTCCCTCTTGGGCATCCTGGCATTTGTTGTTGCGTTATTAGTTTCAGTAATGATCCACGAGGCTGGGCACTACCTAACTGCGAAAAAATTTGGCATGAAGGTAACTGAGTTCTTCTTAGGCTTCGGAAAAAAGATTTGGTCCACTCAACGTGGTGAAACTGAGTTTGGTCTTAAGGCGATTCCAGCGGGTGGTTACTGCCGAATTGTTGGTATGTCACCGCGCGAGGAGTTAGCACCAGCAGATGCTGATCGCGCCTTTATTAAGGGAACAATTACCCAAAGATTAATAGTTTTAGGTGCTGGCTCATTTCTGCACTTTGTAATTGGTTTTGTACTGCTAATTACCTTGTTTGGTGCGGTTGGTGTCACCTCTATAACCAATCAGGTTAAAGAGATCGCACAATGTGTACCGCAAAGTGAAACGGAGGTTTGTAGTGCCGCCTCAACTCCATCACCAGCAAAAAATGCAGGTTTAATCGCCGGCGATAAGGTTGTAGAAATAAATGGTGAAAGTTTTGAGCTTTGGTCAGATGCGGTAACAGTAATTCGCGCCAGTGCAGGCAAACCTCTTAATTTGTTAATTGATCGCGATGGTAATCAATTAGAGATTCAATTAACCCCAGCTACTCGAATGGTTGATGGTCAACCAATTGGTGTAATTGGCGTAATTAACGAGGTCGGCACAATTAGATTTAATCCAATCGCCGCAACCCAACGATCCTTCTCCTTCACAGGACAAATACTGCAAAACTCAATAACCTCTTTAATTACATTACCAACCAAGATTCCAGATCTACTCTCCCAAACCTTTGGTGCCACCGAACGAGATCCAGAGGGTCTAGTCGGAGTTGTTGGTGTTGCACGTGTCAGTGGCGAGACTGCAAGCACTGAAAAGTTAACCACTAATGAGAAGATCGCTACCTTTATTTTAATTGTTGCATCCCTAAACATCTTTGTCGGTATGTTTAATTTGCTTCCATTACTGCCACTAGATGGCGGTCACATGGCGGTAGCTATTGCAGATGGCATTCGAAACCTAATTGCTAAACGGCGGGGTTTGCCAAAGCCAGCGCCAATTGATGTCGAGCGGTTAACGCCAATCACAATGGTGGTTTTTGTACTCATGGCTGGCTTATCAATTGTTTTACTCGCCGCCGATATCTTTAATCCAATTAGATTAAATCTCTAATTAGGTTAAAGTAAGACCATGGTTGATCTCGGAATTCCATCGGCGCCACCTCCAACACTTGCTCCTCGTCGCAAGACAAGACAATTAAAGGTTGGCTCAGTTTTAGTTGGCAGTGATTCACCGGTTTCAGTTCAATCTATGTGCACCACACTTACCTCAGATGTGAACTCAACCTTGCAACAGATCGCCGAATTAACCGCATCTGGTTGCCAAATAGTTCGAGTTGCAGTTCCATCTCAAGATGATGCAGATGCACTTGCGCAGATCGCTAAGAAATCACAGATTCCAGTAATTGCCGATATTCACTTTCAACCAAAGTATATTTTCGCCGCAATCGATGCTGGTTGTGCTGCGGTTCGAGTTAATCCAGGAAATATTAAACAATTTGATGACAAGGTTAAAGAGGTTGCCAAGGCGGCGGGGGATGCTGGTATTCCAATTCGAATTGGTGTTAATGCTGGCTCATTAGATCCAAGATTGTTAGCAAAGTATGGCAAGGCAACACCTGAAGCATTAGCTGAATCGGCGTTATGGGAGGCATCCTTATTTGAAGAGCATGGCTTCTCTGATATTAAAATTTCAGTAAAGCATCATGATCCAGTAACGATGGTTAAGGCTTACCGATTACTTGCGGCAAAGTGTGATTACCCATTACATCTTGGTGTTACCGAGGCTGGACCACTATTCCAAGGCACAATTAAATCTGCAACCGCATTTGGCATTTTATTAGCTGAAGGAATTGGCGACACAATTCGAGTATCACTTTCAGCTCCTCCTGTTGAAGAGGTAAAGGTTGGAATCTCAATTCTTGAGTCATTAAATTTACGTCAACGTAAACTTGAGATCGTCTCCTGTCCATCATGTGGTCGTGCCCAAGTAGATGTTTACTCACTCGCTGAAAAGGTGCAGGCGGGATTGCAAGGAATGACTGTTCCACTTCGTGTTGCAGTTATGGGTTGTGTAGTTAATGGACCTGGCGAAGCACGTGAAGCAGATCTTGGTGTTGCATCTGGAAATGGCAAGGGTCAAATATTTGTAAAGGGTGAAGTAATTAAAACTGTTCCCGAGGCACAAATCGTAGAAACCTTAATCGAAGAGGCGATGCGCCTTGCCGATGAGATGGAAGCCGCTGGTGTCGCTTCAGGTCAACCTACGGTAACTACCTCCTAAATTTCCGCTAAAGGCCTCAATTGTTCATGATTTATTATTAAATACTGGCTTTACTATCTAGAGCAATAAGAGGATACTCAAAATATGGAGGTCGAGATGATAAAGAGAATTGTAAAAGTTGCTGCATTAACATTTTTCCTTTCTATGTTTTTACCCATTTCAAATGCGAACTCTCAGATGAATGTGGGTATCTGGCTAATTAGCGGTAGGACATCTGAAATTTACGGAAGACAGGACGGGATTGCGGATAGCCAGAACCAAATTCAATGGGTCACATGTTTGGAATCACCCTCAGGTTCGATGTTGTATCCAAAGCGAGATAATTTGAATTACTCTTACACAGTTTCCGGCCCATCAGGTGTAATAAATTCTGGAAGCTATTCACCCACATGGTTAGATTCCATGTCCTCTTGCACAGGTAATAGTGGTGGAAACCAATACAGCGTCGCATATAATTTAACTGGATTAGTTGCTGGTACAACTTATCAATTTACAATAAATGGATCGATTGCTGGCTCTAGTTTTACTTCTTCAAAGAGCTTTACAACCTTAGGAGCACCAACTCCAACTCCGACTCCAACACCTACGGCCTCAGAGACCAGCACAGCATCTTCAACTCCGACTAGAGTAGAAACAAGCACAGCAACACCGTCTCCAACACCGTCTCCAACATCTACGGTGTCAGATACACGCACAGTAGCTGCGACTCCGACTCCTACTCCAACTCCAACTGCGAAATCAAATCAAAATGTAACAGCTGTTGAAGATGAAGGTGAAGAGGAAGATCCATCTGCAACTCTTGGCGTTAATAAGAGATCAAATGGAAAGTATCAGCTATTAATCTCCTCTAATGTTGCCGAAGATCGATTGATTGTTTCTGCCACTAGAAAAGGTTTTAAATCAATTACCTATAAAGTCAATACGAATGATTCTGGCGATGCATCAATTATTACTTCTCGAAATCTTTCAGGTTTCACTCTGACACTTAGGTACAACGGCGACTTTCTGGACAAGGTTAAAGCTAAATAATCAAGCGCCAAGTAAGAAAATTTGGTTCAAAATCAACCATGATTGCGAACCTACTCCGCTAAGCGGTAGTCAGTAGGTAGGCTTACCCGCATGTTGCGGATGTCCACCTTATTGCTGCGCACCTTGCGCGATGATCCAGCTGATGCTGAGGTCGCCTCCCACAGATTATTAGTTCGTGCCGGTTATGTTCGCCGAATTGCCGCTGGAATTTACAGTTGGTTACCACTTGGTTACCGCACCTATCGCAAGATTGAAAATATTGTTCGCGAAGAGATGGATGCAGCAGGTTTTCAAGAGGTTCACTTTCCAGCGATGTTGCCACAGGAGCCTTACGAGGCAACAAATCGATGGGAAGAGTACGGTCCAGATCTATTTAGATTAAAGGATCGCAAAGGAAATGATTTTCTCTTAGGTCCAACCCATGAAGAGATGTTTACCTTGATGGTGAAAGGTGAGTTTTCATCTTATAAGGATTTACCACTATCTATTTATCAAATTCAAACAAAGTATCGGGATGAACCACGTCCGCGCAGCGGAATTATTCGAGGCCGCGAGTTTGTTATGAAGGACTCTTACTCATTTGATGTAGATGATGTCGGCCTTGAGGCTTCATACAACGCACATCGCGCCGCTTACATTAAAACCTTTGATCGCTTAGGACTTAAGTACAACATCGTCTCTGCCATGAGCGGTGCGATGGGTGGCTCTAAATCTGAGGAGTTCTTAGCGCCATGCCCAACTGGTGAAGATACATATGTACTTTGTAATGATTGTGGATACGCAGCAAATGTCGAGGCGATGACAACTGTAGTTAAGCCATTTACTGGAAAAGCTGCTGGTGCAATTGAGATTTTAGATACGCCAAATACACCAACTATTGATCTGTTAGTTGAGGTGTTAAATTCAAAGTACCAGGCAAATATCACCGCTGCTAATACCTTGAAAAATGTAATGTTAATGGCGGATGGCAAGCCGATTTGTGTATTGGTTCCAGGGGACCGCGAGGTTGATCTAAAACGAGTACAGGCAAATCTTGCTGGTGTAACTGAGCTAGCACTCTTTGAAGATGCAGATTTTGTAAAGTATCCAAAGTTTGTAAAGGGTTATATCGGTCCGCAAAATGCTAAGGAGTTTGGTTTAAAACTTTACGCTGATCCACGGATTGTTGAGGGATCAGATTGGGTAACGGGTGCAAATAAAAAGGATACCCATGCTCGCTTTGTGGTTTGTGGTCGTGATTTTAAGGTTGATCAATATATTGAGGCGGCTGAGGTTAAAGCTGGCGATGCTTGTCCTAAGTGTGCAAAGCCGGTCATTATCGATCGTGCAATTGAGATTGGCCATATCTTTCAATTAGGTCGCAAGTATGCACAAGCACTAGGCCTAACAGTTTTAGATAAAGCGGGTAAGCCACAGGTTGTAACAATGGGCTCTTATGGAATTGGTGTATCCCGTGCGGTTGCCGCAATTGCAGAACAAACATTTGATGAGATCGGACTTAATTGGCCAGCAGAGGTAGCACCAGCTGATGTGCATATTGTGGCAACTGGTAAGGATGATCTGCCATTTGAAACTGCAGAAAAGATTGGTCAGCAACTAGAGGCGATTGGCTTATCGGTTTTATTAGATGATCGCCGGGAAGCCAGCCCAGGAGTTAAATTTAAGGATGCAGAGTTAATTGGTATTCCAAAGATAATTATTGTTGGCAAGGCGCTAGCAGATGGCAAGGTAGAGGTACGTGATCGCAAATCTGGTGATAAATCAGAGGTTGCAGTTGGTGATGTTGTAAAAGCATTTCAAAGTTAGTAAGTTTTAAATGGATATTGAGATAGTAATTCTTTTAGTTATCGCCTCTGGCTTTGCTGGCTTTGTTGATGCAATGGCAGGTGGTGGGGGATTAATTCAACTACCAGCCTTAATCTTAGGTCTATCAAATAAAGAGCTACCATTAATTCTAGGAACAAATAAGGTGCCATCCGCCTTTGGCACTGCAGCAGCTGCTCGTAATTACTTTAAAAATATTAAGCCAGATATTCCATTAACACTCACCATGATGGCTCCAGCCTTTATCGGTTCAATTGGTGGCGCCTACTTTGCTGCATCTGTGCCGGTGCAGTTCTTCAAACCATTTATTGTTTTCCTGCTAATGGCAATGGTGATCTATACCTGGCTTAAACCAGAGATTGGAATGGCTGAGAATTTAAAGTACACCCGAAACTTAAGATTATTTTTTGTCGCATTGATGGGTTTAACAATTGGTTTTTATGATGGCATCTTTGGCCCAGGTACCGGTACCTTCCTAGTCTTCTTTCTAGTTTCAGGTATTGGTTACGCATTCTTAAAGGCCTCTGGCACTGCCAAGTTAGTTAATCTCTCAACCAACATCGGCGCTATTTTAAGCTTTCAACTAACTGGCCATATTTGGTGGCAATTAGGTTTAATCATGGCTGTTGCAAATGTGACTGGTGCGATTATTGGATCAAAGCTAGCAATCAAGGGTGGATCCTCGTTGGTTAGAAAAGTATTTCTAATCGTTACTACCTTGTTAATTGCGCGCGTTGCTTGGGATACCTTTATAAGTTAGAATTTACCCACAACGCTTTAAAAAAACTTAATATAGAGATGAGAAAGAATGAGTAACAAAGAGCAGATTGCCGCCGCGATTACACCGATAATCGATTCCCTTGGTTTTTATTTAGAAGATATAGCAATTACCTCTGCTGGCAGACGCAGCATGCTTACCGTAATTGTTGATGGCGATACCCACCTGTCTCTTGATCAGGTAACTGTTGCCACAAAGGCGATTAGCGAGATTGTCGAAAATCTACCAACGCTGGGAAGTAATCCATTTATTCTCGAGGTGACATCACCTGGGTTAGATCGTCCACTTACCAAGCCAAGACATTGGCAGAAGAATAAAGATCGTTTAATTAAAATCATTTTGAATGATGGCGGTGAAATCTCGGGGCGAATCAAAGATTCAACACAATCAGATGTCACAGTAGATGAGCGCAAAGTTAATTTTGCCGATATTAAAAGAGCAACACTTGAGATTGAGTTTAAGCAGGTAACAAAGTGAGTGTTGATGTTGAAGCGCTTAAAATATTAGCAGCTGAGAAAAAATTACCACTCGAGCGATTAATTAGCTCAATTGAGAATGAAGTAGCTGCCGCCTACGCCGCACTGCCAGAACATAAGCCACATGGTCGAGCGGTTTTAAATCGGGAAACTGGTGAGCTTTTAATTTACGTTCCAGTTCTAGGACCAGATGGTGATCGCATCGACACCATAACTGATAATCCAGATGGCTTTGCCAAATTAGCGGATAAGACTGCGCGAAAAATAATTAAAGAGAAGATGCGTGAGGCGAAGGATCTTGAGGTTGTAACTGAGTTCAGTGGCAGTGTTGGTGATGTAATTTCCGGAGTTGTACAACAGGGAAGAGATGCCGAAATCATTTATGTAAATCTTGGCCGGGTGGAAGGAAAGGTGCCGGCGGCCGAACAGATTAAGGGTGAGGTTTACAAACATGGCGATCGAATTAAATGTTTTGTTGTTGATGTTAAGCAGGGTGAAAAGGGTCCAGAGGTAACACTTTCCAGATCACATCCAGCATTTGTAAAGATGTTATTTGCACTTGAGTGCCCAGAGATTAAAGATCGCATCGTAGATATTGTTGGAATTGCCCGCGAGGCTGGTGCACGAACAAAGTTATCGGTACGAACACATCGTGCAGGTGTTAGTGCAAAGGGTGCATTAATTGGACCACAAGGTGCTCGTGCGCAAAATGTAATGAATGAGTTAAATGGTGAGAAGATTGACATTATTGATTTCAGTGAGGATCCAGCAACATATGTTGCGAATGCACTTGCACCAGCAAAGGTGACATCGGTTGAAATAGTTGATCTAGAAACAAAATCTGCGAAGGTAGTTGTCCCGGATTATCAATTATCACTTGCAATTGGTAAGGATGGGCAAAATGCCAGACTTGCAGCAAGGCTGACACAGTGGCGAATTGATATTCATCCAGATAATCCAGTTACGCAGATTAAGGCGCCGGCGGTAGATCTGCCTGAAGTTAACGCTGATATTTCACCTGATCAAGGGGCCTAGGGTAAGGTTGCCAATGTTCAGCAAGAAGATCCCACAGCGCAGTTGTATTGCATGTCGGGGTGTAGAAAATTGGACAGATTTAATTCGGACAGTTTTGGTTGATAATGTAATAAAGGTCGACCAATTTCATAAACTGCCTGGCCGGGGAGCATGGCTTCACACCAGCTGTTATGAGATCGCAATTGAACGAAAAGCTTTTTATCGGGCCTTTGATTTTGAGGGTCAGTTAAATCTGCAAGAGGTGAGTGATTACTTAAAAGGTTTAAGTAATTAATTTAACTGTATGGAGCGATACGAGAATGAAACTTTAATGAGTACCTACAAATTATGAGCAGGGCAATTTAGGTTCGCATAAAAGTTTGCGAACCAAGACAGGAGATCAGTGTCAAAGGTTCGCGTTTACGAATTAGCAAAAGAGTTAGGGCTTGAAAGTAAAGAGCTGCTAGCTAAATTACAAGAGGTCGGCGAGTTTGTCCGATCCGCATCATCAACTGTTGAAGCGCCAGTGCTGCGCAAGTTGATGGATAAGTTCCCAGAGCTAACGCCTAGCGAAGAGGCACCAAAGGCTAAGAAGGCTCCCGCTAAAAAAGCAGCTGCGAAAAAAGAGGCGGCAAAACCATTATCAGTTGAGGATCTACCTCCTGAGTTACAAGCGGCTGCTAAAAAATTAGTAGCAGATCAACCAAAATTAAATCCAGTAGCACCAGTTACGCCAGTAACACCGGTGGCACCAGTTTCACCACCGGCAGCATCTGCATTACCAACATCTATGCCACGTCCACCACGTGCAGGAAATAATCCATTTTCATCTGGCGCATCAATGCCACGTCCACCTGCTAGACCAATTCGTCCAGGTGAACAACGGTTAGCACCAGGACAACGTCCACCTACACAAGGTGGTGCACGTCCACTAGGACAACGTGGTGATATGCAAGGTTCACGTCCAGGATCTGTTCGTCCAGGTTTTGCAGCACGTCCACAAAATTCAGGAAGTGGTGGACCAGGACAACGTCCAGGTGGTGCACCAGGTACACGTCCACAAGGTAACTCTCCTTATCGTTCACCATCATCTACAACTCCTGGCGGTGGCGCACCATTTGCAGGTAAGGGTGGCGGTCGTCCACCACAACGCGGTGGCGCAGCTGGTGCATTTGGTAAAGGTGGAAAGAGCAAAGGTAAAAATCAGCGCAGTAAGAAAGAGCGACGCGAAGAGTTTGAGAACTTACCAGCACCAACATTAGGTGGTGCAGTAGTTCCACGTGGCGATGGCAAATCGGTAATTCGTATGCGCCGTGGTGCCACACTTATGGATTTTGCCGAGAAGATAAAGGCAGATCCAGCTGCATTAGTTTCAGCGCTATTTCACCTTGGCGAGATGGTTACTGCAACTCAATCAGTTGATGAAGATACCTTTGCAATTTTGGGAGCTGAACTTGGCTTTGTAATTCAAATCGTCTCACCAGAGGATGAGGATCGTGAGTTACTGCAAGAGTTTGATATTGATTTAGATCAAGAGCTATCAGAGATTGATCCAGCAGATCTAGTTGTGCGCTCGCCAATTGTGACGGTAATGGGTCACGTAGATCATGGTAAGACTCGATTACTTGATGCAATTCGATCAACTGAGGTTGTTAAATCTGAGGCGGGTGGAATTACCCAGCACATTGGTGCTTATCAAATTCACCACGAACATGATGGCAATACTCGTGCCGTTACCTTTATTGATACACCGGGCCACGAAGCATTTACCGCTATGCGTGCGCGAGGTGCGAAGGTAACTGATATCGCAGTTCTAGTAGTTGCAGCTGATGATGGCGTAATGCCACAAACCATTGAGGCGTTAAACCACGCCCAAGCTGCTGATGTACCAATTGTGGTTGCAGTTAACAAGGTGGATAAAGAGGGTGCAAATCCAGACAAGATCCGTCAACAATTAACTGAGTACAACTTAATCGCCGAGGAGTACGGCGGACAAACCATGTTTGTCAACGTTTCCGCTTTAAATGGTCAAGGCATTGATAAGTTGCTAGAAGCAATTTTGTTAACCGCTGATGCCGCAATTGATCTACGCGCAATCGCAGATGATGTTGCACGTGGTGTTGCGATTGAAGCAAATCTTGATAAGGGTCGTGGTCCAGTTGCAACAGTTCTAGTACAGCGCGGAACATTGCATGTTGGAGATGCGATTGTTGCCGGTGGTGCATATGGTCGTGTTCGTGCGATGCTAGATGAGCATGGTGAAACAGTTGATGAAGCTGGTCCATCTCGTCCAGTACAGGTACTTGGCTTCACCTCAGTTCCTGGTGCGGGTGACACATTTATGGTGGCAGAGGATGATCGCACCGCCAGACAAATTGCAGAGAAGCGTCAATTAGCGCAACGAAACGCTTCCCTTGCTAAGGCACGCAAGAAGGTTTCACTAGAAGATTTCCTAGAGCAATCAAAGGTAAGTACCTTGAACTTGATCTTAAAGGGAGATGTATCTGGATCGGTAGAAGCGTTAGAGGATGCATTGGTACAACTAGATGTTGGAACCGATGTTGATCTTCGCGTTATTCACCGTGGCGTAGGTGCAATTACTAAGAATGATGTAACGCTGGCATCTGCATCAACTGCGGTAATTATTGGCTTTAATGTTAAGCCAGAGCCACAAACTGCTGTCTTTGCCGATCATGAGGGCGTTGATATTAAGTTCTACACCGTTATCTACAAAGCGATCGAAGATATCGAAGCATCACTTAAGGGACTGCTCAAGCCAGAGTTTGAAGAGGCGGTACTTGGTAATGCTGAAGTTAGAGATATCTTTAAATCAAGCAAGGTTGGAAATATTGCTGGATGTATGGTCTCTGATGGAATTATTCGCCGAAATGCCAAGGCCAGAACAATGCGAGCTGGTGTTGTAATTGGTGAAAATCTCACCATCGATTCACTTCGTAGATTTAAGGATGATGCAACTGAGGTCCGCGATGGATTTGAGTGCGGTATCGGACTTGGATCATTTAAAGATCTACAAGTTGGCGATGTAATTCAGGTTTATGAGATCCGAGAGAAAAAACGAGCATAAGTAAATGGCAAGTAAGCGGGCGTTAAAGGTTGCCGATCGGATTAAAGAGCTGATCGCAACGACGATCGAGACGCGGATTAAAGATCCGCGGCTTGGTTTTGTCACAATCACCGATGTTCGAGTAACTGGTGATCTGCAGCAAGCCGCAATTTTTTATACAGTTCTTGGTGATACGCAAGCACATGAAGCAACTGCAGCAGCGTTAAATAGCGCTAAAGGAATGCTGCGCTCTGAGGTTGGTCGCGCCCTTGGCATTCGAGTAACACCATCACTTGAATTTTTCCTAGATGGGCTTGAGGACTCTGCAAAAGAGATGAATGATCTAATTGAGCAGATGCACAAAGCTGATGAGGAGCTAGCCAAGCTACGTGCTGGTGCTAAGCCAATTCTTGAAGATCCCTACAAAAAACACGATTAATTAAATGGATGGCTTTCTACTAATAGATAAAGCAGGCGCCATGACTAGCCATGATGTAGTTGCAATGGTGCGCAAACGTTTAAATACCAAACGAGTAGGCCATGCCGGCACATTAGATCCAATGGCAACTGGGGTGTTAGTTCTTGGCATTGGTGTTGCTACCAAACTTCTTCAATACATCACAGATGGCAAAAAGGGTTATGAGGCGGTGATCTCATTGGGAAGTGCCACGCACACCGATGATAAACAGGGAGATGTAATCTCAACTGCAGATACCTCGAAGATTAGTGATGATCAAATTAAGGCAGAACTAGCAAAATTTATTGGAAAGATAAAACAACGACCATCCTCAGTATCAGCAATAAAAATTGATGGTAAATCTGCACATCAACGGGTTCGAGAGGGTGAGGTTTTAGATATACCTGCCAGAGATGTTGAAGTATTTGAGTTAACGGTAGGGCAGATCAAACACTTGCCAGATTCAATTGAGGTAGTAATAACAGTTACCTGTTCAGCCGGTACATATATTCGAGCAATTGCCCGAGATCTTGGGGATGCTTTAAAGGTTGGCGGACATCTAATCTCACTTCATCGCACCTTAGTCTCACCATTTACCATTGATCAATGTGCATCAATTGCAGATGCCACCCTGCTTGATACTGCAACTGCAATTGGTAAGGTATTTCCAATTCGCAAATTAGAGCTAGCTGAAATTCGAGAGATCGGCTTTGGCCGAACCATCACACAAAGCAAAGATCAAGGAATTACCGCTGCGGTAGATAATCAAGATCGGTTCTATGCGTTGCTTGAAAATAAAACACAAAATGGTGCGGTGGTAGCAGCGCCAATATTAGTTAATGCCGCCTCAATTAATTGAGTATGAAACAATAAGCAGATGAGTAAGGTTGTTGCGATCGGCATCTTTGATGGTGTGCACCTTGGCCATCAACAAATCATCTCAACCGCTCGAGATCATGGTGATGTAACAGTGATTACCTTTGATCCACACCCAGTTTCAGTTGTTGCTCCAGAGCGCACACCGACTCAGATAATGTCACTGAAAGATCGGATTGAGCTATTAAAAAGTGCTGGTGCTAAAGCGGTTGAGGTAATTAACTTTACAAAGGAGTTTTCCCAATTAAGCGCCGATCAATTTATTGAGGAAATTTTAATTGGTCGCTTCGCTGCAGAGCATGTTGTAATTGGGCAAAACTTTAACTTTGGTCATAAGGCACAAGGCACACCAAAGTACTTAGCCCAAGTTGGTCCTAAGTATGGTTTTGATGTAAGTATTGTTAAGTTGGCAGAGGATCGTGGATCAGCTATCTCATCTACTCGAATCCGCTCACTAATTATTGATGGTCAAATAGAGCGAGCTAATGAGTTATTAACTCGCAATTACTACTTAATTGGTCCAGTAGTTCATGGTGAAAAACGTGGGCGGGAGATTGGTTATCCAACCGCCAATATTGGTTTAGAAAAACTCGCCACAATTCCAGCAGATGGTGTTTACGCTGGTTGGCTTACGGTAGAAGATCAACGATGGGCAGCTGCAATTTCAATTGGTACAAACCCTACATTTGCTGGTGTTCGTGGTCGTCAGGTAGAGGCGTATGCAATTGATCAAATTGGTTTAGATTTATATGACAAAGTAGCAAAGCTTGAGTTTGGCTTTAGATTAAGAGATACATTGAAATTTGATGGATTAGCGCCATTGTTGGATCAGATGAAAATTGATTGTGATCAGGCCCGCAAATTAACTAGCAATTAAGCGGAAAATTACGCTGGATTTTCCCTATCACTTATGCGCTGGTAATCTTTACCCACTAAAGCGAGAAAGTGTGCCTTCGTGAATTACACCGAGGCCCTCGTGACAAGAACAGAAGGAGCAATACAAATATGGCATTATCGCCAGAGGTTAAGAAGGAAATTATTTCCAAGTACGGCTCATCTGCGACTGACACAGGCAGCCCAGAGGCACAGGTAGCACTTTTATCAAAGCGAATTGATGAGATCACAGAACATTTGCAAACAAATAAGAATGATCATCACAACCGTCGTGGTTTGTTATTAATGGTAGGAAAGCGTCGTCGTATTTTGCAGTACCTCGCGAAAACTGACATTGATCGTTATAGAGCGGTTATCGAAAAGCTCGGTATCCGTCGATAAATAAATTAATTAGCTAAATTAGCTAATTAACGAGTAGTACAAAACTTTATTGCAAGAGTTTTGGTCCTCGGTAGTGGTTTCCGGAAAATTAAAAATTAGCCGTGAACTTCGATCGAAGATCCACTCTCTTTTAGTAGGAAGCTAGTTATTAAGCCTGACAAAGAAATGGCTTAAGTAACGCAGATAAAGTTTGTAAGAAATGGAGATGACCCATGGAGGGTCAAGATGTTAAATCAGCCGTTGCCAAGATTGATAACGGTAAATTTGGAAAGCGGGAGATCCGCTTTGAAACTGGACGACTAGCTCGTCAAGCAGCGGGAACCGCTGTTGTATATCTAGATGATGACAGCATGTTGCTTTCAGCAACTACCGCATCAAAGAATCCGAAGGATCAATTTGATTTCTTCCCACTGACTGTAGATGTTGAAGAGCGTATGTATGCAGCTGGAAAAATTCCTGGCTCATTCTTCCGCCGTGAAGGACGCCCATCAGAGGATGCAATTCTTACCTGCCGTTTAATCGATCGCCCACTTCGCCCATCCTTTATTAAGGGATTGCGTAATGAGGTTCAAATCGTTGTAACTGTGATGGCGTTAAACCCAGATCATATGTATGACGTAATCGCGATTAACGCAGCATCAATGTCAACTCAATTAGCTGGTCTGCCATTTAGCGGTCCAATTGGTGGAGTTCGAGTTGCCTTAATTGAAGGTCAATGGGTTGCTTTCCCAAATCACTCAGATTTAGAGAAGGCTGTCTTTGACATGGTTGTTGCCGGACGTATTGCTGGCAATGATGTTGCAATCATGATGGTTGAAGCAGAAGCTACATCTAAGACAATTGATCTAATCAAGGGTGGCGCAACTGTGCCAACTGAGGAGATTGTTGGCGAAGGATTAGAAGCGGCAAAACCATTTATCCGCACATTGTGTGAGGCGCAAATGGCATTAGCCAAACTTGCAGCTAAGCCAACTGGTGAGTTCCCAGTATTCCTTGAGTACCAAGATGATATTTATGCAGTTGTTGAAAAGGCTGCAAAGGATGATCTAGCCAAGGCGCTAACTATTGCTGGAAAGCAGGAGCGCGAGACAAAGCTGGATGAGATCAATAAATCAGTAGTTGAGAAGTTAACTGTTGATTTCCCAGAACGCACTAAAGAGATCGGTGCAGCACTTCGTTCCGTAACTAAGAAGTTAGTACGTCAACGTGTTCTTCGCGAGAAGATTCGAATTGATGGCCGCGGACTTCGTGATATTCGTGCATTGACCGCTGAGGTAGAGGTAATTCCTCGTGTTCACGGCTCTGCAATATTTGAACGTGGTGAGACTCAGATCTTGGGTGTTACAACATTAAATATGTTAAAGATGGAGCAACAGTTAGATACCTTGTCTCCAGAAAATCACAAGCGTTACATGCACAACTACAACTTCCCACCATATTCAGTTGGTGAGACTGGTCGAGTTGGTTCACCTAAGCGTCGAGAAATCGGTCATGGTGCTCTCGCTGAGCGCGCATTGGTTCCGGTTCTTCCAACACGTGAAGAGTTCCCATATGCAATTCGTCAGGTCTCTGAAGCACTAGGTTCAAATGGATCAACATCTATGGGATCTGTTTGTGCTTCAACTATGTCATTACTAAATGCTGGTGTGCCACTTAAGGCAGCGGTAGCTGGTATTGCAATGGGTCTGATCTCTGATGATGTAGATGGCAAAACTGAGTATGTAGCGTTGACCGATATCTTGGGTGCAGAGGATGCATTTGGCGATATGGACTTTAAGGTTGCCGGTACAAAAGAGTTTGTTACTGCACTTCAATTAGATACCAAGCTTGATGGAATTCCTGCTTCAGTACTTGCATCTGCATTACTGCAAGCAAAGGAGGCACGTCTTGCAATTCTTGATGTGATGAAGCAAGCAATTGATACTCCAGATGAGATGTCACTACTTGCTCCTCGTATTATTTCGATCAAGGTGCCAGTCGACATGATTGGTGCAGTTATCGGACCTAAGGGCAAGATGATCAACCAGATTCAAGATGAGACTGGCGCAGATATCACCATTGAAGATGATGGAACTATCTACATCGGAGCACTTGAAGGCTCTGCTGCTGAAGCTGCAAAGGCGCAAATCAATGCGATTGCAAATCCAGTACAACTAACTGTTGGCGATAAGTTCAATGGCAGCGTTGTAAAGCTTGCAACATTTGGTGCATTTGTAAACCTAGCTCCTGGTAAAGATGGCTTGCTACACATCTCGCAAATCCGCAAGATGCATGGTGGAAAGCGCATTGAAAACCTAGAAGAGGTTATGAAGGTTGGCGACAAGATTGAGGTTGTAATTAATGAGATTGATCCAAAGGGTAAGTACTCATTAGTTCCTGCAAATCTGCCAGAAGAGAAGGCTGAATAACAAAGTAAATGGCAAGAACAGTTCTGCCTAGTGGCTTGCGAATAGTCACTGAAGAGGAGAGATCTGTTCGTTCTGCTGCTTTTGGTATTTGGGTAAATGTTGGCTCCCGCGATGAATCACTTTCAACTGCGGGAGCTTCTCATTTTCTAGAGCACCTACTTTTTAAAGGAACAAAAACTCGAACCTCACTTGAAATCTCCTCATCAATCGAGGCGGTAGGTGGCGAGACAAATGCATTTACATCAAAGGAGTACACCTGCTTTTACGCACGTGTAATTGATAAGGATTTACCGCTGGCAGTTGATGTCATCAGCGATTTAATTACCTCATCCGTTGTTAAGGCAGCTGATGTTGATGCCGAACGCAAGGTGGTACTGGAAGAGATCGCAATGCGCGATGATGATCCCAGCGATCTAATTCATGATCTATTTTTAGAGAAGTATTACGGCGATACCCCGCTGGGCCGACCTATTTTAGGAACTGTTCAATCTATCAATGAGATGTCCCGCAGCACCGTATTTAATTACTATCGCAAGAGGTATCGACCACAGGATTTAGTAGTTGCCGTTGCTGGCAATGTTAAGCACAAAGAGGTAGTCCAGATGGTTGAGGATGCCTTAAGTAAGGATAACTTTTTAGATCAACCAAAGAGTGATTATGAGATTCGCTCATCAGGTGCGGTAAAGGTGCCGGGCCGTGGCCAGGTGACACTACTTGATCGCAAAACAGAACAAGCGCATATTGTTTATGGCGTTGAAGGTGTTGCGCGAAATGATAAAAGACGGTTTGCCTTAAGTATTTTAGCCACCGCACTTGGTGGCGGAATGTCATCTAGATTATTTCAAGAGATTCGTGAGAAGCGTGGCTTGGCTTACTCAACATATTCATACAGCCAACAATTTGCCGGTAGTGGAGTCCTATCTTTTTATGTTGGTTGTAAACCAGATCGAGCAATTGAGGCGACCAAAATAATTCAAGATATCTTGCATGATGTTGCAGAGAAAGGTTTAACCGATGAGGAGATCTTGCGAGCCAAGGGAGCAGTCTCTGGCTCATTGGTATTAAGCCAAGAGGACACCGGCTCTCGAATGACAAGAATTGGAAAGAGTGAGTTGGTTTACGGTGAGATTATGAGCTTTGATCAAATCTTGCAGGAGATTGCAGATGTAACACCTGATCAAATTAAGGAAATTGCCCGCCAAAGCTTGCCAACATCTCCTACCCTTGCGGTAGTGGGACCATTTAGATCGAAAGCTAAATTTGAAGGGTTGATCAAATGAAGGTTGCAGTATTAGGTGCCAAGGGAAGAATGGGCGCAGAGGCGGTTACCGCGATCAATGATGCTAAAGATCTGCAATTAGTTGCACAATTAGATTTAGGGGATTCATTAGATCAGTTAGTAACAAGTGGCGCCCAAGTAGTTGTTGATTTCACCCATCCAGATGCGGTTATGAAAAATCTTGAGTTTGCTATTACAAATGGCATCAGTGTTGTGGTTGGTACAACTGGTTTTGATGATGCAAAGTTAGCAAAGTTAAAAAGCTTGCTAGCTGCTAATCCAAAGGTGGGTGCGCTGATCGCACCAAACTTTGCATTGGGTGCAGTTTTAATGATGCAGTTCTCTGAGGTTGCCGCAAAGTACTTTGAATCGGTTGAGATTATTGAGCTTCACCATGCCAATAAGGTAGATGCGCCATCTGGAACTGCAGTGCACACCGCTCAGATGATTACCGATGCTCGCAAAACAAGCAATAAAGCAAAGATGCCAGATGCAACAAAGGATGCACTTGCTGGTGCACGTGGTGCAACTGTTGGCGATGTTCCAATTCACTCCATTAGATCCCACGGCTATGTTGCCCATCAAGAGGTAATCTTTGGTGATCCAGGTGAGACACTTTCAATTAGACATGATTCAATCAATAGAGCAGGATTTATGCCAGGAGTATTACTAGGAGTTCGTGAAGTAGTTAAACATCCAGGTTTAACTGTTGGCTTAGAAAAGTATATGGAGGGGTTTTAAATGAGTAAGGTACTTATGTACGGCGCTGAATGGTGTGGTGATTGCCGCCGCTCAAAGAGATTTCTAGATTCAAATAATGTTTCCTACGAGTATGTAGATGTCGAGGCAGATGCATCAGCCAGCGATAAGGTTATTGAGATCAATGGTGGTCAGCGCTCAATTCCAGTAATTGTTTTTGAAGATGGCACACACTTAACAGAGCCATCTGATGCCGCTCTTAAGGCAAAGCTTGAGGAGTTGAAAGTACTTTAATCTCAAATGTCATTGAAAAGCCTAGAGATTGCCTCTAGGCTTTTTTTATGGGCAAATTAACTGATCAAGAAATCCTTGGCGTTTCAACAATTCCAGAGGAAAATCGAACTGCTTCCGTAAATACCTTCTTCCCAATCTTTCTTGGGGCAAATCTTTCATTATCTGTGATGGTTTTTGGATGGTTGACTATTCTTTACGGTTTGAGTTGGTGGGATGCAGTTTCAGCAATCGTAGTAGGGACATTTATTGCGGCATTTTTTGTAAGCACTTCATCACTTTTTGGGTGGAGAACTGCAACTAATAACTCAGTTAGCTCTGGAGCATTTTTTGGAGTTAGGGGAAGATTAATCGCCTCCTTTATTGGCTTGCTTCTTTGCTTGCAATATGTTGCACTGACAATTTGGAGTGGCGGCGAAACAATCTCTGCGGGTTGGGCACGATTAACAAATACTGAATCATCTAACACCACTTTAATAGTTGGATATTTGTTAATTGCAATATTTATAGTGCTGTTGGCAATTGTCGGATATAAGCTGATTTTACAGGTGAACAAAATCATTGTTCCAGCGATGTTTCTTTTGATGACACTCTCAATTGTTGCATTTGCCGATACCTTTGATTTTAATTACGCAGGAACTCCAGAGCTCTATGCATTAGGAAGTTTTTGGCCAACCTGGATTTTAGCGGCATTAACTTGTGGGGCTGCCGGTCCAATTTCTTATGTAACTCAGACTGGTGACTGGAGTAGGTATATTTCAGAGAGTTCAACGAGCGCAAAGAATTTGATAACAAAATCTTTCTTATCATTATTTATTGGACTTACGGTTCCAACAATATTTGGTGCTTTCATTGGAATTGTTGCATTTGATGAAAACTCCCTTGCCGCTGGGTATGTATTGAACTCACCAGAGTGGCTATTAATTCCCCTTTTATTAATTGCAGTGATAGGCAGTTTGGGACAAGGCTCAATCAATCTTTACAGTATGGGTCTTGATTTAGATGCGATTGCACCTAAGTTAACTCGCGCTCAGTCCACGTACTTAGTTGCTGGACTTAGTACCGGTTTAGTATTTCTTGGCAAGTTTGTTTACGACGCTGAATCTGCAGTAACCAACTCTGTTTTATTCTTAACCTGTATGGCAACGGCTTGGTTTGCAGTTTCCTTGACTGGTTATATTAAAGCAAAGGGTGTAATCAGCAAGTCGGATTTGCAAGTTTTCAATCAAGGTAAACAGGGCGGCAAGTACTGGTTTACCGCCGGCTGGAATTTAAATGCTGTTACCGCCTGGCTTCTCGGAACTACTGTTGGTTTCCTGGGAGTTTCAACTGAGGAGTATCAAGGGGTCTTAAGCGTCAATTTAAGTTCAATTGATGTCAGCCTTCCAGCTTCGGCAATTATCTCAGTCTTAGTGTACTTGGCGCTTGAAAGAATTAAACCCTCTAGGATTTAAAACCAGTTGTAGATCGCGGCGCTAGTAATTGCAGCACCGATGACAACAATCGGAAATGGCGCTTTATATTTAAGCAGAACCAATGCCACCGCAACACCAGCTGCACGCTGATCGATTACCAACTCCTTTTTATCGGCAAAGCTTTGTACTGCAACTAATGCGCTAAGCAAAACAATTGGGACCAAGGTATTAATCCGCATAAATCTTGGTTTGTTTAACCATCGCTCAGGAACAGAGTGCCCAACATACTTATTTAAAAATGCGGTAAGACTAGCGCCAATAACAGCGATCCAAATCGGCGTCATTTTTTCCACCCAAATATCACAGCAAGTAGGACGGTGGTAATAATTGGCACACCCGCTGGTGTTAATGGGGTAAGTAGTAAGGCCAGTGCAATCGCTAAACCACAAACTATAAATTGCAACTTATTTTTTAATCTTGGCCAAACTAATCCACAAAAGGCGGCTGGAACTGCAGCATCTAATCCCCAAACAGATGGATTACCGATTGCGCTGGCACCTAATGCGCCAAGAAAGGTAAATAGATTCCAGAAGATATAGACACCAACTCCAGTTACATAAAAGCCACGTTTGCGATCGGCTTCATTATCTTGCAGAGTTGAAACAGCGGTGGATTCATCAATTGTTATTTGTGCAGCAAGGACACGGTTTAAGCCAGTGACCTTCAAGATCGGTGCCATCTGCAGACCGTAAAGTGCATTTCGAAAACCCAATAAAGTAGCGGTTGCAATTGCGCTAAGTGCTGAGCCACCGGCGCCCATAATTCCGACAACTGCAAATTGAGATGCTCCAGAGAAGAGCAGGATAGATAGCAGACAGCTTTGCAAGATTGAGAAGCCGGCGGTTACCGCTGCTGCACCAAAGGCGGCGCCATATAGGCCAACGGTAAATGCAACACTGATTCCAGTTCGATCCACCTGATTTGTACGAGGATTAAACCTACTTGTGATTGACACGCCGTTATCTTAATCCAAGGGATAGGTGAGCCACGCAGGTAGGGTCGCAGGCATGAGCGAGGAAATCCAATTTAGAGATGATGTATCTGTCGAACTAGTTAAATCTAGCGCCAGTGATGCCGATGTTATTTGGGCGGCCCGAGTTTCAACTGCGGGAGACAAATCACTGGAAGATGTTGGTGCTGATGCATCAAAATCTGAAGGCTTAATTAATTACTTAGCTCGCGAGCGACATGGTTCACCATTTGAACATACCTCGATGACATTTTTTATATCTGCCCCAATCTTTGTCTTTCGCGAGTTTATGCGCCATCGCATCGCCTCTTACAACGAGGAGAGCGGACGTTATCGTGAGCTTCGCCCAGTTTTTTATGTACCAAGTAAGGATCGCAAGTTAGTTCAAATTGGCAAGCCTGGTGCTTACTCATTTGTTGAAGGAACAGCAGAACAACACCAATTAACAGTGGATGCAATTAAGCAAACCTGCACACTTGCCTATGAGAATTACCAAAAATTATTAACCGCAGGTGTTGCCCGCGAGGTTGCCCGCGCTGTTCTGCCGGTAACTCTTTATTCATCGATGTATGTAACGATGAATGCAAGAGCACTAATGAACTTTTTATCACTTCGCACAGCTCGAGAGGGTTCACACTTTCCCTCCTACCCACAACGGGAGATCGAGATGGTGGCAGAGAAGATGGAAGCAGAATTTGCTAAGTTAATGCCGATTACATACGGGGCATTTCAAAAATCTGGACGAATCGCTCCATAAGCAACCACTAAAGCAAGGTAGCCTTAGGGCATGCAAATCACTCCACCTTTTGGCCGGTTAATTACCGCGATGGTCACACCATTTACCAAAAGTGGTGAGATTGATTGGGCGGGGCTAGAGAAGATTGCGGCACATCTAATAAGTAATGGAAATGACGGCATCGCTGTAAATGGCACAACAGGTGAAGCACCAACCACTAGTGATGATGAGAAAGATCAGATAATTAAAGCGGTTCGCAAGGTAGTTGGCGATCAGGTAAAGATAATTGCAGGTGCTGGCAACAATGAAACCTCACACTCAGTTGAACAAGCAAAGCGCGCAGCAAAAGCTGGTGCAGATGGATTATTAGTTGTTACGCCTTATTACAACAAACCACCACAAGCTGGAATTGCAGCGCACTTCACCGCTATGGCAAATGCAACTGATCTGCCATTAATGATGTATGACATTCCAGGTAGAACTGGGGTTGAAATTGAGAGTGAGACCATAATTAAATTAGCTGAACATAAAAAAATTGTGGCGCTAAAGGATGCCAAAGGAAATCCGGCAGCAACCTCTTGGGTTATTAAGCAATCTGGTATCGCAACTTACTCAGGTGATGACATCTTAAATCTGCCACTCCTATCAGTTGGCGCAGTTGGCTTTGTCTCAGTTTGCGGTCACACAGTGGGTACAGATCTAAAGATGATGTTAAATGCATGGTTTGCCGGTGATACAAATAAGGCGTTAGAGATTCATCAAAAATTACTTCCAGTATTTACCGGAACCTTCCGCACTCAAGGCGCTATCTTGACTAAAGCGGCATTAAATTTAATGGGCCTTCCTGGTGGATTTACCAGATTGCCACTTGTCGATGCAACTGATGCGCAGATCGCGCAGTTAAAGGTTGATCTACAAGCAGGCGGCGTTAACTTAAAGTAAATAATGAATCATCCTCATCCTGGTCTGCCTTACCCTGCCAAATTAGCTAAGAAAACTCTGCGCATTGTGGCGTTGGGTGGACTTGGTGAGATCGGTCGAAATATGACCGTCTTTGAGTATGAAGGTAGATTATTGATTGTTGATTGTGGTGTTTTATTTCCAGGAGATGATCAACCAGGTATTAATTTAATTCTGCCGGATTTTTCATATATCCGTGAGCGATTAAATGATATTGAAGCTGTCTTCTTAACCCATGGCCATGAGGATCATATTGGCGCTCTGCCTTACCTGTTGCGTGAGCGAAGCGATATCAAAATTATCGGTTCAAAGTTAACACTTGCGTTTGTTGAACCAAAGTTAAAGGAGCGCAAAATTACCGCCCCACTTCATCTAGTTAAAGCGGGTGAAACACTTGGAGTTGGGCCATTTACTTTAGAGTTTGTTCAAGTAAATCACTCAATACCTGATGCACTAGCGGTTGCAATTAAAACTCCAGCCGGTGTTATTTTGCATACTGGTGATTTTAAAATGGACAAGATGCCACTAGATGAAAAGATCACCGATCTAGAAACCTTTGCCCGCCTTGGCCGAGAGGGTGTCGATCTGTTTTTAACCGATTCAACAAATGCTGATGTACCGGGATTAACCGTTGCTGAAAAGGATATTTATCCAGCGCTACAAGAGGCGATAAATAAAACACCACGTCGAGTTGTCGTTACCTCATTTGCCTCACATGTTCACCGAATCCAACAGGTATTAAATGCAGCAAATGCGGCAAATCGTAAGGTTGCCTATGTTGGCCGCAGCATGGTTCGAAATATGAAGTTAGCGGCAGATCTTGGTTATCTAAAGGTGCCAGCTGGCCTAGTGGTTGATTACAAGGATATTGATAATCACGGCGACAAGATTGTTTTGATTTGCACTGGCTCGCAAGGCGAGCCACTTGCAGCCTTATCTCGAATTGCAAATGGTGATCATGAGATCCGAGTTGGTAAAGGGGATACTGTTGTTATGGCCTCCTCATTGATTCCTGGAAATGAGAAGTCGGTCTACCGAGTAATTAATGAGTTAACTAGATTTGGCGCTCATGTAGTTCATAAAGGAAATGCATTGGTCCATGTTTCTGGGCACGCCTCTGCTGGTGAGTTACTGCACTGTTATGAGGTCGTAAAACCTAAAAATGTTTTGCCAGTTCATGGCGAGTGGCGACATATGAGAGCAAATGCCGATTTAGCGATGCAATCAGGTCTTGCAGAACACAATGTCGTAATTGCTGAAAATGGAATTACGGTAGATGTAGCAGATGGTCATGCAGATATCTCTGGCTCAGTTCCATGTGGTTATGTTTATGTTGATGGGCAAAGTGTTGGTGAGATAACTGAGTCATCACTTAAGGATCGGCGAATTTTAGGTGAAGAGGGATTTATCTCTGTTGTAGTGGCAATCGATTCACAGAGTGGAAAGATTATTGCTGGCCCTGATATTCATGCACGTGGCTTTACCGAAGATAAATCATTATTTGATGATGTTAAAGGTGATATTGAAAAAGCATTAGCTAAAGCGGTTGCGGGTGGCTTTAACGGCACTCATCAACTTTCACAAGTAGTACGCCGAACAATTGGTTCATGGGTTGGCGAAGAACTTCGCCGAAAACCAATGATCATTCCACTAGTTATTGAGGTTTAACGAATAGGCTTAGCCATATTATGGCAAGAGCTAAGAGCAGAAAGCGCGGTAAATCCAACCCCGCTAAATCATTGCTACGTGGCATCATTTCTGCGATTGGTTCACTGTGGCGCTTACTTGCTAAAGCGGCGGGAAGCTCAACTCGTTTTGTTTTTCGAGGCGCCCAAGATTTAGATCCCACTCATCAACGAGATGGCATCGCCTTCTTCCTATTTATTCTCGGTTTAATTGCCGCAGCTGGTACCTGGTTTGGTTTAGATAATTGGATTGGCCAAGCTACCTACTCATTTTTGTATGGCGGCATTGGCCGGCTAGCTTTGCTTACACCAATAATCATCTTCTACTTCGCCTACCGATTATTTAAAGCACCAGATGAGGGTAATGAGACTGGTCGAATCACCATCGGCACACTGTTATTAGTAATTAGCACAACCGCATTACTGCATATGTTAAATGGATCCACCGGAACGGGCGCTACTGCAATGCGTCATGGTGGTGGCTGGATTGGTTATGGTGTATCAACACCATTGGTTGCCTTAGTTACCACGATATTAGCGGTGCCAATTTTAGCAATCCTCTTTTTATTTGGCGTATTGGTAATTACTAAAACTCCAGTAAGTAAATTAATGAGCAAGATTGCCGCCATCTTTGCATTAGGTGGAGCTGGAATAAGTAAGGTCAAAGAGCGCAGAGCCGCTAAGGAGATCGAGGAGTTTGAGGTAAGTGATACTCCACCCTTTGACTCACCATTGGTTAAGGATTTAGTTGCAGATTTTGAGGATGATGATGAGTATGAGGATGATGATGGTGAGTATGAAGCGGAGCAACTTGATTACTCAGTTGAGATGAGTGATGACTCAGCCCTAACTCAAGCTATTCCAACGATGGTGAAGCAATCAAAAAATGAGAACACCAGGCCACAACAACTTCTTTTAACCGCCGATACAGTTTATGAGTTACCAAGTATGGATCTGCTTCGCGCCGGTCCTGCGGCAAAGGGAAAATCAAAGGCAAATGAAACGGTGCTTGCAGCGCTAAAGCAGGTCTTTGAACAGTTCTCCGTTGATGCCCAAGTAACTGGATACATGCGTGGACCAACAGTTACACGGTATGAGGTTGAACTTGGCCAAGGTGTAAAGGTTGAATCAATTAGCGCATTATCTAAAAATATTGCCTACGCAGTTGCCAGTGGCGAGATTCGAATCCTCTCGCCAATTCCTGGAAAATCTGCGGTTGGTATTGAGATTCCAAACTCAGATCGCGAGATCGTTGCAGTGGGTGATGTGCTGCGTTCACCAGTATCTGGAAATGACACCCATCCGATGTTAATTGCATTAGGCAAGGATGTAGAGGGCTTATTTCTCTGCGCTAATTTAGCGAAGATGCCACACCTATTGGTTGCGGGTGCAACTGGTGCTGGTAAATCATCGATGATTAACTCATTGATTATCTCAATTTTAATGCGGGCAACTCCAGATGAGGTTCGCATGGTGATGATCGATCCAAAACGGGTTGAGCTAACAAATTATGAGGGTGTGCCACATTTAATTGCACCGATTATTACCAACCCAAAGAAAGCTGCTGATGTTTTAGCTTGGGTAGTACGTGAGATGGATATGCGTTATGACGATCTATCCGCCTTTGGCTTTAGACATATTGATGATTTTAATAAGGCGGTTAAAGCTGGCAAGGTAAATGCGCCTGCCGGAAGTGAGCGAGTTCTTGAGCCTTATCCATACCTCTTAGTAATTGTTGATGAGTTAGCTGATTTAATGATGGTGGCAGCGCGCGAGGTTGAAGATAGCATTGTTCGAATTACCCAATTAGCACGTGCGGCTGGTATCCACTTAGTGCTTGCAACACAGCGACCATCAGTTGATATTGTTACTGGATTAATTAAAGCCAATGTGCCATCTAGATTATCTTTTGCTACCTCATCCTTAGCAGACTCTCGAGTTATTCTAGATACACCAGGAGCGGAGAAATTAGTTGGTCAAGGTGATGCCTTGTTCTTACCAATGGGAGCCAGTAAGCCAGTTCGAATTCAAGGTGCCTATATCTCAGAGCGGGAGATTGAAGCGGTCGTAAATCATGTTAAATCACAATTACAACCAGTTTATCGAATTGATTTAAATGCACCAATCAAACCAAAGGTACTTGAAAATGATATTGGCGATGATATGGATCTACTGTTGCAAGCAATTCAATTAGTTGTATCAACACAATTTGGTTCCACCTCGATGTTGCAACGTAAACTTCGAATTGGTTTTGCAAAAGCTGGTCGATTAATGGATTTAATGGAGAGCCGTGGAATTGTTGGACCAACTGAAGGATCAAAGGCTCGCGCAGTTTTAATTACCGCCGAGCAGATGCCAGATGTGCTGGAGCAGTTGCAAGGCCATTAATTTCTCATGTCAGGGGTTATAGTGTGGGTGAGTTGGAAAATTCACGCCTGTCATACTTTAAGTTCACTTCTTAACTCTTGGGTGATACCCACCTGCGGGTTTACGCTTAGCCAGTAATCACCCCTAGCAGAATGGGTACCGCATTGACTGAGATTTCAAAACTTCGTGCAGCGCGTGAGCTGGCAGGTTTAACAGTTGAGCAGGTTGCTAAAAAAACAAATATTCGAATTGGTGTGATTGAAGATTTAGAAAAAAACTCAGTTGAAGTTTGTGGTGGTATTGCCTACGCCCGCGGTCACATCAGATCAATCGCTAAAGTAGTCAAGGCAGATGGTGATCTATTAGTTGCTGAGATTGAGGCAGCCCAAGGTGGTAACTCTCGAAGAATTATTGATGCACTTTACGACAACAATCTTGCTGATCGACCAAAGCCAAAAAAGGTAATGAAGGTTTCTACTTTAGCTGGAATTGCTGCAGCGGTTTTAGGAATTGGATTTGTAGTCAACATTGCAATTAATAATGTTTCTACTTCAAATAAGAGCACCGTTGCTGTTGCCACTACTTCACCTTCACCATCGGCAACCGCTGTTGCGACAGATGTAAGTGGTGTTAATTTAATTATCACTGCAGTTGATGGAAGAACCTGGCTTGGAATAACCAATGAGCAGGGTGAGACAGTATTTGATGGCCAGATTAGAAGTGGTCAAACACAAAGCTTTCAAGATCCCGATTCATTAAGTGTGACAATTGGAAATGCATCTGCAGTTCAAGTCACTTTAAATGGTGTTGATCTAGGAGTTGCTGGCAAATTTGGTGAGGTAGCACGCTATAAGTACACCCAAGCCGGAGCCACCAAAGAGTAATTTTTTTATTCCCCGCTAGACTTAGCGGATTGTGAGTATTTCAGAGATTAAATCCCGCACCGTTGCATTAGTGACCTTGGGTTGTGCGCGAAATGAGACAGACTCTGAAGAGTTAGCTGGCCGGTTAGCTGCTGATGGTTGGCAATTAGTTTCAGATCCAGCTCTAGCTGAAATTGCAGTTATCAATACTTGTGGCTTTATTGAGAGTGCTAAAAAGGATTCAGTTGATGCTTTGCTAGAGGCGCACTCCTTAAAAGGTAATGGTGTAACTAAGGCGGTAGTTGCAGTTGGTTGTATGGCTGAGCGTTATGGAAATGAGCTAGCAACTGCACTGCCAGAAGCTGATGCAATCTTAGGTTTTGATGATTACCTAGATATCTCACAGCGACTTTCAACAATTATTGATGGCGGCAAGATCAATACCCATACACCTAAGGATCGCCGAGCACTGCTTCCAATTGCACCAGCTGATCGAGCCAAGCAAAAAGAGGTAGCACCGATTGGCCAGGTATTACGGAAACGGTTGGATAACGCACCTGTTGCACCGCTGAAGATCGCAAGTGGTTGTGACCGGCGATGTTCATTTTGTGCCATTCCATACTTTCGTGGCTCCTTTGTCTCAAGAAGGCCAACTGAGATTATCGATGAAGCAAAGTGGTTGGCTGAAAATGGGGTTACTGAGCTTTATTTAGTTAGTGAAAATACAACTAGTTACGGCAAAGATTTTGGTGATTTAAAGTTGATGGAGAAGATGCTCCCTGATTTAGCCAAGATCGATGGCATCGAACGCATTCGCCTCTCCTATCTGCAACCAGCTGAGGTTCGCCCCTCACTTCTGCAAGCGATGGTTTCAGTAGATAAGGTGTTGCCGTACTTTGATCTCTCCTTTCAACATGCAAGTGGTGATTTGTTAAGAAGGATGCGCCGCTTTGGCGATGGTGAGAAGTTCCTCCATTTAATCACCCAGATCCGCGCGCTTTCACCCGAGGCGGGAATTAGATCAAACTTTATTGTGGGCTTTCCTGGCGAGACCGATGCTGAGTTCCTTGAGTTAGTTGAGTTTATCTCTGAAGCAAATTTAGATGCGATTGGTGTCTTTGGTTATTCAGATGAGGATAAGACTGAGGGTGAAACTTTGCCAAACAAGGTTGCACCAGAGTTAATCAAAGAGCGGGTAGAGGAGCTATCAACAATTGTTGATGAGGTTTTATCCCAACGCGCAGAGTCAAGAGTTGGCCAAGCGGTCCGAGTTTTAATTGAGGATGAGGCAGAGCAAGAGGGAAGAGCTGATCACCAAGGACCAGATGTAGATGGCTCAACCTTTGTAAAATCACGAAATCGATACCGAGTTGGTGAGTATGTTGATGCGGTGATCAGCGAAGTTAACGGTGCTGATCTAATTGCTCAGGTAATCTAGTTTTCATGCCGAAGTTCGAGCTGCCAAATCTGCCAAACTCCTTAACTATCCTGCGAGTTTTACTTTTGCCGGTATGCGCATACGCGCTCTTTAAAAATGGTGGCGATGACACAACCTGGCGCTTAATTGCCTGGAGCTTATTTTTTGTTGTTGGCCTATCAGATATTTTAGATGGCAAGTTGGCCAGAGATCGCAATCAGATAACTGAGTTTGGTAAGTTGCTAGATCCCATCGCAGATAAGGCGATGCTGGCTACCGCTGCAATTGGCGCCTCGATTTTAGGATTGCTCTCCTGGTGGGTTACTGCAATCCTGCTATTTCGCGAGTTAGCAGTTACGGTGCTGCGCTTTGCAGTAATTAAAGATGGTGTAATTCCAGCCAGTAAGGGTGCAAAGCTAAAGACCTTTTTCCAATCCTTTGGAGTTGGCTTTTACATTCTGCCCCTACCAACCTGGTTACATATTCCACGAGATATCTTTATGGCGATTGCAATCTATCTAACAATCACAACTGGTGTGGCCTACTTCAAGCAGGTAATTAAAAAGTGATTGCCAGCGCAGTTGTTAAAAAATTAGGTAAGAAAAAAGCGACCTTATCAGTTGCCGAATCAATTACCGGCGGGGGATTGGCTGCTGCAATTACCGAGGTGGCTGGTTCATCAAAGGTTTTTCTCGGTGGTGTGATTGCTTATGCAGATGATGTAAAGATTGATCAGTTAAAGGTCGATGCAAAGAGTTTAAAGAAATTTACCGCTGTCTCTGAGGAGGTCGCTAAGGAGATGGCGATTGGTGCGCGTAAGAAATTTAATTCCGATTATGCGATTGCAACCACTGGGGTAGCTGGCCCAGGCAAGGCGTATGGCCAAAGGGCGGGCACGGTTTGGGTCGCGATCGCCAGCAAAAAAGAGGTATTTGCGATCGCCCTCTCCCTGAGCGGATCGCGGGATTTGATCCGCCACGCAACAATTGAAAGTGCATTAGCCTCATTTGAGCGTATCCTTAAGCCATGATTTTATTGCGCTCACATATCGGCACCGCACTACGTGCTGCTCGCATTGAACAAGGTCGCACCCTTCGTGATGTTGCAAAATCTGCCCGCGTCTCACTTGGTTACCTATCTGAGGTAGAGCGTGGCCATAAAGAGGCTTCATCTGAATTATTAAATGCCATCTGCTCAGCCCTTGATTTATCACTCTCTACAATTTTGCTAGATGTTGCAAATGTAGTCCGTGCACATGAGGCACCACTTGTAACTCTGCAAGTAGTCGAAACCGCAGCTTAAATCTTGTCCGCCGCCCTTAACCTTCCCAATAATTTAACTGGCACCTACGCCAAACAACACGCAACTAGTAACCGCTCACGCCAAGCTATATTTCGCGGCGCCAAAGAGGTTATCGCTGAGGTAGGAAGCTACGAATCCAACATGGCGGAGATTTCATTACGCGCTCAGGTATCACGTGCAACGATCTACAATCAATTTGCAGATAAGGCTGAGATGATGGAGTTTTTAATTGACTCTGAAATCACTCGGTTAACTGATTTAGCGATTGCAGCCGATTCCAGAGAGGAGTCCCTGCGCCGGTTATCGGTTGAGATCTCCCAAGATTTAGCACTTCGCCAGATGGTTGAAAGTGACCCAACTGATATTGCAAAGCTGATGACAATCTCAGATCACCCGCTGTGGGTAAAGGTGCACCAATCACTAGTTGCAATCTTCGGCGCCGATAGTGCAGGCTGTGGCTTAATCCTTCGCTGGTTGATCGCTCAGATCGCTTCCCCAATTACCGAGGAAGAGTCGGCAACCCAGGCTAAGCGTTTAGTTCGTACCCTTATTTAATTCGATCCACCTTATGCGGATCTCAGAGTTGCGCTCGCGCATCAGTGATTACTTTCCAGATCCAGCTACCTACTCTCAGGACATCGTGCACTCAGAGCTTGGTGGTATCACCGTTAATCAGGCGATTGTGCGTGGGGATGAGCCAGATGAGATTTGGCGTGCGGTGGTAAGACATAACCCGCAGATGCCAGAAAAGTTTCGCTAGCCGATCTCTTAGCGGCGTGTTGTAAGCCGGTTCTAACCTTTCGAACAGTTGTTCGATACACTATTTATGCCCAACCAGAGCGGTTCCACAGTTCCGCTGGCACCTTATGCCAGCCGTCAGTGATCTTCCGTACCTTCTGGACCGAGATATGACCTCGCTGGAAAACCAGTATTGGTCAAGGAAATGAAAGGAAACAAACTTCATGGCTAAAGAAAACGCCAAAGAAGAACGTGAAGATAATAAAAAATCTTCAGACCGCAGTAAATCCCTAGATACCGCCCTTGCCCAAATCGAGCGTCAGTTCGGTAAAGGCTCCATTATGAAGATGGGCGATCGCGAAGCAGTTCCAATGGAGGTTATTCCAACTGGATCTGTCGCACTTGATATCGCACTTGGCGTCGGTGGCTTGCCACGTGGCCGCGTTATTGAAATTTATGGACCTGAATCCTCAGGTAAGACAACAGTTGCATTGCATGCAATTGCAAATGCCCAAAAACTTGGTGGCATTGCAGCCTTTATCGATGCAGAGCATGCATTAGATCCCGAGTATGCAAAGAAGCTTGGCGTAGATATTGATGCGCTTCTAGTTTCACAACCAGATACTGGCGAGCAAGCACTAGAGATCATGGATATGTTGGTTCGCTCCGGCGCACTAGATATCATCGTGGTTGACTCAGTTGCAGCTCTTGTTCCTCGCGCTGAAATTGAGGGCGAGATGGGTGACTCACATATGGGTCTACAAGCTCGTTTAATGTCACAAGCGCTTCGAAAAATGACAGGTGCATTAAGCCAATCAAAGACAACTGCAATCTTTATCAACCAGTTGCGTGACAAGATCGGTGTCTTCTTTGGCTCACCAGAGACAACAACTGGTGGAAAGGCGCTCAAGTTCTATGCATCAGTTCGTATGGATGTGCGCCGCATTGAAACATTAAAGGATGGTCAAGAGGCGGTTGGAAACCGTACTCGTGTGAAGATTGTGAAGAACAAGGTTTCACCACCATTTAAGCAGGCTGAGTTTGACATTATTTACGGTGTTGGCATCAGTCGCGAAGGCTCATTAATTGATATGGGTGTAGATCTTGGCATCGTAAAGAAATCTGGTGCTTGGTTTACCTACGAATCAGATCAACTAGGACAAGGCAAAGAGAATGCTCGAGCCTTCCTAATTGATAATCCAGATCTTGCAAATGATATTGAGGCAAAGATCCGCGCATCATATGTACCAACTGAGATAGATCCTGCCTTGGTTGCTGCTGTTGATGAGGCAACTGCCGATGTTGAGTTCTAAGTAATTACTTGCGCTCAAAAGAGTCAGTAACGAGTGATCCCTACTCCGAGGCGATCTCAATTGCATTGTATGCACTTGCACCCCGCGCAAAGAGTAGGGATGAGCTCCTTAAACATTTAATCAAGCGCGGCTGCGAGATTGAAACCGCAAATGCCGCACTTGATTCACTTGAATTACAAGGTCTATTAAATGATCTCGAATTCGCTAAATTGTGGAGTGAGTCTCGCCAACGTGCTAAAAAGTTAAGTAAGCGCGTAATTGCAACAGAGCTTCGCAACAAAGGTGTCTCTCAGGACATCATCACCGAGGTAATTGATCAGATTGATGATGAATCTGAGTACCTGCAAGCATTTAATTTGGCGCAGCGAAAGTACAACTCAATCGCCCACTTAGATCCTGAGGTTGTATACCGCCGAATCAGTGGTCTGCTTGCTCGAAAAGGTTATGGCCATGGTATTTGCGCCCGCATTATGCGCGAATTAACGGGAGTTAATTAAAGTAATTTAAGCAAGTAGAATTTGGCATATGCCTACCTTTGTCGTAGAAACCTACGGCTGCCAGATGAATGTCCATGATTCCGAGCGAATCTCTGGATTGTTAATTGATGCTGGATACACCCAAGCGCTAGCTGATACCCACCCGGATTTAGTTGTCTTTAACACCTGTGCAGTTCGCGAGAATGCAGATAACAAACTTTATGGAAATCTCTCCTTCCTAGCGCCACGTAAAAAGAGTGATCCAAACTTTCAAATAGCAGTTGGTGGATGTATGGCGCAAAAGGATCAAGATGCGATTATTAAACGTGCACCCTATGTTGATGTGGTCTTTGGTACTCACAATATTGGCTCACTTCCAATCCTGCTTGAGCGCGCTCGAATTGAGGAGCAATCACAGGTTGAGATTAAAGAGTCTCTTGAGCACTTCCCATCCACACTTCCCGTAAAACGTGACAGTGCATTTAGTGCATGGGTTTCAGTATCAGTTGGCTGCAATAACACCTGCACATTTTGCATCGTTCCCCAACTTCGCGGCATTGAAAAGGATCGCCCAGCTGATGATATTTTGCGCGAGGTGCGCGCCCTGGTTGATCAAGGGGTTATTGAGATTACCTTGCTGGGTCAAAATGTAAATGCCTATGGTGTTGATTTTGGTGATCGATTAGCCTTCTCTAAATTACTTCGTGAATGCGGCAAGATCGACGGTTTAAAGCGGGTTCGCTTTATGTCACCACATCCACGTGATTTCACCGATGATGTAATTGATGCGATGGCACAAACCCCTAATGTGATGCCACATCTACATATGCCACTGCAATCTGGCAGCGACAAGGTTTTGCAGGCGATGCGCCGGTCATACCGCAGAGATCGTTACCTAGGAATTCTAGAGAAGGTTCGTTCCGCAATTCCAGATGCTGCGATTACTACTGACATCATCGTTGGTTTTCCAGGTGAGAGTGATGAGGATTTTGCTCAAACTATTGATTTGGTAAAGGTCGCAAAATTTAGCGCCGCCTATACCTTCCAATACTCAAAACGTCCGGGCACACCAGCTGCCACGATGCCAGATCAGATTAATGATGAGATTATGGCCCAGCGCTACAACCAACTACACCAGGTGCAACAAGAGATTTCCAAGAGTGAGAATACAAAGTTAATTGGCAAACAGATTCAATTACTAGTTAGCGCCCATGAGGGCCGCCACGATCTTGATTTAAAGCGCGTAACAGGACGTGCTCAAGATTTTAGACTTACCCACTTTGATAACTCAGCTAACACCGCACGTCCGGGAGATCTAGTTCAGGTGCAAGTAACTGAAGCATTTGCCAACCATATTGTCGCTGGCGCACCAATCTCAGTTGAAAAAACCCAAGGCGGAGATGCCCATACTGCTTGGGTAGATGAGCAGGGAGATAAGAAGATTTTGCTAGGCATACCAACACTTGCCTCACTTAAATCTCTATGAGTTTAATAATCATTTGTGGTGCCACCGCAACTGGCAAAAGTGATTTAGCGGTAGCGGTCGCAAAGCAGATTGATGCAGAGATCATTAATGCCGATTCCATGCAGCTTTATAAAGGAATGGATATTGGCACCGCTAAGTTAACTCTGGCTGAGCGCGATGGTGTGCCCCATCATTTAATTGATTTGCTTGAGATAAAAGAGGAGGCAAATGTCTCTTGGTATCAAAATCTAGCAAGAACCAAAATTGATCAATTAATTGCAGAAGGTAAATCTGTTGTTGTAGTTGGTGGCACCGGCCTGTATATAAAGGCGATATTGGATGAGTTAAATTTTCCAGATACCGATCCAAAGGTGCGCCAGCAGATTACCGATGAGGCGGAAAAACTTGGTAATGATGTAATGCATCAACGGTTATCAAAGTTAGATCCAGCTGCTGCGGTAGCAATTCCAAAGGAGAATATCCGTCGGGTAATCAGAGCGCTAGAGGTGATTGAGTTAACTGGAAAGCCATTTACCGCCAATCTGCCAAGACGGGAGAGCAGCAGATATCCAGCAGCTCAACAATTTGGTTTAGTACTAGATCGAGAGAATCTAGATGCCCGAATTGATAAGCGGGTTGAGGATATGTGGGATAAAGGTTTTGCCCGTGAGGTTTCCCTGCTGATGACAAAGGGATTAGAGGATGCAACAACTGCGAAGATGGCGTTGGGGTATAAACAAATAATGGATTACTTAAATGGTGAATCTACTGAAGAGTTTGCAAAAGAGGAGACCAAGCGGGTATCTCGTGCATACGCCAGAAGGCAGGAGACCTGGTTCTCTCGTGATGATCGAATTAAATGGTTGGCACCTGATACTTTGGCGGCGCGTATGGAAAAGCTATTGGTTAGTATTAATTAATGGTTTTAGGCACATACGGTCACGGCACCCACAATGATTTTGTGCTGGTATTTGATAGTGAAGATAAATTAACCTTTTCAGCAGAGCAGGTAAAGCGAATCTGTGATCGCAATACCGGTATCGGTGCAGATGGCTTTATTAGAATTACTAAAGAGAGCAATCAATGGTTTATGGATTATCGAAATGCTGATGGCTCGATCGCCGAGATGTGTGGAAACGGTATTCGAGTAATGGCTCGTTACCTGCAAGAGCGCAATCATCAACCAAGTGGCATCTATTCAATTAATACTCGTGCTGGTCGAAAGTTTTTAGCGGTGCCAGATACTGGTGATATCTCAGTCAACATGGGGCGGGTATCGCAGGTAGCAGGTGAGATTAATGCGGTTGAGGGCGCAAATACTTACCGCGGTTTAAATATTGATATGGGAAATCCGCATGCTGTTGTATTTGTTGATGATTTATCCAAGGTTGGAGATTTAAAAAACGCGCCAGTAGTAACACCAGCAGATGCCTATCCAGAGGGTGTAAATGTTGAGTTTGTGCAATTTACTGGCGACAACCAATTAAAGATGCGGGTCTTTGAGCGTGGGGTTGGTGAGACACAATCATGTGGCACCGGCACCTGCGCGGTAGCACTTGCTGCAACTATTGAAAGTAAAAAATCACTACCAATTAAATGGATGATTAATCCACCAGGCGGTCAATTAATTGTAGAGATTGATGGCCACAGCAACGCTACATTGATCGGGCCAGCAGTTATTGAGAAGGATGTTGAATTGGATAAGTATTTGTGATTGATAAAACAGGTGATGATAATTTAGATATTGAAACCTTAATTCGGGAAAATGCCGAAGCGGTTGCAGAGTACGAATCATCTGAAAATGTTGAAAGTAAACAACAGGATTTACAAGATCGCCAGGCACTTCGCCGGGTTGCCGGTCTTTCTACTGAGTTACAAGATGTTAGTGATGCTGAGTATCGCCAATTAAGGTTAGAGAAGGTAGTTCTAGTTGGAGTTTGGACCCAAGGCAGCGCACTTGATGCCGAGAACTCATTAAAGGAGTTAGCAGCTCTTGCTGAAACTGCTGGCTCACAAGTTATGGAAGGTTTAATTCAGCGACGAGATAAAGCAGACTCTGCAACATTTATTGGCTCAGGTAAGGTAACTGAGGTTCGCCAAGCGGTTGTTGCAACTGGTGCAGACACAGTTGTTTGTGATGGCGAGTTATCACCTGCGCAACTACGCACCCTTGAACAAAAGGTTAAGGTAAAGGTAATTGATCGAACTGCGTTGATTTTAGATATCTTCGCACAGCATGCAAAGAGTCGTGAAGGTAAGGCCCAGGTTGAGTTAGCACAGATGTCGTATATGTTGCCGCGACTTCGTGGTTGGGGTGATTCACTATCTCGCCAAGCAGGTGGAATTGGTGGTCGCGGACCAGGTGAGACCAAGATTGAAACTGATCGCCGCCGCATTAATGACAAGATGGCAAAGTTGCGCCGCGAGATTAAAGAGATGAAGATATCTCGAGATACTAAACGCAATGAGCGCCGGCGAAACAATATTCCATCAGTTGCAATTGCTGGTTACACAAATGCTGGTAAATCATCACTACTAAATCGCCTAACTGGTGCTGGTGTGTTAGTTGAGAATGCTTTATTTGCCACCTTAGATCCAACAGTTCGTAAGACGCAAACACATGATGGTCGAATCTATACATTGGTTGACACAGTTGGTTTTGTTCGACATCTGCCGCACCAATTAGTTGAAGCCTTTAAATCAACACTGGAAGAGGTATCGGAGGCGGATTTAATTGTGCACCTAGTCGATGGTGCCCACCCAGATCCAATGGAGCAGATCCGTGCCGTTCGAGAGGTAATTGATGATATTGGTGGCGGTGAGATCATGGAGATCATCGCAATTAATAAGGCCGATGTTGCAAAGCCAGAGGTTGTAATGGAGCTACTTCGCCGCGAATCAAATGCTTATGCGATTTCAGCGCGCACCGGTTACGGCGTAGATAATTTAATTAAGGCGATAGAGGCTGCTCTGCCAAAGCCAAAGGTTGAGATTAATGTCGTAATTCCATTTAATCGTGGTGATCTAGTCAGTGCGGTACATGAACGTGGTGAGATTATTTCCCAGGAGTATTTACCAGAGGGCACCAAGTTACATGCGATGGTAGATGGCGCACTAGCTCGAAAAATTGAATTACTGTGACATTACTGCTGGCATTAAAGTTATTTTTAGCGCCATTTTTTGTCTGGATCATCTCTATCCTGCAAAGTAGATACAGCGCTCGAATGGGTGGTTTATTTCTTGGCCTACCTCTGACTACCGGCCCATTTGTTTTAATTGTTGGCTTACAAGAGGGTCAATCCTTTGCCAAAGCTGCTGCTGTTGGCGTTTTAATTGGTCAATTATCCTTAATTGTTTTCTCTTATGTTTATGCATTAGCTGCTGGAAATCTTAAGTGGGGCAGGGCGATCACAGTTGCCACCATTGCAGTTTGTATAAGTGGTTATATCTTCAATCAAATTAACTTTTCAGATATTGGTGCAATTATCTCCTTATTCTTCCTTTGGGCGATCGCGCTGGCACTCTTTCCAGCTTATGAAAAACCGGTAGATAAGGTAACGGCGCCTAAGTGGGAGTTACCAGTGAGGTTACTGACTACCATGGTTCTAATCTTGGTTTTAACGGGTGTTGCAAACACTTTAGGTTCAAGAGTCTCTGGTGCTTTATCTACCTATCCAGTCATTATCTCTGTGCTTGGTGCATTCTCGCATCGACGCAATGGTCCAGCGCATTTAATCTCAACACTGCAAGCATTAATTCAAGCGCTGCCAATTACTTCGGTGGTTATGATCGCTTTGATCTTCACCCTATAAGTATTTAGCTTGATCTGCCAGTAAACTAATTAGATGAGACGGTTTGGATCCACCTTATTAATCACCGCTCTATTAATTCCTATCTCACCAGCAACTGGCGTTGAAAGTTCGACCGCTAATTCACCAGCTAATAAATCTCAATATGAAGCGGCATTAAGCTCATTAAATAAGTTGCCAGTCAAAGGTCGCGCACCAAAGAGTGGGTATAGCCGAGATAAATTTCCACATTGGCGGGATCCAGATCGCAATGGTTGTGATGCCAGAAATGATATTTTAAAGCGAGATCTAACTATGGTCGCCTTTACGGCAGGCAGTGATAATTGCAAGGTAATTTCTGGCAAATTATTAGACCCCTTCAGCAATAAGGAGATTATCTTTGATCTAAGCCAATCCTCATCAAATATAGATATCGACCATGTGGTTGCGCTATCAAATGCTTGGCAGACAGGTGGCTTTCAATTAACCACTCAGCAGCGAACAAACTTTGCCAATGATCCACTTAATTTAATTGCGGTTGATTTTAGATTAAATCGGCAAAAGGGTGATGGTGATGCGGCTACCTGGTTGCCACCATACAAGTCATATCGTTGCACCTACGTTGCACGCCAAGTTTTAGTTAAAGAGAAGTACAAGTTGTGGGTAACGCCGCCAGAGAAAGCGGCAATCAGTAAGTTGCTAGATAGCTGTCTTAAAGATTAATTAAGTCGGGCGTAATTCCAACTAAGAAATGAAGCGATTGACACCCAAATTTGGTATGGCACCAAAAGCAAACCAATTCCAACCGAAACCTTAAAGGCGATAATTAACAATGGAATCGTCAGGATGGCAACTAGGGTTAATGCCGCAGAGGCAGCCGATAAATTATGTGGTTGATAAAATTGATAAGCCCAAGTTAAAGCGCAGGCGATGCTGACCGCAAAGATACCTAGGTAAGTAATCACCCAGCCAGTACTAAGGCGTTGCGAAACATTTACCGCGGCAACTCCTAAAACAATAAAGTTGTATGGCCAAATTACGCCAAAGATAAAATCAGGTGGCTGCCACTTTGGGGCGTTTAAGGATCGATACCAATTATCACCAGTATTGACCCAGAGGCCAGAACCAATGGCATAAATCAGAACTAGTGAAATACCTGCAATCGAGCCAGCTGCCTTGATCATAAAGCGACTCTATCCCACCTATTCAACCGATAGGGATCAAAGCGTTACTGTCGGTAGCAGTTGCTAACTTTCTCTCCTAACCACCGCAAGGAGTGCCGATGTTTGAGTTTCTATTCCTCTTCACCTTGATCTACCTCTTTCTAAATCGCAAGAAGCGACGGAAGAAAAGCCTAGATACTGAGTTAAAGGATCTCCTTGAATCCTCCAGTGATGCCACAGGGATTGCTTTGGATATTAAGAATTACCTACTGCGTGTTTTAGATGATGATAAAAATGATCGAGAGAAGTTTAATGATGATCAACTGGCACAGGCACAACGAATCTTTGATCGCGCCGGCCCTAGCTCACTCTTTTGGATGACTGAGATCGCAGCACAGATGACACTTCTTGCAACTGCACAGTTGAATGGAATTCCAACCAATGTTGGCCAAGAGGTTAAAGAGGGAGCAACACCTGAAGAGATAATCGATGCGGTAGTGAAGATCTAATTACAGCTCTTTTACTCGATCCTTAACAATATCCTGTAGCAACTTAGCATTTACCTTCCAGTCAACCGGCACTTGGATAGTTTTCTTGTTGGTCTTGTAATCCACCAATCGATCAGCAAATCGCGTTATTACCTTATCGCCCCATGGGCCAAGCAAAATATGATTTTTTAATACTGAGACTCCGAGGATGTAATCATCACCTAACTTAAGCTGTGGATGATTCCAAGCAATCACAATCTCCATCTTGGGATACTTAGCCTTAGCCGCTTTGAATATTGCTTTAATTGTTTTCTTCTTTACTGGATCAAATGGCGCTAAGTATTGATCAAGGGTATTAAATCTCTTTGCACTCTTTGAGCCACGTGTATACATAACTAAGGCGTTGGCATGGGCTTGCGAAAATCCGTGGCTCTCTCGCAGGAAAGCAATCTGTTCTGGATACTTTTTGCCAGCAACCCGTTCCATCTGCTTAAACCAATGTGCCATTGGCATGCCATATCTCTTCTCAATCGACGGGAAGTGAGATTTGCGATCTGCCGAGGCCATTTCCATATCTTATTATCTGGTTATAGTTCATGCATGCTTGGCGGAATAAATAATGCGCTCTTTCTTCAAAGCCTAGGTGGCTTCGTGGCGCTGCTTGTCTTCATTCCTCTATTGCGCTGGACCTTTGACTCACCATCTATGAAGGCTGAGCGAGCCAGGCGAAGAGAGATTAAGAAATCCCTTCGTCGACTTAAACGCAAGTAATTAAACTGGAATTAAAGTATTTGCAAATATTTGCCAAGCCAGCGCCGATTTAGCAAGAAGTGACAAGGTGATGTAGGTGCGCTCACCATTTAGGTAATTGCTCCACCTGCCAACCTTCTTGTATTGCAGCCACTGCACTAGTGCAAATGAGTTAAAGAATAGGAAGATCGTAAGCACGACTATATAGACGAAGGTCGGTGCTGATTCACTGCCAGTACCACCAATTGAGAATACATAGAACAAGATTGCTAGCCATGGAACCGCTCCAGCTATGCAGCCAAAGATAAATGGTAGCCAGCCACCATTTCCTGGGTTCTCATACTTCTCTTGTAACCAACCAAACAAGATCATCGATGCGTTAACACCAAATAATGAAATGATCGCAACTACATCGGCAACACCAGTTACCTGTGCAATTAAGACCACCATTACTGATGAGCTAACTCCGTATTCCACCCAGCGGAAGTAATTTCGTTGCGCAGAGAGGCCTGCGCTGTAACGTGGGAAGAATCTTGGTGAAGCAACAATAAAGTGGGCAAGAGCTGATAATCCTAAGAAGATCGCAACTGTTAAACCGATTGGTGTTTCAAATAATGTAACCTGCGGATCAAAGGTTGTTCCTGGCGGGCCAGACATATATGTGGCGTTGATTGGCAGAGCAAAATCACTGCTCAACATTAAGACCGCTGCCATTTGTGCTGTGTGCAGCAATCCAGCGTAGATATTTAACTTACGTAGGCTGTTATGTGTGATCGCTTTTTTCATGTGATCAGGGTATCCCCATTTGGGCTAGAATTATGGTGTTGTATTTCGGGGTCGGTGTAATTCCGAACCGGCAGTTAAAGTCTGCGACCCGGTCAAAGCCATTGACCGGTGGATTGGGTGAAATTCCCGAACCGACGGTTAAAGTCCGGATGAGAGAAATCCAACTGATGTGTACTCAACCTGGGTACACGCTGCTTGTATTTGCCTTGCCCCCGAAAACGCAACACAAAGTTTTCAACTGGAGGGCAAAATGCAGGATCAACAATTGATGCAACGCGCAATTGATCTATCCTGCTTTGGTTTAGGTAAAACCTTTCCAAACCCAATTGTTGGTGCAGTAATCGCAGATAAAGATGGTCAGATAATTGGTGAAGGATTTCATCAAGGCGCTGAGCATGCAGAAGTTTTAGCAATTAAAGATGCTGGCGAGATTCCAGAGGGTGCCAGATTATTTGTAACACTGGAGCCATGTAATCACACCGGTAAAACCCCACCCTGCACAGATGCAATTATTAAATCTGGAATTAAAAATGTAATTTACGCAGTAACTGATCCAAATCCAATCGCAGCAGGTGGTGCAGTTAAGCTGCGAGAAGCTGGGATAAAAACGGAAGCTGGGTTGTTGGCAAAAAGTGCGCAGGCAGTAAATCAAGATTGGCTAAGCAAATTAGCAAATAATCGACCAAGATTTATCTGGAAGATTGCATCCACCCTTGATGGCAAGGTTGCCGCTGCTGATGGTAGTTCAAAGTGGATCACATCTAGTGAATCACGAGCTGATGTTGCAAAGATGCGCAGCCAAGCAGATGCGATCTTGACCTCAACTAAAACAGTGATTACAGATGATCCAACCTTAACCAGTAAAGGTACTGGCAAAAATCCCCACCGAATTGTGATGGGATTAAGTGCGATTGATCCATCCTCAAAGATTTTGAATAATGATGCACCGATCGAGCTAATTAAATCTCAAGAGATCTCAGCCCTAATTGAGTTTGTAAATCAGGCGGGCTTTAATCGAGTACTAGTTGAATCTGGTCCAATCCTGGGTAGTGCATTGCTTACCGCCGGAGTAATTGATGAGGTTATTTTGTACCTAGCTCCTACCATTTTTGGCAGCGGCACTAACTCAATCGCCGATATCGGGATAAGAAATATCAGCGATCGCCTTGATTTAACTTTAGTTTCCAATGAGGTAATTGAATCTGATCTAAAACTTACATATCAAATCCCTGCCAAAGCAAATGTGGGGGTTAAGTAATGTTTACCGGTTTAATCCAATATGTTGGCAAGGTTGCAAAGATTGAACAAGCAGATACCAGTGCCCGCTTAAGTATCACCTGCCCACCAATTACGACTGAGATTAAGGTAGGGGATTCAGTCAGCGTAAATGGTGTTTGCTTAACTGTTACTGAGTTTGATAACAACTCATTTGCAGTTGATGTAATGGTGCAAACCTTAAATCTATCTAGCATCGGCAAATTAGTAGTGGCAGATGCGGTAAATCTAGAGCTTGCGACCAAATCCCAAGATCGCCTAGGTGGGCATATAGTGCAGGGCCATGTTGATGGCTTAGCGCAGATTGTCGCGATTACCCAAGAGCCTAAGTGGCAGCGAGTAGATCTGAAACTGCCAGATAAGTTAATGAAGTATGTGGTTGCGCAAGGCTCGATCGCATTAGATGGTGTCTCATTAACAGTGGGTGAGTTAGCTGATGCAAAAAATCAGGTAACAGTTTGGTTGATCCCAGAAACTTTAGCTAACACCAATTTAGCTAGTAAAAAGGTTGATGATTACCTAAATGTCGAGGTAGATGTAATAGCTAAGTATGTAGAGCGATTAATCGAACGTGGTGATAAATCATGAGTAATTTAACAACCGCGCTATCGCAATTTAAAGCTGGAAAGTTCCTAATTGTCACCGATGATAAGAATCGCGAGGATGAGGGAGATTTAATTCTCTTGGCACAATCTGCAACCACCGAGCAGATCGCCTTTATGGTCCGGTACACATCTGGTGTTATTTGTGCTGCCATGGATAGTGCAACTGCCAAGCGATTGAAGCTGCCACCAATGGTTAAGCGCAATGAAGATAACCACTCAACTGCATTTACAGTCAGTGTTGATCTAATCAAAGATCGCACAACTGGAATTTCAGCCCAAGAGCGAGCCAATACCTTGCGTGCATTAGGCAGCAGTAATTCAGTGGCTGCAGATTTTGCAAGACCCGGACATATCTTTCCGCTAATTGCAGTTGATGGCGGATTACAAGAGCGAGCAGGTCACACCGAAGCAGGAGTGGCGCTTTGCCAATTAACCGATACAAATCCAGTGGCGGTAATTTGTGAGTTAGTAAATGATGATGGTTCGATGATGCGCGGAGCACAATTGGCAGATTTTGCCAAAGCACATCAGATCGAGATTATCTCAATTGCACAGCTGCGCGAGATTGCGCCAGTAGTTAACAAACCTTCTAAACCAGGCTTTACTTGGGCCAAACTGCCACTTAATAATGATCTCTGGCAGATCACCACCTTTACCTCAAACTTTGGTACCGAGCACGCCATACTGAAATTTGGTGAGTTAACCGCAAAGCCATTGGTGCGGATTCATTCAGAGTGCCTAACTGGTGATGTCTTTGGCTCACTTCGCTGTGATTGTGGTGATCAGCTACTTCAATCTATTGAGTTGATTACAAAGCAGGGAAGTGGCTTGTTTATTTACCTGCGTGATCATGAAGGCCGTGGCATTGGACTTGCCCAAAAGATTGCAGCTTATGAGTTGCAAGATAAGGGTGAGAATACGGTGCAGGCAAATATCTCATTGGGACATGCAGTAGATGAGCGAAGTTACCAGGATGCGGTTTTGATATTACAAGCATTAGAAATTAAGGAGATTGATCTACTAAGCAATAATCCAGAGAAGTTTTCCCAGCTAATTAAATCTGGAATTAAGGTCAATCAACTGCCAATTCAGATTGCCGGTAATCCACACAATAAAAATTACTTAAAGAGTAAGAAAGAGATCCTCAACCACGCACTAGGAGATATCTAATGAGCCATGGCGCACCAACAATCCAAGTTAAACAACATTCAAATCTAAAGGCGGTAATTATTTCGGCATCATGGCACCCAGAGATTTGTGATGCATTAGTTGCTGGCGCCAAACGAGGATTAGCTACAGCTGGAATAACCTCACCAACAATTAAAACTGTAGCTGGCTCCTTTGAATTACCACTGGCTGCGCAATTAGCATTTGATCAAGGATTTGATATTGCAGTAGTTGTTGGCTTGGTGCTTCGTGGTGAAACTCCACACTTTGATTATGTTTGCCAAGGTGTAACAGATGGCGTTATGCAGGTTAGCCTAAGTAGATCAAAGCCAATTGGCTTTGGAGTTTTAATGTGTGATCAATTATCTCAGGCACAAGATCGTGCCGGTCTTGCTGGAAGTAAAGAGGATAAAGGGTATGACAGCGCATTGGCTGCGCTGTCAGTACTCTAATTAGTAATCGAAATCTCCGCCTCGGCCCGTAACTTTTTTACCGCGCTTGCGCTTACCCTCATACTTAAAGAGTAGGAACAAAACAAAAAGACCGAAGGCGGTAATAATCAAAAATTGCGTGGTCATTAATTAACCTAGAATTGACCAAACTACCAACGCAAATACTGCAAAGCCAAAGCCGATAATTGCACCAGCTGAAATCTTTAGCAGATCACCAGAGGCTGCGATTTGTCTACCCAGTTCAGACTTGCTTTTGACAGCGTTTAGATCCACAAGAACGGCCTGTCCTTCGCGAACTGCTGCGTACTGACTCATCATCGAAAGAATTCCAGTTATAGCTGCAACACCAACTGCTAAAAACTTAGTGGCATCTGATGCATCAGCAAACTTATCAAAGCTAGCTAATGCAACTAATGCGGTCAATACAAGTGCTGGTGCGATCTGCGCAGTGATTATCTGTGAGCGCATGCCATTCCATAACTTAATAAAATCTTTTTCATCCATTTAATGTCTCCTTCTCAGATAACATTTTTGCTATCTCTTGCCCCTAAATATACAGGTGGGATTTGATAAATATGGGATTACAGTTAAGCCATGCAGCGATTTAAGGCCCTTCTGAAGGCATCTCACTTTGGACCAACCCTATTAGTTACCGCAATCTCATTTGGCTTTGCTACCTACTATTGGTGGGAGGGCCCAGCTTATGTAATCGCTTTCGGTGTATTTACTGGGCAATTGGTGGTGGGGTGGAGTAATGATCTTTATGATTATGAAGATGATTTAAAACACAACCGCCAAAACAAACCATTGGTCAGTGGCGCTATTACAAAAGAGTACTTACAAAGGTGGCTGCGCTTGATGGTACCGTTCTCATTTATCGCAAACTTGGCTGGTCCGCTTGGTATAAAAGGTGGATTGGTTTACATCCTTGGTATTGCCTGTGGTGTGGCATACAACTTCTACTTTAAATTCTCAATCCTTTCGCCACTGCCATACGCCATCGCCTTCGCCGCACTGCCCTCTTGTATCGCGATCTCGAAAGATATAACCCCACCAACTTGGATGTGGGCAGGGGGTGCACTCTTTGGCATGGCCGCCCACTTTATAAATGTAATCAAAGATATGAAAGAGGATCAGATCAGCGAGATAAATGGTCTGCCGCAACGACTTGGTACAAGACAATCAATCATCACCGCCTTCTTTCTGTCGCTGGCTGGAGTCTTAGTTTTATACATTTTTTAATCACCATCTAACACCATTGAATTTCAAGTAACTGAGAATAAGGACTCTCAGAATTTGGAAGGATAAATTCTAAGAGTCCTTAACTGTGCTACTCCCTAGGAAAGAGTAGACATTACTCTGAGGCTTTCCCGAGCATGAGAATTTAACTTCACCTTCATGAAGCAAAGGTGCCCGGGAGGTGAATCGCGTTATAACTTTCTTAAAAGAAATAGTAGTTTCAAGATGACAAAGGGATTAATAAAAAGTTAAGGAATGGACACTAGAGTATGCGCATGCATGGCTCTTTGGCATTAGTTGGCTCTGGTGAGTACCTGCCGGCAATGGCTGAACTGGAGAGATCTTTAGTTGAAGATGGTTTAAAGAACGGTAAGGCGGCTACCTACGTACAAATACCAACCGCGGCTGGACAGGAATCCCAATCGCGGCTTAATTACTGGCGAGAGCTAGGAAAAGCACAAGCTGATGCGTTGGGTGTTGAATCAATATTTTTACCAATCTTCACTCGCGAAGATGCATTTAATCTCGAGTATGTAAATCTAATTGAAAACAGCTCACTTATTTATATGTCGGGTGGAGATCCTCACTATCTAGCGCAAAGCTTAACTGGGACACCATTATGGGATGTAATCAATCAATCTTGGCAATCTGGCTCATCCCTTGCCGGTTGTAGTGCAGGTGCGATGGTTTTAAGTTCACAGATTCCAAATTTTAGATTTTCAAAGAGGGAGCCAACTCCTGGTCTTAATGTAATTCCAAATATTCGAGTGATCCCACACTTTGATAAGTTCTTTAGATGGATTCCAGATTCAGCTGCCAAGATTTTGCTTGACGTACCTGAAGAAACAATTTTGATTGGTGTTGATGAGTTAACTGCGATTGTTAAGCGAAGTGGGGATGATCATTGGATTGTTCAGGGCAAAGCGATGGTGCATGTATTAAAGGGATTGCCCGATCAGCAATTAGCGCATAACCAATCTATTCATCTACCTTAATAATCTCTTCCATAAACTCAATATCCTCTCTATTAAGAGAGAATCTAATTGCATCGAAGACATCTTCACGAACTTTGTTTAGATCACTATTGCCATATCCAGCTAAACCAACCTCATCACACCAGGCATCCCATTGCCCGTTCAATTCAAAGAATTCAACCTTGATAATCATCGGTTCCTGCCTTACTTGATCTTGTGTACTAATTTGAACGCCTCCTCTTCACTAAGTTGAGCATTCTCAATCTTATTTTGGAGAGAACGGAAATTGAAGAGTCAAATTCTGGCAAAAAATACTTTTTGCTATTTTTTTAATCCACAGCAGTAAAAAAGTTACTAAAAGTTAACTTAACCAACTAAGTGAGTGTGTTGAGTAGGTTAAAGCTTGTTTTTATGGGCAGCCTTAGATAGAAATATCGCAAAGACTAGGGCGATAACAATTAAGGCGTTTAAGCCCATCTCATAAAGTGCTCTTTCAAAGGCGGCATCACTCTTTGTGCTCTCAAGTGTTAATGAAGCACCGACAGTCAAAATATGTCGAACAGCGGCGATAACACCAATAATTAGGAACTTATCCAATTGGTAAACACCATCGGTAAAGCGGGAGATCACTGTTCGCAAAATCTCTAGAATAATTACAATAAATAAAATGTCATTAATGCCTTGAATCATGCCATTTGGGAAGAAGGGCTCTGTCTCTAACAATCTTTTAATTGTGTAGAAGAATGCAACTACACCAATTACAAAGAGGACGATCGCTAGCACTGCATGGAAAATATCCTCAACAAAATCTACATACTTAACCGGCAGGATTGAGGTCTCAATATCTTTCTTCTGTTCTTTAGCCATACTTAAACCTACTTCCAATCCGGCATAACCTCAATGGTTTTGTCCATTAAGTATTTATATTTGCCTCTGCATCGATAATTGAGGCGGCAATTACGCCTAATTTCAGTTCATCAACCTCAAGTGCGTAGGAGAGTTTGGCATCTTGTAATACCCCCGTCACCGATACCTGCTGTCTTATCTGCCCATCCTCTATCCGGCACTCATCAAATGAGAAACCTTGATTTGAAATTAATACTCGATATTGGGCTCTAATAATTAATTCAAACTGTTCAAGATCAATCGATGCTCTAAATGATGGTGCAGCAAATGAGTATGCAATGACAAAATCTTCTTGCGCGATTGCATTGATCTGCGCTGAGATATGAGTTTGCGTTAAAACTTTCTGATCATCGGTGCAAGGGCCATCGGTTAATGCGGCAAGGGGGGATGGGGATGAGCAAGCAGATAAGAGAAGTGAGAATGCCAGAAAAATACTTGCCTTTACCTCTCGCCTTCTCATTTTTTAAGTCTACTCTCAGCAAATTGTTGTAACATCCCTTTGTGCGAAAAATTTTAATTTCAGCTCTTCTTCTTGCGCTTATCGCTCCCGTTTCAGCCTCGGCTCACCAACCAGTAACAATTGAGGATAATGAAACTACAGCCGCTCGTGGTCCACTGCTAGTAGATGGCACCATCTCATTTGCCGTTCGCGCCGCCTTTACCAAGAGTGGTCAGAAAAAAGGTTTTCGCTTTAATCTTCAGGAGGGTGAGCAATTAAGTTTGCAGTACTTAATTGTTGATAAATCACCAGAAAACAAGTTAAAGAACAATCGACTGCCACAACTTGTACTTACAGCGCCAGATGGCAGCAAGACAACCTTGAGATTTACTGAGCGAACAAAATTCTATGAACCATATGGCCGCACCAATTACCTTTACTTATCTCGCATTTCAGCAGTTGGCCAAGGCGGAACATACAATGTTGACATAACCGCTAGAACAAGAGCTGCAATCACAGTTGCAGTAGGGGATAAAGAGATTCCAGGTGATGTACTTCGCGGCGTAGCTGCAACTAGCAACCCTTCACCAAGTGCAACGCCAACCAGTAAATCAACTGCATTAACGATGGATCAGGTTAAGCAAAACAACAGCGCCCGCAGTTGCTGGTCAGTTATAAATGGAAATGTTTATAACCTAACTACTTGGATCTCATCTCACCCAGGCGGACAGGGTGCAATCACTCGTTTGTGTGGCACCGATGGCTCTAAAGAGTTCTCATCAAAACATAGCGGGGATGTGCAGGCGGTATCACTCTTAAACTCATTCCTGCTTGGAAAGTTAACTACTTAAGCTCCCAGCTGATAACGGTGGTAACTGAAAGCTTTTGCGTTCCCATATCAAAGCTAGTACCAGCACCACTATCACTCTTGGCTAACATCATTGGTTGTGGGGATTGATCTGAGCTCTCGTTGATTGTAAGAATTCGACCTAACTTTAAATCTGCTAATTGGGCGTAACTTTGTGCTTTGGCCTTTGCCTGCTTCATTGCATCAGCACGAGCCGCTTCTATCGCAGCACTTGGATCTAATAGGTATGATGAGATTGAACCGATTTGAAGGTTATCCCTACCGGCAGCAACTAATTTATCAATTACAACTCCGGCATTATCACTATCTTTCAAGGTGATTTCAAAGTTTTGAGAGGCGCGGTATCCGATAAAACTGCGCACACCATTTAGTCCATAGCTGTACTCTGGAATTAACGAGAGATTTGTTGATGAAAAATCATCGGTTGATACCTGATTTGCCGTTAACACCTCTCGCACCTGGTCTGCAGTTTTGGCTAGATCAGATAATGCCAACGCAGAGCTCTTCTTTATTACAGTCGCTGTAACACTTAACTTAATTGCATCTGGAACCACCTGTGAGTAGCCAGTTGCCGAGAATGTCAGTGATTGGGGATTGGCTAAATTTGAGTTACCGCCACTTTGGTTGCCTAGCACAAAGGCTAAAACCAATGACAATGTAATTGGCAGCGCTACTTTAAGTAATCTTTTAATATCTATTTGCATTTGCGCATCCTCCCATGAGAGCGGGTGAAATTGCTGAATATCTGCTGTTAAAACCCCGCAAGTAATTGAGGTTGTAAAAAGTTGCTTTTTAACACCATTACAACTACTTTACTCCTATTGTTTAAAACGATGAAAGGAGTGCAAGTGGCCGTAACTGTTAAGTTATCTGACAGATTAGTATCTGAAGCCAAGCGCATTGCAAAGGTAGAACACCGTTCAGTTCCAAGCCAAATTGAGTATTACTTTCAATTAGCTTTAATTGCGGAGCAAAATCCCGACCTTTCCTTCAAATTAATTCAAGAGCTCTTAAAAGCCAAGTCAGAGCCAACATCTCAGGAGTACAAGCTCGGTTGATCAGGGTCCTCCAAACTTCTGGGTTTATAAGGAGCGTAAAAAAGTTTCATCCAAATGAGAAAAAAGCACTTGATAAAGCTGTTCAAAAAATAATCGTGAATCCAAAAATTGGCGAAGCCAAGGCAGGAGATTTGGCGGGAGTTTTCATCTTTAAATTTAAAGTTGGAAATATCAAATGTTTGCTTGCGTACGAGAGTATCTCCAAGCGAGAGATAATTCTACTGTTAGTAGGCCCTCATGAGAACTTTTACAGAGATTTAAAAAAGTAAGGAGTCGGGTAATGCAGTACTTAAGGCGGCTTGGCCAAGTAATTCTGGGCATCGCACTTACCTATGCCGGCACCACACACTTAACAAGCAACCGCCAAGAGTTTCAAGCCCAGGTACCAAGCTGGTTGCCATTAGATCCTGATTTTATAGTTATCGCATCTGGCATCGTTGAAATTATTTTAGGTCTAGCACTACTTACCCTGTGGCGTTATCGCAATCAGGTTGGCTTAATTGTTGCCATCTTCTTTATCTTGATCTTTCCCGGCAATATAAATCAATACCTAAATGGCATAGATGCCTTTGGTTTAGATACTGATCAAGCCCGGCTTACCCGTCTATTTTTCCAACCAGTATTGGTTGCTTGGGCGCTATGGTCAACTGGGGCTTGGCAAATTGTTAAGAGTTGGCGCGAATCTTAAATTACTGAGTTTTTCCATTTGCCTTAACAAGTAGGTAATTTAATACTCCGACAATTGCCGAGCTGCGATTTGCCGCCACCCATTTATAACCCTTATCGCCCAGCGGCCCACTTACTTTAAGGATAAGAGCAGCCAAACGGTTCTTCCGTTTTCGAAGTAAGAGAGTTACCGCTTTGATTCCACCATACTTTTTCTTTCCTTTAATCACATAAAGTTGAGCGGCACACTCTTGAAATGTTAAACCATATTGGGATAGTTCAGCGCTTTGATAGGGAATAGCGGTAACGACTAACTTTTTCTCAACCCAGGCTAGAGCATTCCTGCAAAACTCACATTGGCCATCATAAATAACAGTTATCTCTTTACTCATAACTTACTTTGCCATTGAGATAAAGAGCAGTTGACCGGCATCAGTTGTTGCGATGATCTGATTGTTCCTACCCATCTCAAGGTCACGAATCCGCTCACCAACATCTACCTTCACAACCTCACCGACTGAAGAGCGTGTTTTCAGTTGAATAAAGATCAATGATTGCTCACGCAAAGTTCCCATTACTAACTGCTCTGCCCAGCCACCCCAAGAGTTTCCACTTGGCAGTTGGATCAACTCAGTTGGTGCAACCGATGGCACCCAGTTATAAAGCGGTTTAGTAAATCCTTCATGAGAGCCAGTTGTTCTAGGTCTTACATAATCACCAGAGCTATATTGCTCACCATAGGTAACTGCCGGCCATCCATAATCCTTACCCTTTGCAATTAAATTTAACTCATCCCCGCCACGTGGGCCATGCTCTGATACATACAAATCATTGCCAATCAGCACAACACCTTGTTGATTTCGGTGGCCCTGTGAAATTCGCTCTACCTTACTTTTTGTTGCAGTACCGGCACTTACCTTAAAGACTGAACCTAAATCACCACGCACACTTCGGTTACCTATCTTGGTAAAACCTAAATCACCAACAGTTAAATAGGCCGATGTTTTATTAATTACCGCAATGCGCCCTGCTGCATGTTGAACCGCATTTACTGGAACACATGGCTTGCTTGAAAACCACAATTTTCCCTTAGTAAGCGTTGGGGAGGCAGCTAGATTTAATTGGTACTGAAACATAACAACTGAAACACAATTCTTTGCTCTTTGGTACTGGGGGTAGGAGATAAGGAGAGAGAGCTCATTACCTGCCTCATCTAAAACTGCGATATCAGTTACTGCAAATCTTGAATCATTTAATCGCTCAGCAGAGCCGGCTACCTGACCCAAAAGGGTTTGTCGATTACCAGTGATCTCATAGAGATATAGATTAAATCCATTTTTACCGCCACCTAGTAGTAGCCGGCCATCACTTAATTGAGCAAGAGCCGCACCTCGTTGGCCATTAGCTGCATCCACCATGAAATCTGGCGTATCAACACTTTTTATATCTAATTTAATTTGAGGTAGCGCAGCTGTTGCCTGATTTGAATTGATTATCAATGCACCAATTAGCGCAGAACTAATTAATAGGTTGCGCACCCGCTTCACCCTAAAAACCATCCTTAAATCTTAAGCCTTATCTGATCCAATAAACTCATTACCAATAAACTCTCAGGAATTGGTACAAGCCATGCTGAAAGACCACTAACTTGTGCCGATACCGACTCAACCATTAATTGATAAGGATCAAGTGATTCAAAAACTTCAGTTCGCGACTTACCATCACTTGTAATACTTAACTCACTTGGCTTGTGCCAATTAGTAAATGCCTCACCAACGGTAAATGCGATTTCACCTGAATCACCCGTAATTGTGATCTCTTGTCTGCCTTCGCGCTCAAAGGATGAGGTTGCCTTGACCAACAAACTCTCTCCAATCTTGGCCTGCACAACAGTTGTTAAATCAACACCACTAGCCGCCAAATTTCTTTCAACTGAAGTAATCTCAACATTATTACTTAAATCAACTAGCGCACTCCAAAGGTGGATTTGATATGTGCCAATATCCAATAGGGCACCGCCACCCATACTTACTTCATTGCGATAATCACCATCTAGCTTTGCCATAAATGAGAACTCAGATTCGATCGAGGTAAGTTGCCCAATCTGCCCACTCTTTACAATCTCAACCGCCCTAATAAATCTAGGGTGCCATCTTGCCCACACCGCCTCGACCAGTAACTTGCCGCTTTCCTTTGCCGCATCTGCCATTGCATGAGCTTGCGTTAAATCCATGGCAAATGGTTTCTCGCACAATACATTTTTGCCAGCATTAAGAGCTGCAATACTCCACTTAGCATGTAGATGATTAGGTAGATTTATGTAAACCACATCAACCAGCGGATCATCAATTAACTCCTGGTATGAGGTGTAACTCTTACTTGCAGATAACCGTTGCGCCTTTGCCAGATCTCGACTTGCTACTGCATATAACTTTGAGTTACTTGCAGCATTAACCGCCGGTGCTAATGCTTGGCTGGCAATATAGCCCGCGCCAAGAAAGCCCCAATTAATCATCTACGTAATTTAGCGGTGTAGTAACTTTGGTGTAACAGGTAATCCATTACTTAAAGCTGAAAGCTCTGCTGCCTGCATAATTGCAACTACATCTCTAGATTGTCCAGCCTGCACATCCATCTTCACCTGATTGTGCAGATAATTAGCAACTGATTTATGAAATGCGTAAGGCGCATCCTTTACTGGTGGCAATACCTTAGAGCTGCCATCAGATAGGTGCAGAGTAATAATTGCCGAACGGTCTGCTACAGCGCCACCACCACTTTCATCCCAATTACCAACCAATGCACCCTTGGTGCCAAGCAGGTAAAACTTAGGTTTTCTAGCAGCTGCTAAATCTGAGTTAATAAATGTTGCCTGCACGCCACCTTTAAAGTTAATACTTACCTGCGCATGATCAGCATTTGTAATGTGATCCCATACCCGCTTTTGATTAACCCCACTTACAAACTCAATCTGATCCGGCACAATCGCCAATATCTGATCAATAAAGTGGCTGCCCCAATCAAATATGGCGCCCCCTGAAACCTGTGCATCTGAGTGCCAGAAATCGCAAGGCTTTGAGTATCCGCCAACAAAGGATTCATATGAGAATAAGTCACCAATTAAACCTTGATCGATCGCTGATTTAATAGTTAGGAAATCTGCATCAAATCTACGGTTTTGATAAACCACCAGTAACAAGTTAGAGTTTTTTGCAAGCTCCATTAACTCATCACATTGATCAGTAGTTAGCGCCATAGGCTTTTCCAAAATTACATGAAGCCCAAGGGATAGCGCACTCTTTGCCCACGAGTAATGAGAGTTAGGGGGAGTAGAGATGATTACTAAATCTATTTCACCAGATTTCAACATTAAATCAGCATCCGCAAAAGAGTTCGCAGCGGGTGCGATTTTAAGCGCCGCCGCAATCCGCTCTGGGTTGGTGTCACAAACAGCAGTAACAACTAAGCCATCAGCTGCGCTAATCGCCTGGTTGTGTTCATCGCCAATGGCGCCATAGGCCAGCAGGCCAACTCTGATCTTTGAATTTTTCACTGAATATACAATAACTTCTCAAATGCTCATCTGCACTACTTAAGCAAAGGGTTGGTGTTACCCTTGCCATACTGCTTTGAGCATTAACCTCAAGGCGAAAGAAAGGCCTGATTAAATGAGAATCTTGTTTATATTTGTGCTTATCTACTTTATCTCTATACCCCTACTTGTCTATATGGTTCAGCGCTAGATCTACGTAAGCAACTAGATTCGGGTGGCAATAACTTTTTTTACATTTACTTTCTGCTAAGTCAGCGGCCCCCATATTGCTATGAGGGCCGCTGACTTACTTAGATTGGTCTTAATTACTCCCAGATAAAGCGAGCTTCGCCAGTTAGCTTTTGGTAGCGAAGATCACTTGCTGGAATTGTCGGTAAGCCAGCTGCATTTACTGGGAAACTTCTGATGTACTCATATAAAGACGCTTCATATGAGATACCAAAGGCAAACTGTTTCAACGCAGCCAAAGTTGGGTAATTATCCCCACCATCGGCTGTGAAGTTATTAGTCACAATTGTTACAGAAGGTGCACCAGTAACGACAGCCCCGTCCTTTACTAGTGCGCGACCATCATTCAGAGTTATTGATTTAACTCTGGAGCCATCAGTAGTTATTGCACCACTTTTGGCACTTCCTGCAGGCGTCCCCACAATTTGGGCAGTGCCGGCCCGTAAACACACAACCTTCATACCTGAAATTTGTAGGAACTGTCCGCCTCCTGATGTGGAGATTGAACAAGATCTTTCAAATATAGATTTCATATCAGCAGCACTTACATCAACAACTGCAACCAAGGTGTTATCAAATGGCAAGAGGTCAAAGGTATTGCCTCTTGTAATCACACCTGCTTTGCCATCAACCGGCAGTGCAATCGCTGGGTTTTGACGAATACCTCCGCCATTTTGAATTGCAACCAATGGCTTTGCAGTGGATGGCTTTGGCAAACCAGCCTTTTCAGCCCGCTGGTTGTAACTGTATGCAAAGGCATCTGCTACTAAATTTCCACCATTTGTCTCAGCTGTTCTAACGCCTAACACCGTTGCGCTGCCGCGGTCGGTGTTAAAGACAACTTCACTGCTTGCGATAGCAGCTGTAAATCCCGCCAAACATGTCTTAAGTGGTGTTTCAACTAAGTTTGTAATTGCAGGACTTGGTACAACTGCATCTGTAACACCCTCTGCAGTTGCAACCGTACCTGCCGGAACCACCCGTCGAGGGTAAGAGGTAAGTGGATTGATCGCTTCCACATTGCCCTTCTCATCAAAATTTACATCTACTCGGCCGAGATACTTGTAGTTACCGCTAGTAGTAACAAGCGGCACCTCATCGCCACGCATATCTGCAAGCATTGTTGGATACTCACCAACTGGAGCTGACTCACCCGGAATCAACTCTTTAGCGTCTTCTAGTGCGGGGTTTTGAAGTAATTCATCGCCACCACCGGCAACTGCAATATCTACGCCCTTAAGTAATGCCACCAACTCTTTATCGTTGGTAACACTTTGTAGGTGACTTACCAAGATAATTTTATTGATTCCAGATTTTTGAAGAGTATCGATTTGTTTTTGCACGGCCTTGGCAGTAGTCGCTAGGTCGGTTGAGGTTAACTTGACAGTGCCTGGTGAAGAGATTGTGCGTAGAGACCAGGTGACAGCGGTAACCACTCCAAATCTATGCTTGGTGACAGGATCTATATGAATGTATGAGCTTCCTAAAACCTTGCCCTTTGCGATAGCACCCTTTGTTAGAGTGGTTTTGCCAACCATGCCTTTCAAATCACTGTTCGCTTTAAAATCTAGATTTCCACTCAGGAATGGATGTTTGGCTTTACCTGCAGTACCAAAGGCTTTGATGTATCGAGATAGGAAACTGGTTCCATAATCAAACTCATGATTTCCTAGAATATGTGCGTCATATGGCATTTTTGCCTGTGCTACTGCATCCAAAACACTCTTTGTTGAGTTTGCAACAGCTGGCTCTGAACAGATGATATTTTTGCTGGGCAGGAATGAGTCGCCAGCATATACAGATAAAACAGCATTTTCAGCTGCGCGAGCACTAGCAATCTCACGGTCGAAAACAGCAGCAAAGGCGGCAGCACCACCGACAGGAAGATCTCCCGACTTGGTTTTGTAAATTGAATCTGCCAATAGTGAGGACTCGCCATCATTGTTGTGCAGCAATGTAAGTGTTATAGGGGTACGTGGCTCTGCTGCATTAGCAGTGTTGGCTAGATTTACTGCCAATAATTGAGCAGAAATCAAGGTTGTAATGATTGATAAGGCTGCGAATTTACGCATTTTTCTCTCCCTCTTAAGTTAAATGCATTCAAGAGGGGCAAAGTAACGATCAAGGAAAGAGCGTATTACTTTTATTGGTCTAGCAGGTGAACTTTGAGCCTTTACGTAAATAGGCCAACCCTAGCTACCTGGCCTTTTTCTCCGCTAACGGAACTAGCCGACTGCCCACAACAATGGCAGCGCCAATTAAAACTAGATTTTTAATTATGTACTGTCCTTCAAGTGTTAGATTAAATGGAATATCAATGAAACAGATCTCCGGCCTTAGAACCAATGGCAGAAAGGTGCCGGGCATTTGAAGGGCTAAAAGAAATAAGCCAACACGAATTAAGGGAGTAACAAGTAAACAAATGCCAATAGCCATCTCCCAAACCCCAAGAATCGGTATGAAAATATCGGGATCAAACCAGTAAACCGTCTTAGTTATAACCTCATTGGCTGGGCTATCGCCAAAAGGCTTTAAGGCTCCGAACCAAATAAAAATTACCCCTAGTGAAAGTTGAAGCGCTGGCAAGGAGAAGCGATTTAATGCTTGAATCAGCATTCGATCGATCTCTGCGATCTTTGGTAATTTTTTCATTTATGACGGGTTTTTTGGTTCCTTGCCCTTTTTACCCTCTTTACGTGTAGCAAAGGCAAATATCGCAAGTCCAGCAACTAATGCACCAGCACCCACACCGTAGGAAATTACATCTCCACCACGATTTGAATCAACAAATACACCAACAAAAACCACGGCAATAATTGCGACTACCACACCAATTAACTTAGATTTCAAATCATCTAGGTCATAAACCTTCAGCCACTGTGGCACTGCCAGCTCGGCATCAATAAACAATTCATATAGACCATATCCAATTACCAACAGCACAGTTCCAAGCAAAATCGCATCAACCGCGGTTAGTACCTCTACGATCGACTCTTTAAGGGTTAATTTATTCTCAATACTTTCAATTATTACTATCACCATCTCGATAGATCCTCTGGCCATTAACAGCAACGCTCCTAAAATCGCAGCAAGTGATGGAATGACTACGGCGTATCTGGTTAGGCCTAAAAGTTTTTTCATAATAGGCAAAGTGTAGCCCCTTGCGAAAATCAGCCAATTAGAGCGTTAAGAAGAGCGCAAACACCACCCAATTAAAAAGCCCCCATATTTCTATGGAGGCTTTGAGCTTTCCCCTTAACGCAGGTAAGTTAAGATTAATACAAGTTTAAGTTAACTCCATGAATGTAATTGAACCGGTGTCATGCTCCATCGCATACTTTTCATCACTGCTTGCGCTAGCAAAAGCGACAATCCCAGTTTCGGCATTAATCGCACAATCATAAATTCCCCTTGATGAAGTAGTTGAATTATCAAATCGAAAGAAGTTAACTAGGTTGTTGTCATTATCAATAAAGTCCAATGAGCCTAAGAAGGCGGAGGCTACAAACAATCTGCCCTGCCCATCAAAGGAGATTCCATCAGGACCTGATCCAGCTGGCAGTTGATACTTTTTTACTATGTCTCCGTCGCGGTTCAAGTAACTTATCTGATCAATAAATGTTTCAGCAACTGCAAAGAGATCTTGGTATTGATCACACCCATTAGGAAAAACAAATTGCGGTTTGGTTGTTGTGATTTGCCCATCAACTGCAACTTTATATAGGGGGGATAATGTGCGCGCCTGGGATTCTGGATCAAAGCCGTAGCCACCAACCCAAGCCACACCAGATTTATCAATAAACATATCATTTAGTGGAAATTTTGTTAGATCTGATAGATCAGCATAAACAGTAAGTGCGCCTGTAGCTGATCTACGAATTAATTTGGCTTCATTGCAATCGACAACTATCAGATCGCCATTTGGTAACCAGCCAAGCCCACCAGGCATTACTGGACCATTGGATTTAGCATCAACAATTGTTTCTAATTTTTTATCCACACTCCATCGCATAACCTTGCCGCGAAACATGTCACTAAACCACAAATCTCCTTGGTGCCAACGCAGCGCTTCAGGAAAACCAAGTCCTTCGATTTCAAATAAAGTTTTCATTCGGTGATCAAAATGTTGCGCTCAAGCCACCATCAGCGATTAAAACCTGACCAGTTATATAGGTATTGGTGCTACCTGCCAACCAACAAACCGCCTCTGCAATCTCTTGTGCTGTTGCAGCTCTTCCTAACGGTAGGCGACCTGAAGCAATGTAATCTTTTGCAAACTCTGCTGTATCTGATTCATCTACTCCATCTTGATTTAGGCTCATGGCAGTTCGCACATAACCCGGTGCAATTGCATTAGCTAATACTCCAAAAGCTGCACCCGTTACTGCCATTGATCTGGTGGCAGCCTCTAAACCTGCCTTACTAACATCATAAGCAAGACAATCTGCCTTGGCGTATTGGGAGTGAATGCTGGTGATATTTACAATTCTGCCAAAAGATTGTGTCTTCATTGATTCAAAGGCAAGTGCGCTTAACTCAATTGGTGCCTCTAAATTAATCGATAAAACTTTTTGAAAATCGGCCATACCGCTTGCATTAATTGGGGTTGACATAAATATGCCAGCTGCATTGACTAAAATATCAATGCCGCCTAATTGTTTGATCGCACCTTCATAGGCAAGTTTGCGACCAGCTGAGGTACTTAAATCTGCGACAATAATATTTTGCTGCGGGTTGATATCAACGCCCAGAACTTCGTAATCTTGCTTTTGGAACGCCTCATACACCGCTTTGCCAATACCACTAGCTGCCCCAGTAACAACAGCTCTTAGTGTTTTACTCATTGCTCTCCTATTTTGCTCGCGAAAAAGTTATTGAAATTTCCCATAAGAGTACATCTGCTGGATTAATTGATATTGCATCCCCACCAGCTGCACCTAAACCATGTGCAGCGATTGAAGGCTCGATACCAAGGGCCAGGATCTGCCGATTCCAGGGTTGATCGGTTGAGGTTGCTAACTCTTGCCAGATTAGGGCGTGTGGTAAGCCTTGCCAATTTATCTCCGCCCGCCAGCCATCTGCTGTAACTGAAATACTCTTTGGGTTTGGCTTTGAGATTGCAAAGACACGTGCTGGTTGATTGGCATTTAAATTTTTCCAAGTTTCTGCAATATTGCCTTTGGTATGTTGTTTTCCAGTTGGCGCACCTGAGTAATCCAACTCAATTAAGGAAAAATCTTCGGGTAAATCTACTTTGATGTTGGCACCTTTCAGGGATTGCGAAAGGAAATCTCCACCAAGGATTAGGTGCTCTGCGGCATCAAAATTTTGAGGTAATGAGGTGATATTTTCAACTGATGTTTTTGCTATCACCTTATTGTTTGGGGCTAGCGACCAAGATCGATCTACTTTGAAATTACCGTTGGGATCAATCCATTGCAGATCTATACTGCTTTCGCTCTGATTCTTAACAATCCAAGGAGATTGAGAGGCGTTGCCATGAAAAGAGTTTGCACTGGCAGGGGCTGACTGATTAGTTGTTGGTGCGCATAACTGCCACCCTCCGCGCCACTGTTTTACCCAGGCTATTTCATCAGCTGCTGCCTTGATTTTGCCAAAGGGTTGATTTGCCCATGGCGTACTGCACAAAAAGTTGTAATCATTAATTCGCAGCGCAGACATCGCGCCACCCTCAGATGGAATTACCACTGCACTCATCTTGTCGAACGATAATTGAACTTCAAATTGAGAGAGAGTGCTCACGAGATCAAATTACTAGATCAGGAGATTTAAATACCTCTTTGCCATCGATCAATATTTCAACTTTTCGCAGATACGGTGTTAACCCAACTAAATTAACCTCAATACCTAATCCAGGCGCATCTGGTGCAAGTATTTCACCTTGTGCATCGGGCTTCAGGTGATTGCTTGAAATATCAACAGCCAAACTCTTTGGCTCGGCTGGGTATTCACAGATCTTATGTTCTGCCAATCCAGCAAAGGCTTGCATCGATGCTGATAACGCAAGGTGAGAAGTAAATGTGTGATTTACATATGTCACACCTTTTTGTACTGCGTAATCTGCAACCTTCTTTGACGGTCCGATGCCACCAATCCGAGCAGCATCTATTTGGATAAACTTCACTTTGCCAAAATCAATTAAATTCATCGCCATCTTTTCAGTATGCGCAGCTTCACCACCCGCAATTGCCACAGTACTTGGGCGAGTTGCAAGGGAGGCATATGATTGAAAAGAGTCGGCAAAAAATGGTTCCTCTAACCAAGTTACTCGCGCACTTTGCAGGGCGGGAACTCTTAGCGCTGCTTGTTCAACATCATCCTCCCAAATCTGACCAGCATCAATTAGCAATGTTGCATCTGGACCAATTCCTTCACGAGCAGCCATTACATGTTCTGCATCAATTGCTGGATTTTTTTCGCCGTATCCACCCCAACCAAACTTCACAGCTTTAAATCCATCCTTAACCGCTTTAGCTGCAAGTTGATATGTGCTTTGTGGATCTTCACCCATCAACATTGATGCATAAACAGTTTTCTTATAACTTTGAGAGTAACCAAGCAACCGCCAAACTGGCTGTTCTAATTTGCGTCCCAATAGATCCCATAAAGCCATCTCAATACCAGACCAGGTATGTGCTGCTTGAAGTAAATCCATACTGTTACGAGCGACAAGTGCACTTATTCGGTAAATATCTGCAGGAGTATTTACCTCTTCACCAATGCAGCTTGCTGAAACTGGTTGACACACACCATGAGATCTTGGTGTGACAAATGCTGAGATTGATGTCAGTGGCGATGCTTCACACTCGCCCCAACCGACACTTCCATCATCGCCAACTACTCGAACTAAAAGCGCATCCTGACTGCCATCGGCCTCGAGGGTTACCTCGGGCATTGCAGCGTAAAAAAGGTCAATTGAATCTATGCGCACAGAACCCCTTCAACAATCTTTAACCTTGGTCGAGCCAGCCTGGCTCATTCTTCCAAACGCTACTCTGCCAGATCCGCTTAGGCAACGCTCCCAGTTAGGCAAAATAACAAAACAGTTATAGTAATTCATTTTTGGAGATGATCTACTTAACCCTGCGTTTATCGCAGAAGAGTAAAGTTTTTCAACAGTGGGGAAGTGTCCCTTGCTTTCTTACAACTATTTAGAAGGAGCAAAAATGAAATTGAATAAATCAGCAATTGTTTATTCAGCGGTAATTGCTTTATTGCTAACCGCATGTTCTTCTTCAAGTGAAGATTCAGCATCTGATTCTTTTCCAACGGAGGACCTAACACTTAACATTTCATGGTGGGGTGAGCAAGAGGCTCCAGGCGCACAAAAGTGGCTTGAAGAGTCAATCGCTCTCTACCAAGAGAAACATCCAAATGTGACAATTAACCACACGCTGCAAACTACTGATGGATTACTTCCAGCATTTGAGGCAGCAGCTGCTGCGCAAGCAGGACCAGATATTCAATACTTCTGGGGTGCTATCTACTCACAGCAACCAGGCTGGGATGGTCACATCGTCCCGATTTCAGATTACATAAGCAAGGATGAGTTATCTAATTACATCAATGCCGAGGTTGAATCAGGATTCCAAGGCAAAATCTGGACAGCACCTTGGTATGTAAATCCATCATTCCCATTACTAGTTCGTAAAGATATCTTGGCTGCAAATGGCCTTGCTGTTCCATCTACTTGGAATGATCTAATGAAGGTTTGTGATGTGCTCTCTGCAAAGAAGATCACAACGCTTGCTGGTGGCGTTAAAGATGGCTGGTTTGGTGGCTGGATCTACTCAGTCCTTGGCGGTCAATCACTTGATTCACAAGCAGATGTAATTGATGCCGTAGTTGGCAACAGCAAATTTACCGATCCAAAGCATGCTGAATGGTGGAGTAAGTTAGAAGAGTCCCGCGATCGCAAGTGCTGGAACAATGACATTAACTCTCTTGAGCTTTACCAAGCACAACAGAGATTTGTTGATGGAAAAGCAGCGATGACATTTACCGCCGGACCTGATGCGCCAAACTTTGTGAAAAAAGCTGGCGGAGATGAGAAGGTAACCATCATTGCAATGCCAGCATGGACCGATGGTCCGTTAGCTGGAAAGATGGGAACAACATCTCACACCTTTGGCATCACAAAATGGTCAAAGTATCCTCAGGTAGCAGCGGACTTTATTAAGTTCACTCACACAACAGAGCGTTTAAATGCTTGGTATGCCACAACTGGTTCAATGCCAGCAGACAGCCGCTTTGATGTATCTCAGGTAACTAGCGCATCAACAAAGGCGTTATTTGAATCTGCACTAAATGGTGCTCCATATATTGAGAGCTTCATTCCAGCGCAATTAGATGCAGATGCGATCTTTAAAAATGTGCAGTTACTGCTAGCCGGAAAGGTAAATGCCACCCAGGCTGCGGCTGATACGCAGGCAATCATGGAGCGTTTGCGTATTTCCGATCGTAAACTAGTTGAGAACTTCACCGCCTGGTCTAAGTGACCTCACTGCTTCGCCCAAAGTTGTCCGGCGGTAATTCAAACCGCCGGTCAGCTTTACCATCAAGGGAAGCGCTTTACTGGATCGCACCAGCATGTGCGGTAATTATCTTTATCTTTGGCTACTCAATTGTTAACTTAATAACCCAATCACTTCGATATGACGGTGATTGGGTTGGTTTTGAAAACTTCTCAATTGTTATCTCAGATCCGCTTTTTCTTGTGGCATTACGCCACAATCTATTTCTGCTCTCCGCTGTACCAATTTTGGTTTTAATCGCATTTATATTAGCTATCACTCTCTTTGAAACTCGGCGTGGAATGCGCTTTTATCGCTCTGCCGTATTCCTGCCTTACATCCTGCCAATTCCAGTTGTCGCCGTAATCTTTGGTCAGATCTACCAACTAAATGGTGTGCTTAACACCTTTCTCTCATCAATTGGCTTGGATTATTTAATTCAAGATTGGTTGGGTAATCCAGATATTG
>Ga0247831_1000222_pt1 | contig 127412 bp, 118 predicted proteins | sample LaCruzMarch2015__9_FD_192406 | JGI IMG/M metagenome (GOLD analysis project Ga0247831, IMG submission 192406) | Freshwater microbial communities from meromictic Lake La Cruz, Castile-La Mancha, Spain - LaCruzMarch2015_1m | ecosystem: Environmental > Aquatic > Freshwater > Lake | place: Spain...
CTTCCGCGTCGCGTCGTCCAGTTCAATCGCCGTCGCCTTTCGCATCGCTGCCTCCAAAATGTCCCAGATTCTTCTTGGAGGTGGCAGGTGGAAAATAGTTCTTTTAATTCAGAAGCACTACACTAGAGACAAGCAAGCCGTACAAAATGCCATGAGAGAACTGCAGAACCTGTTGGATGCAATACGGCTAGCGAACCCACACTACGTTGAAAATATTGAACGACGGCTGGAGGGCGTTTTGCAACGTGGTCCTACTGGTGATCAGATCAAACCTACTTGAACGCAGATTGTTCGGCCACGCCCAAACTGCTCCCCGGGGTAGTGGTCGTTGCGGCGAAGTGCGGATGACATTCGCGGCGGGCACCTCTGAGGTGGCGCAATAGAAAACCCTGGCACTTCCAGTGCAAAAGGGGTTGTGTAAGGCTAAGGCCGGTTTCCAAAACCGGCGTTGGTTTTGACCCAAAAGCCCTGTATCAAATGCTCGTTGACCGGCCTACATTGGGTGCATTGAAAGACGCATTCCAGGAGCCCGAGCATGTTTCAGAAACAGATTTCAAATGTCCAGGTCACATTCACTGGCTTTGACTATTGCCACGTCGCGGCCATCGTTCGCCCCGCAATCCAGGCCAGTCAATATGAACTGGTGCACAAGGCCGACCGATCACCCAATGGCAACGTATTGCCGACCGATGAACCATCGGTGCCGCACGGGTCAGTAGGTTCACCCACGGTTGACGTTTACGGGCAGCCTGTAACTAATAGGCGCCTCGATCCAACCACGCCAATCCAAGAGTCACCTCGTCGAACACGACACCGCCAAATCGACTTGAATCAACCGGGATTCCTCAGGCTCACGGACGTTCTTGCCATCATTCCGGTGTCACGAGCCACCTGGTACTCCGGCGTCAAATCCGGCCTGTACCCGCCGTCCGTGTCACTTGGCGGCAGCAGGTCCGTGGGGTGGTCCACATCGGCCATCAAAAAGCTGATCGACGAGCTATCCGCGACTTCTGCAACCTCGGGGTCGCAGGCAATCAAATCTAAGCAAAGGGGGGACTTCACCACCTAAACCCAAACCGGCGTCGCCGACTCGGGTAACGGGGTGAAAAGAACGCGCTAGCGCGCGGTGGGTGAACTCACGCCTGCAATACCCCTCAGCCCCGATTCGATCTCGCCACTGATCCGACCCCGTCCGCTGCCTGGTAAAGCAGCTGGCCCCGGAAATATCAATTCACTTCTATATCGAGGTCTATATGAACGAACGGCAAATACTGGTCATTCCAGATGAAACACCACATGTCCCCGGCACAGCACCAAAGTTCGCAGTCATGGAATTCCCTTTTTCAATCGCTAAAGCACTAATGGATGCATGCAAGGAAATTGCTGAAACTGATGCTGCGCTGTTGGTGACTACCATTGTGCGGATTGGTTGGGACTCGCGCTATCTCAGGTGATCTGTCCGTTTGTTCTCGCGAGCTGGGTCGTTTGCACGCATAGAAGCACATCAGACACAGTCTGGCGACGTAGCCGACCGCCAACCCCTTAAACGTTTGCAAATGTATCCATGAGACGGGAAAGTTGTGGACAATGACGTCGCAACTTCGATCATGTGGTAACTCCAGGCTTGCTCATGTGTCGCCGGGCGGGAATCGGGGAGCACACATGAGAGGTTGGTTGCCGGGAGCTGCACACTCTGCGCGAGCACATTCGCCTTGACTTTGCGACCCCGAATGGTCTCATATGAGGCAAAAAGCCCTTGACACACAACTGACGGCATCATATGATGCAAGAAAGGTCGACTTAGAATGGATAGCGGACGGATTCATCCAGACACGCTACGGCAGCTGATTGCGAATTGCAGAAAATCTTCCGGGCGGTTTCTGGGTTTTCCGCGTGATTGGTGTCCGCATAAGATTCCGAATCCGGAGTTCGCCGGTTTTTATTTTTCAGATGCTTCTGCCTGGGAATTCATTGCTGATACTTTGCAGTCTGGACATACGTACAGTGTGATCGAACTGGACAATCTTCGCGGTGATTTAGCCATAACTTTTGTGATTGCCTTGCCTTCGTGTGTGCAGCCGCTATATGTAAAGGTGCAGGTCGGTGTTGGAGGCAAGGCAATTGGACGCAGCTTTCATTTGAGCGAGCGTTATTAGGGGTACGGGAATGGGACATTCTGAGCATTTCGTTGGCCAAGGAAATTCGACCGTATGTCCAAGTTGCGGCGGGCGCAATGTGGATGAGCAGTGGAAAACGGACGATTTCCAATACGGCGATGGCGAAAAAGCAGTAAGTCTTGCTGTGCGCGTTCCTGTTTGCCACTGCTTGGATTGTGAACTACAGTTTACCGATTCAAGATCCGAACAATTGCGGCATGCCAGAGTTTGCAAGCATTTGGGCATACTGGATCCGGAGGAAGTTCGGGCGATTCGCGAGCGGTACCGTATGAGCCAGCAGGAATTTGCACAGATTTCTGGAGTTGGCAGGGCGTCCCTTAATCGATGGGAAACGGGGGCCTTGACCCAAAATGCGTCGAGCGACAACCTGCTCTATCTTCTGGCCTTTCCGGACAATTTAGGCAGACTTGAGTCGCGCACACGTGAAGGGGATATCACGTGCAAACCACGAAGCACCAGCGCTGCAGGTCGATTCGTTTGCATTGACGAAGAAGAGGTTGTCGGTATGCGTGTCGAGGCCATGGCATTTGAGTTGTATTGCTGCCAATAATTTATGTACTGCCTCACGTTTTATTCGTTCAAGGGTGGGGTGGGCCGCACAATGGCACTTGTCAATGTTGCTGTTCAGCTGGCAATTGGCGGGAAAAAGGTGCTAATTGTCGACTTTGATCTCGAAGCACCTGGAATTCCGACTTTTTCTTTAACAGCTCCAAAGACAGAAGTGCGAGGGATTGTTGAATACATCGGGGACTATCTGGCTTCTGGTGTAGCGCCCGACGTTCGTCAGTACGTCTATTCAGCGGAAACTTTTCCTGGTGGGGGTGAATTGATCGTGATGCCAGCTGGACTGCACGATGGTACCTACTCAGGCCGACTTAATTCAATCGATTGGAATCATCTATACAAGGAGAAGGACGGGTACCTTTTCTTCGAAGATCTGAAGCGCCAATGGAATCGGAGTGTGAGTCCGGATTACGTATTGATCGACTCTAGGACGGGGCACAGTGATGTAGAGGGTATCTGCACAAGACAATTGCCGGATGCACTCTGTTTACTTTTCTTTCCTAACGAACAGAATTTGCAAGGGCTCAAGAGAGTGGTGGGGAACGTTCGGTCACAGAATCAAGCTGGGCTGGTGAGAAAAAATGAGATCGCGTTGCATTTTGCGGTTTCAAATGTGCCGGATCTGGATGACGAAGATGGGATCGTGGGTTCAACGTTGGAGCGATTCAGAAGCGAACTTGAGTACAACGAGTTGTCGGGTGTAATCCATCACTACAACAGTCTGTCTTTGCTAAATCAGGAGATATTTTCCGAGAAGAGACCCAAAAGCCGCTTGGCGCGTGAGTACAAGGCTCTGGCTGAATGCATCATCCGTGACAATCTTGGAGACCGTGACGTCGCGACAAAGTTCTTGCGGCAAACTGTGCGGGATTTGCGGTCTGCAAGTGCTTTGGCAAGAACTCATTCCGTGGTCGAGAAGGTTGAACGCGTTCTTAGGTTCTTCCAGTCGGACACACAAATTGTTGCCGACGTTTCCTTGATTTATGAAGCCATTGGCCGAACAGAGGATGCTCTGGTGCTTTTGGCAGGGGGTGACGGTCAAAAATCTGCAAACGATTTCGCGATTCGTGCGCGGCTGCAACATCGTGCCGGGAACAAGTCAGAAGCAGTTGCGGATCTGACAAGAATGCTGGATTGCCCAGGGGCGGAATTGCCGTCATTGCTCGAGGCATTGTCCATCGCGAGTCAACTTGAGCCAGCATTGTTTCAAGAACTGGCAAACTCGGTGGCGATCAAAACGCTTTCCAACACAGACAAAGAGTTTGTTGCTGACCAGATTGATGGAGGGCTACATGAGCTTGCCGCGAAGGCCGCACTTTATGAACAGCTCTTGATCGAAACGACGAGTTCCGATGCGGCATCGATCGAGCAGCGGTTGGCGCTTGCGTCAATCGGACTTTGCAATTATCGGAGAGCTCTGGATTTGCTGACAAAGCCTGGACAACCAGCCCGCGAGACGGATATTTCGAATGCCTTCAACATTGCGATGGCGGAGTGGGGGGCAGAATTGACGCCGAACATGCACTCGTTTGGCATCGTGGTAGATCTTCATGCAAAGTCACGGACGCGAGAGGCTACCCCAAATTATTTTGCATGCATTGCGATAGCGAGCGCAGTGACTGGCGATGTTGAGTCTGCCACGGAGCTCATCGGTAAAGCCCGCGCCTTAATGAAAACGAGGCCTAGGAGGGAGTTCTCGCCATGGACTTATTCCAATGTGCAGCCTCGAGACTTTTTGAGCCACTTGACTGTTTTGGAGCAGCAAATTGCGAACCAATCAATCGTTCCGGAATTCGTAAAGAGAGCGCGGGCGGCGTATGCTTGAATCGGGCCCTGCGTCTCCGTTCCTTGGCGAGTTTCATGACGTTCAAGTGGGTTGACGGACGTCAACTGCAAACGATGCGTCACACAAGGAAGCGAGCTTACATGACGCGGTTTGCATCAACTTCAGATAATTTAGTGTGTATTGATATGAAGTCCTGTGTCCGGTGACCGTCCGTGAGACAGGGTTGGATGTTCATAGCGGTAGTTCGGTCCCAACGATAAATCCGTTTACACGTCTCTCATGTCTCGGGGGACTTTTGGGGGACTGGACCATTCTGAACTGCACGGAACAGTACATAATGGACGACCCAACCCTTAGAAAAGTGTAATAAAATCAATGAGCTTTGATCGACTGGGTAGCTACGAACCAAGGGGTCGTGGGTTCAATTCCTGCCAGCCGCACCATCAACACAAGGGGCTTGCGTCACACAATGACGCAAGCATTTTTTGTTGGACGCCCGCGCCAGTTCACAACCCGACCCTGTTCTTCCACTCCGGCATATCGCGCATGAGCAAGGCATTCACCCGGGAGTCCGACTCCTCGGACGACGAGGACGACATCCCGCTGCCGCCCTTGCCGGGGGGCGGCAAGAACTACATCACGCCCGCAGGGTATGCACGCCTGCGCCAGGAACTGCTTGACCTGATCGACAACGAACGGCCCAAGGTCGTCGAGGTGGTCCACTGGGCTGCCAGCAACGGGGATCGCTCGGAGAATGGCGACTACCTGTATGGCAAGAAACGGCTTCGCGAGATTGATCGCCGGATCCGGTTTCTGACCAAACGCCTGGAGATTGCCGAGGTCACCAACCCCTGTGTCCACTACGGCAATCCGCAGGTCTTCTTCGGAGCGACTGTCACCTATGTCGACCAGGCCGGTGTCGAACGTGTCGTCACGATCCTGGGCATCGACGAGGCGGACAGTGCGCGAGGCGAAGTGACCTGGGTCTCGCCGATCGCCCGCACGCTGCTCAAGTCCCGGGTGGGCGACGCGCTCCACCTGATGACACCCGCCGGCATCTCCGAGATCGAAGTGTTGTCTGTCGAATACCCGGCGCCAAAGGCAAGCGCTGCGCCTTAGGTTCTTTCTGCGCGAAGGACCGACGCTGTCCGACGCAGATTGCGCAGCGCGATATCCAGGTGCGACCGGTCGCGCACCGCGATGACGAAACGCAGGTCGGTGGCATCCTGGGCACCGTCCTGCCCCATGTCGATGTGGGTGATGTCCGCCTCGGCATTGGCCAGTGCGGCGGCTACGCGGGCCAGGACACCCTTGCCATTGACCACCGATGCGGTGATCTGTGCCTCGAAGGGCCGCGCAGGCTCGTCTGCCCAGTCCACCGCGATGAACCGCTCCGCGTCCTTGTGCTGCAGCTTGCTGGCGACGGGGCAGTCGGCGGTATGGACCACCAGGCCTTCGCCCCGGCCCAGATATCCGACGATGGCATCCCCCGGGATGGGGCGGCAGCAGGTGGCGTAATGCACCGACGCATTTTCGCTGCCATCCAGTGCCACTGCGCCCTGCGCCAGGGAGTCCTGTGCGGTGAAGCGTTCCCGGGTCAGCAGCAGTGCGTCCGGCTTCTCGCCGGTTTCCTCGGCCAGCAGCGTCACCAGACGCTTGGCCACTATGGTGGCGATCCGCTTGCCGAGGCCGATATCGATCAGCAGCTCGGAGGGCGTGCGGTTGCCGGAGAACCGCAGCAGGCGCTCCCAGACCGTGTGGTGTGCTGCATCGTCTTCCGGAAAACGCTCGATGCCTTGCGCGCGCAATGCTTGCGCCAGCAGCTTTTTGCCGAAACTTTCGGACTCTGCGTGGGCCAGCGTCTTCAGGTGGTGGCGGATCTTGGAACGCGCCCGCCCGGTGCGCACGAAACTCAGCCAGGCGGGGTTGGGGCTGGAAAGCGGCGCCGTGACGACCTCGACCACGTCGCCGTTCTTGAGTTCGGTGCGCAAGGGCACCTGCTCACCATTGATCCTGGCGGCCATGGTGCGGTCGCCGACATTGCTGTGGATGGCGTAGGCAAAGTCCACGACGGTGGCCCCGCGGGGCAGCGACAGGATCTGGCTCTTCGGGGTGAACACATAGACGGCGTCCGGGTAGAGATCCACCTTGACGTGGTCCCAGAACTCGGCGGCATCGCCGGTCTCGCGCTGGATGTCCAGCAGCGACTGGAGCCACTGGTTGCCAAGCCGCTCGGAGTTGGCCGCATCCGGGTTGCGGGCCTTGTAGAGCCAATGGGCGGCCACACCAGATTCAGCCACCAGGTGCATGGACTCGGTGCGCAGCTGGAACTCGATGTTGACGCCCGCAGGACCGACCAGTGTCGTGTGCAGTGACTGGTAGCCATTGAGCTTGGCAATGGCGATATGGTCCTTGAACCGCCCGGGCACCGGTTTGTACAGCTGGTGCAGCGTCCCGAGTGCCGTGTAGCAGTCGAGCAGCGTCGGAACGATCAGCCGAAAACCGTAGATGTCGGTCACCTGCGCAAAACTCAGGTGTTTCTGGTCCATCTTGCGGTAGATCGAGTAGACGGACTTTTCGCGCCCTGCGATGCGCAGCTGGATGCCGGCTGTGGCGAATGCGGCTTCAAGTTCCCGCTGCACCTTCTGTATCAGGTCGCGGCGCCGGCTGCGCGCCTTTGCGACCGCCCTGGACAGGATGGCATTGCGCCACGGGTGCAGATAGGCAAAGGACAGATCCTGCAGTTCACGGTAGATCTGGTTGAGGCCAAGGCGGTGGGCGATCGGCGCGTAGATCTCGAGCGTTTCGGAGGAAATGCGGCGCCACTTGTCGCGCGACACATCCGCCAGGGTCCGCATGTTGTGCGAGCGATCGGCCAGTTTGATCAGGATGACGCGGACATCCCGCGCCATGGCCAGCAGCATCTTGCGGAAGGACTCGGCCTGATTTTCCTCCCGTGTCGTGAAATGCAGCTTGTCGAGTTTGGTCAGGCCATCCACAAGGTCGGCCACCTGCGAGCCAAAACGCTCGATCAGCTCTACCTTTGTGATGCCACAGTCTTCCAGTGCGTCATGCAGCAAGGCTGCCATCAGTGCCTGCGCATCGAGCTTCCAGTCGGCGCACTGTGCGGCCACTGCGATCGGATGCGTGATGTAGGGCTCGCCGCTGTTGCGCAGTTGTCCCAGGTGGGCTTCGTCGGCAAACTTGTACGCTTGGCGGACCTTTTCCACGTCCGCCGCAGGCAGGTAGTCCAGCTTGCTGGTCAACGCCTTGAAGCTCGCCGCAGCGGCGTTGGCCGCAGCCGGGCTGATCGACGCGCCTACGGGGCTCTTGCGCGCGCGTTTTGTCGACGGAATGGGCGGGCTGATCGGGTCGGTCACCCCTCGAATATAGCCTGCAGGGCCAGGCAGTGGCAGGCCCAAGAAAAAGGCACCCCGCAGGGTGCCGGCATTCAACGATGCATCAAGCTCAGAGAGGCACTTTTTTCAGCATCTCGATGCCGACCTTGCCGGCCGCGATCTCGCGCAAGGCCGTCACGCCGGGCTTGTTCTTGCTCTCGATCTTGGCCGCGTGACCCTGGCTCAGCATGCGCGCGCGATAGGTGGCCGCAAGCACCAGCTGAAAGCGGTTAGGAATCTGCACAAGGCAATCTTCAACAGTGATGCGGGCCATGGAAACTCCGGTAGGTGTCGGTCAAACTAGGAAATGTTCAGCGCTGCGAAGATGTTGGCGCGGGCTCTGCGCTGAGCTGCCAGCCTGAGGCGCTGTGCGTGAACAATCGCTTTCAGATCGAACAATGCGCGATCAAACGAATCATTGATTATAACGAAGTCGAACTTATCCACCTGTGCCACTTCGATGGCGGCATTCTTGAGGCGCAGTTCGATCGTCGATGCGGCGTCCTCCCCGCGCCGCTCCAGCCGGGAGCGGAGTTCTTCCCAACTGGGGGGGAGGATGAAGATCAGCAAGGCATTCGAGAACACCTTCTTGATCGCCACGGCACCCTGGAAATCGATCTCCAGCACCACGTCGGACCCGGCCTGCATGCGTTCGGCGAGGGCCTGGCGGGATGTCCCGTAGCGATGGCCATGCACTGCCGCCCATTCCACGAAGCCGTCGGCGGCGACCATGGCATCGAACTCCGCAGCGGACACGAAATAGTACTCCCGGCCATGGATTTCCTGGCCACGGGGAGGACGCGTGGTGTGCGACACCGAGGGTTTGACGAAGGAGTCAAGCTCCATCAAGGCCTTGACCAGGCTGGATTTGCCAGCACCGCTTGGCGCTGCAACGACGAACAGGTTGCCGGGATAGTCCATGGGGGGGCGGGTCGGAGCCATGCAGCGGAGAGTGGCGTCATTGTAGGGGGGCGCGTTCCTGTCCCGAACTTGCTCGCGTCCAGGTCCTTCGTGGCGCAAAATGCACGCTTACCACTTCCAGTGTCCATGCCATGAGTGACGACAGCCTTGTCAGTGATCCCGGCCTCAAGACCCAGCTTGAGTACCCCTGCGGCACGCCGCCCGTCCCGGGCGAGGCCCGGGAAATCGTGCCGGGTGTGCAGTGGCTCCGCATGTCCCTGCCGTTTGCGCTGGCGCACATCAACCTGTGGGCAGTGCGGGACGGCACCGGATGGGCGGTGTTCGACAGCGGCGTACAGACAGGCGATACGGCCAAGGCCTGGAAGGCGCTGTTTGCGGCCGGCGGCGGGCTTGGCCCCGAAGGCCTGACCCGTCTTTTCGTGACGCACATGCACCCGGACCACATGGGCATGGCCGGTTGGCTGACCCGAAAGTTCGAGTGCCGGCTCTGGATCACCCGGCTCGAATACCTCATGTGTCGCGTGCTGGTGGCAGACACCGGCCGGGAGGCGCCTGAAGACGCGATCAGTTTTTACCGACGGGCCGGCTGGGACGACGATGCCATCGAGAACTACCGCGCGCGCTTCGGAGGCTTCGGCAAGCTGGTCCATGCCATCCCCGACAGCTACCGCCGCCTTTTCGACGACGAGCGCATCCTGATCGGTGGCCATGAATGGCGAGTGGTGGTGGGCCACGGCCACTCGCCGGAGCATGCGTGTTTTCATTGCCCCGAGCTGAAGCTTTTCGTCTCGGGGGACCAGGTGCTGCCGCGGATCTCGTCCAACGTGTCGGTGTTTCCCACCGAGCCGGACGCCGACCCACTGGGCGACTGGCTCTCGTCGCTCGACAAGCTTCGTCGCGAGGTGCCGGACGACGTTCTGGTGCTTCCGTCACACAACGAGCCTTTCAGGGGGCTGCATGCACGTCTGGATAACCTGGCGCGCAGCCAGAACGGGGCACTCGAGCGCTTGCGGGGGGCGTTGTCCGTACCCAGGCGAGCGGTCGATGTCTTCGGCGAGTTGTTCTCGCGCCCGATCGGCTCGGAGCCCAATCTGCTGGGCATGGCGACCGGTGAAAGCCTGGCGCACCTGAACTACCTCGTGCACCGCCAGGAGGTGGGTGTCAGCACGGATGCGCACGGCGTGGCCTGGTATTGCCGGCGTTGAGGTGCGCGCAGCGCCGGCGGCACACGCGCGAGCCTGGCGCGCCTCTCAATTCATCGACTCGGGCTCAGAGGTACGGCGACAACAGCCGAGCCACGCCGTTGCGCAGCCGGGCGGGCAGCGGCAATGCCGACAACTCGTCAGGGTTCAGAAGGCGTGCGCCAGCGATGCGTTCTGTGACCAAGATGTCGAGCCGCCTCACCAGCGCACTGTCGATGCACGCAAGGTTGTATTCGAAATTCAGGCGCAGGCTGCGGGCGTCCCAGTTGGTCGAACCGATGAGCGACCAGTGGTCGTCCACCAGCAGGAGCTTGGTGTGGTCGAACGGCGGCGGGCTGAGGTGGATGCGGCAACCGCTCGCCAACAGCTCCGGAAGCTGGGGTCGCGTCGCCCAATCCATCACCCGCAGGTTGCTGTGCTCCGGCAGCACGATATCCACGGCCACGCCGCGAAAGGCGGTTACCTTCAGCATGGCCAATACGGTTTCATCGGGAAGGAAATAGGGCGTGACGATGCGCACGTGAGAGCGCGCCACAGCCAGGGCGCCCAGCAGCACCTGCGGCAGGTTGTCGATGTCGGCGTCGGGCCCGTCGGAAACCCCTCGGGCTGCCACCGGCCCGCAAGGAGTGAGCGGGGGGAACCACTTCTTTCCCAGCAGTTGCTCGCCGCTGGCGTAGGCCCAGTCCACTGCGAAGGTTCTTTGCAAGTCCGCCACGATCGGCCCTTCGACGCCAAAGTGCAGGCATCGCACCGGGTGCGCTGGTCCCTTCTGCAGCCAGTGTCCTTCGCGGATGTTCATGCCACCGGTGAAGCCAATGCGGCCGTCGACCACCATGATCTTGCGGTGGTTGCGAAGATTGGCATAGCGGGAGCGCAGCGGATTGCGCGTGGGCGAAAACGCGGCTGCCGTGATGCCGGCCCGGCGCAGCGCGCCCAGCATGTCCGGCCGGCTGTAGCGCAACCCCAGCCCGTCGATCAGGATGCGCACTTCCACGCCGCGCTTGCGCGCACCGGACAAAGCCAGAAGGAAAGCCTGACCGGCGCTGTCGTTGTCGAAGATGTAGCTGGCCAGTGACACGGAATCCTGCGCACCCTCGATGGCGCCAAGCATCGCAGGATAGGCGGCATCGCCATCCTGGAGCGCAGTGATGCGATTGCCGGCCAGCAGCGCGTTGCCGGTGAGCCGCTGGCAAAGCTGTTCCAGTCCTGCCAGCGCGGCATCGTCCCGCAGCAGTGCGCTTTCGACCCCTGCGGACAGGTCGGATGTGGTGGTGTGACCTTCGTGTTCCCATGCGTTGCGCAGGCCCAGCGCAATGGCGTTACGCCGGATGCGGTTGATGCCGAACACCAGGTAGAGGATTGAGCCGATGCCGGGCGCCAGCCAGGCCAGGCCGACCCACCCGAAAACGGCGCTGACATGGCGCTTGCGCAGCACTGCGTCCACGGTGACAGCGATCGCGGCAGCAGTGTGGGCCAAGGCGAATGCAATGGTCCAGACCTGGGTGAGAACTTCCGTCATGCGGTAGTGCGCAATCGCCGGGCCGTGCAGCTTCCCGACATCACTCGGTATGGTGCACCTGGACTTCGAGTCTGAACCCAAGCTCTTGTCGTGTCTCCATGTCTTGCTTGCCTCGCCTCAGGAGCCTCACACTACACCTCGCAGTTTGAACCTGCAGGGCAGTACCGAGACGCTTTTGGCACAGCGGATCGCAGGGAAATTGTAGCGCGTGCCCCTCCAGTGCGGCCCTCATGTGCGAGTGGCGTGCATGAGCGGACCCGGCGCTTGCCCAGGTCGCGAACGGCGCTGGCCCGGGCGGCGGGGCTTGAAGCGCGCCTGGGTCAGGAATAACCATCGGCTGGTGAGGGAATGAACCCTCCGGCTGCTGACCATTCGGGAAAAAGCAGCATTTGGAGGACAGGAGCATCGAATAAATCTGAACGCAGGACCAGACTTCGGGCGCAAACTCCTGGGTTGAGTGGCTGTGGTCGGCACGCATGACTGCGCGTGAGATCTTCGGCCAGTCCATGTCTGGAGAAACGCGATGCCCAATGCCCGAACCGCCAACGCCGTCCGTCTGGAGTTCGCTCCTGAGTCCCTCGTCCAGTCCAATCTCTCGGGTGCGGCATTCACGGGGGACTGGCTGTGGGTGGCAGGCGATGAAGCCTGCGGCCTGGACCGCCTGCGCCGTCTGGATCCCGTGGGGCGGGAGGCCTTGCGCTTCGGCGAGGTACGCGACTTCCCGCTGGCCGAACTGCTGGACCTGCCCGGCGCGGCTGAGGAAGAGGCCGACCTGGAAGGTATGGCCGTGTCGGACGGCTTTCTCTGGGTGGTGGGATCGCATGGCCTCAAGCGCAAGAACGCCCGGCCGGACCAACGCCACTCAGACAACGCCAAGCGGCTGGCGAAGGTGGCGCTTGACGGCAATCGGCGCCTGCTGGCCTGCTTGCCGATCGAGTACGACGCTCAGGGCGAGCCCTGTCTGGTACGGCTCGCGCTCGACGGCCGGCGGGCGCTTCGCCTCAAGGGCGATGCGCGGAAAAACCAGCTCACGCGCGCGTTGGCCGACGATCCCCACTTCGGTCCCTACATGGCGATTCCGGGCAAGGACAACGGCTTCGACATCGAAGGCCTGGCGGTGGACGGCCGCCGGCTGCTGCTGGGCTTGCGCGGCCCGGTGCTGCGCGGATGGTCCGCGCTGCTCGAAATCGCGGTCGAGGCCCGGGCGGAGCAGCTGCGCCTGGTGCTCCTGGACGACAGCGGCACGCTGATCCGCAAGCACTTCCTGCTGCTCGACGGCCTCGGTGTGCGGGACCTGCATTTCTCCGGCGATGATCTCTACATCCTGGCTGGCCCCACGATGGTGCTCAACGGTGACATCCGCGTCTTCAAGTGGCCTGCCGCCCGGCCCTTGCTGGCCGCCAACCGCGAGCCGGTGCGTTTTGAGGCGGCCTTGACCGAGTCGGTGTCACTGCCGCACGGACGTGGCACCAACCGTGCCGAAGCCATCTGCGACCTGCCACCGCCACTGGCAGGCGGCAAGGCCAGGTGGGTCGTCCTGTATGACGCCCCCGGCGCTGACCGCAAGGAGGGAGAGCGTACTGTCTTCGGTGACCTCCTGCGGCACGACTGAGGCCCCCAAGCGCTGTCTGTCTGCATTGCCCATGGCTGTTTGTCCCGAGCTGGATACCGCTGCACCGCTGCAGTTCCTGATCAATGCGGCAGCGGGCAGCAGCGACGCACAGGCCAAGCGCGAAGTCATCGAAGCAGCACTGCGGGCTGCAGGACGGCGCGGGGAGCTGCTGTTCTGCAGCCCTGCCGAGCTGGCCGGAGCAGCCCGACAGGCCGCGACCCGGGCCATCGCCACCCGAACGGCCGTGGTCGCAGTCGGCGGCGACGGCACCCTCAACACCGTGGCACAGGCTGCGCACGCCGTGGGCTGCGTGATGGGCGTCGTTCCCTATGGCACCTTCAACTACTTCGCCAGGACGCACGGCATCCCTACCGAGCCGGCCGCGGCCACCAGATTGTTGTTCGACGGCATTCCGATGCCGGTTCAGGTGGCAGCCATCAACGACCGGGTGTTCCTGGTCAACGCCAGCCTGGGCGTCTATCCCGAACTCCTGCGGGACCGCGAAGCCTACAAGGCCCGCTTTGGCCGTAGCCGCTGGGTGGCGTTCCTGGCGGCTTGCGCGACGCTGTTGCGCGCACAGCGCCGGCTGCGGCTGCACATCGAGATGGGTGACAGGGTGCGCGATGTACAGACCTTGACGCTCTTCGTGGGCAACAACCGGCTGCAGCTTCAGCAGTTCGGTGCCGAGCCGGAAGACACCCTGGCAGGCACGCCAGGCGACGGCAGCATGGCGGCGCTGATGCTTCGTCCCATCGGCGCGCTGTCGATGATGGGCCTCCTGCTGCATGGAGCGATGGGCAGGCTGGGTGAGGCCGCCGGCGTGGAGGGCTTCGAGTTCCAGCACATGGTGGTGCGGCCCACGCTCGCTCCGGGCCGCCGGGAGGTCGTGGTGGCGTTCGACGGGGAGGTGGCGCGCATGCGCTCCCCGATCGACATTCGCGTGCTCGGCAAGCCCTTGTACCTGCTGATGCCACAGCGCGGCGCCGCCGCCGTTGACGCCGGGCCCCCCATCGTGCGGACTGGCGGATGAGCATCCTGCTGCAGGTCTCCGACCCCCACTTCGGCACACAGCAGGTGCCGGTCGTCGAAGCATTGGTCGCGCTGGCCCGCCAGCAAAAGCCCCATGTGCTCGTTTTGTCAGGCGACATCACGCAGCGCGCACGCCCGGCGCAATTCAGGGCCGCCCGCGCGTTCTCGGACAGCCTCGGTGTGCCGGTCCTGGCCGTGCCAGGCAACCACGACATACCGTTGCTCGACGTTTGGGCGCGTCTGCGCCATCCCTATGCCCGCTACATCGCTGCCTTCGGCACGGACCTCGAGCCCGTGCATCGCCTGCCCGAGCTGTTGGTGGTGTGCGTCAATACCACGCGGCCCTGGCGTCACAAGCAAGGCGAGATCTCCAGGCGGCAGGTCGAACGTGTGGCCGGTCTTCTGGAGGGCGCCGGATCCGGACAGCTGCGAGTGGTGGTCGTACACCAGCCCGTGGCCGTGACGCGTGCCGAGGACCTGTCCAACCGTCTGCGGGGGCATGCGGCTGCGCTCGAGCATTGGGCTGCGTCCGGAGCCGACCTCGTCATGGGCGGGCATATTCACCTGCCTTATGTGCTGCCACTCCACGGCCTGGCACGTCCGCTGTGGGCGGTGCAGGCGGGAACGGCCGTCTCCTCCCGGGTGCGAAAGGGCGTTCCCAACTCGGTGAACCTGCTGCGCTGGGGCGCGGATTCGCCGCCTGGGTGCTGCCAGATCGAGCAGTGGGACTTCTCGGCTGACGGCCGGGCCTTCCTGCTTGCCAAGGTCACGCAGGTCCAGCCGGCCAGGGCATGAGCGGGGTGACAAGCTTTCGCAAAGGGCTGCGCGCTGACCCTGCGGCGGTTTTCCTTCTTCTCACCGGTTCACGCCCGCTGGATCCCTTACCTGTTCGATGCCTTCCTGATCTTCACCGGCTCAAGGGTCTCTCCGGCCAGTATCATCCGCCCCAGCCCGGCTGCGACCGCGCCGGGCGTGCCCCCGGGCCCGATTGCCGGTGGCGTGCCAGTGTCGTCGTGCAAGACGCGCTGGCGGACCGCTGTCGCCGAGGCCGCAGCGTGCCGCTGCCATCCGGGACGTCTGGAATTGAACGGGATTGATCCATGCTCTACGCGACCCTCAAGACTTTGCACGTGCTGTCCATCACCGTATGGATCGGAGGCATGGTGTTTGCGCACTTCTTCCTGCGACCGGCGGTCGCCCGGCTGGAGGCGCCTGTGCGGCTGCAGCTGATGCACGATGTTCTCGGGCGTTTCTTTCAGGCCGTACTGGTGGCCTCGCTGGTGACGCTGGCCAGCGGCGTGTGGATGCTGGGTCGGGTGGCCAAGCAGGTGGTGCAGTCGGGGGGCAAGTTCGAGATGCCCCTGGCCTGGACCGTCATGGCGGTGCTGGGAGTCGTGATGGTGGCGATCTTCATGCATATACGCTTCGCGCTTTTCAGGAGGCTCGGCCGGGCCGTGGCAGCGTCCGATTGGGCCGTCGGTGGTGCGACCCTGGCGCAGATCCGCACATGGGTGTCGATCAACCTCGGCATCGGTATCGTGGTGCTGCTCGTGACGCTGATGCGCTGGACGTAGTGAGTCCGGGCCAAGGTGCTGGGCGCCCGCGCGGTTCCCCGCCGCGCACAGGGGCGGGTTCACCCTCGAAGGTTATTCGATGTTCTGCACCTGCTCACGCATCTGCTCGATCAGCACCTTCATGTCGACCGACAGGTGGGTCAGGGTGAGCGCTGCCGACTTGGCGCCCATGGTGTTGGCTTCACGGTGCAGCTCCTGGATCAGGAAGTCCAGCCGCTTGCCGATCTCGCCGCCCTGCCGGATCAGGCGCTCCAGCTCGTCCAGGTGAGAGCCCAGCCGGGTGATCTCTTCCGCAACGTCGATGCGTATCGCAAATGCCGTGGCCTCGGCGAGCGCCCGGTCCTGGGCAGCTTCTGGCGCTGGCGCGCCGCCACCCGCCAACATGGCTTCGTTCCAGCGTTCCAGGAAGCGCTGGCGCTGCTGCGCCACCAGTTGAGGCACCAGTGGCACCGCTTGCTGGGACAGCGCGCGGATCTCGCCGATACGCTCCAGCAGGACGGTGGCCAGGCGGGCCCCCTCGCGCTTGCGCGCCAGCATCAGTTCCTTGAGCGCCCTGGCAGCCAGTGGAATGACCTCGGGCGCCCAGTCATGGGGGGCTGACTGTTCGGTGGCAGCCATGCGCAGCACATCGACCACCCGCAGGGGCAGGGCGTCAGGCAGCCAGGCGAGCACGTTGTCCTGCACCGATCCCAGGCGCTGCAAAAGCCGGGGTGAGGGTTCGGTGAGCGGCCCTGCCGAACCGTGCTCGATGGAGATGCGGACCTCTACCTTGCCGCGCTTGAGCTGGTTGCCCAGCAGTTCCCGCAGGGCGGGTTCGTGTTGTCGCAGCTCTTCGGGCAGGCGGAATGCCAGGTCGAGAAAGCGGCTGTTGACCGAGCGGATTTCAAGGCCGAGTCCGCCAGCCGGCGCCGGCTTGGCCTCGCCGGCGCCAGTTGCGGGGGCTGCGCCGGACTGCACCGCAGCGTAGCTGCAGCGTAGCCGGTCATACTGTAAACTGCCATGAACTCGCTTCTCGATGTGATGGAAGCAACCCTTTGCTGCCAGAAGAGGGCGGCACTGGCTCCAGCACCAACCCATGATTAGGTATGTCCAAGGCCAAACCCGCCGCACTGCCGCCCGATACGATGATTGGCGGGTATCGCATTATCCGCAAAGTGGCCGCGGGCGGGTTCGGTGTCGTGTATCTTGCGCTGGACGCCGGCGGCCAGCAGGTTGCGGTCAAGGAATACCTGCCGGCATCGCTGGTCACCCGGGGACCCGGTGAGCTGGCGCCTACCGTGCCACCCGACAAGCTTTCGCTCTACCGCCTTGGGCTCAAGAGCTTCTTCGAGGAAGGTCGCGCGCTTGCGCAAATCTCGCACCCTTCGGTGGTGAGCGTGATGAACTTCTTCCGCGAGAACGAGACGGTCTACATGGTCATGAACTACCTGGAAGGCGCCGCCCTGCAGGACTTCATCATGACCGCGCGCGACCTGAAGCAGCAGAAGGTGTTCCGCGAGTCCACCATCCGCTCCCTGTTCGACGAGATCCTGCGCGGCTTGCGCATCGTGCACCAGCACAAGATGCTGCACCTCGACATCAAGCCGGCCAATATCTTCATCACCGACGACAACCGCTCGGTCCTGATCGACTTCGGCGCCGCCCGCGAAGTGCTCAGCAAGGAGGGCAATTTCATCCGACCGATGTACACGCCCGGCTTTGCCGCACCCGAGATGTACCGGCGCGACTCGTCCATGGGGCCGTGGACGGACATCTATGCCATCGGTGCCTGCATCTATGCATGCATGCAGGGCTACCCGCCGAACGAGGCTCCGCAACGGGTCGAAAAGGACCGCATTGCCACCGCCCTCACGCGCCTGCGCGGCATCTATTCCGACAACCTGATCGAGGTGGTCGAATGGTGCATGGCGCTGGACCCGCTCTCGCGCCCGCAATCGGTGTTCGCGCTGCAGAAGGAACTCAGCCGAGAGGGTGAGCGCCGCTACACGAAATTGTCCGTGGCCGAGAAAGTGCGTCTCCAGTTTGACACCATGGTGACCGATACCAAGAAAAGCACCAAGAGCATTGCCTCTTCGGTGATCAAACCCAAATGAAATTCTCCGTTTTCCAGGTCAGCCGAAAGGGTGGCCGCCAGCTCAATGAAGACCGCATGGGCTACAGCTATACGCGGGCGTCAGGCATCCTCCTTCTGGCCGACGGCATGGGCGGTCACCCGGAAGGCGAAGTGGCGGCTCAGTTGGCGTTGCAGGCCATCTCCGCGCTGTACCAGAAACAGGCCAACCCGAAGATCGATGATGTGCCTGCCTTCCTTGCGGCCGGCGTGATGGCGGCCCACCGCCAGATCATCAAGTACGCAGCCGAGAAAGGCATGCTCGACACGCCCCGCACCACCGTGGTCGCGGCACTGGTCCAGGACGGAACCGCGAGCTGGGTGCACTGCGGGGATTCGCGGTTCTACCTGGTTCGCGAAGGCAAGCTGGTCACCCGCACGCGTGACCACTCCTACATGGAACAGCCGCCGGCCAGCCTGTCTGCAGCGAGGGCCGCAGAGCGGCTCAACCGCAACATCCTGTTCACCTGCCTGGGGTCGCCGACCAAACCGGTCTTCGATATCGCCGGTCCGGTGGCCCTGCAGCAGGGTGACAAGATCATGTTGTGCTCGGACGGCCTGTGGGGCAGCCTTGACGATGACGACATCGTGCACCAGCTAACCGTCAAGGCGGTGGTGGCCGCAGTGCCCGACCTGGTCGAGAGCGCCTTGCAGAAGGCAGGTGCCACCAGCGACAACGTGACTGTCATCGCGCTCGAATGGGAGTCGCCTGACGAATTCGAAACCACCAGGGGCGCCATGCTGGCATCCAACGACATCAGCGACAGCGGCTTCTCCAGCACTGTCCAGGCAGCCCCTACGGCTGCCGAGGATGACGACCTCGACGACGCCGCCATCGAGCGCTCGATTGCCGAGATCAACGAAGCCATCCGGCGCTCGGCGGCCAAGCGCCGCTGAGCGTGCCGGGCGATCTGCCCCCCTTTTTTTCAGGACAAGCCAGTGAGTCATTACCAACGCAGTGGCGGCCGCGCCGCCGACCAGATGCGCCCTGTGCGCCTGACGCGCCACTACACCGTGCATGCCGAGGGCTCGGTGCTGGTGGAGTTCGGCGCCACCAAGGTGTTGTGCACCGCATCGGTCGAGGAAAAGGTGCCCGGTCACAAGCGCGGCAGCGGCGAGGGCTGGGTGACCGCCGAATACGGCATGCTGCCGCGTTCCACCCACACCCGCAGCGACCGGGAGGCCGCGCGCGGAAAGCAGAGCGGGCGCACGCAGGAGATCCAGCGCCTGATCGGGCGTTCGCTTCGCGCCGTGTTCGACCTCAAGGCCCTGGGTGAACGCACGATCCAGCTCGATTGCGACGTCCTGCAGGCCGATGGCGGCACGCGAACCGCCAGCATCACGGGCGCCTACGTGGCGGCCCATGATGCAGTTTCCTGGCTGATGGCCCAGGGCAAGCTGGTCGCGTCGCCGCTGCTCGCCCCGGTGGCAGCCATCTCCGTTGGCATTCTCGAGGGCACGCCTCTGCTTGATCTGGAGTACACCGAAGACTCCTCCTGCGACACCGACATGAACGTCGTCATGACCGGAGCCGGCCACTTCGTCGAGGTGCAGGGTACGGCCGAAGGCAAGGCGTTCTCCCGTGCGGAAATGAATGCCCTGCTGGCGCTGGCCGAAAAAGGCATTGGCGAGCTGATGCAGGTCCAGAGCCAGGCCCTGGCCCTCTGAGATGCGGCCCCGAATCGTCCTGGCGTCCAACAACCGCGGCAAGCTCGACGAGTTGCAGCGCATGCTGGAGCCGCTCGGGTACGAACTGGTCTGCCAGGCCGCCCTGGGCATTCCGGAGGCCCCCGAGCCGCACCGCACCTTTGTCGAGAATGCGCTGGCAAAGGCCCGCAATGCCTCCGCGCACAGCGGCCTGCCTGCGCTGGCCGACGATGCCGGCCTGTGTGTCGACGCCTTCGGTGGCCTGCCCGGTGTGGACACCGCCTATTACGCCACCCGGTTCGGTTACCCCAAGGGCGATGACAACAACGTGCGCGCGCTGCTGGAGCAGATGCAGGGCGTCGATAACCGGCGGGCCACGATGGTGTCCACGCTGGTGGCCCTGCGCAGCCCGCAGGACCCGGAGCCCCTGATCGCCGTCGGCAGGGTGCATGGCGAAATTGCCTGCGCGCCGGTGGGCGGCAACGGCTTCGGCTTCGACCCGGTGATGTGGATTCCCGAGTTCGGCAAGACCTTCGCGCAGTTGCCCACAGAGGTCAAGAACGCCAACAGCCATCGCGGACGCGCGGCGCAGCAAATGGTCGAGCTGATCCGGGGCCACTGGGCCTGAGCGCCATGGCGGTGGTCCAGGATCTGGCGCACTACATGCGCCCCGGCAGCCTGCAGCTGGGCGCACTGCCGCCGCTGTCGCTGTACGTACACCTTCCCTGGTGCCTCAGGAAGTGTCCGTACTGCGATTTCAATTCGCACGCGATCACAGCCGGGGATATGCCGGAACAAGCCTATCTGGAGGCGCTGGTGGCCGACCTGGAGGCGTCCCTGGCGCTGGTCTGGGGCCGCACCGTACACAGCATCTTCATCGGTGGCGGCACGCCCAGCCTGTTTTCGCCAAAGTCCATCGACCGGCTGCTCGCCGACATCCGCGCCCGCCTGCGTCTGGCTGCAGACTGCGAGATCACGCTCGAAGCGAACCCGGGCACCTTCGAACGGGACCGGTTCCGGGCCTTCCGCAGCACGGGGGTCACACGGCTGTCCGTGGGCGTGCAGAGCTTCAACGATCGCCACCTGAAGGCCCTTGGCCGCGTGCACGACAGCGCCCAGGCGCGTGCTGCCGTGGAGGAGGCGGCGCGGTCCTTCGACACCTTCAATCTGGACCTGATGTATGCCTTGCCCGGGCAGACCATGGCAGAAATGGAGCAGGACATGGCAACCGCCCTGGCAATGGACAGCCCGCACATCTCGATCTACCACCTGACGATAGAGCCCAATACCTACTTCGCCAAGTTCCCGCCTGCGTTGCCTGACGATGACAGCGCCTACGAGATGCTCGATCGCATCAGCGCGCTGACCCATGCCGCCGGCCTGCAGCGCTACGAGGTCTCGGCCTATGCGCGCGCCGGGCACCGGTGCTGGCACAACCTCAACTATTGGCAGTTTGGCGACTACCTGGGCATTGGCGCCGGCGCCCACAGCAAGCTCAGCTTTGCACACCGCATCGTGCGCCAGGCGCGCCACCGCGACCCGCGCCTGTACATGGAGAAGGCCCGTGCCATGGACTGTGTGGCCAGCAGCGACGAGGTGTCGCGTGCCGATCTGCCCTTCGAGTTCATGCTCAATGCCATGCGCCTGAAGGAGGGGATCCCGCTGGCGCACTTCATGGAGCGCACCGGCTTGCCGATAAGTGCCCTGGAGGTCGGCCTGGCGCAGGCCGAGTCCGCCGGCTTGGTCTTGCGTGATCTGGTGCGCGTCGTGCCGACCACGCGGGGTTTCGACTTCCTCAACGACCTGCAGTCGATGTTCCTGCCGCCCGCCCGCCCCTGATCGCGCGAGGTGCGCGCGGCAGGGTGCTGGCGCTATAGTGGGATTTGCTGGGGAAGGAGTCAGGCCATGTTCTCTGTCTATGGCGCCTCCGGGCGCCTTTTTCGCGGCACGCTGGAGCAATTGCGCCAGATCGGTCCAGTGCATGCGGTGGACCGCACGCGGATCGTGGAGCCGGTGGCGCGCGACGGGCGCTCCGGCATGCCGGGGCTGCGGGGTGGGGCTGGTGATCACCCCATGGACGCGCATCGCAGCGCCGTGGAGGCCTATGGCCCGCCGGCCGTGCCGGCCGGACAGCGCTGGGGCCTGCGCTCTGCGGCCTCGGTGATGAATCCCGAGGTGCTGATCCTGCGCGACACCGACACTGCGGCACGTGCATGGCGCGCACTCGAACAGCACGCCTTCGGGCAGGCGCCGGTGGTCAACGCCGACGGCGTGCTGGTGGGTATGGTGACGCTGGCCCGGCTGGCCCGCCTGGTGACGGGAGGCCAGTTCGCAGAGCGCGGCGAGGTGGCTGCAAAGCCGCTGTCGGCCTGCATGCTGACCCCGGTACCCAGTGTCGCCGCGGGTGCCGACCTGCGCCGTGTGGCCGGCCTGTTGCTGGAGTCGGAACTGCCGGCCTTGCCGGTGGTGGACGACGCTGGCCGTGTGCAGGGCCTGGTCGCGCGCGCCGACATCCTGCGGGCTGTCCTGGACGACACCACGGTCGACCAGTGGGGCTGAAGCCTGGGGCGGTCGGTCAGCGCGCCGCGGGTGGCGTGAACCACTTGTCCGGTGGCACGATCTTGGGTGTGGCCGGGTCCTCGAAGTACTGCGGCGACATGATCTGCACCCCGTACTCGTTGAACACATCCTGGATATTGGCATGCAGTGCGCTGAGGACCTGCGCGCGCGGGCGAGGTTCCGCCGGAATCGCCTGGCACACCAGCCGATACTCCGGGTACCAATCCGAGAGGGCCGTCTGGAACACCTGCGGCGCCGGCTCCACCAGCACTCCCGGCGTACGCTGCGCGGCCTCGCAAAGCATGGCGTGTACCTGGCGCCAGGGCGTGTCGTAGCCAATCGTGACGGTGGTGTCGAGCACGAAGCCCTCCCCCTTCACCACCCGCGAGTAGTTGCGGGTGGTGCCGGCAAGGATGGTGGAGTTTGACAAGGTCACCTCCTCGCCCAGGCCGGTGCGCAGCCGGGTGGCAAATATGCCCAGGTCGGTGACGGTGCCTTCCTGCTCGGCGATGCGCACGTACTCCCCCTTGCGGTACACCCGCCCGTAGGTGAGGATCAGCCCGCTGGCGGCCTGGCCGACCAGGTTGGAGGCGCCCAGAGACACCATCAGGCCGACCAGCACCGAAAGACCCTGGAAAGCCTCGGTGTGCGCACCTGGCAGGTAGGGGTAGGCCATGGCGAGTGCAAACAGCCAGACCAGCGTCTTGGCGATGCGCCGGCTGGGCACGGCGACATCGGCATCGAGCCACGGCATCTGTACCTGGGCGCTCTGGACGCGTTCGAAGAAGCTGTGCACCATGCGCGCGACGACACGCGCCATGAGGAAAATCACGGCCGCGGTGAACAGATCCGGTATCGCGCTGATCACCGAGCCGGCCATCCGGGCGGCCAGGTCGAGCAGATACGCATTGAGCAGTTCTCCCCACGGGCGCGTGAACGGAAAGCGGGTCAGCACATAACCCAGCCATCTGACCACCAGCAGCGCCAACAGCAGCCAGAACAGGGCGCTCAGTGCCCCGTCCACCATTGCCGCCATGCGCTCGCGCCGCAGCACCTGCACGCCCCCTACCTGCAAGCGCTCGGCATGCTGCTGGGTGGCCGCCAGCAGCCTGCGCCGGCCCCAGTTGCGCAGGCGCACCAGCACTGAGGCGAGCGCGGCCAATGCCAGCGTGGCGAGAACTGCCAGGCCCGCCGCGCGGGCCATGGCATCGACATTGCCGCTTTCGCTGCTCTCGCGGATCGCCAGTCGCAGGGCATCTGCCGCACGGCTGGCGGCCAGTTCGATCGGTTCCTGCTCCAGCCGGTCGACATCTTCGGCGGTCACGATGAAGCTGGTGGCGCCATTGATCTGCACCAGAATGCCCACCATGTCGCGTTTCTGGGTGACAGTGTGGGGGCCGTCCGCGGCAAGTTGGGTCTCGATGCGCGCCTGTGCGCGGCTGGCACGGTCGGGTGCCGACACACCCATCAGGGGCGCTCGGAACACCATGATCGGGCGGTTGAAGTACGTCAGGGTCGCCGCGCCGTCGGCTCCGCGCTGGCTCCCGGCAGCCGTAGCGCCCGGCTCGGTGGCGGTCAGCGCCTGGGTGTAGGCAGAAGGGCCAGCCACCAGGGCCAGCAACAGCAGGACAATCTTGAAAAGCATGCGACAGCTTAACCAAAAACTGACGCAGTATCGACCTTGACCGGTGGCCGCCGTGGCAAAGCCGCTACGATTTGGGCTGCTCGGCTTCATATCTTCGGGATCCACCACCATGGCCGCCTCCAGTCTGCTCGCCCTGATCGACGACATCGCCACCTTGCTGGACGACGTGGCCGCCATGACCAAGGTCGCTGCGCGCCAGGGGGCGGCGGCGGCCGACGATGTGGCTGCCATGACGCAGCTCGCGGTGAAGAAGACAGCCGGCGTGCTGGGTGACGACCTCGCCCTCAACGCGCAGCAGGTCACCGGCGTCAGGGCCGACCGCGAGCTGCCGGTGGTCTGGGCGGTGGCCAAGGGCTCCCTGCTGAACAAGGCCATTCTGGTGCCACTGGCGCTTGCCATCAGTGCGGTTGCGCCCTGGGCCATCACACCGCTGCTCATGCTGGGCGGGCTGTTCCTGTGTTTCGAGGGGGCCGAGAAGCTGCTGCACGCCGTTCTGCGTTCCAGGGACGACGCACAGCGGCACCACGCAGAGCTGGTACGGGCGGTGAGCGACGAGCAGGTCGACCTGGTGGCCTTCGAGAAGGACAAGATCAAGGGCGCGGTACGTACCGACTTCATCCTGTCTGCCGAGATCATCGTCATCACGCTGGGAACGGTCGCCGCCGCCAGTTTTGCGCGCCAGGTATCGGTGCTGGTCGGGATTTCGGTCATCATGACCGTCGGTGTCTATGGTCTGGTGGCCGGCATCGTGAAGCTGGACGATGCCGGCCTGTACCTGAGCGGCCAGGCCGCAGCCTGGAAGCGGGCGATCGGGCGGGCGCTGTTGGTCTCCGCTCCCTGGCTCATGAAGACCTTGTCGGTGCTGGGGACTGCCGCCATGTTTCTGGTGGGCGGCGGCATTCTGGTGCACGGCGTGCCCGCCGTGGGCCACGCCATCGACGCCTATTCCGCAAACCTGGGCTGGATCGGGCAACCGGTCTCCAGCCTGGCTGGCGCGCTGGTGGGCCTGCTGGCTGGTTGCCTCGTCGTTGCGGTGGTCAGCCTGTTGTCGCGCATGCGCCGGCCAGCGCATTGAATCCTGTGCCTGCGGGGCCGGCTGTCAGGTGCCCGTGAACTGTGGCGGACGCTTCTCGACGAAGGCGCGCATCGCCTCCTTCCAGCCATTGCCGCAGCTGAGTTCGGCGCCGGGGATGCGGTCGCCGGTCATCATCATGCGCCGCGTCAGCGAATGTCCGCACACGCGCATGGCATGGCGGCCACCGCCCATGAGGCCCACATCCACCTCGGGCAGGCCCAGGCAGGCGTTTTCCGAGCACAGCAGGATGTCGCGCGAGACGGCAATGCACAGGCCTGCGCCCAGTGCCGGCCCGTTGATCGCGGCCAGTACCGGCTTCTTGCATTCGATGATCCAGTAGCGGAGTTCCCGGGCCCGGCGGGAATGGGCCCAGCGGTCACCGGGTTTCATTTTCAGGCTGGCGCGGGTCTTGATGTCGGCGCCCGCGCAGAACATCTTGCCGGCCCCGGTGAGCACGACCACCCGCACCTCGTCGAGGTCGCTCATCCGGTCGAAGGTGGCGATCATCTCGTCCATCGGCGCTGTCTGAACGACATTGACCGGGGGCCTTCATGGTGACCACGGCGGTAGGGTCGGCGATCTCGAGCTGGACAGGCTGCATGACGAGGGTCTTTGCAAGCAGTGCCACTGCCATGGACAGGGCCTGTGGACAGGGCTGGTCTTTGTTTGCTAGACTCCAGCCCATGGCACAACTTGCGCTACTACTACTGCTATCCCCCTACGGGCGGAGACGGTAGCGCACGCGCATCCCTCACAACGGCCCGTATGCACCCGCAGCGGGCCGTTTGCATTTGTGGCTGTGGGTGTTCAACCAGGAACGGAACCCCATCATGCTCAAGAACCCCGCCACCAAGTACCGCCCTTTCGCCCCCGTCGGCCTGACAGACCGCCGCTGGCCCGACGCGGTTCTGACCCGCCCGCCCGTCTGGTGCAGCGTGGATCTGCGCGATGGCAACCAGGCGCTGATCGAGCCGATGGACATCACCCGCAAGCTGCGCATGTTCAGCACCCTGGTGGACATCGGCTTCAAGGAGATCGAGGTCGGGTTCCCGTCCGCCTCGCAGGTCGAATTCGATTTCGTGCGCAAGCTGATCGACGACAACCTGGTGCCCGAGGACGTGACCATCCAGGTGCTGACCCAGGCGCGCGAGCCCCTGATCCGGCGAACCTTCGAGGCGCTGCGGGGCGCACGCAAGGCCATCGTGCACCTGTACAACGCCTGTGCACCGGTGATGCGCAAAGTGGTGCTCGGGCTGGACGAGGACGGCATCGTCGGGTTGGCCACCACCCATGCGCGCCTGTTCTCCCAGCTCGCGGCCGAGCAGCCGCAGACGCGGTGGACCTTCCAGTATTCGCCCGAGATGTTCTCCGGCACCGAACTCGCATTCAGCAAACGCGTGGTCGATGCGGTCACGGAGGTCTGGGCGCCTACCCCGCAGCACAAGTGCATCGTGAACCTGCCCTCCACCGTCGAACATTCCACCCCCAACATATTTGCCGACATGGTGGAGTGGATGCACCGCCATCTTGCGCGGCGTGACAGTGTCGTGTTGTCGATCCATCCACACAACGACCGTGGCACGGGAGTGGCGGCGGGCGAGTTCGCCATCATGGCAGGTGCGGACCGGCTCGAAGGCTGTCTGTTCGGCAACGGCGAGCGCACCGGCAACCTCGACCTGGTCAATGTGGCGCTCAACCTGTATTCGCAGGGTGTGGACCCCGGGCTCGACTTTTCCGACATCGACGAGATCCGCCGCTCGGTCGAGTTCTGCAACCAGTTGCCGGTGCATCCGCGCCATCCCTATGCCGGTGACCTGGTCTACACCTCGTTCTCGGGTTCGCACCAGGACGCGATCAAGAAGGCATTCGCGGCGCGGCGCGACGGAGACGTGTGGGACATGCCCTACCTGCCGCTCGACCCCAAGGACCTGGGGCGCAGCTACGAGGCGGTGATCCGGGTCAACAGCCAGTCGGGCAAGGGCGGCATCAGCTACCTGCTGGAGAGCGAATACGGCCTGGAGTTGCCACGCCGCCTGCAGATCGAGTTCAGCCAGGTGGTGCAGACGGCGATGGATGCCAGCGGCAAGGAATTTACCGCGCACGACCTCTACGACATATTTCAGCGCGAGTACGGCCTTCACGGCATGGAGGGCCCGCGTTACTCGGTGACCCAGACACAGGATGGCGGTGCTGCGAGCACCGGGGTGCGTGCCGACATCGTGCTCGACGGGGTTGCCACAGAAGTGTGCGGCACCGGAAACGGGCCGATCGATGCCTTTGTCGCGGGCGTGACCCAGGCCACCGGGCAGGTGATCCGGGTGCTGGACTACCACGAGCATGCGGTGGGTGCCGGCTCGGGCGCGCAGGCGGTGGCCTACCTCGAGTTGCGCGTGGGCGAGCGCACCCTGTTCGGGGTCGGGGCGGATGCCAACATCGTCTCGGCCTCGCTCAAGGCGATCGTGTCGGGGCTGCAACGCGCAGGCGTGATGGGGCGGCCGTCCGGCGCTGACGGGGGCGCCCGCGTTCACGCCGGCTGAGCGTCTGCGCCCGGGCCTCCGGCCGCAGGCGGAGGAGGCGGGGCCGTCAGCGCAGGCCGAGGGCCTTGTGCGCCAGCGCCAGGAAGCGGGCCTGCTCTGGTGGCGACAGCGGCGCCAGGATGTCCGCCTGCAGGGCTTCGACCACCGGGCGCACGGATGTCAGCATCTGTTCGCCCCCCGGTGTGAGTCGCAGTTGGCGTGCCCGGCGGTCCAGTGCGCTGATCTCGCGTTGCACCAGGCCCTTGGATTCCAGACGGTCGATCACGCCGCCAATGGTGGCGCGGTCGAAACCGATGGTCGATGCGAGCCCCGCTTGGTCGATGCCGGGCTGCTGCGCAATGGCGTCGAGCGCTGCAAACTGGACCGAGGTCAGATCGAAGCCTGCAGCCTGCGTCTGGGCCTGAAAGACCTGTGTCGATTGTTGGTGAAGCCGCCGGATCAGGTGCCCGGCCATCGCGATCCTGTCCATGTGTGCCTTTGGATACTGCAGAAATGCGCCCGTTGCGCGAAATACCTCATTCTGCTTGACGATTTTAGACAGCATACATATCATATGCAAGCTTATTGAAAGCGACTGACCGCCCACCTCAAGGAGACAGCATGCAATTCCACCGCGACGGCTTCCAGCCCGGCGACCCCGACATCTTCCCGGCGGCGCCCACCTGGCGCAGTGCCGGTGGGCCGCTGCCGGACACGGTGGACGTGCTGATCGCCGGCTCCGGGCCGGCGGGCCTGTGCCTGGCCGCCCAGCTCGCCGGGGTGCCGCAGATCCGCACCATGCTGGTCGACCCCCGGCTCGGGCCCATGGAGAAGGGCCAGGCCGATGGCATCAGCGTGCGCTCGATGGAGATGTTCCAGGCCTTCGGTTTTGCCGCCAAGGTCATGCGCGAGTCGGTCTGGATCAACGAGACCACGTTCTGGGCGCCGGCCCCCGACGCGCCGCTCACCCGCGTGGCCCGTGTGCAGGACGTCCCCGACGGCATGTCCGAGATGCCCCATGTGCTGCTCAACCAGGCGCGGGTGCACGACATGTTCCTCGAGATCATGCGCCGCGCGCCCACGCGGCTGGAGCCCGACTACGGCCTGAAGGTGGCGGATCTGGTCGTCGACAGCGCCGCCAGCGAATACCCGGTCCGCGTGACGCTGCAGCACACCAGCCCGGGCCGCGAGGGCCAGACCACGACACTGCGCGCCAACTATGTCATCGGGTGCGATGGGGCCCGATCGACGGTGCGCGCCGCCATCGGCGGTTCCCTGCATGGCGATGCGGCCCACCAGGCCTGGGGTGTGATGGACGTGCTGGCCGTCACCGACTTCCCCGACTGGCGCATGAAGTCCTTCGTGCGTTCGCAGGAGGACGGCATCCTGATGGTGCTGCCGCGCGAGGGCGGGCACCTGGTGCGCCTCTATGTCGAGATGGACAACCTGGGCGAGCACGAACGCGTCTCCGACCGCGGCATGGGCGCCGAGGACATCATCGCCAAGGCGCAGCGCATCTTCCGGCCGTTCCGGCTGGACGTGAAAGAGGTGGTGTGGTGGTCGATCTACGAGATCGGCCACCGCCTGACGGACAAGTTCGACGATGTGCCTGCGGACCAGGTTGCCACACGCGCACCGCGCGTGATGCTGGCGGGGGATGCCTGCCACACCCACAGCCCCAAGGCGGGGCAGGGCATGAACGTCTCGATGGGCGATACCTTCAACCTGGGCTGGAAGCTGGTCTCGGTGCTGACCGGCCGTGCCGATCCAGCGCTGCTGCACAGCTATTCCAGTGAACGGCAGGCGGCCGCCAAGGGACTGGTGGAGTTCGACCACAAATGGGCCCGTGTCGTGGGCGCCAAGGGCGAAGACACCAGCACCGAGGGGCTGCCCCGCGTGGCCCGCGAGTTCGTCAACAACCTGCCGTTCACCTGCGGTCTGACCATCGAATACGCGCCGAGCGCGCTGACCGGCGACACCACCCACCAGGGGCTGGCGAACGGTTTCGACCTGGGCAAGCGTTTCCACTCTGCGCCGGTCATCCGACTGGCCGATGCCAAGCCGATGCAGTTGGGGCATTGCATCGACGCCGACGCACGATTCCGCCTCTTCCTGTTTGCGCCCGCCGACGACACCGGCCGCCCGGGTGGTGCGGTTGCGCTGCTGTGCGAATGGCTGCAGCAGGACCCTGCCTCACCGGTGCGCCGCCATACCGCGCCGGGCGAAGATGTCGATGCCGTCATCGATATCCGTGCGGTATTCCAGCAGGGGTTCCGCATGCTGGACTTCGGCGCCATGCCTGCGCTGCTGCGTCCGCATACCGGCCGACACGGTCTGTGCGACTACGAGAAGATCTTCTGCCCCGACCTGCAGGGCGCACAGGACATCTTCGACCTGCGCGCTATCGACCGTGCCGCAGGCTGCTTGGTCATCGTGCGCCCGGACCAGTACGTGGGCCATATCCTCCCCTTGCAGGCCCGGGGGGCGCTGGCGGCGTACTTCGCCGGGATCTTGCGCGTGCGCGGCTGAGTTTGCCGGCGCTTGGGCCCGTCCGCACCTCGGCAAGGTTCGATCACAGCAGGCGGCGCAGGAACCTGCGGATGTTGTGGAACATGCTGCGGCATCTCTAAGCCCATGGATGCGGGTGGGCGGTGCGCCCCACGGGCTGAACCTGTCGCACGCGCAGGTCTTCAATGATGCACTGCTGGCGTTTCTGCGCTCCTGGCAGGGGCGCGCGGCGCGCGGCGCGCCTGGAGGGTAGACTGATCCGGCGCACGCAACACCGGGGCCGGTTCGGCCGCCGTCAGGGGGACGCCCCATGATCGAAGGAGTGCTTGTCGATGGAAGTCGTCGTTTATGGATCAGGTTGCAGCAAATGCCACAGCACGACAGCCATGCTCGAGCGGGTCGCCAGTGAGCTGGGCATCGCCCTGGAGCTGTCGTCCAACCAAAGCCCGCAGGACCGCGCAAGACTGGGCATTGCGGCCACACCGGCAGTTGCCGTGGACGGGTAGGTCGTGCACAGCGGCGGCGTGCCCTCGCACCAGCAGGTGGAGGCCTGGCTGCGGCCCCGACCGCTGGAGTTGCTGAAGCATCCCACCCGGCACCTGTTCTTCACCGGAAAAGGGGGCGTCGGCAAGACATCGCTTTCCGCCGCAGTGGCGCTGTACCTGGTGGATTGCGGCAAGCGGGTGCTGCTGGTGAGCACGGACTCGGCATCCAACCTGGATGAGATGCTGGGGGTCGCGCTGCGCAACCAGGCCACGCCCGTCCCGGGCGTACCGGGTCTGGCGGTACTGAACATTGATCCCGATGCAGCGGCGCAAGCGTACCGGCAACGTGTCATCGCACAGATGCACCAGGACGCGTCCGAGACGGAGATCGCCACCGTGCGGGAGCAGCTGTCCGGGGCCTGCACCACCGAGATCGCCGCCTTCGACGAATTCTCCGCATTGCTGGCCGACGATCACCAGGGCTACGACCACATCCTCTTCGACACGGCTCCGACAGGCCATACGCTGCGATTGCTGAGTCTGCCCCAAGCCTGGTCCGGTTTTCTGGCGGGCAACGACAGGGGGGCGTCCTGCCTGGGCCCGCATTCCGGCCTGAAGATGCAGGAACAGCGCTTCAAGGCGGCACTGAAGGCCCTGTCCGACCCGACCCTGACCACGGTGGTGCTGGTGACCCGGCCGGAAAATGGCGCGATTGCCGAGGCGTCGCGAACCTCCGGGGAGCTCAAGGCCCTCGGGCTGGCCAACCAGTGGCTGGTGGTGAATGGTGTGTTCCGGGCCACCAGCCCGAACGATGCCGTGGCCACTGCGATGGAGTCACTGGGCCAGCAGGCCCTTGCGGCCATGCCGCAGAACCTGCGCGACCTGGGGCAGGACCTCATTCCCCTGCGCGCCTTCGATACCGTGGGGCAGCCGGCATTGCGTGCATTGCTTCAGCCGGCCAAGGCCCTGGCCACCGGCGAACCTGCGGCGCCGCCCGTTTTGGCCCAGGGCATGGGTCTGGATGCGCTGGTGGATGACTTGTTGCTGGCAGGGCGCGGGCTCATCATGGTGATGGGCAAGGGCGGAGTGGGCAAGACAACGATTGCGGCAGCTCTGGCCCTGGGCCTGGTGCAACGTGGGCAGTCCGTGCACCTGAGCACGACGGACCCGGCCTCTCACCTGGCCACCACCCTGAACGGCGCGGTGCCGGGCCTGCGCGTCGACCGCATCGACCCGGTCGAGGAGACCCGGCGTTACGTGGACAGGGTCATGGCGACCAAGGGTGCAGGCCTCGATGCGCAGGAGCGCGCCTTGATGCTGGAGGATCTGCGCTCTCCCTGCACCGAGGAGGTTGCAGTCTTCCACGCGTTCTCGCATGTGGTGGGCGAGGCCCGCACCGCGTTCGTCGTCCTGGACACGGCGCCAACGGGGCACTCGATGCTGCTGATGGATGCCACGGGTGCCTATCACCGCCAGATGGCGCGCGAACTCGAAGGCAAGGGGTCTGCGCGGTTCACCACGCCGCTGATGCGCCTGCAGGACCCGCAGTACACGAAGATCATTCTGGTCACCCTGCCGGAGACCACGCCAGTCCTGCAGGCGCAAGCATTGCAGCAGGACCTGCGCCGCGCCAGCATCGAGCCCTATGCCTGGGTGATCAACAAGAGCATCCTGGCCACTGGCACCCGGGATCCGCTGCTGCTCGCACGGCTTGCGGGTGAAGCCCGGCAGGTGGCGCGCATTTCAGCAGGGTTGGCAAAGCGGACCTACGCCTTGCCGTGGCTGCCCGAGCCGCCCGTGGGCATCGAGGCCTTGAGCAGGCTGGCGGGCAGGCAGCCTGCCGCGCGCGTGCCCGAAGCGGCTGGGCGTTGACGGAGCCCGGACAAAGGCGATGCGTGCGCCATCCAGAGCAGCAGCGCCATCGGCCAGGGGCCCTGCGTGGTGGAACGCTTGTCTTCAGGCCTCCACCTCAACGAATTCAGGCTCTGCGGCCGTGGAACGCCTGGACTACGGATCGGAAGTGGCCGTGGACCCGTTTCAGTACCGCAAAGAAGCAGAAAATTCAGGGCAGGCCTGGTATGGAGTCGCCCTGTCCTGGCAGGGGTTCCTGGCGGAAGCGGTGAGATTCGAACTCACGGACGGTTTCCCGTCGCCGGTTTTCAAGACCGGTGCAATCGACCACTCTGCCACGCTTCCAGTGCCGGGATTCTAGCCCGCCAGCAGCATGCCCCGGGTCTCGATGAAGGCCACCACGTCGTCCAGCCCGCTGAGCGTGCGAAGGTTGGTCATCACGAACGGCTTGAGTTGCCCCGCGCTATTGGTGCGCATGCGCCGCGTGTCGGCCTCCATCACGTCGAGGTTGGCGCCGACATACGGGGCCAGGTCGGTCTTGTTGATCACGAACAGGTCGCTCTTGGTGATGCCGGGGCCGCCCTTGCGCGGGATCTTTTCGCCGGCGGCGACGTCGATCACATAGACCGTCAGGTCGCTCAGCTCCGGGCTGAAGGTGGCGGCCAGGTTGTCGCCGCCGGACTCGATGAACACCACGTCCGCATCGGGGAACTCCTCCAGCATGCGGTCGATCGCCTCGAGGTTGATCGAGGCGTCCTCGCGGATCGCGGTATGCGGGCAGCCGCCCGTCTCGACACCCATGATGCGTTCGGCCGGCAGCGCACCGCTGACGGTGAGGATGCGCTGGTCTTCTTTGGTGTAGATGTCGTTGGTGATGGCCACCAGGTCGTATTTGTCGCGCATGGCCTTGCACAGCATTTCGAGCAGGGTGGTCTTGCCGGACCCGACCGGGCCGCCGATGCCCACCCGCAGCGGCGGCAGTTTCTTGGTGCGGCGGGGAATGTGGTGCAGGGCAGTGGTCATGAGCGGAACAATCGCGAGTATTGGGTTTCGTGCTGGGCCGACAGGATCGCCAGCATGGGCGAGAAAGCCTGTCGGGCATGGTCAGGCACATGCAAGGCATGTGCCACGGCGGCTGGAATCTCCCTGGCCAGCATGGCCAGCATGCGCTGGCCGGAACTCTGGCCCAGCGGTACCGCCTTCACGGCGGCCTGCGTCATGTTCTCGGCCCAGCCGAAGGCATAACTCAGCAGGCAGTCGTGGACGCTGGCGGTCGTCAACGATGCCGCGAGGGCAAAGGCCACCGGGTAGGTGGGAGATGCGCAGGAACGGCTGGTGGACTGCAGGTCGGCATCCCCCGCATGCTGTACACGCAGCCAGTCCATCAGCGAGCGTCCCATCTGTTCGGTCTGCAGCCGCAGTTCACTGCTTTCTCGGGTGTGCAGCACCCAGTCGTTGAGTGCCTGCATGCGCGCCAGGTCCCGGTCACGCCAGGCGCCGATGGCCTGCGCCAGCACCGGCAGGTCGGAGCGGGCCAGGGTCAGGTGCAACTGGTCACGCAGCCATGCCGTCGCTGCAGATTCGGAGCCGACACCGGCACGGTCGACGGCGGCTTCCAGCACTTCGGAATACGAGAATCCGCCCACCGGCAGTGCCGGGGACGCGAGCCAGATCAGCTGCAGCAGGCTGGCCGGCGCCAGGGGTTCCGCTGGCAGGCCCGCCTCGTATTGCGCGGGTGAGGTCATCCGTGCTTGTGCCCGTCGTGCCGGTCTTGGGCATGGTCGTGACTGTGGTCATGGCCATGGTCGTGGTCGTGCGAGTGGTCGTGAGAGTGGGAGTGATCATGGCCATGGTTGCACTCCGGGCCATGCACATGGGGCGTGTGTGCGTGGCCGTGGTCGTTCGCATGGTCATGGGCGTGGCTGTGCCCGTGCTCATGGTCGTGCGCCTGCCCGTGATCGTGTCCATGCCCATGGGCATGCCCGCCCGCCGCATAGGCGCCACTCTCGGGTTCGAACGCGCTGTTCTCCGCGCGCACGATCAGGTGCATGGCCCCCAGCATGTCGGCCAGCACGTGGTCGGGCTCGATCTTCAGGTGGTCGGGCTGCAGTTCGATCGGCACATGCCGGTTGCCCAGGTGGTAGGCCGCGCGGACCAGGTCGAAGGGTGTGCCGTGCTGGGTGCAGTGCGTGATGCGCAGCACTGGCTGCGGCGCAGCGATCACCCGCACCAGCGAGCCGTCCTCGACCACCAGCACATCGCCGCCGCGCACGGTGGTGCCGCGTGGCAGGAATACGCCGACGCTGCGGCCGCCGCTGTCGGCGGCCTCGAAGCGGCTTTTCTGGCGGGTGTCCCAGTCCAGCTCGATCGTGGTGGCGCGCTTGACGAGTACGGGTGCCAGGCCGGCGCCCTGGGGCATGAGTTTGTTGGCGGAGAGCATGGTGGAGTCGGCGGAGGGTTGAAACAAGGGGGTGTTCGCGATAATATTACAGACGTTATAACTTGGACTGCACCACATGTCCGTTGTCAAGCTTACCCAGATAGGAAATTCGGTCGGGGTCATTTTGCCCAAGGAGGTATTGGCACGCTTGAAGGTCGAAAAGGGCGATACCTTGTACATGAGTGATGCTGTCGACGGCATCACGCTGTCGACATACAGCCCTGACTTCGAAGCGCAGATGGCAGAAGCGCGACGGATCATGAAGAAGCGCAGGGCGGTGCTTCACGAACTGGCCAAGTGATGGCTTCCCAGGCGAACTGGCGCTGGCTGCGGGAAGACGTGCTGCTCGCTGCGCATGCAGAACAGTTGTCCGAGCACGGTGGGCTGGCGGGTATTCGGGATCCGGGGGGGCTGGCCTCAGCCATTGCGCGCCCGGAGAATCTTGCACACTACGGTGAACCCGATGTGTCGGACCTCGCCGCCGCCTATGCTTTCGGCCTGGCCCGAAACCATCCTTTCATTGACGGCAACAAGCGCACCGCCTTTGTTGCAGTCGAGTTGTTTCTTGTCCTGAATGGTCATGAACTGATGGCTTCCGATGCGGATTGCGTCATCACCATGCTCGGCCTCGCCGCAGGCGACATGTCTGAAGCCGCCTACGCCGAATGGCTGCGTTCACACATCGCCCCGCGCTGAGCCCCGCTCAGAACAGGAAGTAGCGCTGCGCCATCGGCAGGCTGGTCGCGGGTTCGCAGGTCAGCAGCACGCCGTCGGCGCGCACGGTGTAGGTCTGGGCATCGATCTCCATGCGCGGCAGGTAGCTGTTGTGCACCATGTGCTGCTTGCGCACGCCGCGGATGTTCTTCACCGCGCAAACGGTCTTGGCCAGGCCGAACTGCCCCTTGACGTCGGCCGCCATTCCCGCCTGTGACACGAAGGTCAGCGAGCCGCGCGCCAGCGCGCCGCCGAAGCTGCCGAACATCGGCCGGTAGTGCACCGGTTGCGGTGTGGGGATGGACGCATTCGGGTCGCCCATCGCGGCCATCGCTATGAAGCCGCCCTTGAGGATCAGCGCCGGCTTGATGCCGAAGAAGGCCGGCTTCCAGACCACCAGGTCGGCCCACTTGCCGACCTCGATGCTGCCCACCTCATGGCTCATGCCGTGGGCGATGGCCGGGTTGATGGTGTACTTGGCCACGTAGCGCCTGGCGCGGAAGTTGTCGTTGCGGCTGTTGTCCTCGGGCAGCGTGCCGCGCTGGGCCTTCATCTTGTGCGCCGTCTGCCAGGTGCGCAGGATGACCTCGCCCACCCGCCCCATGGCCTGGCTGTCGCTGCTCATCATGCTGATGGCGCCCATGTCGTGCAGGATGTCCTCGGCCGCGATGGTCTCCTTGCGGATGCGGCTCTCGGCGAAGGCCAGGTCTTCGGCAATCGAGGCATCCAGGTGGTGGCAGACCATCAGCATGTCCACATGCTCGTCCAGCGTGTTCTGGGTGTAGGGCATGGTCGGGTTGGTCGAGCTCGGCAGGAAGTTGGCCTCGCCCACCACCCGCAGGATGTCCGGCGCATGGCCACCACCCGCGCCCTCGGTATGGAAGGCGCACAGGCCCCGGCCCTTGGCGGCGGCGATCGTGTTCTCGACGAAACCGCTCTCGTTAAGGGTATCGGAATGCAGCGCCACCTGCGTATCGGTGAGGTCTGCCAGGTCCAGGCAGTTGCTGATGGCCGCCGGCGTCGAACCCCAGTCCTCGTGCAGCTTGAGGCCGATCACGCCGGCGTTGATCTGCTCGTGCAGCGCGCCCGGCAGCGCGGCATTGCCCTTGCCCAGAAAACCCAGGTTCATCGGGAAGGCATCTGCCGCCTGCAGCATGCGCTCGATGTTCCAGGGGCCCGGGGTGCAGGTGGTGGCAAAGGTGCCGGTGGCCGGGCCGGTGCCGCCACCGAGCATGGTGGTGATGCCGGAAGCCAGCGCCTCCTCGATCTGCTGCGGACAGATGAAGTGGATGTGCGAGTCGATGCCGCCGGCGGTGACGATGTTGCCCTCGCAGCTGATCACCTCGGTGCCCGGGCCGATGATGATGTCCACGCCGGGCTGGGTGTCGGGGTTGCCGGCTTTGCCGATGGCCACGATGCGCCCGCCCCTGAGGCCGATGTCGGCCTTGACGATGCCCCAGTGGTCGAGGATCAGCGCATTGGTCATCACGCAGTCGACCGCGCCTTCGGCCCGCGTGCGCTGGGATTGCGCCATGCCGTCGCGGATGGTCTTGCCGCCGCCGAACTTGACCTCCTCGCCGTGGCTGCCGGCGCGCAGGGTGTAGTCCTGCTCGACCTCGATCAGCAGGTTGGTGTCGGCCAGGCGGACCCTGTCTCCGACGGTGGGGCCGAAGATCTCGGCATAGGCCCGGCGTCCGATCGTGGCCATCAGGAGACTCCTCCGCGCTTGCTGTCGGCAGGCCCGTTGACCAGACCGCGAAAGCCGAAGATCCGCCGGTCGCCGGCGAATTCGACCAGTTCCACGGTGCGTTGCTGACCCGGCTCGAAACGCACGGCCGACCCGGACGCGATGTTCAGGCGCATGCCGTGGGCGACGACGCGGTCGAAGCCCAGGGCGCCGTTGGTCTCCGCGAAGTGGTAGTGCGAGCCGACCTGGATCGGGCGGTCAGCCGTGTTGCGCACGACCAGCGTAAGGGTGCGCCGCCCGGTGTTGAGTGCGTGGTCCGGGCCGTCGATGAGGAATTCGCCAGGGATCATGCGCACCTCATTTGCCGCCGCGCGACGACCAGATCGCCAGGGCCACGACGGCTGCGAAAGCCACGAAACCCCAGGTGTCGGACGCATGCCAGTGGCCGCCGCTCAGGCCGTGGCCGTCGTGCGCATGGGCACTGGCAGCCCAGAAGGTAATCAGCGCGCCGGTGGTGGCGCCTGTGAGGACGGGGTGGATTTTCATGGGGTGGTTTCTTGGGGGTTGGCGTTTCAAACGATCGGCTGGTGCACAGTGACCAGCTTGGTGCCGTCGGGGAAGGTGGCTTCGACCTGGATGTCGGGGATCATCTCGGGGATGCCTTCCATCACGTCGTCGCGGGCCAACACGCTGCGGCCCTCGCTCATCAACTGGGCCACCGTCTTGCCGTCGCGGGCGCCCTCCATCACGGCAGCGCTGATCAGCGCCACGGCCTCGGGATAGTTGAGCTTGAGCCCGCGCGCCCTGCGCCGCTCGGCCAGCAGGGCGGCGGTGAAGAGCAGCAGCTTGTCTTTTTCTCGGGGGGTCAGTTCCATCATCTCTCTCCGGGGCGCGACGCAGAGCGTGCATCGCGTGCGTTCGCAAGATTGGTGCCACGGCAGGGCACAGGCCTGCCGAGCCCGGGTGGCACAGAAACTGCACGTTGCCGTGCAGTCCATTGGTCTCCAGGCCTCCGTTCCGATGTTATCCGCGGCAGATTCCCCCACGCACCCATCCGCTGGCGCGCCCGCCGGCGAGCCGGCGGTGCAGCGCATTACCCTGGTGCGTCGGGAGTACAACAACTGGGTCGCGAGCGAGACCAAGGAAGATTACGCACTGCGCTTTACTCCCCAACGGTTTCGCAAGTGGTCCGAATGGCGGGTGTCCAACACGGCCTTTGGCGCTGCTTCCTTTTTGATCCTGGAGGCGGTGGGCGCCACGCTGCTGGTGACCTACGGCTTCACCAACGCGCTGTGGGCGATCCTGGCCACCGGGCTGGTCATCTTCCTGGCTGGCACCCCGATCAGCGTGTATGCCGCGCGGTACGGCGTCGACATGGACCTGCTCACCCGCGGTGCCGGCTTCGGCTACATCGGCTCGACCATCACCTCGCTGATCTATGCCTCGTTCACCTTCATCTTCTTTGCGCTCGAGGCCGCTGTCATGGCCTATGCGCTGGAGCTTGCGCTGGGCATCCCGCCGAGTTGGGGCTACCTGATCTGTGCGCTGGTCGTCGTTCCGCTGGTGACACATGGGGTGTCCACCATCAGCCGCCTGCAGGTGTGGACGCAGCCACTGTGGCTGGTGATGCTGTTCGTCCCGTTCATCGCAGTGTTCTGGGTTGACCCCAGCGCCTTCCATGGTGTCGAGCACTACATCGGGGACAAGAGCGCCACCGCCGGCTTCAGCCTGCCCTTCTTTGGTGCGGCCTTGACGGTCGGTGTTGCCTTGATGACCCAAATGGGCGAGCAGGCCGACTATCTGCGCTTCATGCCAGTGCAGACGCCAGCGAACCGCTGGCGCTGGTGGGCCAACGTCATGATCGGTGGCCCGGGCTGGGTGCTGCTCGGCATGGCGAAGATGATCGGCGGGGCGCTGCTGGCCTACCTGGCCATCAGCCATGCGGTGCCGGTCGATCGTGCGGTGGACCCGAACCAGATGTACCTGGCGGCCTATGAGTATGTGTTCCCGCACTACGGCTGGGCGGTGGCGGCCACCGCGCTGTTCGTGGTGGTGTCGCAGCTCAAGATCAACGTGACCAATGCCTATGCGGGTTCGCTGGCCTGGTCCAACTTCTTCTCGCGCCTGACGCACAGCCACCCGGGGCGGGTGGTGTGGGTGTTGTTCAACACCCTGATCGCCTTCATGCTGATGGAGATGAACGTGTTCCAGGCGCTGGGCGAGGTGCTGGGCCTGTACTCCAACGTCGCCATCGCCTGGATGATGGCGGTGGTGGCCGACCTGGTCATCAACAAGCCGCTGGGCCTGTCGCCCAAAGGCATCGAGTTCAAGCGTGCGCACCTGTACGACATCAACCCGGTGGGGGTGGGCGCGATGGTGCTGGCCTCGGTGCTGTCGGTCAGCGCGCATCTGGGGCTGTTCGGGCTGCTGGCGCAGGCCTTCTCGGCGGTCATCGCGCTGGGTACGGCATTTGTCGCCTCGCCACTGATTGCCTGGGCCACCCGCGGTCGGTATTACATCGCCCGCACCAGCCCGCAGCCCGACGGTGCCGGCAGCTACCAGCGCTATCGGGTGCAGCGCTGCGTGATCTGCGAGCGCGACTACGAGGGCCCCGACATGGCGCATTGCCCGGCCTACCAGGGTCCCATCTGCTCGCTGTGCTGCACGCTGGACGCGCGCTGTGGCGACATGTGCAAGCCGCATGCGAGCCTCTCCAGCCAGTGGTCGGCCACGCTGCATTGGCTGATGCCCCGGCCCACCTGGACCACCCTGGACAACGGGCTGGGCCACTTCCTGCTGCTCATGCTGGTGGCAGCCCCCGTGCTGGCCAGCGTGTTCGGCCTGCTGTACCGCCAGGAGTTGAGCGCGCTGCTGGACACCGCGGCCGAATTTGGCGGTGGGGACATGGGCCAGGCCGTGCTGCGCGCCGGCTTCTTCAAGGCCTACATGGCCTTGCTGCTGGTCGCGGGTCTGGTCGCCTGGTGGGTGGTGCTGGCCCACAAGAGCCGCCAGGTGGCGCAGGAGGAATCCAACCGCCAGACCCACCTGCTCATGCGCGAGATCGAGTCCCACCGCCAGACGGATGCCGCCTTGCAGACGGCGCGCCAGGTGGCGGACCGTGCGCGCCTGGCGGCCGACCAGGCCAACCAGGCCAAGAGCCGCTACATCAGCGCCATCAGCCACGAGCTGCGGACCCCCCTCAACAGCATCCTCGGTTATGCGCAGCTGATGGGCGAGGATGCCTCGATACCCGTGCACCGCAAGCAGGCGGTCAGCGTGATCAAGCGTGGCGGCGAGCACCTGCTGTCGCTGATCGAAGGCACGCTGGACATCGCCCATATCGAGAGCGGCAAGCTCACGCTGAACCTGCGTCCCATGCATTTCGCCAACCTGGTGCAGGAGATCGCCGGCATGTTCGAGCTGGAAGCCGAGGCCAAGGGGCTCGCCTTCCGCTTCGAGGCGCAGGGCGCGTTGCCTGCGGTCGTGCGGGCCGACCAGAAGCGGGTGCGCCAGATCTTGATCAACCTGCTGGGCAATGCGATCAAGTTCACCAGCAAGGGCACGGTCACCTTCCGCATCCGGTATGCGCGTGAGCTCGCCGTGATCGCCATCGAGGACACCGGGCCCGGTCTGTCGGCGCAGGAGCAGGCGCGCATCTTCGAGCCGTTCACGCGCGCCAGCACCCCGGGCCCGACGGCGCCGGGCGCCGGCCTGGGCCTGACGATCGCCAAGATGCTCACCGACCTGATGGGCGGCGAACTGACCGTCAAGAGCGCGCCGGGGGAAGGCGCGGTATTCAGCGTCAAGCTGTTCCTGCCCGAGGTGCGGCTGGCCGCGGGCGCCGCCGGCTTGCAGACCGGCGCCCTGCGGCCGGTGGAGGCTCTTGCGCGACGCGGATACGCTGGTGAACGTCGCCGCATCCTGGTGGTCGACAACGAGGAGGCCGACCGCGAGTTGCTGGTGAACCTGCTGCAGCCGCTGGGTTTCGAGCTGCGTATCGCGGCCAGCGGCCACGACTGTCTGGACCTGCTGGCCACCGGCTACCGGCCCGAGGTGATCCTGATGGACCTGGCCATGCCGGGCATCGACGGCTGGGAGACCATCCGCCGTGTGCGGGCGCTCGGCCTGACGCGGGTGCACATCGCCATCGTGTCTGCCAATGCCTTCGACAAGGGGCTGGAGCATGATGTGGCGGTGCCCGCCGACGACTTCATCCTCAAGCCCGTGCGCCATTCCGAACTGCTCGACTGGCTGGAGCGTCGTCTGGCGCTGACCTGGCTGGACGCCCTGCCGCCAAGGGCGCAGGCGGTGGACGATGCCACCCGGCGCAAGGACTGGGTGCTGCCCCAGCGGCCCCAGCTCGATGCGCTCGGCGAGGTGGTGAGCCTGGGCTACTACCGGGGCATCCTGAACAAGCTCGACGAGATAGAGGCCGCGCAGCCGTCCAGCGCGGCCTTTGTGGCCGACATGCGCGCGCTGGCCCGGCGCTTCCAGTTCGAAGCCATGGGCCGCCAACTGAGCGAGGTCGCTGATGGCGCCTGAACCATTGCCCGCCGCTGCGCTCGACCGCACGCTGGACCGCGCCAACAACGACGTGGTGCTGATCGTCGACGACGTGCCCGACAACCTCGCCGTGCTGCACGATGCGCTGGACGAATCCGGCTACACCGTGCTGGTGGCCACCCATGGCGAGGCTGCGCTGCAGCGCGCCGCGCAGGCCCGGCCCGACATCGTGCTGCTCGACGCCATGATGCCCGGCATGGACGGCTTCGAGGTCGCGCGCCGCCTCAAGGCCAGCCCGGCGACCGCCCGCATCCCGATCATTTTCATGACCGGCCTGACCGACACCGAATACCTGGTCGCCGCGCTGGCGGCCGGTGGGGTGGATTACGTCACCAAGCCGATCAAGCCCAAGGAGGTACTGGCCCGTATGAACGTCCACCTGCAAGGCGCGCGTCAGGCCCGCCAGGAGGCCCGCCAGGCCGGCGAGGCGCGCAACGCACTGGATGCGTTTGGTTATGCCAGCATCACGGTGCGGGCCAGCGACGGCAAGCTCATGTGGCAGACCGCGCTGGCGCGCGAGATGCTGCGCGACTACTTCGGAGACAACCCCGGCTTCACCAAGCTGTTCGTGCCAGGCCCGGTGCTGGACTGGCTGCACCAGTCGCAGGCCGATGCGCGGGCGCAGATCGAACCGCCGCGCCTGAACATCGACAAGGGATCGCGCCGCCTGACCTTCCGGCTGCACCAGCAGACCGGCGACGGCGCCGAGGAGGGCCAGCAGGAAGGCGACTGGCTCATCATCATGCGCGAGGTCAACGATGCCGCCGTGATCGAGGCCTTGGGCCTGAGCTTCAAGCTCACCGCGCGCGAGGCCGAGGTGCTCTACTGGGTCATCAAGGGCAAGACCAACAAGGACATCGGCGACATCCTGGGCAGCAGCCCGGCCACGGCCAAGAAGCACCTGGAGCACATCTACGTGAAGATGGGGGTGGAGACGCGCACGGCGGCGGCGGGGATGGCGATGGGCCGCATACGGCAGCTGCATCCGCAGTTCGAGGGCTGAGCGCAAAGGCCTTTCCCTGCTGCACCGCCGCATACGCCACTCGGCGTATTTCCAGTCTCCGGTCCCCTGCCTAAAGTAATCCCATCGCCTCGCAGAACCCACAGGGGGTCCTGCACGGCGAGTTGGCTCTATTCACCACCGGAGATCTGATCCATGCAACGTCGATTCACCCTCAAGGCGCTTGGCGCCGCTGTTGCCCTCGCGGGCGTTTCCGCCATCCCGGCCCACGCGCAGAGCGGCGGCACGATCAAGGTCGGTGTGCTGCACAGCCTGTCCGGCACGATGGCCATCTCCGAGACGGTTCTCAAGGACACCGTGCTCATGGCCATCGACGAAATCAATGCCAAGGGTGGCGTGCTGGGCAAGAAGCTCGAGCCCGTCGTGGTGGACCCCGCCTCCAACTGGCCGCTGTTCGCCGAGAAGACCAAGCAGCTGCTGGGCCAGGACAAGGTCTCGGTGATCTTCGGCTGCTGGACGTCCGTGTCGCGCAAGTCGGTGCTGCCGGTCGTGGAAGAGATGAACGGCCTGCTGTTCTACCCCGTGCAGTACGAAGGCGAGGAACTGTCCAAGAACGTGTTCTACACCGGTGCCGCTCCGAACCAGCAGGCCATTCCCGCGGTCGACTACCTGATGAGCAAGGCCGGCGGCGGCGCCAAGCGCTGGGTGCTGCTGGGGACCGACTATGTGTATCCGCGCACCACGAACAAGATCCTGCGCGCCTACCTGAAGTCCAAGGGCGTGAAGGACGCCGACATCGACGAGAAGTACACCCCGTTCGGCCACTCCGACTACCAGACCATCGTTGCTGACATCAAGAAGTTCTCGGCGGGCGGCAAGACGGCCGTGGTGTCGACCATCAACGGCGACTCCAATGTGCCCTTCTACAAGGAACTCGGCAATGCCGGCCTGAAGGCCAAGGACGTGCCGGTGGTCGCCTTCTCGGTCGGTGAGGAAGAACTGCGCGGTGTGGATACCAAGCCGCTGGTGGGCCACCTGGCCGCCTGGAACTACTTCCAGTCCATCAAGAACCCGGCCAATGCCGAGTTCATCAAGAAGTGGGGCGCGTATGCCAAGGCCAAGGGCATTGCCGGCCACAAGGACAAGCCCCTGACGAACGACCCGATGGAGGCAACCTACATCGGCATCAACATGTGGAAGCAGGCCGTCGAGAAGGCCAAGTCCACCGATGTCGACAAGGTCATCGCCGCCATGGCCGGCCAGACCTTCAAGGCACCGTCGGGCATCGTCTCCAAGATGGACGAGAAGAACCACCATCTGCACAAGTCGGTGTTCATCGGCGAGATCAAGGCGGACGGGCAGTTCAACGTGGTCTGGAAGACACCGGGCCCGGTGAAGGCCAAGCCCTGGTCCCCGTTCATCGAAGGCAACGACAAGAAGCCTGACGAGCCGGTCAAGAAGTAAGCAAGTCCCCGTTGCGTGGCCCCGGCTCTGCCGGGGCCATTGCAGGACGCTGCAGCGTGGGCATGTGCCAACGTGCCCAACCTACAGGTTCCCTCCATGCCGATACCGATACGCCTCTTCCTTCTCCCGCTGCTCCTGCTGTTGCTGCGCCCCGTGCATGCGCTGACGGCTGCCGAGGCGCAGGCGATCGCCATCGGCGAAACCGAGGCACGGGTCGAGGCCCTGACCAAGGCGATCGCCACCGCGGACGACAAGACGGCCGCCTTCCTGCAGGCCCTGTCGGACGACGCGGTCAAGTTCTCCGGCGACAAGGTGTTCGTGATGCGGGACGACAAGGGCTACGACCCCGTCACCGGGGCGGAACTGACAGTCCCCGAAGACGCAGAGGACGTGATCAACAACAATCTGATGCGCAGCGAGATCGAGGCCGCGCAGGCCGGCCTCAAGCTGTTCTCCCCGGACGTGGCGCTGCGCCGCGAAGGGGTCAAGGTCCTGCAGGGCGAGAGCGACGAGTCGAAGCTGCCCCTCATCGAAAAGGCCCTGGCAGCGGAAACCGACGAACGGCTCAAGGCACAACTCGACATGATCCGCTCGGCGGTGCTGCTCAGCAGCAGCGACAAGTCCAAGCGGCTCGCCGCCGCCGCCGCTCTGGCGCAGAGCCGCCAGACCAGCACCAAGACATTGCTCCTCGAACGGCTGCGGGAAGAAGAGGACCCCGAGGTCAAGGCGGCACTGTCGGCCACGCTGCGTGCGGTGGAGCGCGCGCTGGCCATGGGTGACCGGCTCGGCGCCGCGTTCAGCGGCATCAGCCTGGGGTCGATCCTGCTGCTGGTCGCGCTGGGCCTGGCCATCACCTATGGCCTGATGGGCGTGATCAACATGGCGCATGGCGAGCTGATGATGATCGGCGCCTACGCCACCTATGTGGTGCAGGGCGTGTTCCGGCAGCATCTGCCCGATGCCTTCGACTGGTACCTGCTGGCGGCGGTGCCTGTCGCGTTCCTGGCGTCGGCGCTCATGGGCGCGCTTCTGGAGCGCAGCGTGATCCGCTTCCTGTACGGCCGTCCGCTCGAGACTCTGCTGGCCACCTGGGGGATCAGCCTGATCCTGATGCAGCTGGTGCGCACGGTGTTCGGCGCGCAGAACGTGGGTGTGGAGAACCCGTCCTGGATGAGTGGCGGCTGGCAGGTGATGGGCAACCTTTCGCTGCCCTACAACCGCCTGGTCATCATCGGTTTTGCGGCGGTGGTGCTGCTCGGGGTTGCGCTGCTGATCGGCCGCACCCGGCTGGGCCTGTTCGTGCGCGGCGTCACGCAGAACCGGCCGATCGCCTCCTGCATGGGCGTCAACACCGCGCGCGTCGATACCTATGCGTTCGCACTGGGTTCCGGCATCGCCGGGCTGGCCGGCTGTGCGCTCAGCCAGGTCGGCAACGTGGGCCCCGATCTCGGGCAGGGCTACATCGTCGACTCGTTCATGGTGGTGGTGCTCGGCGGTGTGGGCCAGCTCGCGGGCACCGTGTATGCCGCACTCGGGCTGGGCGTGCTGAACAAGTTCCTCGAGGGCTGGACTGGCGCTGTGCTGGCCAAGATCGCGGTGCTGGTGTTCATCATCATCTTCATCCAGAAGCGGCCCCAGGGCATCTTCGCGATGAAGGGCCGGAGCGCCGAGGCATGAGCCAGCCACCGACGCTGACCCGGGTGGAACTGCCGGCCCGTGCGCCGGTGCTCACCGGCGTGGGCTGGAGCGCCTTCATCATCGCGCTGATCGTGGTCTGCGGCGTGGCACCGCTGCTCAACCTGGTGATGCCCGAAGGCAGCGTCTTCCACCTCAGCGACTATGCGGTGGCGCTGCTCGGCAAGATCATGTGTTATGCCATCTGCGCGCTGGCCATGGACCTGATCTGGGGCTACACCGGCATCCTGTCGCTGGGCCATGGCCTGTTCTTCGCGCTGGGCGGTTATGCCATGGGCATGTACCTGATGCGCCAGATCGGCCGCGACGGAAACTACAAGAGTGAGCTGCCGGATTTCATGGTGTTCCTGGACTGGAAGGAGCTTCCCTGGCACTGGGCCTTCAGCGACAGCTTCATCGCCACCCTGTTCCTCATCGTGCTCGCGCCGGGCCTGATCGCCTTCGTGTTCGGTTACTTCGCCTTCCGCTCCCGCATCAAGGGTGTGTATTTCTCGATCATCACCCAGGCCATGACCTTTGCCGCCATGCTGCTGTTCTTCCGCAACGAGACGGGTTTCGGCGGCAACAACGGCTTCACCGATTTCAAGCGTATCCTGGGCATCGCAATCGCCACCCCGTCAACGCGCATGGTGCTGTTCGTGCTGACCGGCCTGACCCTGCTGGGCTTCTACCTGTTCTCGAAGTGGCTGGTCGCCAGCAAGTTCGGCCGGGTGCTGCAGGCCATCCGCGATGCCGAGTCGCGCGTGATGTTCTCCGGCTACAACCCGCTGGGCTACAAGCTCACGATCTGGACCATCTCGGCGATGATGTGTGGCGTGGCCGGCGCGCTCTATGTGCCGCAGGTGGGCATCATCAATCCGAGCGAGATGAGCCCGGCCAACTCCATCGAGATCGCGATCTGGGCCGCGGTCGGCGGGCGCGCATCGCTGATCGGCCCGATCATCGGCGCGTTCATCGTGAACGGCGCCAAGAGCTGGCTGACCGTGACGGCGCCGGAGTTCTGGCTGTACTTCCTGGGCGCGCTGTTCATCGCCGTGACGCTGTTCCTGCCCAATGGGGTGGTGGGCCTGGTCAAGAAGCTGGCCGGGGCCAGGAAGCCATGACGCCCGATCTGCTCGACGAGGGCGCCCAACGCCTGGAGCGCAGCCGTGCGGCGCAGGCGGCGCGGTCCGGCAACACCGAATCGGGGGGCCGGGCCGCAGGCTTCTCGCGGCTGGTGACCTCGCCCGAGGTGGACATCACCCACGGCCGCATCCTCTACCTGGAAGATGTCAGCGTGAGCTTCGACGGCTTCAAGGCCATCAACAAGCTCTCGCTGGACATCGCACCCGGCGAGCTGCGCTGCATCATCGGCCCCAATGGTGCCGGCAAGACCACGATGATGGACATCATCACCGGCAAGACTCGGCCGGACGCGGGCCAGGTGTTCTTCGGCAGCACGATCGACCTGCTGCGTTACCGCGAGTCCGAGATCGCGCAGCTGGGCATCGGGCGCAAGTTCCAGAAGCCCACCGTGTTCGAGCAGCTCACCGTGTTCGAGAATCTGGAGCTGGCGCTCAAGACCGACAAGGGCGTGCAGGCCTCGATGTTCTTCCGGCTGGACTCGGCACAGAGCGACCGCCTCGCCGCGCTGCTGCACACCATCCACCTGGCCGAGAGCGTCGGCCGCCTGGCCGGCACGCTGAGCCACGGTCAGAAGCAGTGGCTGGAGATCGGCATGCTGCTGATGCAGGACCCGAAACTGCTGCTGCTCGACGAACCCGTGGCCGGCATGACCGACGAGGAAACCGAGCGCACCGCCGAGCTGTTCCTGTCCCTGAAGGGCCAGCACTCGCTGATGGTGGTCGAGCACGACATGAGCTTCATCCGCACCATCTCCGAGATCGTGACCGTGTTGTGCGATGGTGCCGTGCTGGCCCAGGGCACGCTGGACCAGGTGCAGGCGGATGAGCGCGTGATCGAGGTCTACCTGGGTCGATGAACCGATGAGCACCCATCCCATCCTCGACGTCCAGGGCGTCAACCAGTACTACGGCGGCTCGCACATCCTGCGCGGTGTCAGCCTGCAGGCGCAGCTGGGAAAGGTCACCGTGCTGCTGGGCCGCAACGGCGTGGGCAAGACCACGCTGCTCAAGTCGCTGATGGGCCTGGTGCCGATCCGCAGCGGCACCATCACCTTTGACGGCAAGGCGATCCAGGGCGCCACACCCTTCGAACGCGCCCGTGCCGGCATCGGTTTCGTGCCGCAGGGCCGCGAGATCTTTGCGCGCCTCACGGTCGAGGAAAACCTGCGCATGGGCCTGGCCACCCAGAGCGCCAGCACTCCGATCGATCCCGAGCTGTACGAGCTGTTCCCGGTGCTCAGGCAGATGCTCAACCGCCGCGGCGGCGATCTCTCGGGCGGGCAGCAGCAGCAACTCGCGATCGCGCGGGCACTGGCGGCACGCCCCCGGTTGCTGATCCTGGACGAGCCCACCGAGGGCATCCAGCCCAGCATCATCAAGGACATCGGCCGCGTCATCCGCATGCTGGCCGACCGCGGCAGCATGGCCATCCTGCTGGTCGAGCAGTACTACGACTTCGCCGAGGAGCTCGCCGACGACTACCTGGTGATGCAGCGCGGCGAGTTCATCGCCCGCGGCAAGGGCGAGACCATGCAGGCCGACGGCGTGCGGCAACTGGTGTCGATCTGACGCCTTCCAGCCCTGCACTGGCACCCTCGATAGCCCCCGATTGGCTCTGTGGGTTGCGTGGGTGCGGCGTGTAGAGTCGCCCGGAGCGGTGGGCTATCGGAGCACGTCGCGCCACCCAACCCGACACCATGACCACCACCATTTTTCGCGCCCGCAAGATCATCACGATGAATCCGTCGCAGCCTGCGGCCACCCATGTCGCGGTGCGCGACGGCCGCATCCTCGGTGCGGGCTCCCTGCAGGACCTGCAGGGATGGGGCGATTTCACCCTGGACGACCGGTTCGCCGACAAGGTCCTGATGCCGGGGCTGGTCGAGGGCCATGCCCACCTGATGGCCGGGGCGCTCTGGCGCTATGTCTATTGCGGCTACTTCGACCTGCACGATCCGGACGGCCGGCTCTGGTCCGGCGGCCGGGATGTCGACGCCATCGTGCTCCGCCTGCAGGAGGCGGCCGCCCGCCAACCCGAAGGCCCGCTGCTGGGCTGGGGGTTCGATCCCATCTATTTCGGTTCGCGCCGCCTGTCCCGGCACGACCTGGACCGCGTCAGCACCACCCGCCCGATCGGCCTGTTCCACGCCAGCGGCCACATCCTCAACGTCAACACCCGCGCGCTCGAGCTGGCCGGCTACCTGCGCGCTGACCTGGATCACCCCGGGGTGCCGAAGGGCGCGGATGGCCTGTCCACCGGAGAACTCAAGGGGCCGGACGCGATGATGCCGGTGTTTGGCCATGTGGGCATGGACCGGTCGTTTCTCTCGGGCGACGAAAACGGTGTGCGGGCGTTCGCCAAGCTGGCCGTGCGCGCCGGTGTCACCACCTCGACCGATCTGGCGGCCACGCTGCTGGACAACGAGGTCGAGATGCTGCGCCGGGTGACCGGCGAGGCCAGCTTTCCGCTGCGCCTGGTACCGCTGTTGCGGCTGCTGGGCACGCCGCCTCCGCAGACGGTGCAGCGGGCGGTGGAGCTGCGCTCGCGCAGCACCCCGCAGCTGTCGCTGGGCCGCATCAAGGCGATCGCCGACGGCTCCATCCAGGGCTTCTCGGCGCGCCTGCGCTGGCCGGGTTACTTCAACGGCGCGCCGAACGGGCTGTGGTACACCGCGCCCGAGACGCTGCGCAGCTGCTACACCGAGGCATTGCGCAGCGGCGTGCAGGTGCACACCCACACCAACGGCGACGAGGCCACCGAGCTGGTGCTCGACCTGATGGCGCAGGCGCTGTCAGCGGTGCCCACGCGGGACCACCGGTTCACGCTGCAGCACTGCCAGCTGGCCGATTCCGCGCAGTTCCGGCGCATGGCGGCTCTGGGCATGTGCGTCAACCTGTTCTCCAACCACCATTTCTACTGGGGCGACCAGCACCGCGCAACGACGGTGGGCCCCGAGCGCGCCGAGCGCATGAATGCCTGTGGCACCGCGCTGCGCACCGGCGTGCCGTTCACGATCCACAGCGACGCGCCAGTCACGCCGCTGGGGCCGCTGTTCACGGCCTGGTGCGCTGTCAACCGGTTGACGGCCTCAGGCCATGTGCTGGGCGCGCATGAGCGGATCTCCGTGCCCGATGCCCTGCAGGCGATCACGCTCGGCGCTGCCTACACCCTGCAGCTGGACCATGTGATCGGCAGCATCGAGACCGGCAAGCATGCCGACTTCTGCGTGCTCGACACCGACCCGACCACGGTGGAGCCGGCGGCCCTCAAGGACATCGGCATCTGGGGGACGGTGCAGGGCGGGCGGGTGTTCCAGGCCGGCGCCTGAGCACCGCCGGGCCGCCGCAAGGTGCTCGGCACCGCAGCGCGCAGCGCGAAGGTACTCCAGTGAGCACCGGGCGGCTGTCTCAGGCCGCATACCCTGGATCTCGCGCGCGGAGCTGGCGTGCGCCGGCGTCTGCCAGCACCTGCATGACCCAGGCCCGGTCCAGCCGGCCCTTGAGCGCGATACACACCAGCCGCCCGGACTCCGGATGCGGGTGGCTGGAGGGCACGACGGTGCAGCGTGTGCCCACCAGCTGCAGTGCGCGGGCCGTGCCATCGATGTCCGTCATCAGCCCCTTGGCCCGCACCAGGTCCGCCTGCGGGTTGCCGAAGGCGGCGGCAAGCTTCTGGCAGTCCACCGGGCCCTCGAACGCCATGCTGATGCTGTCGAACAGCTGCTGTGCCGATGGCGGGGGTGGCTGCAGGCGCCCACCAGTGAGCAGCATGCCGGGGACGTCTGCCGGCGCCTGCGTACGAACGCCGGCCGCGCCAGAGGCATCCAGCACCAGCGCTGCGGCCAGGCGGGCCTGCTGCACCAGCACCACCCGGGCCCGCGGGGTCAGCGCCTGCAGCCATTCGCACAGGCGCTCGAGCTCCGGCGGGTCGACCAGGTCGATCTTGTTGAGCAGCACCAGGTCCGCGTCCCGCAACTGCCGCTGCACGGTATCGCCCACATAGGCGTCGCCGGCCCGGGCCCGCAGCGTCGAGGCATCGGCCAGCACCAGCACGGCGTCGAGCACCAGGCCCTGCACGAGCCGCACGGCCTGCGCAACCATGCCCGGAATGGCCACGCCGCTGGTCTCGATCAGGATGTGGTCGGGCCGCGGCTCCATCGCGGGCATGGCCAACAGTGCGCCGACGAGGTCGCTGCCGAAGCTGCAGCAGATGCAGCCACCGGCCAGGCGCTGCACCGGGCCGTCGGTGGACTCGATCAGGTCCTGGTCGATCGCGATGTCGCCGAAATCGTTGACCAGGATCGCGAGCCGCCGGCCCCCGCGCTCGCGCAGCAGGTGGTTGACCAGCGTGGTCTTGCCTGCGCCCAGGTAGCCGCCAATGACCGTGACCGGAAGCGCGGCGCTCATCAGGCAACCCCCGTGCTGCGTACTGCAGTTCGAGCGCGCTTGGGACGGCCCGGCTCAGCGCTCATGCCAGCATCGCCGTGTGGCGGGCGATCATGGCTTCCTCGTTGGTGTGCAGCACCTGCGTCTCGAACGCGCCGAGCCATGTGGCGCCGTCGATGATGCGCTGGCGGATCGCATGGGCGTTCTCGCCGATGCCCCCGGTGAACACCAGCAGGTCGATGCCGCGCAGCGCGGCCGCCATGCCGGCGAGTTCACGCAGCGCGTGCTCGACAAAGTAGTCGATGGCCAGGGCCGCAGCAGGCAGTGTGGATTGTTCGATCGCCCGCATGTCGCTGGAGACGCCGGACAGCCCCAGCAGCCCCGATTCCCGGTACAGCAGCTGCGCCACCTGCTCGGGGGTGCGGCCCTGCTGCTGGATCAGGTACAGCACGACTGCCGCGTCCAGCCGGCCGCAGCGCGTGCCCATCGGCAATCCGTCCAGCGGTGAGAAGCTCATGGTCGTCGCCACCGGCCGTCCCTCGTGCAGGGCGCACATCGAACACCCGTTGCCCAGGTGTGCGACGACGATCCTGCGCCGGGCCGCGGCGGCGTCTGCGGCCACCAGCTGGGCCAGGATCGACTCGTAGGACAGGCCATGGAAGCCGTAGCGTCGGACGCCGGCATCGAACAGCTGCTGCGGCAGCGCGAAGCGGCTATTGAGCTCGGGCTGCTGGCGGTGAAACGCGGTATCGAAGCAGGCCACCTGGACAACGCCGGCGAAGGCCCGCCGTGCCGCGCGCACGCCGGCCAGGTTGTGCGGCTGGTGCAGCGGCGCCAGCGGCGCGAGGGCCTGGATCCCGTCCACGACGCTGTCGTCGATCCGTACCGGCTGGCTGAAGTGGATTCCCCCGTGCACGATGCGGTGGCCGACCGCCTGGATGTCCACCGCGCGGCTGCGCAGCTGCCCCAGGATGTCGGCCAGCGCGTCGTCGTGGGTGCGGGCGCCGCCACCGGCAAGGCCGATGCCGTCCACCTGGCCCTGCAGCGCCGGCGCGGCGTCCAGCGCCTCGCGCTCGAACAGCGCGTACTTGACCGATGAGGACCCCGCGTTCAGGGTGAGCAGGTGGCCGGGCATGCAGGTGTCAGACGTAGTCCTTGTACTTGTCCAGGAAGCGCACCGGCTTGGACAAGGCATCGCGCCGGAACGGGTCGCCCAGTTCCCGGGTGCACATGATCTCGATGACCGTGGTCTTGCCGAGCTTCATCTGCGCGTCGACCGCCTTCTTCAGCGCCGGGCCGACTTCCTCCAACCTGTCGACCACGACGCCCTCGGCGCCCATGGCCTTGGCGATGCCGGCAAAGCTGGTGTTGTCGAGTTCGCCGGCGACGAAACGACGGTTGTAGAAGTCGACCTGGTTCTTCTTCTCGGCGCCCCACTGGCGGTTGTGGAACACGACCGCAGTGACGGGGATGTCGTGCCGTACGCAGGTCATGATTTCCGACATGCTCATGCCCCAGGCCCCATCGCCGGCATAGGAGATCGCCGGGCGGTCCATGGCGGCGCATTTGGCGCCGATGATGGTGGGCAGCGCGTAGCCGCAGTTGCCGAAGCTCATCGGCGCGAAGAAGCTGCGCGGCTCCTCGAAGCGCAGGTAGCTGTTGGCCACCGAATTGATGTTGCCGATGTCGGTGGACACCATGGCGCGCGGCGGCATCGCCTTCTCGAGCTCGCGCAGGACCTGGCGCGGATGCAGCCAGTTTCCGGGCTCCTTCTTCTGTTCCTCGATCATGTCGAGGCTGAAGGCATCGCGCTCGTGCGTCCAGCCGTCGAGCTCCTTCTCCCAGGCGACCTTTTCCTGCTTGATGGTCTTCGCGCGGGCAGTCTTGCTGGCGTCGCAGGCCAGCTTGCGGCCCTTCAGGCGCGCAGTGATGGCCTTGGTCGCCGCCTTGGCATCGCCATGGATGCCCACGTGGATCTTCTTGACCAGGCCCAGGTTGGTGTGGTCTGCCTCCACCTGAATGATCTTGGCGTCCTTCGGCCAGTAGTCCAGGCCGTGCTGGGGCAACGTACCGAACGGCCCCATGCGTGACCCCAGCGCGATCACGACATCGGCCTGCGCGATGAGCTTCATGGCCGCCTTGGAGCCCTGGTAGCCCAGCGGGCCGGCCCACAGCGGATGGCTGGCCGGGAAGGCATCGTTGCGCAGGTAGCCGGTGACCACCGGCGCGCCCAGGCGCTCGGCCAGTGCCTTGCATTCCTCGACCGCGTCGCCCATCACCACGCCGCCACCCGCGAGGATGACCGGGAAGCGGGCACCGGCCAGCAGGTCGGCGGCGGCATCCAGGCTTTTCTCGCCGCCGGCTCCGCGCTCGACCCGCATCGGTTGCGGGATCTCGCACTGGATCTCGCCGTAGAAGTAATCGCGCGGGATGTTGAGCTGGGTAGGCCCCATCTCTGACATGGCGCGGTCGAAGCAGCGACCCGTGAACTCGGCCATGCGCCGGGGGTTGACCACATGGCCCTGGTACTTTGTGAACTCCTGGAACATCGGCAGCTGGTTGGCCTCCTGGAAGCCGCCCAGGCCCATGCCCATGGTGCCGGTCTCCGGGGTGATGATCACCACCGGGCTGTGCGCCCAGTAGGCGGCGGCAATCGCGGTCACGCAGTTGCTGATGCCGGGGCCGTTCTGGCCGATCACCACGCCGTGGCGCCCGCTGACCCGGGCATAGCCGTCAGCCATGTGGGCCGCGCCCTGTTCATGCACCACCGGGATCAGCCGGATGCCGGCCGGCGCGAAGATGTCCATCGCGTCCATGAAGGCCGAGCCCATGATGCCGAAGATGTCGTTGACCTTGTTCGCGACCAGCGTCTCGACGAAGGCCTCGGAGGGCGTCATCTTCTGCACGCCTGCCACGACGGGCCGCGCTGCAGCGGGCACGGCCGTCTTTGCCGCTGCAGCGGCCTTGCGGCTCGAGGGGGGCGTCTTGGCGGCGGTCGCCTTCTTGCCGGTGGCGGGTTGTTTGGGCATGGTTTCTCCTGGCGGTTGTTGTCTCGGATCGGTGCGCCGCAGGGCGGGTTTCGCAGCGCAGGCCAATATAGCAGCCGGTATTCCAGGGGTCAAACAAATTTCATAAATTGGTACCAAATGTACCAATTTTCGGAATATCGCGATATTCTCGGTGCTATGAACACGCCCCGCGCTGCCGCGCCGACCATCCCCGACACCGCAGGCGACACACCTGCGCTGCGGCTGTTTGCGCTGGTCGAGGTGTTGGCCGGCGGCGACCGGCGCCACTCGCTGCAAAGCCTGGTCGACGAAACCGGCCTGCCCAAGCCGACGCTGCACCGCATGCTGCAGCAGCTCGAATCCGCCGGCATGCTGCTGCGCGACAGCGACGGCCGCCACTACGGCACCGGGCCGCGCCTGCGCCGGCTGGCCGAGAACCTGCTCCTGCACGACACGCTGCACGGCGCGCGCCATGCGGTGCTGCGCAGCCTGGTCCAGGAGGTGGGCGAGAGCTGCAACATCACCGCGCTGTCGGGCAGCGAGGTGGTCTACCTCGACCGGGTCGAGACGGCCGCCCCCTTGCGCTTCTACCTGCATGCCGGCTCCCGGGTGCCGGCCCATTGCTCGGCCAGCGGCAAGGTGCTGCTGGCGCAGATGACGCCGGGCCAGCGCCGCAAGCTGCTGGCCCATGCACCGCTGGAGCGCTACACCCAGAACACCCTGGTCGACCTCGACGCCCTGGAGGCGGAGCTGCGCACCGTGCGGCGCAATGGTTATGCGCTGGACAGCGAGGAGTTTCTGCCTGGCCTGCAATGCATCGCGGTGCGCGTGGAGCGACCGGCGGGGCAGTCCAACCTCTGCATCGCGATGCAGGCGCCGGTCGTGCGCATGGATGCCGCCCGGGCCCTGCAGTGGCTGCCGGCACTGCAACGCGCTGCGGGCGCACTGGCGCGCATCGATGCCGAGGCCGCCCATCCCGCTTGAAGGAACCCATGACCGACCTGACCGACCTCCGACCCGACCGCCAATTGCGCGTGCGCGATGTGTTCGGCATCGACACCGACCTGATGGCGCCGGCCTTCTCCGTGGCCGACCCGCATGTACCCGAGATCGACCCCGCCTACCGCTTCCAGCCCGAAGTGACCCTGGCCATCCTGGCCGGCTTCACCCGCGACCGTCGCGTGATGGTGCAGGGCCTGCACGGCACCGGCAAATCCACCCACATCGAGCAGGTGGCGGCGCGCCTGAACTGGCCCTGCGTGCGGGTCAACCTGGACGGCCACATCAGCCGGCTCGACCTCGTCGGCAAGGACGCGGTGGTGCTGCGCGACGGGCAGCAGGTGACCGAGTTCCAGCCCGGCATCGTGCCCTGGGCGCTGCAGCGACCGGTGGCCCTGGTGTTCGACGAGTACGACGCGGGCCGCCCCGATGTGATGTTCGTGATCCAGCGGGTGCTCGAGCGCGACGGCCGGTTCACGTTGATGGACCAGAACCGGGTGCTGCAGCCGCATCCGTTCTTCCGCCTGTTCGCCACGGCCAACACGGTGGGGCTGGGTAACCTCAACGGCCTCTACCATGGCGCGCAGCGCCTCAACCATGCGCAGATCGACCGCTGGAACATCGTGGCCACGCTGAACTACCTGCCGCGCGACGAGGAGCTGGCGATCGTGCTGGCCCGCGTGCCCGAACTTTCCGGAAAGGCGGCCCGCAAGACGGTGCAGGCCATGGTCGCGGTGGCCGAGCTGACCCGCAAGGGCTTCGCGGCCGGCGACCTCTCCACGCTGATGTCGCCCCGCACGGTCATCAGCTGGGCCGAGAACCTGGTGATCTTCCGCGATGTCGCCCTGGCGTTCCGCCTGTCCTTCGCCAACAAGTGCGACGACGCCGAGCGGCCGGTGGTGGCCGAGTATTTCCAGCGCTGTTTTGACCAGGAGCTCGACGGCCCGTCTGCGGTGGCGGGGCCGCGTCCGTGAGCCTCGCGCAGGTCCGGCGCCAGCAGCAGCTCGACGAGCTCTGTGCGGCGTCGGCCCGCGCACTCAGCGGGGTGGCGGACCTGCATTTCCGCGGCCGGCGGCTGCACCGGGGCCGCCGGGTCCTGCCGCTGTACGCGCCGCACCTGCATCCGGCGCCAGAGTCGGCGGATCTCGGGGTATTTCGCGGCGCTGCCGATGCCCATGCCGTGCGCCTGACCGGCAGCGACGCCGCCGTGCATGCGCAACTCGGCCCAGCCGACCCGGTCGAGCGGGTGGTTTTCGAGCTGCTCGAGCAGTTCCGCGCCGAGGCGCTGGTGCCCGACCACCTGCCGGGCGTTCGGCACAACCTGCGCCACTGCTTTGCCCACTGGTCGTCGGCGTTTCAGCGCAGCGGGCTGGCGGACACGGCGAGCGGCATCCTGCTGTTCACGGTGGCGCAGGTCTGCCGCGCGCGCGTCACGGGTGACTCCATGGCCGAGGACACCGAGGACCTGCTGGAGGCCACCCGCGCCGGGATCGGTTCGCTGATCGGGGCCGCACTGGCCGGCCTGCGGCGCGACCGCGCCGACCAGCGCGCCTATGCGGTGCATGCGCTGCACATCGCTGCCACGGTTGGCGAGTTGCTGCGAGCGGCCGGCGAAGACGCCGGCCAGACAGAGCCGGGCGGCGACAGCGATGCCGATGCGGCCTTTGCCCTGGTGATGGACGTGCCGGGTGAGCCGACCGAGCGCTTCGCCAGCGCACCGTCGGGCCGCAGCCGGGTTCTGGAGGCTGCGCAAGGCCGGTACCGCGTCTTCACCACGGCCTACGACCGCGAGTGCACGGCGGCCAGCCTGGTGCGCCCGGAGCAGCGCCTCGAATACCGGGCGCAGCTCGATCGGCAGATTGAACTTGCAGCAGCCAACATCCCCCGACTGGCGCGCGAGTTGCGCCACAGGCTCGCCGTGCCGGCGCCCGTGGGGTGGGAAGGCGGCCAGGAGGAAGGCCTGATCGACGGCCGGCGCCTGTCGCAGCTGGTGGCCGCGCCGCGCGAGCGCCGCCTTTTCCAGACAGTGCCCCAGCAGCCGGTGGTGGACTGCGTGGTCAGCTTCCTGATCGACTGCTCGGGATCGATGCGCGCGCATGCCGCGGCGATCGCGATGCTGCTCGACCTGTTCGCGCGTGCCCTGGAGCTGGCCGGTGGCACGGTCGAGATTCTCGGGTTCACCACCGGCGCATGGAGCGGCGGCCGGGCCCACCGCGACTGGTTGCGCGCCGGCCGGCCTGCGAATCCGGGCCGGCTCAACGAGGTCTGTCACATGGTCTTCAAGGACGCCGATACCCCCTGGCGGCGCGCCCGGCCGGATATCGCCGCGTTGCTTCGGGCCGACCTGTTCCGGGAAGGCGTGGACGGCGAGGCGGTGGCCTGGGCCGCCCGCCGGCTGGAGGCCCGGGACGCGTCGCGCAAGCAGCTCATCGTGGTGTCCGACGGGTCGCCGATGGACAGTGCCACGCAGCTGGCCAACGACGCGCACTACCTCGACCACCACCTTGCCGACATGGTGCATGCCATCGAGCGTGGCGGGCGTATCGACATCGCCGGCCTGGGCGTGGGGCTGGACCTGAGCCCCTACTACCGGCGCAGCCAGGTGCTGGACCTCGGCGAGGACAGCACCGACCGCCTGCTGCGCGAGATCGCCCAACTGCTGCCGCCTCGGCCGTGACCATGGACAGGATGTTCGACTACATCGTGGTGGGCGCGGGATCCGCCGGCGCGGTGATGGCCAGCCGGCTGAGCGAGGACCCGTCGGTGTCGGTCCTGCTGCTCGAGGCCGGGCCGCCGGACCGCTCCCTGTGGATCCACCTGCCGATCGGTTACGGAAAGACCATGTGGGACAAGACCGTCAACTGGTGCTTCTACACCGAGCCCGAGCCGACCATGAACGGGCGCCGGATCTACTGGCCCCGCGGCAAGACGCTGGGCGGGTCGAGTTCGATCAACGGGCTGATCTACATCCGCGGCCAGCGCGAGGACTACGACCGCTGGGCCGCGCTGGGCAACCCGGGCTGGGGCTACGACGACGTGTTGCCCTACTTCATCCGCTCCGAGCGCAACCAGCGCGGCGCCGATGCCTGGCACGGCGCCGACGGGCCGCTGTCGGTGTCCGACATCGGCCAGAGCGACCCGCTGATCGAGGCCTTCATCGCAGGCGCCGGCCAGCAGGGCGTGCCGCGCAATGACGACTTCAACGGGGCCCGTCAGGAGGGCGCCGGGTACTACCAGCTCAACACCTGGAAGGGCTGGCGCTGGAGCACGGCCAAGGGCTACCTGCAACCGGCACGGGGCCGCGCCAACCTGCACGTCGAGACGCAGGCCCAGGCCCTGCGGCTGGCCCTGACCGGCCGCCGTGCGGATGGCGTGTGGTACCGCCAGGGCGGTGTCGACCAGCTGGCGCGTTGCCGCGGCGAGGTCATCCTGTGCGCAGGCGCGATCCAGTCCCCGCAGCTGCTGCAGCTCTCCGGCATCGGGCCCGCCCAGCTTCTGCAGGCGCACGGTGTTCCCGCCGTGCATGACCTGCCGGGCGTGGGCGAGAACCTGCAGGACCACCTGCAGATGCGCCTCATCTTCGAGGGCACCCGGCCCACCACCAACGATGCCCTGCGCTCGCTGACCGGGCAGGCCCGGCTGGGGCTGCAGTGGCTGCTGCACCGCAGCGGTCCGCTGGCCGTCGGCATCAACCAGGGGGGCTGTTTCCTGCGGGTACTCCCCGACGAGGCGGCCACGCCGGATGTGCAGTTCCATGTGGCCACCCTGTCGGCCGACATGGCGGGCGGCAAGGTACACCCGTTTTCCGGCATGACGATGTCGGTCTGCCAGTTGCGGCCGGAGTCGCGCGGGCATGTCCGGATCCGCTCGCGCGACCCCCTGGAGCCGCCCGCCATGCAGCCGAATTACCTGTCCACCGAGCGGGACCGGCGCACTGCCGTGGCTGCCGTGCGGGCCGCCCGTGCCATCGCACAGTCACCTGCCATGCAGCCCTGGGTACGCAGTGAGGTCAAGCCGGGGCCGGATGCGGCGGACGATGCGGCACTGCTCGACTTCTGCCGCAACAACGGCGCCACGATCTTCCACCCCAGCGGCACCTGCGCGATGGGGCCCGATCCGGCCCGTGGCGCGGTGGTCGATGCGCGGCTGCAGGTACACGGCATCGAGGCTCTGCGTGTCGTGGATTGCTCGGTGATGCCGACGCTGGTGTCGGGTAACACCAATGCGCCGGTCGTCATGCTGGCGGAGAAGGCTGTGGACATGGTGCGGGGCGACGCGCGCCGCGCCCGATAGGCTCACCGTCGCAGTTCCTGCACCACTTCAAACAGGTTGCTGCGTCCCGAAGGTTCGAACACGCGCTCGGGCGTCGCAGCATTGCGCTTCGGGCTGGCCATCCATTGTTCGAACGCAGCCGGATCCGTCCATTCGCAGACCACACAGGCCAGTTGGGGGTCATCGTTCGAGCGCAGCAGCCGGCCGGAGACGAATCCGGGTACCTCGTCGCGGCAAGTTTCGAGTACACGGCCTTCGGTGAACTGCGCGATGGCCGCATCCAGACGCCCCGGCGGGCTGCGCAGCATGAGGACGGACACATGGTGGGTCATGTCGTTGGCTCCCTGGTCGGTCAGTCGTTCAGCGAGATCTGCTTGCTCCGGATGACCCGGCCAAGGCTGTCCCATTGGCGGTGCAGGTAGTCCTGGAACTCCTGCCCGGTCAGCGTGACCGGATCCAGCCCCGTCCCTGCAATCTTGTCCCGCACTTCGGCGGAGGCGAGCGCCTTGGTCGCGCTGGCGACAAGCCGGGCACGCACATCCTCGGGTATGCCCTTGGGCGCCATCAGGCCGTACCAGGAACCCGCTTCGGCGCCCTTGATGCCCTGTTCGGCCAGTGTCTGCACATCGGCCAGTTCGCCAGTGGCGCGCCTGTCGCCAGCCACCCCCAGCACACGGATCTTGCCGGCAGCACGCAGGCTCGCGGCGCTGGTGCGGCTGGAGGGCATCAGGTCCACATGACCACCTCCGAGCGCGGTCAGGGCTGGCGCTGCGCCCTGGAAAGGCACGTGGTTGAGGTTGATACCGCTGGCTGTCTCGAGCAGAGCACCCGCCAGGTGTGCCGTGCTGCCAATTCCCCAGGTGCCGTAGCTCCAGGGCGTGCTGCGTTGTTTTGCGCTTCCCAACAACTCCGCCATGTTCTTGTGCGGCTGGTCGGGGCGCGACACCCACACGATGCTGAGCGTGGCGAACAGCGCGATCGGTTCGAAGTCCTTCACCGCGTCATAGGGCAGTGCCTTGCGTACCTGCGGGTTGATCGAGTGGGTGTCTGCTGTGGCTGTCACGAGGCGATAACCGTCCTTCGGACCGGACGCCACGAATGCGCTCCCCACCGCCCCGCTCGCGCCCGCGCGGTTCTCGACCACCACGGGCTGCCCGAGGTCGCGGCCCATGGCGTCGGCGATGATGCGCGTGGCCGCGTCCGTGGCAGCACCCGGAGGCCAGGGCACGACGATGGTGATCGGCCGGCTGGGAAACCCCTGCGCTGCGGCCAGCGACGCCATCGTGGCCACGAGGGTGGCACCGAGCAGGTGGAGGACAGGGCGACGAGACGTGGACATGCGCAAACTCCTAGCAAGTGGGGGCCGCCTGGACGGCAAGTTGGACGAAATCGTGCTGCAACCGGACGCCATCCAGGCAGGCGCGCGGTCCGATCAGCACCAGCGACGAGCGTGGGGTGTCGTCCCCCCAGGCTAGATCCGGTACCAGGCTGCTGCGGCGTCCCACGCGTTGGTAGACGTGGCGCCTCAGGGGATCCTGCGCCAGCTGGAGCACACCCTTGGCACGCAGCAATCGGGATGGCAGTGCGTCGACGAAGGCCTGCAGGCGTTCCGCGTCCAGCGGGCTGTCGGACTGCAGGGACCAGGATTCAAACGCGGCACCATGGTCCCACGGTGCGGCTGGTTCATGCCGTGGGTCGCGGGTGCTGTTCAGACCCAGCACCAGATCCGCTGGCAGGTCACCATGAACGGCAGTCACGATCGGCGTGGACGGGCAGCGCATGGCCAGAGCAGCCCGTGCCTGTTGTTGTTGCTCGGCGCTGGCTTCATCGGTCTTGGTCAGCACCAGCAGGTCGGCTGCGGACAACTGGTGCTCGATGGTTGCACGTGACTCGTCGCCGGCGGCGTCGAGGAGACCGACCGCATCCACCAGCGTCAGGATGCCATCCAGCCGCAGGGCCGGGTTCGCCAGTGCGACCTGGGCGATACCGCGCGGATCGGCCAGACCACTCGCCTCGAGCACCAGGGCATCCGGCGGGTCCGGCCGCTGGGCCAGATCGATCAGCGTGCGCGTCAGCTCGGTCGACACGGTGCAGCAGACACAGCCGTTGGAGAGGCTGATCATGTCATCGGTCCGGGATCGCACCAGCGCCGCATCGATGTTGATGCGGCCGAAGTCGTTGACCAGCACTGCCAGCCGGCGTTGGCCGGGCGCGGCGAGCAGACGGTTCAACAGGGTGGTCTTGCCGGCGGCGAGAAATCCGCTGAGGATGGTCAGCGGCAGGCTGCCATGGGGTGCCCGCAGCTGGGTGGGCATCACGCGCGCAGCCTCCATCAGCCCTGACAGCATCTGCCAGGCCTCCGTGGAGCGGTTTCCGTGTTGGAGGATCATGCCGGGTGCAGATGACCGGCAAGCGCGGTACCCCAGATGCCGATGTCCTTGAGGCGCATGGGATCCACTTCGTAGGGATCCTCGTCGAGGATGGCGAAGTCGGCCCATTTGCCGGGCTCGAGGCTGCCGACCTGCCGTTCCATGCCCAGCACATAGGCTGCGTCGACGGTGATCGCGCGCATGGCCCGGTCCACACTGATGCATTCGCCCGGTCCGACGACGGTCTGGCCGTCCTCGGCAATGCGGTTCACGGCGACCCATGCAGCCGTGAGCGGGTGCATGGGCACCACGACCAGCGAATAGTCGGAATGCAGTGCGAAGACGACGCCCTCGCGCTCCAGTGAACCGAGCCGCGCCACGGCTTCCGAGCGGTCTGGCCCGTAGCCGACGGCGCTGTGCAGCTGGCTGCGGTAATGCACGAAGTAGTTGTTGACGCTGGCCAGCCCACCCAGCACCTTGAGCCGGCGCGCCTGCTCGGGGGTGCTGATGCAATAGTGCTCGAGCGTGAAGCGGTGGTCAAACCGGGGATGCCGTCGCTGCAGTTCGGCCAGTGCGTCCAGGCTGGCGTCGACGGCCTCGTCGCCGTTGGCGTGGCAATGGATCTGCAGGCCTCTTCGCCAGTAAGGCTCCATGCGGTCTGCCATCTCTTCCCACGGGACGAAATTGCGCAGCCCGTTGCCTCCGTCGAGGTAGCCCGGAAAGTTCACCCGCAGCGACATGGCCGGAAACGACCCGTCCGACAGGTACTTCACCCCCTTGAAAAAGAGCTTGGGCGTATTGCGCGTGTACTGCTCCTGCAGGAAGTCGACCGCCTTGGCGCCGTACTTGGTGTGGATCGGAAATTCCAGCACCACCAGGCCCATGCGCACCGGGAAGTCGTCCGACTGCACCACCTGTTCGTGGAGTTTCCATTCCATCTCGAAGTCGGACGCGCCGAACACCATCTCTGCCGTGGTGGTCACGCCAGCGCGGCGTGCGGTGTCGCCCATCATCCGCATGCCAGCTTCACCTGCGCCCTTCTGGATCTCGGAGCGCATGCCGCCGAGCACATGGCGGACGGCTTCGACCTCGACAAACACCCCCTTCAGCCGTCCATCGGCATAACGCTCGACGCCATGCATGCGGGTGTCTGGCGCAATGCCGGACAGGGCGATGACGGCGGAGTTGACGTAGACGAAGTGGGGTGCATAGGCGATCACCCAGATCGGGCGCTCGTTGCTGATCGCATCGAGCATGTCCCGGTGCAGATGCCCGCCCTGAATGGCTGGGTCCAGCCCCCACGCCACCAGGGGCTTGGTACGGTCGGGCTCGTTCTCGTGCAGGCGTCGCAATGTCTGCAGTATGCCGTCGACGGAGGTCACCGCAGGGTTCATCCCCGAGGGCCCGGGAGACTCGATGGGGCCGACATACACCAGCGCCATGTAACCCGCCGAGATCGAGAAGTGCGTATGGGGATCGATCAGACCCGGCAGGATGACCTTGTCCTCGAGCGTGCGGTCGATCACGTATTCGTGGCGTGACAGCCAGGGTTGCATCGACTCCAGCGTGCCGGTGGACAACACACGCCCATCCATCACGGCGACCGCCTGCGCCAAGGGCCGGCCGGGGTCCATGGTGCGTACACTGCGTGCGACAAAAACGGTGATCTTGCTCATGGCGTGGCCTCCGCCCTTCGCGCCTTCTCGGCTGCGACGATGGCCCGCACGTCCTCCAGCAGTGCCCGGGCGTCGTGGACGACACCCCCGACGATCGTGGTGCGTACGCCTCCCACGCGTTCGGCGCGGCGTGTGTCGTCGTTCAGTCGAAGGGTACCTGTGCCATAGAGCACCTTGGTATTGGCCAGCGGGTTCTCGTCCAGGATCACCAGATCGGCGCGCTTGCCAACCTCGATGGTGCCAATCTGCTTGTCTTGCCCGAGCAACTCGGCACCCTTCTGGGTCGCCGCCCGAATGGCTTCGAGCGGATGAAAGCCGGCTTCCTGCATGAGTTCGAGCTCGCGCACAAAGCCAAACCCGTAGAGGTTGTAGATGAAGCCCGAGTCGCTGCCGACGCAGACCCGCCCCCCCCGGTTCTTGTATTCGTTGATGAACATCATCCAGCGCTGGAAATTGCGGCGCCAGTTCACCTCGTGCTGCGTCGTCCAGTCGAACCAGAACGACCCGTGTGCGTCACGGTTCGGCTGGAAGAAATCCCAGACGCCCGGCCATGTATGGGCATCGTGCCACTCCAGACGGCGCGCGCGCATCTCGTCGCGTGTGGCTTCATAGGCCACGAAGGTGGGAACAAGGGTGAAGTCCAGCGCGAGCAGCCGTTCCATGACTTCGCGCCATCTGGCGCTACCGGGTTCCGCCGCCTGCAACCACAAGCGGCCAGCCTCGGCAAAGCGATCCTGCTCGTTGTTGTAGTTGTAATGGGCCGGGTAGTCCTGCACCGTGCGATCGTCGAACAGCGCCTCCGGCAGGCCGTACCAGTGCTCCATGCTGGTCAGGCCCCACCCGGCGGTCTGCACCACATTCATGCGTGCCACGGACATCTGCGCGTGATGGCAGGCGGTGCGCAGGCCGAGTTTCCTCGCCTCGTCGAGCGCGGCCTCCATGGTGGCGGGAGGCGCACCAAGGAACTTCACACCGCAAGCCCCGGCGGCTGCGACAGCCTGCATCCAGGCGCGCGCCTGGTCGGGCGTCAGGTGGAAATACTCCGGCAGCGGAAACACTGCGTAGGGGGTGATGTTCGGTCCGGCAATGTCCGCTGCCGCCGCCTGCCGCGCCTGATCGACAGTCCAGCCGAGACCATTGACACTGCCCACTTCGCGCACTGAGGTCACACCATGGGCCAGCCACAGCTTGTAGATGTATTCGGTTGGGGCGAGCGGCCCATGGACGGCCTGCTGCGGAAAACCGATGTGGGTGTGTGCGTCGACAAAGCCGGGAAGAACGTAGCGTCCTTCCGCGTTGATCTCCAGATCGCCCGGCGCGGGGCGCACTTGCGTGATGGGGGCATGCGGATTCCCGACCGCGCGGGCTTCGACGATACGGCCACCTTCGATCGCGATGTCCACCGGACCGATCGGGGGTGCGCCGGTGCCGTCAATCATCGTCGCGCCGCGTATCACCAGCCGACGAGGCCGCCCAGGCCCTGAGCCACCACCGCCTGTTCGGGGGGAGTCTGCCGGCAGCACCTTGCCGCCACCTGTAAGCATCCACGCCATCTCCTCGCCAGGACCGGGTTTCGCGACCGCTGAGCCGACTGCCGGATCGTTGGCGGCGCCTCCAGGCGATCTGGGGGCCATCTGCGTGCCTTCGGTGGCAAGAAGACGCCCCATGGATCCCACCGCGCAGGCGGGGCAGGCCGGGTTGTAGCGATGCCTGAAGGCGGTCATGGTCTGCTCCTGTTGGCGGTTGGTGGCTGGCGCACGCTGGTCGAATGGATCGTCATCGTCGGCTCAATCCACCGTGGCGTATGCAAGGGTCTTTGGTGTATGGGTCAATACGCGTGGCGTCGGACCGACCACCACGGTGTCGTCCATGCGGAACCCGCCCAGCCCGAAGACGTAGATGCCAGGCTCGGCTGAATACACCTCGTTGTCCAGCAGCGGCCTGAGGTTGAAGGCCAGATCTTCCGGATACTCGTGGTGCTGGATGCCGATGGCGTGTCCGGTACGGTGCAGCATGTGGTGGGCATACCCCGCCTTCTCGATCACCGCCGCCGCCGCCGCATCCATGGCGCAGACCGGCCGGCCCGATACGGCTGCTTCGATCGCCGCATCGGTGGCATCCCGTGCCGTGGTCCACAGCGACACCTGCTCGTGGGTGGGCTTGCCGCAGAAAAAGGTCCGTTCATTCTCAATCGCCAGGCCATTCAGGCGCGGGATCAGGATGTTGACGAGACCGTGGCCTTTCTCGATGCGTGCACCGCAGGACTTGCCGTCGCCATGGGGTGATGCCGAGGCCGGGCCGCTGTTGGTCCATGTGCGGATGACCTCGAACTGCTCGCCCGGGAAACGTCGTGCCGCCTCTTCCACCCATAACGCCGCCATGGCGAAGTCCAGTTCCTGTACCAGTCGCCCGGGACGGATGTTTTCCCTATACCGGTCCTGCAGCCAGTCTGCAGTCGCCGCGACAGCTTGCATCACCGCGATTTCCTCGGCATGTTTCTGCCACCGAAGAGAGCGGGCCGGGACAGTCGCAGGGCACAAAGTCATGTCGGGCAGCAGGCGTGCGGCGGCCGACAAAGGGGCATTTCCGCCCTCCACTGCCACCCGCGAGAAGGCGAGCCCTGCGCTTCGCAAACGCTCTGCCAGCAATTCGGGCAGTTGCGCAGCCAGCGTGAGGCGGTTGGTCACTCGCGGGTGTTCGGACCAGAAGCTGATGTCCTGCACCCACAACTTCTCCGACTGAAGCGAGTATTTGACATGGCTGGTGGAGAGTTCGTTCATTACCAGAAACGGCGTGCCATTGCGCGGCAGGACGGCGTAGATCGGCCGTTCCCAGACCTGCACGTCTGTGTGGAAATTCGTCGCGAACTGAAAGAAGTCGCCCCCGGTGAAGATGAAGGCGTCGACGCGCAGTTCATCCATCAAAGCGCGCGTCTTGTTCCAACGGTAGTCACGAACTGCGGTGGTCAGGAAAGGCATGTGGATCCCATGAATGGTGTGAACAGGGCAGGAACAGTGGCCTCCACCCTTGCGGCTACCATGGTCCAGTCGGTAGGCGTCGACTCAGGCCGGCCGCATTCCGACATCGAGCATGGCGTCGGTAGCCCCCCAGATTCCTTTGGGTATATTCGCGACCTTGCGGGAATAGGCCTCTGCCCAGCTTGACTCCGCGATGAATGCCACAGGACAGTCGTCAACGACCAGGCGCTGCATGTCCCGGTACAGGGCCTTGCGTTTGGCAAGGTTCATTTCCTTGCCGGCCGCGCTCAGCAGTTCATCGACTTTCGGATTGGCGTAGCTCTGTGTGTTGGACCAGATGACGCCCGGACGGATATTGGAGCTCAGCCAGGTACGGTGCACGCCAATGACGGGGTCGCCCCAGTTCCATACGCCGTCGAGGGTGGCTTCGAACTGGTGGCTTGCGACGCGCCTCGCCCAGGTCGGGAAGTCGGGTGACGACCGCAGGTTGACCTCGATGCCCACCTTTGCCAACGCGGGTTTGAGATATTCCTGAATGACGCGCAAGTCGCCGAAACCCGGAGGGTTGTCCAACTCCAGCGTGAACCGGGTTCCGTTGGCGCCAGGCCGCATCCCCGCAGCGTCAAACAACTGGGCGGTTTTCGCCAGGTTGATGTTGTAGCGCTCGACATCAGGGCTGTAGAGCGGGCTTGTCGATGCGATCGGGCCTGTTGAACGTTTGGCCGCACCACCTACCAACTGGTTGATGATGTAATCGCGGTCGATCGCGTAACTGATGGCCTGCCTGACGCGGCGATCGGCCAGCTTCGGGTTCTTCAGGTTGAACGCGAGCCAGACGAGCGCGCCGGTAGCGGGGGCTGCCGGAAAAACGAGTTGTGCGCCGGGCACTTTTCGAATGCGCTCGATGTCCTTGGCACCAGTCAACTGCTGGAGCGCATCGACCTCACCGTTTTCGAAACCAAGCAACATGCTGGAGGGGTCCTTGTACTCCTTGAGAATGATGCGGTTCAGTTGCGGGAGCTCCTTGAGGAAAAACCGGTCGAATCGTTCAAGTACGAGATGTTCGCCTGGCTTGAACTCCACCAGTTTGAAGGGCCCCGAACCAACAGGGCTTGCATTGCGTGAATGCACTTTCAGATCTTCGCCGTTGTCGAAGATGTGCCTGGGCAGGATCGGTGTGAGCGAGTTGGACATCGCCAACAACAGGGCTGGGTGTGGTTCCGCCAACCGGACGACTGCCGTGTGGCTGTCCGAGATGGTGACGCTGTTCAGTGGCGCATACATCGACTGGAATGGATGGTGCTGGCGCACGGCCTCCAGACTGAACTTGACGTCCTCGGCCGTGATCGGCCGGCCATCATGGAAAACCGCGTCCTTGCGCAGGTGCAGCGTGACACTCCGGTTGTCCGGCGACAGTTCCCAGCGCTCTGCAAGATAGGGTTGTGGCTTCCACTGCGCGTCCATGCGAAGTGGTGACGCGAACAACTGGCCAGCTGGGCACATGGTGGCGATGCCGCTTTGTACCGCCGAGTTGAGGTGGCGAGGTCGCTGCGTGGTGCCCATCACCAGTACCCCGCCACGCGCCGCAGCGGCCTGCGCGATGACCGGCAGCGGTATGCCGAACAGGCTTGCAACGGATGCGGTTGCAGATGTGGCGAGCAACTTTCTGCGCGTCAGATGTTTCATGCTTTACCTTTCATGGGTGGGTGTTGGGTGCCGGATTGCGCCGTTTGGCGCGCTTGGCGAGGAAATTGCTGGTCATGGCAATCCACATGTGCAGCATGTCCTCGATCTGGTCGTCGTTTTCCAGAATCCGAAAGAGTGCCATCCCGCGCAGGACGGAGAAGTTCAGCTGCAAAAAGGCGGACAACTCCTCTGTTGGCAGGTCGAGTGGAAGCACCTGCAGGAGCATCCTGTCTCGCACCACCGTCCAGGTGCCCAGCACCACCTGCAGGCGGGTGCGCAATTCCGGATGGTGCTGGGCGGCAAGCATCATCTCCAGTGAAGCGATGTAATCCGTACGACCGAAGATGTCTCGCCACAGGTAGCGCAGCAGGTCCTCCATCGTCGCGTCATTGCCATGCCGCTTGACAAAATCCTCACGGCGGGCCTGCCAGCGTTCGAGCAGGAACTTGAATGCCGCGACCAGCAGGTCGTCCTTGGTGGGGTAGTGGTGTGCCAGCGCGCCCTTGGAGACGGCCGCGCGCTGCGCGATCAGCGAGGTCGTGAGGCGTTCGTATCCAACCTCTGCCAGAAGGTCCACCGCCGTGTTGCACAAAAGCGCGCGGGTTTGGCTGCTGCGGAGCTCCTGGCTCTGTCGCACGGGCCGGCCCTCAAGGGCAGGCGGCGGCAGGTTGTCGGCTACGTGCAGTGGATCGATTGCATTGACGGCAGCGAGGGGCATGACGGGCAATTGAGTGGTTTCCGCATACGGGGGAACAATCCAGCAAACAAACCGGACGTCCGGATGGTAAGTTGCCTTTCGATGTGAAACGCTAGGGATAACCCTTTGTTTCCTGTCGCGAAGTGGTCTGGGTCGCGTGCCGACTTTCTGGTGGCAACGGGTCTCTGCGAGCGGCGGTCGCCGATTCAGGGGTTCTGCAGTTGAATCGCTCGCTCGGGCCGCAACTGTGGTCCTAGGCTTCCCGATACGCCGGCTGCCCCGCGTCTGTCACCCGGTGGCATGCCACTTGATGCCCCGGCAAAACCTCCCGTAGCGCGGGGGGCTCCGAGTGGCAGCGCGGTTCTGCAAACGGGCAGCGGCCTGCGAAGCGGCATCCCGGCGGCACATGGATCGGGCTGGGCGGGTCGCCCTGCAGCCGGATGCGGTCGCGTCGGCTGCGGCTGCCGGGGTCGAAGGACGGGGCGGCGGACCACAGGGCCAGCGTGTAGGGATGCAGCGGCCGCTCGAACAACCCTTCCCGCGGCGCCTGCTCGACGATCTGGCCCAGATACATGACCCCGATCTCGTCGCACATGTGGCGGATGACCCCCAGGTCGTGCGAGATGAACAGGTAGGTCAGGCCCAGCTCGCGCTGCAGGCGCTGCATCAGGTTCAGGATCTGGGCCTGGATGGCGACATCCAGTGCGGACACCGGCTCGTCGCACACGACCAGGTCCGGCCGGGCCGCGAGTGCGCGCGCCAGCACGATGCGCTGGCGCTGCCCGCCCGAGAACTGGTGCGGGAACAGCTGCAGCTGTTCGGGGCGCAGGCCGGTCTGCAGGAACAGCTGGCGGGCCAGCGCGGGCCGCGCCGCGGGCTCGCCGACATCCATCAGTTCCAGCGCCTCCAGTATCGCGTCGCCGGCGCGCTTGCGCGGGTTGAGCGATGCGAACGGGTCCTGGAACACCATCTGGAAGCGGCGCCGCACCTTGCGCAGGCCTTCGCCTTCCAGCGCGCCGATGTCGTCGTCACCCAGGCGCATGCTGCCCGAGGTGATCTTCACCAGGCGCATCACCGCGAGGGCAGTGGTGCTCTTGCCCGAACCGCTTTCACCGACGATGCCAAAGGTGCGGCCTTTCGGGATGTCGAAGCTCACGCCGTCGACCGCCTTCACGAACGACCTGGCACCCAGGATGCCGCCGCCCATCGGGAAGTGCACCTTGAGGTCGCGGACCTGGAGCAGGGCGTCGGTCAACTGCTTGTCTCCCTTTTCTCTTCCGCATGCAGCCAGCACAACACGCGCCGGCGTCCGGCATCGATGCGGGTCTCGGCCGGCAGATGGGTGCGGCAGCGCGGCTGGACATCGCTGCAGCGGTCGGCGAAGGCGCATCCGCCACGGCGCTCCAGCAGCGACGGCACGGTGCCGGGGATCTCCGTCAGCGGTTCGCCGAAGCCGGTGGTGCGCCGCCCTGGCGCGCAGGCGATCAGGCCACGGGTGTAGGGGTGCAGCGGTGCCTGCAGCACCTCAGCCACGGAGCCTTCCTCGACGATGCGTCCGGCATACATCACCGCCACGCGGTCGGCCATCTCCGCAATCGCGCCCATGTCGTGCGTGATCAGCACGACGGCCGTGCCGGTGCGTTCGCGCAGGTCGGAGATCAGATCGAAGATCTGGGCCTGCACGGTCACGTCCAGCGCGGTGGTCGGCTCATCGGCGATCAGGACGTCGGGCTTGCAGGCCAGTGCCATCGCGATCATCACGCGCTGGCGCATGCCGCCCGAAAACTGGTGCGGGTAGTCGTGCACGCGGGCCTTGGCAGCGGGGATGCCCACCGCCTCCAGCATGTCGATGGCGCATGTGGTGGCCGCCTTGCGGTCCAGGCCCTGGTGCAGCCGGACTGCCTCGCCGATCTGGTTGCCCACCGTGTAGGCCGGATTGAGCGAGGTCATCGGCTCCTGGAAGATCATCGAGATGCGGTTGCCCCGGTGGTGGCGCATCGCGGGCTCGTCCAGGGCCAGCAGGTCCTTTCCATCGAGCACCACGCGGCCGGAGGTGATGCGACCGGGTGGGGTCGGTATCAGGCGCATCATAGCGAGTGCCGTCATGCTCTTGCCGCAGCCGGACTCCCCCACCAGGCCCAGCGTCTCACCGCGGTGCACCTGGAAGGCGACCTCTTCGAGCACCCGCGCGACGCCACCCCGGGTCTGGAATTCGACGCCGAGGTTGCTGACGTCCAGCAGTGCGGGGGAGACGATAGGGGTGGTCATGGCGGCAGGGTGTCGCTCAGCGCAGATGCAGCTTGGGGTTCAGGGCGTCGTTGAGGCCGTCACCCACCAGGCTGACCGACAGCACGGTGAGGAAGATCGCCGCACCTGGGAAACTTACGGCCCACCAGCATTCCAGGATGTTGCGCCGGTTGGCGCCGATCATGTAGCCCCAGCTCATGACGTTCGGGTCGGACAATCCCAGGAAGCTCAGGCCCGCCTCGAACAGTATCGCCACGCCGATGATCAGCGTGGCGGACACGATCAATGGTGGCAGCGCGTTGGGCAGGATCTCGCGCAGCATCAGGCGCAGGTGGCGGGCGCCCATGGCACGCGCCGCGCTCACGTATTCCAAGTGACGCAGGCGCATGAACTCAGCCCTTGCCAGGCGTGCAGTGCCAGTCCAGCTAACCAAGCCAATGGCCATGACCACGACACCCAGAGACGGCTGGAACAAGGTGACAAGCACCATCGCGAACAGCAGTGTGGGCAAAACCTGGAACAGTTCGGTCAGACGCGAAAGCAAAGTGTCCACCCAGCCGCCGAAGTATCCCGCCAAAGATCCGACCGTGACACCGATGCTCACCGTGATACACGCCGCTGCCAACCCCACCATCACAGTCGCTCGCCCGCCAATCAGCATGCCGGCCAGGATGTCACGGCCCAGGTAGTCGGTTCCCAGCCACAGTTGCTGTTGAACGAACGGTTCCGTGAAGGGCGCGCCCGCGATGTCGAAGGCGTTGACCCCGTAGAGGCCAGGCCCCACCACCATCAACAGCATGATGCAGCTCAGAAGCACGAGCCCGAGCATCGCCGCCTTGTTGCCACGAAACACGCGCCAGGCCTCGCGCAAGGGCGAAATCACCTGGACGCCTGGCGGCGCGGCGGGTGTTACTGTTGGGTGTTGCGTCTGCATCATTTGCCGCGTAGCCGGGGATCAATCCAGCGGTAACTCAGATCGGTGAGCAAGTTGGCGAGAATGACCAGAAGGGACGAAAAGGTCAGGATGCCCAGCAACGTGGGGTAGTCGCGCCCCAGAATTGCGTCGAGTGCCAGGGTGCCCAGGCCAGGCCAGCTGAAGACCGTCTCGACCAGCACGGCGCCGGAGATCAGGTTGCCGAACTGCAGCCCGGCAATCGTCACCACCGGCATCAAGGCATTGCGCAGCGCGTGCTTGAAGGTGACGACCCATTCGCTCAGGCCCTTGGCACGTGCGGTCCGGATGTAGTCCGACCCCAGGACCTCGAGCATGCTGGCGCGCGCCAGTCGGCTGTACTGGGCCAGGTAGATGATCGTCAGGGTGATCGCCGGCAGGACCAGATGGTGCAGGACATCGACGACGGCGCTCCATCCTCCTACGCCGAACTGCCGGACATCCCGCATGCCCGCGATCGGCATGATCGGCCAGACCTTGCCGAACAGGATCACCAGAAGGATGCCGGTCCAGAATACGGGCATGGCGTAACCCACCAGCGACAGCACGGTTACAGCGCCGCTCAACAGGCTGCGGGGCTTGCGCGACGCGAACACCCCCAGCAGGGTGCCCGCGAAGATCGCGAAGATCAGCGCGGTCAGCACCAGCAGGATGGTGGGGCCGATGCGGTCGAGGATCAGCTCGGACACCGGCTTGCTGTAGGTGTAAGACTGGCCGAGATCGCCGCGCAGGCTCTTTCCGATGTAGGTCACAAACTGCTCATGCAGCGGGCGGTCCAGGCCGTATGCACGCTTGATGCTCTCGATCACGGTCGTGTCGCCGCCGCCCATCTCCCCGGCGATGACGCTCGCGGGATCTCCAGGCGCAGCATGGATCAACACGAAGTTGATTGCCAGGACAGCGACCACGAGCCCGGCGGCCCAGGCCAGGCGACGGATCACTGCGACCAACAGCTGGATCATCGTGACAGTGCGACGGGCAGCAGGCGCGCGTGGCGAAGCCAGTCCGGACTCACGCCTTCACCGTGGACTCGTTGACGGGATCGTTCAACCCCCAGATGCCGCCTGGCGGATTGGCCACCTTGCCCTGGTACGCTTCATAGAACGCCGGTTCGTACAGGAAGGCGACCGGGCAGTCGTCGACGACGGCCTTCTGCATCTGCCGGTACAGGTCCTTGCGTTTGGTCAGGTTCATCTCCTGGCCCGCAGCAGCCAGCCACTCGTCCACCTTGGGGTTGGAGTAGCTCTGTGTGTTGGACCAGATCACACCCGGCTTGATGTTCGAGCTGAGCCAGGTGCGGTGCACGCCGATCACAGGGTCCCCCCAGTTGTAGACGGAATCCAGCGTCATGTCGAATTGCAGCGACGCGATCCGACGTGCCCAGCTGGGGAAGTCGGGTGACAGGCGTACATTGAGCTCGACGCCGATCTTGGTCAGCGCCTGTTTGAGGTATTCCTGCATGGCCTTGAAGTCGGCACTGCCGGGAATGGCGTCGATATCGAGTGTCAGGCGCACGCCGTTGCCACCTGGCTTGACGCCAGCTTCGTCCAGCAGCTTGTTTGCGCGGGCAAGGTCCAATTCATACTTCTCGACGTCCGCACTGAAGTAGGGGCTGCCAGACGCAATCGGACCGGTCGCACGCGAATGCATGTCTCCCAGCAAGGTTTTCAGCAGATATTGCTTGTCAATCGCGAAGTTGATGGCCTGGCGTACACGCTTGTCTGCCAGTTTGGGGCTCTTGGTGTTAAATGCCAACCAGTTCACCGGCCCGATGGCCGGCGCCGCCTTGACGACCTGCGCTGCTGGCACCTTGCGCACACGCGCCAGTTCGCGCGGGTCGGTCAGCGCCTGGTGCACGTCGACTTCGCCGCGTTCGAAGGCCAGCAACAGACTGCCGGGATCCTTGAAGATGCGCACGATGATGCGATCGAGCCGGGGCTGGTCCTTCAGGAAGAAGCGGTCGAAGCGCTCCATCACGATGTGTTCGCCAGGCTTGAATTCGACCAGGCGGAACGGGCCGGAGCCGACAGGGTTGGAGTTGCGCGGATGGATTTTCACATCCGTGCCGTCGCCGAAGATGTGCTTCGGGATGATCGGGGTGAGCGAAGTCGACATCGCCAGCAGCACGGCCGGGTGCGGCTCGGCGAGGCGGATCACCGCCGTCTGGGGGTTGTCGATGGTGACCGCATTGACCGGGCCATACATGGTCTTGAACGGATGGTTGTCCCGGATGGTCTCGATGGAGAACTTGACGTCTTCGGCAGTGATGGGCCGCCCGTCATGGAAAACCGCGTCCTTGCGCAGGACCAACTGGATGCTGCGGTTGTCCGGCGACAGAACCCAGCGCTCCGCCAGGTAGGGCTGCGGCTTCCAGTTTTTGTCCATGCGGATCGGGGAGGCGAACAGCTGCGCTGCGGGCATCATCGTGGCAACACCGCTTTGCACCGCCGCATTCAGGTGGCGCGGGGCCTGGGTGCTTCCGATGACCAGCACACCGCCCTTGGCGGCTTGCGCTGCGACGTCGAATGGAATGCCGAAGATGGTGGCGCCGGAGAAGGCGGCGCCCGCTTTGAGAACATGTCGGCGGTCGATGTTGGCCATGGTGGGACTCCTCAGTATGGGAAGAAACAAGCGTACACCAGAGGTGCATGGCCCAAGAGGCAATACAGGGTGCCACTAAGGCGCGACCGATAGTGCCAGCATCCTCACGTTTTCCCTAGGTTGGTGCAGGGGCATCCCGCAGGCGCCGTTTCGATGCACCGGCCTGGGACTTGGCCAGCCCCTACTTCTCGTCGCGCAGCCAATACCACTTGTAGAGCATGCGCTGTCCGATCCGGCGAAACGGCGCCAGTAGCGGCGAGCGCACCAGACCGAACAGGTTGGGGTGCTCCAGCGGCGAATCGTAGATCGGCAGCCGGAACACCTCCTGCCCGGCATCCTGGCCTGCGACGCGTTCGGCCAGCCGCTTGCCGGCCCAGGTGGAAAACGACACGCCGTTGCCGCCATAACCGACCGCATGCCAGACGGTCTGGCCTGGGTCCGGCCGGGTGATGCGCGGCATCATGTCGTGGCTGACATCGACCCAGCCCCACCAGGAGTAGTCGATCTGGATGCCGGCCAGCGGCGGAAACTTGCGCGCGATCGCATCGGTCAGCAGCCGCAGGTGGGAGGCACGGTCGGCATCGGCCCCGGTGATGGAGCTGCGGCTGCCGATCTGCAAGCGGTTGTCGGGCAGCAGGCGGTAATAGAAACGCAGGGTCCGCGTGTCCGTCAGGAAGGTGCGGGAGCGGAAGTTGGTGGCGGCGATCTCGGCGCTGGTCAGCGGGCGCGTCACCACCGAGTTGGACAGCACCGGCATGATCTTGTTGCGCAGCAGCGGAGACAGGCCCTGCCCGGTGTAGCCGCCAGTGCATACCGCCACCCGCCGGGCCCGCACGGTGCCACCCGGCGTGCGCAGGTGGTGGATGCCGTTGCGGGTTTCCCAGCCCTGCACCGGGCTGCCGGTATGGACTTTCACGCCGAGAGCCCGGGCCTTGCGCATCAGGCCGAAGGTGAACTTCAGCGGGTGGATGCCCACGCCTTCCTGCTCCAGCATGGCGCCCGCCGTGTCGCGTTCGTCGCAGTAGTCGCGCCGCACTTCCTCGGCGGTGAGCATGCGGGTGTCGTAGCCGAAGACCTCGCGCCGGACCCGGGTCTCGCTGCGCAGGTAGTCCAGCTTTTCCGGCCGGTGCGCCAGGTACAGGTGGCCGCCGCTGCAGGGGTCGCAGTCGATTTCGGCGGTGAGCCGCTCGAAGTTCTCGAAACCGGTGCGGATCTCCCGGTCCAGCTTCTTCGCAACATCCAGGCCCCAGCGCTCGATCCACTGCGAGCGGGTGAGGCGCCCGCTGGCGTTCTGGCCCTGGCCGCCGCTGCGGCTGGAGCAGCCCCAGGCGGTCTGGTTGGCTTCCAGCACCGTGGCCTGGATGCCTTGCTCCTGGGCCAGGTACAGCGCCGTCGACATGCCGGTGGAGCCCGAGCCGATCACTGCGACATCGACATCGGCATCGGCCCGGATCGGTCCGTCGTCGGGCGGTGGCGTGCCCGCGCTGGCGACCCAGTAGCTCGGGGCATAGGCGCGCCCCGCGCCCGGGTTTGCGGCGACGAGCGGGTCGTAGTGCGGGTCGTATTGCCGGGGACCCACCGGCGACTCGCCGGTGAAGGACAGTGGTGGTGTCATCGACATGGTGGCGGGGGCTTACCGGGCCGGCGGGAGGGCGGGCCGGTTCTTGCGGAACACGTTCTTGACCGCGATCTTGCCATCGCGAAAGGTGAAGATGTCCACGCCGTCGGATTCTATGCGGCTGCCATCGGCGGCGGTGCCGGTGAAGGTCCACTGCGAGACGCCGAAGTCGCCCTGCACGAAATGGGTCGCATTGCGCCACTGGGCATCGGGGGAGGCCAGCCAGGCCGCCGGGAACGCCTTGCGCACGGCATCCTTGCCGGCATGGCGGGTGCCGCAGGCGTCCGGGCCGGCAGCCGTCATGAAGACGCAGTCGTCGGTCATGAAGGCCATCAGGGCGTCGATGTCGTGGCGGTTCCAGGCATCGCTGAAGGCCTCCAGCGTGGCGGTGGTGACAGGTGTGGATGGTGCTGCCATGGGTTCTCCGGAAAATGTCTCCCGATCAAAGGATAACGGTACGCGACAAGCCCCGGCACCGATAGGGCCAGATGGCGGAATTCGACGTAGCCAGCAGGCCAGCGGGGCTACACTGCCGCTCCATGTCCGTAGCACGCACGATCCAGTGGGCGCAGCTGTTTGCCCTGCCCGCGCACAGCGCACTGCCCTTGCAGGGGCGCCTGCGCCAGGCGATCGTGCAGACCATCCTGGAAGGCCGGCTCACCGCAGGATCGCCCTTGCCGTCTTCCCGCGAACTTGCCGAAATCCTCGGGCTCAGCCGCAACACGGTCACATCCGCCTACCTGCAACTGGTCGATGAAGGTTTCCTGCAGGCCCGTCCGCGCAGTGGCGTGTTCGTCGCGCCCGGTGCGCGGCCGGCCTCGGCCGTTCAGGCCGAGCCTCTCAACGGCAGCACCCGGCAGGCGCCGGACTGGAGCGCGCGCGTGCGGCGTTCGATGGTGGGGCGCCCCACGCTGTCCAAGCCGGAACAGTGGAGTGCCTATCCGTTCCCGTTCATCTACGGGACCTATGACCCGCAGCTGTTTCCGACCGAGGACTTTCGCGAATGCTGCGTGCGCAGCCTGGCACGGTCCCAGTTGCCGCACTGGGCGCCCGACCTGGAGATCGACGACGTGCCAGAGCTCATCGAGCAGATCCGCACGCGCCTGCTCCCCCGACGGGGCGTGTTCGCCCTGAAGGAGGAGATCCTGGTCACTGTCGGCACCCAGAACGCGTATTACCTGCTGGCGGAAGCGCTGTTCGACAAGACCACGCGGGTCGGCCTGGAGGAGCCGGGCCACCCGCATGCGCGCAACAGCTTCTCGATGCGCCGTCCGCAGTGGGCCGAAATCGCGGTCGACGGGGAGGGGCTGGTCGTGGATGCGCTGCCGGCGGTAGACTACCTGTTCATCACGCCGTCGCACCAGAGCCCCACCACCGTGACCCTGAGTCTGGAGCGCCGCCAGTGGCTCCTGCGCAAGGCGGAACTGCAGGACTTCATCGTCATCGAGGACGATTACGAGGCGGAGAACCTCTACGGAGGCGAGCCGATGCCGGCCCTCAAGAGCCTGGACCGCACCGGCCGGGTCATCTATGTCGGATCGGTGTCCAAGAGCCTGTCGCCCGCCCTGCGGCTGGGCTACATCGTCGCGCCGCGGGCGCTGATCCACGAGATGCGGCTGATACGCCACACCATGGTGCGCCACCCCAGCGCCTTCCTGCAGCATGCCTACGCCCTGTTCCTGTCGCTGGGGCACCACGAGTCGCATACACGCCGCGTGAACCAGGCCATGCAGGAGCGCCTGGCCCAGGCCGCGCAGGCGCTGCGGGAGCATCTGCCGGAGTTCCGCTTCTCGATGCCGCAGGGTGGCGCGTCGATCTGGGTGCAGGCGCCCGGCTGGGTGGACGCGGCTGAACTCGGCGAGATGGCACGGGCCCATGGCGTGCTGATCGAGGCGGGCGACGTGTTCTTTGCGAAGCCGCCGTACCCGTGTCCGTACTTTCGCCTGCGCCTGTCGTCGATCGCCGCGAGCCAGATCGAAGCGGGCATCCGCGCATTGGGGCTCGCCGTCAGCGACCTCGCCCGTGCGCGGGGCGAGAACCGCCACCCGGCGACGGGGCGCCTGCACTGAGCCCTGGTGGCATCAGCGGCTGGCTGGGGCCTTTGAGGGCTTGTCAGGGTCGTGGATCGTCGTGCCGGTGCCCACCCCGACCCCGACCCGCGCGCCACCGTTGCCGATCTCCTTGCTGACACCGACACCCGCGCCGGCGGAGACCCGGCCATCCTGATCGACCCCCACACCGACACCGACCGGGCCGACCCCCGTGCCGATACCGACCGGGCCGACCCCCGTGCCGATACCGACCTGGGCCCGACCGCCAGAGCCAACCCCGACGCCCAGCGACACCCCGGGAATCAGGGGCACGCTGATGCCCACTCTCGCCGCGCAGCCCCCCAGCAGCGCGGCAGCGGCCACGCCCACGAACAAGCGGACAACCGGCTGGCGGTACAACTGGATTCTGGTGTGGGTTTCTGTGCCGGCGCTCCTGCATTTCCCCGAGGTGCTCGCCACGGTGGACCAGATGGCGGCCGGTTTCCGCCTGGCCCGCGCGCCTGCAGCCGGCGGATCCTTCAGCGCCAGCGGCCCGATTCCGCGCAGAGTTCACGGCGCACGCCATGGTGCAGCAGCTGGGGCTCGGCCAGCCGCGCGGCGGTGTCCGCATCGACATCGAAGCGCGTGCCCAATGCCTGTGCGAGCGCGGCGTCTTCGATCGGCAGCTCCCAGGTCAGGAACACGGCTGTGCGATCCCGTGTGCCGGGGAAGTCGTCCGCCGAGAAACCCGGTGCGTGGCGGTCCACCACCCCATGCGGCTGGCCGGTGTCGAACACGACCACCGTGCCGCGCTCCAGCGGGATGCGCCGGCCCAGGGCGGGGAAGTGCAGGTCCAGCCCCTTGTCCTCGCTGACGAACAGGTTGCAGAACGCGTTGGCGCCGTAGCGTTCCGCATCGTGGTGGTAATGTGCGCCCCGGCAGGCCATCAGCGCCTTTTCGCCCGATGCCAGCACGTCCTGCAGGCCGTTGCCGCGCGTCCAGTCCGCCACCGCCTGCACGCACAGCCGGTGGTCCGGCCAGCGCAGCCGGGCGCGGTGCAGGTTGAGAGGCTCCACATCGCCGGGCTCCAGGGCGAGTTGCTCCACAATTTCTCTCTGCCAGTCGGTCAGCAGCGCGCGTGCAGGTGCGGGGATCTCGACCCGGCCGACCAGTACCCGCGTGCCGATGCTGCGGCTGCGCATGGCCTCCCCGCTCCGGTAGTAGGCGACAAGCAGATCGCTGCTGGCTCGAGGCGTCGATTCGGGCTGCATGCGGGCAGTGTAGGCAATCACCCTCGGCTACAGTCCATTCCATGCACCCTGAAGACCTGCAAACCCTGGTCACCATGGCGATGCCCTTCGGCAAACACAGGGGCGCCGTGCTGGCCGACCTGCCCGGCAACTACCTCGCCTGGTTTGCGCGCGAAGGATTCCCCAGGGGCGAGATCGGCCGCTTGCTGGCGCTGATGCACGAGATCGACCATAACGGCCTGCGCGGCCTGCTTCAGCCGCTGCGCCCACGGGCCTGAGCGCACAGCGGGTGGTGCGCCATCGCCTCAGGTGGCCCAGATCCGGGGCAGCTGGTGTGGCAGACCCCACAGGGCCTGACGCCAGGCGCCCCAGACCAGGCGCAGCACCTGCATGGCCGGTTCGACCACGGGCGCGAGCACACGCACGACCACGACCTGCGGATGCGGGCTGGTGGCCCCCGCAGTGTCGGCCAGGGCATGGACCTGCAGCACGCTGCGCGCAGATTCCAGCGCCACCTGCAGGTGCGCGCGCTCGATGGCACTGCCCGCGCAGAAGAACAACGAGGCCAGGCATTTGTGCCCCGCCAGCCCCAGCGGGCTGTGCAGCAGCAACCCATCCGCGGCGTCGATGTGACCGCGCTCCAGCCAGACGCCCGGCATCTCGATGTGCTGCAGAAAGCGCCCGGCCTGGTAGGGCTGGTCGGCATGCGGCAGGCCCAGCGCGGTCACATCCCAGCCGATCAGTTCGGCGCCGGGCGCCAGATCCAGACGCAGCCTGTTTTCTGCCCGGCAGGCGGTGTGGCAGATCGCCTCCAGCGGCAGCCACTCCAGGCGAGCACCGCTCTCCAGCCGGATGCGCGTGTCCTGCAGCGCCTGTTCGCCGGCCGAGCGGTAAAAGCGGGTGGCGCCAGGCGTGGTGACCAGCGCGTGGCTGCCTGCATCGGCCTGCAATGCAATCTCCAGCGTGTCTCCGCCCACCAGGCCCCCGGGCGGATGGACCAGCACGTTGTGGCAGATGCCGTCGCCCTCGGGATACAGGCTCTGGAGGATTCGCAGGGGCCCGCTGTGCTGGTAGCGGGCCACGGTGCGGGCGGATTCGAGACGGTAGTCGAGTTGGAGTCGGGCGTGCCAGGACATGGCTGGAGTTTAGGTGGTGGGATACTTGCCCTGTTTCGGTGCACCCTTGTTCATGACTGCTGATCTGGTTTCTGCTTCGGTTCCCGCCGCCACCCGCCGGCCGGGGGTGCGCGCGTTCGTCGCCGTCGGCGCGATGGAGGCCGTGGTGCGCGGCATCATGCTGTCGGTCTATCCGCTGCTGATGTACCGCGCCTGGGGCGATGCGGCCGTGGTGTCGAAATGGTATTTTCTGGTGGGGGTGGTGTCGCTGATCACCGGCCTGCTGGTGCCGCTGCTCACCCGCGTAGTGTCTCGGCGCTGGGCCTATTCCATGGGTGTCGGCCTGTACCTGCTGTCTGCCGGGTTCGGTGTTGCGGGTGGCACATGGGCCACGCTGGCCCTGCTGTGCCATGTGACCGGCACGGCCATCGTGTTCGTGTGTTTCAACGCCTATGTGCTGGACAACATCGACAAGATGGACTACGGCCGGCTGGAGTCGCGCCGGCTCATGTTCGGCGCGATCGGCTGGACCATCGGCCCGGTGCTGGGCGTATGGTTGCTGAAGTTCGGCCCGTCTGCACCCTTCGCCATCGTGGGCGTGGGCGCGCTGACCATGCTGGTCATCTTCTGGACGCTGGGCCTGAGTGCCGGTCGCGTCAGCCTGCAGACGCGCCGTGCGTCGGCCAACCCGTTCGGGTTCCTGCGCCGTTTCCTGGCCCAGCCGCGGCTGGTGGCTGGCTGGCTGTTTGCGGTGCTGCGCTCCTGCGGCTGGTCGGTCTATACCGTGTATGTCGGCATCTTCGCGGTGCAGAGCGGCCTGGGCGAGCAGGTCGGGGGCATCGTGTCCTCGCTGGCCAACGCCGGTCTGTTCCTGGCGCCGCTGATGCTGCGCTGGATGCACCGTCGCTCGGTGCGCCATGCCGTGCGCGCAGGCTTTCTGATGGGGGGATGCACCTTCGTGCTGGGTGGGCTTTTCTCGCCCTTTCCGATGGTGACGGTGGTGATCCTGGTGCTGGCGTCCTACGCGCTGGTGCTGCTTGACGTGGTGGCCGGCCTGCCGTTCCTGATGGCGGTCAAGCCCTCGCAGCGCACCGAGATGTCGGCCGTGTACTCGAGTTTCCGGGATGTCTCGGGCATCATCACCCCCGGCCTGGCCTGGGTAGTGCTGCAGTTCAGCCCGCTGGCCGGTGTGTTCGTGATGGCCGGGGTGGCATTGCTGGCGGCCTGGATGATCGCCGGCACGCTGCACCCCGACCTCGGCGTGCCCGGAGCCCAGCGCGCCCGTGCGCGCCGGGCCACCGGCGCCCTGTAGCGCGAACCCAGCCCCGGCCGTGGATCAGGCGTCGTGCGAGCCCCGGTGCGCCCAGGCCGTGGTGTGTTTCTCGATGTAGCTGAACAGCTCGTACATCGCCATCGCCATCGCGCCGATCACCACCAACCCTGCGAAGGCCAGCGCCAGGCGCTGCTGCGAGCCGGCCGTCTGCATCAGGTAACCGATGCCGGCGTCCCCGGCGGTCATCTCGGCCAGCACGGTGCCCACGAATGCCAGCGTGATCGAGACCTTCAGCGAGGCATAGAAGTAGGGCAGCGAACGCGGGAGGCCGACCTTCATCAGCACGTCTCGCCGCTTGGCGCCGAGCACGCGCAGCACGTCTTCCAGTTCGGGCTCGAGTGTGGCCAGGCCGGTGGCCATGTTCACGGTGATCGGGAAGAAGGAGATCAGGAACGCCGTCAGGATGCCCGGCCCCAGGCCGATGCCGAACCACACCACCAGGATAGGCACGATGGCGGCCTTGGGCACGGCGTTGAAGGCCACCAGCAGCGGAAACACGGCCGCGTAGGCGAACCGGGTCGAGCCGACCAGGAAGCCGAGCAGCACGCCGACCACGATCGACAGGCCGAACCCGACCATGGTGACCCAGAAGGTCTGCCAGGCGGCCACTGTGATCGGACCGGTGAACTCGCCCAGGGCCTGCGCGATCATAAGGGGGCTGGGGAAGATGAATTCCGGAATCGCGAACACGGTGCAGGCCAGTTGCCACAGCCCCACCAGCACGATCAGCAGCACGAACGGCGAGGCGCGTTCCAGGGTCTTGTTGCTCATGCCACGGCTCCTGATGCGGCTGCGGCGGCTGCGCCACCGCGGATGGCGCCGATGTGGCTGCGCAGTTCATGCACGATGTCCGTGAACTGCGGCGTGTAGGTGATCTCGAGGTCGCGCACCCGCGGCAGGTCGATCGCGCGGTTGACGACAAAGCGGCCCGGGCCCTTGCTCATCACGTAGACCGTGTCGGCCAGGAACACCGACTCGCGCAGGTCGTGGGTGACCAGCACCACATTGAATTGCTGCTCGAGCCACAGGTCGCGCAGGATGCACCAGAGCTCCTCGCGGGTGAAGGCGTCCAGCGCGCCGAAAGGCTCGTCGAGCAGCAGCATCTTGGGCTCGTGGATCAGCGCCCGGCAGATGCTCACCCGCTGCTGCATGCCGCCCGAGAGCTGCCACGGAAACTTGGACTCGTAACCGCCCAGCCCCACCTTGGCCAGCAGCGCGCTGGCCCGCTGCGCATATTCGGCGCGGCGGGCCTTGAAGTTGCTGCGGTAGGGTTCGACGATCTCCAGCGGGAGCAGCACGTTGTCCAGCGTGGTGCGCCAGGGCAGCAGCGAGGGCGCCTGAAAGGCCATGCCGGAGATCTTGAGCGGCCCGGTCACGGGCTGCCCGTCGATGCGCACGCTGCCACGCGACGGCTTGCGCAGCCCGGTGGTGAGCTTCATGAAAGTCGACTTGCCGCAGCCCGAGGGGCCGACGATGGCGATGAACTGGCCCTTGTTCACCTGCAGGTCGATGGCCTCGACCGCAAAGTTGTTCTGGGCCAGCAGCGCCTCGTTGTAGGCCAGCCAGACGTCCTTGAACTCGATGAACGGCGCGCCGGCCGGCCGCGCGGGAGAGGGCTGCACCATGCGGACTACTTCCGGGCGGGCAGGATGTTGAGCTCGGCCGCGCTGGGCAGGAAGCTGCCGTCCCACACTGCCTCCGGGCTCACGCGGGTCTTGGTGGCAAAGGCGTCCGACACCTGGCTGGCCATCAGGGCCAGCCGGGGCGCCTTGACCTGTCCGTAGCCTTCCGCGCGGGCGTCCGGGCTGTTGATGACGGTGTCGATGGCCAGGCGCAGGCGGCGCTGCTCCAGCGCCACGTTGATGATGCCGTCGCGGGCTTTCACGAACTCGATGGCGGCTTCGGGCTTGGCGATGACCTCGCGCGCGCCCTTGGTGAAGGCCTGCAGGAAGGCCTTGACCGCCGCCGGGTTGTCCTTGAGCAGCTTGGGCGAAACGATGATGGCATTGCCGTACAGCTTGACGCCGTAGTCCGGGTAGGGCAGCACGACCACGTCCTCGGCCTTCACGCCGCGGGCTTCGAGGTTCAGCAGCGAGGTGAAGGTGAAGCCGGTGATGGCATCCACGTCACCGCGGGCCAGCATGGTCTCGCGCAGCGGAGGGTCCATGGCGGTCCAGGTGACCGATCCGATGCCATTGGCCTTCTGGAAGATCGGGAAGGCGCGCCGGCCCGCATCGAACACCGGTGCGCCAAGCTTCTTGCCGTTGAGGTCGGCCGGGGTCTTGATGCCGCTCTTCTTGAGCGCCATCACCGATGCCGGCGTGTTGTTGTAGACCATCATCACCGCCACCGGCTTGTTCGGCGCGTCCGGGTTGTTGGCATGGAACTCCATCAATGCGGCCAGGTCGGCAAAACCCATGTCGTAGGTGCCGGAGGCCACGCGGGTGACCGCGCCACCCGAACCGTTGCCGGCATCCACGGTCACGTCGAGCTTTGCGTCCTTGAAGTAGCCCTTGGCCACCGGTGCCAGGAACAGCGCGGAGGGGCCTTCGAAGCGCCAGTCGAGGATGAACTTGATCGGGGTGGTCTGGGCCTGTGCCAGGGCAGTCATGCCGGACAGGGCCAGGGTGGCGGCGATTTTGAGCAGAACGCGTTTGTGCATGGTGGGAGTCCTGGAATGGAGTGGGCGGGTGTCTCGGTAGGCGAATGGCAAAGCCACGAGCCTAACGCAAAAACAGTGCCACTCCCGCCGAATTCTGGCTCCGCAGACTCCGGGTTTACCCCGCGCCGGTGCCCCGTCACCTGTCCGATGCACCGGGATGGTGCGCCAGCATGCGCCTTGTCAGACCGTGTCGGGGGATTGCACGGCCGCCACCACCGTCTGGCTGTGACCGTCGCGTTCGCGCGTGCGCAGCCACCACACGGCGCCCTTGCGCACCGGAAAGGTGTCGGCGTCGAACGGCAGCAGTTTGGCGATCACGCCCCCCAGCAGGGGCTGGTGGCCGACCACCACGACGGCCTGGCGGGAATGGGGCCACTGGGCGGCCTCCAGCAGGGCTGCCACAGAGCCGTCGGGCGCGAGTTCGGGTCGGACCTTGTACTTGCGGCCCAGGGCATCGGCCGTCTGGCGACAGCGCAGGGCCGGGCTGCAGACGACGCGGGTGCCCTCGGGAAGCTTGCGATCGAGCCAGCCGGAAATGCGGGCCGCCTGCTTGAGTCCGCGGGAGGTCAGCGGGCGCGCCAGATCATCGCAGCCTTCCTGCCAGTCTTCGGCATCTGCGTGCCGCCAGAGAATCAGATCCATCGCCGTGTCTTCCATCTGAGGGTGAGCGCGAGTGTTCACTGCGCATGTGACGCTGGCGTGACAATACCGTGAATCGTCTCCTGACGGTGGACCGGCACCAGATGGCTGATGAACAGGCTCGCCGCCTGATCCCATCCGAACTCCAGCGCCCGCGCACGGGCTGCGCTGCGGGGCACCGAGAGCGCGCCGAAGAAAGCCCGCCGCAGGTCATCGTCCAGGCACCCTCCCTGGTTGTGAGCGACCACTTCGTTGGGTCCCTCCGCACGGTAGGCGGCGACCGGAGTTCCGGTCGCCATGGCCTCGAGCATCACCAGACCGAAGGTGTCGGAGCGGCTCGGAAACACGAACACGTCGACCGCAGCGTACAGGTGGGCCAGCAGCGGGCGGGGCAGCACCCCCAGCCAGCGGGCCTGCGGATGGCGCTGGCGCAGATCGTCTTCCAGCGGGCCGACGCCGCACACGATCTTGCTGCCGGGTGTGTCCAGTTCGAGGAAGGCCGCGATGTTCTTCTCGTAGGAGACCCTGCCGACAAACAGCGCGATCGGACGCATCAGACCCTCGGTCAGGGCATCGGACTGCGGAACTGGTGCAAACTGGAACTGCTGCGTGTCCACGCCATGCGTCCAGGCCCGCAAGTTCCGAAAACCCCGGGCGGCCAGCAACTCCAGCATGCCCTGGGTGGGCACCATCACACCGGACGACGGCCGATGGAAGTGCCGAAACAGCGCGTAGCCCCAGGACAGCGGAATGCCCAGGGCGGCGCGCAGGATCTCGGGAAACCGGGTGTGAAAGGCGGTGGTGAAGGCCAGACCTTCGCGCATGCAATGGCGGCGTGCTGCCCAGCCCAGCGGCCCCTCGGTCGCGATGTGGATGGCCTGGGGTGCGATCGCCAGCAGCGACTGGCGCAACTGCCGCGCCGGCCGTACCGCGATGTCGATGCCGGGGTAACCCGGGCAGGGTCGGGTCCGGAACTGGCCGGGATGCACCACCGCCACCTGGTGCCCCAGCTTTTCGAGTTCGCGCACCAGCTCGCGCAGCGTCACCACCACGCCATTGACCTGCGGTTCCCAGGCATCGGTGACCAGGGCGATCTTCATGCCTGCACTTCCAGCACGTTGGCAGTTTCCTGCGCGGACCGTGGCTTTGCCGAAGCCTCGGTGGACAGCGCTCCCGGGTTCCAGTGCAACAGCTCCAGGCGACCGTCCATGTGTTCCACCAGCGCGGTACGGCTCTCGACCCAGTCGCCGTCGTTGCAATACAGCGTACCGTCGATCTCGCGCATCTCGGCACGGTGGATGTGGCCGCACACCACGCCGTCGTGGCCACGCGCGCGGGCTTCGCGCGCGACGGCCTTCTCGAACTCGGTGACATAGTTCAGCGCGCTCTTGACCTTGTGCTTCAGATAGGCGGAGAGTGACCAATAAGGCAGCCCCAGGCGTCCGCGCAGGTGGTTCAGATGGCGGTTGAGCCGCAGCGAGAACTCGTAGAGGTTGTCGCCCACGAAGGCCAGCCACTTCGCGCTCTGGATCACCGCGTCGAAGTCGTCACCGTGCACCACCCACAGGCTGCGCCCGTCGGCCGTCATATGCACGCTCTCGTGGGCGACTTCGATCCCGCCGAAATGCAGGCCGGTGAACTGGCGCGCGAACTCGTCATGGTTGCCCGGAACGAAGACGATGCGGCAGCCCTTGCGTGCCCGCTTCAGCAGCTTCTGCACCACATCGTTGTGGGATTGTGGCCAGTACCAGCGCCGACGCAGTTGCCAGCCATCCACGATGTCGCCGACCAGGTAGAGATGGTCGCTGTGGTGGGAGCGCAGGAAGTCCAGCAGCTCGCCGGCCTGGCAGCCCGGCGTGCCCAGGTGCAGGTCGGAGATGAAGACGGCGCGGTAGTGGCGTTGCCCACCCGGCGCGGGCAAGGCGTCGTCGGCGTCGGTGCTGTCGTTGGCGAACGACGCCTGCAGGCGCCGCGTGATCCAGGTGCCAGAGGCGTCGAAGGCCGTGCGCATCAGACCCCCAGGAAACGCCGGCGGTAACGGGCCTGCAACTTGTCGATGCGCAGCATCATGGGCAGGTCGGCGCTGTTGAATTCCGGGTCCCAGGCGGGCGGGCCCAGCACTTCGGCGCCCAGACGCAGGTAACCGCGGATCAGGGGCGGCGGCGCGATGTCCAGGCCGCCGTCGAAACGCTCCAGCGGCAGCGGCAGCCGCGGGCGGACATGGAACTCGATGGGCGCCAGGTGCCTGTCGCGCAACTGGTTCCAGATGCTTGCGGCGGCCTGGCCCGCGCCGTCCATCCCGCTGGCGCCGTGATGCTGCAGCGGAATGCTGGCGCAGCCCACCATGGTGTCGAGCTGGTTGCGCTGCATGAAGGCCGCCAGTGCGCCCCACAGGGCGAGGATCACGCCGCCCTGGCGGTGCTGCGGATGCACGCAGGCACGGCCGGTCTCGACCATGCGCGCACGCAGGTGGCGCAGCCGGGTCAGGTCGAACTCGGTGTCGCTGTAGGTGCCACCGATGCGCCGCGCCTGCGCCGGTGTCAGCACCCGGTAGGTGCCCACCACCTCGCGGCTGGCGGTGTCGCGCACCAGCAGGTGTTCGCAGAAGTCGTCGAAGATGTCGATATCATGCCCTGCCAGCGGAGTGCGCAGGCGTGCGCCCATCTCGCCGGCGAAGATGGCATGCCTCAGGCGTTGTGCTTCGCGGACTTCGTCCTGGTGGCAGGCCCAGCTGACCTCGATGCCGTCTGCAGCGGGAGCCGCCAGGCCGAGGCCGTGCGTGTCAGGAGATCCCGGATGAAGTGACCTCCGTGGCAAGCCCAGCTGGCTCAGCGGCAGGGTGGGGGTGGGCAGCTCTTTCATCACGTGCTCCTGTGGCGTTGTTTTGTTCGAACGAGTGTGGTTGGCTGCGGTGACGCCGCCATGTCAGCCAGAGGACATTTATGTGACGGATGCCACGGCGGCGGGGCCGCCTGGCAGCTTTTCGGCCGTGTAAACTGGGTCGGCGCATCCGAGCCCCATTCCCATTCAGCCCTCAGGAGTTCACGTGTTCCAAAAAGTCGTACCAGTCAACAAGGATGTCCACGCACGTACCCGGATCAAGGAGATCTCCTCCTTTGCCTTCGCGTCGAAGTTCCATGTGGCCTACCTGACGATGCACGAGTTCACGCGGGCTGCGGCGATCTTCCCGATCGTGTTCCTGGAGGACAAGGAAAAGGACGAGTTCCGACCCGTGGCCCTGCTGGGCCTCAATGCCGGCCAGAACCTGTTTGTGGACGCCGCCGGCAGGTGGCAGGCATCCTATGTGCCGGCGATCATCCGCCGCTACCCGTTCGCGCTCACGCCGCGCGGGAATGACGGGCAGTACATCGTGTGCATCGACGAAGGCAGCGACCTTGTCAACGAGACCGAGGGCGCGGCCCTGTTCGACGACACGGGCGAGCCCACCCAGGTGATCGAGAACGTGAAGCGCTACCTGTCCGAATTGCAGCAGATGGACGCCCAGACCGGCGCCTTCTGCAAGTTCCTGACGGAACACAACATGTTCACCCCGCTGAACCTGCGGGTCCGGGACAACGACAAGGTCAAGACCATCTCGGGCTGTTATGTGGTGAACGAGGAGCGGCTCAACAACCTGTCGGACGAGCGCTTCCTGGAGATCAAGAACAAGCGTTTCCTGCCTGCCGTGTATGCCCACCTGATCTCATTGGCGCAGACCGAGCGTCTGGTGAAGCTGCAGGAAGAGTTGCCCGCAGCCGCTTGATCCGGGGGCGCTGCGCCCGCACCGTGGAACCTGGTGGGGCGATTGGGCGTCATTGCGCCCAGCCGGGTGGACGCTTGTCGATGAAGGCCTGCACACCTTCCAGGGCAGAGTCGTCCATCATGTTGCAGGCCATGGTCTGGGCGGCATCGGTATAGGCGGCAGCGATGCCGTGTTCCAGCTGGCGGTAGAACAGCGCCTTGCCCATGGCCACGGCGACCCGCGGTTTGGCCAGGATGCTGTCCACCAGGCGCTCGACCTCTGTATCCAGAGCCGCCGGTTCGACGACACGGTTGAGCAGCCCGCGCTCCTTCGCCTCGTGGGCACTGATGAAGTCCCCCGTGAACAGCATCTCGAAGGCGTCCTTGCGCCCCAGGTTGCGGGACAACGCGACGCTGGGTGTGGCGCAGAACAATCCGAGCTTGATGCCGCTGGCTGCGAAGCGCGCATCGGCAGACGCCACGGCCAGGTCGCACTGGGCCACCAGCTGGCAGCCTGCTGCGGTGGCCATGCCGTGCACACGCGCCAGCACCGGCACTGGCAGCTGCTGGATCGCCAGCATCACTTCGCCGCATTGGTCGAAAAGCTTGCGGTAGTAGGCCAGTGAAGGCGAGCTGCGCATCTCCTTGAGGTCGTGGCCGGCGCAGAAGGCCTTGCCGGTGGCGGCAAGTACCACCACCCGCACGCGCTCGTCGCTGGCGATGCGTGCCAATTCAGCGCGCAGCGCTGCCAGCAAGGCCTCTGAAAGTGCGTTGAACGCGGCCGGGCGGTTCAGGGTCAGAGTGTGCACGCCACGGGCATCGCAGTGGCTGATGAGGACAGGGCTGTCGTGGGGGGTGGTCATCGGTGAGTGTCTCGCAAAGGGGGTGATCCGGTCGCGGCGCCGGTGCCTCAGGCTTTGCTCGCTGCCGCCAGCGCCTGGTCGATATCCCACAGGATATCGTCGATATGCTCGATGCCGACCGACATGCGCACCATGTCGGGCAGCACCCCGGCCTGCAGCTGCTGCTCGGGTTCGAGTTGGCGGTGCGTGGTGGATGCCGGGTGGATGATGAGCGTGCGGGTGTCTCCGATGTTGGCCAGGTGGCTCATCACCTGGGCGGATTCGATGAAGCGCACGCCGGCGTCCAGCCCGCCCTTGACGCCAAACGCCAGCAGCCCGGAAGCACCTGGCGCGCCATCCACCTGCCGCATCTGCCTGCGCATCAGCTCATAGTGGGGATGGTCGGCCAGGCCGGGGTAGTTGACCCAGCTGCAGCGCGGGTCGTCCTTGAGGAACTGCGCCACCTTGCGGGCGTTGCTGCAATGGCGCTCCATGCGCACGTGCAGGGTCTCGGTGCCCTGCAGGATCTGCCAGGCGGCCATGGGCGAAAGGGTGGAGCCGTAGACCCGCAACACCTCCAGGCGCGCGCGCATCGTGAAGCCGAAATCGCCGAAGGTCTCGTAGAACTTCACGCCGTGGTAACCCGGCGAGGGATCGGTCATGCCCGGGAACTTGCCGTTGTCCCAGGGAAACTTGCCGCCCTCCACCAACACACCACCCAAGGTGGTGCCGTGGCCGCCCAGATACTTGGTGGCCGAATGCACCACGATGTCGGCGCCATGCCGAAGCGGGTTGCACAGGAAGGGCGAGGGCACGGTGTTGTCGACGATCAGCGGTACGCCATGCGCATGCGCCACGTCGGCCACTGCCGCGATGTCGAGTACCGTCAGGCTCGGGTTGCCCAGGCTTTCTGCGAACACGGCGCGCGTGTTGGGGCGCATGGCGGCGGCGAAGGCCAGCGGGTCGTCCGCGTCGACGAACGTCGTCTCGATCCCGAAGCGCTTCAGGCTCACCGCCAGCATGGTGACGCTGCCGCCGTACAGCGCACCGGCGGCCACCACGTGGTCGCCCTGCTGCAGGATCGTCATCAGCGCCATCGCCTCCGACGCCATGCCGCTGGCCGACGCCAGGCCGGCGCGCCCGCCCTCCAGCGCGGCAACGCGCTCCTCGAGCGCCGCCACCGTGGGATTGGACAGGCGCGAATAGATGTTGCCGAAGGTCTGCAGGTTGAACAGGCTGGCCGCGTGTTCGGCGCTGTCGAACACGAAGCTGGTGGTCTGGTAGATGGGCAGCGCACGGGCGCCGGTGGCGCTGTCGGGCACCTGCCCGGCATGGATGGCGAGTGTCTCGGGCTGGAACTGGTGGTCTGCCATGGGGGTCCTCGGACTAACGGGTCTGTGCGATCTGGGGGGTGTGCGGCCGCAAGCCGCCCGGCAGCCTGGGGGCGTTCACGCCTTGGCTCCAAGCCTTCTGGCCGAAATCACGCCGGTGTTCACCCCTACCAGATTCAGCCCGCCGAACAGTCGGGCATGCTCGATCTTGACGCAGCGGTCCATCACCGAGGCCATGCCGGAATCGCGCGCCAGCGCATCCGCCTCCAGGTTCATGACACCGATCTGCTGCCACAGGCACTTGGCACCGATCTGGACCGCCTGGCGCGCAATCGGCAACACGTCCTCGGTGCGCCGGAACACGTCGACCATGTCCACTGCAAAGGGGATGTCGCTCAGCGCGCCGTAACAGGTCTCGCCCAGGACGGGTGTGCCGGTACTGGCGTAACGCGGGTTCACCGGCACCACGCGGTACCCATGCTCCTGCATGTACTTTGCCGCGAAGAAGCTGGGTCGGTGCCATTCTGCCGACAAACCGACGACCGCGATGGTGCGGCAGTCCCGGAGCACGGAGCGCAGTTGCGTGATGGTGTTCATGGTTCCGATTGTCTTCAAGTTCCCGGTTCAGGGTCGGGCGCCATCATGCACGCAAGCCCGTGTCACCGACCGGATCGAGGCGACTCCCAGCTGCGCCAGCGCGGTTTCGATCTCGCCATGGAGGCAGTCGAAGAGACGCTGCGCGCCTTCGGGCCCGATCGCGGCCGTGGCATACATGAAGGGCCGCCCGATCAGCACGAAATCGGCGCCCAGCGCGCGGGCCTTGACGATGTCCTCGCCGCTGCGGATGCCGCTGTCGAACAGCAGTGGATAGTCTGGTCCGACCGCCTGGCGGATCCGCGGCAGCACGGTGATCGGCGATGGCGCACTGTCGAGCTGGCGGCCGCCGTGGTTGGAGACACAAAGGGCATCGACGCCGAGGTCCCGTATCCGGATCGCGTCCTCGACCGAGAGCACCCCCTTCACGATCAGTCTGCCGCGCCAGCGCTCCCTTAACTGCTGCAGGAAACTCCAGTTGGCCCCGGTGCGTGGCGCGTTGCGGTCGTAACCCTGGGCGTTGGCGCCCGAGAAGTTGGCCATTCTCGGCGTGCCGCTGGCCAGTGTGCTGAGTGACCAATTCGGATGGGTGGCGAAATCCAGGAAATGCCTGGGCGTCATGCGAAAGGGCGTCGAGAAGCCGTTGCGCACGTCGCGCGGACGCTTGCCGATGCGCGGTACGTCGACGGTCAGCATCAGGGTGTCGTAGCCGGCCCGGGCCGCCCGGTCGCTCAGAGACAGGGCATCGTCCGCGCTTCCCGTCACATATAGCTGGAACCAGGCGCGTCCGTCACTGCGCCGGAGCAGCTCTTCCAGCGGGGTCGAGGATGCGGTGGAGACGCCCAGCGGCAGGTTGTGCCGTTGACTCAGGGCGGCGAACGCATGGTCGGTGCCCGGCCACGCCAGATCGCACATGCCCATCGGGGCAATGCCGAAGGGGACATTCCATTCCCGGGCCATCAGGTTCGTCTTGAGCGAGATGGCCGTCACGTCCGCGAGACTTCGGGGCTGCAGCAACACCCGGTCCAGGTCAATGGTATTGCTGGCGAGGCCCCGCTCCTGGCCGGCACCACCGTCGATGAAGTCGTAGATCAGCCGTGGCAGGCGCGAAGCCGCCAGCGCACGCGCATCGGCGACCGTGGGCAACGAACGGCTTGGCTTGAAGCGCCTGGAACCGGGGGTGGATGGAGCGGACATGGGTCAGAAGGTGTGGCTGGATGCGTCAGTCGGCCCGCATGGCATGGCATGGTTCGGGCCGGGTGGAGCCACGCCGACGCGTACGGCGTCGACGCGATTGCCGAGGCTGCCGATCCCGGAAACGCTGATCTCGATGCGGTCCCCGGCCTTCAGAAACCTCGGGGGCGAGAAGCTGCCACCGGCACCTTCCGGCGTCCCGGTGGCGATCAGGTCCCCGGCCTGCAGCGGCGTGAACTGCGAGATGTAGGCGATCAGCACATCGGGCGGGAAGATCATCTGGCCCACGTCGGTCTGCTGGCGCAGTTCGCCGTTGACCCGCGTGGTCAGCGACATCCGGCCGAGGTCGCCGATCTCGTCGGCCGTGACGATCCAGGGGCCGCAACTGCCCGAGCGCGCGAAGTTCTTGCCGGCGTGCAGCGAGTGCCTCTGCCAGGCACGCACCGAGCCATCGTTGAGGACGGTGCAGCCCGCCACGTGCCGCAGTGCCGAGTCGCGCGCAATATGCCTGCCGCCCTTTCCGATGACCAGTGCGATCTCGCCCTCGTAGTCGAACGACTCGGCCGCCAGTCCCTGCGGCATCTCCAGGGCGTCACCATGGCCCACCAGCGCGTCGTGCTGCTTGGCAAAAACGATGATGTGCTCGGGATCTGGCGGCGCCATGCCCTCGATCGGGTACTTCTTGCGGAAATTGACGCCGACGCAGATCACCTTGTTTTCCGACGAGACCGGCGGCAGCAGGCGCACCTGCGCGAGCTTGAGTCCGGCCGGCTGGCCGGCCACGTCCAGGCCCAGCGCCTGCGTGGCGCCCTCCGCCAGCACGCAACGGATGTCCGGGTGTCGGTACAGGAAACCTGCGGAGGGTTCGACGATGCAGTCGCCATCGACGACCACGCCGTAAGCCGTACGTCCCTGCGAGCTGAAACGCGCAATCTTCATGCAGCCCTCATCGCCTGCGGTTCAAGCCGGATGTCGAAGGCAGCGCGCAACGCGGCCTCGATCTCCGGGCCCATGTGGCTCGGGAAGTGGCTCGCGAGCAACTGGGTGGTGCGTTGCCGCGCGACGGCGCGGATATCCAGGGACCCCGCCTGTGCCCACTGCGCCGGCGAGCGCCGATCGGCCAGCTTCGGGTAGACGAAGTCGCTCGACATGCGGGCCAGTGTATCGGGCTGCCCCAGGAAATGGCCCTCGCCGGCGACAACCTCGCGGATGCTGTCCAGGGCCAGGGTGTGCGGCGCCACTTCGATGGGCGCCAGGGACTTCAGGATGGTCCCCAGCATGTCGTTGTCGATCAGGTAGGCCTCCAGCGATGCGGCCATCAGGCTGGCCTGCATGCCGCAGGCCTGCGTGATGAAGTTGCATCCGGCCTGCGCAGCGAGTGTGACGTTGAGCGCCTTCTCGTACCCGGCCTGCGCATCCGCGATCTTGCTGTCGGTCGCTCCGGCGATGGTGGAGCTGGGAAGATCGAAATGCCGTGCCATCTGCACACAGGCGGCGGTCAGCAGTGCCTGCTCGCCGCTGCCGCCGGACATGCCGCCGGTGCGCAGGTCGGTCACCATGGGACGCGGGCCGAAAACCAGGCGCGCCCGGGGATCGACCAGCCAGCCCAGCACCATGCCGGCCAGCGTTTCGGCGATGGTCTGGGCCACACAACCTGCCATCGTGACGGGGCTCGACGCGCCCATCTGGCCGAAGGTGTTGACCATGGCCGGGATGCCCATCTCCACCGCCTTGAGCAGCACCTCGCAGGCGTCCGGATCGAAGCGCAGCGGCGGCACTGCGTGGTTGATGTTGAGCGAGAGGAAAGGGCGCTCGCGGAAGGACTGCTCCGACCCTGCCACGGTATGGCACATCCTGGCAATGCGCTCCACCTGTTCAGGTGTGGAGGCCGAGACGCATACATGCTTGGACGTGCCGGCCAGGCTGGCGAACGCCGTGTTCACTTCCAGCGCCGCGGCGTCGGGCATGTCGCGCGCCACCAGGGAACGCGAGAAGAAGTGCACATGCTCCAGGCTGTCGACCAGCCGCGCGGCGTCGTACAGGTCGCGCAGTGTCGAGTCGCGGTAGGCGCCTGTTTCCAGATCGACGATCAGGGGGGCGGCGCCGCCAGTGCCGACATGCACGCGGGCGCCGGCCAGCGTCAGGTCGTGGCGTGCATCCTGCCCGCACAGGGTCACCTCGCGCGGGAGTTCAGCCACGCAGCGCTGCACCAGGGCAGCTGGAAACAGCAGGCGACCCGCGCCATCCACCGAGCCGCCCGCTGCGCACACCAGCGCCGCGGCGCGAGGTGACGCGTCCGACAGGCCCACGCTGGCGAGGATGTCCAGCGCGGCGTGCTCGATCGCCAGCACCGCCTCGGCATCCATCGGCGCGAAACGACCGCCTACCGCCTCGATCCGCCCGCCGTTGTCGGACGGTTGGCGTTCGCGGCGGCGGCGGGCTCGGCCCGCAGGGATCGCCGTGGCTGCACTGCTGTTCATGCCGTCAGAGCGCCTTCCGCGAGGCCGAGCCGACGGCCGAGGCCGCGCAGCCGTTCGAGTGTCTCCGGCGCAATCGGGATGCCGCTGGACAGGCGTTCGGCGCGCAGCGCCGCTTCGCGTTCGCCCGGAATCTCGACCCGTTCGAACCCAGGTGCCGGCGGGCAGGCGCGCAGCTCCGCCAGGCATTCCTCGGCGGCGACGCGGTACGCTGCCGGCGAGCGAAAACGCGTCAGGTCGACCGCCATCGCGATCCAGTTCATGCCATCCCTGGCCTGGCCAAGGATCGCCTCGCCCAGCAGTTCAGCCACAAGCGCCATGCCGTAGCCCTTGGGCCCGGCCATGGGCAGGATCGCTCCACCGTTGAAATAGTCGTCCGGGTTGGTGGTCGGGCGGCCCTGCGCATCGACGCACAGGCCCTCGGCCAGCGGCCGGCCGGCCATCTTCGCAGCGTAGATCTTGCCGCCAGCCGCCATGCCGGTGGCGAAGTCGACGACCACGGTGCCGTGCGCGCCGCCCGGGATGCCGAACGCATAGGGGTTGGTTGGCAGCATGCCGCGCGCGCCGCCGTGGGGGGCCACCTGGCGCCAGTCCTTGCGCACACCACCGCCCAGCACGATCGTCAGGCAGCCCGCTTCAGCGCCGCGTTGCACGAACGCGCCGATGCGCCCGGTATGGTCGACGTTGGCGATGCCGACGGCCGCCACGCCGCGCGCACGTGCCTCCGCGATCAGGTGGTCGGTGGCCAGGCGGAAGGCCGGCATGCCGAGGTTGTTGCCGCCGTCGACCAGGGCGGCGCCGCCTTCGGCCTGCGTCAGGCGGGGTTCGGCCGTGGCGTCGAAGCGGCCTTCAGCATGCCGCTGTGCGTACCAGTCCAGCCTGAATATGCCGTGTGAATAGACGCCGCACAGGTCGGCGTCGACCAGGTGCCCGGCGATCTCGGCGGCGATGGCCGGGGAGGCACCCAGCGCCTGCATGACGGCGGTGCCGAAGGACTGCAGCGTTGGGGCGCCGACGCAGGGATCGGTATCAAGCATGGGCAGGCTGCTGGCGCGTCGCCGGGCCCGCCAGAAGCTGCGCCAGCGGAATATGGCAGCGGATGCGGTGGCCCGGGCCGGCATCCTGCCATGGTGGCTCCACCTGGTTGCAGGCATCGCCCTGGTGGTGCGGGCAGCGGCGCTGGAACGCGCAACCCCGGGCTGGAGGGCCGGATTCGACCACGTCGTCGGTCAGCAAGGTGGGCGCCTGATCGGGATCGGGCTCCAGCACGGCGCCCAGCAGCACCTCGGTATAGGGGTGCGATGGCGAACCGTACACCGCGGCCGATGGCCCGACTTCGCACAGGCGGCCCTGGTACAGCACCGCCACCCGGTGCGAAAGCGCCCGCACCACGGCCAGGTCGTGCGACACGAACAGGTAGGCGGTCCCGCGCTGCACGCGCAGCTCGTCCAGCAGGTCGAGCACTGCGGCCTGCACCGACACGTCCAGCGCCGAGGTGACTTCGTCGCACAGCACCAGTTCGGGTTCGGCCGCAAAGGCGCGGGCGATCGCCACGCGTTGCTTCTCGCCGCCGGAGAGCTGGTTGGGCAGGCGCTCCAGGTAGTGTGCGCCCAGGCGCACACGCTCCAGCAACTGCACGCTGCGCGCGACGATCTCGTCGCGCGGCAGGCCGAAATACAGCTCCAGTGGCTGTGCCAGGATCTCGGCCACGGTCTGGCGCGGGTTGAGGCTGTCGTCCGGGTTCTGGAACACCAGCTGGATGCGCTGCAGGTCGGCGCGCGAGCGCTGCTCCACCTGGTCGGCCAGGCGGCCCTTGTCGCCAAACCCGATCTGGCCGGCGGCCGGCGCCAGCAGCCCGGCCACCGCCTTGAGGATCGTGGACTTGCCGCTGCCGGACTCGCCCACCAGCGCCAGCGTCTCGCCTGGCTGTATGCCCAGGTCCACGCCCTGCACGGTGAGCATGCCAACGGTCCTGCGCCCGAGCAGCTGGTCCATCAGGCGCGCTCGCGCATAACTCACGCCCAGCCCCTGGATCGACAGCACCGGCGCCCCGGTGCCGCTCTGCGCACTGGACGTGCGCGCGCCTTTCACGGCGATCGTGGGAGTCTGCTCGGCGAAATGGCAGCGCACCAGCTGGCCGTCTGCCAGCAGCCGCAGTGCCGGGCGTTCCTGGCGACAGCGCTCGCCGGCCAGTGCACAGCGCGGCGCGAAGCCACAACCGGGGCCGGCATCGCCCGGCGCCGGCGGGCGGCCGTCCAGTGCGGCGGGCAGGCGCGCGTCGGACAGGCGCGGGATCGAGGCCAGCAGGCCGTGTGCGTAGGGGTGCAGGGGCGTGGCCAGCACCTGGCGCGTGGTGCCCTGCAGCACCACTTCGCCGGCGTACAACACCGCTACGCGGTCGCATACGCGCGCGATGGCCCCCAGGTCGTGGCTCACGTAGACCATGGCCGTGCCGGTCTCGGCGTTGATCTCGCGCAGCAGCTCCAGGATATGCGCCTGCGTGGTCACATCCAGCCCGGTGGTTGGCTCGTCGAGCAGCAGCGCCTCGGGTTCGCCGGCCAGCGCCATGGCGATCGCGACGCGTTGCTGCTGCCCGCCGGAGAGTTCGTGCGGATAGCGCCGCACGATGGCGCCCGGATCGGGCAATCGCACGCGCGTCAGCAACTCGATGATGCGCGGCGGGTGCGCGTCCGCGGGCAGCCGGCTGTGCTGGCGCAGCGCCTCCGCCAGTTGCGCCCCGATGCGCAGCGTGGGCGTGAGCGACTGGCCGGAGTTCTGCGGGATCAGCGCAATGCGCCCGCCACGCAGGGCCTGCAGTGCCGACCGGGGCAGCGCGAACATGGACTCGCCGGCGAACAGGGCCTGGCCGCCCAGCAAACGCAGGCCGGTCTTGAGGTAACCCATGGCGGCCAGCGCCAGCGTGCTCTTGCCCGAACCGCTCTCGCCCACCAGGCCCACCGTCTCACCCCGGCGCACCTGCAGGTCGATGTTGCGCAGCACCGCGCGCTCGGCCCCGTTGCGCCCGGTAAAGCCGACGCTCAGGTCCTGGATGTCGATGATCACGTCGGCCATATCAAATCGGGGCCTTCTGGGCCTTGTCTACACCGAGGGTCTTGGCCAGCGCGTCGGCCGTCAGGTTGATGCCGATGATCAGCGTGCTCAGGAACAGGATCGGGTACAGGCCGGCCCAGGGCGCGATCGGCAGGTAGGTGCGCGAGTCGGCCACCATCAGGCCCCAGTCGGGCGTGGGCGGCGAGACGCCGAAGCCCAGGAAGGACAGCGAGGTGAAGGCCAGCAGCATCCAGGACCAGCGCATGGCGCCCTCCACCATCAGAGCGTCGAGCACGTTGGGCAGCAGCTCGCGGCGCATGATCGTGAAGTGATCGTGGCCGCGCGCCCGGGCGGCGAGAACGAAGTCGCGCGCCACCACGTTGTGGGTGGCCGCGCGCGCGATCCGGATCACCGGGATGCCGTAGAAGAACGCCAGCGTGGGCACCAATACCTGGGTGCTGGCGCCGAAGATCACGATCAGCAGCAGCATCTTCAGGATCCAGGGCAGCGAGAGGAAGGCGTCGACCACGCGCATCAGCACGTCGTCGCGCCGGCCGCCCACCAGGCCCAGGTAGATGCCCAGCAGGCCGCCCCAGACCACCGCCAGCGGCGTGGCGATGGCGGTGACCAGGATCGCCTCGCGGCCGCCCATCAGCGTGCGGGTGAACACGTCGCGCCCCAGGTGGTCGGTGCCGAACCAGTGCTTTGCATCCGGTGGCAGCAGGATGTTGATGGCGCTCACGGCCTTGTAGTCGTGCGTCGCCAGCCAGGGGCTGGCCAGCGCGATCACCACATGCAGCAGCACCAGCAGCAATCCGATCGCGCCGGATGGCCGGGCCATCAGTTCGCGCAGGGTCTGCAGCAGGCGCTGGCCGGCGCCGGGCCGTGCAGGCAGGGAGAGAGGCGGGGCCGGCAGCGTGCTCACTGGTATACCTTCGCCCTGCGGGCTGCGGTGCTCATGGGTGTCAGGCCGCGCGTGTGGCCGCGGTGCGCAGGCGCGGATTGGCCAGCAAGGTCAGCACGTCGGCGCTCAGGTTCACGATCACGTACACGGAGGCAACAATGAGTGCGACGGTCTGCACCAGGGCCAGGTCGCGGTCGGAGATGGCACTGACCATCAGCCGCCCCAGCCCGGGGTAGTTGAACACGGTCTCGATCACGACCACACCGCCCAGCAGCCAGGCCACGGTGAGCGCCACCACGTTGATCGCCGGCAGCAGCGCATTGGGCAACACGTGCACCAGGATCATGCGCCGGTAGGGCACCCCCTTGAGCGTGGCCATGCGCACGTAGTCGCTGTCGAGCACTTCGAGCATGCTCGAGCGCACGGTGCGCAGGATATGCGCCGTCATCACCATGGACAACACCACCACCGGCAGGATGATCTCGGGAAAGAAGTCCTTGATCGGCGCGCTGGCCGAGGTGGTGACGATGCCCGGCAGCCAGCCCAGCCAGCCGCTGAACACCAGGATCAGCACCGTGGCCGAGACGAACTCGGGAATCGTCATGGCGGCGATGGCGATCGAGGACACCGACAGGTCCAGCGCGCGGTCGCGCCGCAGCGCCGCCAGGATGCCGAACAGGAAGGCCACAGGCAGCCCGACTGCCAGCGCGCATGCGCCCAGCAAGAGCGAGTTGAGTACCCGGTCGCCCACCAACTCGCTGATGCGCTTGGTGCGGTGCGCGTTCATGCCGAAGTCGCCGCGCAGCGAGCCGCTTATCCACTCCGCGTAGCGCGTCGTGGCCGGGCGGTCCAGGCCGAGTTCCTTCTGGCAGTTGAGCAGCGTCTCGCCGCGCGCGTCCTGCTGCAGCACGGCGGTGCAGGCATCGCCTGGAAGTGCCTCGATCGCGCCGAAGATGATCAGCGAGACCAGCACGATGGTCAGCGCGCCAAGCGCAACCCGGCGCAGGATCAGCTTCAGCATGGCGTGGTCGTACTGCCGTTCGTCGCCGGACGGGTCTTCGGTGCCGGCGGCGAGCTCGTCAGTCGACCGACAGCTTGTGCCAGCGGATGCCGAAGTTCTCGACCGCGTCGAGGTTCTTCAAGCGGGCCGTACGCGCCACGTTGATCACGGCGTGAAAGCCCACCAGCGTGCCCGTGTTTTCCCACAGGTAGTCCTGCGCCTCGATGTAGCGGGCCTTGCGCTTCTCGAAATTGAGTTCGGTGCGTGCCGCGTCGAGCATGGCGTCGAACTTCGCGTCCTTCAGGAAGGACTCGTTCCAGCGCGCGCCGCCGCGATAGACCTCGTTGAGGACCCCGTCGGCCGGGCGGTCGTTCCAGCGCGTCATGCTGACCGGACGCTTCATCCAGATCTGGTCGAAGTAGCCGTCGGTCGGCACCTGGACGATCTTGGCGCGGATGCCCGCCGCAGCCACCTGCTGCTGGAAGGCCTCGGCCATGGCGGGCCATTCGGGCTGCAGCGTCGACACCGGGATCTCGAGGTCGATGCCGTTGGGGAAGCCGGCCTCGGCCAGCAGGGCCTTGGCGCGGGGGATGTCCTGCGCGCAGGTCCGGGGCGAGCGGTACTGGTCCTTGGGCCCGACCGGGGTGTCGCAGCCGATCACGCCCGCGCCACCGGCGGCGAGTTCGACCATGGCCTTGCGGTCCACTGCCAGGCGGATGGCACGGCGCACACGCGGGTCGTCATAGGGCTTCATGTCGGTGCGGAACACGATGCCGCGCCAGTTGCCGGTGGGCACCTCCTGGAAGGCGAAGCCACCGGAGCGCTCGAGCAACTGGCGCTGCTGGCGGTTGATGCCCTGGATCATGTCGATCTGCTTGCCCAGCAGGGCCTGGAAGCGGGCCTGCGCGTCGGGGATGCCGATGATCTCCATGCGCGCGATGGCCGGCGGGCCTTCGAAGTAGTTGGGGTTGGCCACCAGGATGCTGGTGCCCTGCGCATCCAGCTTCTCCAGCTTGAAAGGGCCGGTGCCGGTGCCGGTGACCTTGATCGTGTCGCCGGAGTTCACCGGGATGATCATCAGCCGGTAGTCGGTCAGGACCAGCGGCATGTCGGCAAAGGGTGCGGTCAGCACAAACTTGACGGTCTTGGCGTCCACCGCCTCGATGGTCTTGACCATCGAGATGGTTGCGCGCACCGGTGAGTTGAGCTTGGGATCCTGAACGCGCTGCATCGAATAGACGACGTCTGCGGCCGTGAACGGTTGCCCGGTGTGGAACTTGACGCCCTCGCGCAGCTTGAAGGTCCATTCGGTGGCGGTGGCATTGGACGACCAGCTCAGCGCGAGGTCCGGCGCCGGCTTGCCGTCCAGGCCCGGGCGCACCAGACGGCTCATGATCTTCTCGGTGATCGTGAATACCCGCCCACGGGAGGCCGGATCCACATCGGAGGCGCTGCCGAAGCCGACCTCATGGGCCTGCCGGAACGTGCCCGACGACTGGGCTGACACCAGCGACGACGCCGCCAGTGCGGCAACGGCTACCAAACCTGCAAACTTGTTCATATTCTGTCTCCTGGACGATTCATGAAGAACGTTTCCTGATCTGCGCGGGCCCGCCTCGCAGGCCCGGTGCCACTCTGATGGGGCATCGGCAGTATGCATCGCGCACCATGTCCCAACAAATGACATTTGTGTCGTCGATGGATATAGGAAACTTGATCCATGAAGTCCGAACAACGGGGGTCGCATCCGCCATGTTGTTGGCGCATGCAACAACTCGTCCTTCGCCATCCCCTTGCGAATCCATCAATCTTCCCAGGAGGGCCGTTTCGAATTTGCGGGCGCGGGTCGACGCACTGCGTGACTTCAAGGGTAGTCCTGTTCTCGCTGGTGCCGCACCGCAAGCACAATCACCAGGTCGGCCACCTCGTCATACTCATACAAGGCGAGATAACCGGTCCTGCCCCTCGAGATCACCAACTCGCGCAAGGCAGCCTCCAGGGGGCGGCCGATGCGGGGGTGATGTTGAAGAATGGTCAATGCATCCGTGATGACGTCGACCGTCTTGACAGCGTCTTCGGGAAACCGTTCCAGAAGAAACTCAACCAGGCGCTCGAGCTCTTCTGCTGCCGCTGCCGCGAGTACCCATCGTGTCATTTGCCAGCCGAAATCAGGGATTTCAGGCCGATGGGCTGTGGGCGCTGCACCTTGTCGCCACGCGTTTTCGCTTTCAGATAGTCACCAAAGGTCCGGCCATCCAGAACCAAGCCGGTGGCAACTACCTGCTCGCGTGCGCGCAGCGCGGCGGCAACCAGGTAATTCTGATGTTCGGCTTTGGAAAGAGCGGATTCGATCGCGTTCACCATGACCGCATGCACAGTCGTTCCCTGGCTTTGCGCGACCGACTGGATGCGTTGCTTTGTTTCTTCCGGGAGTTTGACGGACAGGGTCGGCATGGGAGCTACCTCCAGTGGATTCGGCACATCGTAGCACTACTATGGTAATACCTCGCGGTGGGAGGAGCCCCCACCACCGCCATGCAGCGAGCATGCAAGGCGTGATCGAGCAGCAGCATGGAGGTGTGGTGCAAGACTGTGCACTTGCATCCCCGGCGGCAAGCAATCTTTTCTTCCACATGATGCAAGACTTTTTGGTTTATGGCCTTCGGCGCTGGCCTACCATCGTCGCCATGATCGAAGCAACAATGCGGCCTGTGCCATGTCGACAGCAGTGCGTGTGATCGCCGTCGGCGGCGGTGGGTTCACCCACCAGACCGACCCGGCGCTGGAAGACTTCATCCTGGCCCAGGTCGCGCAGGCGCGGCCTCGCATCGGTTTCATCGGCGCCGCCAGCCAGGACGACCCGGTGAAGATCACGCGCTTTCACGAGCGTTTCTGCGCTGCCTGCGCAGTGCATACGCACCTTCCCATGCAGGCCGACGCTGCGCAGGCACAGGCCTGGATCGACGCCCTTGACATCGTCTATGTGGGCGGGGGCAACACGTTGCATTTGGTGGCGCACTGGCGCCGGCTGGGCATCGACCAGGTCATGATCGCGGCGGCACGGCGCGGGGTGCTGATGGCCGGCGTGAGTGCCGGCGCCAGCGTCTGGTTCGAACACGCCTTGTCGGATTCCGGCGGCAACGGACTGACTCCCACCCACGGCATTGGGTTGCTGGCCGGCAGTTGCTGCCCGCATTATTCAAGTGAACCGCAGCGGCAGCCAGTGTTCATGGCGTGTATCGCACAGGGCGAATTGTCCGACGGCATCGCCATCGACGATGGGGTCGCGGTGCTGATCGACGGGGGAGGCGCCAGACGCGCATTTTCGGCGCGGGACGGCGTCGGGGCCCGCACCGTACGACGCCTCGCCAAGTCCGTTGTCTGCGAGACCATCGCTCCGGCCCTCAGGCCATAGCGGCGGCTTCAGCCTCGATCCAGTTGCAGACCGCCAGCACCTCGGGCAGGGCACGCGCGCCGGGGCGGTGAATCAGGTAGTAGGCCCGCGCAGGATGCAGTTCGGTGTCGAACGGACACACCAGGCGCCCCGACTCGACCTCACTGTCCAGGAACGGGAAAGTGCCCATCATCACGCCGTGGCCGTCCAGAGCCGCCTGGAGGACGAGATTGGAATCCCGCATGGTCGTTTCCTGCGCGAACCTCAGTTCGTTCAGCTTGACCAGCCTGAGCCAGGCGTTCCATTCCTCGCGGTCCCACTGGTGGATGATCGGGTACCGGGTCAGGTCGGCTGGGCGCTTGAGGCCGCCGCGCTCCTTGCGCAGGGCCGGGCTGAGCGTCGGGCGGTAGATGATCTCGAACAGCTTTCTGGCGTCCAGGCCGGACCACTCGCCGAGGCCCCAATCGACACCGACCATGCTGACGAGTTGCTCTGCGCTGGTAATGCGCGGGCTGTTGTGCAGGACCAGTTCGATGGTCGGGTTCTGACGGTAGAACCGGCTCAGGCGCGGGATCAGCCAGCGCGACCCGAAGATCGGGCCGACCGCGAGCGTCACTGTCTTGCGTTTGCTTGTGATGTGCGCATCGACCTCGGCGCGGATGTCGTCGAATGCGCGGCTCAAGACCCGTGACAGGGAGCGCCCGGCGTCGGTCAGCACCACCCGGCGCGTATGGCGGATGAACAGCGGGCAGCCCCAGTCCGCCTCGAGTTGGCGGATCTGGTTGCTGACGCTGGTCGGGGTCACGCGCAATTCCTCCGCAGCCGCCTTGAAGCTCAGGAGGCGTGCTGCGGCTTCGAACGAGCGCAATGCCGTGAGCGGCAGACGGGCACGGGAATTCATGCTGTCGAGTTTATCCACCCGGACTCGATGAATAAAGCGATTTATATCCATGCGAAAAAACTGATCGTTTGTCGTCGTTGCGCCGTGGATCCAGACTCCAGCGGGGTAACAGGACCAGGCGCAGGCGGACAGACGTACCGCACGCGCCAATGGCATGACAACACTTCCCCCTGAGGAGACAGACCGATGAGCGACAAACGCAAACTGCGCGGCGGCAACATTCTGGCGCGCGCCCTGCTGGAGAAGGGGGTGGAGCATGTGTTCACGCTGGCCGGTGGTTTCTGCAACCCGGCACTGGAGGGTTTCATGGAATGCGGCATGCGGGTCATCAACTGTCCGCATGAGCAGGTTGCCGGTCACCTGGCCGATGCCCACACCCGCCTTACCCGAAAGCCAGCAGTCTGCCTGGTGGGCCCGGAGGGTTTCGCCAACGCCGTGCCGGCCATGATGGAGGCCTGGGGCGAGCGCTCGCCGGTGATCTTCGTGACCGGCTCCAGCACGCTCAAGCGCAAGGGTGCCGGTGGCTTCAAGGAGATCGACGACGTGTCGATTGCCGCACCGCTGACCAAACACAGCATCGGCATCACCGATGGCACCCGCATCAGCGAATGTGTCGACCGCGCCTGGAAGATCGCCACCAGCGGCTACCCCGGCCCGGTGCACATCAGCCTTCCGGTGGACATCATGTTCTCGTCCTTCGACGAGGACGCGGGCCGCGAGGAGCGCCCGTATGTGCGCACCGCGACCCCCCCGCCGCGCGCCTGGCCCGACCCCTCCGCGCTCGATCCCGTGCTGGCGCTGATCGCGGCAGCGAAGCGGCCGATCATCATCGGTGGCCACGGCGTGTGGTGGTCGGGCAACGAGCGCAAGCTGGAGGCGACCGCCAAGGCCCTGAACATCCCGGTGTTCAACATCCCCTACCACCAGAAGCTGCTGGGCGAGGACAACGCGGTCTACATGGGTCTGGCCGACATCCACCAGTACCAGCCCTCGCGCCAGGCGCTCGAGGCCTGCGACGTGGTGGTCATGGTCGGCGGGCGGCTCGACAACCAGATGAACTTCGGCAACGCGCCGCTGTTCCCCGACACGCTGCAACTGGTGTGCGTGAACGGCTCGTTCGAGGAACTGGAGATGAACCGGTCGGCCGACCATGTGCTGCTGAGCGACCCCGGAGCGTTCTTCGACGCGCTGCTCGACCTGCAGGCGCGCGGTGCCTGGACCCTCGGTCGCGACTGGTTCGACACCAACCGCCGCTGGCGCGGCGAATGGGTGGCCAAAACCCTGGCCGACCTGGCACCCGATACCGAGGCGGCAGCCACAAGCGGCGGCAAGATGCACCCGTTGCAGTTGTCGCTCGATGTGCAAGCCGCGATGGGCGAGAACGACTGGCTGGTGTTTGACGGCGGCAATACCCACTTCTGGGCCGAGATCGCCGTCAACCTGGCCGGCTGGGGCGGGCAGAAGCTGGCCGGCATCCTGCACCCGGGCACCTTCAGCATGCTGGGGGTCGGTGTGTCGATGGCCGTCGCAGCCAAGAACACCCACCCCGATGCCACGGTGGTGCTGATCAGCGGAGATGGCGCGTTCCTGTCCGGCGGGCTGTCGATCGAGGCGGCGTTCCAGGAGAACCTGCCGATCGTCGTGGTGATCGACAACAACGGCGGGCTGGACTGCATCTCGCAGCAGCAGGAGCGGCTGTTTGCCAATGGCAAGCATTTCGCGACCGATTTCCGCGACATCCCCTTCCACACCATGTTCCAGGGCATGGGTGGCCACGGTGAGCTGGTGGAGCGGCGCGAGCAGCTCGGCCCGGCCATCCGGCGGGCCATTGCCAGCGGCAAGACGGCCTGCGTGAATGTCAAGGCCAAGGGTGTCATCAGCCCGATCGTTCTGGCCACCACCAGCAAGCGCGACAAGGCATCGATCGAATAGGAGTCTTCAGCATGGCCACACTCAGCACCCATACCCTGAACTCGGTGGACGGCACCCATGCCGGGCAGGTCGGCGTGGCGCTGGCGCGCATTGCGCCCGACGGCGCACGCATCGCCATCTTTGAAAAATCCACCGACAACGGTGGCCGCCTGTCCGAGCGTATCGACCCGGCGCTGGTCGACCCGAAGGCCGATTACGAGCTGGTGTTCCAGACCGGCGCGTATTTCGCCACACGCGGCCTGGTGCTCCCGGGCCTGCGGCTCCAGAAGGAAGTGGTCGTGCGCTTTTGCATGCCCGACCCCGATGCGGCCTACCACATGCCGCTGGTGATGGCCCCCAACGGCTACAGCGTGTGGTTGTCCAGCTGACCCCGGCGGCGGCTGACACCGCGAGAAGGAAAGAGTCGCGCATGCAGCGCGCACAACACGGAGAGAACACATGAAGCGCACGACATCGACAAGAACGCGGGCCCTGGCCCTCCTGCTGCTGGCACTGGCCGTCACCGGCGGTGTCAGCGCGCAGGACGCCTACCCGAGCCGCGCCATCAAGATGGTCGTGGCGCAACCGCCGGGCAACTCGGCCGACCTGGTCGCCCGCATGATCAGCGAGCGGCTGAGCCGCGCCATTGGCCAGGCGGTGGTGGTGGAGAACAAGCCCGGTGCCAGTGGCAGCATCGGTGTGGCCGCAATCGCGTCGGCACCGGCCGATGGCTACACGATCGGCATCGGTGGCATCGGCCAGCTGGCCCTCAACCCGACGCTGTACTCCCGGCTTCCGTACGACGCGCAGAACGGCTTCACGACGATCGCGATCGTCTATCGCGGGCCGATGCTGTTCATGGTCGACCCTGCCTCGCCGGTCACCAGCATGAAAGACCTCGTCCAACAATCGCAGGCGTCGCCCACCGGGCTGGACTTTGCCTCCGCCGGCGCCGGTTCGATCATGCATCTGACAGGCGAGCAGTTCGCGCGCAGCGCCAGGGCGAAGATGACGCACGTGCCCAACCGCGGCACCGGCGCCGCCGCCACGCTGGTGCTGGGCAAACACGTGTCGGTGCTCGTCGAGAACGTCACCGCGAGCATGTCCTTCGTGCGCTCCGGGCAACTGCGGCCGCTGGCGATCACCAGCGCCCAGCGCCATCCGTCGTTGCCCCAGGTGCCCAGCATCGTCGAGGCCGGGTTTCCAGGCCTGGTCACCGAAGGCTGGCTGGCGCTGGTGGGGCCGGCCGGCATGCCGCCCGCCGTCCGCGACCGGCTGGCAGACGAGATCCGCAAGATCATCGTGCTGCCGGACTTCCAGTCCTGGGTCATCGGCAGTGGTGGCCTGGCCGAGCCGCTGACCCCGGAGCAGTCATCCGCCTATGTGCGCGCCGAGGCCGCCCGCTGGGCCGAGGTGATCCGAGCCGTCGGGCTGAAGCTCGACTGAACCCCCTCCAACCCGACCATTCCCGCCCCCCCACTGGAGACCCTTGTGTCCACATCCGGCCTGAACATGTCGCGTCGCATCCGGCGCACCCCCTACACCGACCGCGTCGAGCAGCATGGCGTGCGCGGCTTTTCCGTGGTCAACCACATGCTGTTGCCCAAGGCGTTCCAGCCAACGGTCGAAGAAGACTACTGGCACCTGCGCGAGCATGTGCAGCTGTGGGACGTCTCCTGCCAGCGCCAGGTCGAGATCAAGGGGCCGGACGCGGCGCGCCTGGTGCAGTGGATGACGCCGCGCGACCTGCGCAAGGCGAAGGTCGGCCAGTGCCTGTATGTGCCGCTGGTCGACGAGAAGGGGGGCATGGTGAACGACCCTGTGCTGCTCAAGCATGCCGAAGACCACTATTGGCTGTCCATCGCAGACTCCGATGTGGTGTTGTGGGCCAAGGGGCTGGCGCTGGGCGCCGGGCTGAATGTCTCGGTGGAGGAGCCCGACGTGTCGCCGTTGTCGCTGCAGGGCCCGCGCGCCGAGGACGTGATGGCCAAGGTCTTCGGCGAGGCGGTGCGCGACATCCGCTTCTTCCATTTCGGTTTTGTCGACTTCATGGGCACGCGCCAGCTGGTCGAACGCGGTGGGTACTCCAAGCAGGGCGGGTTCGAGATCTACCTCGATGATGGCCGGATGGGCTCCGCCCTGTGGGACACGATGTGGGAAGCCGGCAAGCCGTTCAACATGACACCGGGCTGCCCGAACCTGATCGAACGCATCGAAGGCGGGCTGCTGTCGTACGGCAACGAATTCACGCGCGAGAACAACCCGCTGGAAGCGGGCCTGGCCAAATACTGCAAGCTCGATGGGTCGATCGACTTCATCGGCCGCGCGGCGCTGCAGAAGGTCGCCAACGACGGTCATGCGCGCGAGATGCGCGGTGTCCTGTTCGACGGCGGGGCCTGCCCGCCCTGCGGCAAGCCCTGGCCGGTGCTGGCGGGCAATGGCGCTGGTCCGCAGATCGGCCAGATCACCTCCGCCGCGTGGTCTCCGCGCTTCAAGCGCAATGTCGGCCTGTCGATGATCGATCGGGGGTTCTGGGAACCGGGACAGGAAGTCACGGTGGTCAGCGCAGATGGAATGCAGCGGACGGGTACCGTTTCGGGGCTCCCGTTCCACTGAGCATGCGGCCGCACGATTGCTACCGTTGCGAAGCGTCGAGGCGCCATCCCGCGGGGGCCGGAGATCCCGGCATCCCGGCAGGCGCCTGGCAGTCTAGCGCAGACCCGGCAGCACCCCCAGCCGCAGGAACTGCGTCTCGCCGTTGGATCCGCTGTCCACGCCGTCGTTGTCGGTGATGGCGAAGGCCTGGCCCGCCGCATCCACGGCGAAACTCTCCACCTTCTCCAGCACGTAACCGCGCGGCTTCTGCAGGTCCGGCACCAGGTTGCGCACCAGGCGCTTGCTCACCACGGGGATGCTGGCGCTTCCGGGTGCCGCCGGCTGCAGGCCCGCCACCGAAAACCCGCGCAGGGTCTTGAGGGCCTTGTCGCCGAATTGGTTGTCGCGTTCGATCACGACGAAGTTGCCGTCGCCCACTGCGGTGATTTCAGACAGACCCACCCATGCGCCGGCAATCCCGGGTGTGTCCAGCGGGTAATGCAGGACGCCCCAGGCCCGGGTGGCCGGCGTGTAGCGCAGGATCTTGGCCATGTTGGCGGGATCGTCCTTCCACGCGCGCTGCACCACCATCCAGACGGTCTCGTTGTCGCCGGAGCCGGTGACCGTCACACCTTCGAGGCCGAAGCGTGTGGCCTGGCGCGCAAGGGCCTCTGGCAGCGCGATCTCTTCCAGCACCTCGCCCCGGGGGCTGACGCGCAGCAACAGGTTGGGTACGGCTGCCGGCTTCTTGTCCGGGTCGCCTTCGGAGGCCACCCAGAAGCCGCCGTCCGGACGCTGGGCGATGCCCTCGCCGTCGTAGCCCATGGGTTTGCCGTCCCGGGTGAGCGTGAAGGCCTCCGTGATCTGCGCGGGGGTCACGCTGGCATCGATCTGCAGGATGCGCGTGGTGGCATAGAAGCTGTCCGTCACCGCCCACAGGCGACCGGGCTGGGTGCGATCAGCTGCTGCGCCCGACAGCGCTCCCCACGGGATGGGGCGTGCATCCGGACCGTCCTTCGACAGGATCGTCGGGTACTGCGGGCTGAGCGCGCTGCGCTGGTAGATCATGAGGCTGGAGCGTGCGTTGCCGTCGTTCTCGCTGGCGACCACCAGCAGTTGCCGCTGCGGGATGGCGATCAATCCTTCCGGGCCGCTGCCCGCGGGCAGGGACTGCAGGTACTCGGGCGCCTGGCCCGGCCCCTTGTCGCGCCATACGCTGACCAGCGACGAGCGTTCCGAGCCGACGAAGATCAGGCGGTCCCGCCCGAAGGTGGCAACCTCGATCCCCTCGGGCTCATTGCCCTTGGAGCCCGAGCGCGACTCCGGGTAGTGGCCCAGCCGGATGGCGATGTGGTCCAGCAGGTTGCCGCTGTCCCACTCCACCTGCCCCTCGGTGTTGAAGATCGAGATGCTGCGACTGCCGCCCCGGTAGTCGCCTTCGTTGGCGGTGACGAAGCGGCGGTCGTCCAGCCAGGCGACGGCGTCCGGCTCGCGCGGCACGCCCTTGGCCGATTCGACCGGAGCGATGATGCCGTCGCGCTTCATGTCGATGTTCTGCAGGTCGACCGTGCCGGCGGAGAAGTGCCCGATCACCTTGCGCCGGGCCACGTCGACCAGCACGATATGGTTGTTCTCCTGCAGCGTCACCACCGCGATGCCCTTGCTGTTGACCTTGGCGAACTCGGGCTCTGCGTCGGTGGGTGCAACGGCGGCCAGCCCGTTCAGGCTGACCGGGTGCAGGCGGATGCAATCCGGCAAGCCTGCGGCGTTCAGGGGCAGGATGCTCAGGTTGCCGGCCGGCAGTTGCGGGATCACGCCCTTGTCGAATTTTTCGTCGCGTTCGTTCTCGATGACGATCACCGCGTGCCGGGCCCCGGGGTCGAGTGCGATCGAATCCGGTTGCCCGTTCAGGTCGCACTGCGCGACCTGCTGCCGGCTGGCGATGTCGAACACGGTCAGGTGTCCGCGTGGCTGGCGGAAGTCCTTGGTCGCGCTCACGGCCGCCAGCACCTTGCCGCGCGCGATCACCACCGATGTCGGCTCGCCGTCCACCGGCAGGAATCCCGCCGCCACCGGCGCCGTGGGGTCGGTGATGTCCACCAGCCCGATGCCCATCTGCTCGCCGTCCGTGTAGGCGAGCAGGCGACCGTCCGGGCTCACCGCGACGATTTCCGCCACCGACTTCTTGCTCACGTTGCGGCCCGCCGGCACATTGCGGTGGGCCTCGAAGGTGGCGATACGGTTGAAGAAGCTTCCTGTTGGTGCCGCCTGGGCCTGGGCCAGGGCGGGTGCTGGTACCGCCAACTGGGCCAGCATGGTGGCGGTGACCATGGCAGATCGGATGAAATGGGGCATGTGAGAAAGACTCCGGTTGCAGGCGCCATGCAGGAGTTGAGGCGCGTTGCGTATGGTGTGATGCTTTTGTGTCAACACGGTGACAAAGACATGTCGAGCCTGGCGAGGTTCCTAGAATGTCGCCGGCAGGCCCGTTTGCCGGGCTGCCCGAGCCTGCGCCCCATGACATTCCCACAACCACCGAGGTGACACCCATGCGTTCTCCCATCGATGCCCTGATTGCCAAAGACGCCATCCGCGACGTGCTGATGCGTTATTCCCGCGGCGTCGACCGCGGCGATCTCGAACTGCTCAAGGCCTGCTTTCATGTCGACTCGACCGACAACCATGGCCACTGGAAGGGCAACGGGCAGGACTTCGCGGAATTCATCGTGAAGTCGCTGCCGCAGCGTACCCACCACACCACGCATTCGGTGGCCAATGTGCTGATCGAACTCGACGACAAGGACGACAACCTGGCGCAGGCCGAGTCCTACGCGATCGCCTACCTGCGCCGCACCGATGCCGAGGGCGCCGAGTGGCTGGACCTCTTCTCCGGCCGGTATGTCGACCGCTTCGAGCGCCGCGACGGGCACTGGCGCATCGCCGACCGCGTGGTGGTGCACGACTGGTCCACCTCGACGCGCCTGGATGCGGCTGGCAGCTTCCATCTGCCGATGGAGGGGTTCACACAGGGCTGCCGGGGGCGGTCGGACCTGGTCTACCGCCACCGGCCCTGAGCCGCTGGACGGTGGTAGTCTCGTACCGTGAACAAGCTTCCCTGAAAGGTCATCATGCGTTACCGATTGCTGGGCCGCACCGGCTTGTATGTTTCCGAGTTGTGCCTGGGCACCATGACTTTCGGTGGCGTCGAGGGCATGTGGAAGATCGTGGGCGACCTGGACCAGCAGGCCTCCACTGCCCTGGTCAAGCAGGCCTTCGACGCCGGTGTGAACTTCATCGACACCGCCAATGTCTATGCGTTCGGCAGGGCGGAGACGATCACCGGCCAGGCCATCAGGACACTGGGGCTGCCGCGCGACGAGCTGGTGATCGCCACCAAGGCATCCAACGTGATGGACGCCAGGTCCCCGAACGCGCGCGGGCAGTCACGCCATCACCTGATGCACGCGCTGGACGCCAGCCTGCGGCGCTTGCAGCTCGACCACATCGACCTGTACCAGTTGCATGGCTTCGACCCGCTGACCCCGATGGATGAGGTCCTGTGCACACTCAACGATATGGTGCGTTCCGGCAAGGTCCGCTCCATCGGGCTGTGCAACATGGCGGCCTGGCAGATCATGAAGGGGCTGGCGATCTCCGACAAGCACGCTTGGGCCCGCTTCGAGAGCGTGCAGGCCTACTACACCGTGGCCGGGCGTGATCTGGAGCGCGAGGTGGTTCCGCTGCTGCAGGACCAGCAGCTCGGCCTGATGGTCTGGAGCCCGCTGGCCGGAGGTCTTCTGAGCGGCAAGTTCCACCCGGACGGCAGTGGCCCCGACGGCGCGCGGCGTGCCAGCTTCGATTTCCCGTTTGTCGACAAGCCGCGTGCCTTCCGCTGTGTGGAGGTGATGCGCCCGATTGCCCAGGGGCACCAGGTATCGGTCGCCCGCGTGGCGCTGGCCTGGCTGCTGAGCCGTCGGCAGGTCACCAGCGTGATCCTGGGGGCCAGGACATCGGCCCAGCTCGCCGACAACCTGGGCGCGTCGGAGTTGACGCTGTCGCCGCAGGAGCTCCAGGCGATCGACGAGGTGAGTGCGCTGCCCTCCGAATATCCCGGCTGGATGATCAAACGGCAGGGCGCGCAGCGGCGCGCGGCCCCGGAGGGCCCCTGATGCCGGCCGGGCTGGCCGCCGGCACGCCCGCCCCGGTGCGCTCGCGCAACGGCCCAGCATGCGCTTCACAAAATCCCAAACGATAGTTCACGCAGAGACGCAAAAGACCGCACCCGCAGTGGCAGATTCGGCAGGGGTCAACCGCAGCAGGCGTGCCGGTGGTGTCCGCCTGTGCGGGAACGCCGGGCGGTCAGCGGGGCCCCGGGAAGACGGCCCGGTGCCGCTCGACCAGATGGATCAGCAGTTCACCGAGCGCCCGGGAAGCGGATCCGGTGGCGCTCGACCTGGTCCCAGTCGACCGTGATCCCCAGCCCCGGCTCGGCCGGCAAGGTCGTGAAGGCGCCCTCGATCTTCAAGGGCTGCTGCACGATCGAGAATTCGTGGTAGCTCGGGCCCAGGCAGTCGCCCGGGATGGTCTCGATCTGCACGTTCGGCGTGGCCACGATGAACTGCATCATCGCGGCCGCGCCGATGTCCCATTCGAGGTTGGAGCCGATCGTGCACGGAATGCCGGCATCGGCCGCGATGGCGGCGAGCCGGCGCGCCTTGGTGATGCCGCCCTGCTTGCCGGGGTACAGGGTCACGGCATCGCAGCAGTCCTGCAGGATCAGCTCGCGCAGCTGCACTTCGTCGAAGCAGCTTTCGTCGGCCAGCACCCGGATGCCGGTGTCCGCACGCAGTTTGCGCAGTTCGGTGTAGTTCCCGCGCGGGAGCGGCTGCTCGACCAGCGCGACATTGCAGTCGGCGATCTTCTGCAGGCAGTAGCGGGCCTGGGCATCCGTCCATCCGCCGTTCGCATCGATCGTGAGTTCATGCCCGGGCCCGATCGCCTCGCGCACCGCATGCACCCGCTGCACATCCTCTTCGGGCCCCGTGCCCACCTTCACCTTGATGGTGGTGAAGCCGTCGTCCACCCGCTGCTTCGCCCGTTGCGCGGCGACCGCGGGCGGATAGGCGCCCAGCGAGAACCGGTTGCGGATCGTCAGGGGCCGCACGGCCCCGCCGAGCAGCGCATGGACGGGAAGACCGGCGGCCTTGCCGAGCACGTCCCAGCAGGCCATCTCGATGGCGGACTTGGCGAACCAGTTGTCGATGGCGGCGAGGTCCATGCACTGGTCGATCGATGCCAGGTCGTCCAGGCTGCGCCCGACGAGCAGCGGGGCGAACAGGTTCTGGATGATCCCCTGGACGCCCCAGACGGTTTCCCCGCTCCAGCGGGCGGTGGCCGTGGCCTCGCCCACACCGACCAGCCCGGTGTCGGTGGTGAGCCGGACCAGCACATATTCCGAGACATCGTGCATGCCCAGCGCCGTGATCATCCGGCGCTCGGCCGTCAGGGGAATCCGGACCGGGATGGTTTCAATGGAAGCGATCTTCATCGTGTCTTGCCTTTCGACGCGGGACCAGGTCCGCCTGCGTCAGGGAATCTCGGCCGTGAAGGCAGCCTCGACCCGCATGCCGGCCTGCAGGGTTACACCATAGGCACGCCGCACGACCGGGTGGTTTCCCATGTACTCCTTCCAGACCAGGTTCACCTCGCCGATATCGGCCAGCACGTCGTGCAGGTAGAGGCGCGCGGTGCAGAGGGCGCTACGGTCTACGCCAGCCGCGTGCAGCAGAACGTCCAGCTGCCGGAACGCCTCGCGCATTTCGGCGGCTGCTCCGCCAGGGACCGGCTGGCTCTGGCCATCGGGGATGCCGGTGACCACCGCTTCGAAGATGCGGCCGCTGTGGACAACTGCCGAGCTGATGGGGAAGGTGGTGCTGGAATCGATGAATTGCATGGGTTTTTCCTTGGTGGGTGGTTGGATGGTTGTACATCCTACCGAAACGCATCCGGGTGGACGCCCGTGGTGCACCGTTCTGGTACAAACCCGCCATCCCCAAGGAGACATCATGCCGTTCACCGTTTCGCCAAACCGGCTCAGGCGGGCGCTGCTCACTGCGGGGGCGTTGGCCTTCGCATGCGCGGGCCAGCCCGCGTGGGCCCAGCAGGCGCCGAGCGCCGCAGAGCAGGCTGCATATCGCGGCCTGCATGCAGCGGCGCACCGGGGCGAACTGGCTGCCATCGACACGCTGGTCACCAACAGGGACGCCCTGAACGCGCGCGACGGCCATGGACGAACGCCTTTGCATGTGGCAACGTTCGCCAGGCAGCGCGAGGCGATCCTCGCACTGGTGCGACTGGGTGCCAATCACCAGCTGCTGGAAAACGACCGGTACGACGCCGTGACCATCGCCTCGGTGGCCGACGACGAGGAGACGTTGCGCCTGCTGCTCTCGCTGGGCGCCAGCGCGCGCCTGGTCACCAGCCGGTATGACGGTACCGCACTGATCGCGGCGGCCCACCTGGGGCACGACGGCGTGGTGCGCCAGCTGATCGCAGCCGGCGCACCCCTGGACCATGTCAACAACCTGCACTGGACGGCCCTGATCGAATCGATCGTTCTGGGTAACGGCGGTCCGCGCCACCAGGCCACGCTGCGCGCGCTGGTCGCGGCGGGTGCCAACCTGCAGTTGGCGGACCGGCAGGGCGCGACGCCCTTGCAACTGGCCCGGTCTCGGGGGTATGCGGACATGGTCCAGGTGCTGGAGGCCGCCGGGACGCGATAGGCGCCCATCGCCCATTCGCGCGGGGGCCGCGCGCGTTTCGGTATCCGCGCGGGGGCCGCGCGCGTTTCGCCATCCGCGCGGGCGCCGCGCGCGTCCCGATGCGGATGCCGGGCGGCCAGGCCGGGTGTGCGGTGTGCCGCACATGCCGGGCTGGGGACGCGTCCTATCATCGGCAACATGTGCTGCATCGCCCACTTCGCCGTCCCACGGCCAACGTCCTGGCCCCGAATGGGCCACCCTCTGCGAAAGGCTGGCTGATGCTCGCCCGCCTGCAGCAGGGCATCGTGGCCGGTCTGTTGCTGCTGCTGGCCGCATGGCTGTATGCCGCAACCGATCGGCCGTGGTGGGTGACGCTGGCCGGCGTGCTGGCGTTGGCAAGCGCCCACGCGCTGTTCCTGGCCCTGGAGTTCCTGCTCATGCACGCAGTCAACCGCCAGGACGCGGCGCCACGGGCCGGCTGGGGCGACCTGGTGCGCGCCTGGGCGCAGGAGTCGCTGACGGCACCCCGGGTGTTCCTGTGGCAGCAGCCGCTGCGCTCCGGCCGCTGGCCGGACCTGCTGCCTGCCCCCGCGCAGCCGAAAGCACCACGCCGCGGGGTCGTGTTCCTGCATGGATTCGTCTGCAACCGCGGCCTGTGGAACCCCTGGCTGGAGCGGCTGACCCGGCAAGGGCGGGTGTTCTGCGCGGTCAACCTGGAGCCGGTGTTCGGCTCGATCGACGACTACGTGCCCGCCATCGACGCCGCCGTGCGCCGCGTGACCGAGGCCACCGGAATGCCGCCGCTGGTGGTCTGCCACAGCATGGGCGGGCTGGCCGTGCGGGCCTGGCTGCGGGCCTGCCGGGCGGATGCGCGGGTCTTCCATGTGGTCACGCTGGGCAGCCCGCACCATGGAACCTGGCTGGCGCGGTTCAGTTTTGTGACCAATGCCAGCCAGATGTGCACCGACAGCCGCTGGCTGGCCCAGTTGCGCCAGGACGAGCCGCCACAGCGTGCGGCGCTGTTCACCTGTTACCACTCGGCCTGTGACAACATCGTCTTTCCGGCGTCTTCGGCGGTGCTGCCGGGAGCGCGCCGGGTCCTGTTGAGGGGCGTGGCGCATGTGGACATGGCCTTCGTGCCCTCGGTCAGGCGCGATGTGCTGGCGCTGCTCGATGCCCCTTGAAGGCGCCGTGCGGGTTGTTCCGTGGCAGGCCTCTAAAGTGCGCCGCCGCCCGGCGGACAGGGGCGCTTGCGGGTAAGCTTGTCTCCTGTTCCCGACCCCCAGGGCCTGCCCCTGTACCCGCCATGAACGATTTCACCTACGGCCTCGGCCAGAACCTGCAGCATGCGCTGGACCTCCAGCGCCGGGCCTACCTGGCGCATCCGGTGCCCACGCTGCAAGAGCGCAAGGCCGACCTGCGCACGCTGCAGCGTTTCGTGCGCGAGCACAAGGACGCCCTGTGCGACGCGATCAGCGCCGACTACGGCCACCGCTCGCGCCATGAGTCGCTGCTGGCCGAGATCGTGCCGGCCGTGGATGGCATCGACCATGTGATCGGCCAACTGCGCAGCTGGATGCGGCCGCAGCGCCGCAGCGTCGACCTGCGCAGCTTCATGGGCGCCAGCAACCGCGTGATCCCCCAGCCCCTGGGCGTGGTGGGCGTGATCGTGCCCTGGAACTTCCCCATCAACCTGAGCATGGTGCCCCTGACCTACATCTTCGCCGCCGGCAACCGCGCCATGGTCAAGATGAGCGAGAACTCGCGCCACCTCAGCCGCCTGCTGATCGAACGCATGCCCGCCTACTTTCCGCCCGAGAAGCTGCAGTTCTTCGAGGAAACGGGCGGCGTGGGCATCGCGTTCTCGAAGCTGCCGTTCGACCACCTGCTGTTCACCGGCTCCGGCACCACCGGGCGGGCGGTGATGGCGGCTGCGGCCGAGAACCTGTGCCCGGTCACCCTGGAGCTCGGCGGCAAATGCCCGGCCATTGTCTGCGACGACTTCCCGCTGCAGGTGGCGGCCGAGCGCATCCTGTTCGTGAAATGCCTCAACGCCGGCCAGATCTGCACCTCGGTGGACCACCTCTGGTTGCCGGCAGCGAAGGTCGACGCCTTCGTGCAGGCGGCCCAGGCCATCCTGCCCACGCGCTACGCCAGCATCGCCTCGCCCGACTACACCTCCATCATCGACCAGCGTTCTTTCGAGCGCCTGCTGGAGGCACTCGACGATGCGCGCGCGCGCGGCGCGCGGGTCGTGCAGCTGGTGCCCGGCCCCGCGTTCGATGCCGCCACACGCAAGATCGCCCCGGCCATCGTGCTCGACGCGCCGCCCGACAGCATCCTGTGGCAGCGCGAGATCTTCGGCCCGATCCTGCCGGTCCGCGGCTATGCCCGGCTCGAAGAGGTGGTGGATGCGGTCAACGCAGGCCCGCGGCCGCTGGCGATCTACCCGTTCAGCCATGACGGACAGACCGTCCAGATGCTGCTCGACCGGGTGATGTCCGGTGGTGTCTCCGTCAACGACGCGCTGTTCCATGTCGGCCAGCACGACCTGCCGTTTGGCGGTGTCGGGGCCTCGGGCATGGGCCACTACCACGGCCAGGAGGGCTTCAACACCTTCTCCAAACTGCGCCCGGTGTTCTACCAGGCGCGGTTCTCGACGATGAAGTTCATGATGCCACCCTACGGCAAGCTGGCCGACCGGCTGCTGGCCTTCCTGGCGCGCTGATCCGTTTCGCTTTCTTTGCCTCCCGCAGGAGACCCGCGCATGCAGCAGCTGTCCGGCCTCGACGCCACCTTCCTGTACCTGGAAACGCCCGAGATGCCGATGCATGTCGGCGCCTTGCATGTGTTCCAGATGCCGCCCGGTTACCGCGGCAACTATGTGCGTGACCTGCGCCGCCACCTGGCCAGCCGCCTGCCCATCATCCCGGTGATGCGCAAGCGCCTGTGGTGGATGCCGCTGAACCTGGCCAACCCGGCCTGGGTGGACGCTGAACCTGACCTGACGGCGCATGTGGTCGAGGTCAAGCTGCCGCGCAGCGCGCGTACTGGCGACGGCCTGGCCGAGCTCGAGGCGGCGGTCAGTGCGCTGCACCCGGTGCTGCTCGACCGCAAGCGCCCATTGTGGAAGATGCATGTGCTGAGCGGCCTGGCGCCCACGGCCGAGGGCTGCAAGCGCGTTGGCGTGTACACCCAGCTGCACCATGCGGCGGTGGACGGGCAGGCCGCAGTGGCGCTGGCCAATGCGCTGCTGGATGTGACCCCCGAGCCGCGCGAGATCGAGGTCCGCGCCAGCAAGCGGCAGAAGGTGTTCCGGCTGGGCATGGTCGAGATGCTGCGTGGGGCACTTGGCCGCGAGGTGGCCCAGGTGTCGCAGCTCATCAAGGAGCTGCCCGCCACCATGGGCACCCTCACGGGTGCCGCCCGCACCGCCCTGGGTGGCGGCGCCAGGACCGGCGTGCGCAACCTGACGCTGGCACCCCACACGCCGATGAACGTGTCGGTCTCGCCGCAACGCGCGTTCGCCGCCGTCACCTTGCCGATGCGCGAGATCAAGGCGCTGGGCAAGCTGCACGGCGCCACGATCAACGACATGGTGATGGCCGTGTGCGCCTCGGCGCTGCGCCGCCACCTCCACCACAAGGGCCTGCTGCCGCGCAAGAGCCTGGTCGCGGCAGTGCCCATCTCGCTGCGCGCGGCAGGCGATGCGAGCAGCAACAACCAGGCCTCGATGAGCCTGATCAGCCTGGGCACCCACATCGCCGACCCGGCCCGTCGCCTGGCCCATGTCAAGGCGGCCGGCGCCACCATGAAGAGCGCGATGGGCAGCGTGCGCAACATCCTGCCGACCGACTTCCCCAGCATGGGCATGCCCTGGCTGATCGAGGCCGCCACCGCGCTCTACGGCAAGGCGAAGGTTGCCGACAAGATCGGCCAGGTGGCCAACGTGACCATCTCCAACGTGCCGGGCCCGCCGGTGCCGCTGTACATGGCGGGCGCGCGCATGCTGACCAACTACCCCACCTCGATCGTGGTGCATGGCATGGCGCTGAACATCACGGTGCAGAGCTACGACCAGTCGCTGGATTTCGGGCTGATGGCCGATGCGGCGGCGCTGCCGGACGTGAAGGCGCTGGCGCAGGCGATCGCACTGGCGTTCGATGAGCTGCGGGCCTTGCCGGTGCCGCCCGCCGCCGCCCCGGGCAAGTCTGCCAGCCGACCCGCCCGCAAACGGAGCACACCATGACCAACTTCCACCCCACCGGGCCGCGTCGCCGCCAGGTCGGCGCACTTGCCGGAGCCTGGGCTCTGGGCGGCCTGCTGCCGCGGGCCCGCGCTGCCGACGCCTTGCCCCTGTTCGACGCCCACATCCACTACAGCCACGATGCCTGGGAACTGGTGCCGCCAAAACAGGCGGTGACCATCCTGCGCAAGGCTGGGCTCAAGGGCGCGCTGGTGTCCTCGTCCAATGACGAAGGCACGCAGAAGCTGATCGCCGAGGCACCGGACCTGATCGTGGCCGAGTTGCGTCCCTACCGCACGCGCAGCGACATCGGCACCTGGGTGCGCGACCCGCTGGTGGCGCGCTACATGGAAGAGCGGCTGGCGAAGTACCGCTATGTCGGCATCGGCGAGTTCCACCTCTTCGGCGAAGAGGCCGAGCTGGCGGTGCCGCGGCGCATGGTGGCACTCGCGCGGGAACGCAACCTGGTGCTGCATGCCCATTCCGATGTGGACGCGGTGAACCGGCTGTTCCGCCAGTGGCCCGAGGCGCGGGTGTTGTGGGCCCATTCCGGCTTCGACCGGCCCGAGGCGGTGCGCGAGACTTTGCGCCGCCATCCGCGCCTGTGGAGCGACCTGGCCTTTCGCGGCGACCACGCAGTACAGGGCAAGGTGGACCCGGCCTGGCGCGATGCGTTCCTGGAGTTCCCCGAGCGCTTCATGATCGGCACCGACACCTTCACGCCCGAGCGCTGGCATTACATCGAGGGCCATGCGGAGTACTCCCGCAGCTGGCTGCGCGACCTGCCTGCGCCCGTGGCCGAGCGCATCGGCTGGCGCAATGCCGAGCAGCTGTTGCGCGCTGGTGCTGCCGCCCGGTCATGACGCGCGCAGGGCTTATCGCAGGTTTCGCAGCCGGGCTGGTGCTGGCTGTACCTGCGGCAGCGGCTCCCGGAGATTGCGGCAAGGCCTTGCCCGCAGAAGGGCGCCAGCATTTGCAAGGGCCCGGCTACACCGCGGTGGTCGTGCCCAGCCTGTGGCCGATTCCGGTGGGTCGGCATTTCAGCCTGCAGGTGCAGGTCTGTGCCGAGACTGGCAAGGTTTTGCCGCAGACCCTGCGGGTCGACGCCGACATGCCGGCCCACCGCCACGGCATGAACTACCGCAGCACCGTCAAGGGCCTGGGGGAGGGCGCTTTCCTGGCCGAGGGCCTGCTGTTCCACATGCCTGGGCGCTGGCGCCTGCGGCTGGATCTGGGGCAGGGCGCCGAGGTCGTGCGGCTGGAACAGGCGCTGGAGGTACGATGAGCCCGGCCTACCGGCGAGTGTCATTTCCATCGCCCTGCCAGGGTGATGGCCGGCGGCCATGAACCGTTGGCGCATGCGCCTGCACAGGGTGCTTGCAGGGCTGGTGCTGGGCGCCTGGCTCGCTGCGCCGATGCCGTCCCATGCATCGGTGGGCGGTGGCGTGCTGGACTTCGATGGTGACGAGATCGGCCGCATCCTGCAACATGGTCCCTGGCCGCCGCCGCCCGCTGTCGATCCGGGGAACCGATGGTCTGCGCAGCCCGCAGCCGTCGCGCTGGGCCGCCAGCTGTTTTTCGAGAGGCGCCTGTCGGCTGACGGGCGCATGTCCTGCGCCACTTGTCACGTGCCCGCGCGGGCATTCACCGATGGCCGTGCGAAGTCGCAGGGGCGTGTGCTGCTGGACCGCAACGCGCCGGCCCTGTGGAATGCGGTGCATGAGCGCTGGCAGGGCTGGGATGGCGCCACCGACAGCCTCTGGTCGCAGGCCCTGCGGCCCCTGACCGACCCGCGCGAGATGGGCAGCAACGCCGCCCATGTGGCCCGTGTCGTGCGGGAGGACGCGCAGTTGTCCTGCCGCTGGCAGGCCGTGTTCGGTGGCCCGCCGCAGGCCGATGCCGAGGCTACCCTGGTGCAGGCCGCCAAGGCGATCGGTGCCTTCAACGCCAGCCTGGTCTCCGGGCGCACACCCTTCGATAATTTCCGCGATGCTCTCGCCCGTGGCGACCGCGCTGCCGCTACGCGGTATCCGCTGGCTGCTCAGCGCGGCCTGCGCCTGTTTGTCGGGCGCGGCCAGTGCCACCTGTGCCATGTCGGGCCGATGTTCAGCAATGGCGAGTTTGCCGACATCGGTGTGCCCTTCTTCGTGCGTCCAGGCGTGGTGGATCCCGGCCGGCATGGCGGCATCCGTGCGCTGCAGGCCAGCCCCTACAACCTGCTGTCGCCGTGGAGCGACGGGCCGGACGCGGCAGCGCTCAAGACCCGCCATGTCGACCTGCAGCACCGCAACTTCGGCGAGTTCAAGGTACCCAGCCTGCGCAACGTGGCAAAGACGGCGCCCTACATGCACGACGGTCAACTGGCCACGCTGCGCGATGTGCTGCGGCACTATTCGACGCTGAACCTGGACCGCCTGCATGCGGACGGCGATGCGATCCTGCAGCCGCTGCGACTCACAGCCGCCGAGACCCGTGATCTGCTGGCCTTCCTGCGCAGCCTGAGCGCGCCCGATGCGACGCGCTGGCAGGCCGGCCCCTTGCCGGGGTGCCGGCTGTCTCGGGCTGTTGGCGATCTGGAGACTCGCTGATGCCCTGGCGCAGGTAGTCGGCCCGCAGGTCGGGCTGATGTTCGCGCGGCACAACACGGTGACAACACGGGCGCCGACGCACGCCACCTTGCGTGCCGCCTGCCGATAGGCGATGACGGCAGGCACGAATAAGTGAGACCGTGCACACCCATCCCTGCGCCATGTCCTTGCCGTGCACACCACTCCTTGGCCGAGCCAGCCAGAGCGCCGCGCGGCCGCTGCGGGCTTGGTGCACTATGCGCGCCACTGACCCGAGCAGACCACCCTGTACCGCCTCGTGCAGAAGCATGCCGCGACGTTCTTCGCTCAGGCCGAAGAGACCACCGGTGCCGACCTGCCGCAGTTCGTCAAGGACGAGTTCGACGCCTTCCTGGAGTGCGGCATCCTGGCCCACGGGTTTGCATAGTCTCAAGGGCGATTCGTGGGACCTGCCACCTCCCCACAAAGTCTGATGGCACTTTCGAATGGTCTTGATCAGGTCATCGCGCGTGACGGCAGCGATATCTGGCTTGTTCTTTGCCTGGTAGCAGTACTTGAACTCTTCGGGTTTGCCGTACTGCGTGGGCAGCCATTGCCGAATCCCTGGTCAACAGTTTGTTTGAACTCCGTATCGGAAACGGCGTTCCCTTTTTGCATTCGATGACCGCAACATAGCGAACTTTTCGGTCTTTCCCGCAGTGATGAGCTGAATGCGCCCATCTTTCAGGGCGCATAGTAGGTAGTCAGTGTTTTTCATCTTGGTATTTGCTGCTGATACGTGGTGTTCAAGCACCGGGCCATAGCTTGGCGAAGTCGAACGAAAGTTGGCGATGATGCCGGATGGACAACAAATACACCGTGGCCTGGGTCTGGGCAGATGCATCCATCACCGAATACAGCAACAGATAGTCTCCATGCAGGTATTCGCGCAGCGCATCCGGAGCACCCGCTGGCAGTGCAGCCAACTGCGCCAGCGCCTCAGCCGACTGGGGTGGGTTGGCCAGGTAGCGCCGGCCAATGCGCGGGAAGCGCCGCAGATTAGGGATGACTGTGGCGCGAATCTCGGCCAACAGGTCATCGAACGCAAAGCCAGCGTCCGCTTCGACCAGGAACGCTTCTATGGCGTCCAGGCGCTCCAGGAAGCTGGCGGTCAGCGCGACCCGGTACAGCTGGTCAGCCACGTTTCTTGGTCGGGAGCTTGCCAGCGTTTGCCGAGCCACTCGGCTTGGAGGCGGTCTTGCGTCGCTGCTGCTGGTGGGCGAGGGCGGTATCTGCCTCAAAGGTGCGGCCGGCTGCGATATCGGCCAGGCCACGCTTGGCGTCGTCGATCAACAGCAGGTGGATGCGTTCGCGCTCCAGCCGGTGGTAGTAGTCAAGCCTGTCGGCGTCGATCAGCGCAACATAGCTCTCGCCATTCTTGGTGATGATCTTCTCTGCACCGGCCTTGGCCTGGTCGGCCAGTTCGGACAGGTTGGAGCGTGCCTGTGTGAAGGGCACCACGTCGCTGGCAGAAAAACCCATGACCGGCTCCTTGGGGATAGATGACAGAATTCTGTGCATTCTATGCTTGGAACCTGCGGGCAAGGATTGGCGGTCTCGGTGAAAAAGTGCTTCTTGGGCAAGGGGGGCATTGCCCCATCTTCCGGGCGCCAGACCCAGCTCTGGGGCAGGTGGGCCTGTCGGTGGGTCTCCGTCGGTAGCGGCACCTCAGTGTCGGCTTCCGATTCGCGCGATATCCGGAGCGAGCAAGGTTCACCGCCTGTATCCATGAGGGTTGCGTTGGCCACCGGGATCGTTGCAGCGAGGTTGTATCGCAAGCCCATTCTGAGTGTGCGCCCCTGGCTCACCAGACGGTCCACGAGCTGTTCTTCAAATGCGTTCTCTACAGGCAGCCAGTGCTGCGTGACAGGCATGAGGGAGAGTTCCGACACGACGGGGACACCCGTCTCTGAGAAGCCGGCGGTAGAGCTGGTGATCGAGTGAGAAAGCCTGGTCAGGGACATGCTTCACCACGGCTTTGAAGCCATATCGCCCGCGCAACGTGGCAAAGACAGGGCCCTACATGCACGACGGCCAGCTGGCCACGCTCCGCGGTGTGCTGCGGCACTATTCGACGCTGAACCTGGACCGCCTGCATGCGGACGGCGATGCGATCCTGCAGTCGCTGCGCCTTACGCCCGCCGAGACCCGAGACCTGCTGGCCTTCCTGCACAGCCCGAGCGCGCCCGATGCGACGCGCTGGCGGGCCGGCCCCTTGCCGGGGTGCCGACCGTCTCGGGTTGCTGGCGATCTGGATGTTCGCTGATGCGTTGGCGCAGGCATCGGGCACGAAGGTCGACCAGGCCGTCTTGTGCAAGTGAATGGATCGAAAAGCTCAAAGCAGGTCAGGCACAGCTAGATTCACTTTGTGTATCACCGAATACCAAACTTGGATTGGACTGGAATCGATCCCCCTCCTAGCATAGAGTTGGACACGTTCACCCTGTCCTGGTACCGCCGTGTGATGCAATAACAAATGAATTTTGAGTATCCACCAACGCCGTGCGTTCAGGCCAGCCCAGGGGTGAAGGAGCGCCACAAGGCGCTCGGCGCCGAGCCCGATCCGAGCCCGCGTGAGGAGTTCCGCGAACCCCTGCGCCGCGAGACGGTGAAGTGGGAGCACCCAATGAAGTTCTCGGGCGCGAAGCCCGACTGATCGCATGCAAAAAGAGCACTACGACATCCTCATCCGCCACGCCAGCATCGTGGACGGCACCAACGCGCCGCGCTATGCGGGCGACATCGGCATCCGCGGAGACCGCATCGCGCGCATCGGCGATCTCGCTGGCGCCGGTGGCGCTATCGAGATCGACCTGGCGGGCCGTATCGCCGCCCCCGGCTTCATCGACGCCCACACCCACGACGACCGCGCGCTGCTGTCGGACCCCGACATGGCGCCCAAGGTGAGCCAGGGTGTGACCACCGTCATCGGCGGCAATTGCGGCGTGTCGCTGGCGCCGATGCCGCGGCCGATCCCCGACCCGGTCACGCCCCCGCTCAACCTGCTGGACGACGCTGGCGGCTGGTTCCGGTTCAAGACTTTCAAGTCGTACCTCGACGCGCTGCGCGAGAAGCCGGCCGCCACCAACTGCGCGATGCTGGTGGGCCACACGACGCTGCGCGTAGCCACCATGGACGACCTCGGCAAGCCGGCGACGCCGCTGCAGATCACCCGGATGCGCGAACTGGTCCGGGAAGCGCTGGAGGCGGGCGCCATCGGCGTGTCCACGGGCCTGTCCTACGAGCCGGCCTGCGCTGCGCCGACCGAGGAAGTGATCGAGGTCTGCCAGCCCCTGAAGGAGCATGGCCGCATCTATTGCACGCACATGCGCAACGAAGGTGACCAGGTGATGGAAGCGCTGGAGGAGACCTTTCGCATCGGGCGCGAGGTGGGTGTGCCGGTGGTGATCTCGCACCACAAGGTGGTCGGCGAGAACAACCACGGGCGCTCTCGGGAGACGCTGGCGTTCATCAGGAAGAACATGGGCCAGCAGCCGGTATGCCTGGACTGCTATCCGTACACGGCGGGCTCAACGATCCTGTCGTTCGACCGGGCCAAGATCTCGGCCCGCACTATCGTCAGCTGGTCGAGGACGCTGCCGCAGTACGCCGGCCAGGATCTCCCCGATATCGCGAAGCAGATGGGCGTGAGCGAGGAAGAGGCGGTCGGCCGCCTGCTGCCGGCCGGCGCGGTCTACTTCCGCATGGACGAGAACGACGTGCAGCGCATCCTCAGTTTCGACGAGACCATGATCGGCTCGGACGGCCTGCCGCAGGACGCGTTGCCGCACCCGCGCCTGTGGGGCACATTCCCGCGGGTGCTGGGGCATTACGGCCGGCTTCTGGGGCTGTTCCCGCTGGAGACGGCCGTCTACAAGATGACCGGCCTCACGGCCAGGAACTTCGGCCTGCAGGGCCGCGGCGTGGTCCGCGAAGGCGCTTATGCCGACCTGACGCTGTTCGATGCACAGCGGGTGGGCGAGGCCGCCAGCTACGAGCACCCGATCGCGCCGTCGCACGGCATCGAGGCCGTCATCGTCAACGGCGTCGTCGTGTGGAACCAGGGCCGCTCGACCGGCGCCCACCCCGGCCGTGTCCTCACGCGCGCCAAGGCATGAGCACGCACCAGCACCGCAGACAGCATGGCTGCGCTGGCGCACGCGCAGGCATTCGGAACCGAAGGGCGACCTGAGTCACAGGCAAACGAGGCTTTGCCATTCGGTCGCAAAGAGGATCAGCCCGCGGAAGTCAGAGTGCCAAGGCGGTGCGCGGTTTTGCCGATCTGGAGACCGTTATCGGCGAAGCCGTCCACGAGCAGCGCATGCCGCCAGACAGCTAGATCCAATTTCAGTATCACCGAATGCCAATCTTGGATTGGACTGGAATTGATCCCACTCCTAGTGTAGTGCTTCGTTCTGTTTAGAACTTAAGCGGTTGTTGGCGCGAATGACCTTTGCGAGGATGTCCTGCGCCTTGGCGGTCCAGATGAAGGGCTTGGGGTTTTTGTTGTGCATGGCGAT